>QWCH01001401.1_pt1 | contig 150731 bp, 123 predicted proteins | sample 1972671 | NCBI WGS metagenome assembly QWCH01 (sample SAMN09866713, study PRJNA288562) | Human gut metagenome isolate term3_stool, whole genome shotgun sequencing... | isolation source: gut | host: Homo sapiens | place: USA: California
CCGAACACAGAAGTTAAGCTCTCCAGTGCTGAAAGTACTTGGCTGGACACGGCCCGGGAGGATAAGTCGCTGCCGGATTCCTATTAGCCCTTGATTCGCAAGAGTCAAGGGCGTTTTTTTGTCGTTTTGGGGAAGAGAAAATCCCCCGCGACCTAAGATAACGGTTGGGGGAAAACGGAATCCACGGGCACACGGCGGATAGATACATGGAATTTGTAAAATAACAGTGAGCCGCGTAAAGCTGCAAGAAAAAACAGGGGCATTGCCCCTGTTTAATTGCCGCATTCGATACTAATGGAAGTAAACACGTCCAGCAAATCGTCCACCTTCAGCGCACGCTTCTCGTCGCCCGCCTTGTCCATGATGACGTGCCCTTGGTGCATCATCAGCAGGCGATCGCCGTACTCCACCGCATGGCGCAGGTTGTGCGTCACCATCAGCGTCGTCAGATGCTTCTCCTGCACCACTTTGTTCGTCAGCTGCATCACGATTTCCGCAGTCTTGGGATCGAGCGCGGCGGTATGTTCGTCCAGAATCAGGAAATCAATGGGCGTCATTGTCGCCATCAGCAGTGCCAGCGTCTGCCGCTGACCGCCGGAAAGCGATCCGACGGGTACATCCATCTTGTCCTCCAGGCCCAGACCCAGCGGTGCCAGCATCGCCCGATACGCTTCGATCTTCTTGCGGTTCGTGCCGGGGGTCAGTCCGAATGGTTTGCCTTTGTTGTCCGCCATCGATAGGTTTTGCAGAATCGTCATTGTCCCGCACGTTCCCATTGCCGGATTCTGGTAGACACGCCCCATCCGACGGTAGCGGCGGAACTCCTTCACGCGGGTGATGTCCTGCCCGTCCATGAGGATTTGCCCCGCATCCACCGGAATCGACCCGCAGAGCAGGTTGAGCATACTCGTTTTGCCCGAACCATTGCTGCCGACGACGCTGACAAAGCTGCCCTTGTTAATTGTGAGGGAAAAATCGCGGAACAGGCAGGTCTCCTGCACCGTGCCGGGGTTGTAAATTTTGGTGATATTCTTCATTTCAAGCATGAATGCGCACCTTCTTTTTCCGCGTATTGGACAGCACAAGAATCGCGAGGAACAGCACTGCCGTGATGAGCTTCATGTCCTGCGCGTCAAGACCGAACGAAATCGCAATCGACACGCACGCCTTGTATAGAATCGAACCAATCAGCACCATGGTGGTGGTGCGGAGGAAGGAGGCGTGGCGGAAGAGATTTGTGCCGATGATGACGGACGCAAGCCCGGCGACCATCGTGCCTGTGCCCATCGAAATGTCGAAGAAACGCTGCTGTTGACACATGACCGCGCCCGCGAGCGCAACCAGCGCATTCGCAATAATCAGACCAAGGATTTTGACCGTGCCTTGGTCGCGGCTGAGCGTTGTGACGACGGACGGGTTGTCGCCCGCCGCGCGCAGGAGGTAGCCGCACTTCGTCCGCAGGAAGAGGTCAAGGAGAATTTTCGCAATCAGCGCAATCAGGAAGATGATGATGAGCGTGGTGTAGGGGGAAATCGCCTTGGGCAGCGATTTCGTGAAGGCGTTGCGGAAGAGCGTATCGCCGCCAAAGAGGGGGAGATTCGCCTTGTTCTGGGCGATGTGCAGGTTGATGGAGTACAGCCCGGTCATGGTGATGATGCCGCTGAGCAAATCGCGGACGCGGCACTTGACGTGAATCAGCCCGGTAATCAGCCCGGCGATGCCGCCCGCCGCGCAGCCGATGAGCAGCGTCAGCCACGGCGCAACGCCTTGGAGGGTCAGCGTGGCGGAGACCGCCGCGCCCAGCGGGAAGGAGCTATCGACGGTCAGGTCGGGAAAATCCAGAATACGGTAGGTGATGAGAAGCCCCATTGCCATAATGCCATAGATGAGCCCTTGCTCCAGAATGCCGATGAGCATGTTCAGCGTCATAATCAGTCACCTCGTTGTGTGGATGTTTGCGGGGAAAGAAGCTGCATAATAATAGGAAGGAAGCCCGGACATGCAAGACCCTTCCGGCTGCGGGAAAGCAGCCGGAAGGAAAGAAGAGGAAACAGCTTGTTTACTCTGCCGTCACGTCGATGGCGCGTTCGGACAGTTCCGCGGGGACGGTCAGACCGTATGCCGCCAGCGCATCGGGGTTGACGTACAGGTAGGAATTGCTGATGGTCTCGTAGGGGATATCCTCGGCGCTTTCGCCGCGCAGGACGCGCGCCGCCATGCGGCCGGTCTGACGACCAAGTTCGGTATACTCAATACCTTCGGACGCAACGCAGCCGTTGACGACCTGCTCGATTTCGCTGCCGAACACGGGCTTGCCGTATTCTTCGGACTTCTCCAGCACAACGGCAAGGTAGCTGACGACGGTGTTGTCGGTCAGGTTCGTGGTGCAATCCACCTGCGGGAGCAGCGCGTCAAGCGCCATCGGGAGGTCAGCGCCGGTGGAAATGCCCTTGTCGATGATTTCAAAGCCGTAGTTCGGGGCAAGTTCCTTGTAGAGGGCGAGGGTCGCGTCGCTGTTGGTTTCGCTCGTCGTATGCAGGATACCAATCTTCGTTGCATCGGGCATCAACGCGCGGATGAGCTTCAGCTGGGCTTCCACAGGCAGCGCGTCGCTCGTGCCGGTGATGTTGCCGGGGTTCTTGCCGTCGGCGCCGGCGAGCATGGCGCTGACCGGGTCGGATACGGCAGTGTAGATGACCGGGATGCCCGCATCCTCCGCGGCGTTGAAGGCAGCCATCGCCGCCGGGGTCGCAATCGCGCAGATCATGTCGTACTTGCCCGCCATCACGTCGGCAATCTGGGCAGAAATGGCGGTGTCCGCCTGCGCGTTCTGAATGTCAAACACAACGTTTTCGCCTTCGACGAAGCCTTCTTCGGCCAGACCTTCGATGAAACCGATGCGGCAGTTGTCGAGCGATCCGTGTTCGGCAAACTGGATGATGCCGATGTGAATCACCTCGTCCGCAAGGGCGGTCGCGCTCAGCAGGAGGAACAGGGCAGTCAGTAGGGCAGTCAGCTTCTTCATCATAATGGGGTACCTTCCTTTCCTAAGTCGTCGTTTTTTATTGGAACAAAAAACGCCCCAGTCGTTTCCGACTGAGGCGGTATTCCCGCGGTGCCACTCAGCTTCGCTTTTCTGTACGAAAAGCGCACTCATCCGCATACACTTGATATGCGCTGCCATGATAACGGGTGCAGATTCCCGTTCTGCCCTACGATGCGGCTGATGGAAAGCAATCGCATCCGCATGTCTCCATGCATCCGCCCTTACGCCCTGCGCCCTTGCTCTCCCAACTCCCCACCTTGGGGCAAACCCTCCGGAGCCCATTCGCTGCTGCCGTCCGCGCCGCCGTCCCACTATCAGCGACTCCCTGTGCCGGACTGAGAAGCAGGTACTCTTCTCCGTCACCGGTTTATGCGACAATCATACACGCAATTTGCGCGCTTGTCAAGCCCTTTTTGCTGTTTCTGTATTGTTTTTTGGCTGTTCTCCCCATTGATTTTCGGCATATAGTAGAAGGAACTTGCGCGGAACGGGAAAATGTGCTATGATGGGAAAAAGAAGCGAAAGGAAAATGCGCATGACAAACGAAGCCGAAGCAGCGATTCGGGCGCTGCAAGGGGCGTCGGAGAACGCGGAAGAGGCGCTCTGGCGCGCGGTGGTGGCGTGTCAGGGGATGCCGTTTCGCACCGCGACGGGGCTGCCGTTCACCTACTGCCTGAAAATCGGGAAGAATGGGCAGATGAACCGCGAATTGCTCATCGACCGGCGCGAGAAAAGCAAGACGCTCTCGTGGAGCAGTGTCTGTCTGGCGTTCCGGCGCGCACGGGAAATTGGGTATGCCGACCGCCCGAAGGCGCTGGGGGATATCCGCGGCGTGAGCTATGTGTACCCGCTGATGTGGCGGTTCGGGGTGCTGCGTGTGCCGGAAATCGTGGAGAAAAACATGTCGCTCACCCTCGATTTTGGGTTCTTTCGCGATTTGAAGGAGGCGGAAACCATGAATCAGCTGATGCGGACAACCCCGGAAGAAATGGGGCTGCACAGCCGGGACATCCTGAAGCTGCTGGAGCGGCTGGAAAAAGAGAACATCAGCGTCGTCAGCATGATGCTGCTGCGCCATAATCAGGTGCTGTACGAAGCATATTGGCCGCCCTACACGCAGGAGCAGCTGCGCACTGTCTATTCCTTGAGCAAAACGTTCACGGCCATGGCGATTGGTATTGCGGCGGGCGAGGGGAAAATCCGCCTGGATGAGCGCATTGTCGATTTGTTCCCGGAGCAGGCGAAGAACGCGCCCGATTCACCGCAGCTGCAAATGCTCACGATTCGGCATCTGCTGATGATGTCGACGGGGCAGGGAAGCGAGCCGTTCCATCAGGAAAATGCGTGGGATGACGCGATTTCGGCGTTCCTGCGCGAGCCTTTCGTGGATACACCCGGTGAAACTTTCCGTTACAATACGGGCGCGACGTATATGCTGTCTGCCGCCCTCAAACAGCGCGGCATCGACCTTGAAGAGTACCTGCGCGACAAGCTGCTTACGCCGATGGGCATCACCGGCACGCGGTGGATTCGCGACCCGAACGGCATCTGCACGGGCGGCTTCGGCTTCTCCCTGCACCCGGAGGACATCGCAAAGCTCGGCATTCTGCTGATGCAATCCGGGCGCTGGAATGGGCAGCAGCTTGTGCCGGAGTGGTATGTCCGCGAGGCGACGACGCGGCAAATCAGCAGCGGCGATGACCCGAACAGCGACTGGGCGCAGGGCTACGGCTACCAGATTTGGCAGTGCCGGCACGGGGCATTCCGCGCGGACGGCATGTACGGGCAGCTCTGCGTCGTGCATCCGGCGACGGACACCATTCTGGTCACAAACTGCCTTACGCAGAACATGGGCGGCGTGCTGAATGCGTACTTCGACGAGGTGCTGATGAAGTACGAATCGGATGCTGTTGTGGATGAACCAGAGGTTACGGAACGCCTGCGCCAAAAGACGGCGAACCTGCGCTACGAACGCGATTTGCCGGAGGACGATGGCAGCGATATTCCGCCGGAATACCTGAACTTGGATGCGCCGAACGTCTGGATGCGCCTGACGCTGGATGGCGATATGCTGACAATGCGGAATACGCAGGGGCAGCTGCTTGTCATCGCCGGGCGAGGCGGGTGGCACACGATTCACCGCGCTGTGCACTGCGAACCCTTCTTCATGCGCGATAAAGCCGATACGCCGGCGCTGGGGGCATGGGGGATGAAGGACGGTCGGCTGACGCTGAAAATCTTCGAGCCGGAGATGGTGGAGGAAGACACGCTGACGGTGGAAAAGACGGAACAGGGCGTCCGTGTACAGATGAGAATCACCACGACGGGCGACGAAAGGGTGCTCTTCGACCAGACAATTTCGTAACTATCAGGTAAATACAAACAGGACTGCTTCACGCTCGAGGCAGTCCTGTTTTTGGTATTATACTATTTCCAAATTCACCTGCGCCATCTGCTTGCGCCTTTTCCGCTCTGGCGTCCGGTCGTTCCATTTAGCGTAGCACTGCTACGCTGCATTTCACTAAATAGTATTAGCTTTGTGTAAAGTTGCGCATTTTCATCGGCACAACTGCCCGGTAGAGGGTCAGATATGCCTTGCGGAGCGGCTTCATGCCCTGCCAGAGCGTCTGATACGCCTGTCGAAGCGCCTGTGTGTCGCTGGGCAGCAAGTCCGCGCGGGCATAGAACGCCAGCGTCTCAATTTCCCCGACGACGGCCAGCGCACCCTGTGCGTGAACGGCTGCGTCTGCGCGCTGGAAGAACTGCTGCGGCGTTTCGCTGCGTCCGCGCCGCAAGCCCGCCATCCGCAGGGCATCGTGCGTCGCCTGCATCCACACCATGCAGCGTGTGCTTTCATCCTTCGCCTGCTTGTCGCGCGTGGTCGGCAGTGTCCACCAAATGCGCCCGCCAGCCGCCGCCATCAGCGCAAGCAGAATCAGCAGCAGCCACGGCACGTCCGGCGGTGGATTGTCCGGCGGCGCCGGTGCGGGTTCAGGGGTATTCGTCGGCAGATTCGCTTCCGGCGAGGGCGACGGTGCGGGGGATGGCGTGCTGGTCGGTTCGTGTGAAGCCGATGGGTCGTCCATCTCCGGCGAAGGCGAGGGTGTTGGCGAAGGCGACGGGGAGGGCGAGGGCGACGGCGAAACCGAGGGCGTCGGCAGATCATCCGGCTGGTTGGGCGCGGATGAGGCGTTCTGCGTCGATGTCCACGGCGTTGCGTCGAACGTCACCCAGCCTACGCCTCGAAAGTAGATTTCCGTCCACGCGTGGGCGCTTGTGCCGGTCACGACCGTCTGCCCTGATGCGTCCACATCCGCCACGAAGCCTTCCACATACCGCGCGGGCAGCCCGACCATGCGGCACAGCACCGTCATGGCGGACGCGAAGTGCGTGCAGTAGCCCTCGCGCGTCATCAGCAGGAAAGTCGATACGAAATCGAGGTTCGACGCCTGTTCGGGAATATCCAGCGAATAGCGGCAGTACGCCTGCAAATACGACTGGATGCTGCGCGCCATCTCGTAGGGTGAATCGGCGCTTCCAGCGGCATTGCGCGCGAAGTCGAACAGGCGCTGTTCGAGGTGACCGGGCAGCCCGGTGTACAGCTTGCGGATGTCCTCGTACTGGGCGTCGGTCAGCTGTGCGCCCGCATCAATCAGCTCCGCCAAGCCGCTCTGCCCGGCGGTCAAATCAACATACGTTGCTGTCCATGTGTCGCCGGAGGTTAAATTCCGCGTCGCGAAAATCTCGCTGCCCGCGTTGAAATACGGCACGATGCCGCTGCCCACGGACAATTCGCGGATGCGCTGCGGCACAAACAGGCTGCTTGCGCTGTCCGACAGCATGGTGACGGTGACGGTCTTTGTCGGCAGATTTGCCGCGATTGTCTCGTTCGGCAGCGTCAGGTCGAATGTCTGGGAGCGCAGATTCTGCCAGCGCGGGCTGCTCCACAGGTAGCGCCGCCCGCCTGTTTCGTCAATCCACATGCTGCCTGTGTATGAACTTTTGGTTACGGCACGCAGGTAAATTCGCCCGCTGCCGCTCACGCGAAGAACGGGACGTTCGCTGGGGGTCGCCGCGCCGCCAAGCTGCGTCGGCCCTTGAGGATAGTACCCCTGCGAGGCAATGGAAAACACGTCGCGCGCGCTGGTGAAGAAAAGGTAGTCATAAATTTTCTGGCGCAGGGCATCCGCTGCTTCCTTCATCGGCTGAACGGTGATGCCGCCGATGGCAACGCCTGTGAAGCTCAGCAGAACGACAACAAGCGTCAGCGGCAGCACGCGCGTGACGGAAATTTCGTCGTACCCGGACACCATCAGCAGCGCAACGCACGGGATGATGGCGGGCAGCAAGCCCCACAGCGCGTCCGGGCGATTGCCCAGCCAGAGCAGCAGCGCCATCAGCAGCACCGTCGCCAGTGCCGGATATGCGCCCACGCGGCGGCTGGTCAGCCCATAGCCGATGAAACCGCAAGTTACGCCGAGAATCGCCGCGAAAGGTCGTGCGACAAGCGGAAGCGCCGCCGTCAGCCCCGAAAAATGCAGCAGCAGTGCCCGAACGACCTCAACCGCGTCCGCCGCGCCGCCTGCAATTAGCCATACAATCACGCCCGCCGCGGTGATGCCCGCCGCGAGCACTTTTCCGCCGGGGCGCGTCCGCAGGATGGACAGCAGTGCAATCACCGGCAGGCTTCTCCCCAGCGCAAGCGCCCAGAGCGACGATTCGCCCGTGACGCACAAAAGCGTCAGGATGAGTCCCGACGCCATCAAAAGTGCCAGAATCCCGCGCGAAACCGCGCTGCGCAATTCCTTTGGCAGAGCAGACACCTCCTCACCATGTTTGTTTGGAAGAAATCAACCAGTTTCGTCCAACTGTCAGCACGGGCACGGTTGGACTCCTCCGGGTATTTTGCTTCCATCGTCATCATTTTCGCCAGCAGACGCTGCGTTGCTTCGGGTGATTTTTCCATCCGCGCACAGCAGTGTACACGCCGCGCCGAGGGACAGCCCGGTCATGCCGATTTTCCGCGCGCAAGGCTGCAAAACCTTGACGGTGCGCCCTTCGCCGCTTCCTCCCACGAGGATGACGGCCTTCTCCGACGGCGTTTCGCGCTCGTAGAATGTCCCCAGAAAGCCCTCTTTTTCCAAGGCGCAGTATTGCATGGCGAAAATCCCCTGCTTGCGAGAAAGACAAGCTATGTCTGGAAGACAGGCAATCCGGTCGCGCCCATCTGGCGCGACACAGCATAGATGTTGGAAAGAGCAGCTTTGGGGGCGCTCCTGCGGGAGCGCAAAGTTACTGGCAGGGACGCTTCGCTGCCTGCGCCTTTGTGGACTTTTCTCTTTGAATTGGTCGCCCGTGGAACAGTTGGGGCGTTGCCCCAAACCCCACAAGGGAGCTCCGCCCCTTGACCCCGCAAGGGGGATTCCCCCTTGACCCTTTTTTTGCCGCCCGGCTTGAGTGCTTTTCCCTACGCTTTGGGTTAAGCGGCTTTTTTCGCCTTTACAGCGGCAAGGGCTTCACATACCCAACCTCTACTCCCACTTCCTGCAGCTTCAAAATCATCGGCATCAGCCGCGCGTCCTCCGGCGTCTGCGTTACCAGATACAGCCGCACATTCGGCCCCATCCGGCGCATCGACAGCATCACATCCACCATCTGACTATCCAAACGCGCTGTAATCACCACCGTACACCCCACCTTCCGCATCCGCCGCATTTCCAGCAGCAGCACCTTCGCGAAAGGCTCCGGATTGCTGAAATCCGCGCGCGCAAGGTTTTCCAGCAGCATTTTCAGCCCCATGTCCTTGTCCAGCTCCACCGGGTGCGCGCCGGGAAGCGGCAGGCGCGCCGGATGTTCGGCTTTCGCTGCCTGTACCATCACCGACGCGGCGGTTTCAATCAGCGCGTCGCGCAGGTCGGCGTCTTCCTCCGAATCGGCCTGCTTTGGCGGTTCGGCGCAGTCCAGCAGGACGAGCGCGTCCGGCTGAACGGGGTCTTCAAAGCGGCGAACGAGCGCCTCCTGCTTGCGGGCGGATAACTTCCAGTGGATTTTCTTCATCGGGTCGCCGGGCTGATAGGTGCGCACGTCGGTGGGGTTCGTCACGTCCTCGGAGGCGCGCGCCATGGCTTCCGTGCCCATTTCGCCGGAGGACAGGCGGAGCGGCGCGATGTCGAACAGCTGCGGCAGCACGAGCAGTTCCCCGCCGTCCATATTCGGCTTCTGGCGAATCGTGCATACGCCAAAGAAGTCCGACAGCATCACGCTCTGCACGCCGGGTTGAATCGCGCCGACGTGCGCGGCATGGAAGGAGAGCTCCAGCGCCTGTGACCGCCCCGGACGGAGCTGCATCATCTGCGTACCGCTGGCAGTGCTGTTCGCGCTATTGACACCGGAGAGTTCCAGCCACATCGGGGCAAGCGGAATCCATCCGCGCCGCTTGACCTGCACGTTCAGCGTCACATCCTCGCCGCGCTGCACCCGCTCGGTGGAGGCGCGGGAGGATACTTCCAGCGTGGCGGATGCGCGGAACACGCCGTAAATCCCGCTCAGGCACAGCAGCGCAATCAGCAGCGCGGGCATCAGGAAAACGGGACTGCCGGTGGAGAACGCCGCCGTCAGCAGTGTCAGCGTGACGAGAATGGGCAGTGTCAAATGCAGCGTCACCTGCCGCGCCGGACGGTTCTCTGCCTGCTTCATGGCGCTCACAGCTTCACCGGCACGGGCGTATTCTGAATGATGCGCCGGACGACACTTTCCGGCGTCACACCCTTCATGCGCGCTTCGGGGCTGAGCACGAGGCGGTGCGCAAGCACTTGCACTGCCATGTGCTGCACGTCCTCCGGCACGATGTAGTCGCGCCCGGCGAGCAGCGCGCACGCCTGTGCCCCGTGGATGAGGGCAATGGCGGCGCGGGTGGATGCGCCCAGCTGCAAGGCGGCATCCTGACGGGTGGCGGCGGCGATGGTCGCCACATACGAGCGAACCTCCGGCGAGCAGTAAATCTGCGTGACCATTTCCTGCATGGCGATAATATCCGCCGCCGAGCAGACGGGAGAAAGCGTCGCCATCGGCTTCACCACGCCGGAATAGCGTTCCAGCACGTCCATCTCCTGCTCAATCGTCGGATAGCCGATGGACAGGCGCAGGAAAAAGCGATCCATCTGCGCTTCCGGCAGGGGATATGTGCCCACAAATTCGCCCGGATTCTGCGTTGCCAGCACGATAAAGGGCTGCGGCACGGGGTGCGTCACGCCATCCACCGTCACCTGCTGCTCTTCCATCACTTCCAGCAGGGCGGACTGCGTTTTCGGGCTGGTGCGGTTGATTTCGTCCGCCAGCACCACCTGACTCATCACCGAGCCTTCGCGGTATTCCGTTTCGCCGGTCTTGAAGTTGACCAGCGTGTAGCCTGTCACGTCGGAGGGCATCAGGTCGGGGGTGAACTGAATGCGCCGGAACGTGCAGTCCAGCGATTTCGCCAGGGCGCTGGCGAGCGTCGTCTTGCCCACGCCCGGCACGTCCTCAATCAGCACATGCCCCCGGCACAACAGCGCAATCAGCGCATATTCGATAACTTCCTGCTTGCCCACGATAACGGTGCTGATATTGTTCATCAGCCTTTGAATCATTTGCCGCGGCTGCATACTGCGCCTCCTCTTTGTTGATTCCTCCATCAGTATACCCGTTTTCGGCGGATATTGCAAGCAAAGGGCGCTGTTTTTACATTTGCGCGCCGCGGAGAGAGAATGAATTTTCAACGCTCGTTTATCTTTCTGCTGAATGCTTGACACGGTCAAGGTTTTATGCTATGCTTCGTATTTGTTGATATTCCCGGCATTTTGCCGCATTATGGGAGGAAAGCATGATTCGCATCGTCACCGAATCCATGTCCGATTTTACGCAGGAGGAAGCCAAGGCCGCTGATCTCATCGTGATGCCGCTGCCGATTCGCTTCGGCATGGAGGAATACTGGGATGACGGCGTATCCCTGACGCAGGATGATTTTTATGCGCGCCTGCGGGTCGCCAAGGAACTGCCCAAGACCAGCCAGGTGCCGGTGGAACATTACCGCAAGTGCTTCAACCGTCTGCTGGAGAATCCGGAGGACGAAGTGCTGGTGATAACCGGCTCGTCGAAGCTGTCCGGGTGCTACCAGTCGGCGTGCATTGCGCGGGAGGCGTGCCACGACCCGGCGCGCGTGACGGTGCTGGATTCGCTCAACGCGACGTGCGCGGAGTATATGCTCGTCGATCAGGCGCTGCGCTATCGCCGCGAGGGTGTCAGCGACATGCCGACCATGCTGGCGAAGCTGCGCGATGTGATGGCGCACTACAAAATCATCGGCATGGCGGCTGACCTCAAATATCTCGTCATGGGCGGACGTCTTTCGCCTTTGGTGGGCAAGCTGGGCAACCGCCTGAGCATCAAGCCGACGCTGAAGATTGAGGACGGCATCGTCAGCAAGGCGGGCATGGTGCACGGAATGGCGAAGGGGCGCGCGTGGTACATCGAGCAGCTGAAGGAGTGTCCGCCCGATCCGGACGTTCCGGTCTATATCGGCGGTGCGGACTGCCCGGAGACGGTTGCGCTCATCAAGTCGCAGATTGAAGCGGCGAATCTCGGCATTCAGGATATCCGCTGCGTCAAAATCGGGTGCCTGATTGGCACTTATGTTGGCCCTGAACTGACGCTCGTTGCGTGGAAGCGGAAATAATCAAAACGGCAGCTCTCCCCAAATCGCGGGAAGGCTGCCGTTTCTTTATCTGAATCTGCACAGCGCAACGTGCAAATCCACCGTCACATGCGCATCTGCTTTTTGCGCCAGCGCATCCTTTTCCGCTGCCGACAAGTCGTGATTCAGCGGCGTCATGCGCACGAAATCGCCCCATAATTCCGGCGAAACGGGCAGTGTCTCATGTACCCGCACCGATTTTACCAACTGTGCCTTCTCCCGCAGGTACGCATCCACCTGCCCTTCCTCGTAGGCGGACATGCCCCGCGCCGCGCGAATCTCCCGCAAATAGTTCTGCCCCGGATAGACCTTCACCAGCGCGCCGTCCGGGGATAGTACGCGGCGGAACTCGTCGTAATTCGCGGGGGTCAGCACATCCAGCACGGTGGAAAACGTGCCGTCCGCAAAAGGCAGGCGGCGCAAATCCCCCACGCACCAGACGGCTTGGCAGGGCTGATTGGTTGCTTGCAGAATCGCGTCCCGACTGATGTCGATGCCCGCGCCGATGCTGTCGGTTCGGCGCGTCAGCAGGGCGTTCAGGTACCAGCCTTCGCCGCAGCCCGCGTCCAGCAGCTTTTGTGGCGCATCCGGCAGCAGCGCGTCGATGGCGTCCGCGACCGGCTGATAGCACCCCGCCGCGAACACGCGCTCACGGGCGGCAAACAGCGCCGCGTCATAGAATGTATCCGCCTGCGCCGAAAGCAGATTAACGCACCCGCGCCGATTCACATTCACGGCGTGACCGCTCGCGCAAATTAAATTGTCGCCCTGCCGGGAAAGCAGCTGGCGGCAGACAGGGCAAATCAGCCCGTGCAGGTCAGAAACGGCGGCAAACAGCTTTTCGCGCTTGGAAAGCATCGCAAAATCCTCCTTGATATGCTGGACAAATAGGTCAAAGGGGTGTACAATATGCCTGAAATCCATCAGGAAAGGATGAGGAATATGTCTCGAATCGAAACCGTCCGCGCCGCGATGATGCAGGCAATGAAGGATCACGACAAGGAGCGCAAGGAAGCGCTGTCACTGCTGCTGTCCGCGCTGAAAAACAAGGCGATTGACAAGCGCGCCGACCTCACGGAGGACGAAGAGAACGCCGTCGTCCTGCGCGAAATCAAGCAGTGTCAGGAATCCATTGAGCAGGCGAACGGCCGTGAGGATATTATCGCGGAAAACACGCTGCGCATGAAGGTATATCAGGAGTTCGCGCCGAAGATGATGTCCGAGGATGAGGTGGAGGCGGAAGTGACCGCTGTGCTGGCGGAACTGGGGCTGGATGCGCCGACCGCGAAGCAGAAGGGGCTTATCATGAAGACGCTCATGCCGCGCGTGAAGGGCAAGGCAGACGGCGCGCTGGTGCAGAATGTGCTTGCGCGGCATCTGGCGTAAGTCATTATACCAGAAATCGAAATCAAAGAAAAGGGGGAGCAGCCCGCATGAGCTGCTCCCTTTTCGATTGGGTTAAGGCACTACCGCACAATTCGTCGGCAGCGCTGGCGATGCCTTTTCTGCCATCTGCTTCTTGCAGAAATCTCGATTTACCTCCAGTAAACCTTCGATTTCTGCAATTCCCCGCCGTTTTCGCGCCCACCACGTCGCCCCTGCAAGGCTCAAACGCCACCGTGCGCGTGCCGCTGCCCGCGTCCGTGAAGGACAGCTTGTAGGTCATCGTTCCGTCCGTTACGTCGTAGATGTAGCGGTTCACGCTGCCGTCAATGTACACGCGGATGCTCGTCGTGTTTGCCACGGTCAGGGTGAAGGTGATTTCCTCGTTCAGCGCCGCCGTCGTTTTGTCCGTGCTGATGGCGGAAATCGTCGGCGCAGGTTCGGTCGGTTCGCTCGTGTCGCGGCGCGGCGGGTTCGTCGCGTCGATGAACGACGCGGCAGGCGCGGAAGCCTTGACCGTCGAATCGCCCTTCGTCACGCTGATGGTTCCCGCCGTCAAGCCGTTCGCTGTCGCCGTAATCTTCATCACGCCGGAAGCGCCGTCGTGCTTCACCACGCAAAGGCACTTCCCGCTGAACGCAGCGTGCGTGCTGCCGGAGAGATTCTCCACGTTCGCGCCGTGTCCGTTGTCCGTGCCGACGATGCTGCCGCCCGTGACAGTAAAGGCCACGCTGTTGTCAGCGTTCGGGCAGAGCGTGCCGTTTTTGTCCAGTACGTCGCAGGTGATGTAGACCAAATCATCCGACGCGGTATTGACCGCCGTCTTGTCGCTGGAAAGCGCCAGTTTCGCGGGCGTTCCCGCCGTGTATTGAATGTCCTGCGCAATCAAATTGTCGGAAGCGTCGTAACCATTCGCGACCAGCGTTCCCGCCGCGTATGCCACCGTGTAGGCGTACTGATTCTTCGTTCCGCGCTGCGAAAGCGCCTTCTTGCCCAGCGACGTTCCGTTCAGGAAGAGTTCGACGGACGCGCAGTTCGAGTACAGCCATACGTCGATATTGCCGGATTCGTGCGTCCAGTGCGGCAGGATGTGAATCATCGGGCGGCTGTCCCACATGGACTGGTACATGAAGTAAATGTCCTTCGGGAAACCGCAGGTGTCCACGATTCCGAAATAGCTGGATTTCGCCGGGTATTTGTTCCATTCGGTCGGTTCGCCGATGTAGTCAAAGCCCGTCCAGACGAAATGCCCGCAGGAACGAGCGCTGTTCAAGTAGGCGTTCACCGTTTCTGCCGCCGTGTTGCCCCACGAAACCGCCTTGTTGTCGTAGGACGGATACGCCATGTTCGCGCTGTCCGTCGCATATACGCCGCGGCTGGAAAGCGCCGAGGCTGTTTCGCTGCCGTAAATCGGGCGGTCGGTCTGGTAGGTCTGGTTATTGCCGTTGTAGTTGATGCCCACCACATCAACGATAGCCATCAGCGCAGATAGATTGCCGCCGGGCGCGTTGTTGCCCATCGTCGTCGGGCGGGTGCTGTCGAGGGCTTTCACCGCGCTGTTCACCATTGTGCAGACGTTCACAATCTCGCTGGATGAATAGTCGCCAAGCGTCAAATTCGTGCGCACTTCGTTGCCCAGCGACCACATAATGACCGCCGGATTGTTCCAGTCGCGGTGAATCGTGCTGGTCACGACTTCGCTGTAATGGTCGGTGAAGTATCGCCCGAAATCCTTCTGCTTCTTGCTCTTCGTCCACCCGTCGAATAGCTCTTCCACCAGCAAAACGCCCTTGCGCTGGCATACGTCGAGGTATTCCGCGCCGAACGGGTTGTGCGTCAGGCGAATTGCGTTGCAGCCCATGTTGGTCAGGATGTCCACCTGCCGTTCAATGGCGCTGCGGTTCTCCGCCGCGCCGATGCAGCCGCCGTCGTGGTGGACGCACACGCCTTTGAGCTTCGTGTGGATGCCGTTGAGATAGAAGCCCGTGTCCTTGTCGAATCGGATGCTGCGGTAGCCGTAGGGGACGCGCTTTGACCGCTGAACCCGATTGCCGACTTTCGCGCTGATTTGGGCTTCGTAGAGGTTCGCCGGGGAAGCCGTCAAAAGCGTGGACGGCGCATCGCTGGGCAGAATGCTCTGCTGATAGCTTGCTGCCAGCCCCGCGCCGCCGCTCACGCTGATGCTGGTCGTCGGGGCATAGGTGGTCAGCGCCTTGTACGCGGCGATTTCAGCGGCAGAGAGGGCGGTTTCGGTGGGGGATTCGAGTGCCGCCCAGACATACACGTCATTCGCATCGAGGAACGCTTTGAAATCATCAAGTGTTGACGTTCCTTTTGCGGCGTATGCAAAGCCGATAAGGTTATTTCGGTTGGCAATCGCGCCACCGACAGTTTCGGCACCCGGAGCAGTGGAAAAGTGCGTGCAGAGCACGTTGGACGTGTAAATGCCGCTGAACCACGCAAAGTAACGGTCAACCGCATTTCCCGTTGTTTGCCAGCTAAGCGACGATGTAACCTTGATTTTGGTGATGCGCTGCACGCGCACCCCGCGCGCCAAGTCCACCTCATCGCACACCCACTGCTGACCGTTTTCGTCCGTGTAGTTCCCGCCGGAGGAAACCGGGATGCCCGGCAGTGCGTTCGGCGTTTGCAGCGTCAGCGTCTGCGAATTGTTCGCGCCGTCCGACACCGTGACCGCCACCGTTCCGCCGTCACCCGCGCTGACAATCGGCACGGGCGCGGTCGGGGTCGGCACGCCGTTCTGCGTGCTTTTGCCCCAGACATGCAGCGCCCCCAGCGGTTTCCCCGCCAGCGCGTTCTCGCACGTCAGCGGATTGCCCGATACCGATGCGCTTTTCCCGTTCGCGATTGAATCCCGCTGCTGCGCGTCGCTGATGTGCCATAGCTTCGGGCTGCGGTACGTTACCGTCGCGCTGACGTTCTGCGTTTCACCCGCCGCAATCACCGCCGACGCGTCCGCCGTGCCGACTTTCGCGCCGTCCGGGTCGTACAAATCTACCGTGAACGTCGCCGATGCTTCCGCCCCCGTCTTGTTCACCGCGTCGAACGCGACAACCGTTTCGCCGTTCGTCAGGTCGCTGTCCAGCTTCGGGGTCGTCACGCGGATGTTCTCCATGCGAATCTGGTCATCCAGCAGCGTCACCAGCTCCACCGGGCGAATCATTCCGCTGCCGGAGTACCAGCGCGACGACGGCTGTTCATTGCGCACAAACATCGCAATCGTATTCACGCCGCTGACCATCTGTTCCGTCGCATCCACCGCGAACGGATTGTAGCCGTAATAGTTCTTGTGTACCTGCTGCCCGTTGACGTACACCGTCGATTCCATGTACACGCCGTCAAAGCACAGGACGTAGCGTCTGCCGGGCTGCTTGTCCACGCTGACGGTCGTGCGATACCACGCGTCGCCGCCATCCAGATACCCGCCCTCATACGTCGCGGGGCTGGACGCATTGAACTCCAGCTCCACCGACCAGTCGTGCGGCACGCTGACCGTCCGCCAGCTCGCGTCATCAAACCCCGCTGCCGCTTCGGCGGTCGAGGAATACGCCGTGTCAGCGGTTGTGGATACGAGGTTGAACTTCCACGAATCCAGCGTGACAACGGAAACAAGCTGGTCGGCGGTCGTGACGGGGATGCCGATTCCCTCCAGCGCGCGAAGACGCGCATCCAGCGACGAAAACTGCTCCTGCAGCGCCGCAAGCGAGTAAAAACCGGGAACATCCGCCACGCGGTCGGTGGAAGAGGGAAAAACGCAGCCCGTTGCGGCGAAAATGCAGTTCTGCACGTCGCCGCTGGTCAGGGTGACATAGATTTCGATGTCGCCGGGCTGGGCGTAGGCGGCGGGCGGCAAGGTGACGGACGCAATGCTGCCCTGCGCGCTGCCGCTAAGAGGGATGGTTGTGCCGGTGCGCAGGTGCTTGACCGTGCCGGAAACGGCGGTGTCGCCAAGGTCAACGGGATTTCCCGCGCGGAGAACCGTGACGGTGATTCGGTGCGCCCGGCGCGCATCAGTGATGAACAGCGCGGGGATGTTCATGCGGCGCAGGGGGCGGGTGAGATCAGCGGTATAAGTGAGAGTAGTGGTAATGTCAGTCAATTTCGCTCCTCCTTGTGTGATGGGTACGGCGGCGCGGGCAGGTACGCCGCGAAATATAGGAACTTGCGTTCGCTATATGCGCATGATAGCACGGATGCCCGCAATTGGCAAGAAAATTTGATTTCATTTGAATTGGCTTGATTTCATTTGATTTCGCTTGATTTTGCTTGAGATGGGGGATAGAAAGCCGCGCCCATCTGGCGCGATGGCGTTGTGCGCTTTTCCCTTGCTCCTTCTGCGCGGTTATCCGCATTCCTCCCGCCCTAATTTCGACTCTCCCTCTTTCCTTTTCCCCCTCCCTATGGTATAATCATACTGGAATCCTATTTCCGAGGAGCAGAAGGCGTATGATGAAGGATCTGGTAGTCATCGGCGGCGGACACGCGGGCTGTGAAGCCGCCCTCGCAGGGGCGCGCATGGGGCTTGATACCCTCCTGCTGACGCTGAATATGGACGGGATTGCCCTCATGGCGTGCAATCCCGTTATCGGCGGCAGCGCAAAGGGGCATCTCGTGCGTGAACTGGACGCAATGGGCGGCGAAATGGGGCGCGCCATCGACGATACGTTCCTCCAAAGCCGAATGCTCAATATGTCCAAAGGCCCGGCGGTTCACGCCCTGCGCGCACAGGCGGACAAGCAGCAGTACCAGAACCGGATGCGTACCGCGCTGATGACGCAGGACAACCTGACCGTCCGGCAAGGGGAAGTCGCCGCGATTGACGTCGAGAACGGGCATGTCACCGGCGTAACGACGACGACGGGGCAGCATATCTCCTGCAAGGTCGCGATTGTCGCGTGCGGCGTGTACCTCCGCAGCCAGATTATCATCGGGGAGAGCATCACGCCGGGCGGGCCGCAGGGGCTGATGAGCGCGCCGAACCTCAGCGGCAGCTTGACGCGCATCGGCTTTCCGCTCCGCCGCTTCAAGACGGGGACGCCCGCGCGCATCGACGTGCGGACGATTGATTTCGACGAAATGACGCCGCAGCCCGGTGACGAGCCAGTGACGCCGTTCTCGTTTATGACCGACCGCGCGCTGCACAATACCTACGCATGCTATTTGACATGGACGACGCCGGAAACGCACGACATCATCCGCCGAAATCTCCACCGCGCGCCGCTGTATTCCGGCAAAATCCACGGCATCGGGCCGCGCTACTGTCCGTCGATTGAGGATAAAATCGTCAAGTTTGCCGACAAGGAGCGCCATCAGGTGTTCCTTGAGCCGGAAGGAATGCAAAGCCGCGAATGGTATGTGCAGGGCATGTCCACATCGCTGCCGGAGGATGTACAGTGGGAGATGTACCGCTCCGTGCCGGGCTTGCGTCGGTGCGAGCTGACGCGGCTGGCGTATGCGATTGAGTATGACTGCATCGACAGCCGGCAATTGCGCCCGACGCTGGAAAGTCTGGATGTGCGGGGACTGTTTTTTGCGGGGCAGATCAACGGCACATCCGGGTACGAGGAAGCCGCCGCGCAGGGCTTGCTGGCGGGCATGAATGCCGCTTTGACGGCGCAGGGCAAGCCGCCGATTGTGCTCACGCGCGACCAGGCGTACATCGGCGTGCTGACCGACGACCTGACGACGAAAGGCACGGACGAGCCGTACCGCATGATGACGAGCCGCGCCGAGCACCGCTTATCCCTGCGGCAGGACAATGCGGATTTGCGCCTGACGCGCATCGCATACGAGGCGCGTCTGGCGACGCGGGAGCGCATGGAGCGCACGGAACGCAAGGCATCGGAAACCGCGCAGCTGCTGGGCGAACTCCGCAAGGCGAAGTACACGCCCGGCGTCACGCTGAACGACTGGCTGGAGAAGCATCATCAGCCGGAAGCGCAGAACGGGCTAAGCGCGGTGGAACTGCTGAAACGCCCGGAAATCACGCTGTCAGCGCTGGCGGAGCTTTCGCCGGAGATTAGGCAATTCGGCAAGCCTGCGCAGGAGCAGGCGGAAATCTCGGTGAAGTACGAGGGCTATTTGGAGCGACAGGAGACGCTGATTCGCCACGCGCGGCAGATGGAAGAGACGTTGCTGCCGGAGGATTTGCCCTACGAGGAAGTGACCGGGCTTCGGATTGAAGCGCGGCAGAAGCTGATGAAGCAGCGTCCGCGGTCGCTTGCGGCGGCGAGCCGGATTCCGGGGGTGTCGCCTGCGGATGTGGCGGTGCTGATGGTGTTCTTGGAGAAGCATAAGGGCAATGCTTAAGTGCCTTTGGGCGGGCGGCATTACTGGATGCTTATTTACAGCTGAATTTTCTTGTTGCAGGGGATTTCGCCTCTGCGGAGGCGACCAAAGGGCTTTCCGATCGCCCTTTGGAAACCTTCGGCGCGGACACCCCCATGTTTCTTGATCTGTATTGTTGCTTGGTATTTTACTGCTCTGAGTATTGCTTCCAAAGAAGCAAAAGGACACTAACTAAAAGCAGTTTCAATAAAGCCCAATAAACTTAGATGTGGATGCGAAGCAGTCCAGAGGGCGACCGCAAAGCCCTCTGGTCGCCTCCGCAGAGGCGAAACCCCTGCTAAACATGCGGAAAAAAGTATGAAGACGCGCGCAACTCAATCGCGCGAAAGGGTCAAGGGGCAATGCCCCTTAGAAAGAAGGAATAACGATGGGACTGTTCGCAAAACTGCGTGAAGGATTGACCAAGACGCGTGATTCGCTGATGGGGCGCGTCGATACGCTGGTGAAGGAAACGAGGAAGATTGACGAGGACTTCTATGAGGAACTCGAAGATATTCTGCTCATGTCCGACTGCGGCATGAAGGCGACAACCGCCATGATGGATGAACTGCGCCGCCGCGTGAGCGAAAACAAGGTCAAGGACGCCGATACCGCCAAGCAGATGCTCAAAGATATCATGATTGAGCAGATGGACATCCCGCGTCCGCCGCTGCGCTGGCCGATGGTCATGCTCGTTGTCGGCGTGAACGGCGCGGGAAAAACGACCACCATCGGCAAGCTCGCCCTGCGCTTTCAGAACATTGGCCGCCGGATTATCCTCTGCGCGGCGGATACTTTCCGTGCGGCGGCGGCTGACCAGCTGACCGTCTGGGCGGAACGCGCGCGTGTGCCGATTGTCAAGCACGCCGAGGGCGCTGACCCCGCGGCGGTCGTCTATGACGGCATCCAGTCCGCCAAGGCACAGGGCGCGGATCTGCTGATTGTCGATACCGCCGGCCGCCTGCACAACAAGAAGAACCTGATGGATGAGCTGAACAAGATGCGCCGCGTGATTGACCGCGAGTTCCCGGAAGCGGATGTGCGCTGTATGCTCGTGCTGGATGCAACGACGGGACAGAACGGTCTGGCGCAGGCGCGCGCGTTCAAGGAAGTCTGCGAAATCGGCGGCATCATCCTGACCAAACTCGACGGCACGGCGAAGGGCGGCATTGCGCTTGCCATCCGGCAGGAGCTGGAAGTGCCGGTGTGGTACATCGGCGTAGGCGAGGGCATCGACGACTTGCAGCCCTTCAATGCCAAAGACTTTGTGGAAGCGCTATTCTAATTAGGAGGGCAATTATGCCGTCTTTATCAACCTATTCGGCGGAGCTGGATTATGCCTACGCACCGGGGATGTTCCCGGCGATGGAATGCCTGCTGCACCGCCCGGAAAGCTGCCGCCGCGTGCTGCTGCATAGCCGAAGCGCCGGAACCGAGGGCGCACAGCGGCTTCGCGAGGAAGCGGAAAAGCACCATATCCGTGTGGAAGAGGCGGACAAGGCGCTTTCCCGCATTTCGGGAAAGGATAACTGCTTCGCGGCGGCGGTGTTCAGCAAGTTCGAGGATGACCTGCGCCCTGACAAGCCGCATATCGTCCTGCATCACCCGTCGGACAGCGGCAATGTCGGCACGATTTTCCGCACGGCGCTTGGCTTTGATGTGCAGGATATCGCCGTCATCCGCCCGTGCGTGGATGTGTTTGATCCCAAGACCGTCCGCGCCAGCATGGGCAGCATCTTCCAGCTGCGGCTGCATGTCTATGATGATTTTTCGCAGTATCAGGCGCAGTTCCCGGAACACGCGCTCTATCCGTTCATGCTCGACGGGTCGAAGTCCCTGCCGGATGTGTTGGGCGACATTCCTGACCGATGGACGCTGATTTTCGGCAACGAGGGCAGCGGTCTGCCGCCGGAGTTCAGCCGTCTGGGGCAGCCTGTGCGCATTCCAAGCAGCAATAAGGTGGATTCGCTGAATCTGTCCATTGCCGCGGCGATTGGGATTTACGCCTTTGCAAGGCGGTGACTTGTAAATTCTTCACCCACAGGCGAAATTTGCTTGACGCAGGGCTGCGCTCTGCGCTACAATGAAGAATGCGGAATCCCTTTTTCGGAAATTGGTAGGAGGAAAGAACCATGAAGCAAAGCATGAAAAAGGCGGCGTTGGTGCTGATGCTGGTGCTGGCGGTGCTGCTTGTGCCGCAATGGAGCAATACAGCGCTGGCGGTCACAACGCCGTCGGATATCACCACGGGCAGCGACCTGCCGCCCGCGCCGCCGCTGCCGACGCCGCCCGCGAAAGGCGAAGTCGTTATTTCCGGCGCAAAGACGGTTCGCGGCGGCGAGAAGCTGACGTTCTCCGTCACCATCGACGGAAAAACCGTCCCGAACAGCGATTTGGAATGGACGCTGTACCCGGCGGATGCTTCGCTGGCGACCATCAAAAGCGGCGTTATTACCACCAAACGTGTGGCATACACGCACTATGTGCAGGTGTCGGCGGCGCTGAAAAGCGACCCGTCGCGCTATGCGAACTTCCGCCTGTGCATCGCGCCGGGCGTGAAAAAAATCACCGTCAGCGCGCCCACGACGTATGTTGATTTGAGCGGCAGCAAAACTTTGCAGCTGAAAGCGACGTGCGACCCGGAGGACGCGATTGCCGATGTCACATGGTCGAGCAGCAGCAGCAAAATCGCGACGGTGGATGCAAGCGGCCTGGTGACGGCACGCAAAACCGGCAAAGTGACCATCACTGCCACGGCGAAGGACGGCAGTAAGGTCAGGGGTCGCATTACCCTGCGTGTCGTCAGCGGCGTGACGGGGCTGACCATCGAGGGCGCAAGCAGCGTCGCGGCGGGCAAGTCCATCACGCTCAAGGCGGTGATGATGCCGGCGGATGCGACGGAAAAGGGCGTCGTCTGGTCGGTGGACTGCGACAAGAGCATCGCCAGCATCAGCCAGAGCGGCAAGTTGACGACCAAGAAAATCAGCGCGATTACGACCATTACCGTGACGGCGGTGTCCAAGCAGAACAGCGCGATTCGCGCCACCCACACGGTTACGATTCGCCCGGTGACGACGGGACTTGCGATTTCCGCGCCGCGCCTGACGATTGACCTCGCGTCTCCGACGCTTCAACTGACGGCAAAATGCATCCCGGAGGACGCCTCCCAGCAGGTGACGTGGTCGACCAGCAACAAGCGCGTTGCGACGGTGGATGCAAACGGTCTTGTGACGGCGAAGAAAGTCGGCAAGGTGACGATTACCGCCAAGGCGACGGACGGTTCGGGCCGCTCGGCGAAAATCACCCTGACGGTCGGCAGTGCGGTTGGCACGCTGGAAATCCGCGGCGCAAGTGCCGTCGCGCAGGGAAAAACCATCACGCTGAACGCCGTCATCACCCCCGCTACGGCGACGAACCAGAAGGTTATCTGGTCGGTGGATTGCGGCAAAGACATCGCGACCATTGACCGGCATGGGCGCTTGAAGGCTGGCAAGGGGTTCACCGCGCCTGTGACCATCACGGTAACGGCGGTCAGCGCGGAGAACAGCGCGATTTCCGCGACGCGCACCGTCCAGATTCTGCCCCCGGTAACGACGGTTGCCATTTCCGCGCCGAGAAACTACATTGATGTGGACGGCGAAGACAAGACGCTTCAGCTGACGGCGCGCGTTTTGCCGGAAGATGCCGCACAGAGCGTCACTTGGTCGACCAGCAACAAGCGCATTGCGACGGTGGATGCGAATGGCGTTGTGACCGCGCTCAAGGCGGGCACAGTGACGATTACCGCGACGGCGACGGACGGCACGGGTGTCCGCGCGAAGTTCACCGTCAAGGTACAGAAGACGGTCAAGTCGCTGACTATCAGCGGCGCGGAAAAACTCGGCGGCGGGCAGTCCGCGACCATCAAGGCGACGATTCTGCCCAAGGATGCCGCAAATCAGAAGGTTATCTACTCGCTCAACTGCCCCGCGAGCGTCGCGACGATTTCGACCAGCGGCGTGCTGACCACGAAGAACGTGACAGAAATCACGACGGTAACGGTGAACGCTGTCAGCGCGGAAAACAGCACAATTTCCGCAACGTGGACGCTTGTCATTTACCCCAAGACGACGAAACTCACCTTGACGGCAGCCAGCAGCTGGATTAACGTTGGCGCGTCGGTGCAGCTGCATGTGTCGGCAACACCCGAAACGGCGCAGATGCCCATCCGCTGGCGCAGCAGCAACACCCGCGTTGCGACGGTGGATGCAAACGGCGTTGTGCGCGGCTTGAAGGCGGGTACAGCGACGATTACCGTCCGCACGACCGACGGCTCGAACAAGCGCGCGTCCGTGCACGTGACGGTCGGCATTCCGGCGACGGGCGTGGTGATTACAGGCAACCGCATCGTCCGCGCGGGTGCGACGCTCCGGCTGATGGCGACGGTGCAGCCCGCGAACGCCACGGTGAAGCGTGTGACGTGGGCGGTCAACTGCCCCGCGAGCGTCGCGACGATTTCTGGCGACGGGAAGCTGCGCGTGTCCGCAAACGCGGAAACACAGATTATCCTCGTCACCGCGACGGTGAATGACGGTCAGCGGGTGAGCGCGGCATACCCGGTGTACATTCAGGGCAAAGCCCCGGTGCCGCCCACGCCGACCACCCCGGATGCGCCGGAAAAGTAAGCAGAATAAAGAACAGACCAGCATGGTGTGATGCCGTGCTGGTCTGTTTTGAGTGTGGATGTTTTTTGAATTTTGGTTACTGGCAGGGACGCTTCGCTGTCTGCGCCTTTGTTGGCGGTTTTCTTGGAGTTGAGCGTCCGAGCAACAGTTGGGGCGTTGCCATAAACCTAATAAGGGACGCTGTCCCTTGACCCCTCCGCGCGATTGAGTTGGTCGTTTTTCCCCTATTGTTTCCGCGTGTTTATCCTCTTTTAGCCCTCGAAGGCGAAGGGGGCGAGCGGAAGCCCATTCCGCCCAAACAGCGACACTTTTCCCCAATTCACATATGCATACCTTACCTTCGCCGGGTGGAGCACCGCCACGCTCCGCAAGCGCATCTCCGCCCCATCCAGCGTCACCGACTGCACAGGGTGATACGCCCCGTCCTCCCCGGCAATCTCCAGCAGCAGTTCGCCCGTCTCCCGGCGCAGCACAGGTGCGCTCAGCGTGACAACGAGCGTATCTCCCTGCGTATACTTCCCCAGCGCGCGGGGGGATTCCGGCGCGTCCATGCCATAGACGACGCGCAGGGCAACGTCGCACAGGCGCTCACCGGGGGTGCGCTTGTCGGTCGGGTGGATGTTGTCGAACTCGCCGCAGTCCAGCAGAATCGCCAGACCACCGGGCTGGAGGGCACTTGCCGCGCGTGCCTGTGCAAGACGCAGGCGCGCCCAGTCGTGCTTATCCTCGTCGCCGGCGGCAATCCACATCGGCAGCTGCACGTTGAGGAAGGGGAGCGAATCGTCGCGGAAAAGCTGACGCAGGCGCATCACCATGGCGGTCAGCAGCACGTCGTAATGCTCGGTTTTCGCGGTGTCATCCTCACCCTGATAATACAGAATGCCGGTCAGCGTCGCGGGAACGACGCGCTTGGTCATCGTTTCAATCAGCCCGCCCGGACGATACGGCGAACCGGGACCAACCGGCGGATGCCAAGGGCAGGGGCCGACGGTTTCGTTGATTTCCGGCCACGAGATACCGGGATTGTCCTTCTTCAGCTGAGCGACATGCGCATTCCACGCGTTCATTTCAACCCCAAAGGCATCTTCCTCCTGCCGCCACTGGTCAAAAGGCTTGTCGCCGCCCTGCTCACGGTAGCGGGTGATGTAGCGCTGCCCCTCGGCGGTTGCTTCCAGCGCTTCCTTGTCCATCCAGCAGGTCACGGATGTACCGCCCCAGTAGCAGTCAATAATGCCGATAGGGCAGTCAATCGTCCGCGCGAGTTTGCGGGCAAAGAAGTACGCCACGGCGGACATATCCCGCGCATAGCCGGGGCGGACACGCTCCCAATGAGACGCGGCTTCGGCTGCAATCGCGTCGTCATCCCAGACGCTCTTTTTCGGGACGTTGAAGTAGTGCACCAGCGGGTCGTCATGCGCCGCGATTAAATCTTGCCCCTCGTCGGCGTTTTGCAGTTCCAGCTCCATGTTGCTCTGCCCGGACGCGAGGTAGACTTCGCCAATCGAAATATCGGTGGATGTGCACGTTTCTGCCCCGCAATGGACAGTCAGCGTGCAGCTGGTCGCCTGTTCCATCGGCGGAAGATGCAGGAGGAAGCGTCCGTCGCGCGCTGTGCAGACGCCTTCGGAGAGAATCAGCCCATCCGCCGTCGTCACGCGCCCGGTGACAGTTTGCCCATCCGCCGCCGTACCCCAGACGCGCACTTCCTTGCGGCGGCACAGCACCGCGCCGCTGCCGAACAGGGGCGCAAGTTTGAATTCAATTGCCATTAGTCGTCCTTCTTTCCCATAAACGCGAGGTTGTGCGAGATGAGCAGGCAGCGCTGGCGCACGCAGTCCGGCGAACGCAGCGGGTCTTTGGGCGTGTGCAGCAGATAGTCGCACAGGCGGTCAATGTCCGTTTCGGCGACGTGCAGGCGCGTGTCCGACGAGGCATAGTAGATGTACACTTTGCCGTCGTCATCCGCAATCGCGCCGTTGGAAAACACGACATTGCTCACGTCGCCCACGCGCTCGTGCCCCATCGGGCCAAGCAGCATCCCCGACGGTTCGGCAATCACGCGCGACGGGTCATCCAGCGCCGTCATGAAGGCGTACAGCACATAGCGCAGCCCTGCCGCCGTGTTACGAACGCCGTGCGCGATGTGAATCCAGCCCTTGTCGGTGCGAATTGGCGTTGCGCCCGCGCCGTTTTTGCTCTCGGTGATGGTGTGGTAGCGGCGCAGGGAAATGATTTTCTCCTCATCAATGACGGGGTGCTCAATATCCTTGCACAGCCCGAAGCCGATGCCGCCGCCCGAACCCGTCTCGATGAAATCATCCATCGGACGGGTGTAGAAGGCATATTGCCCGTCCACAAATTCGGGGTGGAGGACGACGTTGCGCTGCTGCGGCGAACGGAGCGTCTTGAGGTTCGGCAGGCGCTCCCAGCTCTGCAAGTCCTTCGTGCGTACGATGCCCGCCGCCGCAACCGCCGCGGACAAATCGCTGCTGGTTCGGTCTTTGCTTTCGGAGCAGAATACGCCGTAAATCCAGCCGTCTTCATGCTGCGTCAGGCGCATGTCGTAGACGTTCGTTTCCTCCGCGCAGGTATCGGGGAGGACGACAGGATAATCCCGGAAGCGGAAGCCCTCAGTGGGCTTGTCGGATTCCGCGACGGCGAAGAACGACTTGCGATCCATCCCTTCGACGCGCACGACGAGGCAGTACTTGCCGTTCAGCTTGATTGCGCCGCTGTTCATGGTGGCATTGACGCCGAGACGCTGCATCATGAAGGGGTTCGACGCGGGGTCAGCGTCGTACATCCAGAAGGGCGGGATGTGCTCGCGGGTGAGGACGGGGTAGCGGTAGCGGGTATAAAGCCCGTTATAGAAGTGGTCATTGGCGGGGTTCGGGCGCGCGATGAGGCGCTCGTAGGACTCCATCAGGGAGGAAAAACTGCGGATTTGCATAGCAGTGGTCGCTCCTTTTTTCTTGTTTTGGATGCTGATTTTTAAGTTGCTTGTTTTTGATGTTGCAGGGGGAATCGCCTCTGCGGAGGCGACCAAAGGGCTTTCCGCTCGCCCTTTGGAAACCTTCGGTGCGCTCCCATGTTACTTGATTTGTATTGTTGCTTGAAAGAACGCGAGGCACACCGACTAAATCTGTTTCGATAAAGCTCAACAAACTTAGATGGGGACGCGAAGCAGTCCAGAGGGCGACCGCAAAGCCCTCTGGTCGCCTCCGCAGAGGCGAAATCTCTGCATTAACACGCGGACATAGCTTGAAAGTGTCACCAACTGAATCGCGCGAAAGGGTCAAGGGAGGAACTCCCTTGCGGGTGCAGGGCAGCGCCCTGCCGGAGTTCAGAGGCAGCGCCTCTGGCGCCTCCTCCTGCACAAAAAGAGGGATGTACGCACTCGTACATCCCCGCAAAATCAGAAATCGTCCTGCGCGATGTCGTCGCCCCATTGGAGCTTGGAGTGCGCCTTGATGTAGGTGACAACCTCGTCCACCGTGGTGAACGCCAGACCGACGTTGGTGTCCGCCGCGCCGTAGTAGATGGCGATGCGGCCGGTGTCGCCGTCCTGCAATGTAGCGCAGGGGAAAACGACGTTCGGCACGAAGCCGGTCGTTTCGTAAGGCTCTTCCGGCGTCAGCAGGTGGTTTTCGCAGCGGTACAGCACCTTCGACGGCTCGTTGATGTCCAGAATCGCGCCGCCCATGGAGTACACGAAGCCGTTGCAGGTGGTCGCGACGCCGTGGTAGAACAGCAGCCAGCCTTCGGTCGTTTCAATGGGGGCAGCGCCGCCGCCAATCTTGACGGATTCCCACCAGTTGCTGCCGCGCCCCATCACATGGCGATGGTGTCCCCAGTACTCCATGTCGGGCGATTCGGAGATGAAAATATCACCGAAAGGCGTGTGGCCGGAGTCGGACGGGCGGGACAGCAGCTTAAACTTGCCGTTCACCTTGCGCGGGAACAGCACGGCGTTGCGGTTGAAGGGGATGAAGGGGTTCTCGATGCGCGTGAAGGTTTTGAAGTCCTTCGTCTTCGCCATGCCGATGGCAGCACCGTAGAAGTCGGTGCACCAAATGATGTAGTAGGTGTCATCCACCTTCACCAGACGCGGGTCATAGGCGTAGTGCGGCATTTTCGGGTTGCCGTTGTCATCCACAAAGGGCACTTTTTCGCGCTCGACGTCCCAGTGAATGCCATCCTTGGAATGTCCGAGGTAGACATATGGGATGCCGTTGACCTGCTCGCCGCGCAGAACGGCAATGTAGCCATCCTCCCACGGCACAACGGCGGAGTTGAAGATGCGGGCAATTTCCGGCGTGGGATTGCGCCCCATGACGGGGTTCTCGCTGTAACGCCAGACGGGGGAGGAAAGCTTGTAGTCAGCCGGCTTCTCCTGCCACGGAATGTTGGGAAGGGAGGGGACGTTGAGCATCTTGACAGCCATGTGTACATACCTCTTTCTTGGTTGTTTAATGGAAAGCAGTTGCTCTCCGGGATTAGTGAATGACAGACACCGGCGCGGCGGAATCACGGAAGACGCATTCGCCGCCAATCACCACGCGCCCGACGGTTTTGCGGTCGCCCGCGCAGCGCTCGCCAATCAGCTTGACCGCCATGCGGCACATCGCGGGGCAATTGACACGGAAGGTTGTCAGCGGCGGCGTGTTTCCAGCGGTCGGGCAGAAATCATCAAAGCCCACGACGGAAATGTCCTCCGGCACGCGGTAGCCGCGGCTTTGCAGGTCGGTAATCAGCGCCTGCGCGGACATATCGCAGTTCACGACGAACGCAGTCGGCATTTTCTCCGGCAGCTGGAAGGTGTGGAACATGCTCCCTTCCGGGTCGCGGTCGGAAAAAACGCATTCGGGGCGCACAGGCAAATCCTTCATCAGCATTGCGGAAAGGAAACCGAGGTAACGCTCCATGATGGAGGACGTTGCCTTGATATCCCCGACGAAGCCGATGTCCCGATGCCCCTGCTCAATCAGCCAGTAGGTCAACTGCGCCGCGCCGAAAGCGTTGTCGCTGACAATGGCGTCAGTGGTGACAAAGGGGTCGTGGAAGTCCAGACAGATGACGGGCATTTCCTGCCGCGTCAGCAGCTGCATATACGGGGAGGTTAGCTGCCCCAGACAGATGAGCGCATCGACGTGGCGCGAACGCAGGAGATTCGGCAGGGTCAGCGCGGTCTGCATGTCATGCGTGACCAGCTCCATGATGCCGAAATGCCCCGCGTCGGTCAGCGCCTGCACGAGCTGCTTGTAGAAAGTTGCATAAAAGGACACGACGGAGAAAAAATTCTCCGGAATGAGGATGCCGACATCCAAACCGGATGTGGGCGTGGTTTGCGGCGCGTTGGGGTTGACATAGCCGAGTTCGGATGCGCGGCGGATGATTTTCTGCCGCATTTCCTCACTCACGCCGGATTTTCCCGCGAGCGCCTTTGACACGGTGACGGCGCTGACCCCCAGCTGCCGCCCAATGTCACGCATGGTGATACCGCTCATGGTGAAATAAAACCTCCAGATTTGTGGATGTTTGCGAGGGCAAAGTCGCTTTTTGATGGCTCTTGTTTTCTTTTAGACTTCTGGAGTATTGCTGCAGGGGTTTCGCCTCTGCGGAGGCGACAAGGGGGCAATGGAAACAGACGAAGTCTGCGGTTGCCCCCTTGACCCCTTCGCAGCGCACACTCCTGTTTATTGGTTTGTATTGCTGCTTGAGGGAACGAAAGGTACACTAACTAACTGGAGTAACAATAAAAACCTACTATGCAGGAGTGCACCGAAGGTTTCCAAAGGGCGATCGGAAAGCCTTTTGGTCGCTCCCGCAGGAGCGAAATCCCTGCGCAAGGCGAAAGCACATTCAGAAAGGTAAAAACAGCATGAATGCAAGCATCAGCGCGATAGCCGATGGAACATTACGTCAGATGCTCCATCACCCGCAGGCACATGCGGCTGTTGTGGTACGGACACTTCCACTCTTCCACAATCGGCTTGTCCGTCGGGATGCCTGATTCGGTCAGCGACCAGAACCACTCGCTGTTCGGACGCGGGTCAACGAAGGCGCGGCGGATGTAGGCAAACTGTGCTTCCGCCTGCCTCAGCCAAGTGGATGCGCCTGTCAGCTCATAGGCATTCAGGAAGCCCAGCACCGTCTCCGCCTGTACCCACCAGACACGCGTGTGGTCAACTTTGCCCTCGACAACTTCGTTTTCCAAGCCGTGGTCGGTGAATGCGCGTTCGCGGACGGCTTCCGCCAGCGTCAGGCACATGTGCAGATACGGCGCGCGGTTTGATTCGGGCAGCAGCGTCTCTGCCGCGTCCCAAATCAGCCACGAGGCCTCAATGTCGTGCCCGAAGGACTGCATGTCCAGCAAAGAGCGGTAGTTGCGGTCGTAGAAGACCTCCAAGCGGCGCTTGTCCGGATTGTACATCACGTTCAGGAAACGCTCTAAGCAGACTTCTCCGGCGCGGCGCACAGCTTCGTCCGGCATGGCGCGGTATAATTCCGCATAGCCCTCCAAAACGTGCAGCAGCGTGTTCATCGTGCGGGACGCCGTCTCGTGGCGCTCCATCAGCTTCGGGTTGTCGGACAGCTTCTCGTTGCCGACGGGGGTGAAATCCGGCTCATAGGCTTCGCCGTAGCCGCCCGCGTCGCTGCACTTCGTCTCAATCAGGCGGAAAAGCGCCATCGCCTTGTCGCGCGCAGGGGCGTAATCCGGGTCACTTTCGCCGATGGCGCGCATGTACGCCGCTAAGCCGTAAATCGCGAATGCCTGACAATAGGTGTGCTTTGTCTTGTCCAGCGGCTCACCGTCCGCCGTCACCGACCAGTACACGCCGCCGCGCTCGGTATCCTCAAAATGCGGCAGGAATGCGAACGCATGGCGCGCATAGCGCAGCAGGGATTTATCGCCCGTCACGCGCGCCGCCGTCGAGAACGTCCACAGAATGCGGCTGTTGAGGATGCAGCCCTTGTGTGCCCCGCGCTCCACGGACAGGTCATGATTCACATAGCCGAACCAGCCGCCGCGCTCCCAATCGGTCAGGTTCTCCCAGAAAGGCAGAATGGTCGTAAGCAGATGGTGCGAACAATCCTGACGAAACATGAAGCATTCCTCTCTTCCTGTTAGCTTAACAGTTAGGCATATGGGTATTATAACCCGGAAAAATGCCCTTGTCAAGCGGCAAAAGAAGAAAAAAGCTGATAAATATGGCGAAATTTTCACCGAAAGGAACAATGAAAGGAAACAACGTAAGGCTAACGTGTAAACTAATCAGCTGCCAGGAAAAAAAGCCGTGCAGGGGCTTGCTTTCACGGCGGAAATGTGGCACAATATAAGGTAGCATCGTATCAAAATTCGGTGCTGCTTTTCAGTTTGAAACTGGGAAAGAAATAGTGGAGGAAATCAATCAATGGCGGAAACACAGAAAATCGTCATTCTGAATTTCGGCGGACAGTACACGCAGCTGATTGCGCGGCGCGTGCGCGAATGCCATGTGTATTCCTGCGTCCTGCCCTATGACGCGAGCCTGGAGACGATTCGCGCGCAAAACCCCGTGGGCGTGATTCTCTCCGGCGGCCCGGCAAGCGTGCTGGAACAGGATGCACCCCGCTGCGACGAGGGCGTGTATCAGCTGGGCGTGCCGGTGCTGGGCATCTGTTACGGAATGCAGCTGACGGCGTATTTGCTGGGCGGCACGGTGGAAAAGGCGGCACAGCGCGAGTATGGCCGAATCACCGTGACGATGGATGATAAGACGAGCCTGCTCTCCGGCATGTCGGATGCTTCCTCCTGCTGGCTGAGCCATACCTATCAGGTGAAGAAGTGCCCGGCTGGTTTCCACCCGATTGCGCACAGCACGAACTGCCCCGTTGCGGCGATGGCGAACGACGACAAGCGCATCTACGGCGTGCAGTTCCATCCGGAAGTGACCCACTCCGACGAGGGACGCACGGTCATCGAGAACTTCCTGAATATCTGCGGCTGCGTGGGCGACTGGTCGATGGAAACCTACGCGCAGACGGCGATTGCCAACATCCGCGAAATCGTGGGCGACAAGGGCACGGTGCTGCTGGGACTTTCCGGCGGCGTGGACTCCTCCGTCGCGGCGGCGCTGATTTATAAGGCCATCGGCGACCGCCTGACCTGCGTCTACGTTGACCACGGCTTCATGCGCAAGGGCGAAACCGAGCAGGTGGTGAATGTGTTCACGCACACTTTCCCCGTGCGTCTGGTTGCGTCCGACGCCAGCAAAATCTTCTATGAGGACTTGAAGGGCGTTTCCGACCCCGAAACGAAGCGCAAGATTATCGGCCGTGACTTCCTGAAAGTATTCAAGGCGGAATCCGAAAAGCTCGGCAAGCTGGACTACTTCGCGCAGGGCACGATTTACCCGGACGTTATCGAGAGCGGTCAGGCGACGGGCGCGGCGGTCATCAAGAGCCACCACAACGTCGGCGGTCTGCCCAAGGAACTCGGCTTCACGCAGCTGATTGAGCCGCTGCGGATGCTGTTCAAGGACGAAGTGCGCGCGCTGGGCGAAACGCTTGGCCTCCCGCACGATCTTGTCTGGCGTCAGCCGTTCCCCGGCCCCGGTCTGGCGATTCGTGTCATCGGCGACCTGACCCCGGAAAAGGTGGAGATTGTTCGCGAGAGCGACGCGGTGCTGCGCGAAGAAATCGCCAGGGCCGGTCTGGACGCCGACATTCATCAGTATTTTACCGTCCTGACGGGCATCCGCTCCGTGGGCGTCATGGGCGACGAGCGGACGTACGACTACACTGTCGCCATCCGCGCGGTCACGACGGACGACTTCATGACCGCCGACTGGGCGCGCATCCCGTACGACGTCGTGCGCACGATTTCCGCAAGGATTGTCAATGAGGTGCCGCATGTGAACCGCGTCGTGCTGGACGTGACAACCAAGCCGCCGGCGAGTATTGAGTGGGAATAATGAAAAAGTGGATGTAAAGGGCTGCAAAACCTTGAAAACACGCACTTTTTCAAAACAGGATTGCCTGTTTGGTAGCAAGATGATAGCAGACGCGGCGTTCGTGCTATTCTGATGTGTCGGATGGCGCGAATGGCTTGCGGGTGCTGGAATATAACTTTATAGGATGAAAAAGGCTCTGCTGACTTCCGTGAAGGAAGAACGGCAGAGCCTTTTGCTGTTACTCGGATTGATTTGTGGGAAAATTGGTGAATATATCGGGGGGATATGGTGCCAGTGACCGGTACATCATTTGTGCGGTGTTGCCTTAAAAATTTTACCATTGAGAGGATTGACAAAATAGAGGAACTTATGTACACTAAATATGCAATTTAGCTGTTTGAATTTAACAAAAAGATGGAGAGATACTATGAAGAAGTGGTACGCGAAGTCGAAGCGTCCCGGACGCAAGCAGGTGGAGGTGAAGGAACATCTTTGCGCGGTGGGAGAATTGAGCAAAGAGTATGGAAGACAACTGGGCATGGAAAAAGAAGCGGAAATGGCAGGAACGGTTCATGATGCTGGCAAGCTCACAGATAAATTCCAAGATGTTTTGGAAGGAAACGCATCCAGAGTAGACCATGCAAGGGTGAGCGCTGCGTTTTTGCGGTGGCTTCTGATTGCTACACATAAATGCGCAAGTAAGGAGATTGCAAGTACCAATTACGCGCCCATTTTAGAGGCAATCAATGCACATCATGGAACGCTGCTCTGCTACGACCAGCTGAAGTATTCGCTGCGTGAATGCATGACAGCGCAAAAGTGGTTGGAAGGCAATGATGGAAAGGAGGTTGCATTAACAGGAAAAGAAAATTACCGTGTGCTTGCGGAGATATTTCATGAAGAACTTCCGCAGTGGGAATGTCCTGAACCTAAGATCATGACGCTTGGGGAAGAAGAACGGATGCTTTGGTCGCGAATGCTGCTTTCTTGCTTGGTGGATGCAGATTACACCGCATCAGCGGAAGAAGATGGAGAAATCATCCCGGAGCCGCCGAAATGTGATGCGGAAAACTGGCTGGAGCGCTTAAATGCGCATCGGGCGAAACTGGCAAGGAACTCAACGGCTGATAAAAAACTCAATGCACTGCGGAATGAGTTGTTTGAAACGTGCGGCAGGGCGGGGGATTATGCGCCGGGGATTTACACCCTGACAGCGCCTACTGGCACAGGAAAAACGCTGGCCTTGCTGCATTTTGCGCTGCGCCAATGCCGCAAGAACGGTCAGCAGCGAATCATCATTGTGCTGCCGTTTATTACGCTGACGGAACAGAATGCAATTGAATATCGGAAAATCCTTGGGGATGACGTTTTGCTGGAAGATCATAGCCAACGGCAGCTGACAGAAGAGCAGCGAAAGTTTGCACAGCGCTGGGATATGCCAGTCATTGTGACCACATCAGTGCGATTTTTCGAGGGGCTGTTTGCGGCAAAAGCCCCGAATCTTCGGAAACTGCATCGGTTGGCGAATTCTGTAATCATTTTCGATGAAGCGCAGAGCTTGTCTGCAGAATTGTTTCCTGCGACGCTCAAAACCATTCAGGCGCTTTGCAATCTGCCGAAGAAAAATGTGACGATGCTCTTTTCTACGGCGACACAGCCGGATTATCAATCAATCCCTAATCTTACTTGGCATGCTACGGAGATTTGTCCGAACCATGCCGATATGTATCAGCAACTTCGCCGCGTTCAGGTGACATGGCGAGTTTTGCCGAATGAGAGAATCTCGTGGGAAGAAATTGCGCAGAAAATGGCGGCACAGCGGAGCATCTGCACCATTGTGAACATGAAAAAGCACGCGAAGAAGCTGTTTGATGCGCTGAAATTGGTATGTGAGACGGAATCAGTATTCTACATCACGACGGAATTGTGTCCGGCACATCGGCGCGTCGTGATAGAGCAAGTCAAAAAGCGGTTGCGCGACGGCTTGCCTTGCCGTGTGGTTGCGACGCAGTGCATCGAAGCGGGGGTGGATTTGGACTTTGACAGCGTTTTCCGCGCGCTGGCCCCGCTGGAATCAATCATTCAGGCGGCGGGAAGATGCAATCGAAACGGCCGCCATCCCGAAGGGGGGCAAGTGCTTGTGTTCCTTCCGGATGAAGAAAGGCTATATCCTGATACATGGTATGAAAAGGCGGCAATGCTGGTTAGTGCATTGCATATTGAGAAACCGATTGACTTGATGAATCCGAGCGACATTCAGCGCTACTATCAGAAGCTCTTTTGGAAGCTGAAAGGGAAGAAGGAACTGAGCGAGGCCATCCAAATGCAGGATTATGCAGGGGCTGAGAAACAATATCGCATCATCAAGAATGACGGCGTGCAAGTGCTTGTGCCATATGAACCTGAAAACAAGCTGTTTGAGAAGCTGAAGGAAGAAGCCTTGGAAAACGGCGTGACGGCGAAGTGGATGCATGAAGCTGCAGAGCTGTGCGTGACGGCATATGCGAATGATGACTTCAACTGTTATGCGGAGCAGCTGTATTTTGCGGGAAAACGGAATGAGAGCAGGCAGCCATCCGGCTATTGGGTGCTTCGCAGGAAGGGGAATTATCATATGGATACGGGGATGCAGTTGAAAAATGATGACTATATGTGGTGAAAAAATTCTTATATACCAGATTTGCCATTGACAATTCAGACGCAGCATATTATACTTACATTGACAGCACTGCTTGACGCTTTGTTTAGTACGCGAACGGGCGGTAAGCTGAGAATTGAAAAAATGTAAGGATAATGCTATCCTCTCTGCTGATTTGGCAGAGAGAAGAACCTGGAGGTGATGAAAAATCATGGAGATTTCAGTGACCGTTTGGGGTGACTTGGCGTGCTTCACTTCGCCGACCACGAAAGTTGAAAGGCTTTCGCAGGCAGTCCCAACACCATCAGCAGCACGAGGTATACTGTCAAGCGTGTACGCGAAACCTAAAGAATTTTTTTGGATGGTGACAAAAATTGAGGTGCTGAAGCCGATTCGCTATATCAGCGTCAGGCGCAACGAAGTGAAGTCCATTTTGGGCAATAATATGGAACCAATCAGCGCAGAGGATGAGCGGACACAGCGGCAAACGGTTTTCCTGTATGATGTCCGCTACCGCATTAACGCGCAGATTGTGCCGAGGCCGGATTATCATGGTACGGTGGAGCAGCTGTATGCACAGGCTGAACGGCGAATTAAAGGTGGCAAGTGCTTTTGCCAGCCTGCGCTCGGCTTAAGGGAATGCGTCGCGTACTTTTCTGAAAGTGACCCGAACGAAAAGCCGATTCAGCAAGACATGGATTTGGGCTTGATGGTGTACGACATTTTTGACCTGCATGACGCGGAGGTTCGCAAGAAAACGCGGACAAGGCTGTCCCTGTATCATGCGGTGATGAAGCAGGGCGTCATTGAAGTGCCGCCCTATGATAGCCCGGAAGTCCTGAAGGGGGATGCGATATGCTGAGACCGCTGTACGATTATGCCATGCGTTACCAGCTGCTGCCGCCTCCGGGCATGGTGAAAAAGACGGTAAAGGCATGGGTTTGCCTTGGCGCGAATGGCACGTTCCTTGGCGTGAGGCAGGACGGCGAGGATGAATACTTTTGCCCCGACATTGGCAGCTTGGCGAATGGCAAAGACAAGTGCAATGTGCTGGTAGAAAAATACGAGGTTGTTTTCTGGAAAGATACGCCGGAAAGCAAAGTTGAGCAAAGAGAGGAAGGCAAAAAGCCGAAAGACAACACGCTCAAGCATCGGTATTTCCTTGCTTCTCTTCAGCAGGCAGCGCAGAAAGTACCGGAATTGTCAGTTTGCGTGCATTTGCTGGAGGACGAAACCTGCTGTGAACAGGTCCGGCAGGAACTGCTGCGGCTGAAGCTGAAGCCATCAGACCGCGTTTCATTTGAAATTGCAGGAACGCCTATTGTCGAAATTCCGGAGGTGCAGGAATGGTGGCGGGAGTTTCGTCAGCAGTTCGCGCAGCATGGCGCGGCAGAAAGCTTGTGCCTGATTACTGGAGAAAAAACGATGCCGGTTGCTACCCTGCCGCCAATTAAGGGACTCTTGCAAGTTGGCGGACATGGACGCGGTGATGCGCTGTTTTGCTTTGACAAGCCAGCATTTTGCTCGTACGGGCTAAAGCAATCGGCGAATGCGCCTGTTTCTGCGGAATCAATTGACGCGGTGAAAGCGGCGCTTGACCATCTCATGTCAAGCGAAACGCTTTCGCCAACACTGGCGGGAATGCGCTTTGTCCATTGGTTTGACTGCTATGTTCCTGCGGAATGCGACCCGATGCAGCAAGCACTGGATGGCGATCCTAAGAATCAGGGAACAGAACAGCAGACGGAAGATGATGATGGATACGACGACGATGAAGAATTTGATGAAACGGTAGAAGCACCGTCAAATCCTGATGCTAAACGCGATATTGCAGCCAAACGCATCGAGAGCATTGAAAGCGGAGCAGCGACAATCGCGATTCCAGCCAGCACGCAGTATTACATCCTCCTGCTGTCCGGCGTTACAGGGCGTGTCATGGTTCGCAGCTACGACCATGGGAATTACGGCGAACTGGAGGAGAGCATCCAGCAATGGCGCAATGACTTGCAAATGGTCGATCTCGGTGGAACGGGATTCACAAAAATTAATTCGCTGAAAGCAATGATGATTCGTCTGATGCCGCGGCAAAAGAGCGAAAAGAACGTTTTCAAGCGGATGGACAAGGAACTTTCAGGAATTACGCCAGCGGTGCTGCACGCAATCTTGACGGACAGTATGCTGCCGGATTCCGTGGCGGTTCGTGCGCTGCGATACATTCGCAATCAAATGGCCAGTGCCAGTGAAGAAGATAAACATGCGCCCGTGCCCGATGCAATGTGCTGCCAATGGCTGAAAGTATGGCTGATTCGGAAAAACAATCGAAAGGAAGGCGTGATAGAAGCTATGTATCAGGCGGAAAATACGAATGTTGCATACCGCTGCGGCGCGTGGGTCGCCGTGTATGCGAGTATGCAGCAGTTTGCAATGAGAGATGTTCAGGCAGGTATTGTGCAGCGCTATTATGCATCTGCTTGTCAGATGCCGGCGCTGGTGCTGGGGCAGCTGTCAATTCTCTCCGTACCGCACCAGGACAAAATCAAGGGCGACTATCTGAAGAGGTATCTGGAAATGCTGGATAAGGTGACTTGTGACATTGGGGAAATCCCCACCATGCTGAACTTGGAGCAGCAGGCTTACTTTGCGCTGGGGTATCGCCAAATGACAGCGGAGTTGAATCGGAGACTCAATGAACTGCGGAAATTGAAGAAAGAACAGAAAGCTGCGGCAGAAACGGACGAGGAGGAATAAGAAAATGGCACTGCAGAACCGTTACGAATTTATGTACTATGTTGCTTGCACCAATGCCAACCCGAACGGCGACCCGGATATGGGCAACATGCCCCGGATTGACCCGCAGACCATGCAGGGATTTATCACCGACGTGGCCACGAAACGCCGCATTCGCAACTATATTGAGATTGCTTATCCGGGCGTGCCGGGCATGGGGATTTTCGTGCAGAAAGCGGTGAATCTGAACAAGCAGATTGCGCTGGCAAAGCGCGAAGCAGGGATTGAAGGTGCGAAAGAAAAAAACCCGGTTTATGCGGCGCGCAGAAAGGCGTGCGAACTCTTCTACGATGTGCGCACCTTTGGGGCTGTGATGTCTACTGGCCCCAATGCGGGGCAAGTCCGCGGTCCTGTTCAACTTGCTTTCGGCAAGAGTTTGGATTCGGTACTGCCGCTGGACATATCCATCACGCGCATGGCGGCGGCATTGGGCGGAAATGACAAATCCTACGAGGAATATGAGAAAGCGGAACAGGAAGCGTCTGAAGATAAGCTGCGCACGATGGGACGCAAGCAGATTATCCCCTTTGGTCTGTATGAGGTGCGTGGCTTCATCAGCGCGAATCTTGCAGCGGAAACGGGATTCGATGAAGCTGATATGAAGGCGCTGTTTGAGGCGATTCTCAACATGTATGAGCATGACCGTTCGGCGAGCAAGGGCGAAATGGAGGTTGTTTCTCCGCTCATCATCTTCAAGCACGAAGGCACGGATACGAATCCTGAACAGCGCGCACGTCAAGCCAAATTGGGCTGTGCACCGGCGCATAAACTCTTTGAACTGGTGACGGTGCAGAAGAAGGTGGATTTCCCCCGCAATTATAGTGACTATGAAGCAAAGGTGGCGCTGGATAAGGTGCCTGCGGGGGTACGGATGGGCTTCTTGAGCAATCCTTACGGGGAGATTGTCTGGGATGAACTGCCGCAGGGAGAAAGCTGGTTTACCCGTGGATGACGAGCAGGAGTATCTTCCGTTATCGTGGCTGTCGCAGGCAGATTACTGTCTGCGGCGCGCCGCGCTGCTGCTGAATGAACGTGTATGGGTAGAAAATGTCGAGACGGCGAAAGGTCGCGCCGAGCATGAACGGGTTCATACACAGCGCGTGGAGCGGCGCGGCGATTTCGTGAAGCTCTACGAGAACAGTGTCTTTTCGGACGAAATGCAAATCAGCGGAAAATGCGACTGCATTGAAGCGGTGCGGGATGAAAACGGCTGCACGATTCCCGCAGTGGATTTCCCGGTGCGGCTGCTGCCGGTGGAGTACAAGCATGGGAAGATACGCGATGAATCAGAATACAAGATTCAGCTTTGCGCGGAGGCGATGTGCTTAGAGGAAATGTATCACACGACGATCCCGGCAGGCGCGCTGTTCTACATTACCGCGCATCGCAGAGTGGATGTGGAACTTGATGAAGCGCTGCGTGAACAGGTACGGCAGACTGTGCAGAAACTCTGGAAAGTCCGCCGCGAAATGCTGATTCCGTCGGCAGTTTACGGCCCGAAATGCAAACGTTGCTCGATGCAGGAATACTGTATGCCGAAGGTAAAAACATCCGCGAAGGAATATTGCAAGGCGCTTCTTCTTGAAGCAGAGAGGGTGGAGACGGAATGAAAAAATTACTGGAAACCCTCTATGTGACAACGCCAGACAGCTACCTTTTCTGCCGCAACGAGAATATCTGCGTGAAAATTGGCGGCGAAGAGAAAGCAAGCGTGCCAGCGGTAATGCTGGACGGAATCGTGTGCTTTGGGGAAATGACAGTCTCCACACCGCTGATTGGTTTCTGCGCTGAGCACGGGATTACGCTGACGTTCCTATCGTCGAATGGACGCTTTTACAGCCGCATTTGCGGGCCGGTCAGCGGCAATGTGCTGCTGAGAAAAGAGCAGTATCAAGCGCTGGATGATGATGACTTCCGCATGAAATTCGTGCAGAACCTCCTGGTGGGAAAGCTGCTCAACGAGAAAAATGTATTGATGCGCGCAGCACGGACGCAGGATGCGGCAACAGCAGAGAGTCTTCGAGCAGCCTGCCAGTCTATTAGCCAGTATGCAGCACAGCTGGAGACATGCGCAAGTGTTGACCAAATGCGCGGCATCGAAGGAGCTGCCGCAAAATGCTACTTTGCGCATTTTGACGACATGATTTCCCCACAATGCCCCTTCCAGTTTGTGGAGCGCAGCAGACGACCGCCGCGCAATGAAGTGAATGCAGTCCTGTCGTTTATGTACACGCTGCAAACGCGGGACATTCAAGCGGCACTTGAAACGGTAGGCTTAGATCCAGCGGCTGGATGGCTGCACACGCTTCGACCGGGACGGCCGTCGCTGGCGCTGGACTTGCTGGAAGAGTTCCGAGCGCCGCTGTGCGACCGGCTGGCGCTGTCGCTGTTTAACAAACGTCAGCTGACGGATAAGGACTTTGAGTACGATTCGCTGGCTGTTATGCTGAACGAGCGCGGGCGCAAAACAGTACTTACCGCATGGCGTGACCGAAAGCAGGAAGAAATCACGCATCCGTATCTCGGAGAAAAAATCCAAGTTGGGCTGATTGCTTATGTACAGGCCATGATGCTGGCGCGTGTCTTGCGCGGGGATCTTGATTGCTATCCGCCGTTTGTCTGGAGGTGAAAAAATGTTGGTTGTTGTTACTTATGATGTGAATACAGCAACCGAAGCGGGAGCAGCGCGGCTTAGGCGTGTAGCGAAACTCTGCGAACGCTATGGACGGCGTGTTCAGAACTCTGTATTTGAAGTCCTGCTTGATGCAGCACAGCTGACGGCGCTCAAGGCGCAATTGGCAGCGACAATTGATGCAGAACATGACTCCGTTCGCTTCTATCGCCTTGGCAATAGTTACAAGGAGCGCATTGATGTGCTTGGTTGCACTGCGCGCATTGAAGCCGGGGAACTGCTGGTGTTATAGCGGAAGCTGAAAACACTCTTTTCAGCGCATGTGAATCATACATGAATGGCCGACCGTCTCGCGCAGCGTGATGTCAAAATTCAAGCGATGATTCTATGAAATATCACCAAGATAATCTCGACAAATTGCGTGGCACGATTGTTAAGCCATGCTGATTTGTAAGGGTTGAACAAAAGATTTGCAGAAATTGCATATCTTTTGCGGTCGCCCCTCGCGGAGGGGCGTGAATTGAAATGACAAACTCCTCCATCATGTAGCCCTGATTCGTGTCGCCCCTCGCGGAGGGGCGTGAATTGAAATGGGAAACAGCGCGTCCACCGGGTCGTTCGGGCGGGTCGCCCCTCGCGGAGGGGCGTGAATTGAAATGTCCGATGGCTGGTGCTGCTGGACAAAAGGCACGTCGCCCCTCGCGGAGGGGCGTGAATTGAAATGAAATGAAGAAAATTTCAGAACTGCAATGCCTAGTCGCCCCTCGCGGAGGGGCGTGAATTGAAATATTGGTGCATACAAGCACAGCGAGGACTTCGACAGTCGCCCCTCGCGGAGGGGCGTGAATTGAAATAAGATAATACGCGAAAAAATTTTTGAGGTGTTTTTGTCGCCCCTCGCGGAGGGGCGTGAATTGAAATCGGGGATTGCTTGCGTTGCCGTCGCTTTCTTCTTGTCGCCCCTCGCGGAGGGGCGTGAATTGAAATGTTTGCACAGCCAAACAAGCGCGAAATCAAAGCGAGTCGCCCCTCGCGGAGGGGCGTGAATTGAAATTCGACGGGAGTTGCAAGCGATGTCAAAACATACACCGTCGCCCCTCGCGGAGGGGCGTGAATTGAAATCCTGTTGCCCCTGCCGCAACGCGCCCCTCAAGCCACGTCGCCCCTCGCGGAGGGGCGTGAATTGAAATAGACAAACGTGAAAAGTGTCGAAGAGGCATTAGCGTCGCCCCTCGCGGAGGGGCGTGAATTGAAATACGAACCCGGACGAAATTGCGAACGCGGTTTCCGGGTCGCCCCTCGCGGAGGGGCGTGAATTGAAATGCGCCTGGGACTTCTTGCGGATCTGTGATGTGGTCGCCCCTCGCGGAGGGGCGTGAATTGAAATTATATGCTCTCCGAAATGTACTTCGCCAAGCCTGTCGCCCCTCGCGGAGGGGCGTGAATTGAAATGTAAATGCGCTCGTTTACTGTGCCGTCCACAAGGTCGCCCCTCGCGGAGGGGCGTGAATTGAAATACAAGGTCGTCGCGGTCGGTGCTAACCGTTGCGGTCGCCCCTCGCGGAGGGGCGTGAATTGAAATAGTTTTGGTTTGAACTTATCAACAAACGCCTTGTGTCGCCCCTCGCGGAGGGGCGTGAATTGAAATCCCTTGGTAATACTCTTTACGCATTGCCACAACCCGTCGCCCCTCGCGGAGGGGCGTGAATTGAAATGACTACTTTGCCCGCGAAGCTGGCACGGTGGAGGGTCGCCCCTCGCGGAGGGGCGTGAATTGAAATCTCGCGATTTGGTTGTCGAGCATCCTCCCGTCTACGTCGCCCCTCGCGGAGGGGCGTGAATTGAAATCTCGCGATTTGGTTGTCGAGCATCCTCCCGTCTAGTCGCCCCTCGCGGAGGGGCGTGAATTGAAATATCTTCCCAGCTTTGCAAAATTGATAGCCGCGGGTCGCCCCTCGCGGAGGGGCGTGAATTGAAATCGCTGGAATGGTTGCGGGGCGTTCCTTCTTCGTGTCGCCCCTCGCGGAGGGGCGTGAATTGAAATAGCACCTTGACAGCAAGGTGACGGCACTATATAGTCGCCCCTCGCGGAGGGGCGTGAATTGAAATCTCAGCAGTCGCAAGCCGGAGGCGAAAGAGTTCAGTCGCCCCTCGCGGAGGGGCGTGAATTGAAATGGAAAAGACGGGCATCCGGCTGGATTTCGACGACCGTCGCCCCTCGCGGAGGGGCGTGAATTGAAATAGGGCGTATCTTCAATACGGCAGGAGCGGGGAAAGTCGCCCCTCGCGGAGGGGCGTGAATTGAAATCTTTCTGCAATCCGGGGAATCGGGAACTGACGCGTCGCCCCTCGCGGAGGGGCGTGAATTGAAATACTGGTGTTCGCTGGGCTGAATCAGCGAATCGGGTCGCCCCTCGCGGAGGGGCGTGAATTGAAATAAATATGCCCTCCAGCCGTCCGGCACTGTAACCGGTCGCCCCTCGCGGAGGGGCGTGAATTGAAATTCTCCATGCTCTTTCTGCGCTCGAAGAAGTTCGGGTCGCCCCTCGCGGAGGGGCGTGAATTGAAATTCTCCATGCTCTTTCTGCGCTCGAAGAAGTTCGGTCGCCCCTCGCGGAGGGGCGTGAATTGAAATAAGGTGTCGTTCGCGCAGCCCAACAAGCGCGAAAGTCGCCCCTCGCGGAGGGGCGTGAATTGAAATATCCACGCTTGGCGAGGACAGAAAAAAACTGATGGTCGCCCCTCGCGGAGGGGCGTGAATTGAAATGGGCAAACTGCGGCTAACGCGGCTGAAACTCTCGTCGCCCCTCGCGGAGGGGCGTGAATTGAAATCAGCAGCTTTTTCATGCGGTCGGGTAGGTACATCGCGTCGCCCCTCGCGGAGGGGCGTGAATTGAAATTATTCCGCATCCTCCGGCTTGCTCCCGATGATTTGTCGCCCCTCGCGGAGGGGCGTGAATTGAAATAGCAGCCTTGTTGCACGGTCGGGCAGTCGTACAAGTCGCCCCTCGCGGAGGGGCGTGAATTGAAATTTTCGCATAAAAATCGCGTTTTTTCCGTGGTTGAGGTCGCCCCTCGCGGAGGGGCGTGAATTGAAATACCTGATAGTGGGCTTCAAACTTTACGCCCGCCATGTCGCCCCTCGCGGAGGGGCGTGAATTGAAATTCGAGATATGTGCCGTTATGATTGGCGCGATATGGTCGCCCCTCGCGGAGGGGCGTGAATTGAAATGATGTATAATCGCTGTTCCGGGCGGTATGACGTGTCGCCCCTCGCGGAGGGGCGTGAATTGAAATGGCGGTGATGCTTCTCGCAAGGTTGCCAGTATCGTCGCCCCTCGCGGAGGGGCGTGAATTGAAATTCCATCAGCGCATCCGTCGTAAAGGTTGTTTCGCGTCGCCCCTCGCGGAGGGGCGTGAATTGAAATTTGATTACGCCATCCGTGCCGATAATCTGCTCCAGTCGCCCCTCGCGGAGGGGCGTGAATTGAAATTTAGGACGGGCGGCGGCAGCAGCTTGCCTATCATGGTCGCCCCTCGCGGAGGGGCGTGAATTGAAATATGTCCCGCGCCGCTCTCCTGCGTTCTGCCCGATGTCGCCCCTCGCGGAGGGGCGTGAATTGAAATAAGGGGTAAACCATGTTTTCACGCGAAATTTTTGTCGCCCCTCGCGGAGGGGCGTGAATTGAAATACGGATGATTTCGGTTGCATTGCGAAGCAGCACATCGTCGCCCCTCGCGGAGGGGCGTGAATTGAAATTGGATGAATTACTATCCAACGACCAAGATAACAGTCGCCCCTCGCGGAGGGGCGTGAATTGAAATTTGTCCGACAACACGTTGTTGAGCAGCGAAATCGCGTCGCCCCTCGCGGAGGGGCGTGAATTGAAATATTTCATGAACCATTTTCTTTATCCTTTCCGAGCGTCGCCCCTCGCGGAGGGGCGTGAATTGAAATAGTCCGATTGCGCTGTCCTGCGCGATGGAGGACGCGTCGCCCCTCGCGGAGGGGCGTGAATTGAAATGCATCGGAAGCAACCACCTTGACCGCACCCGTAGGTCGCCCCTCGCGGAGGGGCGTGAATTGAAATAGGCAGTCTATGCGTTTGCGGCTTTTCAGCTCGTCGCCCCTCGCGGAGGGGCGTGAATTGAAATCTGACGTAACGTGCATCAAGCAGTTTCTCTCCCTGTCGCCCCTCGCGGAGGGGCGTGAATTGAAATACTGACGACCTTCCAGTCGCGGCCGGTGCCGTCCGTCGCCCCTCGCGGAGGGGCGTGAATTGAAATCTTAATGTCGGTGCGAATCTTGATGGTGTGCTTGTCGCCCCTCGCGGAGGGGCGTGAATTGAAATTGGATGGCAAGCGTTTTGAGAAGCCCGAAACGAAGGTCGCCCCTCGCGGAGGGGCGTGAATTGAAATGCAAGTGCCTCGATGGATGCTGTAGAGTCAATCGTCGCCCCTCGCGGAGGGGCGTGAATTGAAATTTGATTTGAAACCTTGCGGTGTCCCGCGACGCGCCGTCGCCCCTCGCGGAGGGGCGTGAATTGAAATATCGTCGGACGTGCCGCTGTCCCCGCGCATCGCGGTCGCCCCTCGCGGAGGGGCGTGAATTGAAATAGGCACCGCCATGCGTCGCGGTGGAGGACGTCGCGGTCGCCCCTCGCGGAGGGGCGTGAATTGAAATATGAAGTCCCAGCGGAAAGCCACCGTGTCCGCGACGTCGCCCCTCGCGGAGGGGCGTGAATTGAAATAGGTAGGACTTGAGCACACGCGTGCCGTCGTCGTGTCGCCCCTCGCGGAGGGGCGTGAATTGAAATTGCCGGAGGACTTCCTACTGCTCCGGCGGCGTGTGTCGCCCCTCGCGGAGGGGCGTGAATTGAAATTTGTCTGCCGTGTTTTCTACACTTGCTTCCACCAGTCGCCCCTCGCGGAGGGGCGTGAATTGAAATCGAAGCTATGCGCGAGAAGCTGGAACGGGCGGGGCGTCGCCCCTCGCGGAGGGGCGTGAATTGAAATGCCTGCGGGTGCAGGGCGCGACGATGGCGGTCGGCAAGTCGCCCCTCGCGGAGGGGCGTGAATTGAAATTGCTCTTTCATGTCGTCGTCCTCTCGAACAGCAGTCGCCCCTCGCGGAGGGGCGTGAATTGAAATGGGGGCGGTTTCGGGTTGCCCAGCTTGAGCGTTCAGCGTCGCCCCTCGCGGAGGGGCGTGAATTGAAATCGCTTCCGCTGCTCCACGTCAGCCGCCACGCCGTGGTCGCCCCTCGCGGAGGGGCGTGAATTGAAAACGTTTCAAAGTCCATGTCACAGCCGCCGTCGCCCCTCGCGGAGGGGCGTGAATTGAAATCCGTGCGCACGGGCGCGCTTCGCTGGAATGCTGCCGTCGCCCCTCGCGGAGGGGCGTGAATTGAAATTTTTAGTGAAAGAACCGCCCAGACCAGTGCCGCGGTCGCCCCTCGCGGAGGGGCGTGAATTGAAATCTTCCACTTCTGCGTGTCGGCTTCCAGCTCAGCGTCGCCCCTCGCGGAGGGGCGTGAATTGAAATTACGAACCCGCTCATTTCTTTTCCTTCTTTCGGGTCGCCCCTCGCGGAGGGGCGTGAATTGAAATGAACGCCCGATTCTCGACGCAACCTGCGAGGCGAGTCGCCCCTCGCGGAGGGGCGTGAATTGAAATATTTTCCTTATTCATCATCTTCTTCCTCCTTTGTCGCCCCTCGCGGAGGGGCGTGAATTGAAATAATGTCGGCTTTCGCGTCCTCGGACAACTGCGGCGTCGCCCCTCGCGGAGGGGCGTGAATTGAAATAATTTCTCCTGCCTGATACCGCCCCGTCTCGGACAGTCGCCCCTCGCGGAGGGGCGTGAATTGAAATTTTCCATTCGTCACCGATGCTGCACCGCTGGAACGTCGCCCCTCGCGGAGGGGCGTGAATTGAAATGGAACTGTGTCCAAGTCCGCGCTGTGCGTCATGAGTCGCCCCTCGCGGAGGGGCGTGAATTGAAATTAGGGCTTGCAATCTTGTGCACGATGGCTATAGTGTCGCCCCTCGCGGAGGGGCGTGAATTGAAATAGAACTGGATTGCAAACGGAAATCATTCATCATTCGTCGCCCCTCGCGGAGGGGCGTGAATTGAAATGGCTGGTCGGCTGATGGTGCTGGTCAGCTGGTCGGGTCGCCCCTCGCGGAGGGGCGTGAATTGAAATAGAAATCCGCGATGGAGTACGATGACGCGAACAACGTCGCCCCTCGCGGAGGGGCGTGAATTGAAATAGTTTATCCATTTCAGTTGCGGAATCTCTGTGAGTCGCCCCTCGCGGAGGGGCGTGAATTGAAATTGGGCGCGGTTGTCCCGGCCTCCTGCTCGGTGACGTCGCCCCTCGCGGAGGGGCGTGAATTGAAATACCGTCGAAGCGGTGCTGGAAGGACTGCTGTTCAGTCGCCCCTCGCGGAGGGGCGTGAATTGAAATCATCCTGCGTTACCCCCTTCTTCTTGCGCCCTTCCAGTCGCCCCTCGCGGAGGGGCGTGAATTGAAATAGATAAATCTGACTATAATAAAGGCAAGTCAGGTCGCCCCTCGCGGAGGGGCGTGAATTGAAATCCGATGACGACGGCACGACCACGAAGGTGTCGTCGCCCCTCGCGGAGGGGCGTGAATTGAAATTTCCCGCCGTCCACGCTGACCCAAATTTGGACGTGTCGCCCCTCGCGGAGGGGCGTGAATTGAAATCGATATGGATCGCATTCCCTATGGCCGCATCAAGTCGCCCCTCGCGGAGGGGCGTGAATTGAAATAGCACGCTGGGTGTACAATTCAGGCTTTGCCCGCGTCGCCCCTCGCGGAGGGGCGTGAATTGAAATAGGTAGGACCGCAAAACGTGTGTTCCGTCGTCGTGTCGCCCCTCGCGGAGGGGCGTGAATTGAAATTTTGTGCCGGAAGACATGACATGCCCGTGGGGGAGGTCGCCCCTCGCGGAGGGGCGTGAATTGAAATACAAAAAGCAAGAAAACAACACGCAAAACGGCAGGGTCGCCCCTCGCGGAGGGGCGTGAATTGAAATACGGAGTTTCTGTCGCAGGGCTTCCAAATCAGCGCGTCGCCCCTCGCGGAGGGGCGTGAATTGAAATCATGTGTGTTCCTTCTTTCCGCCGGGGTTGCCCGGCGTCGCCCCTCGCGGAGGGGCGTGAATTGAAATTTGACGAATATCAGACCCAGATTGACGCCACCCAGTCGCCCCTCGCGGAGGGGCGTGAATTGAAATACAAACGCAAAGCCGAACCGCTTACGGCCCTGCTGTCGCCCCTCGCGGAGGGGCGTGAATTGAAATGGGGTGTTGTGCAGTTGTCAAGGTGCATGCCGCTTGCCGTCGCCCCTCGCGGAGGGGCGTGAATTGAAATGTCGTCGCGGCGCGTGCGCGTCGCTGCTTGTCCGTGTCGCCCCTCGCGGAGGGGCGTGAATTGAAATCATCAAGGACTTCGACGGCAACATGCGCGGCACGGGTCGCCCCTCGCGGAGGGGCGTGAATTGAAATCCTTGCGCTTCGGAAATCGCAGTGCAAACGCTTTCGTCGCCCCTCGCGGAGGGGCGTGAATTGAAATGCTTACGTCGCGCTCAATGGCTTCCTGCAATCGCGTCGCCCCTCGCGGAGGGGCGTGAATTGAAATAGGTCAGCTAATTCAGCGACCGCTCCCGCCTTCAGTCGCCCCTCGCGGAGGGGCGTGAATTGAAATAAGATCAATTGGCTTCGGCGCGTAGGCGGGGCGCGTCGCCCCTCGCGGAGGGGCGTGAATTGAAATACGGTTCAGCTGGTTAATGGCACGGCGTTCGAGAGTCGCCCCTCGCGGAGGGGCGTGAATTGAAATGCTTGTGTCTGCGCTGGTGCTGGTGCTGGTGCTTGTCGCCCCTCGCGGAGGGGCGTGAATTGAAATACGTCCTCGTTCGGGTCTGCGCCCTCGGCGTACAGCGTCGCCCCTCGCGGAGGGGCGTGAATTGAAATAGCATCGCCGCGAACGAAGAAGTCGGATATCCAGTCGCCCCTCGCGGAGGGGCGTGAATTGAAATGAGCGCTCCATGATAATCTCTTTGCAGGCGGAAAAGGTCGCCCCTCGCGGAGGGGCGTGAATTGAAATTGCAAGCAAGTATAATCCAAGGATTGTAGATACGTCGCCCCTCGCGGAGGGGCGTGAATTGAAATAGGTGCAGCTTGCGCGCAACGAGAAGCGCGCGGGTCGCCCCTCGCGGAGGGGCGTGAATTGAAATCGCCGTTGCACCTGTGTTTGAAAATGTCGCCACTAGTCGCCCCTCGCGGAGGGGCGTGAATTGAAATGTTCGAGCTTCCCTATTGCCGATGTTAATGTAGCGTCGCCCCTCGCGGAGGGGCGTGAATTGAAATAACAAAACGCTGGGATGTGTGATTTGGAGAAATAGTCGCCCCTCGCGGAGGGGCGTGAATTGAAATAGAAGTGGGTCGGACGCCGCGTCGCAGACTGCTCCGTCGCCCCTCGCGGAGGGGCGTGAATTGAAATAAGGTCGGGCTGCTGGACAGCAAAGCCCTCGATGGTCGCCCCTCGCGGAGGGGCGTGAATTGAAATAAAGTAAGCGTGGATAGCGGTACGCCGGTTAAACGTCGCCCCTCGCGGAGGAGCGTGAATTGAAATATACCCCGGCGCTGCATTGCCGCCACGCCGTGTGGTCGCCCCTCGCGGAGGGGCGTGAATTGAAATCGCTCATTAGCTCCGTGTACAGCATATCTTGTACCGTCGCCCCTCGCGGAGGGGCGTGAATTGAAATCGCTTCCGCTGCTCCACGTCAGCCGCCACGCCGTGGTCGCCCCTCGCGGAGGGGCGTGAATTGAAAAACCACGCGGCAAGCGCATGTCGCCCCTCGCGGAGGGGCGTGAATTGAAATAACAAGGTTGGAGACACCATGACGGGCCCGCTGAGTCGCCCCTCGCGGAGGGGCGTGAATTGAAATATCCGAAACTGGCGTAAGCCCGCGGACAGCCTGGTCGCCCCTCGCGGAGGGGCGTGAATTGAAATTCAGGCTGTCGGGGCGGCTGCACTTGGTGGACAAGTCGCCCCTCGCGGAGGGGCGTGAATTGAAATCTGATTGTAGTAGAGAGCGCAACCGCCCTCGCTGGTCGCCCCTCGCGGAGGGGCGTGAATTGAAATATGACCGCCTTGACGTGCGTCCGCGGGAGCAACTCGTCGCCCCTCGCGGAGGGGCGTGAATTGAAATACTGAAATCAAGATTTTTGCCTTCCGCATCCGAGTCGCCCCTCGCGGAGGGGCGTGAATTGGCGTGGCTGCTGGTTTTCGGGAAAGAAGGTCAGCAGCCGCGTTTTCGCCCTCTGCTTCCGCTGCAAAAAACTTTCCGCACCCTCTTGACAAAACCGTTGGAACAGGGTATAATAATCAATGTCGCCGATAAAAGCGATGGAATGACGCGGGGTAGAGCAGCTTGGTAGCTCGTCGGGCTCATAACCCGGAGGTCGTAGGTTCAAGTCCTACCCCCGCAACCATTTGGCTCAATAGCTCAGCTGGCCAGAGCATTCGGTTCATACCCGAAGTGTCATAGGTTCGAATCCTATTTGAGCCACGAACGCCGCAGAGAAATCTGCGGTATTTTTTTGTTTTGGGCGGAATAATAGGACATTGCAAAAGGCGCAAGCAGATGGCGCGGGTGAATCTGGAAATAGTATCAGAAATTAGACAAAAAATCCCCCTGCCGAGAAGGAAAACTCCTCGGCAGGGGGCAGTGAAAATCGACGGAGGATTAGTCCTCGTCGTCCTCTTCTTCCGGCAGTTCGGCATTGTGATACACGTTCTGCACGTCGTCGTTGTCCTCCAGCATCTCCAGCAGCTTCTGAATCTTCTGGATCGTTTCTTCGTCAGGCAGCGCAACCGTGTTCTGCGGAATCTTGTCCACTTCAGCGGTCAGGAAGGTGACGCCCTGCTTCTCCAGCGCTTCGCGGACGGTGGAGAAGTCGTTCGGCGCGGTGTAGATTTCGTAGGCGTCGTCATCCACCTTCATGTCTTCCGCACCGGCGTCCAGCGCCATCATCATCATTTCTTCTTCGTCCGAACCGGGGGTGCGCTCCACCACCAGAACGCCCTTCTCGTCGAACATGAAGCTGACGGAGCCAGTCGTGCCGAGGTTGCCGCCGTTTTTGGCAAAGCAGTGGCGCACGTCGGAAGCGGTACGGTTGCGGTTGTCGGTGATGGTATCAACGATGACCGCAACGCCGCCGGGCGCATAGCCTTCATAGGTGATCTGCTCGTAGGTCACGTTGGACAGTTCACCGCTCGCCTTCTTGATGGAGCGCTGAATATTGTCATTCGGCATATTGTTGGCTTTCGCCTTGGCAATGATGTCGCGCAGCTTGCCGTTGGATTCGGGGTTTGCGCCGCCATCGCGCACAGCAATCGCGATTTCACGGCCAATCTTGGTGAAAACAGCGCCGCGGGCAGCATCCGCCTTGCCCTTCTTCGCCTGAATATTATGCCACTTGGAATGCCCAGACATCCGAAAATCCCTCCTGAAAAAGTCAGGGAAGCGCCGCAAACCGGCATTTCCCGCGAAATAGTAGCTTGAAAACGCTTTATTATAGCATTTTGGTGCTTGTCACGTCAAGGGTGAGAGCCGTAATTTCACGATTTTTTCGGAAAAAACAGGGCAGAAGCGCGTTCTTCTGCCCCGATATCGTATGTTTATTGCACTTCGTACGTTCCGACCTGCTCGGATGTGCCGAAGCCCAGCACTTCGCTTGTCGGGCGGGAGTTGGTTTTGCCGCCGTCGTAAGCGCCAATCTGGTTGAGCTGCTTGCCCATGAAGACCATCACTGCCGTCTGCCCGCCGTCCATGTTGAAGGCGACCTGACAGCCCTTGGCACGCATCATCTTCGCCAGATAGCTGATGGTAACGCCTGCGGAGCGCTTCAGGCGCCCTTCGCACATGATGGCGACGTAGTGGCCGGGTTCGACCATGCCGATGGCGCAGCGCGGATTCTTGTTCTCGTTGTTGGCGTAGGCGCGCTCGGACACTTTGCCGTCCAGCAGCAGATACGGACCGAAGGAGTACACCGTCTGTACACCCTCGTCGATGAACTCCTGCGCCGTCTTTTCCCAGCTGTGGTAGACTTTAAGGCTGCCGTCAGGCATGAACGCCAGCATGTCCAGATTCGGGAACATGGAGTTCGTTACCTGCTTTTCGGTGTACGGGTCGTCATAGAGAATGCGCCCATCGCGGATGACAACGCCTGTGTGGCGGTTGTTGTTCACGGCGACGCGGTAAGTGTAGTAGTCCGTGTTCATCGCAAAAACGACGTTGTGCTTCTTTGCGGTTTCTGTCGCGTCCACACGCACTTTGCCCATCTTCTCCGGGTCGTTTTGCACCGTGCGGAGCATTTCACCCGCGTCCAAATCGCCGTACAGATCCGCCTCAAACCACGTCAGCGGCTGGGTTGCGTCGTATTTGCGCTGGATGATGACTTTGCTGGTCTGGCTGACGTAAATCCACAGTCCCTCGTCCTCGGAAGAGTAGAGGTATTCGCCTTCATCGAGGAAACCCTTGGCGTTGAGGGCAGGCATGTGCGCCATGTATGCGGGCACTTCGGTGGGCGCGGGCGTGGCCTCTACGTTGTTTGCCGCCGCATCGTAAGAACCGGGCGCGTCGTAGATGTTTTCGAGGAAGTCGTCTTTGCGGACGTCCTCGCCTACGGTCGTGAACGCCAGACCGAACACGCGGTTGTCGTACTTCGTGCCTGTTTCGGTGACGCTCATGCCGGAGGATGCCTGCGTCTTGTGCAGGGTATAGGCTTCTTCTGCCAGCTCGATGCCGGTCGCGCCATTCATGCTCTTGAGCGGAATCGTCCAGTCAAACGTAATCTGATTTTCGGGGTACAGGTGCAGGTACAGCTTTTTGACCTGCCAAGTGCCGTATGCAATGGTGGACGCGGTGAACTCATCCTCGTTTGCTGCCAATGCAATGCAGTTCTGGGCGGCGTCAGCAATCATCATGTGCTGCTTGTGGCCATACTCGCCATTGGTGTCCTGCGTTACAACGACTTCCGGTTTGTACTGCCGATACAGCCCCACAATCCATTCGTTGACTTTGCCTTTGCCGCCCGCAGATTTATAGGCTGCCTTGAGATTTTTGGCATAGCTGTCCTTGAAATTGCCAATGACCGGATACGTTCGCACGCCCATGTGCCACAGACCGTTGAGCAGCTCGGAGGAGCGGGTGGTGTTGGAACGGGTGAAGTACGCCACAACCACCTTGCGCTGCTGCTCGACAGCGTAGGTGGGAATTGCGCCGCCGAAGAAAATCAGCTCATCATCCGGGTGCGTGGAGAGGAAGAGGATATCCGCCTTCTCCTCCGTCGGCTGCCATACCTGCACCCAGTCAGGCAAATCGCCCTCAGAAAGCACAAACAGGTCGTTGATGCGCAGGGCGGTTTTCTTCTCGCTTGTCACCGCCAAGCGGACATGCTGCGCGGGCTGCGGCAGCGCAACATACGCGTGGAGGAAGCGTGTGTCGCCCGGCACGGCGGTGAACCAGTCCTTGCCGTCGTCGCTGGTCTGGATTTCCCACGATTCAGGCATGTTGCCGAAGCAGACATAAAGCCCGGCAATTGGCTTGCCCTCCGGCGCGGTAATTGCGATCCATGGGGTTTTGATTTTGTTGCTCTCCCAGTAAGAGGTATACTTCTTGTCCGTCATCAGCGTGTATTTCCGCCCGGAACTGCACACCTTGAACTTGCAGTCCTCTGTGATATCATTCGCTTCCGCGGCGAAGGCAACGCTCAGGCTCAGCGCGAGCAGCGTCAGCAGCGCTATCAGCCATTTCTTCATAATCAATGCCATTCCTTTCTATGATACTCCAACCTGAAGAATAGCATAAAATGAAGGCGATTGTCAACGAAAACCGGCAGAAGAATGGAAAATTTACAACTTCCGTCCGCATTCGCTGTTGACGGAAGGCATGGAGCATGGTACAATGCAGCGTAGGAAGGGGGGAGAAGCATGCAACAGCCGCGCATCTTTTTTGCCGTGGCGCTGCACGAAAAGTACGCGCTGCCGACAGATGCGCTGTATACGCCGGTTCAGGCGGGGGCGGCGATTCATCCGCCGCTGGGGCTGATGCGCGACGATACGGGCGAAAATATCAGCGCGAAGAACGGCAGCTACTGCGAACTGACGGTGCTGTACTGGATGGCGCACAATGTTGATGCGGACTGGTACGGCTTGTGCCATTATCGGCGGTACTTCTCCCTCCGCAGGACAGGCTGCCCGCAAAAGCGCATTCTGACGCGCGCGCAGCTGCTGCCCCTGCTTGATACGGCGGATATTTTTTTGCCGAAAAAGCGGCACTACTGGCTGGAAACGAACTTCACGCAGTATGCCCATGCGCACCACGAGGAGGATTTGTGGAAAGCGCGGGCGGCGCTTGCGCGGCTGCATCCGGGGCAGGAGCGCGTGTTTGACCGCGTGATGGCGCGCCGATCCGGGCATCGGTTCAACCTGATGCTGATGCGCCGGGACGCGCTGCAAAGCTATGCATCGTGGCTCTTCCCCCTGCTGGACGCGGCGGAAATTGACACGACGGGCTACAGCGCACGGGATAAGCGGGTGCATGGTTTTCTGGCGGAGCGGCTGCTGGACGTGTGGCTGGCACAGCAGGATTACCGCGTGAAAGAACTGCCCGTGGCGCATCTGGAACGGCAGCACTGGGGAAGGAAGATTGCAGCGTTCCTGCTGCGGAAAATGGGCATCAAAAACGACCGAACGGCGCGGTGAAGCGGGTTCGGTCGTTTTCGTTATCCTGTATAAACACGCGGAAGCAGTATGAAAGTGAAGTCAACTCAATCGCGCGAAAGGGAGTCCAGAGGGTCGAAGACCCTTTGGCAGGGTCAAGGGGCAGCGCCCCTTGGGTCACCTCAATCAACACGCGGAAGCAGTATGAAAGTGAAGTCAACTCAATCGCGCGAAAGGGAGTCCAGAGGGTCGAAGACCCTTTGGCGGGGTCAAAGGGCAGCGCCCCTTGGGTTCCCCCAATCAACACGCGGAAGTTGTATGAAAAAGTCACCAACTCAATCGCGCGAAAGGGTCAAGGGGAAGCGCCCCTTGGGTCACCCCACCCACACCGTCTCTTTCAGCAAGTCCTCGTCCTTCGCGCTGTGCCCCGCCATCAGCATGAAGTCGCCCGGCGCGAAAACACGCTCTTCCGCACGGTTGATGTAGGTGAACGCGGTGCGGTCGAGATGGAAGGTGACCTCCTGCTCCTCGCCCGGCTGCAGAAGCACCTTGCGGAAGGCAATCAGCTGCTTCACAGGCTGCATCACCTCGCATACGCAGTCGCGCAGGTACACCTGAACCGTCTCTTCGCCCGCAATGTCGCCCGCGTTGCGCACCTTCACCGACAGCGTGAGCGAATCCGCATCCACCGTCAAATCGCGGTAGACAAACGGCGCATAGCCGATGCCCTCGCCAAAGGTGAACAGCGGCTCGGCAGGCAGGTCGCTGTAGTGTCCCCAGTGCCAGCCGGGAAGATGGTTGTAGTACACCGGCACCTGCCCCGAATGGTGCGGGAAGCTGATGGGCAGCCGCCCGGACGGATTCAGCCGCCCGAAAATCGCTTCCGCGACCGCCTGACCGCCGAACATGCCACCGTTGAAGGCGCACAGGAGCGCATCCGTCGAATGGGCAATTTCCGGAATCGCCAGCGGCTTGGAGGACAGCAGCACCGTTACCAGCGGAATCCCCAGCGCGCGAAGCTGCTGGTATAGCTCCATCTGCTGCCCGGACAGGGCAAGGTCGGCGCGGTCTTTCGTTTCGCCGTACTGTGCGTAAACATCGCCCACGACAAGCACAATCGCATCCGCATTCCGGCACGCAGCCACCGCACCCGGAATATTGTCAGCATCCGAAGGAAGCACGCCGCACCCGCGGTGGTACGCAACCTCGAAATTCTCCTGCGCGCCGATGGCCTCGATGCCCTCGCGAATCGTCACATATGGGCGGACGGCGGGACGGTTCGGGATGAGTTCGGGGTGCGTGAAGTACGTCCAGTCGCCGTACTGCGCGCGAAGGTCGTCCGCATTCGCACCGATGACCGCCACACGGCGGACGGATGTCAAGGGCAGGGTGTGCGCGTCGTTTTTAAGCAGGGTGATGGACTTGCGTGCCGCCCGAAGCGCCGCCTGCTGATGCTCCTCGCACCCGATGCACCCCGGACGCCCGCTCTTCTCCGGCTGCGCCAGCAGATTCATACGACACTTGACGGTCAGGATGTGGCGCACCGCGTCGTCCAGCACGGCTTCGTCGAGCTTGCCGGAGCGCACCGCGTCAATCGCCGCATCGTAGAAGCCGAGGGAAGTCATCATCATGTCGTTGCCTGCCTTGGCAGCCAGCACGGACGCTTCGGGCATGTCCGCCGCGACGTGCTGGGCGGTCAGAAGCGAATGGCAGTTGTCCCAGTCGGTGACGCTGAAGCCGTCAAAGCCCGCGTCGCCGCGCAGAATCGCCTTCATGCTCTTCTCGTCGGCGGTGAAGGGCGTGCCGTCGATGGAACCGTACGCCGTCATGACCGTTGCGCACCCTGCCCGGAACGCCTTCTCGAACGGCGGCAGGAACGTCTCGCGCAGGCGGCGGTATGTCATTTCCGTGTCGCAGGCATCGCGCGCGCCGACCGCCTCGCCGTAGCCGATGTAGTGCTTGGCGCACGCCAGAATATGCTCGCCGTCGGCCAAATCGTCGCCCTGATAGCCGCGCACGATCGCTTCGCCTAATTCACCCGCCAGATAGGGGTCTTCGCCGAAGGTTTCGTCGACGCGCCCCCAGCGGGTGTCGCGCCCCAGGCACAGCACGGGCGAGAACGTCCAGTGCAGCCCGTCGGTGGCGACTTCGCGCGCCGTCACTTCGCCCATTTCGCGCGCGATGTCCTTGTCCCACGCGCAGGCGCAAGATAGCTGCGACGGGAAGATGGTGGCGTGGTCATTCAGCCCATGCCCGTGGATGGCGTCAATGCCGAACAGCACGGGGATGCCCAGACGGCTATGGAGCGCCGCCTGCTGCACCTCGCGCGCGTCGTCGCCCAGAACGTGCAGGAACGAACCTGCGCCGAGCTTCGCCCAGCGCAGCGCTTCCTCGCGTCCGACGACGGTGTAGGGAACCTGCACCATTTGGGCGGCTTTTTCTTCCAGTGTCATTTGGGAAAGCAGGTTTTCCACCTGCTGGTGGATGGCTTCGTTGGAAAGCATGGAGAATCCTCCTTGTTGGCGTGAATTGTTATGGCACTATGTGTGGAATACCCTCATGATACAGGCAAAAGCAAAAAAAGGCAAGCGGGGAAGCGGGAAAAATTTTACGAAAACGATTGAGAAGTCAAGAAAAAACAGGCGTTTGGGCTGATTGCACGGATTTTCGGAAAAGTTTTCGGACATTTTTTTGCTTTGGCGCAAGGATTTTTCACTTGTTTGTCGTACTCTTTGAGTGGAAAATCGTATTGTTCTTTTCATTCTTGAAAGGAGTATGCAATGAATCGGGAGCGTTATTTGCAGGAAATCGACGCGGTGAACGCAGCGGGAAAATATCACCCGACGTGGGAATCGCTCAGCACCCACCCTGTGCCGGACTGGTATCGGGAGAAACGGCTAGGCATCTTCCTGCACTGGGGCGTGTTTTCTGTTCCGGCATATCATGATTGGTACGCGCGGAACATGTACATCAAGGGTTCGCCGGAATACGAGTACCACTGCCAGCATTACGGGCAGCCGAAGGATTTCGGGTTTAAGGACTTCATTCCGCAATTCAAGATGGAAGCGTTCGATCCGCAGGCGTGGGTGAAGCTGTTCCGGGAAGCGGGGGCGGATTACATCGTGCCGGTGGCGGAGCATCACGACGGATTCCAGAACTACCGGAGCGAGCTGTCTCACTGGAACGCGGCGGAAATGGGCCCGCACCGGGACATCATGGGCGATTTGCTGGTGGAGGCGGAGCGCGCGGGCATGACGCTGGGCGCATCGAGCCATCGCGTGGAGCACTGGTGGTTCCTGGGGCATGGGCAGGAGTTTGACAGCGACATCAAGCAGCCGATGCACTTGGGCGACTACGCATGGCCAGCCATGCCCGAACGGGAGAATCAGGACTTGTTCTCCGAGCCGATGCCGACGGATGAGTTCCTGACGGACTGGCTGCTGCGCTGCTGCGAGATCGTCGACCGCTATCATCCGCGCATCCTCTATTTTGACTGGTGGATTCAGCATTCCGCTGTCAAGCCGTACCTGCAGCGCTTCGCCGCGTACTACTTCAACGTGATGGAGAGCCGCGGCGGGTGCGTTATCAACTACAAGCACGACGCATTCCCGTTCGGCATCGGCGTGCCAGACATTGAGCGCGGGCAGTTCGCGGAAGCGAAGCCGTTCCTGTGGCAGTCGGACACGTCCGTCATGCGCGGCAGCTGGTGCTACTCTGTGCAGCCGGACAAGGCGGTCTATAAAGCGCCGCAGGAGATTGTGCAGGACTTGCTGGACGTGGTGAGCAAGAACGGCCGCCTGCTGCTGAACTTCGGCCCGAAGCCGGACGGCACACTGGCGGACAAAGACGTTGAAATCCTGTACAAACTGGCGGGCTGGATGCGCGTCAACGACGAGTGCATCCACGGCACAGGCTTGTGGCGCATCAATCAGGAAGGCCCGACGAAGATTCAGGAGGGGCAGTTTGCCGACGGCGCGTCCCGCAACTTCACCAGCGAGGACTTCCGCTTCACCTGCCGCGGCGGAAACATCTACGCGGCGTGCATGGCGTGCCCGGCGGACGGCAAGCTGCACATTCGGTCTTTGCGCGAGGCGGACGCGAGCCACTTGCCGCTCTGGCACGGCATTGTGCGGAAAGTGGAGGTGCTGGGCAATCCCGCGCAGGTCGCGTGGACGCGCGACGGCGAAGCCCTGCATGTGGATTTGGGGGATTACCAAAGCGACATGCCGGTTGTGGTGAAAATCATCACGGACTAAAGACGGCGGTTTCCGCGCCCTGTGCGCATGAAAAAAACATCAATATTATCATAAAGGAGAGCATCAACATGCGTTTTACGCAAGGTTACTGGGTCATCCGGCAGGACTATGTGATGTCCTACGCCACGCAGACCGTTCGCATCATCAAGAACGACAAGGAGCTGCACATCATCAGCGCCTGCCGCCCGATTCGCCACCGCGGCGATATTCTTGACGGCGGCTCGCTTGACATTGTGTTCACTGCGCCGCGCAGGAACATCATCCGCGTGCAGGTGACGCACTTTGCCGGAACGCCGCGCAAAGACCCCAAGTTCACGACGTATGAAGAGGATGTGACGCCCGAAATCCGCGAGGATGACGACTACGCCTACTTCACCTCCGGCGACCTGACTGCGCGCGTGAGCAAGGGCGGCAATTGGGCGGTGGACTATATGGTCGGCGACCGCATCCTGACGACGTCCGGTTGGCGCGGCATGGGTCGTGCGCTGAAGAAGGACGACACGCCCTGCTCGCTTCTGCCGCACGGCACGTCCTACATGTCCGAGAGCCTCCAGCTGGACGTGGGCGAATGCGTCTATGGTCTGGGCGAACGCTTTGGCGCGTACGTCAAGAACGGTCAGACGGTTGATATGTGGAACGCGGATGGCGGCACGGCGTCGGAGCTGGCGTACAAGAACATCCCGTTCTACATGACCAACCGCGGTTACGGTGTGCTGGTGGAGAACGCAAGCGACGTGTCCTTTGAAGTCGCGACGGAAAAGGTGGAGCGCGTCCAGTTCTCGCACGAGGGCGAAACGATGGTCTACGACGTGATTTACGGCGGCACGCCGAAGGACACGCTCGACCTGTACACTGCGCTGACGGGTCGCCCGGCACTGGTGCCCGCGTGGTCGTTCGGTCTGTGGCTGTCCACCTCCTTCACCACGAATTACGACGAACAGACGACTTCCTCCTTCATCAACGGCATGGCGGAGCGCGACATTCCGCTGTCTGTGTTCCACTTTGACTGCTACTGGATGAAGGGCTTCAACTGGTGCGACTTCGAGTGGGATCATGACACGTTCCCCGACCCGGTGGGAATGCTCAAGCGTTACCACGAGAAGGGGCTGCACATCTGCTGCTGGATTAACCCGTACATCGGTCAGGCGTCGCCGCTGTTCAAAGAAGGCATGGAGCATGGCTACCTGCTGAAAAAGACCGACGGCAGCCTCTTCCAGACCGATATGTGGCAGGCGGGCATGGCGATTGTCGATTTCACCAATCCGGATGCCTGCAAGTGGTACGCTTCTTACCTCTATAAGCTGATGGACATGGGCGTGGACTGCTTCAAGACCGACTTCGGCGAGCGCATCCCGGTGCGCGACATCCGGTGGTTCGACGGCAGCGACCCGGTCTATATGCACAACTATTACACCTACCTATATAACAAGGTCGTCTTTGACGTTGTGAAGGATCGCAAGGGCGAGGGGGAAGCGATTCTGTTCGCCCGCAGCGCGACGGTCGGCGGTCAGCAGTTCCCGGTGCATTGGGGCGGCGATAACTCCGCGACCTACATCTCGATGGCGGAAACGCTGCGAGCGGGTCTGTCCATGAGCCACAGCGGCTTCGGCTACTGGAGCCACGATATTTCCGGCTTTGAGTCCACCGCACCGGCGGATGTTTACAAGCGCTGGGTGCAGTTTGGCCTCTTGTCCTCCCACAGCCGCCTGCATGGCTCGACGAGCTACCGCGTGCCGTGGCTGTTTGACGAGGAGAGTGTTGATGTCTGCCGCAAGTTCACCAAGCTCAAGTGCCGCCTGATGCCCTACCTGTACGGCAAGGCGGTGGAGGCGCACGAACACGGCGTGCCGATGATGCGCCCGATGATGCTGGAGTTCCCGGATGACCCGGCGTGCGATATGCTCGACCGCCAGTACATGCTGGGCGATTCGCTGCTTGTCGCGCCGATTTTCCGCAAGGACGGCGAGGTGCAGTACTATCTGCCCGACGGAACGTGGACGTCCCTGCTGGACGGCGGCAAGGTCGAGGGCGGCCACTGGCAGACGGAGATTCACGACTTCATGTCCCTGCCGCTGATGGTGCGTCCCGGCACGGTGCTGCCGCTGGGCGCACATGACGACCGCCCGGATTACGACTATCTGGACGGCGTGGAGCTGCACGTCTACCAGCTGGCGGACGGCGAGAGCGAGACGGTTGAAATCCCCGACACGAAGGGGAATGTCGCCGCGACCTTCACCGTGACGATGAAGGACGGTCAGGCGCTGGTCGAAACCGACTCTACGAAGCCGTATACCGTCGTGGTGCATTCGTAAGATTGGCATAAAGAAGCAGCCCTCTGGCGCAAGCGCGTCAGGGGGCTGTTTCCGTACATCAGGCGGATGAAAATGAAGCTTAGGGCACCACCACACAAATAAGGTGGTGCATTAGGTAGCCTGCGGTTCGGCGGACGGCGCGGCATACACCGCGTCGCCATCCATAGTCGTGGCTTCCAAGAGCGCAGTCAGAAATAGATACAGCGCGTGATGATCCCGCGCCAGATTATACCCCGATAGAATCAGCAGTTCGCCGGAATCCGCCAGCACCATCAGCGTAATTTTGTCCTCGCCGTCGCCAAAGGCATCGTTCACCACGCCGCCGAGAATGCAGAAGCCGGGCTGGGCGTCAAAATCCATCGTCTCGCTGGTCTTGGGGTCGAAATCCTGCATCAGGATGGGCAGCGCCGCCGCCGGGTCGTCATCCGGCACGCGGGAAATCACCATCGCCACCACGCGCGAATCTCCCCGCACAAGCGTGATGCGTCCCTCCGCCATCTCCACATGCGCGTCCTCCGGCAAAACCACGTTGAAGGGCGCAAGCGCGCTTTCCGGCACGGCGGTCAGCATCGGCGTGGACGCGGGTGTGCCGGTCGGGGCATCCGTTTCTTCCGCCAGCGGGCAGGAGAAGGTTATCAGGGAAAAAAGAAGCATCAGGCAAAGCAGCCGCGTCATGCGCCGCATGGTCATGCACCTCCGTCAAAAGCAGTTTCGTGTCTTCATCATACCGCATTTGCGCGCGGATGTCAATTTGCGAAATGTAACACTTCCTTTTAGGGGGAAATTATGATATGATAAGGGCGGAAATTCCCGCAACACGAAGGAGGTTTTTCCCTTGATGCAGAAAATCATCCGCCACCTGTTCTGCCAGCCGCACATGGCGCGCCGGATTGTTGTGCTGATTCTCAGCGTGACGATTATGGGCGCGTGCGTGTCGGTGTTCGACCGCATTCAGTTCGGCACAGACCCCGCGTCCGTGCTGAATCTGGGCGTTGCCAATAAGCTGAACATGCTCCTTGGCACCTACCAGATGCTCTTCTACGGCGCGCTGCTCATCGTCGTGATGGCGATGCGGCAGTGGGAGTTCATCGGCCTGGGGTCGATTGCAAACATGGTGCTTGTAGGTTACTCGAAGGACTTGTTCGATGTTATCTTTAGCAGCCTGAACATCCTCAACCGCGATACAATGGGCATGACGGAGCGCATCTGCTGGCTTGTGCCGACGCTGGGCGTGTTCATGGTCGCCGTGGCGTTCTATATGGTGGTGGAGCTTGGCAGCGGGCCGTATGACGCGATTCCGCAGATTATCTCGAAGTACGTCAAGAAGATTCCCTATGCCGTGATCCGCATGATTTACGACCTGTCCGCGATTGCCATCGGCTGGCTGCTGGGCAGCACGGTCGGGGTGGTGTCGATTGTTACGGGCTTCTTCCTCGGCCCGATTATCGCGGCGATTGCGAAGAAATTCCGCCCATGGTTTGCGTAATTTCCCGGAGGTGACATGATGCTCGCCGAAAGAATGGATTTGCTGACGAAGCGCCCGCAGGGAACGCTTTTCCCCCCGGCGCAGAACCGCGCGGCGTGGGAAGCGCTGCCCGCCGACGACCGCACGGACATAGAGACGTTCATTGCCAAGTGGCGCGGTACGCCCTACCCGATGCTGCTGCTGAGCGACTACGCCGCGTTCGTCCGCACGGGCAGCCGCGCACAATGCGAAACGCCGTATTTCGCGCGTCGGCGGAAGCTCATCGCGGCGGTATTAGACGTGTGCCTGCACGGAGAATCGGCGGATATGTCCGCAGTGGAGGATGGCTTGTGGTGCATCTGCGAGGAAACGACGTGGGCGATCAGCGCCCATGCGAACCTGACGGCGGCGCACCCGTTTCCTATCAGCGGCGAACCGATACTGGACTTGTTTGCCGCGCAGACCGCCATGGTGCTGTCCTTTACGCTGACGCTGCTGGACGATTGGCTTGACAGCTCCCTGCGCCAGCGGGTGATGGCGGAAATTCAGCGCCGCGCGATTGACCCGTTCCTGCACCGCAATACCGACTGGTGGATGGGGTTCACACGCAAGGATTTGTGCAACTGGACGCCGTGGATTGTGTCGAACGTGATGTTCTCGGCGCGCTGTCTGACGGATGATCCGCTGCCTGTGTATCGCCGCGCCTGCGGGATGCTCGATGCGTATCTGCGGTGCATCCCGGCGGACGGCGGCTGCGACGAGGGTGCGGCGTACTGGAACATGGCGGCGGGCAGCCTGCTGGACTGCCTTGAACTGATGGCGGAAGCCGGGCTTAACTGCTGGGACGAGCCGAAGCTGCGGAACATGCTGCGCTTCCCGCTGCTGATGTCGCTGGGAAATGGCTATTTCGCGAACTTCGCGGACTGCGACGCGCGCCCGGTGATGTATGGCGAGCGATTGCAGCGCGCGGGCGAACTGCTTCGCGATGCGCCGCTGACGGCGATGGGGCAGAACCTGCGCGGGCAGCCGACGGACTGCATCGGCGATGTGCCGCACTTTTCGCGCCTTTTGCAGCGGCTTTTTCATCCGGCTGGCGCAGGTCAGCCGGCAGCGGACACGCAGGACACGCTGCTGCCGGACTTGCAGGTGCGCATCATCCGTCGGAATGGGTGGACGCTGTGCATCAAGGGCGGACACAACGGCGAAAGCCACAATCACAACGACGTCGGGTCGCTGATGGTGTATGTGGATGGGCATCCGCTGCTGGTGGATGCGGGCAACATGGTTTACACCGCGAAAACCTTCTCCGATGCGCGCTACACGCTCTGGAACTGCCGGAGCATGTACCACAATGTGCCGCTGATTGGCGGATTCGAGCAGTGCGCCGGGGCGGAGTACGCCGCGCGGAACTTCCGCACCTTGCCGGACGGCGCGTCGCTGGACATGGCGGGCGCGTATCCGGCGGAAGCGGGCGTGCTGTCGGCGATTCGCGGCGCATGGGTCACGACGGACGGGGTTCAAATTGCGGACGAAATCGCCCTGCAAGCGCCGGAAGCCGTCACGTTCACCATGCTGGCGCGGGAGAAGCCGGAAATCCGCCCGGACGGGATTGAATTTGCGCACGCACGGATGGAAATCAGTCCCATGCTGGCGGCAGCGGTGGAAGAAATCCCCGTCACCGACGCGCGGATGGCGAAGAACTGGCATGGGTCGCTCTGGCGGATTGCGCTGACGGCGGAAGCGGGCAGGCATCATCGGCTGAGCATCAAAATCAGCAGAAATAATTTTGCGAATCAGGAATGAGAGCGGCGCTTCATTCGTTGTATGATTGGAAAGCCGATGGAAGGAGGAAACTTCCTTATGAAGAATTTCTGGAAAATTGTGATGCTGACCGTCCTGTGCGTGTCGCTGCTGTGCGGCGTGACGGCGATGGCGGAAGCCGACCGTTTTCAGTTTGAAAAAACAAATTTGACCGTCTTTGAAGGCAATACGCTGGAATTGTCGCTCATCCGGCAGGGCAATTGCGCGGCGGACGGCGAATTGACATTTGTCAGCGGGCGCGAGAACATCGCGGCGGTGGATGAAAACGGTGTGGTAACGGGGCTGACGAAAGGGCAGTCGACGATTACTGCGACGCTCAAAACCGAGAAACGGACGTGGAAAGCGTCTGTCACCGTGACCGTGGCGCGCGCCGTGACGGACATTGCGGTGAACGAAACGGGCCTCACGCTCTATGATGCGGCAGATCCGCTCATCAGTCACCTGACGGGCGGCGCGGGCGGCCGCGTGCTGCTGCTGCGCAAAGGCAAGCAGGTGTCGATTCGGGCGACGCTGTCCCCCAATGACGCGAACAACCGCCGTTATACCGTCGCTTCGTCGGATACGGACGTGGTGCGTGTGAGCGGATCAACGCTGACGGCGCGCGGCGCGGGCGAGTGCATCGTGACCGTGGCGAGCGAATCGAACCCGGAAGTCAGTGTGGATTACCGCGCCATCGTCATCACCCCGGTAACGGGCGTGACGGTGACGGCGGACACCAAAACGCTCTTCATCGGCACAACGGCGCAGCTGACCGCGACGGTGAAGCCGGCGGACGCGTCCATCACGGGCGTGAAGTGGGAAAGCACGAACGAGAAAGTCGCCGTTGTGGATGAATACGGCGTGGTGACGGGCGTTGGGCGCGGACAGGCGACCATTCGCGCGACGGCGGCGGATGGCAGCGGTCAGCGCGCAAGCGTGAACGTGACCGTCAAGCAGCAGCCGGAAAGCATCACCCTGAGCGGCTTAAGCGGCAATATCCGCGTGGGCGGCGGCGTTACGCTGAAGGCGACCGTGCTGCCGAACACGACAAGCGACAAGGCGGTTGTGTGGTCTACGTCGGACGCGAGCGTCGCGACGGTGAGCGCGAACGGCTACGTCAAGGGCGTGCGCGCGGGCAGCTGCACTATCACCTGCCAGAGCAAGACGTTCCCGGAGGTCTATGCGCAAATCGACGTGACGGTGTATGCGCCGGTTACGTCCATCACCTTCAACGAGAAGAAACCGTCCGTGGCGGTGGGGCGCAGCATTGCCCTCAGCTGGACGGTGAAGCCGCAGGACGCGACGGATTCGTCCGTCAGCTTCTCGACGAACAAGCCGGATGTTGTGTCGGTGTCGGATGACGGCATCGTGACCGGTCTCAAGCGCGGTGAATGCTACGTCTACGCGACCGCGAACGACGGCAGCGGCAAGAAGGCGACCATCCGCGTGACGGTGACGCAGCCGGTCACGGGCGTGACGATGAAGTACACCTCGCAGAACGTGGGGCTGAACAAGTACACCACGAATACCGCTATTCTGGAACCCGCGAACGCCGACAACAAGAAGATGCAATGGACAAGCCAGGATGAGCGCATTGCGACGGTATCGGGCAACGGGCTGAATCCGAAGGTGACGGGCCGCGCATGGGGCACGACGACCATCATCGGTACGACGGATGACGGCAGTTATGTCGTCACCTACACCATCAACGTCGGCAGCAGAAAGGATGCGCTGCGCATCACGAATCTGTGGGCGGAAAACAACGCGGCGAAGATCGTTGTTTACAACGCCAGCAACCTGACCATCACCAAATTCTACTACACGATTTACCTTTACAATGCCTTCGGCGAACCGCTGGTCTGCAACACCGACGGGCGTTCCTTCTCCTTCAAGGGCACTTACAACTTCACCCTTGCCCCCGGTGAAGCGACCCGCCACGGGCAGTTCTCCTTTGGGCGCGAGTACATCAAGCCCTATGGCGTGGGGCAGGTGGTCATGCGCATCAATGGCTACGACATTGAGGGCGGTGAGCACTACGATATTCCCGCCAATGACCAGCCGGAATTCACCTGGAAGGCCACGATTGACGACGGACAAGGGTAATCCCGATGCCGCTTCTGGAAACAGGAGCGGCGCTTTTTAATTTGGAGTGAGAAGTTGAAAACAAGAGGCAGCAAATGGGCGATTTCTCATCAGCGTCAGCAACAAAAGAAGTATTTTTGCAGCTATCTTGACACGCTTTTTCACCTGTGCTACACTGTGAGCGGTTGAAGAATGCCGTGTTCTTCGACCCTTTGCGGTATCCCAATAAATTGGATCTATCAATAGGTAATGTTTTTATTCACAGGGGAGGTCATCCGAATGAATACAACCCTGCTGGCAGCGCTCGCGCTGGGCGGCGCTGCGCTCTCGGTCAAGAAGCCGACGCAGAACCATAACCTGATGCGTCTGCCGTCCTTCCGGGGCATTGCGGAAGTCCGCGCAAGTCTGCCGGGACGGATGCGGCTCTATCTGCCTGCCATATCCGCCAACCATGAAGCCGCAGAGGAAATGAAGCGGCAGCTGGAAGCAACCGGCGTGGTGCATGAAGTGGCGCTCAACTTCCGCCTGTCCACCGCCCTCATTCGCTACGACGAGACGAAGGTCGAAGCCGCCGTGGTGCAGGGCGCGGTGCTGAAACTGATGGGATTGACCGACGCACTGCAGAAAGAGCCGGTCAGCCGAATTCAAAGCGGGTTGAATACGCTGATGGCGGCAATCAACCACGGTTTGTTGGAGGCGACGAACGGTCTGCTTGATGTGCGGACGCTGGCGGGATGCGCGCTGACGTTCGCGGGCGTGAAAAGCCTTGCGGTTAGCGGCGCGGCTGTTCCGGGCGCGATGACGCTGCTCTGGTGGGCAGCCAGCATCTGGAGGCGAAACGACAGTGGGACGAATTGAAACGGCGCTGATTCGCCACTACCTGAAGCCTGCTGTGACCAGCGACCTGCCGGGGCGCCTGCGCTTGAGCTTTAAGGGATATCAGATGCTGCCGAAGGAAGCGCTGCCGTATCTGCATTATGTGCAGGACGTGATGACGATGCTGCCGGGGGTGCGGGATGCGCAGGTGAATCCGCGGATTGGCACGGCGCTGGTGACGTATGACGCGAGCATGACCAATCGGGAGGAAATCTTGCGGTGGATTGCGACGGCGGTGGATACGGGGCTGGAATTGGCGCAGGAGGTTGACTGGACAAGGAGCGATGTGGGGGAGGAAGAACTGGCGACGATGGCACGCCGCCGCCTCGCCTTGCGGCTGGGACAGACAAAAAAGTAACGGCAAAGACTTGTAAGGGAAAAGCGCCCAAGCCGGGCGCCAGTCAATGGGTGTCGAGAGGGGCTTTGCCCCTTCGCAGGGTCAAGGGACAGCGTCCCTTGTGGGGTTTGGGGCAACGCCCCAACTGTTCCACGGGCGAATAGTATGCCAAACGCGCTCAACAAAAGCGCAGGCAGCGAAGCGTCCCTGCCAGTAACTTCGCGCTTCCTCAGAAGCGCCCCCCAAGCTGCTCTTTCCAACACCTATGCTGTGTCGCGCCAGATTGGCGCGACCGTGCAGCTGGTCTTTCAAACATAGCTGGTCTTTTCCGCAAGCAGGGGTTTCGCCTCTGCGGAGGCGACAAAAGGGCAATGGAAACGGACGAAGTCCGCGATCGCCCTTTGGAAACCCTCGGTGCACACTCCTGTTAGTTGAGCCTTTTCACGGCAAGGGTTTGCGCAATCGACGCGAAAAAGCATGAATCATTGAATCTGAATTGCCAAATCAAAGAAGGGATAACATGTTCAATCGGGAAACACAGAAAAACTGGATGAAGAGTCAGGTGGCGCATAGCCTTCGCGGGCGCCTGCGGCTCAGAGTAGAAGGGCTGAACTTCCTGAATGACGAGAAGGAAGAAATTGCCCAGATGCTTGCCAATCTGCCGGGTGTGCAGTGCGTGCAGGTGACGCCGATTACCTGCGGCATCCTCCTGCGCTTCGATCCGACCGCGACGGATACGTCGATTCTCTGTGAAGGCGTGGACGTGACGATGGCGCGCTATGCCATGAACGCCTACCGCAATCGTCAGGCAGGCAGCAAGCCGGAAGAGCCGGAAGTGTCCATGACGACAAAGCAGCTGACAAAGCGGCTGGCGCTCAATGCGGGCGCAGTGGTGCTCGGCCACACGATTTTGCCCGGCAGCCTGCTCGGCGGTGCGATGGCGAGCTTCACGTCGCTGGAAGCGCTGACCAGTTTGGGACTGACGATGCCGATGGCACGGAGCGCGGCGGCGGGTCTGCGCCGCGATATGCGCCCGAACGCCGATTTCCTGACGGTTACGTCGATTGTCGCAAGTCTGCTGCTCGGTACGCCGCATTCCGCCCTGATGATTCTGGCGCTGTCTGACCTTGCAGAACTGATGACGTCCTACACCATCGAGCGCACGCGGTCGTCCATCAAGCAGATGCTGTCGGTGGAAGACGGCGAGGTCTGGAAGGTGCTCTCGGACGGTCGGCTGGAGAAAACGCCGATTGGTAAACTCGAAGCGGGCGATACCATCGAGGTGCACACGGGCGAGAAAATCGCGGTGGATGGCACGGTGGTGTCTGGCAGCGCGGTTGTTGACCAGAGCGCCATCACGGGCGAATTTGTTCCGGCGGAAAAGCGCAAGGACGCGGAGGTGTTCGCAGGCACGGTCGTCAAGAACGGCAATATGCAGATTCAGGCGCAGCGCGTCGGCGATCAGACGGTTGTCTCGCGCATCGTCGGCATGGTGGAGCAGAGCGAACTCAAGAAAGCGCCCATCCAGCGCTATGCCGATAAGTTCTCCAACTACCTCGTGCCGCTGAACTTCCTGCTGTGTGCGGCGGTTTGGCTCGTGACGCGCAATCCGCAGAAGGCGCTGAAGATGCTTGTTATTGACTATTCCTGCGGCATCAAGCTTTCGACCGCGACGGCGTTCTCTGCCGCGATTAACACGGCGGTCAAGCGCGGCGTGCTGATTAAGGGCGGCGCGTACATCGAGCAGATGAGCAGCGCGAACACCGTCCTGCTGGATAAGACCGGCACGATTACCGAGGGCCGTCCGCGCGTGACGGGCATGACGATGCTGACCGACACGATGGACGAGGCGGAAGTGCTTTCGCTGGCGATGGCGGCGGAGGAAACCAGCACGCATCCGCTGGCAAGCGCAATTCTGACCTACGGGCAAGCGCACGGAGCGAAAATTCCCCCGCATGGCGAAATTGTGACCGAAGTCTCCCGCGGCAGCCGGACGGAAGTCGACGGCAAGTGCATCCGCGTCGGCAACCTCAAGTACATGAAGGAAAACGGTGTCCGCGCGGATGTCGCGATTCCCGATGCGAACGGCGCAATCCCGAACTACGTTGGCGTGGGGGACAAGATTGTCGCCGTGCTGTACGCCATGGATAACCCGCGCGCAAACGTCCGCCGCGCCATCAACGCCCTGCGCTACGACGGCGTGGGCGACATTGAGCTGCTGACGGGCGATATGGCGGCACAGGCGCAGGCTGTTGCGGAAATGGTCGGCGTGGATGGCTATCAGGCACAGCTGCTGCCTGAACAGAAGGCAGAGGCTGTCTTGAAGCTGCAAACGCAGGGCAACGGTGTCGTCATGGTCGGCGACGGCATCAATGATGCGCCCGCGCTGGCGTATGCGGACGTCGGTATCTCGCTGGGCAGCAAGTCCACCGACATTGCTATGGAAACCAGCGACGTGGTTATCAACCGCGATGATCCGATGATGATTCCCGAACTGCGCCGCCTGGCGCGCGCGACAATGCGCATTGTGCAGCAGAACTTCGCAATGGTCATCGGCATCAATACCGTCGGGCTGATTCTCGGCGCGGCAAGCGGCATCTCCGTGCTGGCGAGCGCGCTGATGCACAACATGTCCACCATTCTCGTTGTGGCGAACTCGCTGCGGCTGATGGTGTTTCCGCCGATGGAGGGGTGACGAATGCACAATGACAACATCGGCGCGGTGCATTTGACAGTGCTCAGCGCCCTGCCCGGCAGACTTCGCCTGCAGCTCGAAAAGCCGATTGAGGGCGAAGCAATTTTCCTGAGCATTCCGGGGCTGCAAAGCTGCCGGTATAATCCGCGCATTCAGACGATGCTGTGCTGCTACGATAAGGCGGTTATTTCTGAAAGTGACCTGCTCGTGCGCATCGGTGCGCTGTACGCCCGCTTGCAGCAGACGGCGGTGCTGCACGTCAAGCACTCGGAAGAAGAAGGCTTCTCGATGGCGCCCAGCGGCTATCTGGCGCTTGGCTGCATTGTCCTTGACGGCATGATGACCCTCGCGGGTTCGACGCTCACGCGCTACACGCGCTGGCTGTCCGCCGGGGCAACGTTGACCGCCGTGGTTGAGCACGCCTATCAGGAACTGCACACACGCGGCAGTTTCGACCCGGAAGTGATGTCCGTCGTCTACCTGATTAACGCCATTGGCAAGCCCAACGGCTTTCAGGCGAGTCTGCTGGCGTGGATTGTCACGTTCAGCCGCCACCTGCTGCCGCGCGGCCCGCGGGAACAGGTATATCTGGTTCGGAACGGCGAACACACCACGACGCTCACCCCCGTCGTGGGCAATGAGGACGGCAGCGCCTTTGCTGGAAGCATCTTCCGCCGGAGCGTCGAAGTCTTAGCACATAAAGGGTGACCTAATTCGCTCGTCCGGCTGAAAAGCCTGAACGATAGATACTTGCAAAAAATAAGGAGGACAAACATATGTTGAACCTGAACATGAGCCCGATGGTCAAGGGCATTCTGATTGGTGTGGGTGTGAGCGCGGTTGGTTTCTACGCTTACAAGCACAACGAGGAGAAGGTGGATAACTTCCTGCGCAGCCACGGCGTGAAGGTCAAGACGCCGACGGCGGGCTTTGAGACGATGTCCGTGGAGGACCTGATGCGCACGAAGGAAAGCATCGAAGACCTGATTGCGGAGAAGGAACAGCAGGAGCAGAGCGTGACCGTGGAAGCGGACGCGGCTGTGGCGGCGGAATAACATACCATTCGCATCTTGGAACATTCGCATTTGAAAATAGTATCGCAACAAAAAGCGCGGCGCATGATGGATATGCGTCGCGCTTTTTGGGTGGCAAATTATTTTTTCCCGGCAGATAGAAACGTCAAGGCTGGAAAAATAAAACGGATGAAGTCCCTCCGCACGATTGAGCTGCGCGCTTTGCCTTATACTAATTCTCATCTAAAACATGGCATTCACACAGCATCTTTTCCGCCCCGACTTTGCTTCGTTCCGCTCGTGCGTACCTCCAGTACGCCTCACTTCACTCAGCTTTGCCGGAACGAAAAATCTGCTATGCTCGATGCCATGTTTTAGAATCGAATTAGTATTACTTTGCCCGCATGTTTATCCCTTTTTATCCCCCTTTCCCTTCCATCGTTCTCCCTCTTATGCTATAATAAAGCCAATCATCCATCGAAAGGAGGTTTCCGTCATGCTCTTCCCCCTGCGCGTCATCCGGCGCATTCATCGTGAAGGTTTCCGCTGCATCCCCGAAGCCATCCGGTTCCGCATCGCGCTCCATCGCCAGCGCCCCTTCCTCCAGATGGAAACCGCCCTGCGTCAAGCGGAGGAAGACGGCTACCAAGCCTTTATCCGCCGCCATGAAGCGCCCCTTTCAGCCCCCTTCACCCCGACCATGCGCTTGTCTTTCCTTATTCCGACTTATAATACGCCGCCGGAGCTGCTGCGCGCGCTGGCGGATTCGCTGCTGCATCAGTCGTGTGGCGCGTGGGAAGCCTGTTTCTATGACGGCGCAAGTACCCGCGCGGACACGCGTGAACTGCTGCAAGCGCTGACGCAGGAGGACAATCGCTTCCGTGTGACGTTCGGCGCGGAGAACCGCGGCATTGCGGGCAACACAAACGCCGCGCTGACGATGGCAACGGGGGAGTTTGTCGCGCTCTGTGACCACGATGACTTGCTCGCACCGGATGCGGTGCGGTGCATCCTCAAAGCGGCGCAGGACGGTGCGGACTTCGTTTATACCGATGAGGACAAGGTGTCCGCCGATGGCACGCACTTCTTTGAACCGCACTTGAAGCCTGATTTCGCGCCGGATTCGCTGCGTTCCGGCAATTATATCTGCCACATCACGGCAGCGTCACGGGCACTGATGAACGCGGTCGGCGGACTTCGCCCCGGTTTCGATGGCTCGCAAGACCATGATTTGGCGCTTCGACTGTCCGAAAACGCGGCGAAAATTACCCATATTCCGCGTATTCTCTACCATTGGCGGATGCTGGACACCTCGTTCAGCCATCAAAAAGCGCAGACCTGTGCGGATGCCGCCGCACGCGCCGTGGCGGATCAGCTCCGCCGCCTGCACATGGATGCCGACGTGACGGTGGAAGAGCTGCGCGTCCGCATTCGGTGGAAAACGCGGCAGATGCGAATCGTTTGCCTCCTCTGGGGTGAGGGCGATGCGCCGAAGCTGCCGATGCCGTGCATCCGCGTCCGCGATTTGTCAGCGGTCAATGACCTCGTCCGCCGGATGGACTGTGACGCGGTGCTGTTTCTGCGCGCCGGACTGCGCCCACTGGATACCGATTGGGTCAGCGAACTCATGCAGTACGCCCAGCGCGCGGACGTTGGCTGCGTCGGCTCGGCGCTGCTGGATGACCGTGATTGCTTCCGTCACGCCGGGTATGCGGTGGACGTCCCCGGCGGCGCGGTCAGCCATCAGGCGGGGCAGTGGCGCTATGGGCGGCCGTATATTCTCACTGACCGCATCGTCCGCAACGTGACGGGCGTGTCCAGTGCACTGCTGATGATTCGGCGTGACGTGTTCCTGTCCGTCGGCGGATTTTCGGCGTACCAGAGTGACCTTCGCGGCGCGGATTTGGGGCTGAAATGCCAGCAAATCGGGCTGCTCAACGTCTACACGCCGTATGCGCGGATGACAATGGATACGCGGCTTTCGCTGATGCCGCCGTGCCTGACGCAGGGCGCGCCGAAGGGGGATTTGCGCCGCTTCCGCCAAACGTGGGGCGCGCACCCGCCGGAGCGTTACTATTCGCCGCTGTTCCGTCCGGACGGCAGCATGTTCATTGACCTTGACCGACAGGAGGGAACGCCGTGACGAAGTGCAAACCGCCGTTTTTCGGCGATTCCGCTGTGCTGAAAAAAGGGCTTTGGGTGACGCTCGTGATTGCGCTGGTGCTGGCGCTGTATGGTGCTTTGTTCGCCCCGACGTGGCAGACGCGGGCGTTCACCATCGACGCGGCGGCGCAGACGCATCTGCATCCGCTGACGGACGGCGAGACGTTCTCGCTGCCCCTGCCGGATGGCGGCATCCGCGAAATCAGCCTGCCCGTTACGGCGCTGAGCAGTGAATCCGGCGGCACAGCGACGCTGACCCTGACACGGCAGGGGTTACCGATTTTCACGCAGACCGCCCTGCTGACCGACAGTACCATCCGCGAAAATTTGACCTTCTCGTTTGAACCCGTGGATGCGGACAAACTTGTGCTCACCTTTTCCGGCAACACGCTCCCTGCTTTGGGCATGAGCAGCGGCAATCAGCTGTGCATCCGCCTGTCCGGCACGCGCCCTTCCTGCGCGATGCTGTACTACGGGATTTTCGCGGCGGTTCTGGTGCTGTTCTGCGTCTGGGAAAGCCTGTTTACCGCACGCTGCGCCGCCGCCGGACGGCAGAACCATCTGCTGCGCCTGCAAGCCGACGTCCGCCGCTACGGCTTCCTCATCGAACAGCTTGTCCGCCGCAATTTTAATACAAAGTATCGGCAGAGTATCCTCGGCGTCCTCTGGAGTTTCCTCAATCCGCTGCTGACGATGCTCGTGCAGTACCTTGTGTTCTCCACGCTCTTCCGCTCCGCTATCGACCACTTCCCGGTGTACCTGATTTCGGGCATCATCGTTTTCAGCTTCTTCACCGAGTGCGTCACGCTGGGCATGGACGCGATTGTCATGAACGCGTCGCTCATCACAAAGGTCGCGATTCCGAAGCTGATTTTCCCGTTCAGCCGCGCGCTGTCAAGCCTTATCAACTTCCTGATTTCGCTGCTGCCGCTGCTTCTGCTGATGCTGCTGACGGGGGTGCGGGTGTCGCCCGCGCTGCTGCTGCTGCCGCTGATGATTGCGCTTTTGTTTCTGTTTGCGCTGGGCGTGACGCTGGTGATGGCGACGCTGAATGTCTTTTTTCGCGATACGCGATTCCTGTGGAGTGTGATTTCGCTCTTGTGGACGTATGCGACGCCGATTTTTTATCCGGATACGATTTGGCCGGAGGGGCTTCGGGGGATTTTCCATTTGAACCCGATGTATCAGCTGATTGATTTTTTGCGGCAGATTGTGATTGCGGGAATCCCGCCGACGCCGGAGCGCTTGCTGGCGTGCGGGGCAGGCGCTTTTGGAATGCTGATGATTGGGCTGGTCATTTTCCGGCGATATGAGGAGAAATTTGTATTTCACCTGTAAGGGAAAGAGGACAAAAGCGAATAAACACGCGGAAGGAATATGACCGGGCGGCTCTTTCAACTTACGCAGCATTGTCGTGCTGATGGGCGCGACCGACCAGCATAGGGAGCAATTCGTTTCCTGCTGCTGGTCTTTTTTGCTGCAGGGAAAAGCGCACTGCCACAAAAAATCCACCCCCGCAGACGCAAGGGTGGACAAGTTTGATAACCTGTGGATTATTCTTCTTCCAGCGGGGCGACACCGGCATCATCGCCGAGGTCTGCTTCCAGCAGGGCAAGGTCGTCCTCGTCCTCATCCGGCAGCTCGCCGGGATCTTCTTCGGGCGCAATCGGCTTTGCGGGCTTATCCGCAAAAATCTCCTGACGAATAATCGCGTCGATTTCGTCCGTGATTTCGGGATGGTCGCGCAGGTACAGGCGCGTGTTCTCGCGCCCCTGACCAATGCGCTGGTCCTTGTAGCTGAACCACGCGCCGCTCTTGTGGATGATGTCGCGCTCGACCGCCATGTCAAGCAGCGTGCCTTCGCGGCTGATGCCTTCGCCGTACACAATGTCGAACTCTGCCACGCGGAACGGCGGAGCAACCTTGTTCTTGACAACCTTGACCTTCGTGTGGTTGCCGACGACTTCGCTGCCGTTTTTGAGCTGTTCGCCGCGGCGCACGTCCAGACGCACGGAGGCGTAGAACTTCAGCGCACGACCGCCGGGGGTGGTTTCGGGGTTTCCGTACATCACGCCGACTTTCTCGCGCAGCTGGTTGATGAACACCGCGACGCAGCCGGTTTTGTTGATGATGCCCGCCAGCTTGCGCAGCGCCTGACTCATCAGACGCGCTTGCAGACCGACGAAAGAATCACCCATTTCGCCGTCGATTTCCGCCTTCGGGACGAGGGCGGCGACAGAGTCGATGACAATGACGTCCAGCGCACCGGAGCGAACCAACGCTTCGACGATTTCCAGCGCCTGTTCGCCCGTGTCGGGCTGAGAGACATACAGGTCGTCAATATTTACGCCCAGATTCTTGGCGTACACCGGGTCGAGGGCGTGCTCTGCATCCACAAATGCCGCGATGCCGCCCATCTTCTGCGCCTGTGCGACAATGTGCAGGGCAACGGTCGTCTTACCGGAGGATTCCGGGCCGAAAATCTCCACAATACGGCCGCGCGGAATGCCGCCGACACCCAGCGCCTCATCCAGCGTCAGGCAGCCTGTGGGGATGACCTGCACGTTTTGCTCCGCATGTTCACCGAGCTTCATGACGGCACCCTTGCCGAACTGCTTGTCCAAATCCGCCAGCGCGTGCTCCAGCGCCTTGAGTTTCTCCTCCTGCGCGCCCGTCACCGGGGCGGCTTTTTCGGTCTTTGCGGGCTTCTTTGCTGCCATGATACCGCTTCCTTTCTGGATACCGGCGGGGATGCAATCAGCAATCGCCGCCGGGTTTCTTTCGCTTCTTATCGTACCACAGCGAACAGCAGTTTGCAAGGGGAACACGCAAGTTTTTCCTGATTAGGTTTTATCAAAATAATGGTATTTCCCCTTCAGAGCCAGCAGGAAGCCAATCGACACGACGAACGCCAGCGCTTCCGCCGCAGAGGCTGCCCACCAGAGACCGTCCACATCCAGCGCCATCGGCAGCAGGATGACCGACGCAGCCTGAAACACCAGCGTGCGCAGGAAGGAAATTGCCGCGGACACGCCGCCGTTGTTCAGCGCCGTGAAGAAGGAGGACAGGAAGATGTTGAAGCCCGCGAGCAGGAAGGCGAAGGAGAAGAGGTGGAAGGCGTGCCGCGTCAATTCGCAGAGCGTCGCGTCATAGCCGACGAAGATGTTTGCCAGCGTCCCAGACAGCGAGATGGCGGCGATTGTCATCACGATGCCCAAGATGCCCATGACTTTCAGCCCCTTCGTCAGCAGGTTCCTCAGCTCCGGGTGATTCCGCGCGCCGTAGTGGTAGCTGATGATGGGCGCACAGCCGATTGAATAGCCAATGTCAATCGCGACGAAGATGAACTGCACATACATCAGTACGCCATACGTTGCCACGCCGTCCTCGCCCAGAAAGCGCATCAGCTGTGCGTTGTACAGCATCCCAATCAGCGAGCCGGAAATGTTGCTCATCAGCTCTGATGAGCCGTTGGCGCACGATCGCAGCAGCGGCTGCACTTCGAACTTCGTCCAGCGCAGACGCAGGGGGCTGCTTTTGCTGAACAGGAAGTACATCAGCGGCACAACGCCGCCGACGGTCTGGCTGATGCCGGTCGCAATCGCAGCGCCCGCAATGCCCCAGCGGAATACGCCCACGAACAGCGCGTCCAGCACCATGTTTGTCACGCCTGCCGCGAGCGTAATCAGCAAGCCGAACTTCGGCCGCTCCGCCGCAATCAGGAATGACTGGAACATGTTCTGCAGCATGAACGACGTAAGAAAGCAGACGACAATCCGCCCATAAAGCACGCAGTCATCCACCATGGCCTCTGTTGCGCCCAGTAGAATCGCCATTGGGCGCATGGCCAGTACCCCGACCACCGTCAGGATAACGCCCAGCAGGATGCCGAAGAGCGTAATCATGGAGAAATACTCGTTCGCGCGCTCCTTGTCGCCCTCGCCCAGCACGCGGGAGACCAGCGCCGTGCCGCCTGTGCCGAGCATAAAGCCCATTGCGCCCAGAATAATGAGAAACGGCATAATCAGGTTGATGGACGCGAACGCCGTTTTTCCGGCGAAATTCGACACGAACAACCCGTCCACCACGCCGTAGATGGACGTGAACACCATCATGACAATCGACGGCAGAACGAAGCGGAACAGCCGAGCGTAGGTAAAGTGGTCAGATAATTGAATCGGGTGCTTCTTGCTCATTTAGCCTGACTTTCCTCTTCTTGATTCCGCACTGTCTGCGGGAAAATGTCTATCATCAGCGCATTCAGGCGGCGCAAGAGGGAGAATAGCTGATTCGCCTCTTCTTCGCTGAATTGCGACAGCGCCTGCTGCTCGGTTTCAGCAACGCGGTCTGCGGTTTCACGCGCCAGCGCTTCGCCCGCGGCTGTCAGGTGTATCGTTTTCGTGCGGCGATTTGAACCGCTTTGCAGCGTAATCAGCCCGTCCGCTTCCATTTTCTTCAGCGCGGAGTTGATCGTCTGTTTGGGTTCGTGCAGAAATTCGCACATCCGGCTCTGCGTCATTTCGCCCGGCTCAACCCGCAGCGTGTACAGCGCCCACATCGCCATGTCAGTCAGGTTCATCTGCTTCGCCATCTGTCGGTAGATATTGGCATTTTCTTTCCATGCCTCGTTCAGCGCAAACAGACGTGTGCTTAACGCTTTCATCACAATGCTCCTTTCAACTTGTCCGAAATCGGACAGTATCGATTATAGTCCGATTTCGGACATTTGTCAAGAAACTTTTGCCGAAAAAATAACAGAGTGTGTGTAACCGCTTGAACAATTTTTGAACTTTTTTGCCATATGTCTTGTTATCTCCCTGACTTTCCGATAACGTTTTCTGAAATGCTGTCTGTTTCCTTGACGGATGTTGAAATTGGGCGTATAATGACAGATGCGCAATTGCGCCATATAAAATAGGAAACGCTGCCTCAGAAATCCGAATGTGCCTGTGCCGCCCTGTGATGAACGAAAAGAAAGAGTTATCGATATGAACAGTGAGCAGATCCGGAAGTTTTTCGCTGATTATCAGGTTGTCCTCAAGCGGGTGGAGCAGCTCGAAGCTGCCATGCGCATCAAGTCCGACTGGGATACATGGTGCGCCGCCCTTCGGGAGCGCGCTGAATTCTTCCGCACGGAGTATGCGCACATGAATGCCACGATGCACAGCGTGACGGCAGAGTTCACGAAGGAAGAACCTGCTTTAGACGATGACGCATGGAAACAGCTGCAAATTTCGATGATGGACTTCTATCGCGCAGATACGCATGACTTGGCGCTCCTGATGGAACTTGCAAAGATTCTCCAGAAGCACTATGGACACAGCAACAACCTTGCCGCGATGACGGATGTGGATCTGACATTGGCGTACACAAATCTGGAATTCTCCCGCATCCTGCGTGAACCATATGGCACACGCGCAAGGGACTATTACCGCAAGATTTCGGTTTTGTCGCGGAATTTCGGCGCAATCAAGGAGCACAGCGTCCATCAGGCGATTGTGATCTCCTACGCGAACCTTGTGATGAGCTGCTGCGTGTTAGGCACGGTCACGATGCAAGAAGCGTTTGACATATGGGAGGAAATGAAGGAACTGCAAGCGTCGGATGCGCTGGCGGCGACGCGCGAAAGCGAGCCGGACGTAGGCAGGCTGCTGGATATTTTCATCGAGCGCTTCGGCACGGACGCCTACGCGCTGGCGAAATCGTATGACCGCACCATTGAGGCGCACACCCGCTTTGTGCCGCCGGAATTGATGAGTCGGATTGAGCAGATAACGGCAGAATATTACGAAAAGCTGGATAAGCCGGAGGAAAGCACCGCCGACATGTTCCAGGTTATCACCAGCCAGTGTGAGTTCGACTGCGAGACGGGCCGCCGCACGGCAGATGAATGCTGGAAGGAGATTCACACTTTCTTCCGTAAGACAAAGCCGAAGGTGGAGCAGCTCGGTGAAGTGGACGTACGCGAAATTGACGTTATTTCCTATTACATGACCTGTCTGGACGCGCTGATTTCCTTCCTCGTGGAAACGACGATGCCGATGGAGGATAAGAAACGCTATTTCCGCGAATATCAGCAGGATATCCGTGATTTCATTGCGGATTACGACACGCGCACCGGGCATAGCAACACGCTGAACAACGCACTGGAGGAGCTGGCGTTCTTCCCGAATGCCTATGCGCTGTTCGACACGGCGGAGGAGAAAATCGACTACATCTTCCGGCTCGTTGTCGCGCGGCACTGCACCGCGTTCCTGCATTCGCTGATGGTGTCCGCCTTTGCGGAAGCGATTCTCTCCGCCATCATCGACAAAGAACCGACGCTGATGGTGGGGTATCACGGTATGACATCGCCGGAGGATGTGCAGGCGCACCGCGCGGAAATTCTGCAATTTGCGCATGACGCCGCCCTGCTGCACGATGTGGGCAAGAATTCCATGCTCGAGATTATCGAGACGCAGCACCGCCCGCTGACGGACGAGGAGTTCGGCATCATCCGCTCCCACCCGAACCGCGGCGGGCAGTACCTGAGCATCGACGAGGATTTGGCGCGCTATGTGGATATCGCCCGCGGCCACCACAAGTTCTACAACGGCAAGGGCGGCTATCCGAACGACTTTGATAACACCGCGTCGCCGGAGCGCTTCATGATTGACATCATCACCGTCTGCGACTGTCTTGATGCCGCGACTGATCAGTATGGCCGCAACTACCACCAAGCCAAGACGACGGACGAAGTGTTGGCGGAATTCAAGCGCGATGCGGGTGTCCGCTACAACCCGGACATTGTGCGCTTCATCCTGCAGGATTCCGTTCTTCGCGATACCCTGCGCGAAATTTCCGGCCCGCGCCGCCTGACGATTTACTACGACACCTACAAGCACTATTTTATGTAACACAAGGGAGTTCCAAGGGAATTCCTCCCTTGACCCTTTCGCGCGATTGGGTTGGTGACATTATCAGACAGTGCCCGCGTGTTTATCTGCCCTTTCAGTCAGCTAAAGGGATCCGCCATAGCGGACGGAGAGGGCTTGCTGCAATACAAGCTATACTATTTCCAGATGGCACAGTTAAATCTGGGAATAGTATTGATTCCTGAAAAAATGCAAATCAACAGACACAAAAAGAGCTGCTTCTACACAACAGAAGCAGCTCTTTTTCATATCCCCATCCCGCAATGCTCGCACTGCCGCGCAGCTCCTTCCACCACACTCGTGCGCCTCCCGCAGTGCGGACACGTCATAAACGACTGTACCACCCCATACGCCCGGAGGTTCGGCGCAGTCAGGTATACCATCGCCGTCAGCGGATCAATCTGAATGTTTCGCAGATAGTTCCCGCAGAGCAATAACCGCAGCGTCTCCATGTTCGGGCAGTCCGGCAGGAGCTTGGGCATATCCGACAGCGGAAACATGTGCAGCGAGAACGTTGCTAACTGCTGTGCAACGCCCCGCGCCCGGCGCCGGATGATTTCCCCCTGAAGCAGATGCATCCCGGCGTACAGCGCCGCCGTCGCAAGGCAAAGCAGCAGCAGCACCATGCGCGTGTCGCCGTGCTCACCCGCCTTGCAGGTGCGCCACAGCAGCAGCGCCGATAGGGCGAAGAACAGCGCCATCAGCGGATACACCCACCATCGGCGGTTTGCCCGCGGCGTCAAATAGGGATTCATGCGGATGCCTCCTGTTGCCGAATAACATTCATTTCGTCTATACAATACCATACTTGCAGGATAATGTCAATCTTGACGCGAAAGAAAAACCGGGAAGCGGCTTCTGCCACCTTCCCGGCTGCTTGGCATTACGCCCCCAGATACGCCTTCCTGACTGCATCGTTGTGCAGCAGCTCCTGCGCGTCGCCGGACATGGAAATCTTGCCTGTTTCCAGCACATACGCGCGGTTCGCGACGGACAATGCCATTTGCGCGTTCTGCTCCACCAGCAGAATCGTCGTGCCGCTCTTGTGCAGCGCGCGGATAATGTCGAAAATCTGCTCGACCAGAATCGGCGCAAGGCCCATTGACGGCTCATCCAGCATCAGCAGGCGCGGCTTGGACATCAGCGCGCGCGCCATCGCCAGCATCTGCTGCTCGCCGCCGGAGAGCGTGCCGGCAATCTGCTTCTGGCGCTCCTTCAGGCGCGGGAACAGCTCAAACATCTGCTCAATGCTGCCCGGAATCTCCTTGTCGGGGCGCGTGAAGCCGCCCATTTCGAGGTTCTCCAGCACCGTCATCTGCTGGAAGATGCGCCGTCCTTCGGGGCAGAGCGCCATGCCGTGCTTCACCATATCCGACGCGTGGACGCGTGCCAGATCCTTGCCGCCGAAGTGGATGCTGCCCTCGCGCGGGCGGAGCAATCCGGCGACGGTGTTCAGCGTCGTGGATTTGCCCGCGCCGTTTGCGCCGATCAGCGTGACGACCTCACCCTCATCCACCGAGAAGGAAATGCCCTTGATTGCGTGAATCGCGCCGTAATAAACGTTGATATCGTTGACTTCCAGCAGACTCATGCTTTCGCCTCCTTCTGCTTGCCCAGATACGCCTCAATGACGACCGGGTTGTTCTGGATTTCCTCTGCCGTGCCCTTGGCGATAATGCGCCCGTAGTTCAGCACGCAGATGCCTTCGCAGATGCCCATGACCAAATTCATGTCATGCTCAATGAGCAGGATAGCAATCTGGAACTGGTCGCGGATTTTGATGATGTTCTCCATCAGCTCCGCTGTTTCGTGCGGATTCATGCCCGCGGCGGGTTCGTCCAGCAGCAGAAGAGACGGATTCGTCGCCAGCGCGCGCACAATCTCCAAGCGCCGCTGTGCGCCGTAGGGGAGCGAGCCTGCCTTGACATCGCCCATGTTTTCCATGCCGAAGATGCTTAGCAGATCCAGCGCCTTTTCGTGCTGCTTCTTCTCGCCTTGCCAATACTGCGGCAGACGGAAGATGCCGGAAAACATGCCGTACTTAATCTGGTTGTGCAGGCCGATGCGGACGTTCTCTTCCACCGTCATGTTGTCGAACAGGCGGATGTTCTGGAACGTGCGGGCAATGCCGAGCTTGCTGGCCTGCACTGTGTTCATGCCTGCCGTGTCTTTGCCGTTGATGAGCACGGTGCCGGTTGTGGGCTGGTAGACCTTCGTCAGCAGGTTAAAGACCGTTGTCTTGCCCGCGCCGTTCGGGCCGATAAGCCCGCAGATTTCTGTGCGCCCGATGGCAAGGTTCACGTCGTCGACTGCCTTCAGGCCGCCGAACTCAATGCCCAGATGGCTGGCTTCCAGCACGGGCGAATGATTCACGTCGCGTTCCGGAATGATGCTGCGCGACGGCACGGGAACCATCTTTGTATTGGGCTTAAAACGCTTCAGCGGTTCAGTCATGCCGCGTCACCTTCCTTCACAACTTCTTTTTTCGCGGGGCGGATGCGCTCGAGCACCTGCCGCACCACCGGGGCGTTGCCCAGCAGCATCACGGCAATCAGCACGATGGCGTAAATCAGCATACGATAGTCGCCAAATTCGCGCAGCACCTCCGGCAGCACCGTCAGCAGCGCCGCCGCAATCACCGATCCGCGGATATTGCCGATGCCGCCCAGCACGACGAACACCAGCACGAGGATGGACGTGTCAAACTTGAACTTGTCCGGCGCGATGGAGGAGAAGTTCAGCCCAAACAGCGCGCCAGCCATGCCTGCCAGCGCCGCCGAGGTGACGAACGCCATCAGCTTGTACTTCGTCACGTTCACGCCCATCGCTTCAGCGGCAATGCGATTGTCGCGGCTTGCCATAATCGCGCGGCCGGAGCGGCTGTTGATGAGGTTCAGCACGACAAACAGCGTCAGCAGCACCAGCACGAAACCCGCCTCGAACGTCGCAATGCGCCCGACGCGCACCGCGCCCGCCGGCCCGTTGTACAGGAGCGTGCCATCAATGCGGGGATTGTTGAAGTTGACAATCAGCTTGCCGTCGCTGACCGCGAAATACAGGCAGTTCATGACGTTGCGGATGATTTCGCCGAACGCCAGCGTGACGATGGCAAGGTAGTCGCCGCGCAGACGCAGCACCGGGATGCCGATCAGCACACCCGCAATCGCCGCGCATACGCCGCCCGCCAGCATGGCCAGCACGAGGCGCATCGTCTCATTTTCCATCTGGAAGGCGTTCAGCAGCCAGCCAGACATGATGATGCCGGAGAAAGCGCCGACGCTCATGAAGCCCGCGTGACCCAGCGACAGTTCGCCGGAGATGCCGACCGTCAGGTTCAGCGAAACCGCCATGACGATGTAGACGCAAATCGGGATGAGCTGCCCCTTCAGGGAGCGGCTGATGGTGACGCCCGGAATCATCTTGCTCAGCGCCATCTGCGTAAAGACGAACGCGATGATGACGATGGCGTAGGTGATCAAGTTGTTCAGAAAGCCTTTTGTTGACTTTTTCATCGTTTTCCTCATCCCGTTACACCTTCTCCCGCATCGGCTTGCCCAGCAGCCCCGTCGGCTTGACCAGCAGCACGATAATCAGCACGGCGAACACCAGCGCGTCGCCCAGCTCCATGGACACATACGCCTTGCCGAGAATCTCAATGATGCCCAGCAGCAGGCCGCCCAGCAGCGCGCCGGGAATTGATCCGATGCCGCCGAAAACAGCCGCCGTGAACGCCTTGATGCCCGGCATGGAACCCGTCGTGGGCATCAGCGTGTGGTAGGTGGAGCAGAGCAGCACGCCCGCAATCGCCGCCAGCGCGCTGCCGATGGCGAAGGTCAGGGAAATCGTCGCGTTCACCTTGATGCCCATCAGTTCCGCCGCGCTGCGGTCTTCGCTGACGGCGCGCATCGCCTTGCCCATCTTCGTGTGGGAGGTGAAGAACGTGAGCACCAGCATGATGATGATGTTCGCCAGCACAGTCACGATTGTTTCGCCGGTCAGAATCAGCTGCCCGTCAAACAGGCTGATGGACGGGATGCTGACGAAGGACGGAAACGACATGGGGTTCGGGCCGAACACCAGCAGCGCCAGGTTTTGCAGCAGGTAGCTCACGCCGATGGCGGTAATCAGCACGGCAAGGCTCGTTGCCTGACGCAGCGGCTTGTACGCCAGGCGCTCGATGACCATGCCCAGCACCGTGCAGACAATCATGGCAATCAGAACGCCAAGCAGGGGGGACATGCCCCAGTACTGCGTGGCACAGAAGGCAATGTACGCGCCAATCATGATGACGTCGCCGTGCGCGAAGTTCAGCATCTTGGCAATGCCGTAGACCATCGAGTAGCCCAAGGCGATGATGGCATACACGCTGCCAAGGCTGATGCCGTTGATGAGGTAAGAGAAGAACTGAAGCATCCTGCCTGCACCTCCAAATGACTGAAATCTGCGGGAAAAGCACTTTCCCTTGAACGACAGCAAGGCAATCAGCAGCAGTCCGTGTGCGCCCTTGCACCAACTGTTGCTGATTACCTTCTGTCTGCACCTGACGGATACGCTCATGCCGGAGAAGGAAGCTCCTCCTCCGGCATGAGGAAAACATGTGGAATAGGGGGGATTACTCCGCTGCAGCCGCCTCAGCGCCGACATACACGCCGTTCTTGATGATGACGGCCGTCGGGGTCTTGGTGACAGCGCCCGTCGCATCCCAGACCATCGTGCCGGTCAGACCGGTGACGGTCAGCTCCTGCATGGCGGCGATCATCGCGTCGCAGATATCTTCCGGCGCTTCGTCGCCCTTCACGCCAGCCTTTTCAGCGGCAGCCGCCAGCGCGTAGATGCCGTCGTACGCATCCGCCGCGAACTGGTTCGGCACCTCGCCGTACTTTTCCTGATACTTGCCGACGAAGCTCTTGGTCAGCTCGTCCGGCGCGTCCGCGGAGAAGGGGGTCAGCAGCATGACGTCTTCCGCTAGCGCAACATCGAAGCCAGGCATGGTCAGGATGCCGTCCATGCCGTCAACGCCGAAGAACACCGGCTTGTAGCCCATGGTGTTGGCAGCGTTGAGAATCTGGGAAGCAGGGGTGTAGTAGATGGGCAGGAACACAACGTCCGCACCGGCGTTCTTGGCCTCGGTCACCTGCACGGAGAAGTCCGTGGTGTCATTGGTGAAGGTGGTCACGGAAACGATGTTCAGCCCCAGCTCGGCAGCCTTGCTCTCAAAGGTCTGATAGATACCGGTGGAATAGGTGTCGGCGTTGTTGTAGATGATGGCGACCTTCTCGCCGACCTTCTTGTTGAAGATGTATTCAGCGGACGCGGAACCCTGTGCCGGGTCCGTGAAGCAGACCTAATACGCATTGTCCTTGTTCGCGATGACTTCCAGCGAGGAGGCGGAGGGCGTGAGCATGAACACGCGCTCGTCATACGCCTGCGCGGAGACAGCAATGCAGGGGGTGGTCGTCACGCAGCCAAGGATGACCTGCGTGCCCTTGTCCAGCGTCGCGTTGTAAGCGTTGATGGACTTTTCAGCGTCGTTTTCATCGTCCTGCACATCCAGCACGATGTTCACCTTGCCGGCGGCGTTGATTTCTTCCACGGCGATTTCCGCGCCGCGCGCAACTGCCAGACCATACACGGCGGCAGCGCCGGTCATCGGGCCAATCACGCCGATGTGAATCGTCGTCGTTTCCTCTGCGGACGCGAAGGACGCCATGCTCAGCGCCATGGCCAGAGCAAGAACGAGACTAAAGAACTTCTTCATGAGAACCAACCTCCTTATCAGGTGGACGGGCGGAAGCATGTTCCGTTCGTCATGCAACAATTATACGCATCGGATGGTGTGCCGTAAAGGGTTTTTGTGGATTTTTCGTGTTCTTTTGCTGCACTTCCTGACGAAAATGTTCGCTTTCTGGCTAATACTATTTCCAGATTCACCTGCGCCATCTGCTTGCGCCTTTTCCATTCTGGCGTCCGCTCATTCCACTTAGCGTAGCGCTGCTACGCTGCGTTTCATTGGCAGGCGAAGGCAGTCCGCGCGGCGTTCTTTGACGGCCACGCGCCGTATGTTGTGCCGATGGGGTTCGAGTGGTTTGTGAACGGGATGCAGCCGGTCGTTTGCCTGATGATGCCGAAGGAGGGGCGCAAGGCGGAGGCATTATCCGTCTGCACGCGGGTGTGTCTGGAGTTTGAAGCGCCGGATGCGGCGGCGATACAGGTCGTTCTGGCGGAAGGAAAAGCCGTCCCCCTGCACGAGGAGGACGGCGCAATGGTCTATGCGATTCCGGTGGAAACCATGTCGGGGCGGCGTTATTTTTTGCCTGATGACTGAGCCGGGAAAGTCAGCGTGATGGTCGTACCCTCGCCCAGTGCGCTCTGCATGGCAATCTGCGCGTGATGCACCTGCGCGCCGTGCTTGACGATGGACAGCCCCAGTCCCGTGCCGCCGGTCTGCTTGCTGCGGCTCTTGTCCACGCGGTAGAAGCGCTCAAATACGCGCTGCTGATCCTCCGGCGCTATACCTACGCCGTTGTCCGCGACAGTCACGACGGCGCGTCCGTCCGCCATTTCTGCCCGCGCCCGGACGTATCCGCCCGCGTGGTTGTACTTGATGCCGTTTTCCAGCAGGTTCGTTAGCATCTCTTCCAGCAGGGCATGGTCGCCAGAAATCAGCACAGGGTCATTTCCGCTGGCGCTGATGCTTACCTGCGCATTCTGCGCGGCGGGCGTCAGCTTCTGGACGCAGTGGTGAATCAGCGCGGTCAAATCGACGGGGGTCACTTCGCCGCGCACACCCTCGTCAAGGCGCGACAGGCGGATGATGTCCTCAATCAGCGTCAGCAGGCGGCGGCTTTCGGCGAGAATCTTCCGCCCGAATTCCGTCGCGTCCTCCGGCTTCTGCAGCATCCCGGAGGACAGCAGCTCCGCGTAGCCGCTGATGGTAGTCAGGGGGGTGCGCAGCTCATGACTGACGTTGGCGGAGAATTGCCGGCGGCTTGCTTCAGCGGCCTGTGCGGCGGTGACGTCCTGCATCAGCAGTGCCGTGCCGCCGCCTTCGACATGGCTGCGGGAGAGGTGGATGGTCATGCCGTTCAATTGCATCGCGCATTCCGTACCCTGCCCGTCCAAAAGGCGGAGCAGCGCCTCGTCGCGGCTGACGGCAATCATCGGCTGTCCAACCGGGTCATTGGTGATGCAGAACATTGCCCGCGCCGCATTGTTCATCGTCAGCACATGCCGCTTCTCGTCGAGGATGACGAAGCCCTCCTTCATACCGCCGAGGACGGTATCCAGTTCATGCCGCTGGGCGGTCAGGGACGCCATCTGGTCGGCAATGCGGGCGTTCTGCTGTGACATGCGGCGAAGCATGGGTGAAAGCTCCTCGTAAACGTCGCTTTCCAGCGGCTGGTCAAGGTTGACCTCGTTCATGGGGGCGGCAAGGCGCTTCGCCAGCGGGCGGGAAAACGCCATCGCCGCACCGAAGCAAAGCACCGCGCCCAGCAGCAGATACCCCAGTAAATCGCGCACCTGCCGCAGCATTCCGCGCTGCGTGCCCGAAACGCGGATGACACGCCCGTCCGCCAGCCGTTTGGCGTAATACAGGCTCGTTTGCCCAAGGGTCGCGCTGCTGCGGGCGGTGAACGCCTCGCCGTTTTCGCGCGCCTGCTGAAATTCTTCGCGCCCGGCGTGGCTCTCCAAGCGGGACGCCTCCACTTCGCTGTCATACAGCACCGTGCCGTCCGTATCCAGATACGTTACGCGCTGGGTGAATACGCTCCCTTGCAGCAGGGAAACCGGGTCATCCGACGCCTCAAGGTAGGAGGACAACTGCACCGCCTGCTGCCGGAGCTGCTCGCGGTTGTCGGCGGTCGTTTGGAAGTACATGCCCGCGAATACCAGCACGCACATCAGCAGAAGGGTCAGCAGGGTTACGCCCGACAGCGTCAGGCGCAGACGGGAAGAAAGGCGGTTTTTCATCAGGATTCACCTGCTTCCGGATGTTCGTCCATGCGGTAGCCGACGTTGCGGATGGTGGCAATCAGCCGCCCGCTGTCGCCGAGCTTCTGCCGCAGGGTGCGGACGTGAACGTCAATCGTGCGCGTGTCGCCGGAGTAGGCGATGCCCCACACGTCGTCCAGCAGCACTTCGCGTGTGACGGCTTTGCCCGCGTGCGCCATCAGGAACGCCAGCAGCTCAAACTCCATGTGCGTCAGGGCAATTTCCTGTCCGCCAGCGGTGACGCGGTGGCTCTCGCGGTCAAGCGTCACGTCGCCCAGCGTCATGACAGCGGAGGGCGTTTCCTCCTGCGTCCGCCGCAGCAGCGCACGCACGCGCGCCAGCAGTTCCATCACACCGAACGGCTTCGTCAGGTAATCGTCCGCGCCGCAGTCCAGTCCATTCACCTTGTCCATTTCCGCGTCGCGCGCGGTGACGAGAATCACGGGCATGCGGCGGGTGCGTGCGTCGCGGCGCAGGAAGCGCAGCAGGGACAAGCCGTCCTCACCCGGCAGCATCACGTCCAGCAGCACGCAGTCCGGCACGGCCTTTTCCAGCGCCTGACGGAACGCGGCGGGGGTCTCGAACCCTTCCGCCTCATAGCCCGACTGACGCAGCGCGTACAGCTCCAGCTCGCGAACGCCGTGATCGTCTTCGACAACGAAGATCATTTCAGCTCTTCTCCTTTATACAGCCCGGTGATGGCGTACACCACCCATTCAGCAATGTTGACCGCGTGGTCGCCGATGCGCTCCAGATACTTGGCAATCATCAGCAGGTCAAGGCATTCCTCCGTCCGGTCGGGATGCCCGCGAAGCCCGGCAATCAAGTCCGCCTTCACGTCGTTGAACAGCGCGTCCACAATGTCGTCGGACAATTCCACCTGCTGCGCCAGCTCAATATCCTTATGAACGTACGCGTCAATCGCGCGGTGCACCATCGAAATCGCCGCCTGCGCCATCGACGCGAAATGCTCCGGGCGCGGACTGCGCAGATGCCCCATCGTCGCAATTTCGCAGATGTCGCTCGCCTGATCGCCGATGCGCTCCATGTCGGTAATCATTTTCAGCGCCGCGCTGATGGTGCGCAGGTCACGCGCGACGGGCTGCTGCTGGAGCAGCATGTGGATGCACATCGCTTCCACCTCGCGCTCCTTTTCGTCCACAACGTGGTCGCCGTCGCGAATTGCCGCCGCTTCCGCCATGTCGTCCGTCTGCAAGGCGCGAATTGCCCGCTCAATCGTGTTCTCCACCAGTGCGCCCATTGCCATCATTTGCTCGCCAAGCTGCGCAATCTGGTCATCAAAATGCTTTCTCATCGAAAGACCTTCTTTCTATGATAAACGGTGGTGAAACTCCTGAAAATGCTGATTTATGCGTTGATTTAGAAGTGTGGATTCCGAAAATCTGACGACTTCCGATAAAAATCCAGCCGGGTAGGGGAAACCGAAGGGGTGGAGGGGGCGATCGGAAAGCCCCCTCCTCGCCTCCGCAGAGGCGAAATCCCTGCGTTAGGGGAAAAGCAGCTATGGTCGCAAGACCAGCAATTCAGTCGCGCCCATTTGGCGCGACAATGTGCAAATGGTGGATAGAGCAGCTTGGGGGCGCTCCTGCGGGAGCGCAAAGTTACTGGCAGGGACGCTTCGCTGCCTGCCCCCTTTGCTGGCGGCTTCCTTTGGAATGGTCGCCCGACCAGTAGTTGGGGCGTTGCCCCAAACCCCACCAGAGGCGCCGCCTCTGGACTCCGCAAGGGGCATTGCCCCTTGACCCTTTTTTGCGTCCCGGCTTGAGCGCGTTCCCCTGCTATCCTTTATCCCTAATCCGCCTATCCTTTCCCCAGCATTATAACAAAAAATCCTTCCACTAACAACCCTTAGCCGAAGCGCCCTGTGATATAATCCTCCGTCCGCTTATCCCGCGGCATCGAGAACAGCTGATCCGTCGCCCCAACTTCCACCATATCCCCTAACAGGAAGAATGCCGTTGTGTCCGCAATGCGCAAAGCCTGCTGCATGTTATGCGTCACAATCACAATGGTGTACTTCCCCTTCAGCTCCATGCACAATTCTTCAATCTTGCTCGTGGAAATCGGGTCAAGCGCCGAGGTGGGTTCATCCATCAGCAGCACCTCCGGTTCAACCGCCAGCGCGCGCGCAATGCAAAGTCGCTGCTGCTGACCGCCGGAAAGCCCCAAAGCGCTCTTGTTCAGGCGGTCTTTCAGCTCGTCCCAAATGGCGGCGTTCCGCAGGCTGCTTTCCACAATTTCGTCCAGCTGCGCCTTGCGGTGGATGCCATGCGTGCGCGGGCCGTAGGCAATGTTGTCGTAGACGCTCATGGGGAAGGGGTTGGGCTTCTGGAACACCATGCCGACGCGCTTGCGCAGCAGGTTCACGTCCATGCTGCCGTAAATGTCCTCGCCGTCCAGCGTGATGCTGCCCTCGACGCGGCAGTCGGGGATGAGGTCGTTCATGCGGTTGAGCGTTTTCAGCAGCGTCGATTTGCCGCAGCCGGACGGCCCGATGAACGCGGTGATTTTGCCGCGCTCAATGTCGAGGTTGATGCCGTGCAGGGCGTGGAATGCGCCGTAGTAGAGGTTCAAATTCTTGATGGCAATCTTTACGTCCGCGGGCGTATCAGCCGGATGTGCGGTTTTGTTCTTGATGGCTTCCTGCATGTCGATAATCATGATGCTTTTCCTCCGATTTTGCGGGAAATCAGGCTGGACAGGCTGTTCAGCCCCAGCACGAGCAGCAGCAGCACCACGCCCGTGGCGTACGCTTGGCCGTAATGCAGCCCCTCCAGCGACAGCTGATACATATGCACCGCCAGCGTGCGCCCGGACGAGAGCAGAAAATGCTTGGGCATGTCCGCGACCGTGCCGGCGGTAAACAGCAGGGCGGCGGTTTCACCCACGATGCGGCCAATCGCCAGCACCACGCCGGAGAGAATGCCCGGCATGGCGGGCGGCAGCACGATTTTGATGACCGTGCGCAGTTTGCCCGCGCCTAAGCCGAAGCTGCCCTCGCGGTAGCTGTCCGGGATGGAGAGCAGCGCTTCTTCGGTCGTGCGCAGTATCAGCGGCAGCACCATAAGGGAAAGCGTCAGCGCACCGGAGAGCAAAGTCAGGTTGATGCGCAGGACGGTGAAAAACACCATGCCGAACAGACCGTAGATGATGGAGGGGATGCCCTGCAGGGTTTCGGCGGTCAGGCGGATGGTGCGCACCAGCGGCGAGTTGCGCTTGGCGTACTCCGCCAGATAAATCGCCCCGCCCACGCCAATCGGGATAGCGACAAGCAGCGCAACCAGCGCAATCAGCAGCGTGTTGATGATGGCAGGCAGCATCGACTGATTTTCCGTCGTGTACTTCAGGCTGAACAGCTCCGGCGTCAGGTGCGGAAGGCCCTTGACAAGCAGGTCAATGACGATGGCAAGCAGGGCGAAAATCGTAATCAGCACCGACAGGCGGCACAGCAGCCGCAGCAGCGCGCTGGCTGGATGACGCCGCCAGCGGTTGCCTTCATTGCGGAAGAAATTCCTGATGGGATGCGCGCGATACGCGGGGGCGGTCATCATTGCTGTTCCCTCCTTTTCAGCACGGAGAAGGAAGCGTTGATCAGCAGAATAAAGACGAACAGCACGATGCCGGCAGCAATCAGCGCTTCGCGGTGCAGCCCTTCGGCGTAGCCCATCTCGATGACGATGCCGGAGGTGAGTGTGCGGATGCCGCTGAGCAAATCGGAGGTCAGGCGCGGCTGATTGCCGATGACCATCTTGACCGCCATTGCCTCGCCGATGGCGCGGCCAATCGCCAGCACAACCGACGCCAGAATGCCGGATTTCGCCGCTGGGACAGTCGCGCGGAACACACTGCGTTCATCCGTCGCGCCCAGCGCCAGTGACCCCTCGTAGTAGGAGTTCGGCACGGCTTTGACGGCGGCGGAGGTCAGCTGGATGATGGTCGGCAGAATCATGATGCCCAGCAGCAGCGACGCTGTCAGGATGCACTGCCCGCGCCCGCGGCCGCCGAACATTTCGCGGATGAGCGGCACGAGCGTCGTCAGCCCAAAGAAGCCGTAGACAATCGACGGCACGCCCGCCATCAGCCCAATCATCGGTTCGATGATTTTGCGCAGGCGAACCGGGCAGAAGCGCGCCAAATAAATTCCCGCGAGGATGCCGACCGGCGCGCCGAAGAGCAATGCGCCGCCCGTGACGTAGAGCGAGCCGACAATCATTGGCAGAATGCCGAAAATATTGTTCGCGGGCTTCCACGTCGTCCCGGACAGGAACGCTCCCAAATCATATTTCGTGAAGAACGGCAGTCCGTTCAGAAACAGAAAAACGCAGATCAGCGCGACGGCCGCGATGGAGAACGCCGCTGTCGCCGCAAAGACCCAGCGCATGACCTGCTCCTTGACTTTCATGTCGATTGATTCCTTCTTTCTTCATGCTTTCCCGCTATTTAGGATAGCACGGGAATGTAAAATGCGCGGGCGGGGGAATGTAAAGAGCGTGTAAAATTACGAGCATAAAGCGCCGCTGAGTTGTGCGGTGGCGCCTTATGCTCGCTGAGATGATCGAAAAAGCAGTGCAGTCAGGCGATGCTGAAACTGCACTGCGTATAGCTGGTTTGTTGAAGCGTAATGCGAGATCGTTAGTCCTGAGCCAGGATTTCGGTTGAATCATCCATTATAATGGTAGAAAACTCCAAGTTGTCGATGCATCGACTCTTTAGAAGATCATCCATTGAAGCAAAGGATTCAATCCTGCTGAATTCATCATGGCCCACAGTGTTCCTCTGGATACCATACAAGCTAAACATGACTTCATGACCGTCCTTCGTAACGACAGGATCATCTTCATGTATAGTCCCTGTATGGAGACGGTAATCTTTTCCGTTATATCGGAATTCTAAGCCAAACCAATGATCATCAGAAGGTCCCCAAACCCCAATATACTGATTGGTAAACTCGGAAAGGGAGGTGTATTCATTAAGTCTCATTGTAACCCAAACTCCTTTTTGATGCGATTAATCACTGCCATTTCTGCCGCAGTAGGAGGTACGCCAGGGTCATTCTTGCCGTGACTCAAGTATTCATGACGATGGGGTCGAACACCTTTGTGGTCATGTTGCAAATCGATACCGATAGACTGTTTGTGGTTTGCGTCGTAGTAAGCAACATGTTTCAGTTTCCCATCCTGAATAATGGCGTAGACCCGATTCGCAGTATGGGAGTATTCAGGAGCTTTGACAGCACCTTTTGTTTGTACAAGCACCTTGACATCGCCTGAGAGGCCGATAGACTGATAAAGTTGTCCACCTGCCTTGAATGTGAAATCATTCATATTAACGTCGACGAACGCACCGCGAGAACCCATTTACGCCACCTCCCTGATTGTGATGATTTGAGATACAATATCCATTCGCAACTGCCGATTCTTTGAAGCAAAGGCATCGCAGTATCTAAAGTGAATAAATGTACCAGTCATGCCTTCAATCATATCACCAAACACAATGATGATAGGCGGATCAATGCGTGATTTTAACTCCTTGAAACCAGAGAGAAAAGCGTCGGCATTATCCTTGCAACCGAGCGTCGATAGTATGACGGGTGTATTTTTCTCGAGACCGCTGAAACAGATGTCATATGTTCTTTGACCTGCCCAGCCGACTGTAGGAATAACCTGACATCCATAATTTTGCCAAGTACAACCAAGCCAGCGCGACATATAAACATTATGACGTATCTCGTTCATGTTCATTGACTCATACACGCTAAAGTCAGGGGTTGCTATAGCAGCGCACGTTTGAAACAACGGAATCCTCTTAAGGGGATTGTTCCAGAGGGGCATGAGAACCTTATCATAATAGAACATATGTGATAGGGTAGAAGAATTATCTCGTTTTGAGGAAAGATTCTTGAACCCAGTTATCTGTAAGTTTTCCCAGTTGACTGCATCTGTGGAGACTTTGCGGATAACAGGCATATCGTATCCATCAAAATCACAACTGCCAATCAGGGGACGGATTACGCGGTATTTTTCGATTTCTGTGAGACCTTTGATCATATCAATCCTTTCTTCCTGCATGCAGGATAACCAACTTTCTTTATAACATTGTAATTGCGTTGGGTGAAAGGACGTGCTATAATAAACCTGCAACGGATGTGCATAGCACGTCGATGAGAAACGCTTTGCCAAGACTGCTGGTAACAGTTTTAGCAGGCGCTTCTTTTGTTAAGGCGGGTGCAAGAGCCGCAAATGGATCACCTCCTTCAAACGGCAAAGCCGAACAGCTCGCATGTACGGATTTCATAATCCTTATAGTAGTTGCCTCCAAAACGCAGCCACTTATTGTAGTAGTATAGGGCATTGCATGCAGCCCCATAGCTAATATCAAAATGGTTCATGATGCCACCAACATCGCGAATACCTAGTTTGTGAATTAGGACGGGGGGACATTGCGCGAACTTAGCAAAGAAGTCAGCTTCTTTGTCAGCGTAATCGCTGTCCTCTGTATGATTGAGAACAATGTGTCCTAACTCATGCAAAATGGTAAAATTGACTCTACCGTATGGTCTGGACTGGTCATCATTATAAGCGATACGCCATTCACCATTATCATAACCAGAGCAGCCATCTTCGCTATGCTGCATGAACAGATTGCGCTTTGAGGGAGGAAATGCTGAGTACGGGATCACACTGATACCCATACGATTAGCTATTTCGAAGCCGCTAATGGGTGTACTACATACATTGTAGGCCTCGAACAGCCGAACAACAATTTGCTTGATTGCCTCGTACCGATTATCACTCAGTCGCATGTGTTGGCATTACTCCTTTGCAAACAGAGCATTAATAAGCTCGGTTTTTTGATCGGCAGTCATGCTGGACGCGTTGCGAGCGATTAGACGCTTGACGGTTGTGAAGTCGAATTCCGCATCGTGTTCTGTATCTCTGCCAAGTAGGTAGTCCGATGTTGTTTGTAGCGCAGTTGCGATATTTGCCACAGTATTCATGCGTGGCATACGCTCACCTTTGACATAACGGGACATGGCCGCTTCAGTAACATCGACCATTGCTGCAAGCTGACGCTGGGTGACATGGCGCAGGACCATCAGCTCTTGTAGTCTTGTGCTAAATACGTTCATACGGTTCCCTCCTCTTTTTGAACTTACCATTATTTTAACACAAACTTACCAAAATAGCAAGCAGAAATGGATGATTTTTTTCAATGCCAGCGGCAATTTGAATAACAATGGAGGAAAAGCCATGACTGAGCGATTGACCCAAAAGCAGATTGAGGAGTATAAGCGTTTGTGCTCTGACAGAGACAATGGGCGTATGCTTACGCCAGCTGGCTTGCGCTTCAGAGCCTTTGTTCATGAGAAAATGTTTTGACATAATTCATACAATCCGACGAAACATTTGTGTGGTGGTGCTTTAACACAATCTTAACCTAATCCACCTTTCTGTCTTTACATTCCCGCGGTATCATACAGGCGTACCCAAGGAAAAAGACAAGGGCAACAGGACATCAGGAAGGTGTCCCGGACAGAAAGGAAGGTTTTCTGCAATGAAGAAGTTTGCTGCTATCCTGCTTTCGCTCGTGCTGACGCTCACCGTCGCGCTGGCGGACTCCATCTACGTTGTTTCCCGTGAGGACGGCTCCGGCACGCGCGCCGCGTTCATCGAACTGACGGGCGTTGAACAGAAGGACGCTGACGGCAACAAGGTCGACATGACCACCGTCGAAGCCGCTGTGTACTCCGGCACGTCCGAAGTCAAGACCACGGTTTCGCAGGACGTTGCCGCCATCGGCTACATCTCCCTCGGCTCGATGGACGCGTCCGTGAAGGCGCTGAAGGTCGCCCGCGACCCCGAAGATGGTGCGGAAGCCGTCTACGTCGAAGCGACCCCCGAAAACGTCGCCAGCGGTGATTACGCCATCGCGCGTCCCTTCAACATCGCTTACAAGGCGGATAGCCTTTCCGCGACTGCGCAGGATTTCATCAACTGGATTCTCTCTGCCGAAGGTCAGGCGATTGTGACCGCGCAGAAATACGTCGCCAAAGAGCCGGCTGAATATCAGGCGGCGCCCGTGGCAGGCAAGATTGTCATCGGCGGTTCTTCTTCCGTCGGCCCGCTGATGCAGAAGCTCGAAGAAGCCTACGAAGCACTCCACCCGGAAGTGGACATCGAAGTGCAGATTTCTGACTCCTCCACCGGTATGCGCGGCGCTGCGGACGGCTCGTTCGACATCGGCATGGCTTCCCGCGAAGTCAAGGCGTCCGAGCTGGAAGCGGGTCTGACCCCTGTGACCATCTGCATGGACGGCATTGCGGTCATCGTGAATAACGGCAACGCGGTCGAAGGTCTGACGCTTGCGCAGATTCGCGACATCTTCACGGGCGAAATCGTCGACTGGGACGAAGTCAAGTAATACTAATTCTCATCTAAAGCATGTCATTCGCACAGCATCTTTTCCGCCCCGGCTTTGCTTCGTTCCGCTCGCGCGTACCTCCAGTACGCCTCGCTTCACTCAGCTTTGCCGGAACGAAGGCGCTTTTCATATAAATATAAAAAACAGGCTATGACCCATTCGCCATAGCCTGTTTTGCCTATACCCTTTATTCCGCCGCCAGCTTCATCAGCGCCGCAGCATAAATCTTCATCGCCTTGACCATCTGCGACACGCGGATGTACTCGTTCGCCTGATGCGCCAAGTCTTCATCCTCCGGGAATGCTGCGCCGTACGCAACGCCCTGCTTGAGCACCTTCGCGTACGTTCCGCCGCCAGTAGCGTGCGGCGCGGCGGGTTCGCCCGTCACCTCGGTGTAGGAGTCCAGCAGCGAACGCACCAGCTTGCTGTCTGCCGGAACGTGATGCGGTTCCTTGATTTCCAGCGAATCGACATTAAAGCCGGGCAGGTGCGCGCGAATCGCGTTCGTCAGCGCGGACAAATCCGCCGCCACAGGGCAGCGCAGGTCGAGCGACGCCGTCACCTTGCCGTCCTTAACATGCAGGATGCCCATGTTGCACGTCAGCGCGCCGGAAATTTCGTCCGAGCACGCGCAGCCCAGCGACGCGCCGTCGTGCTCCATGCCGACCGCGTCCGCCAGCGTCTTCAGCGCGCCGGTCACGCCCATCTCGCGCAGGAGCACCAGCATCATGCCGATGGCGTTGCGGCGTCCTTCGGGATACGCGCTGTGGCCGGGGATGCCCTCCGCCGTCACCCACACGCCATCCGCGGTCACCTCCGCCGTGTAGGGAAGCCCGGTCTTTTCGGCATAGGCCGCCACCTTGTCGGCAACCTCCTGACCGCCCGCGATGAGCGCCTTGGATTCGCCTGGAATGACGTTCACGCGCTCACCCGTCCACAGCTGCTTGACCTGCAGACCGTCCTCCGCGAGTTTGCTCGTGAAGAAGCCGTGAATCATGCCCTTTTCGGTGTTGATGATAGGGAAGGAAGCGTCCGGGGAGAAGCCGACTTCCGGCATTTCCGTGTGCGCGCAGTAATACGCCATGTCTTCCCAGTCGGATTCCTCGTCGCAGCCAAGAATCAGGCGGATGGACTTCTTCAGCGGAATTCCCGCTGCCTTGATGGCGTTCATCGCGTACAGCGCCGCCAGCGCCGGCCCCTTGTCGTCGCTCGTGCCGCGCGCGAAAATCTGGTCGCCCACGCGCGTCGCGGTGAACGGCGGGGTCGCCCAGTTGTCGCCCGCCGGAACAACGTCGAGGTGTCCCAGCACGGCAATGGCTTCTTCCGATTCGCCCGGCAGGGTGATATCGCACGCATAGCCGTCGAAATCGCGGGTTTCATAGCCGGACGCCTTTGCGTCCGCCATGGCCACATCCAGCATCCGGCGCACATCCTTGCCAAACGGCGCATCGGGCGTGGCTTCGCCCTTCACCGACGGCACTTCCACCCAGCGGCACAGCTGCGCGGCATAGTCCTCCGCGTGCGCATCCAGATAAGCAAATACTTTTTCGTACATGGGGAAATTCCTCCTTATGCTGAAATCATGGGATCGAGAATGATATTTCGCGGTTGCAGGCGAAAATTCCTGCTTGATGGAAGATAAAAAAGTTAAGAAGGGCTAACCGTACGCTTAGCCCTTTCTCTTCTTTTAGTCGCCGTAGTCCGGGAGCGGGGGGAAATCCCGCCCAGACAGCTGCATCAATTCACCCACCGTCACCGGGCGCAATCCCTTCACATTGATCCAATTATCCAGCGCCTTATCCAGCACCTCCGCCGTATGATACCCATTGATATGGAACTGCACCACGCACCCGCTCGTCACCCGGTCGCTCGTCACGCGGTACACCATCTGATACACCTTATCCTTATACGCGTCCGACCAGTCGCACGCGTCGATTGCAAACAGGCAGTCCTCTACGCCTTCCGCGCGGGCAATGGCGGTGACGATGCTGTTCGTCGCGCCCAAATGCGCACAGAACAACCGCGGCCGTACGCCGAAAGTCTCTTCGCACAGGTCGTTCAGCTCGCGGATGTTCTCCTGCACACGCGCGTAGGAGACTTCGGTCATGTTGATGAGGTTGTTGCCGTGGCTGCCAAGCTCGTGGCCCGCGTCAATGATGCGCTGGATGCGCTCCGGGTTGCGGCGCACGAAATCGCCCGTGACGTAGAATGTCCCCTTCACGCCGTATTTGTCCAGCGTGTTCAGCATGTCAGTCAGCTGCTTTTCTGATGCGCCGTTGCATACAATCATCACGCCGACAGCAGGCTCAGAGGGGGTCAGGCGGGTGACACGCGGCAGGCTGATGTCCGAGAACGCGGCGAAGGAATCTGTTTCGTTCACTTTCTCGCCGTCCAGCCAGACAGACAGCTTGTTGCCGCCCAGCATGTCCTCCGTCACATAGACCGAGAAGGTCAGGTCGTAGCGCGGATTGCGCCAGAACGCGCGCTCCAGCACTTCGCCGCGGTGGTTGCGCAGCTCCAGATACTTCTCCGGCACAGTTGCGCTGCTTTTGTTCTTGCACGATACGGTGATTTTGATTTCGCGGTCGAGATACCCGACGTAGAATCCGCTCTTGAACGTGACAATCGGCGCAACGACGGGGGTCGTGTCCTCTTCGTTCTCCTCCGCGAACGCAGCGCCGCCCAGCAGCATCAGCACCATCAGCAGCAAACTCAGCAGTTTCTTCATTTTGTTACTCCTTTTTATCCAACTTTCGTCCGTGGAAACTATGTTTGCAAATGGAAAGTTACCTTAAACCTGCGGGCGCACAACCACCTGTGCGCCTTCCGGCACCAGCGTCGGTTCAACCACAAACCCCGCCGGGACGGACAAAATCCGCAGACTGTCCATGTCCTCCAGAATCCGCTGATTGAACTTCGTCACGCGGCAGCCCTCGATGAACGCGGGGATGATGAGCTCCGTATCCGAACCGGTGTACTCAATGACCGAGTAGGTGCTGCCCTTCTCTGCCTGCCCCAGATACGAGCCGACGATGAGCGTATCGCCCTCTGTCATCAGCCCCAGCCCGACGCGCAGGTCACGCGCACGGGCGCTGAAGGGGGCGGGGAGGGTCAGCGCGTTCAGCCGGGAGCAGCCCGTCAGCGCGTCATGCCCGATTTCGCGCACGGATGCGGGAATGGCGAGTGCCGTCAGGTGTGTGCAGCCGCGCAGGGCTTCGTGGTCGATGCGGGTCAGGGTGTCCGGGAGATTCAAGAATTCCAGCGATGTGCAGTTCATCAGCGCCTGCATGGGCAGGACGGTCAGCGCGTTCGGCAGGTGGATGCTATTCAGCGCGGTGCAGCCCGAAAGGACAGCGCCACCAACGGCTGTCACTGAATCGGGGAACGCGATTTCGCGCAGCGCGGTGCAGGACGCGAACGCGCGGTACTCGATGGTTTGCAGCCCGTCATTCAGCGTGATGCTTGTCAGCGCCGAGCAGCCCTCGAAGGCACTGCCGCCGATGTGTCGGAGCGTTTTAGGGAGCGTGACGGCGGTCAGGTCGGTGCGCATGATGAACGCGCACAGCCCGACGCTCACAACGGGAAGGCTGTCGAGCGTTTCCGGGAGGGTGATTTCGCCGCCTTGCCCGTAGTATTCCATGATTTCCGCGCCGGTGTCGATGGCGCGGTAGGTGTAGTCACCGCATTGCATGGTGTGTACTTCCTTCATTATAATAATATAATTGTGGAGCGTGGCTGCCGGAGTTGGCTGCTTTTCCAATATAGGTCTTTTATGCAGCAACCAGAGGGCTTTCCGATCGCCCTCTGGACTCCTTCGGATGCACTCCCATGTTTCTTGACTTTTATCGAAACATTTTTAGTTACTGCGCAGGGACGCTTCGCTGCCTGCGACCAAGGTGTCGGACTTGACTTTTCCTTTGGAATGGTCACACGCCCAACAGTTGGGGCGTTGCCCCAAACCCCACCAGAGGCGCTGCCTCTGGACTCCGCAAGGGACATTGTCCCTTGACCCTTTTTTTGCGCCCCGGCTTGGTCGCGTTTCCCTTATGGTTAATTTTCGCGGCTGAGTGCCGCCAGAACCGCGTTGCGCATCCGTCGAACCACCCGTGTCGTACCGGAATCAACCGTGTTCTGCATCGACAGAATCGTCATCTGCTGCCCGGGGAAGTTCGCGAAGTATGTTCCCAGCCAGCCATCCCAGCCATATTCGCCCTCGCAAGCCAATCCGGCAATGCGACCCGGTTCAGCGCAAATGCGCATCAAGTGCCCGTAGCTGTATCCGTCCAGCGAATCCCACATATCGCGGCGAACCGCGTCTTTCAGCTGCGGCTGCGTCATGCAGGCGACTGTCGCAGGCGAGAGAATCCGCCGCCCCTCGTAAGTGCCGCCCGCCAGCAGCATATCGGCAAAGTGGCTGTAATCTTCCAGCGTCGAAACAAGCCCCGCGCCGCCGGATTCAAGGGCAGGTTCGCGGTCGTAAACGCCGACGGCAAGGTGGGTGCTTGTCCACGGCACAAGTCCGTTTTCCGTGCGCTTGTAGGCGGTCACAAGGCGATTTCGCTTGCCTTCGGGAACGTAGAAGCCGGTGTCCACCATGTCCAGCGGCTCAAAGAACTCCTTGCGGAGGAACTCGCCGAAGCGCATTCCGCTGACGACCTCCACCACCGCGCCGAGGATGTCCGCGCAGGTGGAGTAGCGCCAGTGCGTGCCCGGCTGGAAGGACAGCGGCTGCTGCCCCAAGCGGTTGCAGAACTCCACCGTCGGCACGCCGCCGCCCGCGAGGATTTCCTGCGTTGCTTCGTCGAACACCTTTGCGGCATACTGCCCCGCCGGGTCGCTGTCGGGGTAGCAGACGCCCGCCGTCATGCCGAGCAGCTCCATCAGCCACGGCGCGCGGGTCGCGGGGCGAATCGTGCCCTGCTTATCGACGACGCGCGCATTCCGGAAGCTCGGCAGATAACGGTCTACGCCGTCCATCAGGTCAATCTGCCCGCGCTCCGCCAGCAGCATCACGGCGGCGGCCGTAATCGGCTTGGACTGGCTGTACAGGCGGAAGATGCTGTCGCGGTGAATCAGCCGCCCCGACGCAACGTCGGACATGCCCGCCTGCGTATAGAGCATTTCCTCCCCGCAGCGCCGCACCAGTACGCTGATGCCTGCGCATTCCTGCGCTTCGACAGCGGAGGCGAGAATATCGGTGACTTGTTCGTGAAGGGTCATGAGAATAACCTCCTTGCATGTTCTTCAGCAATCATTCGTCGCTTTCGATGAAATCCGGCAGCTGATGCAGCGTCACAAAGCTGCTATCCCGATAAATCGCCCGCAGCGACTCCGGCGTGTTCCCCTTGCTGCTGTCCGTCAGCCAGCTGGTGTGCCAGACCATGAAGTACGCCCACGGGGCATTCGCGGCGTCCATCTCCGCGCGGGTCGGAATCTGTCCGCACTCGTGGAACACAATCGGCATCCCTGTCGGGGCAAGCGCGGCACAGCGCCGGTATAGATCCCCCTGCGCGCCGCTCTTGTAGCTGTCGCCGCCGAGAATGTCCACCACGTTGTCCCCCGGATACCACGGGCGCAAATCCTCCGTCGCGTCAGAGAAGCCAAGCACCCAAATTAGATTCCGCAGACCGTGAACATGCGTGTAGCGGTCGTACATCAGCCGCCACAGGCGCACGAAATTCTCCGCGCCGCCGCGTCCCCACCAGAACCAGCCGCCGTCCATCTCGTGGAAAGGTCGCCAGAGAACGGGAACGCCATCTGACTGCAAGCGCTTGAGGTAGGGGACAGCGTGGTCAAGCCCAGCCAGCAGACGGCGGTTCGCTTCCGTGCCGTCCACAAAAGCGGAAGCCCAGTCCAGTTCGCTTTCGCGGCATTCGGGGTAACCGGAGAAGAAATCCGCGCCCGTGTGCCAGCAGATGGTGGGAATGCCGCCGCGCGCCCACCAGTCCTTTGCGCGCTGCGTCACGCCCAGATAGTCGTTATCCATGAAATCCAGCCCTCGAATGGCAGGCTGACGACCGGTGACATCGGTCAGATAGCTGATTTCATGCTCAGTCGAGCGGCACCATTGGCTTTCCATCTGCCCGGTCAGGCACTTGCCGGAAAGCGATTGCAGGTATTCATAGACGCGCCGAGCGGCAGGCAGCGGATTTTCCGCGCAGAGGGGACGGAACATAATGCTTCTCCTTTGCTTTGCAGGAATCTGCTTGCAGTATAGCAGGAAATGCCCGCCTTTGCAACGGGTTGGATGAAATTCGTCTTGTTCCGGACGGCTGTTTGTGCTATACTTATTATGGGCGTTTATTGGAATGCTCATGAGCCAGCGGGCATCCCCCGCTATGGGAGTTAATAAATGAAGCTGAAAAAATTGGAGCTGTATGGCTTCAAATCCTTTGCCCAGCGGACGGAAATCGTCTTTGATGAGGGCATAACGGGCATCGTCGGGCCGAATGGGTCGGGCAAGAGCAACATCGGCGACGCGGTGCGCTGGGTGCTGGGCGAGCAGAGCGCGAAAACCCTGCGCGGCGCGAGCATGTCCGACGTGATTTTCAATGGTACGCAGAAGCGCAAGCCGCTGTCGTACTGCGAAGTATCGCTGGTGTTTGACAACGATGACCATGCGCTGGCGATGGAAGCTGCTGAGGTCATGGTCACGCGCCGCGTCTACCGCAACGGCGAATCCGAATATTACTTAAACCGCACCGCCTGCCGCTTGAAGGACGTGGTCGACCTCTTCCGCGATACGGGCATCGGCAAAGAGGGATACTCTATCATTGGGCAGGGGCGCATTGACGAAATCCTCTCCCGCAAGAGCGAGGATCGCCGGCAGGTGTTCGAGGAAGCAGCGGGCATCGTCAAGTTCAAGGCGCGCAAGGAAGAAGCGGACAAGAAATTGCAGCGGACGCTGGAAAATCTGGAGCGCGTCGATGATATTCTGGATGAGCTGACGAAGCGCCTGAAGCCGCTGGAAGAGCAGAGCCGCAACGCCCGCGTGTATCTGGAGCTGTCCACCGAACTGAAGGATTTGGACTTGAACCTCTTCCTGATTCGCTCCGACCGGGCGCGGGCACGCTTGTCCGAACTGGAAAGCGAACTGCTGACCGTCCAGACGATTTTGGCGGACACGGAAAGCAACCTGACCGACAAGACCACCCGCCGCGACGAGACGCAGAACCGCATCGATCAGCTGGAAGAAGCCATCACGAAGGCGCGCACCGAACTGATGGAATGCGCCGAGCATGTGCACGAATCGCAGAAGAAGCTCTCCGCCCTGCAAAGCCGCCGCGAGACGCGCAGCGAGAACCGCCAGCGCATCGTCCGCGAGCAGGAGGAAGCCCAGGAGCGGCTGGCGGAAATCGAGAAGGATCATGCACGGATTCAGGCGGACGTGGAGAAGCAGCACAGCCTGATTGCCGACGCGGAACAAATCCTCCGGGCGACGCAGGAAGCCGCCGAGAAGGCGCAGGCGAAGGAAAAGGAAGCGGACGCAGCGCTGGAAGCGCAGAAAGCCGCTGTCATTGACCAAATGAATCGCCTGTCCGATGTGCGCAACGACAAGACGCGCCTGAACACGATGCAGGCGCAGATGGAAACGCGCTTGACGGAAATTGAGGAATCCAGCGGGGCACTGCAGGAGCAGGAAGCTGCCCTGCGGGAAGCCTTGATTGCCGTCGAAAAGCAGCTGGAAACAGAAAATCAGCATCAGCAGCAGTGTCAGGAGAAGCTGGCGCAGGCGCGGCAAGCGTCGGATGAGGCGGATGCCGCGTATGCCAATTTGCGCGCGGATGTCGAAAAGCAATCCGCCGATATGCAGGCGGCGGCGAGCCGTCATAGCGTCCTGACCGAAATGACGCGCGACATGGAAGGCTACAACATGGCGGTTCGCCGCGCGATGACGTACGCCAAGCAGCGCGGCTTGACGGGCGTCAAGGGCGTACTGGCGCAGCTGATGACCGTTCCGCAGGCGTACGAAACGGCGATTGACATGGCGCTGGGCGCGGCGCAGCAGAACATTGTCACCGATACCGAAGAGACGGCGAAGGAGCTGATTAACTACCTGCGCCAGAATCGGCTGGGGCGCGCGACGTTCCTGCCGATGAGCGCCATCCGCGGCAAAACGCTCTATGGCAATGAACGCAATGCGTTGAAACTGCCGGGCTGCCTCGGCGTGGCGAGTGAACTGGTGCAGTGCGCGCCGGAATATCGCGGCATTGTGGAAAATCTGCTGGGGCGCACGGTGATTGCCGACAACCTCGACCACGGCATTCCGATTATGCGCGCGGGCAATCACGCGTTTCGCTTGGTGACGCTGGAGGGCGACGTGATGCACTCCGGCGGCTCGATGACGGGCGGTTCGGCGCAGTCGAAGGTGTCCAACCTGCTCAGCCGCGAGCGCGAACTGAAGGAATTGACCGCGAAGCTGCAAACCGGGCGCGCGGAACTGGACAAGTGCCGTCAGGAACTGACGCAGCGTCAGCAGACGGCGCAGGAGAAGCGGCAGAAGGTCAGCGACGCGGTGAACGCATTGCATCAGCAGGAGATTGCCGTCGCCCGCGAACAGGCGCGCCGCGAAAGCGTATCCGCCGACCTGAACACCCATTTACAGCGGATGCAGGAGACTGAGCAGGCGCGCGTGCAGCTGCATCAGTCGCTGGAGGACATTCGCCAGCAGTTGGAGACCATTGAACATCAGCGCACGGGCGCGCAGGGCGACCAGAGCGCGATGGAGCAAAAGACCATTGAAATGCAGAATGCGCTGGTCAAGGCGCGCGCGGAAGCCAGCGCGGAAAACGACCGCCTGATGGTGCGCACGCTGCAATTGTCCGACCTGCGCCACGGCTTAAGCGACTTGGAGCGCGACGAAGCCCACGCGCAGCAGGATCAGGCGCAAATCCTCCGCGAACAGGAGCGCCGCGAACAGCTGCTGCACGAGATGGACGAACTGGACGCCATCGACGAGAACGACATGAAGCGCGAGGAAGCCGAATCCGCCCGCCGCCAGAAGGAACAGCTGCGGCAGGAGAGCGCCGCGCAGGCCATCGAGCAGCGACGTTCACAGGCGCAAAGTGACCTGCGCGACATCCTCAGCGACATGGAAAACCTGCACGAAGCCTACAACCGTGACAGCGAGAAGCTGCACAAGACCGAGCTGGCGAAGGCGCGCATCGAGGGCGACCAGAAGAATCTGCAAAACCGCATTTGGGACACCTACAAGCTGACCTACGCCGGGGCAGAGGAATTCCGCCGCACGCCCTTCGACGAGAAGGAAAGCGACCGCCGCGCCGCCGAGCTGCAAGGGCAGATTCGCGCGCTGGGAACGGTCAACGTCGGGGCGGTGGAGGAATACGCCGAAACCAAGGCGCGTGTGGACGACCTGACCGCTCAGCAGCAGGACTTGAAGCGCGCGGAAATGGACTTGCGCGAACTCATCGAGCGGCTGCTGATTCAGATGCGTTCTACATTCGTCGAGAACTTCTCGAAGATGCAGGGGTACTTCGCCGAGACGTTCACGCGCCTGTTCGGCGGCGGCCATGCGGAACTGAAGCTGATGGATCCGGACGACCCGCTGAACTGCGGCATCGAGGTCAACGCCCAGCCGCCGGGAAAGAAATTGCAGCTCTTGTCGCTGCTCTCCGGCGGCGAACGCGCGCTGACGGCGATTGCGATTCTGTTCGCGATGCTGAAATTGAAGCCCACTCCGTTCTGCATTCTGGACGAGATTGAAGCCGCGCTGGATGACGCGAATATCGGGTATTACGCAGATTATTTGAAGGAATACTCGAAGGGAACGCAGTTTATCGTCGTCACGCACCGCAAGGGGACGATGGAGCGCTGCAACAGCCTGTTCGGGGTGGCGATGGAGGAACAGGGCGTGAGCCGGATGGTGTCGGTGTCGCTGCAGGACTATCAGGAGTAAGGGAAAACTGAAAGGGGTATCACGGCGGACAAATCCGCCTGATGAAAAAGGAGGCTTTTCGCATGAGTGAGAACGAAAACAATCAGTATCGACTGCTGTCGCCTTGGGCGTATGTAGGCTATGGCATCCTGTTCACGCTTCCGGTCATTGGCTGGATTCTTGCCATCGTCTTTGCGCTGAATGACGACAACCTGAATCGCCGCAACTTTGCGCGCGGTTACTGGTGCGGCGTGCTGGTGGCGGTCATCGTGGTGGTTATCCTGTCGATTGTCGGGATGGTGATGGGCGTGTCGATCATGGATGGGTTCAGCAGCTATCAGTATAACTACCGATATTGATGAGGGGCTTATCAGAAGCGAGGCTGCCTGCCGAGTGCGGGCAGTCTTTTTTGCTGCCCGGATGGCGCAAGCAGCGGAATCCTCTTGTGAAGTTCCACAACAAATTGGGATGCTTTTGTTAGGAATGCCAAAATTATATTATTCAGAAAGAAAATGCTTGACTTTTTTTGAGGGGAGGGTAAAATGAAAGTAAGGAATCACGAGGGAGGGAAATGACGTGGAAATTCAAAGAAAAGGGCTGAATCGGGCATTTATCGTGCCGGCGGTGGTGCTTCGGCTGCTGGGCTTGATTCACGGGGCTCTTCGGTGTTGACCGCTTCTACCTCGGCTACAAACTGCTCACCGCGGGCGGCTTTGGCATTTGGGCGCTGATTGACTTCATCCGAATCGGCGTTGATTCGCTTCGTCCGGCGGATGGTTCGCCGTGGGTGGAGGAAACGCGCGACGAGAACATCCGCAGCATCGCCGCGAATATGCAGGCCATCGCCGAAAAGCTGGAGAAGCTGCAAGCACAGAGCGTTCCGGCAGAGGCACCCAAGCCGGAAGCGGACGACGAAAATCAGGAGACACACAAGGTGTCGCTGAAAAAATAACTTCCTAATGGCAATAACCGCAGGGCTGTCAGGCGCAGAACCCTTGGCAGCCTTTCGCGTGGGGAAAAATCCGCTTGCAAACTGCGCGAAAAACCAGTACAATAGAATCGTATCCCTGAATATCAGCATGAACGAGGTGCTTTTGATGCCTTTGTGGAAACGAACGCTGGCGGCGCTCCTGCTGGCGGTGATGATGATACTGCCCTTCGCGTCGGCGGAGGACGCGGGGGAGGCCGTGCCGGATGACAGCGTGGAGTGGACGGAGGGCGCGGCGAACATCACGCGCGATTTAACAATGAATGATGAGGGCGACGACGTGTCCGCCCTGCAAACCGCGCTGACGGATTTGTGCTATTACAGCGGCGACGTAACCGGGCGCTATGGCGAGGCAACGAAGACCGCTGTGGAGGATTTCCAGCGTGATTTTGCCCTTGCGGTGACGGGCGTTGCGGACAAAGCGACGCAGGAAGCCATCTATGCGGCGGATTATCGCCCGCTGCGGCTGGGATGCGTGGGCGAGGACGTGCGGCAGACGCAGATTCGCCTGATGGCGCTGGGCTACTACACGGGCAAGATTTCCGGGCGCTATCTGCCCGCGACACAGGAAGCCATCCGCCTGTTCCAGACGGCGAATGCCCTGCCGATTACGGGCGAAGCGGATGTGCAGACGCTGGAGCGCCTGTTCAGCGGTGATGCCATCAGCCGGGATTCGTCCGCCGCGGCGACGCCCACCCCGTCGCCCACGCCCGGAATGCACCTCTCGGATGAAACCACCACCCCGACGCCCGCGCCGACGGTGGCGTTCGTTAAGAAATTGCAATACAACAAGTCCAAGGGCGAAGAAGTCAAGCTCGTGCAGACCCGCCTGACGGAACTGGGGTACTATTCCGGCAACATCAGCGGCAATTTTCTGGGGCACACGCGCAATGCGGTGAAGGCATTCCAGCAGCAGAACGCGCTGAGCGTGGATGGCATCGTGGGCGAAAACACATGGAACGCGCTGTTCAACGACCCGGATGTGCGTGCCGCGACCGATGATCCGAAGCCTACGCCCGAACCGACGCCTGTGCCGTTTGCCATCACGGTGGACGTCAACAATCAGGTGACGACCGTCTACGGGCGCGACGAAAACGGCGATTACACCGTTGTTGTGCGGCAGATGCTCTGCTCCACCGGCACGCGCAAGAATCCGTCGGATATCGGCACATTCACACTCAACGGGCGCACGGCGCGCTGGTGCTACTTCCCGGAGTGGGGCAGCCACGCGCAGTACTGGACGCGCATCAACTCGTCCATTGCGTTCCATTCCGTCATTTACAACACGGTCAACACCATGGATTTATCGGTCAAGTCCTACAAGAACCTCGGCAAGCGCGCGTCGCACGGGTGCATTCGCCTGACCGTTGCGGATGCGAAGTGGATTTACAACAACTGCGGGGCAGGGACGGTCGTCACGATTCGCGCCGATATGCCCGCTGACCCGGAACTCCGCGCCGCGCTGAAGCTGCCCTCGCTGAACACGAAGAACATGCTGCCCTACGTCACACCGCAGCCGACCGCCGAGCCGGATTATCGCGCCGGGACGATGCCGCCGCAGCCCTTCCGGACGCTGAAAGTGAACAGCTCCGGCGAGGATGTGTACTGGATGCAGCGGAAGCTGACGGATCTTGGCTACTATTCGGGCAAATGCTCCGGCACATTCCTGGCAGGCACGCAGAACGCGGTGAAGGCGTTCCAGAAGGCGAACAGTTTGTCTGCGACGGGGACGGCGGATGTCAAGACGCTGAATCTGCTGTATGCGGAGGAAATGTCAGCGACGCCCACGCCGGAGGTCGCGGCGGATGACCGCACGCCGGAGCCGCTGCCGACGCCGGCGGCGGGGCAGTGAGATTCCCTGCGGGCGTGATACGATTTCCAGATTCACCTGCGCCATCTGCTTGCGCCTTTTCCCTTCTGGCGTCCGCTCATTCCACTTAGCGTAGCGCTGCTACGCTGCGTTTCAAGGCTGGCGGGCGCGTTTGCATTTGCGCACAATGGACGATGCTTGAAAATTGTGCTATAATCCCCGGCTTGGCGCGGAAATCGGCCGTTTTCTTGCTGTCGTGAACGCCGGGGGGCTGGCTGTCATTTTGCGTATGGCTGACCGCAGTATTTGCAGCGTGGCGTGCTGCCGCGTCGGCCGCTGTTCTTCGCGCCGCAGCCGGGGCAGATCCACTGCACGAATGTGCCCTCCGGCGTGTACAGCGCAACCGTGCGCGTCGCAGCGTTAATCTGCAGGTTTTGCAGGTATCCCGTGCCGATGAGCGATCTAAGCTGCTCAAGGGCTTTGCTGGAGGAGAGAACAGTGCCCAGCTGGTCAAAGGTCAGGCTTTCTTCGGTCAGCGGGAGCAGCGCGCCTGCGATACGGCGCGCGCAGGCTCTGCGGTATGCATGGCGAAGAATGCGAAAGACAGGCGTTATGAGCGCAGCGAATAGGAAAATACCCATCACGCCGGACAGCGTTTTCCCCTGCGAAAACATCGTTATCGTCGCGGAGACGGTCGCCGCCGCAAAAATGGCACAGACCAGCACAACGGGAATATCCGTTTTTTTCTTGGCGACAGCCTTTGCGCTCAAGTATGGATTGGTGATGTTTGTCATTGCGCGTCTACCGCCGCCTGACAGGTTTCAAATGCCTCGTAGGGATCGCCGCCGCTTAGTACCGCCACGATGCCGTCGCCGTAGTCTTCCATATAGCTGTGCGGCATGGCGAACAGGTAGAACAGCTCGTTCTCGCCGGGGAGAACATCCTCCACCAGGTTGCAGGAGCGGCAGGAGATATAGAATTCGTCTCCATCCAGATCGAGGCGGAACTGTGCATAGTAGATCTCGTTGTTGACCAGCGTGGTGAACACGGCCATCTTTTCAAAGACATCCCGGGTTCCGTGAATCGGCGCGTCCACGGACACGGACAGCATATCATCGTAGATATAAACGGTTATAAAGGCGTATTCCATCGAGTTATCGACGGAAAAGGGCACGGTGAAGGTATAGTCGTCATATTCATAGGGAAATTCATTTTCTTCCAGAAAATTCTTCACCAGACTGGCCATTTGATCCTCTTTGCTCATCGGAACAGAATCGGCGAAGGCCACGGAAAACATCAGCAGTGCGGTCAACAGGAAAACGATTATTTTCTTCATGGGGGAAGATCCTCCTCTTTTTGTTTGATCAATGAAAAAGAAATGACGGTCGCTCGTTCCGCGTAGCACAGCGCAGTGCTTCATTCAGAAACGGCATTATTTTGCGGATTCTTCCGGCGCGAAATGGATCAGCATAGAGCCGAAATAGTCCATATCGCAGCCTTTTTCCGTGGGCACGATGTACAGCGCCTGTGTGTAATAGTTGATGACAATGCCGTCGACCTCACCCGCTTCCGTGGGTGCTTTGCCAAAGACCCATGTGAGACCGGGAATATCCGCGCCTGCTATGACCAATTTGACGGTGCCGTCCTCATGGAAGAGAAGGGAATACTCATAATTGCCCAGCTGCGCGGCGGTCATGTTGTAGCCGCTTACATCCGCGTCAGTCATGACGTACTTCTTTTCCAGCATAATTTCGGCGCCGGCGGCGGGTTCGGGCGTGACGGCGGGATTGAATTCCGCAGTTGGTTCGGCGGCCGCTTCGGGGGCATCGCCGGTACGCTCGTACCACAGGGTGAGGTCGCTCATTTCAAGGCTGAGCGTTCCATCCTCGCGCAGCGTGACGGCAGCCTCGCCGTTCAGGATGGAGATGAGCAGCGTGAAATTGTCCATGCGGCAGGACAGACCGTCCAGCATCGTACCATGCAGGGTCAGGTCACAGGTAGTGCCGTAAATGACCAGCGTATCCCCCGCCATTTCAGCGGCTTCAGCGGGCAGTGTGATGCCGTCCGCTGTGACGCGCGCAAGCGTCCAGAAGCCCCTGAAATCGTCGATAATGGCGCTTTCGTTGATGCTCGGGATGGCCGCGCTTGAGGCTTCCGGCTTCTCGCGGCTGAACGTCATGGTCACGCCGTCCATGGAAACCGTGAGGAGCGCGTCCTGCAGCGTGAACGATATGCCGTCCGCCATGAGTACGCCGTCCTGCATGGCGCAATGGATGCTGTCCACGTCGCCGTTCGTGTTCATTTCAGCCGCGCCGTCCGCGCCGAGGGTGAAGGTCACATCCAGCCCCATGTCGGCCAGCGGATAGGGTGTACCCCCTATCTCCATGCGCACGCCGTACCACACGCCCAGATATTCATCGGGAATGCCAGCGTTCTGCGCGACAGGTTCGGGAATGGGGGTGGGTTCAGGCGCAACTTCGGGTTCAGCCGCGTCTAACGTACCGGACTGCGCGGGCGCGGCAGTTTCCACGCTTGCATCCAGCTTCAGGGTGGGGAGCAGCGCGGGCAAATCGGGCAGCGCGGGCTGCGTGTGGGCGCATGGCTCGGTGATTACGGTAACCTCGCTGCGGTTTTCGCTCCAGCTCTGGCAATTCTGAGCGTGCCTGAGGTTCTCTTCGCTCATGCCTTCGGGTACGCGCACGGTCAGCTTGGGCGCGACGTTCATCATCAGTCCCATGGGGGACGCGGTCAAATCGCAGCCGTCGAAGCAGATTTCGGCAAGGTTCGGGCAGTTGACGATGCAGTTTTCGCCGAAGTCCTTCATCTTGCTGGTGAAGTGCAGGCTGGTCAGGTTCTTGCATTCAGTAAACGCGCCGTATTCCACACGCTCCGCATCGGCGACGAAGGAACTGAGGCCGGCAAAATTGAACGCCTGCTGGCCGATCCTTATGAGATGCTCGCCAAAGTACAGGTTGCCCAGCGGTCCCGCGCTGTCGAAGGTGTAGTTGTCGATTTCGCGCACGCCGTTGACGAAGATTACGTTGTTCAGGCTCCGGCAGAGCATAAACTGATTGCCGCCGGTGCTCTCCAGGGGCGCGTAACAGACGAAGGTTTCCAGCTGCTGGCAGTAGGCGAGCATCATGTCCGGCAGCTCTTTGATTGTTTCGGGCAGCACCAGCGTGCGCAGGCGCACCCACTCGGTACGGTCACTCGTCACAGAGGAATCTGTATAGTCATGGCACGCGTCAAAGGCGTTGTAGTTTTTGAAGCCTACCACGGTTACGCCGTTGATTTCGCGCGGCACGACCACATCCACGTCGGTTCCGACGTAGGCGGCGATCAGACCGGTATCCGGATCAAACTCAAAGTTCTCGGCGGGAGTCGGCTCGAAGGGCATCTTTACGAATTTGCTTACTTCGCCCTCGCGCAGCATGGGGTCGTACCACGGGCGCTGGAGTGTCTCGTTCCACGCGGCAAGCTGCTCATCGGTCGCGTCGGCGGGCAGACGCAGCTCGGCGCTCGTGCCCTCGACGGCGGAAAGCGGGAAACTGCCGGCGGTGGGGATGATCATCTTCGTCAGCTTTGTGTTCGCGAAGGCTCTCTCGCCTACGGAAGCGGCCGCGTTCAGCTGTACACGCTCCAGCGCGGAGCCTTCAAACGCACCTGCGCCAATGGCGACCACGTTCTGCATTTCGGCGGTTGTCAGCGCAGTATTGGCAAACGCGCCCGCGCCGATGGCGGTTACGTTCTGCATTTCGGCACTTGTCAGCGCGGTATTGGCAAACGCGCTGTCGCCGATTTCGGTCACGCCCGCGCCCAGCGTGAGCACGGTCACGCCGCTGCCCTCGAACATATGCGCCGGAATTGCGCCGAATTCGACGGTCACGTCGCTCAAAGCGGGCAGATTTGCAAACACGCCTGCGGGGATGATCGCCGGATCGCACTGAATCACCAGCTTTTTCAGCCCTGTCAGACCGTCGAGCGCGCCTTCGCCGATGGTGGTCAGCGAGTCGGGCAGGGTCAGGGCTTCCAGCTGCGTGCAGCCCGCGAACGCCCGCGCGCCGATGGTGGTCACGGAGTCGAACAGATCCACATTCCGGAGGGAACTGTTCATGAAGGCCTCCGCGCCGATGGTGGTGAATTCATCGTTGTGGGCGACGGAGAAGTATTCGATGGTCTGGCTGCCCTTGAACACACCGTCGCCCAGACCGACCACCGCCTCCTTTGAAACGGTGAGATGGGGGTGAATGCGCGTCTTTGTGCCGGTGTATTCGGTCAACACGCGGTTTTCGTACCGATACGCGCCCTTCTCAGGCGATTGGGCAGTCGGGTCCTGCGCGCGCCACACGCGGCAGGGAAGGCCCAGCGCGTCCACATACGCCTGCCACTGCTGCATCTCCTGACGAGTGCCGTGTGCGTTCAGGTCAATGTCGTACAGATAATCGCAGCCCGCGAAGACGTCCTCGCCCAGCGTGGGCGCGGTCAGGCTTTCCAGAACGATGTACTGAATGTTGTAGTCGCCCTTGAAGGCGCGGGAGCCAATCGACTCAAGCGTCGAGGGCAGATAGAGATTGCCACCCATGTTGCTGCAGGATTCAAACGCGCTTTCGCCGATGGTTTTAAGCCCCTCGGGCAGCGTCAGAAAGCCTTTGATGCCGGCAAAATAGAAGGCGTATGCGCCGATATGCTCCAGCCCCTCAGGCAGTTCCAGAACGCTGCTCTTGTAGGCGTTGTAAAACGCGCTGTCGCCGATGAACTTCAGCGTGGAGGGGAAGTGAACGCGGGCCAGCGTTTCGCAGTTATAAAACGCGCGATCGCCGATGGTTTCCAGTCCTTCAGGCAGTTCCAGCAGCGCCAGATAGGTGTGCTGCGCGAACGCCTCGGGACTGATGGCCTTTACTGGCGCGCCGCCGATGGTTTCGGGGATGGCCAGATAAGTGGCGTAGCCGTTGTAGGAGGTAATCGTGCCGGTAGAAGCGTCAAAATCGAACTCCGATTCCACATAGCCGTTGTTTTCCACAATCACGGCGTTTTTGCCGCTGGGCTGGACGCTTACCTCACTGCCGGCATTTTCAAACGCCTCGATATAGGCGTCCAGCTGGTCGTCCGGGACGTAAGCTGTCGCGCCCTCGGGCAGAAGGCTGAAGCAGTCAATGTCGATTGCAGGGCATACACCCTCAAAGGTAATCTTGCGCAGCGAGTCGCAGTATCTGAATGAAGTGTCGCCGATATAGCGCACGCCTGCGGGAATGGTAACTTCCGTCAGCGCCGTGCAGCTGAAGAAGTTCATGCGGTTGATGACCACAAGGCTCTGGGGCAGGGAAACGCGGGTCAGGTTGTCGCATGTGCTGATGGCGTTGCTTCGAAGCTCCAGCACGGTTTCGGGCAATGTCAGCGAGGTGATGGTTTCCCCGCGGAACACGCTGACGCCGATCACATCCACCGTGAAACCGTCCAATTCGCCGGGCACAACCACGTCGCCGCCCGCGCCGTTATAGCCGCGGAGTATGCCGTAGTTCGCGTCATAATTCCAGTCGGCAGCTTCGCCCGACGCCGTGACGCAGGTCACCAGCATCAGCAGGAAAAGAACCAGGCATAGCCTTCTTTTCATGAATTGATTCCTCCATTTCTTCATCATAGTAATACTATTTCCAAATTCACCTGCGCCATCTGCTTGCGCCTTTTCCGCTCTGACGTCCGGTCGTTCCATTTAGCGTAGCGCTGCTACGCTGCATTCCACTCCCGTTAGCCAGAGCGAAAAATTCGCGGCGCATCTTGGCGCATTATCATTTGGAAATAGTATAATTAGAGGACAAACGTGTTAAATCCGTATTCCTCCATCAGTTGCGCAAAAAATGTTTGATTGCGAAGCCTTTTCGCAGCACCCCTTGGGATCGTCTTTTCATGGCGGTCGCTCCTTTCTCACAGCGCATCCAGCGCGGCAGTCAGATAGGCGTGGGTAACGGAAGCATAGAGGAAAGCATCAATCAATCGATCCTGCCGGACAGTCATCACCCGGTGCGCCAATTCCGGATCGACGTTTTCATCACACAGCAGCACGAATTTGCAGCTCGGCATCACCTTGCGTACGCACGCGATCAGATTCAGTCGATTTTCCAGCGTGTAGGCGGGAAGACGGCTGACCTCCATCAGCAGGATATCCGCCTGCATAGCCCGGCAGAGTGAGAAGGTATCGCTGGTTTTTCCGGGCAGAACCTGCTCCACGCGGAACTCTCCTGTTTCCGCAAGCGTCCGTGCGACGGCCTCTGATAAAAGCATGTTTTGCATACTGACAACGATGCTTCTCATAGAACTCCCCCCTTATACGTTAAGAATAGCAGAAATGAAAGTGCTGCACATCAACCAAATGGCTATTTTTCGCACCAAACAAAAAGATTCTTCACGGAATCTGGGGGGAAAGAGCAGCTTGGGGGCGCGTCTGCGGACGCGCAAAGTTACTGGCAGGGACGCTTCGCTGCCTGCGCCTTTGTTGAGTGCATTTAAGATGATGGTCGCCCGCGGAACAGTTGTTGGCGCTTCGCCTAAGCCCTTGGTTACTCCCCCAACTTTCCGTGAAAAACCAACAAAAAAGCCGCCCGCAGGCAGCTCTTTTACCATGTTATTCAGTTTTTTCGGTTCAGGATCACCAGCCCGATTTCCCGCGCCCGCACGGCCAGCTCGGTACGATTTCTGAAGCCGGTCTTTTCCAGCATGTTGAGGATGTGCGTCTTGACGGTTGCCACGGACATGTGCAGTCGCTCGGCAATCTCCTGATTGGTGTCGCCGCCGGTCATTTCGCGCAGCACCTCCAGCTCGCGGCTGGTGAATTGATAGCTGCTGGCAAGCCCTAATTGCAGCTCCGGCGTTGCGTCCGGATAGACGGATTCGCCCGCCATCGTGCGCGTCATCACGTCCAGCAGGCTTTCGCGCTGCTCCTCCTTGTACCAGAAACTCTCCACGCCAATCTCCCGCGCGCGGCTCAGGTAGGAGCATTCCGGCATGGAGGTCACGATGATGATTTTCATCTGCGGGAAGGTACGCTTAATCCGCTCCGCTGCGTCCAGCCCACTCTCGCCGCCGCGCGTGACCACGTCCATGAGAATCAGATCCACGGGAAAGCGCAGGCAGTATACGTCCGCCAGCGCGGCATTGTCGATGGACAGCGCCACCTCGAAGCGCTCCGAAGCCTGAATCCGCAGTTCAAACAGCTCGCGGGGCATGGTCTGATCCTCAACAATCATGACTTTGTATTTCATGGAATTCCCTGCCTCCCCTCGAAAAATGTCAGCGTCAGTTCAAAACGCGGGGCGTGAGCAATCTCCATCGCGCCGCCGGTGGCTTCCACCCGTGCGCGCAGCGCGGTCAGACCGCTGCCCTCGACGATGGGGCCTGCCGGCGTGCTGCCGTCGTTGAGATAACGAACGCGCCAGCCGGACGCGGTTTTCCCGCCGATAATCTCCAGCCGTGTACCGCCCGCGTGGCGAACCAGATTCGTCAGGCATTCATGGGCGGCGATTTCTACAAGCTGCGCACTCTCCGTGTCCTCCGCCGGAAATACGCCGCGGCGCTCGATGGTCACGCCGATGGCGCGCGCGGCGCGGGCAAGCTGATCAAATGTGTCGACACGCTGTTCATCCGCATATTTTCCCAGCAGCAGCCGAACGTTCTGCCGCCACGCGGCGCGGACGCTTTCCGCATCGCCCTGCGCGCCGGAGAGAAACTGCCGAGTCTGCAGGAGCGCGCGGCCAATCTGGTCGTGAACGCGGGTCTTGGCGCGCAGAATTTCCTTTTCCCGCGTCGCTTCCTGTACGTCCTGCCCATATTGCCGAAGCCGCCGGTTCATGCCTTTCAGGCGAAGATTGTCCTTTTCCACTTCCCGCTGGAGCCGCGCTTCCTCGGTGATATTCGTGCCGGTGATTTGGTAAATGTTTTTTCCTGCCATCTCCATCTGTACGCGCTCAAAGCTCCATGTCTGGCCATTCTCCAGCGTGACGATGGGCTGCGATTCAATCGCTTTCCAGAAAACGTTCGCGTTGAGCAGCGCTTCTCCCGTGAGCAGATGACTCAGTTCGTCCATCTTGAGGTTCTTCAGGCAGGGCAGCCCGTTTTCCCACGCAAAACACAGCGCGCTTGGCAAATGGTCACAGCTTTCCTTGATGGAAACCGGCGAAAGCTGCCGCCTGCTTTTGCGCCGCAATAGAAGCAGTGAAGAAAGGCTGAGCACCGTGAGGAGCAGCGCCGCAGCCGTCCACGGCGCAGGCGAGAGCGCCGCGCTTTCCGGCAGCCGGGAAAGCAATATTGCCAGTGCCGCAAAATCCAGCGAAACGATGGTCAGGCAAATTGCAAACACAAAGGGCCGATGGCAGCGCACGGCGCTCATGCAGCCGAACAGACCGGCAACCGTTCCGCTTAGCAGCAATGTGCACATCAAACCGGCGTAAAGCGGAGTCATGCGCGCTCACCTCCCAGGTCAAAAGCGAGCGTTGCACACAGCGCGCCATCCGCATCGTCAATGGTTATCTTCCCCAGAACCTTGTATTTGTCCACATTCGGCAAACCTGCCGCGTCTTCCATCATCAGGCGAATGGAAAAACGCCTGCCGCATTCCACGCGCACCATCAGCGCGCTGAGCGAGGGCAGCGCGGCCTCCAGACAATCCTCGAAGAAGTCGTAAGCGCTCTGCGCATGGCAACTGCATACGCTGGCTGTTCCTTCCTGATGGAGCGCGCAGACAGCGCCGTACTGCGTCAAATAAGTCAGCGATTCTCGGAGGCAGTGGGTCAGCTCGTCCGCGCGGACGACCGCTTTCTTATCGCAAATCAGCGCAAGATTGACCCGCCGCTTGACATACGCGCCCAGCAGACAGATCTGCTTTAATTTTTGAATATCCAGCTTTTGAACGCTTTCTTCGCCCAGAAGCTGGTTGATTTGAAGCAGCTGAGGCTGCACGAGCGCAATCATCTCGTCCATGAGCCGATTTTTTTCTTCAATCTGCGCGCGCTGACGCTTCAGCTCGTTTTCCGCCTGAATCAGCTCGTTTTCCTCCGAAAGCCGGGTGTTGATTTCGGCAAGCTGCGCCTGAATCCGATTGATTTTCGAAATATCCTCCACCCAGTACACGCGCCCGTCCTGCACCGGCGCGCTTTGCAGCCGCGTGTCCGCGTTCAGCAGAATCGCCTCGCGCGCTGCTGCGTCCAGTTGACAGGCGGTGAGCTCCGGCGCATTTTTCGCGCGGTAGATGGGGACGCCCTGCTTGTCCACAATCTGCGCGGCAACAGTGGATTCGGAAAAGAAATAGCGGTAATGGTCGTTGGTTGGCAGCAGCCCCACCTGCAGGCAGCTCTCCCAGAACGCCGCAAACGTCAGGCAGCAGCATTCCGGTATCTTGTGGAACGTGTAGATGTTAGCAAAACTCAGCGCGCACAACGCAAATCCGCCCAGAAATACACAAAGCGGCACCCATGCGTATCGCCTGCTTTCAGACACGCGGCACTTGCAATAGATAACAGCCCCGGTTGCCAGCAGCAGAACGACAATCCACGCCATGGCAAGATAGTACACCCAGCCGTGCATATAATCGGCTGATAGCGTTGCAGCGCCCGGCGCGGCACGGAAGGCCATCTGGTGCAGATCGTTGGTCAGCACGCCGCCAATCAGGCATATCGCCGGAAGAAACAGCAGATACCACCGGAGCGAAAACGTGTCGCCATCGCGCCGCCCAAGCTGCAGCGCGGTGAACAGGCTGAACAGCGGCGCAAGAATCTGCGGCACATAATACAAATACCACAGATAGCGTGTAACGGTATCGTCGTTGAAAAAGCGATATTTGACCGTACGCAGGAACAGCCACAGCACGGCCATGGCGCATCCAAGCAGCAGCCAACGCCGATCACAGCGGTGCAGAATCCTGCGAGATATGGAAAAGCCCCAGCCCATGGCCAGACCGATGTAAATCAGGTTGGTCAGCAGAAAGAAAGCGGCAGAGGGCAGCGGAGCACCCACGCGATCCGCCTGGCGAAAAAAACCGGCAAGAACGAACAGACCAAGCGCAAGGCAGAGCTTCGCAATGGATTTTCGTTTTGCGGCAGCCATATATCCACCTCCTGCCCATATTCGAAAGCATGAATATTATACCATACAAGCGACTGAAAAACCAGTGCTTTCAAGACAAACGAACGGGCAGGAGTCTTTCGTAGACTGTCCCGCACTGGTTTATCCGCACGGTATGCCTTATTCCTCCGCAGAGATGGGCAGTGTCAGCTCAATCACGGTTCCGTCTTTGCCGCTCTCCGTGATGCGCACGCTGCCGCCGTGGAGATGAGCGATTTCCCAGACCAGCGATAAGCCCAGCCCCACGCCGCCCTTTTCCCGGCTGCGGGACTTGTCCACCCGGAAGAAAGGCTGAAACACGCTTTCTCTGAAGTTTTCCGGGATGCCGCAGCCCGTATCCCTGACCTCGATTACCGCGCTGCTGCCCCGGCGCGACGCGGCGACGCGTACGCTGCCGCCCGGATGATTGTATTTTACGCCGTTCTCTACCAGGTTGAAAATCGAACGATATACAAGCACGTCGCTGCCGGTAATCCAAAGATCTTCGCCGGCTTGAGAGAGCGCCACGCCGCTCTTTTCCGCCAGCGGCGACAGATCTGCCAGCACCTCCTCAATCATGGGGGCAAGCTGGATTTTGTCCGTGCGCGGCACAGCCTTCAAGTCGCTCATATCCAGCAGCGTCCGCACCATTTTGGATAGCCGCTCGGTCTGCTCCCGCAGCATGGAGATTGTTTCTGCGGTTTCCGGACGATTATCTCCGTGGTCTGTGGCCATGTACAGATCCAGCCGCGCCTGCATCAGCGCCAGGGGCGTGCGCAGCTCATGGGCGGCGTTGCCCACAAACTGCTGCTGTGCGTCGAACGCCTGATTCAACCGCAGCAGCATCTGATTGATGGCACGGCTCAGCCGGCTGAACTCCACGGCCTCATCCTCACTGAGGGTGATTTCCGTCAAACTCTGCAGCTGCACGCGTTCTGCCTTTGCGGTAAAGCGCTTCAGCGGCTTCAGCGCCTTTCCACTGACGAAATACGCCACTGCGCCGCCCAGCGCCGTCACCGCCAGCGCGATGTACCAGCCGCGAATGCAGAAACTGTGCTTCGCGCCGCTCAGCTCCAACACGAACTCTCCATTGAAGCGCTCCGACAGATCCTTCCACTGCTCGTCAGGAATGTCGACGCGGATGGCCTGCGGATCCTCCTGCACATAGTGCATCACATAATTGCCGATGGAGTCCATATAGGCATGGCCAGAGGAGCACAAAAGCGTTTTCATGGTCACGCAGGCAGTCGCCAGCAGCAGAATAGTCAGCAGTGTGATTCGCCATTGCAGAGAAAGGCGTTTCAAAAGTCGTTTCATGGCTCACGGCCTCCCATCAGATAACCCTCGCCGATGCGGTTCAGAATCGGGTCATAGCCCAGCGCCGCTTTCAGCTTTTTGCGCAGGGATGAGATGTGCACCCGGATGGAGTTGCTGAAGCTGTTCACACTGCCGTCCCACACATGCTCCATCAGCTCCTCTTGGCTTACCGGCCGTCCCTGGTTAAGGAGCAGGTATTCCAATATGCCGTTTTCCTTGCGGGTCAGCGCGACGACCTCGCCCCTTACTTGTGCCGTCCGTTTTACCGTATCGAAGGACAACTCCCCGCAGCGCAGCACCGCGTCGTGCTGCACAAAGCTGCGCCGGGTCAGACTGCGCACCCGCGCCTCCAGCTCCTCCAGATGAAAGGGCTTGACCAGATAGTCGTTGGCGCCGCAGTCCAGCCCTTCCACCTTGTCGCTGATTCGGCTGCGGGCGGAGAGAATCAGCACACGGGTTTCCCGGTCCTGCTCCCGCAGCGTTTTCAGCAGATCCATGCCATCCCGTCCAGGCAGGTTCAAATCCAACAGAAGCAGGTCGTACTTCTCCGTCAGCAGCCAGTCCAGCGCGGAATCGCCGTCATAGCAGGCATCCACCTCGTAGCCCTTTTGCTTCAGGCTTTTGACCAGCGTGTCGCACAGTGCCCGCTCGTCCTCCACAATCAAAATCCGCATACTGCGCCTCCTTTGCGCTCGTGTGATCATGTCCAGTATAGCATATCGGCATAAAATGCGCATAAAATTTTCTGTTTTAACGTAGATTTTACCCCCGCTATCGTATAATGAGCCTGCGAGAAGACAAAAGGAGGGAACCTTCATGAATCTCATTTCATCGGCTTCGGGCAGGCGCGTCGTGAGGCTGGGCGTGCTGATACTGGGCGCGGCGATGCTGATTTACGGCGCGCAGCGGGGCGAGGCCGCCACGGTGCTGTCCAAGGCAATCCGAATCTGTCTGGAGTGCGTGGGCATTGGATAAGAAGAAAAAAACTTCAAAGGCTCCGCCCGTTTCCGGCTTTCTCGCCCGGTTTCGGGGATTTGCGCAGGCCTGCGCCGCGCTGCTGACAAATCCGCACCTGCCCAATCTGCTTAAGGGGCAGATTTACCGGGGAAAGGGCAAGACCGTCTGCGTGCCGGGACTCAACTGCTACTCCTGCCCCGCCGCAACAGGCGCATGCCCCATCGGGGCGGTGCAGTCGGTAATCGGCTCGTCCAAATTCAAGTTTTCCTATTATGTAACAGGCACGCTGATTCTGCTGGGGGTACTGCTGGGGCGGTTTGTGTGCGGCTTTCTGTGCCCTTTTGGGTGGTTTCAGGAGCTGATTCATAAGATTCCATTGCCCAAGAAGAAGCTGTCCACGAAGAAGCTCAGACCGCTGCGGTATCTCAAGTACCTGATTCTGCTGCTGACGGTGACGCTGCCGCTGATTTTCACCAACGAGGTGGGGATGGGAAATCCCTTCTTCTGCAAGTACCTGTGCCCGCAGGGCGTACTGGAAGGCGCGATTCCGCTGTCCCTCGCCAGTGAGAGCGTCCGAAGCGCACTGGGCAGCCTGTTTACATGGAAGAGCGTCGTGCTGGGCGCAGTGGTCGTCTTGAGCTTGCTGTTCTATCGCCCGTTCTGCAAGTGGCTATGCCCGCTGGGAGCGTTCTACGCGCTGTTTAACCGGGTATCGCTGACGGGAATGCAGGTGGACGCGCACAAATGCGTTCACTGCGGCAGGTGCGCCAAAGCCTGCAAGATGGACGTGGACGTGACGAAGACACCGGATCATCCCGAATGCATCCGCTGCGGCATGTGCGTCAAGGCCTGCCCAACGGGTGCGGTCAGCTTCCGCTGCGGTCTGAGCCGCGGGGCAAAGGAAAAAGAGAATCCAGCCGGCAAACAAGCCGTGGAGAAATAATCACAGAAAAGAAACGGAGGACATTTTCAATGAAGAAGACCTGGATTGCGCTGCTGCTGGCGCTGTGTATGCTGACCATCGTAGGAGCGGCGTCTGCCTGCTGCACTTCCGCCTGCTGCACGAAGCCGTCCGGAACGGACGAGGCGCAGACCATGGAGGAAACCTGCCCCTGCGTGATGGATGGCAAGAACATGAATGACTGCGCCTGCATGACGGGCATGTGCGATGAAAAGTGCAGCTGCGGGGAAAAATGCGACTGTGCCGAAAAGAAGCTGGAAATGCTGACCGCTGAAATGAACGCCGTGTTCGAGAAAAACATGGATCTGTGGAACCGGTTCTTCGGCATGATGGACAAGCAGCCCGACATGGGTATGAGTTACGCCGATTACCTGACGGAGCAGCTGGAACTGAAGAAGGAAAAGTTCACGGAGGATGAGTACAAGCTGCTTCAGCAGGACATTGAGACCATCCGTCGGCTGGATGAAGAGATGGAAAGGCTCATGCCGAAAGACAACGTGACGGCGGGCTCCGACATGGCGCTGGAGAGCGGCGTGGTGACGGCGGAAGGCGGCATCGTCATGGGCGGCGAAGGGATGATGATGACGGACGGCAGCATGGATGACAAGGACATGCGTGTGGAAGATGATTCGGCAGAGAAATTCCCTGCTTTCGAGGGCATGGATCTGGACGGTAATCCCGTGAGCAATGAGTTGTTTAAGGAGAATTCCGTCACGGTGATCAACTTCTGGTTCTCTGCCTGCGCTCCCTGCATCGGGGAACTGAGTGAACTGAACGCACTCAACGAAGAACTCAAGCTGAAGGGCGGCGCGGTGATCGGCATCAACGCGGACACCATCGGTGGCGACGAAAGCATGATCATGGAAGCCAAGAACATTCTGGAAAAGAAGGGCGCCATGTATCAGAACATTTACTTCCCTGCGGACAGCGAGGCAGGAAAGCTGACCTACAGCATCACGGCGTTCCCCACCACCGTGGTGGTGGACCGCAACGGCAACATGGTGGGCGAGCCAATTCTGGGCGGCATCAACAGCGAGAAGCAGATGAAGACGCTGCAAGCCCTGATCGACGAGGCGCTTGCCCGAAACGCGGCGATGCAGGACAAGAACATGCTGGTTGAGCCGGAAGGCAAGTAATCGCCGAAGCGGCGCAGGCAGTGTCTGCTGGAAATACGATAAACGCGCTCGTCAGCGGAAAGGCTGGCGAGCGTTCTTTTGATGCTGGAAGGGAAAATTGGGGATGGGGAATTTCAAAGGCGACACCGCACCACTCGGCGGCGCATTTCATTTGACATTTCCCGCAAAAGCAGTATAATACAAATAGAGATTCGCATTGATCGCGCGAATCCCGCCATCAACACGCAAAAACGAGGGAACAGCATCATGCCAATCCGCATTCCGAACGACCTGCCCGCCGCCAGCGCGCTGCGGAGCGAAAACATATTCGTCATGACCGACACGCGCGCGAAAACGCAGGATATTCGCCCGCTGAAAATCCTCCTGCTGAACCTGATGCCCACCAAAATCGCCACCGAAACGCAGCTGGCGCGCCTGCTGGGCAACACGCCGATTCAGGTGGAGCTGGAGCTGCTGATGGTGAAGTCCCACGTCGCGAAAAACACGTCCGAGGAGCACATGCTCGCGTTCTACAAGACGTTCGATCAGGTGTGCGACAAGACGTATGACGGCATGGTCATCACCGGCGCGCCGGTGGAGCGGATGGCGTTTGAGGACGTGGAATACTGGGACGAGCTGTGCGCCATCTTCGAGTGGACGAAAACGCACGTCACGTCCACGTTCCACATCTGCTGGGGCGCGCAGGCGGGGCTGTATTACCACTGGGGCGTGCCGAAGTACATGATGGAGAAAAAGCTGTCCGGTGTGTACCGTCACCGCGTCGTGCATAAAAACAGCATCCTCTTCCGCGGCTTTGATGATACGTTCATGGTGCCGCACAGCCGCTACACGACCGTCCGCCGGGAGGATATATTGGCGCATCCGGAGATGAAAATCCTCGCCGAAAGCGACGAAGCGGGCGTGTATGCAATTTCCACCCACGGCGGACGGCAGATTTTCATCACCGGTCACAGCGAATACGACGCGGACACGCTGGAGAAGGAGTACCTGCGCGACAAAGCCGCTGGTCTCCACCCCGATGTGCCCTGCAACTACTATCCCGATGACGACGACACCCGCGCGCCGATTTGCTCGTGGCGCTCGTCGGCAAACCTGCTGTACTGCAACTGGCTGAACTACTTCGTTTATCAGGCGACGCCGTACGATTTGAACAGCGTCGGCATTGTCGTTATGGATGATTTCAAGGAACAGCACGAATAAAGAACCGCCGCACCTCCAGCAAACGGAAGTGCGGCGGATTTTCTTTACCCCTCCTGCGCGCGAATCTTCTCCAGATAGTCTTCGTAGCCGCAGTAGTAGTCGGCAATCGTGCCGTCGGGCTTGATTTCAATGATGCGGTCGGCGATGGTCGTGATGAACTGGTGGTCCTGCGACGTGAAAATCACGTTGCCGGGGAAGTTGATCAGCGCGTTGTTGACCGCCGTGATGGATTCCAAATCGAGGTGGTTGGTGGGCTGGTCGAGCATGAGGAAGTTCGCGCCGGAGAGCATCATGCGGGAGAGCATGACGCGCACCTTCTCGCCGCCGGAAAGCACACTGACGGGCTTGTACACGTCGTCACCGGAGAAGAGCATCCGGCCGAGGAAGCCGCGCATGTACGTTTCCAGCTGTTCGGGCGAATACTGGGCGAACCACTGCATCATGTTGAGGTTGCAGCCGTCGAAATACTTGCTGTTGTCCTTGGGGAAGTAGTTGGTGGAGATGGTAACGCCCCACTTGAAGCTGCCGCTGTCGGGCTTGATTTCCTCCGCGAGGATGCGGAAGAGGGCGGTCTGCGCCTGTTCGTTCGAGCCGACAAGGGCGATTTTCTGCCCCTTGGTGACGATGAAGGACACGTCCTTGAGCAGCTGCACGCCATCCTGCGTGTAGTTGAGGTTCGACACCTGCAGGATGTCCTTGCCCGCCTCGCGTTCAGGCGTGAAGCACACCCACGGATAGCGGCGGGAGGAAGCGGGCATCTGCTCGATGGTCAGCTGATCGAGCAGCTTGCGGCGGCTGGTCGCCTGCTTCGCCTTGGACTTGTTGGACGAGAAGCGCTGAATGAAGGCTTGCAGTTCCTTGATTTTGTCCTCGCGGCGCTTCTTCTGGTCGTTCATCAGGCTCTGCATCATCTTGGAGGATTCATACCAGAAGTCGTAGTTGCCGACGTAGAGCTTGACCTGATTGAAGTCGATATCGACGATATGTGTGCAGATATTGTTCAGGAACCAGCGGTCATGGGACACGACGATCAGCGTGCCGGGGAAATTCATCAGGAAATCCTCCAGCCACGCGACGGAGCGGTTGTCAAGGTTGTTCGTCGGTTCGTCCAGCAGCAGGATGTCCGGATTGCCGAACAGCGCCTGCGCCAGCAGCACCTTGAACTTCTCGCCGCCCTTCAGGTCGCCCATGAGCATCGTGTGCATTTCAACGGGCAGCCCCAGACCGGTCAGCAGCGTCGCGGCGTCGGACTCGGCGTTCCAGCCGTCCATCTCCGCGAATTCGCCCTCCAGCTCGGCAGCGCGTTCGCCGTCCGCGTCAGAAAAATCAGGCTTCGCGTACAGCTCGTCCTTTTCCTTCATGATGTCGTACAGGCGCTGATTGCCCATGATTACCGTGTCCAGCACAGGATAGGCATCGTACTTGAACTGATCCTGCTTCAAGGTGGACAGGCGCTGCCCCGCGGGAATCGTCACCGTGCCGGTCGTGGGCTCCAGCTCGCCGGACAAAATGCGCAGGAACGTCGATTTGCCCGCGCCGTTCGCGCCGATAACGCCATAGCAGTTGCCCGGCATGAATTTCAAATCCGCACCCGAAAACAGCTTCTGACCCCCGAAGGTCAGGGAAACATTGCTTACCGTGATCATGGGTTTTCTCCTTACATTTCCGTGGTCGTTCCATTATATACAGACGTACCTTTCTACTATACCATATTCATCCCGGAAATGGAAGGGGGTAGGCGAAAATTACAAGGGAGTTCCTCCCTTGACCCTTCCGCGCGATTGAGTTGATGACTTTTTCATGCTGTGCCCGCGTGTTTATGCGGGATTTCGCGTCTGCGGACGCGACCAGAGGGCTTTGCGGTCGCCCTCTGGACTGCTTCGCCTGCACTCCCATGTAACTTGAGCTTTATTGCTGCGCTGCGACCTCATCCGTCGCTGCGGCGACACCTTCCCCAGAGGGGAAGGCGGGGAGTGCTCCGCGGCAAGCTGCTTTTTCCAAGGAAAGGCGGCGCAACGCCCCCCCAAACCTTCCCCTCTGGGGAAGGTGCCGTAGGCGGATGAGGTCGTCACCCCTCCGCCACCGGCAGTTCAAACCAGAACGACGTTCCTTCGCCCTCCTTGCTCTCAACCCCAAACGGCACATTGTGCTTCTCCAAAATACTCCTGACAATCGACAAGCCCAGTCCGCTGCCGATAATCGCCCGCTTATGCGTCTCCTGCGTGCGGTAGTAGCGATTCCATATCAGCGGCAGTTCCTCCGGCGCAATGCCCTTGCCGCTGTCGTGAATCGTCAGGCGCACCATCTTGCCGATGACCTCCTGATGGATTTTGACCGTCTTGTCCTCGCCCGTGTACGTCAGCGCATTGCCGACTAAGTTGTACACCACCTGCGCAATCCGCTGCTCATCCGCGATTGCTTTCACCTGCGCCGCCGGATGGAACACCACCTGATAGCCGTTTTGCTGCACCATGCGGCTCACGCGGTCGGTAATCGCCTGCACAGACGCGGTGAACGGGTACGGCGCGGGATTAAGCGCCAGCGCGCCCGTCTGCAGGCGGCTGAAATCCAGCAGTTCGTTGACCAAACTTGTCAGGCGCTGCGTCTCGTCGATGATTACCTGCATGTTCTCCGGCGTTGCCTCGCCGGGAATGTCGCGCATCATCTCGACGTAGCCGCCAATCATCGTCAGCGGGGTGCGCAGGTCGTGGCTGATGTTGGCAATCAGCTCGTGCTGCAGATTCTCCACCTGACTTAACTCCTTCGCGGCGTATACCAGCGTGCCGTTCAGTTCCGCCATTTCGCGGTACTCGCAGCCATGCGGGGGAATTTCGTACTGCCCGCGCGAGAGGGAGTGCGCCGCTTCGCTCGTCTCGACGATGGAGCGCGTTACCTTGCGGGAAATCAGCATCGCCAGCAGCGTTGCGCCAAGGAGGACGATGATGGTGATGAGCATCAGCTGCGTCCGCAATGTCGCGACGGTGCTGTCCAGCGGGGTGATGATGGAGTTGAGCAGCAGATACCCGCCCGTGCCGTCAGGGAGGGTGACGCGGCGCGCGCACAGCAGGCTCTGCTTCTTGTCGTCCTCCATCTTCGGCACGTTGCCGCGGAATTGATGGCTGTTGTACTGGTCGCCGCCGAATGGGGCGATGTTGAACAGCTCCGTCAGCGTATCGCCGTTTTCGGGAATCATGGAGCACCAGAAGGACAAATCCCGGCTGCTCATGCGGTGGATGAGGCAGTAATGAATGTCATCCGACGACAAAAACACATGCTTGTCGCTGTCCAGCAGGAGGATGCAGACGTCGTTCTGCTGTGCGAGCCTGTCCATCAGCGCGGACAGCTGCTCATTGCCGATGTTGCTCTCCACCGCGTCGGCGGCCTGGGTGATTTGCCGCGTCTTGTCCCAGCGGTAGAAGTCGTCCAGCCAGACAATCTGCATCAGCCACAGGAGCGCAAGGACGAACGCGACAAACGCCGCCAAGTAAGCGAAAACTCGGCGGCGAATGCGGGGATGCTTTTTTTCTTTCGGATTTTTGCGCATAGCGAAACACCTCTTGCTTACAAAGGCGCAGCCTTTTCGTCTCCTCGGATAAACACGCGGAAACAGTATGAAAGCGTCACCAACTCAATCGCGAAAAGGGAGTCCAGAGGGTCGAAGACCCTTTGGCAGGTGCAGGGCAGCGCCCTGCCGGAGTCCAGAGGCAGAGCCTCTGGGGTCTCCCTTAGTCCTTCTCGAACCTGTACCCAACACCGCGCAGCGTCGTAATCTTGTCGGCGTACTCACCCAAGCTCTTGCGAAGCAGCTTGATGTGCGTGTCCAGCGTGCGGTCGTCGCCGAAGAAATCGTAACCCCATACGTCGCTGATGAGCTTCTCGCGCGTCAGGGCAATGCCGCGGTTGCGTACCATGTAGAACAGCAGGTCGTACTCCTTGGGGGACAGATTCAGCTTTTCGCCCTTGATGGTCACTTGGCGCGCGGCGAAATCCACCACCATATCGCCGATGGTCACCTGCTCGCCGTCGGACGCGGCGGGCACATTGGCGGCGGTGCGCTTCAAAACGGCGGATACGCGCATCATCAGTTCACGCGGCGAAAAGGGCTTGACGACATAATCATCAATGCCCAGCTCAAAGCCGTGGATGCGGTCATACTCCTCGCCGCGCGCGGAAAGCATAATCACGGGAACTTTGGATTTGCGGCGGATTTCGCGGCAGGCGGAGAAGCCGTCGAGTTCGGGCATCATCACATCCATGATGATGAGGTCATAGTTCTTTTGCCGGCACTTTTCGATGGCTTCCATGCCGTTTGACGCTTCCTCGACGTTGTAGCCCTCGAAGGCGGCGTACTTGCGGATGAGGTCGCGGATGCGGGTTTCATCGTCAACGATTAAGAGTGTCATAGGTTAGCACCTCTTGCTCTGGTTTGATGTGCTGAATTGGGTTTCCTACGCCTTCATTATAGCCAAATCCGGGACGAAAAGCAACCGTTATGGGGCGGGGAGATGGATGTCAAGTGTTTTTCCTTTGCGCTGGATGGTGATGACGCAGGGCTGCTGCTGGGCGGAGAAGAAAGCATCCAGCGCGGTGAGATCGGCGGGGGGCTGGCTGTTCAGGGTGAGCAGCGTGTCGCCCGCCTCGATGCCGGCACGGTCGGCGCGGCTCTGGTCGATGACCGCCAGCACATAGTAGCCCCCTGACTGCCCGTCAAGCAGAATCAGCCCGGCGGACGCACTGCCCGTCAGCGCCACGGTTTCATCCGCCGAAGGACGAAACGCCACAAGCACCGCCAGCGCGCAGAGCAAAATGCACAGGCTGATAATGTGCTTCCGCTGCATCCGCATACCCCCCCTTTCTGTCTTTTCAGCGTTTATACGAATTCTCATCTAAAGCATGTCATTCGCACAGCATCTTTTCCGCCCCGGCATTGCTTCGTTCCGCTCGCGCGTACCTCCAGTACGCCTCGATTCACTCAGCTTTTCCGGAACGAAAAATCTGCTATGCTCGATGACATGTTTTAGAATCGAATTAGTATTATTCTACATCCCGCGCGTGATGGGTAGGTGAAAGTCCCTTGATTCCTGCCTGAATTTGCGGTATACTGAATCAGATTCCTTGCCGAAAGGAGATTCCCCCTATGCCGTCCAAAGACTTCACCGCGCGCCGGAACCCCGCCATTGCGGGCTGCACCGCCACCGGCGTGCTGAAAATCCTCGCGCTCGTGTTCATGTTCATTGACCACGCGGGCAAAATGCTCTTCCCGCAGATTGCTGAAATGCGGATGCTGGGGCGCATTGCCTTTCCGCTGTACTGCTGGTGCATGGTCGTGGGCATCAGCTACACGCGCTCCGTGCCGAAATATCTGGGGCGGCTAATGCTGATTGGGCTGGCGTCGCAGCCGATTTACATGGTCGCGCTCAATCACAGCTGGAATCAGCCGAACATTTTTCTGACGCTGCTCGTCGCGCTGTGCGGCGTGTGGGGCTTGAAGGCGAAAAAGCTGCTCAGCCACATTTGGGCGCCGATTCTGGCACTCTTCGCGGCGCAGCTGCTGGGGTGCGACTACGGCTGGCGCGGCGTGATGCTGGTGATGCTGCTCTACGGCGTGCGCGGCAGCCGGGCGGGCATTGCGTGCGTGATGATTGCGTTCTGCCTGTACTGGGGCGGCAGCAGTGTCGGCGTAACCCACCTGTTTGGGCAGGATGTCACGCCGCTGACCTCCTCCGCCATCGGCGCGGTGATTTCGCCGTGGCTGCGGCTGCAAACGATGGCAATTTGGGCGCTGCCGCTGATGCTGCTGCCCATCAGCCAGCAGGTGAAAATGCCGCGCTGGGTCGGCTATGCCCTCTATCCGCTGCATCTGGTGGTGCTGATTGCGCTGGAAGCCGCGCTTGCCCAGCCCATTCACACGGAGAACCTCATCAACGCTTGGAATGCGTTTGTATCCTTATTTTGACGAGGTGACGTATGGACGCTTCTCCCATCACCCCTGACCTTGACGAGGCCCTGCGCTATGCGGGCGTTCGCGCGGACGAAAGCGGCGACATGCACCGCAAAATGGCGGAAATTGCCGCGCAGTGCATGAAAAACGTCACGCCGCGCTGCACCTACCGCGTGTCCGAAATCGCGTGGGAAAACGGGATGCCGTCGCTCTTTGGCGGGCAGCTTGTTTTGCCCGGCAGAACCGCCGCGGTTATGCTGCGTTCGTGTTCCCACGCGGCGCTGCTTGTCTGCACCCTCGGCACGACGTTCGATGCGCTGGCGCGGCAGGTACAGGCGCGGAATTTTGCGGATGCGCTGCTGCTGGACGGCTTCGGCGGCGCGTATGTCGAAGCGGGCTGCAACGCGGCGGAGCGCGAAATTGCCGCGAAGCTGCCCGGTAAGTACCTCACCGACCGCTTCAGCCCCGGCTACGGCGATTTGCCGCTGGACGTGCAAAGCCCGCTGCTGGCGCTGACCGACGCGCCCCGGCGGCTGGGCGTCACCCTCAGCGAATCGAACCTGATGAACCCGCTCAAGAGCGTCACCGCCGTGATTGGGCTGTCGGACACCCCGCAGCAGGCGCGGATTCGCGGCTGTGACTTTTGCGCGATGCGGACGCGCTGCAATTTGCGAAAGGCAGGAAAAACCTGTGGAACATAAGCTGACTTTTCTGGATGGCGCAATGGGCACGATGCTCCAGCGCCACGGGCTAAAGCTCGGTGAAATTCCTGAGCTGCTTGCTATCACCAACCCGGATTTGCTGACGAATATCCACCGGCAATATATCGAAGCGGGCACGGAAATCGTCTATGCGAACACGTTCGGGGCGAATCGGCGGAAGATGGCGAAAACGCCATACACGGTGGCGGATGTGGTCTCTGCCGCCATTGCAGCGGCGAAAAAGGCTTGCATCGGCACATCCGCCCGTGTCGCGCTGGATATTGGCCCCTTGGGCGAATTGCTCGAACCGATGGGCACACTGCCGTTCGAGACGGCGGTGGACATGTTCGCGGAGATTGTGGACGCGGGCGTGAACGCGGGCGCTGACCTCATCTGCATCGAGACGATGACCGACCTGTACGAGGCAAAAGCCGCCCTGCTTGCCGCGAAGGAGCATTCGACGATGCCCGTCTGGGTGACGATGAGCTTCGACGCGACCGGGCGCACCTTCACCGGCTGCACAATTCCGTCCATGGCGCGGACGCTGGAAGGCTTGGGCGCGGACGCGATTGGGCTGAACTGCTCGCAGGGGCCGAAGCAGCTGCTGCCGCTCTTTCAGGAGCTTTGCCGCGTGACGACCCTGCCCGTGATTGCCAAACCGAACGCGGGTCTGCCCGACCCGGTTGATGGGCATTATGACCTGCCGCCGGAGGAGTTCGCCCGCACGATGGTGGATGTGGTGGGCGCAGGCGTGAGCATCGTCGGCGGCTGCTGCGGCACGAACCCCGACTACATCCGCGCGCTGCACGATGCCGTCCACGGCATGACGCCCGGCGCGCGCGACATTCATCACGGCAGCTTCCTCTGCACGCCGACGATGCCGCTGGAAATTTCCGGCGTGCGCATCATTGGCGAACGCATCAATCCGACGGGCAAAAAGCGCTTCCAGCAGGCGTTATTGGCGGGTGATTTGGATTACATCGTCGATGTCGCCATTGCGCAGGTGGACGCGGGCGCGCAGATTCTGGACGTCAACGTCGGCTATCCGGGCGTGGATGAAGTCGCCATGCTCCCGCGCGTGGTCAGGAAATTGCAGGAAGCGGTGGATGTGCCGCTCCAGCTGGATTCCACCAACGCCGCCGCGCTGGAAGCCGCCCTGCGCGTCTATAATGGCAAAGCGGCGGTCAACTCCGTCAACGGCGAAGAGAAAGTGCTGCAAACGCTGCTGCCGGTGGTGAAAAAATACGGCGCGGCGGTCGTCGGTCTGGCGCTGGACGAGAAGGGCTTGCCCAAGACGGCGGCGGAGCGCGTCGCAATCGCACGGCGCATTGTGGATGCGGCGGAACGCTTCGGCATCCCCCGCGAGGACGTGTTCATCGACTGCCTGACGCTGACCGTTTCCGCCCAGCAGGATCAGGCGGAAGAGACGCTTGCCGCCGTCCGCACGGTGCACCGCGACATGGGGCTGCAAACCGTCCTTGGCGTGTCGAACATTTCCTTCGGGCTGCCGAACCGCCTGCTGATGACGCAGACGTTCCTGATTCGCGCGCTGAATGAGGGCTTGACGCTGCCTATCATCAACCCGAATCAGAAGGAAATCATGGACGCGGTCGCGGCGTTCCGCGTGCTCAGCGGCGAGGACGAGGCGTGCGCGGCGTATGTCGAGCGCTTTGGCTCGGAAGCCGCGCTTGCCGCTGAAAAGCAGCGCACCGCCGCTGTTTCGTCTGCCCCGACCGCGAAAGCAGCTGCCGCCGTCACCAACCTCGATGATGCGATTATCCGCGGCCTCAAGGCAGACGCGGCGCGCTTGGCGAAGGAAGCGCTGGCGACCGAAAACGAATTGTCGCTGGTTGAAAAGCACCTGATTCCCGCCTTGGACAAGGTTGGCACGGACTACGAGCGCGGCGTGGCGTTCCTGCCGCAGCTGCTGGGCGCGGCACAGGCGGCGCAGGCGGTGTTCTCCGTCATCCGCGACAGCTTGGCGGCGAAGGGCGGCGAACCCGTCAAGAAGGGGCGCATCGTGATTGCGACGGTCAAGGGCGATATCCACGACATTGGCAAGAACATCGTCCGCACGGTGCTGGAAAACTACGGCTACGACGTGCTGGATTTAGGGCGCGACGTGCCGCCGGAAACGGTGGTGGACGCGGTGGTGAAGGAGAACATCCGCCTTGTTGGTCTGTCCGCGCTGATGACGACGACCCTGCCGAGCATGGAGGAAACCGTGCGCCAGCTGCACACGCTGCCGAATCCGCCGAGCATCATGGTGGGCGGCGCGGTGGTGACGCCGGAGTACGCGCAGAACATGGGCGCGTTTTACGCCAAGGACGCGCGCGCATCGGTGGAGATTGCGAAAAAAGTGTTGGGATAAGGAGGATTTCGCCCATGCGTACCCTGCTGATGGCGGATATTCACGGCAATTTCGCCGCGCTTCGGGCGATTCTTTCGACCCCGGAGGCGCAGTCCTGCGGGCGCGTCATTTCCCTTGGCGATCAGGTGAATTTCGGCCCGGAAAGCCGCAAAGTCGTCGAAACCCTGCGTTCACTCGGCGCGACGATGCTCATGGGCAATCACGAGGAGCGGCTGCTGCATCCGGATGATTTTTCCGGCTACAACTGGGCGATGCTGCGCGTGACGGCGCGGCAGTTGGCAGGCATTTCACTGGCTGATTTGCCGGTGGATGTCCGCATTGGTTCGGCGCTGCTGACGCACGGCACGCCCGGCGACCCGTACCATTTGGTTTATCCGCCGGATTTGCCGGAGGTGCTGAATACGCTGCCGGAAGACGTGTCGCTGCTGATTTCGGGGCATAATCACCTCTGCTGGGATGTCACTTCCGGGCATCGGCGGGCGTTCAATCCGGGCAGCGCCGGGCTGAATGAGACGGGCACGGGCGCGCGGGCGATGTTCGCCATTTGGGATGGCGATGAGCTCACGCCGTGCAGCACGCCCTACGACGTAACGGAAAACGCCCGCGCGTACCTCTCCGGCGGATTTGCGCGGGAAGCGCCGGAAATGAGCCGGATGTGCCTGCAAGAGATGGAAACGGGGCAGTATCAGGGCGTTTTGCGGCTGATTCGGCATGTGAAGCACGTTGCGGAAGGCATGGGGCTGACGATTGCCGACCGCGAAGCATGGCTGGCGGCGGACGCGGCCGCCCCGTGGCGCGAACCCATTTCAACCGCGGATTTCTGGGCGCGAAAGGAGAAAGAAGCATGAGCGATACCATCGCAGCCATCGCGACTGCGCCGGGACAGGGCGGCATTGCGATTGTCCGCGTGTCGGGCGACATGGCGGAGGACATTTTACGCCGCATCTTCCGCCCAGTCGGCGGGAAACATCCGCTGCCGACGCATCTGCTAACCTACGGGTATATTGTGGAGGATGAGGAGCGCATTGACGAGTGCATGGCGGTCATCATGCGCGCGCCCAAATCGTACACACGCGAGGATGTGGTGGAATTCCAGCTGCACGGCGGCGGCTGCGTTGCGCAGAAGGTGCTGTCCCTGTGCCTGTCTTCCGGCGCACGCTTAGCGCAGCCGGGTGAATTTACCCGCCGGGCGTTCCTGAACGGGCGAATTGACTTAAGCCAAGCCGAAGCCGTGATGGACTTAATCGCCGCGCAGGGCGAGCAGAGCCGCAAAGCCGCCATGCGCCAGCTGACCGGGGGCGCGTCGTCATTCATCCGCAAGGCGGCGGACGAATTGTACGCCATTCAGGCGGGCGTGGCGGCGTGCATTGACTATCCGGAGGAAATCAGCGAAGAGGAAGCCGCGAGCGACCTTGCGCCGCGCATTGCGCATCTGGCGAAAACGCTGACGGACGCCTGCGACGAGCGCGCCGCGCGGCTGCTGCAATCGGGGCTTCGTGTCGCGCTGTGCGGGCAGCCGAACGTGGGCAAATCGAGCCTGCTTAACGCGCTGCTGGGCGAGGAAAAGGCGATTGTGACCGCGATTCCCGGCACGACGCGCGATTTGGTTGAGGGCACGCTGATGCTCTCCGGCAGCGTCATCCACCTGACGGACACCGCCGGCCTGCACGACACGGACGACCCGGTGGAGCGCATTGGCGTTGACCGCGCGCGCCGCGCCCTGGCGGACGCGGACGTGGTGCTGCTGGTGCTGGACATGAGCCGCCCGCTATCCGCCGAGGACGAATCGCTCCTGCGCACGCTGCACGGGCGGAACGGCTGCATTGTGCTGAACAAGAGCGACCTGCCGCCGGTGCTGACGGAAAACGACCTGCAAGACGCGGCGGATGGCAAGCCGATTCTGACCGTCTCCGCGAGCGTTCCGGACAGTTTGCAGCCGCTGAAAAGCTACCTTGCGTCCCAAGCCGCCGTCAGCGACCAGCTCACCCTGACCCAGCCGCGCCACATCGCAGCCGCACGCCGCGCGGTTGCCGCGCTGCATCAGGCGGAGGACACGCTTCGCAGCTATTCGGTGGACTTGGCGGGCGTGGACTTGCAGCAGGCGCAGATGGCACTGGCGGAAATCACGGGCGACGAGGTGGAGGAAAAGCTGCTCGATGAAGTGTTCGGCAGGTTCTGCGTAGGAAAATAAACAAAATAGGCAGGCACACCACAAAAAGCGTACCTGCCTTTTCATTTACTTCCGCTCAATCACCGTCTGGCTGTCGCTGACGCCCGGGGTCGTCGGGTCAATCACAACGCCCAAGGTGCTCAGCAGGGACAGCAGCGCCGCGCCCAGCTGCATCACCTGCTCCTGCGCTACCGTCGTCTCAATGCCGAACAAGTCCAGCAGGTTGAACACGAACGTGCAGACGACCGCCAGCAGCGTCGTCAGCCAAACCTTGTTGCGGAAACGAAGCGACCAGTTGATTTTCATGCAATCATCCTTTCTGTGCAAATCTTTTTCTTCACGCTGGAAGAAAAATGGGAGGAAAATCGTTTTGTTTGTGGAAATGGTACATCATCCGACAACGAAAGGGGAGATTCTGATGAAGAAACGTGTTTTGTCAGCCCTGATGGCGCTGCTCCTGCTGATTCCTGCCGCCGGAAGTGCCGAGGAAGCGCCGATGCTGCTGGAATCCTACGCTTCATGCGGCGCGCGGCAGGTGACGTTCGCCTATCCGGAAGGGTGTACGGTGGACGCGCGCGACAAGGTGGGGACGCTGGTATCCATCGACGAAAACACAAGCGTGTCGGTGGTTGTGACCAAGAAGGGCAACTCCGGCATCGACGAAATTCAGGAGAATATCGGCGATTCGTCGCTGATTCTCACGCTGTCCGACGATATGCAGCTCTACGCCACGCATGGGATTCCGAATTTCCCGTGGATGGGCAGCGATATCGTCGAAGTCGGCATCAACCTGCCCGGCGGCGTTGATGTGGTGGTGACTGCCCAGTGCCTCTATGGCGATACGGCAGTTTACGACCTGCTGCTGACCATCGTCGGCTCGCTCACGGATGCAGCGCCGCTGCAAACGTGGCTGGAGGAAACGTGGATTCCGTCATTGATGCAGGAATGACCATCGGGGGTGCTTGGGTGGACGCGCGTTCCACCCAAGCCGATTTTATTATCCGCGACGGTCAGCCAGTTCCCACAGCGCCAGCTTGCTCTTCTTGCCGAAGATACCATCAACCGTGAGGTTGTTATCCTTCTGGAAAGCCTTCACTGCGGTTTCGGTGTTTTTCCCGTAGTAGCCGTCGGGAGTGCCAACGTCCGTGTAGCCGAGATCATACAGATCGCTCTGAATGCGCTTAACAGGCAGATAGTATTTCCCGGAATGGGAAGAACGCTTCCAAGCGGGGGTGCTATATCGCGGGATGTACAACTCATCGTCGGCGCAGCGAATGTACTCACGCTTCAGATAATCGCAATGGACAAAGCCCTCAATCTTGTCAATACAGTCGAAAACGGTAACATGGTCAAAAGAATCCACATAGTAATCCGTTTCAACGCCATAGCCACGGGGAAGTTCGGTAATCACATTGCTGGTATTCTTATCGGGGGTGCTGCGCAGGTGCACAGTCTGCCCCGCAGGAACGTCAATCCAAAATGCACTCATTATATTTACCTCTATTTCTTAATGTAGTATTTATATACCTCACTCCTGAGGTGCGTCGTTTAGGGCGTGAGAGTAAAGTCGTGTTACGCCATCCGCCCGCGAATCTCCTGCAAGCCATGCTCCGCCTCGTCCATGCGCCCCTCCAGACGGTAGGTGCGCTCAATCAGGTTGTTGTGCTGGGCGACGCGCTTTTCCAGCTGCGCCAAGCGGTACTGCGTCAGCCGGGAGGACGCCAGCACGCCCGCGCATGACCCCGCCAGCGTGCAGAAACCCGAAATCAGCGCCACCAGCAGCGATTCGCTCATGCGCCGCCTCCTTCCAGCGCCGCCCACGTCTGTTTGCCGACGATGCCGTCCACCTGTAAGCCCCGCTCGGACTGGAAGCCCTTCACGCTGCACCGCGTCATCGTGCCGAAAATGCCGTCTACGGCAAGGTCATAGCCCGCGCGGTTCAGCAGCGTTTGCAGCAGGCGGACGGAATCGCCCCTGCTGCCCGTGCGGAGGGTCGGGCGGGACACGCTGACGGCGGGCGCTGCGGAACTGCCACGTTCGGCGACGTCCTTCAGCCAGCCCCAATAGCGCCATTTGCCGATTTTGCTGTCCGCCTTGACTGCCATGCCTTCGGTGGAGGCGTGGACGATGCGCAGCGGCGACACGCTCGTGACCAGCCCGATGTGGCAGAAGTCGCCCAGATTGTCTGAAAAGCGCGCGGGCGTTTCGGATTTCCACTTGAACACCGCCATGCCGGGGCGGAGGTCGGCGGCGGATGCAATCGTACCCGAACGGGCGAGGTACTTGCGGAAAATGGTGTTGCTGCCGTGGTAGATGGATGCGCCCTGACGGCGGAACGCGCGGACGAACATGCCGGAACAGTCGATGCCGCGCGCGTCGTTCGTGCCGGGGGATGCGTAGGGGAAGCCGATGCAGGCTTCAAAATCGCTGATAAGCTGCGAAAGATTGAGCAAGCCAATCACCTCCTGATAATAATGAGCAATGGGATAGTGTGCGTAACCTGTGGATAAACACGCGGAAGCAGTATGCAGATGCGACCAACTGAATCGCGCGAAAGGGTCAAGGGAGGAACTCCCTTGTCACGTCCCCATCTTCTCGATGACCTTCAGCGTGATGACGGAGGTCACGAAGCCGCCGGGGTTTGTGGGCATCATCAGCAGGGAGTGCTGACCGGAATCAACCGCGCCGGTAGACGTGCGGCGGAGGTAGGGGAGCGCATCGAGCGACTGCGTTTTGCCCCACACGCTGTATGGAATTTCCGTGCCATCCACCAGGATGGTTTGGATGTACACGCCGTTGTCCGCCGCCATCCGCATCACGCAGGACAGCACCGACGGGTACTCATCCAGCGTGAAGGGGTGCGAAATCGGGGCGGTGTAGGTGCCGGTCGCGCGATTGCGGAAGGTCAATTCCGTCAGCTTGCCGCCGATGAGCTTGCTTGCGTTCACCTCGCGCAGCAAATCGGCGATTTCGTCGGACAGCGCGGGCTGCCGGTTTGCCAGCGTCAGCGTCACCCGACCGGGCTGCCCGAACACGTCCGGAATGTGCATGGCGACAATGCGCTCCACCAGCACCGTATTTTCCTCCGGCAGCGCCAGCCGGAAACGCTGCCCCAGCCGGAAGGTATCCAGCGATTCGCCCGTGATGCGCGAGAGGTCGATGCCCTGCAGCTGCACCGTCGTGGTCGGCTGACTGTGCCGCTCCAAGTAGCGTTCCGCCACGCGCTTCAGCGTATCCGCATCCATGATTTGGTCGCTGGTGAACGTTCGCGCGGCAATGCCCCACGTTTTCGTGTCCGCCGCGTCGATGTATTCGCGCCCCAACAGCGGGGTCAACGTTACGCGGTCAAGCCCCTGCCCGCAGCCATAGGGGAACACGCGCGTGCAGAGCCGGCTCGCGTCGCGGGTGACGCGCACGGTGCTGATGTTGCGCGTCAGCCGCCCTTCGCACGAAATTTCTTCCGGCAGCTTGCGCAGATGCAGCTTCCACGGCAGCTTCGTCTGGTCGAACGCCCAGCAGAGGTTCGCGGGCAGCATGTCCAGCAAGCTCGTCAGCGCGGCGTAAATTGACTGCGTCTGCCCAATCGCGGAAATCACCAACCCCTCGTCCGCCTCGATGTCGCCCAGCCGCCAGCGTATGCGCGTCTGGTAGCTCAGGATGCGCTTGAGGATGGTTTGCACGTTTTCCGCGTACGTCAGCGCGGGCAGCATGTCGTCCGCCAGCGTCGCCATCCCGTGCTCCAGCTGCACCACGCGCCGCAGCCCCGGCTCTTCGCTGATGCTGGAAACGCGGTAAATTTCGTCATCCCCGAAGCCGTCACAAAGGCGCACGAAGTCCCGCACACAGACGGGCGCATCCTCCGGCGGCAGCACCATTTCCGCCATCGACAGTGGCTGAAGCGAACGGTCAACCGTCAGGCGAATCGGGTGCAGATCCGCGCGCGGTTTCATTTTGTCGTCCAGCAGACACGGCAGATTCATCAGCAATACCTCCCTTTGCACCGCCCGGACACAAACGCCGCAGCGCTGGCTTCCACGCGGATTTCGTTCAGCACACCCGGCCGCAGCAGCAAATCATCCGCGCTATCCGGCGTGCGATAGGGCAGGATGGACACTGTGCTGTCATTCGACACCATTTCCGCCGCGAAAACGCCCGCGTCGTGGTGAATCCGTACTGCCGCGCCGGGGGCAAGCGTCAGCCCCTGAAAGCTGATTTTTCCCGCGGCGGATATGGTCAGCGTCGTGATGGCAGTGTCGCCAATGTTGCGAATCAGCAGGTTCAGCGGCGTTTCGGGCGCGTCGCCGGGGACGGCAAGGAGCTTAGACGGCGCATCGGACGTGTTCGGCATCAGGAAACTTGTCTCCGCAGCGTCCTCCCAGTAGGGGCAGGAGAATGCCGTGAAAACGAGAGAGAGCGTCTCCAGCCAGTTGAGCGTGCTCATGGTCGGATACTGTGTGCAGACGACGCGCAGCACTCGCTTGCCGTCCTCGTGCAGCGTCAGCGTGCCGCCCGCTTCTGCCCACGCCGCCACAAGGTGCAGCAGCTGATGCCGTGCGGCGATGTCGTATTCCTCAATCAGGAAGCGGACACGCAGGGACAGCTGCTCCCGCTGGCGGCGCAGCAGGTGCAGCCCGCCGCCGATGCGGCTCGCCGTCACCGTCCGCACGGCGGGCGCAAGCTCCTCCACATCCAGCAGGTGAATCCGCGCATCAAGGTCGTGCAGGGTTGTGCCGTTCAGGGCACAGTAAAGTCGGTCAGCCAAGGGAAATGCGCCTCCTTTCTCATACTAATTCTCATCTAAACCATGTCATTCGCACAGCATCTTTTCCGCCCCGGCATTGCTTCGTTCCGCTCGCGCGTACCTCCAGTACGCCTCGCTTCATGATTTACCTGCCGCGCGATGATGGCGGAGATAATCGGCGTGAGCGCTTCAGCCAGCGCGTCGTAGTCAATCTGCGGCGTTTCGGTGGATTCGGGATTTTGCAGGGCGTCGGCAAGTACGTCAGGCTGCGTCATGCGTCTCCTCCTTCCACCAGTACAAGCGCGCGGGCAGATTTACGTCGCCCGGACGGTCATTCTGCGCCAGAAACGTGAAGGGCAGCCTGCCCGCGCCATCAGGCACACTCGTCAGCGACGCGCCGGAAATGCAAAGCGGGTTGCGCAGTTCAATCACCAGCAGCCCCCGGCTTGTCGTACCAATCCAGCATAGGCGGGAAAGCGGCTTGCGCGCCTGCTTCGGCGTGAGGGTTGTTACGCGCTCGGTCATTTCCGTGTCCGAAGGCAGCAGGCGCGCCAGATTTTCGGGCGTTACGTCCAGCATTGTGCCGCTGAGGGTAACGCGCCAGTCAATCAAGCGGATGCTCCCGGCAAACGGCAGCCGGTGCGAACCGCTCTCCGGGTCGAACTCGCGCGGCACAGCGCGGAAGATGCCGCCGCCGCACGTCGTGCCGATGCGCTTCGTATCATCCGCGACGGCCTCCGCCATGCAGTCCAGCGGGTCGCGGCTGGAAAGCGCCCTGTCAAGGTCGAAGCCGCAGAGCAGCATCCCTTCGCCCAGCTGCAAGCACTCGGCGGACGCGGGATGATGGGAAATCAGCAAAGAAACTCCTCCTTTCGCAGGGAATAGCATTGATTCGGGTAGTGGGTGAACGCCATCGTCATCCGCAGGACGGTGATGGCGCCCTTCTCATGCCCGATGGCGCATTTGGGGGATTGCAGCAGCGCCAAGCCGCCGCCGTAGTGCACCAAACTGCCGGAGAAGCGCATCACCCGCGCCGCCTTTTCGGCGATTCGCGTGTGGCTGTCCCCGCCGCGTTCATAGCAGCAGAGGGTGATTTCGCCCGTGCCGCCGAACGCTGCGGGGATTTTGGCACTCACCACCGCGTATGGGTACGGCGCGTCCGGCGGAACAGTTCCTTCATAATATACATCGCCCAGCAGGGCGGAAAAGCGGCTGACCAGCGCGCGAAGCAGCGTCATGCGTCCGCCTCCATTCTCTCCAAGCGCACCTCGGCGTAGGGGAAACCCGCGCCCAGCGGCGTTCGCCTGTCCTCCGGGCGGGAGCAGACGCGGTAGTGCGCGCCGTCCTTCTCGCGGCGGATGATGTCGTCCAATTTCAGCGGCGTTTCCGGCGCACACAGCAGATACGGTGTCACGCGGATGAACGGTTTTCCGCCGCGCTCGCCCTCTTCGCCCAGCGCATCCGCCAAGGCGGCGCGGAAGGGCAGCTCGGTCACATCCTGCTGGAGCTGCCCGCCGCAGGGGTCAGGGCAGGAAGCGGATTTCAGCAGCGTAAACGGCTCGAAGTAGTCCGTCAGCATCAGCCCTTCACCTCCGGGAACATCCGCAAATAGGGGCGCAGGCGGCGCTCAAAGACCTTTTCCCATGCACTGGAACTCTGGCTGCGGCTGTACGAGCCGAATTTCTCCGTCAGCAGCGTTTCGTCCGGGTGCTTGTCCGCCCAGTCGCGAATGTCGCGGCACAGGCGCAGGAAATCCGCCGTCGGGGACAGGAGATGGAGCAGTCCGCGCCAGCTCCCATCCGCCGCATCCGGCAGTTTCCCGTTTTCGTCCAGCTGGTGGACGCCATCGAGCGAGCCGGAGCCTTCGATGGCGACCCACGCGCCGGGCGCAAGAGGCGGGTCAAGGTCAATGATGCCGTCCGCAACGGTGAACGTGCCGGTCAAAGTCGACGCAATGAAGTAGTTGCGCATCTGCCGCATCACGTCCTGTACGGTTACGGTCATCAGGGGAATCCTCCTTTCGGATTAAGCCGTAATGGTGTGGATATACACGCCATCGGGCTGCACGACCTTGCAGCCGCACAGGTTCAAGCCCTTCACGCCGTCGCAGAAGCCCTTTTCGGGGCGGTACGCGTCCGTGCGGGCAATCTGGTTGGCGAACGTGACCGCATCGGGAATCATGGCGATGATTTCGTTCGTCAAATCAGCGCTGACGTAAATGTCAAAGCCAGCCGCACGCCCGATAGCGCCCTCCGCCAGCCGCGCTTCCGCCGCCGCGGAGCCGTTGACGAACCGCTCGTCCATCAGCAGCTGACCTTCAATCGCAATCGGCACAATCAGCTTGCGCTCAAAGCGCGGGACGTGCTTGAGGTCAAGTGCGTTCTTGATGCTGATGAGCAGTCCGTACAGTCCGCCCTTGTCCGCCGTCGGAATCGCGCCGGACACTTTCGTGCCCGCGCCCTTGCGGATGGTAGCGAGGATGTACTTCTCGGCATCCTCCGCCAGCTGATAGGCGGCGTTGCGCATCGCGCCGTCCATCAGGTCAACGCGCGCCTGTGCCGCGTCCACGTCGCCGATGAGGAAGTTGTAGTACGCGCCGTGGTCGATGGTCAGCACAATGTCCGTGCCGCTGAGGGCTTCCGGTTCGGCGAGGTCCGTCGTCGGGTCGTAAGGGCGCACGGTAATGTCCGACAGGTTGGAGATGTGAACGGTGTCGCCCCACTGGCTGATTTCGCCCTCATAATTGCGGGAGCAGAGCGAGCCGAACACCAGCGCCTTATGGAAGTTCTCCTGAAGGCGCGCAGACCAAACCTTGGGGATGAAGCTGGAAATAGCCATATGGTATTAATCTCCTTTCGATAGTACGGAGCAGACACTGCTCCAGTTTCGGTTGATGTCCTCCTGCGACATGCGGCGCACATCCTCCTTTGTCAGCGGCGGCGCGGCGGTCACAGGCGGGGAAACGACGTCGGTCGGCAGGCGCGTCGGCTGCGCGAAGAACGCGCCGTACTGCGCCTTGAGGGGAGTAAGCAGCGCGTCCGGGTCGGTGATTTCGTCGTCGTCAAACGCGCTTTCATCGGGGTGGAGGGCAAGCAGCAGCAGATCCAGCGCGTGAGGGTTTGCCCCGGCGCTTTGCAGGGCAGCGCGAAGATTCGCATGGCGCGCCTGCTGGTGCTTTTCCGTCTCCACCTGCTGACGATAGGAATCAAACTGCCCGCCCAGCGCCGACAGTTCCTCGCGGGCGCTGTCACGGGCATGGCACGCCTCGTCGCGCGCCTGTGTCATTTCGGCAAGCGCCGCCCGGATGCTTTCGAGCTGTGCCGCCTCGCCGCGTGCGGCATCGCGCTCCTGCCGAAGCGCGTCGATGGATTCCGCGTGAGCGGCAATGATGCGTTCCGCCGCATCAGGCGAAATCTGCAATTCCTTTAGCAGACTGCGGGTCAGGGACATGGAAGTACCTCCTTATAAGTTGAAGCGTTTCTGCAAGGGGAATCGTCCGCGTTCCCTTTGCTGCGAGAAAAATCAAGTGGGGGAGTGTCCGCTGCGAAGGGGTCGAGGGGGCGATCGCAGACTTCGTCTGTTTTCATTGCCCCCTCGTCGCGCCCGCAGACGCGAAACCCCTGCTTGCGGGAAAGACCAGCTATGGTCGGAGGTCAGGCTGCGTGGTCGCGCCCATTTGGCGCGACACTGCATAGATGTTGGGTAGAGCAGCTTGGGGGCGCTCCTGCGGGAGCGCAAAGTTACTGGCAGGGACGCTTCGCTGCCTGCGCCTTTGTTGGCGGCTTCTTTTGAATTGGTCGCCCGCGGAACGGTTGGGGCGTTGCCCCAAACCCCAGCAGGGACGCTGTCCCTGCACCCTGCAAGGGGCATTGCCCCTTGACCCGTTTTTTGTGCCCCGGCTTGAGCGCGTTTCAGCGGCGCTATGGGATAGCAGCGTTAAACCGGGTTCCCCGCGCCCTTCACCAATCCCCCAATCTCCTCATCCGCGATATACGGATTCAAGCGCAGCGCCGTCCGCTGGTCAATATCCTGCCGCATGTTCTGAATATCCGCCACCAGCTCACTCTCATTGGCAATCGCCTGCCGCTTGAAGTGAATCTCCTCCGTCTCCAAGTGCAGCAGCGTCAGCAGCTCCTGCATAAAGTGCCGCACCTGCCACTCGTACCTGTCCGCCTTCAAATTCAAGTTCGCCATTGCCGCGCGAATCGCCACATTCGTCAAGCTCCCGCCCGTCAGCGAAGCCATATCCAGCGCCATGTAGTCGTTGTACAGCGCCCGCTCCAGCAGGTTCAGCGCTGCCTGCCGCGCGGCATAGGGCACCTCAATCGTGTGCGGCTCGGCGGTTGCGCCGCTGCCCGAACCGTCGGAGAGGTTCGCCACCGCCTTGATGCGGCTGATTTCCTCCAGCATTTCGGCAATGTCCTCCGTCGTGCCGCTGAAGTTGTTCAGCACCCAGTAGACGTCGTTGGCGCGGGCGAGGTTGTCCGCAAAGTCGGAGAGAATGTTGTCGTACGCGTCGATTTTCGCCTGAATCGCCGGCGTCAGTTCGCTCTTGCCTTCCTGATTCGCGTAGAGGGGGATGAGCGGCAAGCGCCCGTAGCCTTGACGTTCCACGTCGAGGGTATCGCCGAGCGCGTCGCGGCGGAGCGTGCGCACATACGCCGTTTTCTCCCGGACGACATCGACCTGCTTGCCGCTGACGCGCAGGATGGTCACGCCGTCCTGCTCGAACAGGCGCAGGAACATCGGGCGTTTTGCGCCAAGCTGCCAGAACTGCACGCCCAGCATGAGTTCGCCGGTCATTTCGTCCAGCAGGGGGAAAAATCCGCTGCCCGCCGCCCGCGCCATCTCGATAATTTCCAGATGGTCGGCATTCCAGTAGCCGTAGCTGACCCCGTGCAGCAGGGCGCATTCGCCCAAGCGGGAGAGAAGGTGGTCGAAATCCGCACCGAGACGTTTTTTCGTCTCCTCCGGCAGTGAAACGCCTTCGGAGAGCAGAAACTGGTTCTGCTGCGTGACGAATCGGAACAGGAAGCTGCTGCCGATGCGGTTGCCGACGACGTCTTCCGTTCCCGCGCGGACGTGCCGCCGTCCGTCCGTGCCACGAGTCTCGATTTTCCGGGCGCGGAGGATGGTCTTGCGTGCAATCGTGGGATTTTCGCCCCGGAAGTAGCTGCTGGCGCTCAGCGCGCGGACAAACTCCGCCGATGCCTTGAACTTCTCGATGGCCTTGCACAGCAGGGCGATTTTGTCCTCCGCGGCGAGGTAGTCTTGGTAGGTGTAGGTGGTAAACATGAAACCTCCTTCATGATGTTAGAAGATGTTGCGCGTTTTGCGGATGTTCCCGTTCTCACAAGCCGCAATCAAACTCCAGTTGCATGATGGTGCGCTGCGAAGGGGTGTCGGGGGCGATCGCAGACTTCGTCTGTTTTCATTGCCCCCTCGTCGCCTCCGCAGAGGCGAAACCCCTGCTTGCGGGAAAGAACAGCTATGGTCGGAAGTCAGGCTGTTCGGTCGCGCCCATCTGGCGCGACAATGTGCAAGTGGTGGATAGAGCAGCTTGGGGGCGCGTCTGAGGACGCGCAAAGTTACTGGCAGGGACGCTTCGCTGCCTGCACCTTTGTGGGCTGCTTCCTTTGAATTGGTCGCCCGCGGAACAGTTGGGGCGTTGCCCCAAACCCCACAAGGGACGCTGTCCCTTGACCCTGCAAGGGGCATTGCCCCTTGACCCTTATCCAAAATCCGCATCACGCACGCGGCGCTGTCCGGGGCGTCATCGTGCGCCGCCGTCTCCGAGTAATCCAGTATCTGATCCACATACGCGCGGTCTGTCCCCGCCAAAATCGTCACATTGCCCCACCATTTCCGCAGGTACGTCGCAATTTTGACGTGCTTATTCATCCGCTCGCTGTAGCGCCGCACCAGAAACCCGCGCTGCGCAATCTCCCGCGCCAAATACCCCTTGTCGCCGTTCGTTTCGCAGTAGACCGGCTCACACAGCAATCGCCGCGCCTCCGATAAGGCTTCATCCAGTACAGAATCGACCGGCTTCTGCCAAATCCGCCCGTACAGGTACGCCCGACCGCCGCGGATGCACCCGCACGTCAGCGCCGTGAAGTCCTCGCCGCCGTAGGACGCGTCCAGATGCGCAATGCCGTCGCGCAGCAGCAGCGGATCCTCCGTCTCCGGCGGATGCGCCTCGAACAGCCCGCCGCCGGTCGCGATATGCCGCAGCTCGTAATTGGCGGCGAAGAGCGTCGGCGACATGGCGGCGCGCAACTTCGCAATCGCGTCCTTCGTCAGCAGCCCGGTCTGATAGCAGTCGTACTTTTCCGGCGGCGGCATCAGGCGGAACGCGTCGTCCGGGTGCCAAGGCGTGCCTGTGTTCAGGATTCGCCCGCCCGGATTGCGGATGTTCTGCAGTTCCTGATACACGCCGCAGATGCGCTTGCGCTCCACGGCGCTGATTCTGTCCTGCAGGTTCACAATGTCATCGGTGAGGATGATGTCTGCGTGCTTGCCGGTCATCGACCCGCCTGTGCCCAGCCCCAGCAATTGCGGCGCACCGCGGATGGCGGCGTAGCAGTCCGTGTTCACGCTCCACATGTCGCCGCGCAGCACCTGCACAGGGCTGCCGTAGATGCGCCCGGTCAATTCCTGCATGGCGTCCGTTGACAGCAGCAGCTTCACTTGCCGCAGCACCTCCAGCACGTCGCTGTCCGTCTTGCGCAGGAACAGCAGGTTTTTCCGCGGATACACCACGAGCATCACCGCCATCGCGAAGGATAGGCACGTCGTTTTGTAGCTGCCTCGGTGCGCCAGCAGCGTCATGTCTCCCTGCCCGAAGACCATCTCGCGTATCCAGCGCCCGTGCAGCGTGTCCGTCAGCCGCGTCAGCCCGCATAACCGCGCCGCTTCCGCGGGCTTTTCCATCAGCAGCATCAGCGCGTCGCGCCCATCCTGCGTCAGCGGGGATTGCTCATTCGTGGGGTTTCACCTCTTTTCGGGATTTTCGTTTCTTTCCACTCAGCGCGGCAATCGCGTCGTCAATCGCCTGCGCGACTTCCGGCGGGCGCCGGGGCGCTTCGTCCTCCTTTCCGGCGAACAGCCCGTGGTATTTCGCCAGCGCATCCGCCGCCTTCATCTGCTCGGCGGTCTTTTCGCCGCGCATCAGCTGCGTGAATGTCTCCAGCACCTCCTCCTTCGTCGCGATATCCGGCGCACGAACCTGCGTCATGGGATGGCTCCTTTCCGGCGGATGATTTTTTGCCGTTCCCCCTGCCGCCGATAGGGGGGCAGTCAATAGCGAACACATCAGCGCGGGAATGTTTGTTCGCTTAAATGACGAAAAGAAGTGTACCACCCTTCGGCGCAAAATGCAAGCAAATTTGATTTCATTTGATTTCACTTGATTTTGCTTGATTTGATTTTAACTCGCCTGATTTGTCAGTGACCGCACATACCCCAGCCGAATCTGGTTCACCCGCGCCCCGGTCAGGTTCATCTCCCGCCCGATGGCTTGATCTGTCAGCCCTTTGACGTAGTACCGCTGGATGATCATGAACGTTCGCGGGTCGCTGATTTCCTCCAAAAGCGCCCGCATCGGCGCATTCATCGCCGTCAGCGTCGATTTTGCCTTCGCCTGCAGCGTCTGCGAAAACATGGCGTCGTGGTCGTCCGCGCTCATCATGTGCGCCGCATCCTGCTTTGCAATCACCAGCTTTCGGTATGAGTCCAGCATTTGCTGTCGTGTCATTCTCCTCACCCTCCTCAGTAAGGCGAACATCAATTCGCCTATGAACTTGTGGGTATCATAACACAACATAAGGTTCATGTCAAGATGCATTTTTACCTTTTTGGACTTGATTTTTTGTGCGTATTGCAGTATAATAAACGTGAGGTGATAATCATGTACGGACAAAACATCCGCCTTTTCCGTAAGCAGAAGGGCATGAACCAGCACGAACTCGGCGCTGCCATGGACGTTTCTGCTGTTTCCGTCAGCAAATGGGAACGCGAACAGACGCAACCCGACATTGAGACGCTGCAGAAGCTCGCTGATTTGTTTGATACGTCGATTGATGAGCTCTGCGGCCGCCCACCCAAGCCGGAGGACGCGATGGACAACATGAGCGTCATGTGCCGCGCTTTCCGCCAGATGAAGCCGGAGGAGCAGGAGAAGTATCTTGCGGTCGGCAAGGCGCTGTTCGCCAGCGCGTTCGCCCCTGCCGCCCCCGCGCAGAACGACGATGCAGCAGAATAATGGGATGTCCCGCGCCGCGGCAATGGCATATCGTGTGCTGATTCGCCGCGGCGTTTCTGCATTGCCCGTGCATCCGCTGGAAATCCTGTCCGCGTGCCGCAATACGGTCGTCTGGGCGGATGTGACCGCGGCGGAGCGGCTGAAAATCCCGCGCGAGGTGCTTTTGCGGCAGCTTGCGAATGCCGAAGCGATCACGTTCCGGCAGACCATCCAGGGGGAAACGCGCTTCATCGTCGTCTATCGCGAGGGCGGCAACCCGGCGCGCCTGCGGTTCACGCTTGCGCACGAGCTGGGGCATCGTCTGCTGCACCGCGGGGACGAGCCGAACATGGAGCGCGAGGCGGATTGCTTCGCGAGCCACCTGCTCTGCCCGCGTCCGACGATGGGGCGGCTCTGTGCGCGGGAAAATACCTTTTCGGTGGAGCAGGCAGCAGTGCTTGCGTATGTGTCCGCGTCGGCGCTGCAGCGACTTTCGCGCGTGGAAGAACTGACGGTTTCGCCGGAGATTTTGTCCGCGGCGGATGATTTGCTGGCGGATTGGGCGCAGCGGGTGCCACTCCCGCCCCAAAGACCGGGGCAGCATCGGCTGCAAATCCGAACGAAATTCCTCCAGGGGACGTGAAAACGCTTCCCAAACGCGAAAATGACGCGATTTTGCGGCAAATAACGTTCGGAAGACCCCAAAAGTCTCAAAAAAACCGCAAAAACCTTCAAAAAACCTCTTGACGAGCGGACGAAAAAGTAGTATACTGACAAAGCTGGTTGCGCGAGCCGCTGAAAAGCCGCCTGCGAGACTGGTACGAACCTTGAAAACGATACAGAACAAAAACAACGCAAACAAGACAGTAATTCCGAATGAGTGAAACTTGGTCGGGGAAACCTGATTGAGGGATAAAGGATTAAACGAAAGAGTTTGATCCTGGCTC
>QWCH01000083.1_pt1 | contig 148241 bp, 164 predicted proteins | sample 1972671 | NCBI WGS metagenome assembly QWCH01 (sample SAMN09866713, study PRJNA288562) | Human gut metagenome isolate term3_stool, whole genome shotgun sequencing... | isolation source: gut | host: Homo sapiens | place: USA: California
TAAGAAAACCCCGGAAAACCTTGATTTTCCGGGGTTTTTGAACCATTTTGATATAGTCTGAGCAGTCGATTATCGCTTGCTGAACTGCGGAGCGCGACGTGCTGCTTTGAGACCGTATTTCTTGCGCTCCTTCATGCGAGGATCGCGGGTGAGGAAACCGGCCTTCTTGAGAATGGGACGGTAGTCGGGATTGACGAGCAGCAGAGCGCGGGCAACGCCGTGGCGCAGGGCGCCGGCCTGACCGGACACACCGCCGCCCTCGACGGTGGCGACGATATCGACCTTACCGAGGGTCTCGGTCGCGGCGAGGGGCTGACGGACGACCATCTTGAGGGTCTCGAGACCGAAATACTCGTCGATGTCGCGGCCGTTGATGGTGATGGAGCCGGTGCCGTTCTCAAAGAGATGCACGCGGGCAACGGAGGACTTTCTGCGGCCGGTGCCGTAGAGGTAAGGCTTCTTGGACTGATACATTCTTCTTTATCCTCCTTTACTTGACTTCCCAGACTTCGGGCTTCTGAGCCTGCTGCTCATGAGCCTCGCCGGCGTAGATGTGCAGGCGCTTGAGGGAGTCCTTGGTGACGGTGTTGCGGGGCATCATGCCGCGGACCGCGACGCGCATCGCGAGCTCGGGCTTCTCCTGCATGAGGATGCGGTACTTGGTCTCCTTGAGGCCGCCGACCCAGCCGGAGTGAGTACGGTAATACTTCTGCTCCATCTTGTTGCCGGTGAGGACCGCCTTGGAGGCGTTGATGATGATGACGTTGTCGCCGCAATCAGCGTGCGGGGTATAGGTGACCTTGAGCTTGCCGCGCAGCAGATCGGCTGCCGCCACGGCGGTCTTGCCCATGGGCTTGCCGGCAGCGTCGATAACGTACCACTTACGCTCGATGTTGCCCTTGTTCGCCATAAAAGTGGACATGGTGTTTTTCCTCCGTTTGAAATCTATCATGTAGGCTTTCGCTTTACATTTTCTCTGTTCCCTGTTAAAATCGGAACAAAGCTATTTATAGCACTTCTCCGCCCCTCTGTCAACACCATTTTAATTTAGCGCAGTCAATACTCTTGAAATCTCTTTTTTTCTTCGATTTGCTCTCGTTTTCTGAAATGGCAAATTGAAATTTTACTCTGTTACCCGGGAGGAATACCGAACCATGCAGGAAATTCTGGGCCTCGTGCGCCGCTGCGTCGAGGATTACGACATGATCCAGGCGGGCGATACCGTCGCCGTCGGCGTCTCCGGCGGCAAGGATTCACTTCTCACGCTCACCGCGCTCGCACGCCTGAGCCGCTTTTATCCCAAGCCGTTCCGGGTCGTCGCCATGACCGTTGAGGCGGGCACGCCGGGCATGAGCTTCGACGGCGTGGCGGACTACTGCCGCGCGCTCGGCGTGGAGTACATCCGCGTGAACGTCCCCATCTATGAGGTCGTGTTCCTCGAGCGCAGGGAGAAGAACCCCTGCTCGCTGTGTGCCAAGCTGCGCCGCGGCGCGCTCTCGACTGCGATGAACGAGCACGGCATCAGGAAGATCGCGCTCGGCCACCACTACGACGACGCGGTGGAGACCATGCTCATGAGCCTTATTTTTGAAGGACGGCTCGGCTGCTTCCAGCCCGTGACCTACCTCAGCCGCACGGACGTCACGCAGATCCGCCCGCTTCTCTATGTCAAGGAGCGGCAGGTCGTGAACGCCGCAAAGCGGCTGGAGCTGCCCGTCGTGGAGAATCCCTGCCCCGCCAACGGCGAAACGCGGCGGCAGGAGATCAAGGAGCTCATCGCCTCGCTCGAGGGGCGCTATCCCGACCTCAAGCAGAAGATCTTCGGCGCGATGCAGCGCTACCCGCTCTACGGCTGGGGCGTCGGCGGCGAGGACAAGTGAAAAGCCGCCGGTCGGCGGTCTCTCCGAAAATATGTAAGCTAAACGAACAGCATCTGCAGCAGCACCAACAGCACCAGTCCGGGCACGCCGAGGATGCCAACGGTGAGCGCGTTGAAAAAATTCAGTCCCAGCGAAAAGCCGGTGACCGGCTCGGTCAGGCCGAGCAGGAACAGCGCGAGGAAGCCCAGCGCCGTGTTGAGCAGCACCTTCGCCGCCAGCTTCAGCGGTGCGGCGAACAGCCGCACCACCGAAAAAAGCACGAAGGCGCAGAGGATCGCAATGCCTATTTTGTCCGTCAGACCCATGTGACCGCCCCCTCCGAGTAGATCCTGGACGCGGCGATGCCGCCGCTCTCCTTGACCAGCCGCAGCAGATAGTTGTAGCGCGACTGGAGCGCGTTGAGCTCGAAGATGCAGGCGTCCACCAGCTCCGGCTCAGTGGTGTTGTCGAAGCGGACATAAGCCTGCGCGAGCGCGAAGCGCGTGTCGCTCAGCTCGGTGAAAAGCTCCTGCAGCTTTGGGTCGCTCGAGACCGGCTGCTGCAATAGATTGATCTTACGCATATGTTTCAACTCCCTCTACCATTTTACGGAGAGTATGGACAATTATGCCTAAACTTAAACCATGGGAGAAACGCGCATGACCGAGCAGGAAAATTACATGGCGCAGGCGCTCGCGCTGGCGCGCGAGGCCGCTGCGGCGGGCGAGGTGCCGGTCGGCTGCGTGATCGTGCGCGGCGGCGAGATCGTCGGCCGCGGGCGCAACCGCCGCGAGGAGAAGCAGTCCACCGCCTCGCACGCCGAGATGGAAGCCATCGCGATGGCGAATGAGGTCACCGGCTCGTGGCGGCTGGACGACTGCACACTCTACGTCACGCTCGAACCGTGTCCGATGTGCGCCGGCGCGATCCTCAACGCCCGCATCCCGCGCGTCTACTACGGCGCGCGCGACCGCGCGATGGGCGCCTGCGGCGGCGTGCTGAACCTTTACATGGAGCCGTTCGCGCTCACCCCCGCGCTCGTCGGCGGCGTCCTCGCGGACGAGTGCCGCGCAGTGCTGGAGAATTTCTTCCGCGGCATACGGGCGGACAAGTTACCATAATTTTTATTCGATTTAATACTTTTGTAACAACTGACCCGAACTTTATTAAAACTCAGCCGTTATCTTAATACTTGCAAGAGACAATAGCTTCTTTTCATCCAATCTTCCAATCAATAGGAAAAACGGCTGCGAGAGCAGCCGTTTTTCCGTTTTTGGCGTGATTCCGTCGTTACCCCTCGAAATCCCCTGCCGCCTCCAGATAGGCAAGGAGCAGCAGCGCCGCGCCGAGGCAGGCGGCAAGGCCGTCGAGCCGGCGCGCGAGCGCCATATCCACGCAGCAGGCCGCCGCCAGCGTGAGCGCCAGATGTGCGGCGGGCGCAAAGCTGCGCGGAGCGCCGCAGCGATAGGCGAACGCCGCGAGATAGAGCGAGGCGAGACAGAGCGCCGCGAGGAGCAGAAGCTCCACATAGAAATGCCCCAGCACGCTGTCACGCGCGTTGGCGCGGTAGGTGACGATGAGCTGCACGACGAGGAAGCACACCGGCACGAGCAGCGCGGTCGGCGCAAACGCACCGGAGCGCCGCTGGGCGATGAGCGCGTAGAGCAGCGCCGCGCCGGAGCAGGCGAGGAACACGGAAAGGATCAGCTCCAATCCCGCCATTCCCCCGCTCACGAGCCGCAGCGCCGCGGCGGCCAGCAGCAGAAAGCCGCCCAGGACCGCAGCGGTCAGCGTGAGCTGACCGTCAAAGCGGAAAATACCGCCGAAGTCCGCCGTGACCACATCCCGCGCAGGCAGCCCGCGCGCCGAAAGCAGGAACACGACCGCCGCCGCGGCCAGCACGGCGGGCAGATACGGGAAGCCGCCGGTCGGCAGACCGGCCGGGTCATAATTGTTTTTCAACTCCAAAAGCCGCGCGGCGGGCGCGGCAAGGAGAAAAAGGATCGTCGCAAGGCGGTCGGAGGTCTTCATACAGGGCATCGTCCTTTCCGATAAAATATCCGATCGACGCTATTGTAGCACGGCGGAGGCGATTTGTCCACGCATTTCGCGCCGCGGTCTATCCTTGGGACAGCCCCTCATATAGTAAATGAGAAACAGCCTGCAAAGGAGGAGCTTCAACATGAAAAACGCCCTGCGCATCAGCCTATTGCTGATCGCCCTTCTCTTTCTCCTCGCGTGGCGCTTCGCGCCCGCGCGGCAAGCGTCGGACGAGCCGGAGCCGTCCGGCGAGGTGCGGCGTCCCGATGCCGCGGTGCCCGACCATACGCGCACGCTGCGCGTGCTGCACGGCGGCGCGGTCGAGGAGATGACGATGGACGAATACCTGCTCGGCGTGCTGCGCGCGGAGATGCCCGCCTCGTTCGAGCTTGAGGCGCTCAAGGCGCAGGCGGTCGCCGCGCGGACCTACACGCTGCACAAGATGGCGCAGGGCGCCATTGCGCGCCATCCCGACGCGGACGCCTGCGACGACATCACCTGCTGCAAGGCCTACGAGACCGCCGAGGATGCGGCGGCCGGATGGGGCGCCGGAGCGCTCTACTACGAGGAAAAGCTCGCGCGGGCCGTGGCAGAGACGGACGGCGAGGTGATCGTCTACGACGGCGAACCGGTGCTGGCGGTCTTTTTCTCCTCCGCCGCCGGACACACGCAGGGCGCGGGCGAGGTCTGGCAGACCGACCTGCCCTATCTTCAGAGCGTGGACAGCCCCGAGGACGATTCCCTCGTGCCGAATTACTACTCCGCCGTGACCTTTACCGCGCAGGAATTTCGCGACCGCTTTCTTGCGGTCTACCCTGCGGCAAAGCTCAACGGGGACGCGGGCAGCTTCCTCACGGACATCACGCGCAACGACGCGGGCTTCGTCTCCACGCTGCGTGTCGGCGGCGTGACGGTGCGCGGCAACGAGCTGCGCACCATCCTCGGCCTGCGCTCACCATCCTTCACGGTCGAGGTCAGCGGCGACACGCTGACCTTCCATGTCACCGGCTACGGTCACGGCGTCGGCATGAGCCAGTACGGCGCGAACGCAATGGCGAAGGAGGGCTATTCCTGCGAGGAGATCTTAGAGCACTACTTTACCGGCGCGCAGGTCGTACAGTGGGCGGGATAAGGGATTGCAAAGGCCGCGCGGATTTGTTATACTATAATATAGAAGATTATTGAGTCATGGGAGGTGCGATAGATGACGCGAGGAAAACGGCTGCTGAGCCTGCTGCTCAGCGTGCTGATGCTCTGTACGCTGCTGCCGCCGCGCGCCTCCGCCGCGCCGACACTGTACTTCACCGCCGTGAACGACCGCATGTGCGACCTGAACGACGAAACGATGCCGTTCTGGCAGAACGGTCTTCTCTATGTCGCCGGTGCGACGGTGGACGGGCCGGACGACCTCGGCATCCGCTACTCGTACAACCAGGAAAAGTCCGTCGCCATCCTCTACAAGGGGCAGCGCGTGCTCTACTGCGACCTGACCGCCGGCACGATGGAGAATAACCGCACCGGCGAGCAATACACCGGCTCACCCATCGTCCGCAGCGGCATGGTGTTCTTCCCCATCACGGCGCTCGCCAAGATGTTTGACCTCAAATATTCCAGCACGAAGATCGCCTACGGCTATCTGCTTCGCATCCGCGACGACAACGCCGTGCTTTCGGACGAATACTTCATCGACGCGGCGACCGACCCCATTCAGAAGCGCTACGCGCAGTACGAGCGCGCGCACGCGGCGGCGGAGTCGGAGCAGCCCGAAACGCCCCCGCCGGTCGATACGCCCACGCGGCGCGACGATCTGACGGTCTATCTGCTGCTCCCCGCGGCGGAGGAAGCGGCGCTCACGCAGCTGCTCTCCACGCTTGAAAAGCATCAGAGCCATGCGACGCTGCTCCTCACGCCCGAGCTGCCGGAAAGCGCGGGCGACGGCGTTCGCCGTGCCGCCGCAACGGGCAATGCCGTCGCGCTGCGCATCGACGCGGCGACCGCAGCGGAGGCTCTCGCGCAGATCGAACGGGGCAACGACGCGCTGTGGCACGCCGCGAGCCTGCGCACGCGGCTCGTCTATCTCGAAAGCGCCGACCGGACGCTGCGCACCGCAGTCGCCGAGGCGGGCTACTGTCCCATCACGATCAACACGTCCGACTTTACGCGCAGCGGCACACACTGGGCGGACACCGCGCTCAAATGGGCCGGCCGCTCCACCAGCGTGCGGCTCTACCTCGGCGCGGAGAGCGGGGTGTCCTCCGCGCTCGGCACGGCGCTCAGCCGCCTGCGTGCGGAGAACTGCACGATCGCGGCGCTGAACGAGGTCACGGTCTGATCAAACCTTTACAAAATGTTCAGGAAAAGCGCGGAAAACCGATTATAATAAGAACATTCCAAAGATAACTGATAAACGGAGGGATCTGCCATGGCGCGCAACATCCTTGTGGTAGAAGACGACAACAACATTTCCGACCTCATTCGGATGTATCTTGAAAAGGAGGGCTTTGAGGTCCGCATCGCCGCGGACGGCGGCAAGGCCGTGGAGGAATTCAAGGCCAGAGAGCCTGACCTCGTGCTGCTTGACGTGATGCTTCCCGTGCTCGACGGCTGGGGCGTGTGCGCCAAGATCCGCGAGACCTCAAAGTGCCCCATCATCATGCTCACCGCCAAGGGAGAGGTCAACGACCGCATCCACGGTCTCGAGATGGGCGCGGACGATTACCTCGTCAAGCCCTTTGAGATGAAGGAGCTCATCGCGCGCATCAACGCCGTGCTCCGCCGCACGGAGATCCCCGAGGACACGAAAAAGCGTCTCGTGTTCGATAAGCTCATCATCGACCTTGACTCCTACGAGCTGATCGTGGACGGCAAGAAGATCGACACACCGCCCAAGGAGCTGGAGCTGCTCTATCATCTGGCCGCAACGCCCAACCGCGTCTACACGCGCAATCAGCTGCTCGACGAGGTGTGGGGCTTCGACTACTTCGGCGACAGCCGCACCGTGGACGTTCACATCAAGCGTCTGCGCGAAAAGGTGGAGAACGTCTCCGACCAATGGGAGCTCAAGACCGTCTGGGGCGTGGGCTACAAGTTTGAAGTGAAGAAGTAATGAAGGGCAAGAGATGGGAACTTCCGCAGAAGTTCCGGACGATCTACTGGCAGAATTTTGCCCTGACCGCGAGCATCGTCATGCTGACGCTCGCGCTGCTCGGCGCGTCGTTCTTCGCGCTCAGCTACGCCTACGCGGCGGATGAGCGCAGCGACGAGATGGCGCAGAAGGCAAGCGTTGTCGCGCGGCTGGTCGCGTCCTACGCCTCGAGCGGCGATGTGCGCGATATGCGCGAGATGGCGGGCGTTGCCGCGTCGATGACCGACGTGGACTTCCTCGTGTGCAGCACCGAGGGCAGCGTCCTACTGACGACGGACGAAAATCTGGTCGACCATGTGCTCACCGTGCCGTCCGACGTGATGGAGACTGCGCTCTCCGGCGAGCGTTACAGCGCGCGCACGACGCTCGGCAGCATCTACGAGAGCAAGCGCTTCGTCGTCGGCGTGCCGATCGAGTCCGACATCTGGACGGTCGGCGCGGTGTTCGCCGTGACCGAGACAGGCCGTCTGACGACAATGTGGCGCGCGTTTTTCGCCATGTTCCTGATGACGAGCGTCATCGTGCTGCTGCTCTCCTTCGTCGCTTCGGCGTGGGTGAGTATGCGCCAGTCGCGCCCCATCCGCGAAATGGCGGCCGCTACGCGCGCCTTTGCCGAGGGCAATTTCGACACCCGGATGCACGACTACGGCGCGGGCGAGATCGGCGAGCTGGCAAGCGCCTTCAACGCGATGGCGGACTCTTTGCAGGAGACGGAGCGCCAGCGCCGCGAGTTCATCGCGAACATCTCGCATGAGTTGAAAACGCCGATGACGAGCATCGCGGGCTACACCGACGGCATTCTCGACGGGACCATCCCGCCGGAGAAGGAGAAGGAATATCTGCACATCATCTCCGACGAGAGCCGGCGGCTGAGTCGTCTCGTGCGTCGGATGCTCGAGGTCTCGCAGCTCCAGTCGCGCGACGTGATGCGCAGCAAGGCGCCCTTCGACGTGTGCGAGAGCATGCGGCGGGTGCTTATCTCAATGGAAAAGAAGATCACCGACCGCGGGCTGGACGTGGAGGCCGACATCCCCGACGAGCCGGTCACCGTGCTCGGCGACAACGACCTCATCACGCAGGTCATCTACAACCTGCTGGAGAACGCGACAAAGTTCGCCCGCGCGGGCTCGACGCTCTACCTCGGTCTCGCGGTGACGAACGGCAGGGCCGTCGTCTCCGTGCGCAACGAGGGCGACACCATCCCCGCCGAGGAGATCCCGCTGCTCTTCGAGCGCTTCCACAAGAGTGACAAGTCCCGCAGCGAGGATAAGGACGGCGTGGGCCTCGGGCTCTACATCGTCAAGACCATTTTGGAGCAGCACCACGAGCACATCGCCGTCACGAGCGAAAACGGCCTGACGACCTTCGCCTTCACGCTCTCGCTCGCCAATTCGCTTGCCCCACAGCCGTAACACAGGAGTTTTTACATGGAGCAGTATCCGCCTGACAACTTCATTCCGCAGCGCGAGCCCAACGAGGTCACGCTCGAGTACGTCGCCGAGCCGAAGCCCTACGTTGCTTACTATGTGCAGGACCGCCCGCTGCCCGGCAGAAAGCCGGAAACCGCCGCGCAGGAGCCGCCCGCCAAAACGCGCCGCAAGGGACACCGTGGGCTGAAAATTTTCCTTATCTGTCTGGCCGCGGTCCTCGTTCTCGCCGGCGGGCTGTACGCCGTCTGGTGGTTCGGTCTGCTGCCGGACCGCTTCTACGGCGGCGATCACGGCGACTACTATGACAATCCCGACTACTATTATTACTATGGCGAGCTTGACGAGAGCGCCGAGCCGGAGCTGCCGGTCATATCGGCGGACGACGACGTACGCCTTGTCTACGCGGACGGTCACGGCGACGCGCTGACCATTCAGGAGATCTACCGGAGGGTCAATCCCTCCACCGTCACGGTGGTGACCGAGCTGCCGCGCGGCGCGTCTGTCGGCACCGGCGTCATCCTGACGGAGGACGGCTACATCATCACCAACGCGCACGTCATTGCCGGCGGCACGAGCTGCTACGTCGCCCTTGCGGACGGCTCGATCTTCGACGCCGCCCTCGTCGGCTACGATGCGGAGCAGGATCTTGCCGTCATCAAGGCGCAGGACACCGACGGCCGCGCGGCACAGGGGCTTCCCGCCGCGGAGTTCGGCGACTCCGACGCCCTGAGCGTCGGCGACCCGGTCTACGCCATCGGCAACCCGCTTGGCGTGGAGCTGCGCGGCACGCTGACCGACGGCATCGTGTCCGCCATCAATCGCGACGTCGATGTGGACGGCGTGACCATGACGCTCATCCAGACCAACGCCGCGCTCAACAACGGCAACTCCGGCGGCCCGCTCATCAACCGATATGGGCAGGTCATCGGCATCAACGTGATGAAGATGGGCATGGACCGCTGGTCCACTGCGAGTGTGGAGGGGCTCGGCTTCGCCATTCCCATCGCCTCAAGCGCCTACATCGTCAACGACATCCTCCGCTGCGGCGAGGTGCAGGGCGAGCCGGTGCTCGGCATCTCGGTTGACCGCACGCCTGCCTATCTGCCCGATGGGCAGCAGGCCGCCCGTGTTTACACGGTCGATCTCAACGGTCCCGGCGACAAGGCCGGACTGGAGGTGGACGACCTCATTTACGAGGCTGACGGCGTGCGCGTCGAGACCTCCAACGATCTGCTGCGCGTGCGCCACCGCCACGCCGCAGGCGAGGAAATGATCCTCAAGGTCTGCCGCGGCGGGGAATACCTGACCGTTTCCGTCACACTCGAAGCGAAAAAATGAGGAGAGCATGAAAAAGAACAAGCAATTTCCCGCGGCGATGATCCTGCTTGCCGTCGTCTCGGCGGTGTGCTACAAAGGGATGCGCGCCATCGAAAACAAGCTGAAAGCCAAGAAGGAGAAGTCTCAGAAATGAGACTTCTCCCTTCTCTTTCGTCAAATTGCACGAATGGCTTGACAAAATTTTTACGCAGGCGTAAAATACCATCGTCGTCTTATTTCCTATCGCATTTGTAGGATTTTCACAAAGGAGCACCCATGAAAAAGAAAGCATTCCGCGCCGCGCTGCCCTATTCCCTGCCCATTTGCATCGGCTTTTTGTTCATCGCCATGTCCTATGGCTTTCTGATGCGCAGCCGCGGCTTTTCCGTCTTTTACCCGATGGCCATGAGCGCTTTCATCTTCGCTGGCTCGATGGAGTTCGTCGCGGTGGAGCTTCTGCTCTCGGCCTACGCGCCGCTGCACGCCTTTCTTCTGACGCTGATGGTCAATGCGCGGCATCTGTTCTACGGCATCTCCATGCTGGAAAAGTACAAGAGCATGGGCTGGAAAAAACCCTACCTGATCTTCGGCATGTGCGACGAGACCTTCTCCATCAACTGCACCGTCACCCCGCCGGAGGGCGTGGACCGCGGCTGGTTCATGTTCTTCGTCACCCTGCTCAACCAGACCTACTGGGTCGCGGGCGCAACGCTCGGCGCGCTGCTCGGCTCGGTCCTGCACTTTGACACCACCGGCATCGAATTCGTCATGACGGCGCTGTTCACCGTGATGTTCGTCAATCAATGGGAGGAGGCCAAGGACCACCGCCCCGCCCTCACCGGCCTCGGCTGCGCGGCGCTTTGTCTAGCCGTGTTCGGCAGCGACGGCTTCATGCTGCCCGCGATGGCGCTCATCATCGTCTGCTTCCTCGTGAGCAGCAAATCGCAGAAAAAGGAGGAGCCCGCCCTATGACCATGACCGTCACGCAGAGCGTGATCACCATCGCGGCCGTCGTGCTCGGCACGATGACGACGCGTTTTCTCCCCTTTCTCGTCTTCCCCGAGGGGCGCGAGCCGCCCGCGTTCATCCGTTACCTCGGCGCCGTCCTGCCCTACGCGGTCATCGGGCTGCTGCTCGTCTACTGCCTCAAGGACGCGGTGTTCGCCTCGTACCACGCGCTGCCGGAGCTCATTGCCATCACCGTGACCGCCGCGCTGCAACGGTGGAAAAGGAATATGCTTTTGAGCCTGTTCGCCGGCACAGCGCTCTATATGCTGCTCGTGCAGACCTGCTTTGTATGAAAAATGAGACAATGCGTTCGGCATTGTCTCATTTCTTTTTTTGCAGCAGCATATTGGCGCCCGCCCAAAGCAGGAAAACGCCGAACGGCTTGCGGAATACCGTGATGTCGACCGAGGTCGCCGCCCACGCCGCGGCAAGCGCCGCGAGCGTCCCGAGCGGGATCGCCGCGCGCATCGCCTCGCGGTCGAGATAGCCGTTTTTCCTGTGCTCAAGGAGCGACATTCCCGCCGTCGGCAGGAAGTAGAGGAGGTTGATGCCCTGCGCCTGCGTCTGGTCGACGCCGAGAAAGAGCGTCATGAGCAGGAGCAGCAGCGTCCCGCCACCGACGCCCCACGCCGAGAGGATGCCCGTGCCGAAGCCCGTGAGCGCGGGCAGAAGCCAGTCCGTCATCGCTCAGCCTCCCGTGAAAAGATAGCGCCAGCCGCCATAGAGCAGAAAGAGCGCGAAAATGCGCCGCAGCCAGAGGTTCGGCACCTTTTTGAACAGCTTCCCGCCGACCAGTCCGCCCGCGAAGCCGCCGAGGAGATACGGCAGCGCCGTCAACAGCGAAAGCTCCGCGCGCCAATACCACAGCGCCGCCGACACCGCGCACATCGGAAAAATGACCGCCACGCAGGTGGCAAACGCCTTCTTTTCCTCCACGCCCGCCCATTTCGTCAGCAGCACGAGCAGTGGGATGCCGCCGCCCCCGCCGAAAATGCCGTTCGTAAGCCCTGCGGCAATGCCGCTGAGGTGGTACTTCGTTTTCTTCTCCATGTCCCCCACTCCCTATGTAAGAAGCGGCTGTGCCGCTTCTTTGCTTACTTCTTGCGGAAGCTCTGGCAGTCGGTACACTGGTCCATGGTGGGGTTGGTCTCATGGGTGCCGACCTGAATGGCGTTCAGGCCGCAGTAGGACTGACTCTGGCAATGGTTCGCGCAGGAAGTGACCTCGCATTTGATGGCCCTGTTGGGGGTGCAGGCGCAGCCGCTGTTGGTATGATCGGACATGAAGAAATTCCTCCTTGCAAAATTCGCGCGAAGCGAACGTTCGGGCCTCGCGCAGAGGATAGTTTGCGCCGAGGAGCAAAGAATATACACCGTGCGCGGACGCTTTGAGGAAAACAGGTGGACGGGCTTGTGTTTTTGTGCTATTTTAATTAAACAAATTGAAGATCGGGGGGCTTACAAATGTTAGCGGCAATTATTCCGTACACCCTACAGTATTTATTATCGCCGGTCGTATTTCTTTTAACATTTATTTTGCCTGTTGTATTTTACTTTATTGGTCGCAGATATGTTTGGTTTAGTATCCTATTGGCTGTAACGGTTGAAGTAATTATAAATTGGGTCAACTTCTGTTACTATGAATCGCGCGGTCTTATGATTCTTTTCACCTTTGCGCAAATTGCCGTGATGGCAATTCTCATATTGATATTAAAGGCGATAGGTTCCAAGGCCAAAGGATAGCTTCCTGATTCGCTGCAACGGTGAGTGCCGAGGAGCACGCGAAAAGCGGGGCTCGTTCCTCGCTTCCCGGCATCCCACGAACCGCCTGGCGGCGCTTCGCGGGAACCCTGCGCTCACCTCAGATCAAAATGCGCTCCGCGCATGGGTGGAGGCAGCCGGAGCTTCATTTTGGCGAGGCTCGAACTCGCTTCCCGGCATCCCACGAACCGCCTGGCGGCGCTTCGCGGGAACCCTGCGCTCACCTCAGATCAAAATGCGCTTCGCGCATGGGTGGAGGCAGCGAGTTCGAGAAACCGGTCTCCATTGCAAAAAATAACACCACGACGATGTCGTGGTGTTATTTTTTGGAGCGGGCGACGAGGCTCGAACTCGCTACCTCCACCTTGGCAAGGTGGCGCTCTACCAGATGAGCTACGCCCGCGGAACATTGACGATAATAGCAGATTCTTTCGCGTTTGTCAAGCCGTATTTTTCATTTTTCCGCAGATTTTGGTTCTGCCGCCTTGCAAATGCGGAAAAGCTATGATAAACTGCCTATTTGTATTGACAAACACCGTATGCAAGGAGACGACACCATGGCCACGCTTCACGAAGAGATCTCACGCCGCAGGACCTTTGCCATCATTTCTCACCCCGACGCCGGTAAGACCACGCTGACCGAAAAGTTCCTGCTCTACGGCGGAGCCATCGCGCAGGCCGGTGAGGTCAAGGGCAAGCGCGCCCGCGCGGCGACCTCCGACTGGATGGAGATCGAAAAGCAGCGCGGCATTTCCGTGACCTCCTCCGTCATGCAGTTCCAGCATGGCGGCTACTGCATCAACATTCTCGACACCCCGGGCCATCAGGACTTCTCCGAGGATACCTACCGCACGCTCATGGCGGCGGACAGCGCGGTCATGGTCATTGACGGCGCGAAGGGCGTCGAGCCGCAGACGCGCAAGCTGTTCCGCGTCTGCGCCCTGCGCCACATTCCCATCTTCACCTTCATCAATAAGATGGATCGCGAAACGCGCGACCCGCTCGAGCTGTGTGAGGAGGTCGAGCGCGAGCTTGGCATCGACACCTACGCCGTCAACTGGCCCATCGGCTGCGGCAAGGAATTTCAGGGCGTTTACGACCGCGAGAAGCAGTGCATCATCCACTTCACCGACGCGGGCCACGCGAAGAAGGCCGGCGTGACCGAGATCGCGCTGGACGATCCCGCGCTGGTGGAGCTCATCGGGAAGAAGCGGCGCGACAGCCTCGCCGACGAGATCGAGCTGCTCGGCGCGGGGCGCGAGTTCGACCTCGACGCCGTTCGAAACGGCACGCTCTCGCCCGTGTTCTTCGGCAGCGCGCTGACGAACTTCGGCGTGGAGCCGTTCCTGGAGGGCTTTCTGCGCATGACCACCGCTCCCCTCTCGCGCGAGAGCGACGCGGGCGTGATCGACGCGTTCTCCCCCGACTTCTCCGCTTTCGTGTTCAAGATCCAGGCGAACATGAACAAGGCGCATCGCGACCGCCTTGCCTTCATGCGCATCTGCTCGGGCAAGTTCGAGCGCGACGCGGAGTATTACCATGTGCAGGGCAACAAGAAGATGCGCCTTTCTCAGCCGCAGACCATGATGGCGAGCGAGCGTGAGATCGTGCAGGAGGCCTACGCCGGCGACATCATCGGTGTGTTCGATCCCGGCATCTTCTCCATCGGCGACACCATCACCGTGCCGGGCAAGAAGTTCCGCTTCGGCGGCATCCCGACCTTCGAGCCGGAGCACTTCATGTCCGTCAGTCCCAAGGACACGATGAAGCGCAAGCAGTTCGTCAAGGGCATCGAGCAGATCGCGCAGGAGGGCGCCATCCAGATCTTCAAAATGCCGGACTCCGGCTTCGAGGACGTCGTGGTCGGCGTGGTCGGTACGCTGCAATTCGACGTGTTTGAGTACCGCATGAAAAGCGAGTACGGCGTGGAGCTGCGCATGAGCGCACTGCCCTACGAGCACCTGCGGCTCATCGCGGAATGTCCCTGCGACCCCAAAGACCTGATGTTCTGCACCGGCTCGAAGCTGCTCGAGGATTTCAAGGGCCGCAAGCTCATCGCCTTCGGCGGCGAATGGAGCGTCGGCTTCCTCACCAAGCACAACCCCGGCCTCGTGCTCGACGACTGGCTGACGGTATCCAAATAAGCGTAAAAAAGGACGGCTTACGCCGTCCTTTTCTTATGTAATTCCGTGCGTCCCGTGTTACGCGCCCACGAGATAGATGCCCGCAAGGCAGACGAGAACGCCGAGGCCCTGACGCAGCGTGATGGTCTCGTGATAAAGCAGCAGGCCCACGGCAAGCAGTACGCAGGCAAGCGTGATGTTTGCGATCAGAGAACCGACACTGACCTTCCAGCCTGCGCGGTAGAGACAGATATTTCCGAACTCCAATCCCACAACGGCTATGCCGAGAACCCAAGCCGTCCAGTTTGTTTTGCCCAACTCACCGGCAAGTCCGCGCGCACCGGTCAGATAAAACATGACGATGGACAGCACTGCGCCCACACCGTAGGTGATTGCAAGCGAGGCAAAGGCGTTCGCGTTCTCCGGCGTAGACTTTGCGCAAATGTGATAAAAGGTGTTTGCGCCGACGACAATAAGAATCGGCCAGATCATACTCCACATAGCTGCTTCTCCCTCTTTTATTTCAGCAAAATTTCCACGATGCCCGGCTCGTCCGTGTCCGGATAAAAGCTGACCTGCCACGGCGCGGCGAGTATACCGGCGTCTCTTCCGCCGTCCTTCTCCTCCTGCACGTCGCGGACCATCTGCTCCACGCCCGCGCGGTCGGTGGAAAAGTAGCTCACGCGCACCACCAAGCGGTCCGCGCCCTCCGCCGCCGCGGCGCGCAGCAGGTCGGGGATCGCCTCGGTGCTGGTGGCGTTGATGATGCCCTCCTGCTCCTCCGCCGTGCGGCGGTAGCCGAAGCTGAGCGAAAGCTCGTAGAAGCCGCGCTCGTCCGTGCCGGCATAGGTGATGTAATCGAGCAGATACGCGCCGAGGTCCGTCTCCTGCTGCACCTCGTTGCAGGCCTCCGCGGCCAGCTCGGCGTATTCCGCGTCGCTGCCGAAATAGCAGCGCACCACGCCGCGCTCCGCGTGGTTTGCGACCAGCATCAAGATCGCGTTCACCGCATCCTGATAGCTGTCGGCGCGCAGAGTGTCCTTATCACCGTTTTCCCAGTAGCCGGCGCTGTGCGGCGTGACCGACGACCACTCGCGCTCGAGCAGCCCGCCGCCGCAGCCGCTGAGCAGAAGGCACAGCGCCGCGCAGAGAAGCAGTATTCTCTTTTTCACGGCGCTCCCTCCCCGCTGCTTTTAGTAGCCAAGGTTCTCGTTTACGAGCACGACCTCCATATCGCTGCCCATCATCGCGCCCCAGAGCACGGTGAGCGCACGGCAGATGCGGCCTGGACTCTTGCAGTCGTAGCAATGGTCAGCCTTGACCGCGCAAGGCGTCTTTGCGTGGAGACGCTGCGCGTTCTTCGGCGCGGCGATATTGCGGGCGCGCCAGAGCGCCTCGTCGTAGGTGGGCGCGAGCTTATTTTTGCCCGCGACGATCCAGACCTTTTTGTGGCCGTAGATCGCCGAAGCCACACGGTTGCCCGCGCCGTCGATGTTGATGATCTCGCCCGTCTCGGCGATGCCGTTGGCGGAGAGCAGATAGTGCTCGCTGCCCGCCGCCTGCGCGCAGCGAGGCGGCGTCCCCGCCCTCCGGCAGGTGCCAATGGCTGAACACCGTATTGTGCCCGCTGAGCAGGGCATACAGCCCCAGCTCCTCGAGCGTGATACTGCCGCCGAAGCCGACGGTCGCACCGTCGATCTGCGAGTTGAGGTATTCGGCGGCCTCCTTTGCCGTCTCAAAGCTCGAGACCTTAAAGCCGCGCGCGGTCAGCGCCTTCGCCACATTCGTAAAGTCCATGACATTGCTTCCTTTCTTTATGTTCCGCCTCCCGCACTGCGAGAGAGATTTTTCCTTACAGCCCGTCGGGCTTATATTCGCCGAAGCCCTCGCCGAGCACCTCGCGCGCGTCGCAGACGATGAAGAAGGCGGTCGGGTCGATCTCGTTCACCAGCCGCTTGACCGCCACAATCTCGCGGCGGCGGACAGCGCAGAGCAGCACGGGCTTGTCATTGTGCGTATAGGCTCCCTCGGCGGTCAGGCGGGTGACGCCCATATCGCGTGCAAGCAGCTCGTACGTGATTTTCTCCTGCTCGTTGGAGATAATGTAGGCGAGCTTCGCGGCGCTGCCGCCGTAGACCACCATATCCATCACCTTGGTGGAGATATAGAGGGCGATGCCGCCGTAGAGCGCGTTTTCCAGGCTGCGGAACACCGCGGCATAGAACACGATGATCGTCAGGTCGATGGCAAGGCAGAGCGTGCCGATGGAGAGGCCCGGGATCTTCGCCTTCAGCAGCCACGCGCCCAGCTCCGTGCCGCCGGTGGTCGCCTCCTCGCGCAGCAGCCAGCCGAGCGACACGCCCACGAGCACGCCGCCGTAGATGCAGCCGAGGAGCTTATCCATCGGCTGAAAGGTATAGACGGCGTTGATGAGGTCGATGAAGATCGAGTTCACCGCCACGGCGAAGAATGAGCGCACCAGAAAGCGCTTGCCGAAGCGCTTGAGGCTCATCAGGAAGAGCGGCGCGTTGAGCACGATGACGGTAACGCCGACCGGCAGCGCGGGCGCAAAGAAGTTGATGACCTGCGCGATACCGGTGAAGCCGCCGAGCGTCAGCTCGTTGGGCGCGTAGAACCAGTCGAAGGCCAGCGCCATGAGCGCGCAGCCGAGCGTGATGGAAACATACTGTTTGAGCAGCTTCAAGCAATGACTTCCTTTCTCAATCCATCAGGGAGATCTGTTTTTCGTCGCTGTCCTCCGCCTTTAAGAGCGCGCCGACCGCGGGGAGGCTGCGGGCGCGGTAGCGGGCAAGGTTGGCGATGCCGGTCGCTTCGGCGGGACAGGCGTAGTCGAGCGTGAATTTCTTTTTGAGCGTCAGCACCGCGACGCCCTGCGTCGCGCGCGTGGTCTTGCTCCCCAGCAGCGCGGTGGAGAACACCAGCACGCGCGGCTCGGTGGAGTAGACCGCCAGCTCGCAGTCCTCGCGCAGACACAGCGCCGTGCGCAGCGGAGACTTATCCGAGTACGCGCCGGTGAGCTTGCGGCGGTTCGAGGTCGTCCGGTAGGCGGACAGCTCCACCTTGGCGGCCTTGCCGTTTTCAAAGAAGAAGAGCATCCAGCCGCGGTAATCGCCGGGCAGCACCATATAGACGACGCTCTCGCCCTCGTCCATGCCGAGCCTTGCGGGCAGATAGTCGCCGAGCGCGGACGCCTTGGTGTCGTCGAAGTCCGAAAGGCGGGATTTGTAGACCTGGCACCTGTCGGTGAAGAACATCACCTCGGCGGCGTTGGAGGTCTCAAAGCTCTGCGCGAGCGCGTCGCCCTCCTTATACTTCTGCTCCGCGTTCATGCGCAGCGAGGCGGGCGTGATCTTCTTGAAGTAGCCCTCGCGGGAGAGGAATACGGACACGGCGTAATCGTCCACCGTGGTCTCCTCGGTGTATTCCTCGACCTCGTGGCCGTAGACGATGCCGGTGCGGCGCGGCTCGGCGTATTTTTTGCGCACGTCCTCCAGCTCGGCGACAATGATCTTCTTCACACGCGCGGGGCGGGCGAGAATATCCTCCAGATCCTCGATCTCGTCCTGCAGGGCGCTCGTCTCCTCCACGCGCTTGAGGATATATTCCTTGTTGATGTTGCGCAGCTTGATCTCCGCGACATACTCCGCCTGCACCTGGTCGATGCCGAAGCCGATCATCAGGTTCGGCACCACGTCGGCCTCGGCCTCCGTCTCGCGGATGATCCGGATGGCCTTGTCGATGTCGAGCAGGATGCGCTTGAGACCCTTCAAAAGGTGCAGCTTGTCCTTCTTTTTGCTCATGACGAAGTAGACGCGGCGGCGGACGCATTCCGTGCGCCACGCGCACCACTCGTCGAGCAGCTCGCGCACGCCCATCACGCGCGGCATTCCGGCGATGAGCACGTTGAAGTTGCAGGACATGGTATCCTGCAGCGTCGTGGACTTCATCAGCTTCTGCATGAGCTTGTCGGGATCGGTGCCGCGCTTGAGGTCGATGGTCAGCTTGAGGCCGTTGAGGTCGGTCTCGTCGCGCATATCGGTGATCTCGCGGACCTTGCCTGCCTTGATGAGCTCGGCGACCTTGTCCATGATCGCCTCGGTGGTGGTGGTGTAGGGGATCTCATAGACCTCGATGAGGTTTTCCTTTTTGTCGTAGCGCCAGCGGGCGCGGACCTTCACGCCGCCGCGGCCCGTGCTGTAAATTTCGCGCAGGGCGTCGACGTCGCAGATGACCTCGCCGCCGGTCGGGAAATCGGGCGCAAGCAGCGTCTCTGTCAGGTCGCAGTCGGGATTCTTGAGGTAGGCGATCGTCGTGTCGCACACCTCGCCGAGGTTGAAGCCGCACAGCTGGCTCGCCATGCCGACGGCAATGCCCTGATTGGCGCTCACGAGGATGTTCGGGAAGGTCGTCGGCAGCAGCGCCGGCTCCTTCATGGTGTTGTCGTAGTTGTCGATGAAATCGACGGTATCGGAGTCGATGTCGCGGAACAGCTCGGTGCAGATGGCGGAGAGCTTGGCCTCCGTGTAACGGCTCGCCGCCCACGCCATGTCGCGCGAGTAGACCTTACCGAAGTTGCCCTTGGAGTCCACGAACGGGTGCAGCAGCGCACCGTAGCCCTTGGAAAGGCGAACCATCGTGTCATAGATGGCGGCGTCGCCGTGGGGATTGAGCCGCATGGTCTGACCGACGATGTTCGCGCTCTTCGTGCGCGCGCCGTTCAGAAGCCCCATCTTATACATGGTATAGAGGAGCTTGCGGTGGCTGGGCTTGAAGCCGTCGATCTCCGGAATGGCGCGCGAGACGATGACCGACATCGCGTAGGGCATATAGTTCGTCTCCAGCGTATCGGTGATGCGCTGCTCGACCACGTCCGCACGCAGACCGAGGACGTTGGGATTTGCGCGGTGCTGGGCGGTGGTTTCCTTCTTTTCGTTCTTCTTCATGGTATCCCTCGAACGTTCACATATTCTGTCATTATGGATTATATCAGCTTTTCCGCACGCCGTCAATGCGTGGGCGCGGCGCAAAGCGTCGTCTGTTCTTTGCCGCATTGCACAAAAGGGGTAAACGTCTTTCGTGTTTCTTGGCTAAAATCCCATCTTGCTTTTTCCTCTCCCGTCCTGTATCATTTGCAAAAGAAACAAACGAGGGAGGACACAGCCATGACGCAGTATGTGTACAAAAAGAAATTCCTTCCCATCGGTGTTTCTGTTTTTATCGGCGCCGTTTTTGCCGATAATGCTATTGTTTCCTTTGACCGGTAATTTTTTACCGGTCTCTTTTTTTGCCCGCGTGGGGCGCTGAGTCGTTTGGTCAAATAAGAACATACATCAAAATCAGAAGAAAGAGGGAAAATCACATGAAGAAAGAACTCGGACACGAAGCCATCTATGACGCCCGCCAGCTGGGCACCCCCAGAATGCTGGTGCTGGGCTTGCAGCACATGTTCGCCATGTTCGGCGCGACGGTGCTCGTCCCCATCCTCGTGCAGGGCTACGGCCTGCCGCTCTCCATCCAGACCACTCTGCTCTTCGCCGGCCTCGGCACGCTCCTCTTCCACGTCTGCACCAAGATGAAAGTCCCCGCGTTCCTCGGCTCCTCGTTCGCCTACCTCGGCGGCTTCGAGACCGTCGCCAAGCTGAACGCCGGCAAATACGCCGGTATGAGCGGCGATGAAAAGCTCGCCTACGCACTCGGCGGCATTGTGATCGCGGGTCTTCTCTACCTCGTGCTCGCGCTGCTGTTCAAAATGCTCGGCGCGAAGAAGGTCATGCGCTACTTCCCGCCCATCGTCACCGGCCCCATGATCATCATGATCGGTCTGAACCTCTCCGGCTCCGCGATCAACAATGCCGCGACCTGCTGGTGGCTCGCGCTCGTCGCCATGGCGATCATCGTCGTCGCCAACATCTGGGGCAAGGGCATGGTCAAGATCATCCCCATCCTCCTCGGCGTAGTCGGCAGCTACCTCGTCGCGCTCATCGCCACTGCCTGCGGCGCGCAGCTGCCTGACGCGAACGGCGTGATGCAGCCGCTCGTCAACTTCGCCTCCGTCAGCAAGGCGAACCTGATCGGCCTGCAGCAGTTCGTCATCGCCAAGTTCGACGTCTCCGCCATCCTCGTCATGGCCCCCATCGCCATCGCCGCCATGATGGAGCACATCGGCGACGTCTCCGCCATCTCCTCCACCACCGGCAGGAACTTCATCGAGGACCCCGGTCTGCACCGCACCCTCGTTGGCGACGGTCTCGCCACTGCGCTCGCCGGTATGTTCGGCGGCCCCGCCAACACCACCTACGGTGAGAACACCGGCGTGCTCGCCCTCTCCAAGGTCTACGACCCCCGCGTCGTGCGTCTCGCCGCCGTCTATGCCATCATCCTGAGCTTCTCCCCCAAGTTCGACGCGCTCGTCAACTCCATCCCCTCCGCCATCGTCGGCGGCGTCAGCTTCATCCTCTACGGTATGATCTCCGCGGTCGGTGTGCGCAACATCGTGGAGAATCAGGTTGACCTCACCAAGTCCCGCAACCTCATCATCGCGGCGGTCATGTTCGTCAGCGGCCTGGGCTTCAGTCAGACCGGCGGTGTGACCTTCACGGTCGGCGGCGCGGCCGTCACCCTCTCCGGCCTTGCCATCGCGGCCCTGTGCGGCGTGATCCTCAACGCCGTCCTGCCCGGCAACGACTATGTCTTCGGCGTCAGCGTCGAGGGCGACAAGTCCGCCGACCTCGGCAGCTACTAAAATAGATACCACTCATCCCCCTACGGAGAGAGGCGGCGCGGCCTGCGGGCCGGACCGCCTCTCTCTATCCGTTTTTCTCCTCCGCCGGCAGGAGCGGCCCCGCTTCGCCGTAGGGCAGCGAAAAGTCCACGATGCCCTCCGCCGCGGGCGCGACGGAATACATCGGATAGAACCAGTGCAGGCCGTCGTCCGCCAGATAAAAGCTCCTGCTGGAAAACGCGCGGCGCAGCAGCGCGCCGTAATTGGGATAGTACGCCGCCGTGCCCGTCTCCATCTGCTCCCGCGCCGTCTCCCGCGCCGCGCGGACGAGGCGCTTTTTTACCGCCGTTTTCGGCGGAAAAAACGCCGTGAGCGGCAGGAGAAAGCCCGTGCGCCGATCCCACGTCTCCGCGCGGCGGAGCGTGAGCCGCGGCGGCAGATACTCCTCCCGGCCTTCGGTATAAAGGCTCAGGATGTCTCCCCGCACGAGCGTCACCCGATAGGCGAGCACCGCGCGGGCGCAGCTCCACGGCGCGCTGCGCTCCAGCGCCGTGTGCATCGTTTCGGCAGCGCGGGGCAGCAGCTCCGCCTCGCAGTATTTAAGATAGGCGCATGCGTATTGGCGGTAGTAGCGGTCGAAGCGCCGCGCACGGCGGCTCTTTCCCCCGCAGCACGGCAGCGTCACCTCGGCGGTCAGCACCGGCACGCCGCCACTCTCCCACGTTTTCTCCAGGTGCAGCGGCGTTTCCGACAGCCGCAGAAGCTCTCTTTCCATACCGTCCTCCCGTTTTTTTCTCACTCCAATGTATGAAGCGTCCGTGCAGGCGGTTCCGCCGCGGAAAATGCGAAAAGTTCACACTTCCGCCCTTTACTTTCATGCTCTGTTCTGTTAAACTATAAAGCAGGGTGCGCAGGGCGCACTACTGTCATATTTCGGAGGGGTCTATCATGGCTGCACCGGGAAACCGCATCGGAAAGAAAGAAAAAAACGAGGACTTTTATAAGGCCATTCTGCTTTTGAAGGACGAGGAGGAGTGCTACAGCTTCTTCCGCGACGTGTGCACCATCGCCGAGCTGCGCGCGATGGAGCAGCGCTTTGAGGTCGCGCGGATGCTCACGCAGGGCAAAGTCTACAGCGAAATTCTGGAGCGCACCGGCGCCTCCAGCGCGACGATCTCGCGCGTGGCCCGCTCGCTGACCGACTCCGACGGCGGCTACGAGCGCATCTTCGCGCGCATGAAGGGCGAGAAGTGATGGAAAGCTATTCCGCCCTCGCCGCCTCCTACGACGAGCTGACGCAGGACGTCGGCTACGAAAAGCGCGCCGCTTTCGTCGAAAAGCTCTTCCTGCGCAGTCATATTCCGGTTCATACCGTGCTCGACCTCGCCTGCGGCACCGGCACGATGACCGCCCTCCTCACCGAGCGCGGCTACGAGCTCATCGGCGTGGACGGCTCGGAGGATATGCTGCTCGAGGCGCGCGAGAAGGCACAGACGCTCACCGGCGTCCCGCCGTTGTTTTTGCACCAGTCCATGCCCGAGCTGGACCTCTATGGCACGGTGGAGGCGGCGATCTGCTGCCTCGACAGCCTCAATTACCTCACCGACGCGCGCGAGGTGCGCGAGACCTTCCGCCGCCTGCACCTGTTCATCGCGCCCGGCGGCTCGCTCGTGTTCGACGTTCATGCCCTCGGCAAGCTCGAGGCGATAGACGGTCAGGTCTGGCTCGACGAACGCGAGGACGTCTACTGCGTGTGGCGCACAGAGTATTCCCGCCGCTCGCGCCTGCTGGACTATTACGTTGACATTTTCTCCGTCCGCGCCGACGGCGCATGGGAGCGCAACTTCGAGGAGCACCGCCAGCGCTGGTATAGCGTTTCGGAGCTGACCGAATGGCTGACCGCCGCCGGCTTCGGCGAAATCCGCGTCTATGGCGACTGCCGCCTCCGCGCCCCGAACGAAACAGACGGGCGCATCTATATTTCCTGTATCCGAAAAGAGTGATTTTATGAACGACACATTAGTGCGGGCCATGTCCAAAGACGGCATGGTCAAGGCCACGGCCGTCTACACCCGTGCGCTCACCGAGCGCGCCCGCCAGATCCACCACACCAGCCCCGTCGCTACCGCGGCGCTCGGCCGTGCACTCGCCGGCGGCTCCATGATGGGCAATGCCCTCAAGGGCAGCGGCGAGAGCGTCACGCTCCAGATCAAGGGCGACGGCCCGCTCGGCACCATCCTCGCCGTCTCCGACGCCGAGGGCAACGTGCGCGGCTATGTGCAGGACGCCTCCGTGGAGCTTCCCCTGCGCGCAGACGGTAAGCTGGACGTCGGCAGCGCCGTCGGCCACGGCGGCACCCTGACCGTCATCAAGGACCTCGGGCTCAAGGAGCCCTACGTCGGCACGGTCGACCTGCTCGGCGGCGAGATCGCCGAGGATCTGGCTGCCTACTTCGTCGAGTCCGAGCAGATCCCCTCGGCCTGCGGCCTCGGCGTGCTGGTCGACCGCGACCGCAGCGTACTCGCCGCCGGCGGCTATCTCATTCAGCTCCTCCCCGGCGCTGGGGAGGATACCATCGCCAAGGTCGAGGGCGGCATCTACGCCGCGCCCAGCGTGACGAATCAGCTCCGCGACGATCCCGATCCGGCAAAGCTCCTGCGCACGGTGCTCTCCGATTTCGATCTCGAAATTCTTGAAACGAGTCCCATCGAGTACCGCTGCTACTGCTCGCGTGAACGCACGGAGCGCGCGCTGCTCTCCCTCGGCTCGAAGGAGCTGGAGGACATTCTGCGCGAGCAGGGCAAGGCAGACCTCACCTGCCAGTTCTGCGACCGCATCCACAGCTTCTCCGGTGAGGAGCTGCGACGCATGATCGACGAGCTTAAAAAAATCGGCAAGTAAGGGCGCGCATACCGCGCCCTTCTGCCAGGTCAAAAAAAGTTTCAAAAGTCTTGAAAAAAATTGTTGACACGGCGAGGGGGATTTAGTATAATAACCCTTGCCGTTCGTAAGACGGCTTCGAGTGGGGAGCATAGCTCAGCTGGGAGAGCACCTGCCTTACAAGCAGGGGGTCACAGGTTCGAGCCCTGTTGTTCCCACCAAAACGTGGCCATGTAGTTCAGTTGGTTAGAACGCCGGCCTGTCACGCCGGAGGTCGAGGGTTCGAGTCCCTTCGTGGTCGCCATTATCAGGCTGCAACAGCGGCTTGATATGCCTCTGTAGCTCAGTTGGTAGAGCAGCGGATTGAAAATCCGCGTGTCGTTGGTTCGACTCCGACCGGAGGCACCATTTGCGGGCGTAGCTCATCTGGTAGAGCGCCACCTTGCCAAGGTGGAGGTAGCGAGTTCGAGCCTCGTCGCCCGCTCCAAATGAAAAAGGAGCAAAGCATTTGCTCCTTTTTCCATACGGTGACATAGCCAAGTGGTAAGGCAAGGGTCTGCAAAACCCTCATTCCCCAGTTCAAATCTGGGTGTCACCTCCAGAGGGAATCCCTGTAATCTCAATGGTTACAGGGATTTTTTTGCCCTCATTTTTTAAAAAAACTTATTTTTACCCTTATTGGCTTCTTAGCCGGAAATACGGCAACAGGGCACTCCGTGCATGCGGCACTTTTCCGCTCCGCTTCTGTTCCTTATGGGCTGCCCTGCCGGATAAAATATGACGATGCCGAACATCGGCACCGTCCTGCTGTATCGTGTATTCAGTTCGCCTTTTTCAGCTTTGCAATATCCTCCGCCATTTGGCGGCACATGAGCTTGAGGAATTTCACCTCGTCCTCCAAATCGTCCATGCGGGAGCGCGGCACGAGCTTTTCCTGAATGTCCTTAATGCCGTCCGCCAAAAGGCTGAACTTCGGCGTGACATCACTCTCAATAAGTACGGCCATGCTGCGGGTAATTCTTTCTTCCATCTCCTGCAAGTAAGCAATTTCCTTTTCATCAAACATTTTTCTCTCCCCCCTTGTCTTGCATTATACGGTGCCGGTATTCGGTTGTCAAGGTGCGCTCTGCCGCCTGCCGGTATTCGAATTTTCTGCTTTCCCCATATTTTAATCAATAATCTTTCAAATCTTATGAATATTGGCTGTTGCATCTTCCACCGCTTTGCCGTATACTCCTATATTATTTCAAAGTAGGATGGGATGGAACCGTATGAAAACCTATTCATTTGCCTACGGCAGCGGCACGGTGGAGCTGCCGCTGGACGAGAAAAATGTGATCGGCGAGCTGCACGGCAACGCCGTCGCCCCGCTTGCCGATATCCGCGCGGCGCTGTGGGCCTCGCTCGACGCACCGATCGACAGCGCGCCGCTGTGCGAGCGCGCCAGGGCGGGCGATACCGTCACGCTGGTCGTGAGCGACATGACGCGCTTCTGGATGCGGCAGGATCTCGTGGTCCCGCATCTGGTGGATTACCTCACGGAGCGCTGCGGCGTGCGTGAGGAGGACATCACCATCGTCATTGCCAACGGCACGCACATCGGCGGCGACGAGCAGGAGCTGCGCACGCTCGTGACCGACGCGGTCTACGACCGCGTCAAGGTCAAGAACCACGACTGCGAAGCGAAAGACCTTGTCTATCTCGGCACCACGCCGCACGGCACGCCGGTCTCCATCGACCGCACGGCGGCCGAGGCCGACCTCGTGGTCTGTCTCGGCGCGGTGACGCATCATGTGATGGCGGGCTTCGGCGGCGGACGCAAGAGCATCCTGCCGGGCATCAGCGGGCGCGAGACCATCTTCCACAACCACGCCTTCTCGCTCGACGCAGCGCAGCTGCGCTCCAACCCCGCCATCGGCAACGGCGTTCTGAAGGGCAACCCGCTGCACGAGGATATGTGCGAGGCGGCGGGGCTGGTGAAAAATCTCTTCATCGTCAACCTCGTGATGAACGCCCAGATGCAGCTTGCCGCCATTCTCTCCGGTCACTACCTCACCTCGTGGGAGGCGGCCTGCCGCATGGTGGACCGCATCTATCAGGTGGACGTGCCGGAAAAGGCGGACGTGATCGTTGCCAGCTGCGGCGGCTTCCCCAAGGACATCTCGCTCTACCAGGGCACCAAGACCATCGACAACATTGAGTCTGGCCTCAAGCCGGGCGGCACGCTCATCCTCATCATCGAGGCGCGCGAGGGCGGCGGCCCCGCCGAATACTTCGACTGGGCGAAAGACCTCGTCGCCGGTACCATCGAGCGGCGGCTGCGCGAGCATTTCACCGTCGCAGGCTACATTTTCTTCCTCAACTGCGAGCAGGCGCAGCGCTACAACATCCTGCTCTATTCGAGCATTGCCCCGGAGGACGTTGCGCCCATGGGCATAAAGGCGTTTTCCGACGTCAACGCGCTGCTCGACGCCGCGCAGCTGGAGGGCAAGTCCATCTACGTCATTCCGAACGGCTCGACCGTCATTCCACACGTCAAGGAGGCCTCCAAGCATGAAGCGTAGCTACATCGCCAAGCGATTTCAGAGCAGCGGCGCCGGACTGTCACTCGACACCGAGGCGCTTGCGAAATACAAGGACATCATCGACCTGAGCATCGGCGACACCGATTTCACCACCGACGAGAGCATCATCAATGCCGCCTTCCGCGACGCGAAGGCCGGTCACACGCACTACGGCGACCCCAAGGGCGACCCCGAGCTGATCGACGCGGTCTGCCGCGCGTGGGAGGAGGACTTCGGTCAGCGTCTCCCGCGCGACCATGTGCTCGTGAGCGCGTCGAGCTGCCTCGGCATGGCGCTCGTGATGCTCGCCATCCTCGACCCCGGCGACGAGGTCATCGTCTTCTCGCCCTACTTCCCCATGTACCGCGAGCAGATCGAGCTGGCAGGCGGCGTATGCGTGGACGTGCCGACCTACGCGAGCGAGGACTACGCCATCGACGAAGCGCGCCTGTGCGCCGCCATCACGCCGCGCACCAAGGCCATCGTTTTCAACAATCCCACGAACCCCACCGGCATGGGCTACGACAGCAGGACGCTCGAGCTGCTTGCGCGTGTCGCGCAGGAGCGCGACCTGCTCATCGCCGCCGACGAGATCTATACCACCTATCTCTACGAGGGCGACTTCCGCCCCATCCGCACGCTGCCCGGCATGGCCGAGCGCACCATCACGCTCAACAGCTTTTCCAAGAATTTCCTGATGACCGGCTGGCGCGTGGGCGTGATCATCGCCGAGCCGGAGCTGCTGGCGGTGATGAACCGCATCAACGGCTCGCTCATCTACTCCGCGCCGTCCATCTCGCAGCGCGCCGCTCTGCAGGCGCTCGCCATGCGAAAGGAGATTCGGGAGAAATATGTCACTGCCTACCGCGACCGCATCTTCTACGCCGCCGATCGCATCGAAAAGATCCCCTACCTGAGTCTGGTGCGGCCGAAGGGTACGTTCTACCTTTTCCCCGGCGTGGAGAAAACGGGACTGGACGAAAAAGCCTTCTGCAAGGTCCTGCTCGATCAGGCCCATGTTCTCGTCAGTCCCGGCACGCCTTTCGGCGTGAGCGCCGCGGGCCACTTCCGCATCGCCTGCACCGTCGGCATCGACCAGCTCAAAACCGCGTTTGACCGCATGGAGAAGCTGTCGTTCTGACGCCGTCCTTTCCGTTTTTGCATAAATTGCACAATAAATCTGGATAACTTTTCACTATCATCGGTTGAGGCGGCTATTTACAAATCCGTTCCGAGGAGTATAATTATCCGCATCAAATACGAAATCGCGCATACAAATGCACGGAACGGAGGAAAAGATGAAAAACTTTAACATGATGAAGAAGCTGCTGGCGCTGACGCTCGGCGCTGCGATGCTGCTGGCCGTGATGACCGGCTGCGGCAAGAAGGACACCGTGCAGGAGCCCGCTGACGATCAGCAGCAGCAGCAACAGGAAGAGCAGCAGCCCGCCGAGCCCGCCACCCTGCTTGAGCAGATCAAGGCCAAGGGCAAGGTCGTCGTCGGCACCGAAGCCCAGTACGCTCCCTATGAGTTCAAGGATCTCGACGCCAACTTCGCCGGCTGCGATATGTGGCTGGCCCAGCAGATCGCCGACAGCCTCGGCGTTGAGCTGGAGGTCGTGGACATGGCCTTCGACGGCATCATCCCCGCCGTCCAGTCCGGTCAGGTGGACCTCGGCATCGCGGCCTTCACCAACACCCCTGAGCGTGCCGAGGAGATCGACTTCAGCGACCTGTATGAGACCAGCGCTCAGCTGCTGATCGTCAAGGCCGGCAACGCCGACACCTACTCCACCAAGGAATCCCTTGTCGGTCTGAAGGTCGGCGCTCAGAAGGGTACCATCCAGTCCCAGCTGATCCAGTCCGCTCTGCCCGAGAGCGAGCTGTTCGAGCTTGAGAAGTACCCTGCACTCGCCCTCGAGGTCCAGAACGGCAACATCGCGGGTCTGGTCGTCGATCAGGCAGTCGGCGAGGCGCTCGTCGCCTCCAGCAACGGCGCGCTTGAAGTCTCCAACTTCACTTTTACCGCCGAGGAAGCCTCCTTCGGTAAATCCGTCGTCATCGCCAAGGGCAACGAGGATCTGGTCGCGGTCGTGAACGAGGTCATCAACAAGGTCACTGCCGACGGCAGCTATCAGAAGGCCTACGACGAAGCCGTTGAGCTGGCTGCCAGCCTCGGCCTGTAAGCAGAGAAAAACATAAAAAGCAACCTACGGGCTTCGCCGTTTCGGCGGCGAAGCCCGCTGTGTACTGAGGAGGAGTCCCCATGGAATTTATTCAGACGATCGGCAAGCTCATCGTCCGTTACCACAGCTTTTTTGAGGAAGGCATTGTCAATACGCTCATCATCGCCGCATTTACCGTGTTTTTCGGCACGATCTTCGGCACGCTCATGTCCAGTATGCGCATGAGCAAAATTCTGCCGCTCAAGTGGCTGGCGGTCGCTTACATCGAGTTCATCCGCGGGACGCCCCTGATGGTGCAGCTCATGTTTATTTTCTACGGACTTCCCATGGTCGGCTTCACGCTGCCGGACATTTCGTGGATCCCGAACTTTTCGCGTTTTTCCGCAGGTATCATTGCCATGAGCATCAACAGCTGCGCCTACGTCGCCGAGATCATTCGTTCCGGCGTGCAGGCCGTGGACGTCGGGCAGATGGAGGCCGCGCGCAGCGTCGGCTTCAGCCACGGTCAGGCCATGCGCCTCGTCGTGCTGCCGCAGGCGATCAAGAACATTCTCCCCGCGCTCGGCAACGAGTTCGTCACGGTCATCAAAGAGTCGTCCATCGTTTCGGTCATCGGTCTTGCCGACCTGATGTTCCGCACGAACGACGTCATCGCTCTGACCTTCAAGAGCCTTGCGTGCCTTGCCATCGCGGCGCTGTGCTACTTTGCGATGACCTTCACCGGCGGCCGCCTCATCGCTCTGGCAGAAAGGAAAATGAATCATGGCAAATGAGAAGATCCTTCAGGTCGTTGACCTGTGCAAGAGCTTCCATAAGCTCGACGTGCTCAAGCACATCAGCGTTGATTTTGAAAAGAACGAGGTCGTGTCCATCATCGGTCCCTCGGGCGGCGGCAAGAGCACTTTTCTGCGCTGCCTGAACCTGCTGGAGACGCCGACCTCGGGCCAGATCCTCTTCGACGGCGTGGACATCTGCGCCAAGGGACAGAGCAAGCACATCGACCAGCACCGTCAGAAGATGGGCATGGTGTTCCAGCAGTTCAACCTCTTCAACAACATGAACGTGATGCACAACCTGACCGCCGCGCCCACACGCATCAAGGGCGTGGACAAGGAGCAGGCTGAGGCCAAGGCGCTCCAGCTGCTCGGCCGCGTGGGCCTTGCCGACCGCGCCGACGCCTATCCCAGCCAGCTCTCCGGCGGTCAGAAGCAGCGTATCGCCATCGTGCGCTCGCTGATGATGGACCCCGAGGTCATGCTCTTCGACGAGCCGACCAGCGCCCTCGACCCCGAGATGATCGGCGAGGTGCTCGACGTGATGAAGGACCTCGCCGAGAGCGGCATGACGATGATCGTCGTGACGCACGAGATGCGCTTCGCACGCGAGGTCAGCAGCCGCACCATCTTCCTCGACGGCGGTCACATCGAGGAGGATAAGCCCTCGCACGAGCTGTTTGCTCACCCCGAGAGCCCGCGCCTCGTGAGCTTCCTCGATAAGGTCCTCTGAGCCCCAATACGGAAAACAGAGCCGCAGCCGCGGCTCTGTTTTTTCATTTTTTACGCGATCTTGCCCTTGCTTTGCAGGCGGATGCGGTCGGCGATCATGGCGATGAACTCCGAATTGGTGGGCTTGCCCTTGGTGTTCGACACTGTGTAGCCGAAGTAGCGCTGGAGCGTTTCCAAATCGCCGCGGTCCCACGCAGTCTCGATGGCGTGGCGCACGGCGCGCTCCACGCGCGAGGGTGTGGTGTTGTAGCGGCGCGCGACCTCGGGATAGAGCACCTTGGTCACGGCGTTGATGACGTCCATATCCTGCACGGCGAGGATGATCGCTTCGCGAACGTACTGATAGCCCTTGATGTGCGCCGGCACGCCGACCTCGTGGATGATGGAGGTCACAAGGCGTTCCAGCGCGACGGGGCTTTCCTCCTCCGTCTCCCCGTTCCGGACGGCCTGACGCATCCGCTCGAGCAGCGAGCCGGCCTCGCAGGGCTTTGCCATGAAGTAGGCCGCGCCCTGCTCCATTGCCTGCATCACCATCTGCTCGCGGTAGAAGGCGGAAACCAGGATCGTCTTCGGCCGTGCCGGCAGCTTTGCCATCCGGTCGAGCAGCGCGAAGCCGTCCAGCTCCGGCAGGATCACGTCTGTAATTACAAGCTGCGGACGTTCCCGTTCGATCATCTTCCATGCCTCCGCGCCGTCCCCGGCGCTCCCCACCACGTCAAATTCACCCGTATTTTCTATCGTCTGCTGCAGCATCGTGCGGAAATTTTCGTTGGCATCCGCCAATACGACCTTGATCCTGTTCTCCATTTGCCTGTTCCTTTTCCTTCCTCCTCAATACTTTGGCTTCGACAACCGCATTCCGACGCGAATCGGATGTTTCGTTTTGCCTTGGCTATAATCTATCACATTTGGACAATGTTTTCAAGTAGATTTTTGTCGTTTAGCACAAATTTTATACGACATCGTTCGAGCTTTTTGGACTCTTAGCACAAACTTAACAGCAGGATAACATCTCCTGCCGTTAAGTCCTCCGTCAGGCGCTCGCCGCGCTTTGCGCCGTCATGCCGGAGGCGGAAAGCATATTTTCCGCGAGAATGCCATAACCTCTCTGCGGATCGTCCAGCAGGACGTGCGTCACCGCGCCGACGAGCTTCCCATCCTGCACGATCGGGCTGCCGCTCATGCCCTGCACGATGCCGCCCGTGAGCGCGATGAGCGCCGGGTCGGTCACCCGCAGGAGCAGATTGCGCGTGGGCGCGGAGCCGCCGTAGAGCTTTTCGATCTCGATCTCATAGGCGCACACCTCGTCGCCCCTGCAGTTTGCCAGAATGACCGCCTTGCCGGTGCGGACCTCCGTGCGCCACGCGACGGGGATCGCCTCCCCGACGGCCTCCGGCCGGTTCTCCTCCGGCAAAACGCCGAATATGCCGCACTCCGTGTTCGCGTAAAGCGAGCCGAGGTCGCGCGTCAGATCAAAGTCGCCGCGCAGCTCGCCCGGTGAGCCGCTCGCGCCGCGCTTGACCGCCTTGACGCTCGCCGCCATCACGCTGCCGCGCGAGAGCGGCATGAGCTTGCCGGTGTCCACGTCCGTGATGCCGTGGCCGAGCGCCGCGAACGCGCCCGTCTGCGGGTCATAGAAGGTCACCGTGCCGATGCCCGCCATGCTGTCGCGGATCCACGCGCCGAGGCGGCACACGCCGTCCTGCCCTTTTTTCGGACAGACGGCGAGCTTCACGAGCCGACCGCCGCGGCGCACGCCGAAGGCTGCCTCCCGCTCTCCGTTCTCCGCAAGAAGCGACTGCAGATGCTCCGTCGAGCCGATGGTGACGTCGTTCATCGTCAAGATCAGATCGCCGGCCTTCATGCCGCCCTTCTTCGCGGGAGAGACGGCGCCCTCGTTCTCCGAAAGTCCCACGACCAGCACACCCTCGGCAAAGAGCTTCACGCCGATCGCCTTGCCGACCGGCACGAGCAGCTGCGTCTCTCCGCCCGGGTCCGGCGCACTCACGGCTCCCGCCGGCACGAGCAGGGCGGAGAGTGCAAAGACCAATGCCGTGCAGGCGGCAGCGCCATGCCGCCTGCTCCGTTTCCGTCGCCTTTCATCCATCCCATCACCTCTCCTGTTCAAAAGGAAATCGTTTCCTTTTGAAATTTTTTTGCCGCGTTTTTACTTGCGGCCCCGTTACTTTTTGCAAAAGCGCAAAAAATAGCCCGCACAAAATCTGTCGGCATTGGCATGGAAATGACTTGCTTTCGCGGCAGGGAGACAAAAAAAGAAAACCGCGGGTCAAAACCTGCGGTTTTCGGAAAAATTCGGAAAAATCAACGCTCGCGATTGAAAATTTTGAAAATATCGGCAAAGGGATCGTCTTCCTCCTCAGCCTTCTTCTCCGCCTCGGCAGCCGCCTTGTCCTCTTCATAATTGATGGGCTCGATGCCGGGCTTCGACTCCGCCGCCTTCTTTTCCTCGGCGGGCGCGGCAGCCGCGGCGCTCTTACCGTCGGCAAAGCCGGTGGCAATGACCGTGACGCGGATCTCGTCGTCCATCGACTCGTCGAAGGTCGCGCCGAAGATGGTCAGCGCGTCGGGATGCACCGCGTCCTGCACCAGCGACGCGGCCTGCTCGACCTCCTCAAGGCCGATATCCATGGAGCCGGTAACGTTGATGAGCACGCCGCGCGCACCGTGGATGGAGGTCTCGAGCAGCGGGCTGGAGATGGCCATGCGGGCGGCCTCCTCGGCCTTGCCCTTGCCCGCCGCGCGGCCCACGCCCATGTGCGCCATACCGGCGTTCTTCATAATGGCGGTGACGTCGGCAAAGTCGAGGTTGATGAAGCCGGTGTCGCGGATGAGGTCGGAAATGGACTGCACCGCCTGGCGCAGCACATCGTCCGCGATCTCAAAGGCGTTGGCGAAGGTGATCTTCTGATCGGTCGCATGCTTGAGGCGCTCGTTGGGGATAATGACGAGGGAATCGACCTTGCCCTGCAGCTCCTCGATGCCCTTTTCGGCCTGCTGCATCCGGCGGCGGCCCTCAAAGCCGAACGGCTTGGTGACGACACCGACGGTCAGGATGCCCTGCTCGCGGGCGATCTCGGCCACGATGGGCGCGCCGCCCGTGCCGGTGCCGCCGCCCATTCCGGCGGTGATGAACACCATGTCGGTATCCTCCAGCGCCTTGGAGATCTGGGCGCGGCTCTCCTCCGCGCTCTTGCGGCCCACCTCGGGATCGCTGCCCGCGCCCTGGCCGTGGGTCAGCTTCTCGCCGATCTGGATCTTATAGGTAGCGCTGGAAACGTTGAGCGCCTGCTTATCGGTATTGACCGCGACGAAATCCACGCCGCGGGTCCCGGAGCGCACCATGCGGTTGACCACGTTATTGCCGCCGCCGCCGACGCCGATGACCTTGATCCTGACGACGTTTTCAACGCCGGTATCCAATCCGAATGCCATATCGGTTCCTCCTACTATCTCTTGTAGAATGCGGGCGGTTCGTGTCGGTGCCGCCACAACATCAAGTGTATTCTGAAACAAGTCTATTGTATAACGCTTTTTTCTCGCGGTCAATAGCCGCGCGCGATTTCCCGAAAACTTTTTTACGCGCCCGGCGCGGACGGGATAAAGTGCATCTCGCCCTTGGACTTGAGCAGCATATAGTTGATCTCGCCCGTCTCGTTCGACTCCAGACCGTTTACCAGATCCTGCACGCTGCGGAAAATATAGTCGAGGTCGGAGTCCCACGGGAGGCGCACGGTGAAGCGGCCCAGATAGGTAAAGGTGATCGCCTCGGCATCAGACAGGTCGACGCTCCCGATGCCCGCGAGCATACCGTAACCGCCCGCCGTCCGCACGAGGGTGAGCAGTGTCTCCGTCGTCAGCGTTTTCTCCTCACCGAGCGAGAGCCGCGCGCTCAGCGCGGGCGACTCCGGCTCGACGCCCGTGATGCTCGGGCAGCCGGACGGCAGTGTGTCGGTCCGCTCGAGGAGCTTACCGTTTTCGCTGATGAGCCAATAACCCTCCGGCGTGACGACGCCCGCCGCCGCCGCGCACTCCCGCACCGTGATAACGATGGTGTCGGGCAGCGCGCGGTTGATCGTCGCCTCCTCCACATAGGGCAGCTTTTCAAAAATAGCCTGTGCGGCGCTGTATTTGTTGAGCAGGAAGAGGTTATCCTCGATCTCAATGCCCGAGGCCGCGACGATCTCCTCGCTCGTGTAGCGCGCGTTGCCGCTCACCGTGATGCTCTGCACCTTGAAGAAAATGGTCAGCGCCGCGACGACCGCGCCGGCGATGAGCAGGATGCACAGGAGCTTCGTCAGGAAAGAAAATCTTCCCCGCCGGCGTCTGCGATTCGTGCTGCGATTTCGTGCCATAGCTTTTGTATCCTTTTCGTTTCTATGTAGTCTCCCGGCGGATCTGTGCGCCGAGCGCGGCCAGGTCGCGCTCGATAGCGTCGTATCCGCGATCGATGTGCGTGAGCTTCGTCACGCGGGTCGTGCCCTCGGCGGAAAGTCCCGCGATCACCAGCGCCGCGCCGCCGCGCAGGTCGGTGCATTTGACCGCCGCGCCGTGCAGCGTCCTCACGCCGTTCACCACCGCCACGCGCCCCGCGACGCGGATCTCCGCGCCCATGCGCGAGAGCTCGTCAACGTGTCGGTAGCGGTTTTCAAAAATGTTTTCGACAAAGACCGTGCAGCCCTCGCTCCTGAGCAGCGCCGCCATCAGCACCGGCTGGGCGTCGGTCGGAAAGCCCGGGTAAGGCGCAGTGCGCACGGGGCGTACAGAGCGCAGCGCTCCGGTCGAGCGCAGGGAAACAGCGTCCGCCTCGCTCCTCACCTCGCAGCCGCTCTCGGCAAGCGAGAGCGCCACGGTGGACACCGCGCGGTAGTCCACGCCGGTGAGCCGGACCTCACCGCCCGCCGCCGCCGCGGCGCAGAGGTAGGTCGCGCAGACGATGCGGTCCCCGATGACGCGGTGCGTGCAGCCGTGCAGCGCCGCGCCGCCCTCGACCGTGATGATGGAGCCGCCCGCGCCGTTCACCCGCGCGCCCATGCTCCGCAGCAGCGCCTGAAGATCGACGATCTCCGGCTCGCGGGCCGCGTTGTAGATGACGCTTGTGCCCTCCGCGCCGCAGGCGGCGAGAATGGCGTTCTCCGTCGCGCCGACGCTCGGAATGGCGAGGGTGATGTCCGTGCCGCGAAGGCATTTCGCCTTGCAGCGCAGCTCGCCGTAGCGCTCGGTGATCTCCGCGCCCAGCTCACGCAGGGCGGCCAGATGCAGGTCGATGGGCCGCGGACCGAGCTCGCAGCCGCCGGGGTAGGACAAGACCGCTTCTCCCTGCCGCGCGAGGATCGCGCCCAGAAAAATGATGGACGAGCGCATTTCGCGCATCAGCTCGTCGGGAATGTCGCAGCGCGCCATCGGCGCAGTGTCCACCTCCAGCGCTGTGCCGTCGCGCCGCACGCAGCAGCCGAGGTGGCGCAGGATGGCGACGGACGCGTCCACGTCGCGCAGACGCGGACAGTTCTCGATGCGGCAGACGTCCCGCGCGAGGATCGTCGCCGCCAGCACGGGCAGGACGCTGTTCTTGCTGCCCTGTATCGTCAGTTCTCCGTGAAGCGGCGCGCCGCCCTCGATGCTCAGATAGCTCATGTGCCGTTCCTCCCTTTCCTGATGGGTCAACAAACTAAGCCATAGTATGCGCCCACGGTGCGCCGTGGTTCCGGTGCGGGAGGAAAAGGGGGTGTACTTTCGCGGTGTTTTATGGTAAAATTCCGAAAAAATCCAAAAGCGAGGTCATATCATGAAGGGAAAAACGATCTGCAAAACGCTTGGGCTCGTACTGCTCGCGCTGCTCATTCTCGTCGTGCTGTACGTCGTCTATGTGTTCGCGAGCTACCACCGCATCGGCGATCAAAGTCTCAGCGTAATGCATTGCAGCAGCAGGGACGCAGTCCCCATGGAGGACGCGGTCGAGACCGGCGCTGTCTACTGCGTTTCGTCCGCGAACGCGGGCTTCGGCGCGTACAGTGCCGACTACAGCTTCTTTATGGACGGCGGCAGGGAGAGCCGCGCCCGCAGCCGGCAGGCGGTAGACGAAAATATGCGCGGCATCGTCGCGTTCGTCAAAGGCCTTTCGCCCGACTTTGCCCTCTTTCAGGAGGTCGACACCGACGGCACGCGCAGCTGGCACATCGACGAGACCGCCTATCTGAGCGACGCCATGACGGGATGCGAATTTGACGAGGTGTTCGCACAGAACTACGACAGCCCCTATCTTTTCTACCCGCTCATTCAACCCCACGGAGCGAATCAGTCCGGCATCGTGACGCTTTCGCGCCACCCCATCGCTTCCGCCGCGCGGCGGGAGCTGCCGGTGGAGAGCGGCTTTATGAAGCTCCTTGACCTCGACCGCTGCTATTCGGTCAGCCGCATCCCGACGGCAAGCGGCAAGGAGCTTGTCCTCTACAATCTCCACCTCTCTGCCTACACCTCGGACGGCGCCATCGCCACCGAGCAGCTTGAGCTGCTGTGCGCGGATATGCTTGCGGAATACGAGGCGGGCAATTACTGCGTCGCGGGCGGCGACTTCAATAAGGACCTGCTCGGCAATTCGCCGGAGATCTTCGGTGTGGCCGCCGGGGAAAACGACACCTGGGCGCAGCCCATCCCGGGGGGAACGATTCCCGCGGGGCTGACGCTCGTCGCGCCCTTTGACGAGACCGCGCCCACCGCCTCCTGCCGCACGGCGTCCGAGCCGTACAGCATCGAGACGACCTTCCGCCTGACGGTGGACGGCTTCCTCGTGAGCGATAACGTGGAGGTCGTGGACAGCGCCGTGCTGGACGCCGGCTTCCTCTACTCCGACCACAATCCCGTGTGGATGGACTTCAAGCTCAACTGAATATGCTCTGAGCCTGTGGCTTGCGCCGCAGGCTTTTATTTGACAAGCGCCATGACGGTCTCATAGATGCGCTCGGTCGCGTCGCGCACGCCGAGTCGGAGCGAAGCCTTGTGCATCGCCGCGAGCCGCGTTTCGTCGCGCAGCAGCGCGGTGGCCTCCATAAACAACCGCTTGCCGTCCAGCCCCTCCTCGGGCAGGACGAGCGCCGCGCCGTGCTCGCCGAGCACGGCGGCGTTTTTCTCCTGATGGTGGTTCGTCACATTCGGCGACGGCACGAGGATCGCCGGCACGCCGAGCGCCGTCAGCTCGCTGAGCGTGGACGCGCCCGCGCGGCAGATCACAAGGTCGGCGGCGCGCATAACGTCCGCCATGTCGTAGATATACTCACGCACGTCGAGCGAGGGATGGTCGCGCAGGTCCACGCCGTACCCGCTCACCCACTCGTGCATTTTCTGCCAGCCGAGCGAGCCGACCGAGTGGATGTGGTGGAACGGCTCCTTTGCCGCCTCAAGATAAAGAAGCTCCGCCGTGACGCGGTTCATGTTCCCCGCGCCGAGGCTGCCCCAGAAGGAAACGACGAACGGGCGGCCGTCGTTCACGCCGAGCTTTTCCTTGGCCTGCGCCTTCGTCTGCGTGAAGAAGTCGCCGCGCACCGGCGTACCGGTGACGACCACGCGGTCCTTGTGCTTATAATACCGCCGGCAGTCCTCAAAGCCGACGAGAATGCGGTCGCAATGATTTTCGAGCAGTCGGGTCGTCAGCCCCGGAACGGCGTTCGACTCGTGCACCGCCGTCGGAATGCCGCGCGCGTGGCCGTAGCGCACGATGGGATAGCTCGCGTAGCCGCCCGTACCGACAATGAGGTCGGGCTGAAATTCATCGAGAATGGCGTCCGCCTCACGCTTCGCGTGCATCAGATTGCGCACGGAGACGAGGTTATGGCGCAGCTCCTTCGGCCGAAGGGAGCGGTGGAAGGACGAGATGTTGACCGTGCGGAACGGATAGGGCGTGTGCGCGATCAGGTCGCGCTCCAGTCCGCGCTCCGCGCCGACGAAGAGGATGCGGGTCTTCGGGTCTCTCTCCCGCAGGAAGCCTGCGAGCGCCAGCGCGGGGTTGACGTGTCCCGCTGTGCCGCCGCAGGTGAAAATAACGTTCATGCCTTCCGTCCCCCTTTCTTCCTCGCGGCGGTCTGTTTTCCGCTGCGGCATATTTTTGAGCTTTTCAGCCTGGCGGCATCTGCCGCGAAACACTCAGCACCACGCCCATTTCCGCGAGCTGGATGGCGAGCGCCGTGCCGCCGAAGCTGAAGAACGGCAGCGAGATGCCGGTGTTCGGCACAAGATTCGTCACGACCGCGATGTTTAAGAAAACCTGTAAGGCGATCTGCGTGGTAATGCCCACGACAAGAAGGCTGCCGAAGCGGTCGCGCGCGTGGAGCGCGATCCAGTAGCCGCGGATGATGAGCAGCGCGAAGATGGCCATGATGAGCGTCGCGCCGATCAGGCCCAGCTCCTCGCAGATGATGGAGAAGATGCAGTCGTTGTGCTCCTCGGGCAGGAAGAGGAACTTCTGCCGGCTCTTGCCGAGACCGAGACCGAGGAGACCTCCCGAGCCGATGGCGATGAGGCTCTGGCGCGTCTGATAGCCCGTGCCCGTCTTAAAGGCGTCGTTGAGCGGGTCGAGCCAGATGGCGATGCGCGAGGAGTTGTAGGTGATCAGGCCCGAGAGGAACGCATACGCCACCGCCGCGATACCGCCGATGCCGATGCCGACCCAGTAGCCGCGGATGCCGCCGACGAACATCATCGCCGCGCCGATGCCGAGAATGAGCACGGTGCCGGAAAGGTGCGGCTCGAAGTACATCAGCACCGCAATGAGGGCAAGGATAAAGCCGTAGGGCAGGATACCGTAGCGGAGCGTTCTCATTTTGTCCTTCTTTTTGGAGATGCTGTCGGCAAAATAAAGGATGACGCCAAGCTTGGCGATCTCCGACGGCTGGAACCGCATCGTGGTGCCGGGGATGCCGAGCCAGCGCGTCGCGCCGTGGCTCGTGATGCCGACGCCGGGAATGATGACCGCAACGAGCAGAGCGATGGAAATGCCCAGCGCGATCTTGGCCACGCCGCGGAAGCGCGCGTAGTTGATGCGCCCGATGACGACCATGGCGGCAAGGCCGAGCGTGGCAAAGGCCGCCTGCCGCTTAAAGTAGTACAGCGGGTCGCCCGACTCATAATAGGCAGATGGAAAGCTCGCCGAGAGCAGCATAATGAGCCCCACGCCGGTGAGCAGCAGCACGAGCAGGAGAAACGGCACATCGATGGGTCCGCGGCCCGCCTCCTTCGCGGCGGCCTCCATGCGCTTCATGTGCTCGCGCTGCTCGCGCCGCAGCTCGCGCTCCTCCTTCGTCATACCGGTTCACCTCCCCCCGATCGTTTTTTGAAATGTGCCTTAGAAGTGGTATCTTCCGATCACGCCCCAGAGCGCCAGCATGCAGAACACGGCGGAGACGAGCGTGAAGATGGTCACGAGCTTGACCTCGCTCCAGCCGCAGAGCTCAAAGTGATGGTGCAGCGGCGCCATCTTGAAAATGCGCTTGCCGTGCGTCGCCTTAAAGTAGGCGACCTGAATGATGTCCGAGAGCGTCTCGCAGATGTAGACGATGCCGACGAGCAGCAGCACGAGCGGCATATCGTAGGCGAACGCCAGTCCCGCCACCGCGCCGCCGAGAAAGAGCGAGCCGGTGTCGCCCATGAATACCTTGGCGGGATGGAAGTTATAGACGAGGAAGCCGATCAGTCCGCCGACCATCGCCGCGGCAAAAACGCCGAGGTCGTTCTCATAGCCCCACCACGAGCCGACCACCGCGAAAAACAGCGCCACCGGCACCGTCACGCTGCCGGCCAGACCGTCGATGCCGTCCGTGATGTTGACGGCGTTGACCGTGCCGACGATGACAAAGGCGGCGAAGATCATATAAACGATCCACGGCAGGATGACATAGGTATTGGCGAACGGAATATAGAGGTTCGGCGTCAGCATCCCCTCATAGCGCATCAGGCAGAGGAACACCACCGCCGCGGCAAGCTGGAGGGCAAACTTCTGGATCGCCGTCAGGCCGAGGTTCCGGTGCATTTTCACCTTCTGAAAATCGTCAAGAAAGCCGATCAGGCCGAACACGGCGGCAAAGGCAAACACATAGAGGTGTGCGAAGCTGCCCGCGCGCATGGCGTCCCAGCCGAACACGAGAATGGTGACGAGGATGCCGAAAATGAACATCAGTCCGCCCATCGTCGGCGTGCCGGACTTGCCGGCGTGCCAGGTCGGGCCATCCTCGCGGATGCTCTGCCCCGCCTTGAGCCTGCGCAGCTCGGGGAGCAGAAAGCGTCCGGTGACAAGCGTGATGAGAAAGCTCACAATGCAGGCAGCGATCAGTTTCATAGCGTATTCCTTCCGCCGCGCAGAGCGCGGCTCTTTCGTTTTTTATTGGCTCAGATGCTCGCGCACCACCTGCCGCTCGTCGAGCGGCAGCGTCTCGGCGCCGACCACCTGATAGGTCTCGTGTCCCTTGCCCGCGAGCACCACCACGTCGCCGGTGCGGGCGTGGTCGAGCGCGTAGGCGATGGCCTCGCGGCGACTTTCCAGCACGGCAAACGGCGTCGCGCTGTCCGCCATGCCGGCGAGGATCTCGTGCAGAATGGCGTAGGGGTTTTCCGTGCGGGGATTATCCGAGGTGACGATCACCTCGTCCGCGAGCCGCGCGGCGATGCGCCCCATTTCGGCGCGCTTCGTCCGGTCGCGGTCGCCGCCGCAGCCGAACACGACGAGCACGCGCGCGTCGGCAAAGCCGCAGACGGTCGAGAGAATATTTTTCAGCCCGTCGGGCGTGTGCGCATAATCAATGAGCACGGTGTAGTCCGTGTCCGTCGGCACCACCTCCGCCCTGCCGCGCACGCCCTGACAGAGTGAGAGGGCCTGCGCCGCGTCCCCGATCGGAATGCCGAGGGCCTGTGCCGCGGCGAGCGCGGCGAGCGCGTTGTAGAGCGAGAACGCCCCGGGAATGTGCAGCGTCACGGGGATATGCTCGCTGTCGCTGCACGCGGTGAAGCTCACGCGGTCGGCGCAGTAATGCGCTTCCCAGCCGACGAGATCGTTTGCAAGTCCCTGCCCGAAGCGTGTGACCGGACAGGTCATATTTTCGAGCAGCCGCGGCGTCCACGGATCGTCGCCGTTGACGGCGGCGGCGCGGCATTGGCGGAACAGCCGCGCCTTGGCGTCGCAGTAGGCTTCCATTGTACCATGGTAGTCAAGATGGTCCTGCGTGAGATTGGTGAACACGCCGAGCGCGAAGTCGATCGCGCCGGCACGCCTTTGCACGAGCGCGTGGGAGGAGACCTCCATCACCACATGGGTGCAGCCCGCGTCTGCCATTTCGCGCAGCAGACGCTGGAGCGTCAGCGCGTCGGGCGTGGTGCGCTCGGCAGGCAGAACGGCGTCGCCGATCATGTTCTGATTCGTGCCGATCAGGCCGACCTTCGCGCCCAGGCAGCGCTCAAGGAGCTGCTTGAGAAGATACGTTGTGGTCGTCTTGCCGTTCGTGCCGGTCACGCCGACCACCGTCATGCGTCCCGCCGGCTCGCCGTACCATCTCGCGGCGAGCTTTGCCGCCGCCTCGTGCGCGTCGGGGACCAGCACGCAGGGCACGCCTTCGGCCGCGTGCTCGGTCACGACGCAGACCGCGCCGCGCGCGGCGGCCTCCTTTGCGTAGTCTGCGCCGTCCTCCCGCGCGCCATGCAGGGCGAGGAAAAGGCTTCCCTCTCCCGCCGTGCGGGAATCGAGGGTGAGGTCATGTATCTCCGTCCGCGCGTCCGCGCGGAGGAGTCGGAAGTGATCGAGGGCGCTCAAAAGCTCGCCGAGCTTCGTAGGCGCGTCGTCCTTTCTCCGTCAAATCTTGCTCTCTTTTGCGGTTTTTAATCCGTCACCGAGCTGTCGCTGAACTGGACGCGCACCACCGTGCCCGCCGCGACCTCCGTGCCCGGCGTCTCCGACTGGGAGATGGCGCGCACGCTCGCGGAGCTGCCGCCGGTCGCGCCGGAGACGGACATGATAAGCCCCGCGTCGGTGAGCTTGCGGTTGGCTGCCGCGGCGCTGTCGCCCACGACGTTCGGCACGATGCACAGCTCCGTGGATTTCTCCGCGCCGAGATAGAGGATGATCTCCGCGTTGTTCGGCACGATCGCGCCGCCGAGCGGCGTCTGGTCGGTGACGGTCTCGCCGTCGCCGACGGTGCGGCAGGAGAAGCCCTCCTCCTTGAGCTTTGCCGCCGCCTCGTCACGCTTGAGCCCGACGACGTTCGGCACGGTATGATCCGCGCCGACGAGTTCATCCGCGCTGTAGGTCGGCTCGATGCCGAGGTAGGGCAGTATCTCCGCCATGATGCTCGATGCCACGGGCGCGGCCATGTTGCCGCCGGAGCGGTAGGTGCCGGTGTCGTTGCTGGCGCTGCTGAGGGTGAGGAGCATCATGATCTGCGGGTCGTCCGCCGGCGCGCAGCAGGTGAACGAAACGGTGACGCTCCCGTCGATCTGGTCGGCGGTGCCGGTCTTGCCGCCGATGCGGTAGCCCGCGACCTTGCCGTTCTTGCCCGTGCCGTGCTCGACCTCGTACTCCATGATCTCGCGCACGGTCTTGGAGGTATCCTCGGAGATGACCTGCCGCAGCGGGGTGGTATCGTGGCGGTACTTGACGTTGCCGCTCTGGTCGAGCACCTCGGAGACGATGTAGGGCGTGCGGAGGTAGCCGCCGTTGACGCAGGCCGCCTGCGCGTTGATGAGCGAGAGCGGCGTGACGTTGAAGTTCTGACCGAAGGCGTAGCACGCCAGCGCCAGCGTGGAGTATTCGATCTCCTTGTTGACAAAGCCGCTCGCCTCGCCCGTGGTGTCCACGCCGGTCTTTCCGGTGAGGCCGAAGGCCTTCATGTAATTGTAAAAGGTCGTGTTGCCGAGGCGCAGTCCGATGTTGATGAACGCAGGGTTGCAGGAATTGGCGAACGCCGTGATGAGGTCCTGATGACCGTGACCGGGCGCGCGCTTGGAGCAGTTGATCTTCGCGCCCTCGATGACGACATAGCCCGGGCAGTTGAAGGTGTCGGACATTTTGACCTTGTTCTCCTCCAGCGCCATGGCGAGGGTGAGGATCTTGAAGGTCGAGCCGGGCTGGAAGGTGTCGTTGATGGCCTTGTTGCGCCATTGCATATTTTGCAGCGTGTCGGCCGCCGCGGCGAGCTCCTCGTCGGTCATGCCGGCGGCAAGCATCTCCTTGTTGTAGATGCTCGCGGGGGCGTTGAGGTCGTAGGTCGGCAGCGACGCCATCGCGAGGATGCCGCCGGTGTTGACGTCCATGACGATGCCGGTCGCGCCCACGCCCGTGCCGTAGCGGCTCTCGAGCTCCTCAAGGCCCTTTTCGAGGTAATACTGCACCGTCTTATCGAGGGTCGTCACCAGGCTGTCGCCGTTCTCGGCGTCGAAATACTGCTCATACTGATAGAGCAGCGCGTTGCCGTTGGCGTCGCGCGCGGAAACGACCATGCCCTTTTCGCCGGTCAGCTCCTCGTCATACACGGCCTCAAGGCCGTAGGCGCCGCCGTTGGCGTTGACAAAGCCGATGACGTGCGCGGCGAGCGAGGAATAGGGGTAGTAGCGCTTGGAGGTCGGCTCCAGAAAGACGCCTTTGATGTCGTTGTCGCTGATAAACACGCGGACTTTGTCCGCCGTCTCCTGCTCGACCTTCTTCTTGATGACCTTGTACTGCGAGGCGGTATCCTTCATGTCGTCGAGGATGCCTCTCGGGTCCACGCCGAGGATCTCGCCGAGACCGTTTGCGATCAGGTCTTGGTCCTGCTCGTTTTTGGCGACGTCGAGAGGCGAGACGCAGACGTTCTCCGCCGTGGAGGAGAGGGCGAGGATGTCGCCGTTTTTATCGTAGATGGTTCCGCGGCTCGCCTCCACGGTCGTGCGCAGCGTCTGCTGGCGCACGGCGAGCGTCTTGAGCTCGTCGTGCTGCTCGATCTGCAGCTTGTAGAGCTGGGCAAAGAGCAGCAGAAACGTGCCGATGCCCAGCAGCGCCAGCAGCAGAAGCGTCCGCTGCTGGATGATGCGGTTGGCGCGGCGCGCGCTGTCCGGTTTTCTTTTCGGGGGTGTCGGCACGGTCTTTCCTCCTCATACGGCAAGGGGCATAATGGCAAAACAAGGAGTAAGGAAGCTCCTTACTCCTTATGTATAGGCTTCGCTCAACTGAAATATTCCACCACGCTGAAAACGCCCTGCCCCAGCGAGGTGAACACGCGGCTGAGCACGCTGACGTTCTGTGCTTCGCAAAGCTCCACGCTGTCCGGCGCGGAAAGGTCGATGTAATTGATCTGCGAGGAGCTTGGCTTGTTCATGCCCGCGGCGACAGCCGCCGCCTTGACCGTTTCGAGATCAAAGGTGCGCTCGTACTGCGTGAGCAGCGCGACGTGCTCGGCGTCGAGCGTCTTGAGCTCCTTCTGCATCGAGACCACGTCGGCGGAAATGCTCGTGAGCTGCGCGTAGCTCATCAGCACGACCACGACCATCGCGGCCAGCGCGGCAAAGCCGAGCACCAGCACGCCGGAGACTCTCTGCCGCTCGCGCATGCGCGGACGGACGGCCTTCTTCTCCTGCCTGCGCGGCGGACGGATGAATTCCTCGCGCGGCTGCTCCCGCTGCTCGCTCTCGCGGCGCGGCGCACGCCGCTCGGCGTAGCGCTCATCGTAGGCGAGATTGCCGACAACACGTCCGCCGCCGTATCTGTAATTTTGTCTGCTTCGGCTCGTGCGTGCCATGGCGCTCTCCTTCGTGAAAGATTTGCTTTCTCAGCATTTTTCCGCCACACGCAGCTTGGCGCTGCGGGCGCGGGGATTTTCATTCAGCTCTTCCTCGCCCGAGACGATGGGCTTGCGGGTGATGAGCTTCATTTTGGGCTTCTTGCCGCACACGCACACCGGAAACTCCGGCGGACAGGTGCAGCCCGTGGCGAGCGCTTGCAGCTCGCGCTTGACGATGCGGTCTTCGAGCGAATGGAACGTAATGACCGCGAGCCGCCCGCCCGGCTTGAGATTCTTCTCGGCGGCGCGGAGCATCGGCGGAAGCTCGCCGAGCTCGTCGTTGACCGCGATGCGGATGGCCTGAAAGCTCCGCTTGGCGGGATGCTGCTTTTCGCGCAGCGCCGCGGCGGGCATCGCCGAGCGGATGAGATCCGCCAGCTCCAGCGTGGTTTCGATGGGCTTTTCCGCGCGGTACGCGCAGATCTTCTTTGCGATGGCGGGCGCGTAGCGCTCCTCGCCGTATTCATAGAGGATGCGCTTGAGCTCCTCGTAGCTGACGGTATTGACCAACTCGCGCGCGGTGTAGCTCGCGCTCTCGTCCATACGCATATCGAGCGGCGCGTCCTGCTTGTAGGAAAAGCCGCGCGCGGCATCGTCGAGCTGCGGCGAGGAAACGCCGAGGTCAAAGAGCATCCCGTCCACGCCGCGGACGCCCAGCTCACGCAGCACGTCGTCGAGCGCGCTGAAGTTGGAGTGTACCAGCGTCACGCGATCCATATAGTCCGCGAGCCGCCGCTGCGCCGCCTCGATGGCGGTCTCGTCGCGGTCGAGGGCAATGAGCCGTCCTCCCGCCGTCAGGCGGCGGACGATCTCCAGCGAGTGGCCCGCGCGGCCCAGCGTTCCGTCGAGGTAAACGCCGTCCGGCCGGATGGCGAGCGCGTCCAGGCATTCGTGCAGCAGCACCGGCTTGTGGCCGTAGTTGATCTCTTCCATCTCAGAAGCCCAGCTCCTCCATCACGGCGGCGAGGTTCTCGGGGTTGAGCTCCTCGGCCTCCAGCGCAGCCCATCGCTCCGCGTTCCAGATCTCGGCGCGGTTCGATACGCCGATGATGACCACGTCCTTATCCAGCCCCGCGTAGGCGCGCAGCTTCTGCGGCAGCAGGATGCGGCCCTGGCTGTCCGGCTCGCACTTGGCGGCATTGGCGAACAGCGGACGCATGGCCTTGGTCTTGGTGTAGGGCAAGCTCTCGAACTTCTCGGTGAACTTCGCCCAGCTCGCGTCGGAATAGACGCTCAGGCAGGAGTCCATGCCCATGGTAACATAAAAGGTCTCGCCCAGCTCCTCGCGGAGCTTTGCGGGGATGAACACTCTGCCCTTGGCGTCGATGCTGTGCTGATACTGGCCGGTCAAAGCGCTTCCCCCTTTCGGCGATCCTTGAAGCTGCTGTGAAGAGGGCAAAGCAGCGGCTCCCTCTTTTTTCGGGGAAGTCGCTCAGCTCCACTCTCCTGCACTTTTGGGTCAGCAGCACCACTTTTGTACACTTGGCACCACTTTCCCCCACTTCGTATTTTGAGTATACATAAAACGCTTTTGAAATGCAAGCAGAAATTTTCTTTGTTTTCAGGGCTTTCACGCCCTTTTTTGCCAAATTCTTCCAGCGTTTTTCGCCGGAACTCAAACGCACGTTTTATTGTCGAAAGAGCGCGAAAAAACGCGCCACAATATCTTGTGGCGCGTTTTACCTTCATCGCAAAATATGTTCAAATTAAAAAACGCTTGAAAAGCCTTTGTCAGATGTAACGAATTTTACTTGTCCTCTTTGTCGTTTTTCTCCAAAGACTTGTTCAGCTCCTCGCGGCGGCGCTGCATCTGCTCGTTGGACGCGGCGCGGAAGCGCACGCGCGTCTGCTTGACCTCGTCGAGCGCCATCTGGACCGCCTCCTCCGTGCGGCGCAGAACATCCTCGGAGTAGTCGTTCGCCACGCGGTACATCTCGCGCGAGCGCTCCTCGGCGCGGGTGACGATATCGTGGCCCTTGGCGCGCGCGGCGGTGAGCACCTCGCTCTCAGAGACCTTGCTCTTGGCCTCGAATTCCGCCTTCTGCATCATGCGCTCGACGTCGCGCTTGGCAGCCTCCACATACTCGTCGCGGGCGCGGACGAGCTCCTGCGCGCGCTTGAGCTCCACCGGCATCTGCGCGCGGATCTCGTCGAGCAGGTCGAGCGCCTCGTCGCGGTTGAGCACGCACTTGTCGTTCGACAGCGGCGCGTTCTTCGCCTCGTCGATCATCTCATACAGCATATCCAGCAGCTTCTGTACATTCTCTTCAGCCATCGTTATCCCCTATCCTTTCCTCTTATCCGGGCCGCGGCCGCAGCCGGCAAATACTTCTCGAGCGGCTGATGATACTTCACCATCTCGCGCGCCATGGTCGATGAAATGTGCTGGTGCGCGGGCTCAGCGCACAAAAGCACCGTGTCGAGCGCGCCGCCGGACACATCCTTATAAATGAGCGAGAGCTGATACTCCGCATCGAAATCCATACTGTTCCGCGCGCCGCGCACGAGAAAGCGCGCGCCCTTCTGCGCGGCAAAGTCCGTCAGCAGCCCGTTCCACAGCGCCGCCTCGACGTTGCCGAGCGGTGCGACGCTCACGCGCATCAGCTCCAGCTTCTCCTCGTCCGTGAACATCGGGTGCGTCTTTTCGCCGTTTGGCACGATGGCGACGTACACGCGGTCAAAGAGCTGCGCCGCGCGCTCGATGATATCCATGTGACCGAGCGTCACGGGGTCGAAGCTGCCGGGAAACACGGCGATGCGTTCCTCTCTCATGTCGTCTCCTCCCCGTCGCGGCGGTAAAGCGTGACCTTGATCCTGCCGTAGCGGTACTCGCGCGCGACGCGGTAGGGCGCGCTGAGCTTGGGCAGCTCCTTTTCCGCCGGACTCTCCGCGATCATTATACCATCAGGCGCAAGAATGTCAAACCGCGCGATGTGCGCGACGGCGCGCTCGAGCAGATCGTCCGCGTAGGGCGGGTCGAGGAAAATGAGGTCGAATTTCTCGCGCAGGGCATCGAGATAGGCCATCGAGTCGCCGCAGACGACCTGCGCGCCGTCCTCCAGCCGCGTGAGCGCCAGATTCTCACGGATGAGCTTCACCGCGTCGGTGCGCCGGTCCACGAACACGGCGCGCTGCGCGCCGCGCGAAAGTGCCTCGATGCCGAGCTGTCCCGTCCCCGCGAAGAGGTCGAGCACGCGCGCGCCCTCCACCTCGAACTGGATGGCGGAGAAAATGCCCTCCTTGACCTTGTCGGTGGTCGGGCGGGTATCATAACCCTTTAATTCATTCAGCCGGCGCCCGCGCGCCGAGCCGGTGATGACTCTCATACCGTTTTCCGTTCCTTCTTTCGGTTTCTTTTTACATCCTACAAAAAAGCGGCGCACATTGCAAGTGGTCACGCAAAAATATTTTTCCGCATTCGCTTCCCGCTTTTTCGGATAGCTTTGTCGAAATTGCTCAAAATGAAAGTTTTCCTGCGTCCGGTCTTGCAAAATATGTTTAGATGCGGTAAAATGTAAAAACTCTTATAAATCGCATCTATAAGCTGCCGTTTATAGGAGAAATTTTAGGAGAGAGTGTATATTATGGAAAAGAAAAAACTCAGTCTGCCGGCACAGATCTTCATTGCTCTGCTGCTCGGTATCGTGGTCGGCCTTGCCTTCTACTTTATGGGTAAGCCCGAGATCACGACCAACTACCTCAAGCCCTTCGGCACCATCTTCGTCAACCTCCTCAAGTTCATCGTTGTTCCCGTTGTCCTGCTGTCCATGATCGACGGCATCGTCTCCATGGGCGACATGAAGAAGGTCGGCTCCGTCGGCTGGAAGACCGTGGCGTACTTCCTCGTCACCACTGCCATCGCCTGCGTGATCGGCCTTGTGTTCGCCAACATCTTCAACAACGCCGGCCTCTTCCCCACCCTCCAGCTCGTTGACGGCCAGGTCTGGGAGAAGGCCACCAGCGCCAACTTCATGGATACCCTCATCGGCATCTTCCCCAGTAACCTCTGGGAGTCCTTCCGCACCTCCAATATGCTTCAGGTCATCGTCATCGCCATTCTTCTCGGCGGCGGCATCCTCACGGCAGGAGAAAAGGGCAAGCTCGCGCAGGATATGGTCACCTCCCTCTACGCGGTCATCGAGCGCGTGATGGCCTTCATCATTTCTCTCAGCCCCATCGGCGTGTTCACCATGATGGCTTGGGTCGTTGCCACGCAGGGTCCCGAGATCCTCGGCTCCCTCGGCATCGTCCTCGGCTGCGCCTACATTGGCTACATCGTCCACGCGGTCCTGTGCTATTCCTTCTCCGCCAAGGCGTTCGCCGGCATCAGCCCCATCACGTTCTTCAAGAAGGCATCCCCGGCGATGATCTTCGCCTTCACCTCCACCTCCTCCGCCGCGACCATCCCGCTGAGCATGGAGTGCTCGGAGGAGCTCGGCGCGGAGAATGATATTTCCTCCTTCGTCATCCCCCTCGGTGCGACCATCAACATGGACGGCACCGCCATCTACCAGTGCGTCGCCACCATTTTCCTCGCCACCTGCTGCGGCATGACGCTGACCCTCGGCCAGATGGTCACCATCGTTGTCACCGCGACCCTCGCCTCCATCGGCACCGCCGGCACGCCCGGCGCAGGCATGATCATGCTCGCCATGGTGCTTCAAGCGATGAACATTCCCGTCGATATGATCATGATCATCTACGGCGTGGACCGTCTGTTCGACATGGGCCGCACCTGCCTGAACATCACCGGCGACATCTCCTGCGCGCTCTGCGTCACCAAGTGGGAGAGCAAGAAGACCGCCGTCAAGTAAGGCAAGCGCCCTCGCTTTTGAACGCATACCAAAAGAAGTGCTGTTTCCCGCGGGAAGCAGCACTTCTTTCTTGCTTTTTTCGGAGTGTGAGCATACAATGGGCGGTGCTCCATCACAGGAAACGGAGGAACGACGCCATGAACCGAAAGCGCGGTTATCTTTATATTCTGCTCGCCGCCATGATCTACTCCACCACTGAGGTCGCGCTCAAGGGGCTCGGCGGCGTCTTCGCGCCCATGCAGATCACGGTCGAGCGCGTGCTCATCGGCGCGCTCTTTCTGCTGCCCTTCGCCCTGCGCAGCCTGCGGCGGAACGCCATTCGCCTCACCCGCTCCGACTGGAGCTACTTTGCCCTGCTCGGCTTTCTGACGGTCACGCTGCACATGTCGCTGCTCCAGATGGCCGTGCTGCACATGGACGCCTCGGCGACCTCCATCATCTACTCCGGCAACCCCGTCTTTGCCCTCGCCGCCGCGCACCTGATCCTGCACGAGCCGCTGAAACGGAACCACCTCATTGCCATCGGCGTCGAGCTGATCGGCATCCTCTTCATCCTCAACCCCGCGAAGCTCGAGGTCAGTCCGCGCGGCTTCGCGGAGATCCTCACGGCGACCGTTCTCTTCGCCATGTACGGCACACTCTGCAAGCTGCGCATCCCGCGACTCGGCGGACTGGTCATCACGACCTTCAACATGGTCCTCGGCGGGCTGGAGCTGCTCGCGCTGCTGCTGCTCGGCCATATTCCCGCCGTCGGCGCGCTCTACCGCAGTCTCGGGCTGGACATTTTCGCCGACGTGCCGTTCTTCACCGGCTTCACGCTCAGGTCCGCGCTGCTGCTGTGCTACGTCGGCGTCTTCTGCGCCGCCATCGGCTTTCTGCTCACCGCCAAGATCACGGAATACACCTCCGCGACCGAGGCTTCGTTCGTCTACCTCATCAAGCCCGTTCTGGCAACGCTCCTGGCGGTGATCTGCTTCCACGAGGCCATCAGCGTCAACCGCATGATCGGCCTCGTCTTCTTCCTCGCCGCCTCGCTGTGCGTCAGCGTGCCCGTGCTGCGCGAGATGCGGCGGGACGCTGTTACGGCGCAGCCGCCGCGGTAAGCCCATTTTCACGCAAAAAAGCTCCGGCCGTTTTCACGGTCGGAGCTTTTTCATCCGGTCTCAGAAATCAACGACGCCGTCAAGGACCTTGAGGTCATAAGGCTCAAAGACGACCCTGCGGTACTTCTCCACGTCGAGCGGCACATTCGTCCAGTCGGAGTGCAGGTCGCCGTTCTGCTTGATGAGAATGTCGTAGAGAATATCGTAGGTCACGCCGTCCTCGCCGGTCTCCACGATGGTGGAATAGGGTAAGGTCTTATGGTAGGTCATGTGCAGGCCCTTGTACTCGAAATGGAAGCCGTTGCGCATCCGGCAGCCATCGAGTCCCTTATAGGTGAACTGCTTTTTGAGGTCCTGCAAAATTTTGTCGTGCTCCTCCTCATAGAGGTTCTCGGGCGTGGTCTCGGTGTAGTCGTAACGGAACTGGATGGGAATGTTGTACTTCCGCCAGCGCTCGACATACTCCGTGAGCTTGTCCGCGGGATAGTTCTTGTAGAGCACGCAGTTGATGCGCTTGGGCGTGGCGATAGCGGCCACGACCTCGTCGGGCGATTCCTCGACGTAGCGCTGCAGATGGCGCGAAACGTTGATGCAGGTGATCTTGTCCGCGTTGCGGCGGGTGAAGTCGATCATCTCCTCCGCGCTGCAGCCGGGCTGCACGGGGAACGTGGTGTTGATATACACCTTGTGCGTCCCGGGGATCGCGTCGAGCATCCGCTGCAGGTCGCCCAGCTGGGCGAACGGCTCACCGCCGGTGAAAACGAAGTCGCACTCCGGCGTGATGGCGTCCATCACGGCAATGGACCTCAGAATCGCCTCGACGCTGAAGCCGGTGCAGTCGGCATATTCCTTTTTATTGATACAGAAAGGGCAGTGGTTGCGGCAGTCATACGGCACAAAAATGGTGACCGTCGCCCCGCCCGACCTCGTTTTGTAGGGGTGGCTCATAGCAGTTGTGTCCGTCCTATTGCAAAATTCGATAAATAGTTTACTCCTGTAAACGAGAAAATGCAAGGGAGAAAACGCGGAAAAAGCGGTTTTTGCCTATTTTCTTTCCTTTTCCTCCCGCAGCAGGCCGCGAACGTAGGCGAACGCGGCGTCCTCGCCCTCGTCGCGGAGCACGCGCAGCATCGCCTCGATGGCATCGCTCGTCTCGGGGTGGATGAGGATATGGCTCTTCGAGCGGATATAGTAGTCATACGGCGCGGCGTCGGTGTACTTGTCCTTGAGGTAGGTCCTGCACGCCGCGATGCGGTCGCAGAACATCTCGGCGACGTAGCGCAGCGGCATTTTGCACCCGCCCATGTAGGGCTTTCCGTCCTCCCCGATGCAGTAGTCGATCCAATACTCGAAGTGATGGCGGTTGCGTCCCTTGTGATGCAGCCAGGCAAGGCTCACGCCGTTCTGCTTGCGCTCGGCGTCGTTCGGACTGCGGTAGCCCTGGTAATATTTCGCGCCGCGCCAGAACTCGCAGGGCGCGTACTTGCTCAGGTCGTGCAGCAGTCCCTGCCGGTAAAGGCCGAGACGAAAGCAGTATCTGCACACCAGGTGCCGATGATGCGTGATGGTCTTGAAATGTGCCAAAGGCTGCATGGCAGCTCCTCCCGCGGGCAAAAGATAAGAATGAACTTATTGTAGCACATCCTGCAGAAATGGCAAAGCGTATTGTTTGCGGATTTCCGCACATGATACCTTCAGACGCGCGGCGGCATGACCTTGCCTTGCCGCTCGTTTGAAAGGAGGAGGGGCTCTCGCCCCTCCTCCGGTGGTTTCCGCCGCGCCCGCTTGTTTTTTCTCCGCCGCCGTGGTACGATAGCCGCGAGAAAGCAGGGAGGAACCGCCATGGAAAAGCAGCCGCAGCTCCACACCATCGCACCGGTATACGACGAAAACAGCAGAATCTTGATCCTCGGCTCCTTTCCCTCGGTGAAGTCGCGCGAGGCGGCGTTTTTCTACGGCCATCCGCAAAACCGCTTCTGGCGTGTGCTCGCCGCCGTGCTCGGCGAGGAGACGCCGCAGACGGCGGCGGAAAAGAAGTCCCTGCTCCTGCGCCATGGCGTCGCGCTGTGGGACGTCATCGCCTCCTGCGACATCGCCGGCTCGTCCGACGCGAGCATCACGAACGTGGTGCCGAACGACCTCTCGCGCATTCTGGACACCGCGCCGGTCCGCCGCATTTTCTGCAACGGCGGCACGGCCTACCGCTTTTACCGCCGGTACGACGAGGCCGTATGGGGAAAGGCGGAGGCTCTGCCCTCCACCAGTCCCGCCAACGCGCGCTCGTCCGTGCAGGCGCTCACGGAGCGCTGGCGCGCGGCGCTCGCGTCATGGCTTTGACGGCTCCGAGCCGGTGAAAAATGTCACTTTAACTTGTTAACACCCCGTTGCTTTTCCCCTTTCCGCGTCGTATAATGCCCCAATAACAGCAAGAAAAACGGAGGCAAAAGTCATGCAGGCAAGGGGAATTTTTCTGACCGTTCTGTCCGCGGTCCTCTACGGTCTGAACCCGCTCTTTTCCAAAACCATCAACGTCGGCGGCTGCAATTCGCTCACGCAGACCTTCGCCCGTCTTGCCGCCGGCATCGTGATCTTTTTCATTCTTCTTGTATGCAGCGGAAGCGGCAGCGTGCGCGAAAAGCTGCGCCTGAGCCGGCAGGAGCTCAAGGACATTCTGATCTGCTGCATCGGCTACGGGCTCATCGGTCCGCTGCTCTTTGCGTCCTATAACTACCTCGCCTCAGGCCTTGCCACCACGCTGCACTTCGTCTATCCCGTGCTGGTGGTCGTCGCCTGCATCGCCTTCCGCTACGAAAGGGCGAATCGCCGCAAGCTCGTCTGCTGCGCGCTGTGCTTTGCCGGCATTCTGTGCTTCTACACCCCCGGCGGCGATGTGAGCGCCTACGGCGTATTCCTCGCGCTCGCCTCGGGCGTGGCGTGGGCATACTACATCGTGCATCTCAACTCCAGCGGGCTGGTGACGATGGCGCCGTTCAAGCTCGCCTTCTGGCTGTGCGTCTTTTCCGCCGTGCTCGTCGGCGGCATCACGCTTGCGATGGGCGAATTCGTCTGGCCCTCCACCGCCTTCACGCGCGGCGCGCTCGCGCTCTACTGCTGCGTGTCCACCGCGGCGTCGCTGCTGTTCCAGCTCGGCAACCGCTTCATCGGCGCGCAGAGCGCGTCCATGCTCTCGACCTTTGAGCCGCTCACGAGCGTGGTCATCGGCATCCTCGTCTACCACGAGGTGCTGACCGTGCGGCTGGGCATCGGCATTTTCTGCATCCTGCTGGCGGTCTTTCTGCTGGCCAAGGCCGACGGAACGGTCAAGGAAGAAACGAAAAGCGAGGCGTGACACGCCTCGCTTTTTCTTCTCATTCTCACAGCTTTTCCGGCAGCGGCGTGTGCTCGCACACCGCGCGGGCCTTTTCGCGCAGGCTCATCAGGTCCTCGAAGGCGTCGGGCCGCCGCGCGGGATCGCGCAGCAGCGCCGCGGGGTGGTACATCGCCATGAGCTCAAAGCCGCCCTTTTTCACCCACTGCCCATGCTCGCGCGTGATCTTGAAGTCCTCGCGGATCAGGCGCATCGCCGCGATGCGGCCGAGGCAGACGATCAGCTTCGGGCGCAGCAGCGTCACCTGCTCGCGCAGATATCCGATGCAGGCGTCCTGCTCCACGCCGAGCGGATCGCGGTTCTGCGGTGGGCGGCACTTGACGATGTTCGCGATGTAGACCATCATGCGGTCGAGACCGATGATGGCGAGCATATCGTCGAGCAGCTGCCCCGCCTTGCCGACAAAGGGCACGCCCTGCTCGTCCTCGTGCGCGCCGGGGCCCTCGCCGACGAACATTATCTCCGCCGTGCGGCTGCCGTCGCCGAAGACCACATTCGTCCTCGTTTCGCACAGCGAGCACTCACGGCAGTTTTGACAGCGCTTTTCCAGTTCCTCCCAACGGTCTGCCATGGCTCATCCTCCCTTTTTTCCTTCTGCCGCCTATGGTATCACGTTTTTCCATTCTTTGCAACGCCGCGGCGGCGCATTTTTCCGGTTCGAGCGGGCAAACTGCGGTGCAGGAGGTGAACGGACGCGATGGCGTATTTCTGGTATTTTCTCGGCTACGGCTTTTTGGGCTATCTGCTCGAAAAGCTCTTCGCGGCTCTCACGCACGCGGAGCACCGCGTGCGGAAGGGCTTTCTGCTCGCGCCCGTCTGCCCCGTGTACGGTCTTGCAATGTGCGCCGTGCTCGCGCTGGGCGCGGATCGCATCGGCCCGCTTTGGGAGCTCGCGCTGCTCTGCAGCATCACCGCCACAACAGCGGAATACGCCGTTCATCTTTTCTGCGACGCCGTGCTCGGCGTGCGCTTCTGGGACTACAGCGCGACAAAAACGGACGTCAACGGCCGTATCTGTCTGCCGTTCTCGCTCGCGTGGGGCGTGCTCGGTGCGCTCGCCGTGCGCCTCGTGCAGCCCGCGCTGGCGGCTCTCGCCGCCGGCATTCCGTCCGCCGTGACGAACACCGTGCTGCTCTGCCTCGGCATCGACGCGCTGTGGAGCACCGGCGTGCTGCTGCGCTGGGGCGACATTGACCTGCTCGCCCCGAGCCGCCTGCGGCGGAAATACCGGACGGCATAGAAAAAAGCGTGGGCTGTGCCCGCGCTTTTCGTTTAACCGTTATGCCGCTCGATCCACTCCCACAGATCGTCGTAGACCTGCGCGCGGCAGTCCTCGTTCAATATCTCGTGGCGCAGGCCGGGATAGAGCTTCAGCTCCGCGTCGCGCACACCGGCGCGGCGGAAGCTATCGTAAGCCGCGCGCACGCCCTTGCCCATGCCGCCCACGGGGTCGCGGTCGCCGGAGATGAAGAGCACGGGCGTCGCCATGTTCATGTGCCGCAGGTTGGCGGGCTTCTTGATGAACGCCATGCCGTCAAGCAGCTCGAGGAACAGCCCCGTGCTCGCCATGCCGCCGCAGAGCGGATCGGCGATGTAGGCGTCCACGTTTTCCTCGCTCACGCTCAGCCAGTCGTAGCCCGTGCGGTTAGGCGCGAAGGCCTTGTTGTAGGCGCCGAAGGCGAGCTTCTCCACGACGTCGCTCGCGTTCTCGCGCCCGACCTTCCTTGCCAGTACGCTTGCGAGCGCCTTGCCGCCGACGAGCATCGCGTCGGGATTCTGCCCCGTGCCCATCAGGATCGCGCCCTTGACCGTGCCGGGATAGCGGATGAGGTAGGTTCGCGTGAGGAACGAGCCCATGGAGTGACCCATGATAAAGTACGGCAGCTCCGGATAGGCTTCGCCGGTCCGGCAGCGGAGCGTGTACATATCGTCCACGACGTGCTGCCAGCTGCCCTTTTCGCCGAAGTAGAGCCGCGGCGCGCCCTCGGCGACCGACTCGCCGTGGCCGAGGTGGTCGTTCGCCACGACCAGGAAGCCGTGCGCGTTCAGAAAGCGCGCGAACGGCTCGTAGCGCAGCGCGTACTCCGCCACGCCGTGCGCGATCTGCAAAATGCCGGCCGGCTCCCCTGCGGGGTGCCATTCGACCGCGTGGATGGCCGTCCTTCCATCGGCGGAGGGAAAGGTAAATTCTTTTCGATTCTCCATAGCGCAAGGCTCCTTTGTATGATATAATCCGAAAAACGGGTGATCCCAAGGCAGCGCCGCTTTCACTGTGCCGCCTTAGTATACCACATCGCTTTTGGAAATAACAGGGGGTAATTATGGGCAGTTTCATTCTTGCGCTCGACCAGGGCACGACCAGCTCCCGCGCCATTCTCTTCGACCGCGGCGGTCACGTCGCTGCGATGGCGCAGCAGACCTTTCCGCAGCACTACCCGCAGCCCGGCTGGGTCGAGCACGACCCGCTGGAGCTCTGGGAGAGCCAGCGCAGCGTGGCCGCGATGGCGCTCGAAGAGCTTGGGCCAGACGCGCGCATCGCGGGCATCGGCATCACGAACCAGCGTGAGACGACGATCCTGTGGGACAAGGCGACCGGTGAGCCGGTGTACAACGCCATCGTCTGGCAGTGCCGCCGCACGGCGGGCATCTGCGATAAGCTCAAGGAAACGCCGGGCATGGCGGAGACGATCGCGGAGAAGACGGGTCTGGTCATCGACGCCTACTTCTCCGGCACGAAGCTCAAATGGCTGCTCGACAACGTTCCCGGCGCGCGGGAGCGCGCCGAGCGCGGCGAGCTGCTCTTCGGCACGGTGGAAACGTGGCTCATCTGGCGTCTCACCGGCGGGGCCGCCCATGTGACCGACTACTCCAACGCCAGCCGCACAATGCTCTTCAACATCCACACGCTCACATGGGACGAGGAGCTGTGCCGGCTCCTCGGTATCCCCATGTGCCTGCTCCCCCGCCCCGTTTCCAACAGCGAGATCTACGGCACGGTCGTGCCCGGCATCGAGGGGCTGGAGGCGCTCGCGGGCATTCCGGTCTGCGGCGCGGCGGGCGATCAGCAGTCGGCGCTCTTCGGGCAGGGCTGCCACGAGCGCGGGCAGGCGAAAAACACCTACGGCACCGGCTGCTTCACGCTGATGAACGTTGGCGGGCGCGCCGTGCGCTCACGCGCGGGCCTTGTGACCTCGGTGGCGTGGAGCCTCGGCGGAAAAACGATCTACGCGCTTGAGGGCAGCGTGTTCAACGCCGGCAGCGCCATCCAATGGCTGCGCGACGAGCTGGGGCTGATCGGCACCTCGCATGAGTGCGACCTTCTTGCCGAGAGCGTACCGGACGCGGGAGGTGTCTATCTCGTGCCCGCCTTCACCGGTCTCGGCGCGCCGTACTGGGATATGTACGCGCGCGGCTGCATCGTCGGCGTGACGCGCGGGACGACGCGCGCCCACATTGCCCGCGCGGTGCTCGAGGCCATCGCCTTCGAGGTGACCGACCTGATGAACGCCATGCGGCAGGACGCGGGCTGCGAGATCACCGTGCTGCGCGTGGACGGCGGGGCGAGCGTGAGCGACGTGATGCTTCGCTTCCAGTCCGACCTGCTGCGCATTCCGGTGGACCGCCCGCAGATGGTGGAGACGACCGCCTTCGGCGCGGCGGCGCTGGCAGGCCTTGCCGTCGGCTTCTGGCAGAGCACGGACGAGGTGCGCGCCCTGCGCGTGAGCGACCGCGTGTTCTCCCCCGAGCGGGCGCAGGCCGAGTGCGATGAAAAATACCGGCTGTGGAAGCGCGCGGTGAGCTGCGCCTGCGGCTGGATCGAAAAGGCATGAAATGTGCCGAACGATTCGGATAACGGACACAAAATATTTACATTCTCGTACATTTCTCCGCTTGCAAGCGCGAGGGTGTGCGCGTATAATAGGGGCAACAGGAAAACCCCGCATAATAGAAAGGAGAAGAAGATCATGGCATTTTTTGAGGATCTGAGCAGGAAGGTACAGGACGTCGCGTTTGCCGCAGCCGAAAAGGGCAAGGAGGTCGCCGCTATTGCCAGCGAGAAGGCGCAGGACGCCGCCGACACCGTCAAGACCAACGTCGCCATCGCCGGCGAGCAGCGCGCCATTGAGAAGAACTACCGCGCCATCGGCGAGTGGTATGTTTCCGAGCTCAAGGGCGAGGCTCCCGAGGCGGTCGCCGACATCGTCGCCGCCATCCGCGCCAGCCAGGCGAAGATCGCCGAGCTGCAGGGTGAGGATGCGCCCGTCGAGGCCGAATATGCCGACGTCACCGAAGCCGCTCCCGCCGAAGCGCCGGTCGAGGCGCCCGCTGAAGCGCCCGCCGAGGCTCCCGTTCAGGAGTAAGCGCACCGCACATAAAAAAGGAACGCAGCTGCATAGCAGCCGCGTTCCTTTTTTATGTCTTCTTACGCGAGGAAGCCCTTGAGGATGGTATCCTCCGCCTCCTCGGCGGTCAGGCCGAGGGTCTGGAGCTTGAGGAGCTGGTCGCCGGCGATCTTGCCGATGGCGGCCTCGTGAATGAGCTGGGCGTCCGTGGAGTTCGCCGCGATCTCGGGAATGGAGCGGATCTTCGCGCTGCCCATGATGATGGAGTCGCACTGCACATGACCGAAGCACTTCGCGTTGCCGACCATGCGGGGATAGAAGAGCTGGCTGGACTCATCCTGCGCGACGGAACGGGAAATGACGCGCCCGCGGGAATTCTCGCCGTCGAGCACGATCTCCATGTCGCTCGTGGCCTCCTGATGGCCGTGGGTGAGCAGGCGCTCGGTGACGACGCCCTCGGCATCCTTGCCGCAGACGATCTTCGTGTAGCGCTTGGTGGAGTCGATGCCGCGGATCTGCACGGTGTCCATCTGGATGCTCGCACCCTCCTCCAGATACACGATGGTCTGGGGATTCATAACGTTTTTGCCGTTGCCGTCTCCCTCGCCGTAGTGCTTTTCGGAGTAGTGGACGTGGGAATTTTTACCGACGTAGAAGGTGTGTACGCCGTCATGGCGGCTCTCATCGCAGCCGGAGTTGTGGATGCCGCAGCCGGCGACGATGTCCACGTCGCAGTCCTCGCCGATGTAGAAGTCGTTATAGACCATCTCGGAAAGGCCGGTCTTGCTGATGATGACGGGGATGTGGCACTGCTCGCCCTTTGTGCCGGGCTTGATGCGGATGATGATGCCGCTCTTGCCCTCCGGCTGGGGGACGATCTCAATATGCTCGGTGGACTGGCGGGCCTCGCAGCCGCTGTCCTTACGGATGTTGAACGCGCCCACGGGCTTGCCCGTGAGGTCTGCGATCTTTTCCAGCAGACGGGAGTCGATTTCGGTCAACATAGTCTCGTCTCTCCTTTCTCAGCGGTTCAGCACGGGGCAGGAGCCGAGTGTATCGGCCATGATGAGGGGGAAGACCTCCTCGGTCGTGCCACGGTGCCTGATCTCGCCGCCGCCGACCACGATGATCTCGTCGGCGAGCTGAATGATGCGCTCCTGATGGGAAATGATGATCATGCTCGCCGTGTGCTCACGGTGGAGCTGCTCGAAGGTCTCGGTCAGGCGGGCGAAGCTCCACAGGTCGATGCCGGCCTCGGGCTCATCGAAGATCATCAGCGCGGAATGACGCGCGAGCAGCGTCGCGATCTCGATGCGCTTGACCTCGCCGCCCGAGAGGGAGACGTCCACCTCGCGGTCGAGATAGTCGTTCGCGCACAGGCCGACCTGCGTGAGGTAGCGGCAGCACTTGTCCTTGCCGAGCTTGCTGTCGCCGCTGGCGATGGTGAGCAGGTCGCGCACGGTGATGCCCTTGAAGCGCGGGGGCTGCTGGAAGCCGTAGCTGATGCCGCGCTTCGCGCGCGCCGTGATGTCGAGGGCGGTGATGTCCTCGCCGTTCCAGAGGATCTGACCGCTCGTCGGCGTGACGAGGCCCATGATGACCTTGGCGAGCGTCGTTTTGCCGCCGCCGTTGGGGCCGGTAAAGACGATGAGCTTGCCGTCGGGAATGGTGACGCTGATGTCCTTCAAAATGGTCTGCTCACCGGTCTCCGGCGTGGAGACGGTGTAGCATATGTTCTTGAGCTCTAACATGAAAGTTCCTCCTGCTTGCCCTGGAGTTTATCTGAAGTATACCGCTTTCCGGGGAAACAGAAAGTTGCAAATGCCACATTTTGCCGCTTTCTCCGCAAAAAATCACCCGGAATATCAAAACGCTATATAGTTTACCAGCTTTTGCAAAAAAAATCAATGAAAAGTGACGAGCCCGCCCCGCATAGGATAGGAAAGAAAAACGAGGAGGGACCGATCTATGGAAAACGAGCTGTCCGCGGCGCAGAACGCCGCATACGATTACCGGCGCTGTGAGCGCGTCTGGCAGCGGGTGGACCCGACGCTGGACCCCTATCCCGACGTCCGCGCCGCGGCGGCGATGGCCGCCGACACGCCCGGCGACGGTCTGAGCGCCGCCGAGCGGAACGCCGAGCTGACGCTCCCGGGCGCGCAGGCGGACCCCTGCTGCATGGGCACGGCGGCGCTGGAGTCGCTGGAGGTGCTGCAGGGCTTCATCCGCGAGGAGCTCGCCGACCGGAGGACCTATCTTTTCCTCGCGCGGCGCGCGCCGACGGCGGAGGCGCGGCAGGTGTTCCGCGCCATCGCGTCGGACGAGGCGAGGCACGCCCGGCGTCTTCTCGCCACAGTCTATCTCATCACGGGCGAGCGCTATTGCCCCGCGATCTGCTATCCTCCGCTGCGCTGCGACGGCTACTGCGCCGCGCTGCGGGAGCGGTATCACGAGGAGGTCTGCGGCGGCTTCAACTATCGCCGCGCCTCGCAGGAAACGCTCGACCCCTGCTTACAGCAGCTCCTGCTGGCGTTTTCGCAGGATGAATACCGCCACGCGAACGCCATGCTGTGCCTGCTTTCGGGCGTGATGTAGCAAAGGAGGGAAAGGCCGCGGCCTTTCCCTCCTGTTCCTTTTTGTGCTTATTCCATCGAAATGATATAGTAGTACACCGGCTGACCGCCGCTGACCACATTGATCTCCGCGCCCGGGCAGAGCCGGCCGAACTGCTCGCCGGCCTTCCGTGCGTCCTCCTCGCTCACGTCGGAGCCGTAGAAGAGGTTGACGAACTCCGCGCCGCGGCTGTCCGCCTCGGCGGCGAGCTTTTCGAGCACCGCGCCGATGCTGGTGTCCGTGTCAAAGAGCTTGCCCTCGAGCAGCGCAAGGTAGTCGCCCTCGCGGATGGCGAAGCCGTCAAACTCGCTGTTGCGCGCGGCGTAGGTGATCTGCGCCGTGGTGACCGCAGAGGCGGCGGCGTTCATCGCCTGCTCGATGGCCGCGGCGTCCGTCTCGTCGGGGTCGACCGCCATCATCGCGCTGATGCCCTGCGGCACGGTCGCGGTCGGAATGACGATGACCTTCTTTTCACTCAGGCCCGCGCACTGCTGCGCGGCCATGACGATGTTCTTGTTGTTCGGCAGCACAAAGACCGTCTCCGCCGCGATCCTTTCGACCTCGGTCAGGATGCTCTCGGTGGAGGGGTTCATGGTCTGTCCGCCGTTCACGATGCCGTCCGCGCCGAGGTCGGCGAACACGGCGGCGAGGCCGTCGCCCGCGCACACGGCGAGGAAGCCGAAGGGCTTGAGCTCCTGCGACTGCGGCGCGGGAGCGGCATGGTCGTGGCCGTCCTCCTCCAGATCGTCGGTGCTCTGCGCCTTGCGGCCCGCGGCAAGGTCCTCGGCCTGCGTGCGCATATTCTCGATCTTGGCAAGCTCGAGCGTGCCGTATCTCTGCGCCTCGGTGAGCGCGACGCCCGGGGTGTCGGTGTGAACGTGGACCTTGAACGCCTCATCGTCCTCGCCGATCACAAGGCTGTCGCCGATGCTGTTCAAAAACTCGCGGAACGGCTCGATGGAGCGGTCGTCGATGCGGCGGACGATGAACACGGTGTCGAAGGCAAAGGTGATGTCCTCGTCGCCGACGGAGGCGAAGTCCGCCTTGTCGCGCGCGGCGTGCTCGGTCTCGAGCGTGGGCATGGTCTCGCCGCGCAGCGCCGCGAGCATTCCCTTCAGGATCACAAGGAAGCCCTTGCCGCCCGCGTCCACAACGCCGGCCTTCTTGAGCACGGGGTTCATATCTACGGTCTGGCGCAGCGTCTCCTCGCCTTGTGCGATGGCCTGCTCAATGACGTACTCCACGCTGTTTTTCTCGGCGCTGGCCGCCATCGCGCGGTCTGCGGCGAGGCGGGAGACGGTGAGGATCGTGCCCTCGGCAGGCTTCATCACCGCGTTGTAGGCAGCGCTCACGCCCTCCTGCATGGCGGCGGCAAAGGTGCAGCCGTCCGCGGTGACGCAGCCCTTGAGGCTCTTGGACATTCCGCGGAAGAGCAGCGAGAGAATGACGCCGGAGTTGCCGCGCGCGCCGCGCAGCAGAGCGCTGGCGGTAATGGATGAGGCGAGGTCCACGGTCGCTGGGCTGCGCTTTTGCAGCTCCTGCGCTGCGGCGTGCATGGTCAGACTCATATTGGTGCCCGTGTCGCCGTCCGGCACGGGGAAAACGTTGAGATCGTTGATGCTCTGTTTTTCCTTGGCGATCGAGGTCGCACCGAAGATCAGCATCTCCTGGAAAACAGGCCCGGTAATGGTATCGTGCATAGGAAAGGTTCCTCCTCTTGTTTACATGGTCATGCTGTCGACGCAGACATTCACGCCGCGCACGACCGCGCCGGTATTCTCGGTGACAAGGTAACGCACCTGACCGATGATGGCCTGGCAGACCGCCGAAATGTTCACGCCGTGCTCGACGACGATGTGCAGCTCGATGGATATCTCATGGTCGTCGTGCTGCGTGATGTGGACGCCCTTGCTCATCGCCTCGCGGCGCAGCAGGTGGACGATGCCGTCCGTCATGGAGCGGTAGGCCATGCCCTTCACGCCGAAGCAGCTCGTCGCCGCCGCGCCGGTGATGCTCGAGAGCGCGGTGTCGCTCACGAAGACGCTGCCCTTTTCGTTTTTCAGTTCTATCATATTCGCGCATCCTTTCTGCAAAGCTGCGTTTGGAAAATCGTTTCCGTCATTGCGTAATCAATGGTATTATATACGATACCGGGGAGAATAACAAGAGAAATTTACGTTTCTGCGCCCTTCGCGCGAAGGCGGGCGTTTTATGCAGCCGCGGCGAAATGCCCAAAGCGGCCAATCTTAACACAATTGTAACACTTTTCCATGCTATACTACGGTATGATAGGACTATATCCGGAAAGGAGCTTTTGCCTTGTATCGCAGCAAACTCAACGAAAAATTACAGGAATCGCTTGCCGCGGTGCTGCCCATCCTCGCCATCGTGCTGATCCTGAGCTTCACCATCGCCCCGCTCCCGACGAGCGTGCTGATGGCGTTTCTCTTCGGCGCGGTGCTGCTGGTGGTGGGCATGATGTTCTTCTCCCTCGGCGCGGAGCTGGCCATGTCGCCGATGGGCGAGCGTGTGGGCGCGTGCATCACCAAGACGCGCAGGGTCGGCATCATGCTGACGCTCGGCTTTCTGCTGGGCTTTCTCATCACCATTTCCGAGCCGGACCTGCAGGTGCTCGCCAATCAGGTGCAGGCCGTGCCGAATATGGTGCTCATCGTCACCGTGGCGGTCGGCGTGGGATTGTTTCTCTGCTTCGCCATGCTGCGTATGCTGCTCTCCGTCCCGCTCAACACGATGCTGGTGGGCTTCTACATCGTGGTCTTTGTTCTCGCCATGTTCGTGCCCAAGGATTTCCTTGCCGTAGCGTTCGACTCCGGCGGCGTGACGACCGGCCCGATGACCGTGCCGTTCATCATGGCGATGGGCGTCGGCGTTTCCGCCATCCGAAGCGATAAGCACAGCGCGAACGACAGCTTCGGCCTCGTCGCGCTCTGCTCCATCGGTCCCATTCTCGCGGTGCTCATTCTGAGTCTCATCTTCCGGCCGGACGGCGGCAGCTACACCCCCGTCGTCATCCCCGAGATCGGCGACAGCGCCGCGCTCTGGCAGCTCTTCTTCGTCGCCTTCCCGACGTATTTCAAGGAGATCGCCGTCTCGCTTCTCCCCATCGCGGCGTTCTTCGCGGTGTTCGATCTTGTCTCCCTGCATCTCGAGCGCAAGCAGCTCATCCGCATCGGCGTGGGCCTTGCGTATACATACCTCGGGCTCGTCATTTTCCTCACCGGCGTGAACGTCGGCTTCATGCCCGCGGGCAACTACCTCGGCAGCGTCATCGCGGGACTTTCCTGCAACTGGATCATCATTCCCATCGGTATGCTCATCGGCTACTTCATCGTCATGGCCGAGCCGGCGGTCTACGTTCTCATGCGGCAGGTCGAGGAGCTGACCGACGGCGCGATCCCGGGCAGCGCGATGAAGCATTCGCTCTCCATCGGCGTAGCCGTCTCGGTCGGTCTTGCGATGATCCGCGTGCTGACCGGCATTTCCATCTTTTACCTGCTCGTGCCGGGCTACGCCGTTGCCATCGCGCTCTCGTTCTTCGTGCCGAAGCTCTTCACCGCCATCGCGTTCGACTCCGGCGGCGTGGCCTCAGGCCCCATGGCGACGACCTTCCTGCTGCCCTTTGCGATGGGCGCGTGCTCGGCGGTCGGCGGCAATATCGTGACCGACGCCTTCGGCGTGGTCGCCATGGTCGCCATGACGCCGCTCCTCACCATTCAGGGCTTGGGTCTCATTTACCGTCTGCGCACAAAGCACGGTGCGGTGGCTCCCGCCCCCGCGGTCTCCGGCGACGCGTTCGCCTTGGATGACCTTGCCATCATCGACCTGTAAGGAGGGCGCAGCATGAGTGAATTATCCATGATGGTCACCATCACCGAGCGCAGCAAGCTCACGACCTTCCTCTCGTTTTACCGCGAGCGGCAGGTGCCGGTGCAGTTCATCTCGCTGGCTCTCGGCACGGCGAGCAACGAAACGCTCAATTACCTCGGTCTCGAGCGCAGCGACAAATGCGTGTTCGCGAGCTTCGTCACCGACGAGAAATGGGAAGAGCTGCGCCGCGGCCTGCGCCGCGAGCTGCAGATCGACGTGCCCGGCATGGGCATCGCCTTTACGGTCCCGCTCAGCTCCATCGGCGGGCGGCGCGAGCTGCAATTCCTGACCGAGCACCAAAACTACCAAAAGGGGGAGGAATCCACCATGAAGGACACGAAATACGAGCTTCTGGTCGTCATCGCCAACCACGGCTACAGCGATCTGATCATGGACGCGGCCCGCGGCGCGGGCGCGGCGGGCGGCACGGTCATCCACGCCAAGGGCACCGGCATGGAGGGCGCGGAAAAATTTCTCGGCATTTCCCTTGCCGCCGAAAAGGAAATGATCTACATCGTCGTCCACCGCGACAAGCGCAACGACATCATGTCCGCCATCATGCGCGACGCGGGCATGGCGAGCAAGGCGAAGTCCATCTGCTTCACCCTGCCCGTCTCCGCCACGGCGGGCCTGCGGCTCATCGAAGAGGACTGAGCCTCCGCACACGATCAAAAAGAGGTTGGAAAGTCAAGCGGCTTTCCAACCTCTTTATTCTTTCAGCAGCTTCATGCGCTCGCGGTGGTCCTTACCCATAGAGCGGCGCTGTCCCTGCCGCCTTCAAAATATCACCGAGACTCTCGCTGAGCAATCTCGTAGTGAATATTGATCATTCCGCCATTGGTGCCGGGCACTACTTTAAATTCATATTCTTTGTCCGCACCAAACCGGCCTTGAGTCACTTCAACATAAATATGTCCGCTTTCACCCTTCTCGAAGGTTTCCTCACTCCGGCCATTGATGGTTGCCACAACGGGACCGCTTCCCTTGTTTTCTACATACAAACCAACATATTTTCCATTGTCCTTATTCAGCTTTTTGGACACACTCAGTCCGGTATTATTTTCGATATTGCCACTATCAATAAACAAATCAAGTGGCATAAGCCAGTTATCCTCAAGAGCTATCGGAGTTACCGCGTCAGCAGTAACAATTTTAGGGTTTGCTTCACCGATTGTATTTTCCGCTTCGGATAATTTATCAACGCTGCTCGGTGTGGCATTACAGCCTGCCGACCCAAGCACACAAACCAATGCTAAAAGCACTGCTATCAATTTTTTCATGCACTCACGCTCCTTCAAGCTATATATTCCGTCTCATTTATTGTACCGTACTCACCGCTCAAAGTCAAGACTACCGAATCATCCCCATCCAAAGCCGCACCCAAGCGCATGGGGTAATATGCACAAAAAGCGCTCACCCGCGCAGCAGCTTCATGCGCTCGCGGTGGTCCGGCAGGATGCTGCCGAGCAGGGCGTAGAAGCCTGCGCCGTGGTCGTGATGCGCGATATGGCAGAGCTCATGCACCACCACGAGGTCAATGGCCTCGTCGGGGTACTGCATGAGCCGCCAGGAAAAGCAAAGGCTGTTCCGGCTGTTACAGCTCCCGAAGCGCGTTTTCGCGCCGGTGATCTTCACGCCGGTCGGCACAAGGCCGGTCACGCGGCTCCAATGCGCCACGCGCTGCGGCAGCTCGGACCTCGCGCGCGCAAGGAGCGCTTCGCGCTCGGCCTCTGTCGGCTCGGGATGCGCGGCAAGGCGTTCTGCCTGACGGGTGCGGGCGCGGGCGAGCCACGCCTCATGCGCGGCGACAAACGCGTCGATCTTCTCCACGCCGAGCCTCAGCGGCGCGTGGACGACCACCGTGCCGTCGCGCTTCAGCTCCATCGAGAGCGTTCGCCGCCGTGAACGGACGAGCGTATAGTCCGTCATTCCCCGAGATAGGTGAAGCGGCGGTAGGTCTTGCCGTCGCGCTCGACGGTTTCGTTCCACATGGCGGCGGGGCGCACCCACAAGCCGAACTCCCCGTAGAGCGCGCGATAGACGACCATATCCTCCAAGGTTTCGCTGTGCTTCGCAAGGCCGACGACCTCGTATTCGTTGCCCTTGAAGTGGCGGTAGCGGCCTAATTTGATTGGTTCCATACAGATTTCCTCCTTTATGTTTATGCGTCACATTCCTCAAGATAGCATTTGCGGGCGCTGCGCAGCGCATAGAGCGCACAGACGGCAAGCCACAGCTCGACCGGGAAAAGCTGCTTGACATAGCCGAACTGGTAGAGCGCGGCGGGCATATCAAAAATCGCGTGCAGGCCGATGGCGAAGGCGAGATAGCCGCGCCTCGCGCGGCTCCGCGCCGCGGCAAACACAAAAACGGAGAGCGAGATGTGCAGCAGCATCGCGCTCACGCGCTCGAGACAGGCGAGCAGGCAGTAGCCGACGGTGTATTCGCCGAGGGAAGCGGCGACGGTCTGCACCGTCTCCGCGCTGCCGGCGAGCTTCAAAAGCGCGTCCGTATCGCCCGCGTTCCAACAGAGGGCGAAGACAAGATAGAGCGCCATCGACGCAGCGGAAACGGTCATCGCCTCGATGCCGCCGTGGCCGATACCCGCCGTGACGGCGGCGGCGCGCCCGTCATAACGGCGCATGACGGTCTTATACATACAAAAGCGGCCGCACTCCTCGAAAATGCCCGCTGTCAGCGCGCCGTAGAGCATATAGAGCCACGGGCTGCTCAGGATCGCGCGGGAAACGGCATTGTCGGAGAGGATGCAGAGGTAGTGCAGTCCCATCTCCAGACCCCGTGTGAAGAGAAGAAAGGTCAGCGCACCCCAGAGCGCGGGCAGCAGACGGGTACACTCGGTCCTGCGCCACCAAATCAGAATGCCGATGGGCAGCAGAGCACAGAATGCCGTGGCCGCGCCCATGGCGATGAGCGACGAGGTCGGAACGGTCATTGCGCTCCCCCCTTCTCATGGCGGCGGTAGTAGAGATAGGAATACAGCACCGGAATGCCCACCGCCAGCGCAAGAAGAACTACGGTCACCGTCGGCCCGTGCAGGCGCAGCAGCGCAGACAGCAGCATCAGCAGTCCCGCGGCGACCCAGGTGAAGCCCGCGACGCGGTGCGTGCGGGTCCAGTTCTCCTCGCTCGCAAGCGTCCACGGCAGCTTGATGCCCATGGTGCGGTTCCGCCGGAGCTTCGGCAGATAGTTGCCGAGGATAAGGAACAGCAGCCCCACGAACACCGGCACCACGGTGCTGATGTGCATTTCATAGCCCAGCCCCGTGCCAAGCGTGAGCGCACTGCCAAGCAGCGACATCGCGGGACAGATCCACAGCATCACCGTCCGCAGCACAGGATTCATATTCCTGTTCGTCCCGTGGCTCTCGGCGTAAAAGCAGATGAGGTGCAGCGCCAAAATAAACAGCGGCAGGCCGAACACCGTGGCGGCACGCGACGACCAGCCGTTTGCCGTTCCGTCAAAGCCCCAATGCGTCGCCATCGTTTCGGGTAGGCGCGGATAGAGCGCCACGCCCGCAAGCAGCGGCAGCAGGCAGACCAGCGAGGTCAGCAGCAGTTCTTTTTTGTTTATCTTCATGATTCCTTCTCCCCCCTCAAATCCTGTAACCACAGCAGCACCTCCTCCAAAACGGAGGCGTTGAGGCTGTAGTAGATAAAGTTCTTCTCGCGGCTCTCAAAAATGAGTCCCGCCTTCTTGAGCTGGGCGAGGTGGTATGAGACCGTCGCCGCCGTCATGTCAAAGCGGCTCGCGATGTCGCCCGCGGTCATGCGCCCGCCCTTGAGCAGATTCAGTATCTCGCGCCGCACAGGATCGCCCAGCGCCTTCATGGTTTCACTCAGGCCCACGCCGCTCGCCTCCTTCATGGCATTTAGAAAATTTTCTAAATAGAGAGTAGCACCATCCCGCCGGAATGTCAAGCGGTATTTAGAAAAATTTCTAAATACCGCTTTGCAGAAAGGGAGCCGTCCCCCGGCGGAGAACGGCTCCTCTGATCTTGCTTTTACTGCTTTGCGCCCGCGAGCAGGTCGATGCCCATGGTGTAGCTCTCGAAGCCGTGACCGCGGATCTGCGCGATGCAGACCGGCGCGGTGACGGAGAGATGGCGAAACTCCTCGCGCTTTTCAATGTCGGAGATGTGGACCTCCACCACCGGAATGGTGATGGCCTTGATGGCGTCGCGGATGGCGTAGCTGTAGTGCGCGTAAGCGCCGGGGTTGATGACGATGCCGTCGAACATCCCGTCCGCCTCCTGAATGGCGTCGATGATCGCGCCCTCGTGGTTGGACTGGAAGCACTCGACCGCGATGCCGCGGCTTTGGGCGTGGGCGTAGATGCAGGCGCAGAGGGCGGCGTAGTCCTCGCGGCCGTAGATATCCGGCTCACGCTTGCCGAGCAGGTTCATGTTCGCGCCGTTGATGACCAGAATTTTCATGGCGTTTTCTCCTCTCCGTCCGCGCTTATTTGCCCTGCTGAGCAAGGAACGCGCGGTACTCCACGCTCTTACGGTAGTAAAGCTCGCTGTTTTCCAGGCAGGATGCCTTCTGCTTGTCGTTCAGGGGCTTTGCGACCACGGCGGGAGAGCCGACGAGCAGGCTGCCCGCAGGCGCGTCCATCTTGCCGGTCACGACCGCGCCGGCGGCAATGATGCAGTCGTCGCCGATCTTTGCGCCGTCGAGCACGATGGCGCCCATGCCGACGATCACGCGGTCGCCGACCGTCGCGCCGTGGACGATGGCGCCGTGGCCGACGGATACATCGTCGCCGAGAGTGCAGAGATTGTGGATCACCGCGCAGTCCTGAATGTTGCAGCGCTTGCCGATCTTGATGGGCTGCAGCTCCGCGCGGCAGACGCTGTTGAACCAGAAGGCGGTGCCCTCGCCGACGGTCACATCGCCGCAGACCACCGCGCCGGGCATGACAAGGACGTTCTCGTCCGTTTCAATGGGCTTGAAATTCATCGTGTTCTCCTCCGTTTTTCTCTGTATCTGCGCCCTTACAGGGCAAAATTTCCGCTGCGGAACACCGGCAGCTCGCGGCCGTCGTGCGTCGTGCCGGTGATGGAGAGGTCGGCGGTGCCGACCATGAAATCGACGTGCGTGAGCGAGTGGTTCAGCCCGTGGGCATCCAGCTCCTCGCGCGTCATCCGCTCACCGCCGGCGATACACTCGGGGTACGCCTCGCCGAAGGCGAGGTGGCAGGAGGCATTCTCGTCGTAGAGCGTGTTGTAGAACAGCAGACCGCTGCTGCGGATGGGACTGTCGTAGGGCACCAGCGCGACCTCGCCGAAATAGCGTGCGCCGTCGTCCACCGCGATGGCGGCGTTCAAAACATCCTCGCCGCGCGAGGCCCGTGCCTCAACGATGCGGCCCTCCCTCACGGTGAAGCGGATGTCTTCGATGATGCTGCCGTTGTTCACCAGCGGCAGCGCCGCGCAGACCGTGCCGTTGATACCGGTCCTGAGCGGTGCGGTGAAGATCTCCTCGGTGGGCAGATTGGCGACGAAGCCGACGCCCGCGGGCGTTTCGGAGTTGCCCGCCGCCCAGAGGTGATCGTCCGGCAGCTCGATGGTGAGGTCGGTGCCGAGGGAATTGGTGTAGTGCAGGCTCTTGAAGTGCAGCGCGTTGAGCTTTTCCTTGCGCGCGGTCAGCAGCGCGATGTGCTCGCGCCAGCGCGCCTCGGCGTTTCCGTCGCCGGTGACGCGCACGGTTTTCAGGATCGCGTCCCAGAGCGCGGCGACCGCATCGCCCTCGCTCCGGTCGGGGAAGACCTTCCTCGCCCACGCGGCGATGGGCGCGCCCGCGACGCACCACGGAAAGCCATTCGCCATCTGGAGCCGGTCAAAGGTCTCGCGCTCGGCGGACGAGGTGCGCTGCGCGGCGACGAGTCGCGCGGGCGATACACCCAGCAGCGTTTCGGGGTCCTCCGCATCGATGCGCAGATAGGCCGCGCCCTCGTTGGCGTAGTCGGTAAAGAACGCCCTGCGCCACGCGCGCGGCGTTTCAAAGGCGGCGTCCTGCGCACGCAGGAAGCGCTCGCGGGTGATGAAGTCGTCCGTCCAGTTCAGCACGACCTCGCCCGCGCCGAGGTCATAGGCCGCCGACGCGCACAGCCGCGCGAACGGCGCGCACTCCACGGGGGACGAAAGAATGAGCGTCTGCCCCTTTTGCAGGTTCAGTCCGACGGAAACGATCAGATGCGCGTATTCGCGCAGCTTTTCTTCCACAAAAATACCTCCTTGAAAATCGGGTATGCTTACCCTACGGTGCTTTTCATAGGAACAGAATACCACGCCCCGCCGCGCTTGGAAAGGGGAAATTCGGCGGCAAGGCCGGAAAACTCAGATGCCCAGCAGGAGCGCGGCGAAGCGGAAGTAGATGGCCAGCGAGATCGCGTCCACCACCGTGGTGATGAACGGCGAGGCCATGACCGCGGGGTCGAAGCCGATCTTCTTGGCCAGCAGCGGCAGCGTGCAGCCGACGAGCTTGGCGGCAAACACCGTGACGATCAGCGTCAGGCAGATGACCGCCGCCACCGTCATCGTGATGGGATTGCCGAAAATCATCTTATCCACCAGCAGCAGCTTGACAAAGTTCGCCGCGCTAAGCACCGCGGCGCAGAGCACCGCCACGCGGATCTCCTTCCAGATGACGCGGAGGAGGTCGGAAAACTCGATCTCATCGAGCGAAATGCCGCGGATGACCGTGACGCTCGCCTGCGAGCCGCAGTTTCCGCCGGTATCCATCAGCATGGGGATATAGGCGGTCAGGATAGCGCAGGCGCCGAGGGCGTCCTCGAATTTCGCGATGATCTGGCCGGTGAAGGTCGCCGAGACCATCAGCAGGAGGAGCCACGGGATACGGGACTTGAAGGTCTCGAACACGCTCGTTTTGAGATAGGGTTTGTCGGTCGGCAGCATGGCCGCCATCTTTTCGATATCCTCGGTGGCCTCCGCCTCCATGACGTCCATGGCGTCGTCAACGGTGATGATGCCGACGAGACGGTCTTCCTTATCGACGACCGGCAGGGCGATGAAGTCGTACTTCGAGAAGGTCTGGGCGACGTCCTCCTTATCCTCGAGGGTGCCGACGGAGATGACATGCGTCTCCATGATATCCTCGATGATATCGTCCTCGTCGGAGAGGAGGATCGTGCGCAGGGAAACGATGCCGAGCAGCTTGCGCGCGGGATCCACCACATAGCAGACGTTGATGGTCTCCTTGTCCGTGCCGGTGCGGCGGATGCGCTTGAGTGCGTCCTCGACCGTCATGTCTCGCTTGAGGTCGACGAACTCCGTCGTCATCAGCGCGCCGGCGGAATCCTCGGGATATTTGAGAATTTCATTGATGCTCTTGCGGGTGTCGGGGTCGGCGTGCTTCAGAATGCGCTTGACCACGCCCGCGGGCATCTCCTCGACGATATCGACGGCGTCGTCGAGATACAGCTCGTCGAGCACCTCCTTGAGCTCGGTGTTGGAAAAGCCGCGGATGAGCATCTCCTGCACATCCGGCTCCAGCTCGACGAACAGCTCCGCCGCCGGCTCCTTGGGCAGCAGGCGGAACAGCAGCGGCAGCATCTCCTCGGGCAGATCGTCGAACAGGTCTGCGATATCGGCGGGCTCCAGCTCGACTAAAATGTCGCGCAGCGCCTTATACTGCTTTCGGCGGGTCATCTCCTCTATTTTCTCCAGCAGCTCGTCACGGCGTTCTTCAAAATCGATCATGCGCTGTTCCTCCTTTCTCCAAAGCTGACCGGCGCGGGCCAAGGGATAAAAAAAGCCCGCAGGCCTTCCTCCGGTACCAAGGCTGCGGGAGCGACAATGATAAAAATCGCGCTTTGCGATCTTCCCTACCGTTCAAGCTTTAGCATCACCAGGCGGTGAAACTGCATTAGATGGCACCTTGGTTTCGATGCCAACTGTTCAAACCCTCGCATCGTGTCTCCACGACTCTGCGGCAGCAGTCCATATCCTGATGGTAGCCTTACCTACCGGACGAATATTTATTTACCTTATCATAGTATGCGCATTTTCTTTCTTTGTCAAGCATTTTCCCGATTTTTTCGGTCCGTTTTCCCCGCCGCGGCGGCGCGGAAATCTTTCTCTTTCCTTTTCGGTCTTGCTGTGCTATAGTATTGTTGTTTTTATAGGGCTTCGTGAAGAATAAACAGGGCGGAGGTGAGCGGGATTTGCTCGAGCGCGTGATGCACAACCGGTTTTTTCGCGGCACGGCGCTGTTCGTGCGCCGCTACTTCGACCACCGCGTGGCCCGCGACAGCGCGGCGCTGACGTATTACCTGCTCTTTGCGATGTTCCCGCTGCTCATCTTCCTGAGCAACCTCGTCGGCTTCTTCGCTGTGGACATTGAGGGCTTCCTGCGCCAGCTCGGCACCATCATCCCCGCCGAGGTGCTGGACCTGCTGATCCAGTACCTGCGCTACGTTTCGCGCGTATCGAGCCGAACGCTGATGACCTTCAGCCTGATCTTTTCCATCTGGTTCCCGATGCGCGCGGCCAACGCGCTGCTGCTGAGCGTGCGCAAGGCCTACGGCATGGGGCGTCCCACGCAGTTCCTCCGCCATCAGGCTAAGGTGTTCCTTTACACCATCTGCCTGATCCTCACGATCCTGCTCTCGCTGGTGCTCGTGACGGTGGGCCGCAGCGTGCTGAACCTCTGCGCGGACTACTTCCATTTCAGCGCCATCCTGACCGACGGCTTCATCGAGCTGTGGTCGACGCTGCGCTTCGTGTTCCTCGGCTGCATCGTCTTTCTCGCGCTCGCCGTGCTCTACGGCCTCGCGCAGGAGACGCGGAGCGTTCACTACGTCTGGCCCGGCGTGCTCTTTTCGCTCACGGCCTGGATGGTCCTCTCGCTGCTTTTCTCGCTTTATGTGGAAAACGCGGCGAACTATTCCGTCATCTACGGCTCCATCGGCGCCATCATCGTGCTGCTGCTGTGGCTGTATCTCTCGGCGACCATGATGATCATGGGCGCGGAATTCAACAGCGTTCTGATGGAAATGAAGACCGCGCGCAGCTGAGGCGCGCGGATACCAAGGCTATTACGCGCCGCGCGGTGCGCGGCAGAACGGAGAACAAAGCATGAAGATCATCATTGTCGGTCTGGGCAAGGTCGGCTACGCCATTGCCCAGCAGATGGTCGGCGAGGAGCACGACCTGATTTTGGTGGACGAGAGCGCCGCCGTGATCGAGCACGCCGACGCCACGCTCGACGCCATGTGCGTCGAGGGCAATGGTGCGTGCGCGAGCGTGCTGCTGCGCGCCGGTGTGCGCGACGCCGACCTGGTCATCGCCGCCACGGCGGACGACGAGGTGAACCTCGTCTGCTCGCTGATGGCGAAAAAGCTGGGTGCCAAGCACACGGTCGCCCGTGTGCGCAATCCCGAATACTTCCGCGACGCGCCGATCCTGCGCCGCGAGATCGGTCTGGACATGATCATCAACCCCGAATACGCCGCCGCGCAGGAGATCGCGCGCATCCTGCGCGTGCCCGCCGCGTTCAGCGTGGAGAGCTTCGCCCGCGGCACCGTGGAGCTCATCGGCTTCCAGATCACTGAGCAGGACGGCATGGCCGGCAAGAGCCTGATCGAATACAACAAGCTCCATCCCAACGCGCTGCTGCTGTGCGCGGCCAAGCGCGGCGGCGAGGTGCTGGTGCCGAACGGCCACTTTGTCCCGCAGGCCGGCGACCGCGTCTACGCCATCGGCACGCCGACCGAGACCGTCCGCGTGCTGCGCAGCATGGGACGTGACACCTCGCCCATCCGCCAGCTGAGTGTGATCGGCGGCGGGCGCATCGCGCTCTACCTCGCCTGGGCGCTCGACGGCATGGGGATGCACATCACCATCGTTGAGCAGAACGAGGAAAAGTGCATGGCGATCGCCGAGAAGCTGCCGAAGGCGACCATCCTCCACGGCGACGGCACGGACCATGACCTGCTCGAATCCGAGGGCATCTTCGACGCGGATGCCTTCGTCTCCCTCACAGGGCGCGACGAGGAGAATCTGCTCATGGCGCTCACCGCGAAGGACTCCGGCGTTGCCAAGGTCCTGCCGAAGATGTCGCGCCCGAACTACACCGCGCTGGTGCACGACCTCGGCATCGACACCGTCATCTCCCCCAAGGACGTGACGGCCAGCCAGATCTCCAGCTACGTCCGCGGCCTCGCCAACTCGCAGGGCAGCGCCGTGGAGAGCCTGCATAAGATCCTCGGCGGCGCGATGGAGGCGGTGGAATTCACCGCGACCGGCGCGACGCACTTCCTCAATACGCCCCTCAAGGACCTGAACTTCAAGCCGGGGCTGCTGGTCGCCGCCATCGTCCACGGCGGCAAGCTCCTCATTCCCGGCGGCCACTCCATCATCTCGGAGGGCGACCGCGTGATCGTGGTGGCAAAATCCCTGTTCCTCAAGGACCTCAACGACATTCTGGTCCGTTGAGCCGCTGCACGGAGGAAGGCGCGACATGAACAAAAAGCTCATTTTCAAAATTCTCGGCATCATCCTGGGCATCGAGGGCGTGTCCCTGCTCATTCCCTTCGCCATCGCGCTCGTCTGCCGGGAAAATACCGCCGTCTTCGGCGTCACGGCGCTGCTCTGCCTCGCGGTCGGTCTGCCGCTGAGCCGGCTGCATACGGCCAAATCACGCCTGCAGAACCGCGACGGCTATGTCGCCGTGGCGCTCGGCTGGATCGTGCTGTCCGCCTTCGGCGCGCTGCCCTATGCGCTCAGCGGCTGCTGCGGCTATGTGGACGCGCTGTTTGAGACCGTTTCCGGCTTCACGACGACGGGCGCCTCCATCTTCGGCGCGCCGGCCTCGCTGCCGCGCGGCATCCAGCTCTGGCGCGCGCTGACGCAATGGCTCGGCGGCATGGGCGTTCTCGTCCTGCTGCTCGCGCTGATGCCGAAGCTCGGCGAGGGCAGCGTCAACCTGATGAAGGCCGAAAGCCCCGGCCCCATCTCCTCCAAGCTGCTGCCGCGCACGAACGACACGGCCAAAATGCTTTACAGCATCTACATTCTCCTCACGGCGGCGGAAACGCTCGCGCTCCGCGCGGCGCGGATGCCGTGGTTCGACGCGGTGACCACCGCGCTCACGACCATCTCGACCGGCGGCTTCTCCGTCCGCAACGAAAGCATCGCCTACTACCAGTCCTCGGCGGTCAACTGGATCATCGTGGTCTTCATGTTCGTCTCGTCGGTCAATTTCACGCTTCTGTTTCTGGCCGGTACACGGCGCTGGCGGGAGGTTCTGCGCAGCGACGAGCTGCGCGTCTACTCCGGCATCGTGTTCGGCTCGTCCGCGCTCATCGCGCTCGATCTTGTTCTCAAAACGGGCCGTTCCGTCGGCTCCGCCATCGAGCACGCGGCCTTTCAGGTCACAACGCTCATTTCCACCACCGGCTACTGCACAGAGGATTTCGACCTCTGGCCGCAGTTCAGCCGTCTTGTGCTGCTCGTTGTGATGTTCGCCGGCGGCTGCGCCGGCTCGACCGCCGGCGGCATCAAGGTCTCGCGCATCGTGCTTCTCTTCAAGGGGCTCAAGCGCGACCTGCGCCGCATCCTGCACACGCGCGAGGTGCGCCCCATCACGCTCGACGGGCAGCGCGTAGAGGAGGATACCATCTCCTCCGTTTCCCTCTTCTTCTTTGCCTATATGATTATCCTCTTTTTCTCCGCGCTGATCGTCTCGCTCGACGAGCTGGATTTCACCTCCGCCTTCACGGCATCCCTGACCTGCATCAGCAATGTCGGCCCCGGCCTCGGCCTTGTCGGCCCGACGTGCAACTTTGGCTTTCTCTCGCCGCTCTCAAAGCTCGTGCTCTCGTTTACGATGCTCCTCGGGCGACTGGAGATCATGCCCCTGCTCGTGCTGTTCCTGCCGTCCGTGTGGCGGAAAAAATAAATCTGTGCCAAAGCCGCTCCCACGGGTGCGGCTTTTCTCCGCAAATTTTGGTTGACAACCGTATACCTTTCTGCTATGCTGGGTTCAGACAGGTATACAGCTGTATACCGAAAGGAGGAATGTCCCGTGTCCTGCAATCTGACCGACGCGGAGTGGAAGCTGATGCACCGTCTCTGGGAGCAGTCCCCGCAGACCATCACGCAGCTCACCGCCGTGCTTTCCGCCGAGACCGGCTGGGAGAAGCACACCGTCATCACCATGCTCACACGGCTGGAGGCCAAGGGCGCGGTGCGCCACGAGGCCGGCGGGCGCGCCAAGCAGTTCTATCCCGCCGTCGCGCAGAGCGACGCCGCCCGCACCGAGACCGAGAGCTTTCTCGGTAAGGTCTACGGCGGCAGCCTGGGACTGATGATGAGCGCCATGGTCGAGGGCCGCGCGCTCACACAGGAAGACATCGACGAGCTGACCGCCATTTTGGAGCAAGCGGGAGGGAACACGAAATGAAAGAGATCCTTTTGACTTCCTCGGCTTTGATCCTTGCGCTGCTGGCGCTGCGGCAGCTGTTCCGCCGCACCGTCTCGCGCCGGATGCAGTACGCGCTCTGGCTTCTGGTGCTCGTGCGGCTGCTTGTACCGGTGAACGTCGGCACGCTGGCGCACAACGTTCTCTCGGCTGCCGCGCCGGTGCAGACCGTTGTGGAGGAGCGGCTGGATACCCCCGTGCTGTACGTTCAGGACGGCACGGAGCGGCGCCCCGCACAGCTTTTGCCCGGCAAGGAGTCGCAGGGTGAGCCTCTGTCTCCGCCGTCCGACGCGGCGCAGAGCGCCCCTGCCGACGAATATTCTATCGTGACACCGACCTACCGGACCGTCACGTTGTCCGAGGCGCTCACCTACGTCTGGTACGCCGGAATGGCCGGCGTGGGCGCGTGGTTCCTTTTCACCAACCTGCGCTTCGCCCGCGCGCTGCGCAAGGCGCGCACACCTTACCGCGTCGAGGGCTGCCGCTATCCGGTCTATCTCGTGTCCGCGCTTCCCTCCCCGTGTCTGTTCGGTGTGCTGCGCCCCGCCGTTTACCTGAACGAAAAGGCGCTGCAAAGCCCCGACGCCCTGCGCTTCGTGCTCGCGCACGAGCAGACGCACGCGCGGCACCTTGACCCGCTGTGGTCGCTGCTGCGCGGCGTGTGCCTGACCGTCTACTGGTTCGACCCGCTCGTGTGGCTCGCGGCGGTGCTCTCGCGCGAGGACTGCGAGCTGGCCTGCGACGAGGGGACGCTCCGCGCGCTCGGCGCGGACGAGCGCGCCGCCTACGGAAAAGCCCTGCTCGCGCTCGTGCCTGTGTGCGATAAGCCGCAGAACCCGCTGCTCGGCGCGACGACCATGACCAGCGGCAAAAGGAGCCTCAAGGAGCGCATCACACGCATCGCGGAGAACCGGCAGGCCAAGGCCGCGGCGGTGTTCGCCGTCGTCGCGCTCGCGGCGCTCGTGTGCGCGGTGAGCTTCACCGGCGCGCCGGATACGACGCCCGAGGTCACGCAGGAATGGTACGACGCGGGCTTCACGACCGAGGACGCGCAGGCCTGTCTCGAATTCCTCGACTGGGCGGCGGAGCTTGACGGCAGCAAAATAACAGGCTGCGGCGCATGGGACGCCGAGACCGGCGCAGCCCGCTTCCTTCTGGAGGAGCCCTCCGATGATACATCCGCGCAGATCGAAGCACTCGAGGGCATTCTCCGCAGCGTCCGTGCGGAGGAGCTTACTCCATTCGCAGCCCGCGATGGAGAAGTCCGTTATACGCTCGCCTTCAACGATGATTATACCGGCTATTATGGCTTTTCGCTGAGCGAGAATGGGCAAGTTGCGCTGGACGCACCCGCGGAGTACGAAACCGAGGGAGAGCCATTTTCCTACATGAAGGCCGTCGCCGTCGTGGACAACGCGGAACTGACACAAGCTCTGTACCGATTGCTCCGCCCCGCACTTCTTGACAATCTGACGGAGGCCGAGCGCAGCGTCGTCGACGAATTTCTGCACTGGGCGCAAGCTCTGCGCGCAGAGGACATCCTCAACCTGCATTTCCGCGACGGCAGCGGCTCGCGCTTTCTTCTTGACGAGGAGCTGACCTCGTTCACGGCGCAGCTCGTGCCAGCCCTCAACGCCCTCACCGAAGCGGACCTCTACACGCAGCAGGGCTACGGCGACAGCGCGTACTACACGCTCTCCGTCATCACGCAGGACGGCGAACGGTACACCTTCTTCTGCGGCTTCGACCGCGTGCGGCTCCTGCATCCCACCTTTGAGCCGGGGCTCTCCTCCAGCTATCCCAGCGACCGCCCGACGCTCTGGATCGACAGTCCCGCGCTGATGGCGTGCCTCGACAGTCTGGAAGCCTCGCCCGCGCCTTTGCCGGACTTTGAGACTGCCGCGCCGACGCCGCTCGCGGACATCCTGCCCGCGCGGGAGCCGTGGCTGACCATTCCCCTTGCCGGGAAGGCACAGCGCATTGCCGACCGCCGCATCCCCTCCGATGCCCTTGACTGGCTCACGCAGATGGACATGGACGGCGACGGCGTGTGTGAGATCGTCAACAGCTCCGATTTCCCCTCGATCTACTACAAGCGCGGCGGCGAGCTCTACGGCGTCGACCTCAAAAGCGTCATCACCGCCGCGTGGCCGGAGCTGAACTGGTGGGACTACACATCCGCCGCTCCCGCCAGCCGTTCGCTCCTCTTCTGCGGCTTGTCTGCGGGCGACGCTCCCGGCGATGGGGTCAACTTCACGCGCTATCTCTACTTCGACGGTGAAAGTCTGCTGCTCTACAAGCCAGACCGCAGCCACACCGACCACATCGCCGACGCGACGCTTGCTGACCCGAGCGTTCCTGCTGAGGTCGCCGCGCGGGCAAAGCAGCTTGTTCGGCAACGGTACGACACCCTTGCGGGCAGCGCCGCGCAGTACGACGACTGGTACACAGACGTCTCCTTCCTCGGTGCGGAGACCCGCTATGAGGGTCTGACGCTGGAGGTCTATTGCTTCAGCCAGCATTACCACGCGCAAAAGCCGGAAAAAATCCTGCTCGCGGGCGGCACTGAGGTCGATGAGGACGGCTGGGCTGTTTTAGACGGCGACACGGTTTTGGACGGCCCCTATATCGTCTGTCTCTCGGACGGCGGCACGCGACGCATGTTAGAGGGCAGCATGAGCGGCGATTGCAGCACGGGCAGCCCCGCTTATTATTCCGATCTGACCGCGCTGCTGGCGAAAAACAATGTCCTCCGCCCCGACGCTCTGGACGGCGGCAGGCTGGAAGAGGTGATGAGCAGCGGCATTAGCTTCCTCAACTGGCTGGGTCAATACGACGCTGCCGAGCAGGACCGCGCGCTCGAAAGGCTGAGCGCCTACCGCGCCTCGCTCACCGACAGCTACGACCTCGATATGTTCTCCCGCATCGTCGCCTATCTGCTCGGCGACCGTGACGGCCTGACCGACGCGGGCCGCGCCGCGCAGGGGCGCTTCCGCGCGAAATTCGGATAAACGACCAAACGGCAATTTTGTGCATTTTTTTCGAGAGCCGCCCTTGCAAAGGGCGGCTCTTTGCGGTAGAATAATCAAACTGCCGCCTTGGCGGCGGTCGAGTTTATCAACAAATGAGGTGTTCAGAAAGCATGAAACGCGAATCCTTCCGCTCCCGTCTGGGCTTCCTGCTGGTGAGCGCGGGCTGCGCCATCGGCATCGGCAACGTGTGGCGCTTCCCCTACATCGCCGGCAAGAACGGCGGCGGCTACTTCGTTCTCTTCTACCTGCTCTGCCTGCTCGTGATGGGCGTGCCCGTGCTGACGATGGAACTGGCGGTCGGCCGCGCGAGCCGCAGGAGCGCCGTGCTCTCCTATAAGACGCTGGAAAAGTCCGGTCAGAAATGGCACATCCACGGCTGGTTCTGCCTGCTCGGCTGCTACCTGCTGATGATGTACTACACCACTGTCTCCGGCTGGATGGTCAGCTACTTTGGCAAGTTCCTCACCGGCGCGTTCCATTCCGGTATGAGCACGGATGAGGTCGCGAGCGCCTTCGGCGCGATGCTCTCCTCCCCCGGCGAAATGGCGCTCTGGGCCGAGGTCGTGGTCGTCGCGGGCTTTCTGGTCTGCTCCTTCGGCCTGCAAAAGGGTCTTGAGCGCGTGACGAAGGTCATGATGCTCTGCCTGCTGGTGCTCATTCTCGTGCTCGCCGTTCACAGCCTGACGCTCTCCGGCGCGGCGGAGGGCATGAAGTTCTATCTGGTCCCCTCGATGGATTCCATCCGCGAAAACGGCTTCGGCAGCCTCGTCACCGACGCGATGAACCAGGCGTTCTTCACGCTCTCGCTCGGCATCGCCGCCATGGAGATCTTCGGCAGCTACATGAGCGACGAGCACACCCTGCCCGGCGAAGCCGTGCGCATCTGCGCGCTCGACACCTTCGTGGCACTGATGGCGGGCACCATCATCTTCCCCGCCTGCTTCACCTTCGGCGTGACGCCGGACAACGGCCCCTCCCTGATTTTTCAGACGCTGCCGCCGGTCTTCATCAACATGGCGGGTGGGCGCTTCTGGGGCGCGCTGTTCTTCCTGTTCATGATCTTCGCAAGCTTCTCCACCGTGCTGGCGGTGTTTGAAAACATCCTCGCCATCTGCATGGACACCTTCGGGATCAGCCGCAGGAAGGCCGTGCTCATCAACGGCATCCTGATCGCCGCTCTCAGTCTGCCCTGCGTGTTCGGCTACAACATCTGGAGCGACTTCCGTCCCATCCTCGGCAAGGACGTGCTCGACAGCGAGGACTTCCTCGTGAGCAACCTCCTGCTGCCCATCGGCTCGCTCGTCTACCTCCTCTTCTGCGTGACGAAGTGGGGCTGGGGCTTCGACAAATATCTTGCCGAGGCCAACAAGGGCTCGGGTCTCAGGTTCGCCCGCTGGCTCAAGCCCTACTTCCAGTGGGTGCTGCCGATCCTGATCGTCATCATCCTGCTGCAGGGTCTCTAAACAGTGCAAAAAACCGGCGTCCGTTTCAAGCGGACGCCGGTTTTTTGTTGTGTCTATTACGCAGCCGGTCCCGTCTCCGCGCGGGAGACCGCGGTGAAGTAGCTGTGGCCGAAGCAGTCGTGGCTCACGCCGGTGAGCCCCTCGCGCAGGAGGTAGGCTGTACCGGAGAAGCAAAGCGGCGAAACGGCGCTGTCCTCAAGCAGCATCGCCTCCGCGTCGTGCAGGAAGGCCGCGCGGGCGGTCAGGTCGCCGGTCGATTCCGCCACGCCGACGAGCAGGTCAAAGGTGTCGTTGCGGTAGCCGCAGACGTTGCTCTCCGACGTGCCGCGGAACGGCAGCAGGTACTCCATCGGATCGTCGCAGCGAGCCGTGAGCGTGGTGAGCGCGAGGTCAAAATCACCGGCGGCGAGCGCCGCGTCAAGCTCCTCGGCGCTCACGCCCACCAGCTCGACCGCCACGCCCGTGGCGGTCCTCCACATATTGAACAGACTCAGCGCCGCCGCGCGCGTCTGCTCCCCCTCCACAAAGAGGAAGCGGAGCGTCGGCAGGCCCGCGCCCTGATAGTGTCCGGCAGAGGTCATCAGCCGCGCCGCCTCGGCGCTGCGCTCGGCATAGCCCTCGGCGTTCGCCGCACAGAGCTCACCGCCCGCCGTGCGGAAGTCCTCCCCGCTCTCGGGCGCGTCGCTGATGCCGTCGGGCACGCAGCCGGTCGCCGCCGTCGCCGTCACGCCGAGCTGTTCGGCGAGCGCCGCGCGGTCGATGGCAAGGTCAAAGGCACGGCGCAGCTGCGCGTCGGAGAAGGTGTCGGTCAGATGGTTGTAGAGCACACAGACCGTCTCCGCCAGCGGAGCGGGCTGCCACGTCTCATCCTCCGCCAGCTGCTCGATGGCCGCGTAGGGCAGCTTCGCGGTGTAGTCCAGCTCGCCGGCAAGAAGCTGATCGTAGTTCGTCTGCGCGTCCGTCTCGAAGCGGAAGCAAATGCTGTCCGGCACGACGAGCTTGCTCTCGTAGTATTCGCCGTTGCGCTTCGTCTGAAGCTGTGCGGCCTTTACCCATGTGCCCACGGTATAGGGGCCGTTCGTCACGATGTCGGCGGTCACCGCCCAGCTCGCATTCCCCTCCACCAGATCACGGCGCAGCGGGGCCGTCGCCGGCGACGTGCAGACGCTCGTGATGAAGTAGGCGCAGGGCCTGCTGAGCGTCACGAGGAAGGTGCTCTCGCCCTTGGCCTTCACGCCGAGCAGCGACACGTCGCCGCTCTCGCGCACCTCGTCATAGCCCGCGACCATGCTCAGAAGCGAGGCGTTGGGCGACGCCGTCGCGGGATCGACCAGGCGCTGCCAGGCGTAAACGAAGTCCTCCGCCGTCACGCGCTCGCCGTCCGACCAGCGGGCCGCGGAGCGCAGCGTGAACGTATAGGTCACGGTGTCGTCGTAATTCTTTTCCTCGATGTATTCCTTGGCGATGCCCGCCACGGCGACCGCCTTGCCGGCGCCGTCGTCGCGCATCCGCATCAGGCCCTCAAAGAGCGTGGAGAGCAGGCTCTCCGCCCCCACGTCGGTGTTCATGGTCGGGTCAAGCGTCTCCAGCGGACCGCAGACCGCGGCACTCACCACAAAGTCCTCCGCGGGCTCCTCCTGCTTGCCGCAGCCGGCGAGCAGGGTCAAAAACAGCGCCGCACAGAGCAGCAGACAGACGGATCTTCGCAGCATTTTCATCGGGAGCGTCTCCTCTTTCTCTATCGTAAAACGCGGCGCGAAGCGCGCCGCACAGGCAAACATCTAAATGATTATATAAAAATTTGCCCCGCTTGTAAAGACGAGCGGGGCAAAAAGTTACAAATTGTTATTATTTGGCGTCCACGACCAGCGTATCACCCTCGAAGTGGGCGGGCTTGACGTCGTTTCCGGTGAACTTGGCGATGGCGTCGAGCCGCATCTTGCTCGGGTAGTCCGCCACGAGCGTGTAAGCGACGCCGTGACGCTTCGCGCGGCCCGTGCGTCCGATGCGGTGGACGTAATATTCGTTCTCCTGCGGCACGTCGTAGTTGAACACCGCGTCCACGTCGTCCACGTCGATGCCGCGGGCGGCGACGTCGGTGGCGACGAACACAGGCAGCTCGCCGCGGCGGAAGCGCGCCATGACCTGCTCACGCTTTTTCTGCGGGATGTCGCCGTGGATGCAGGCGGCGTCCAGTCCCTCCATCTCAAGGTACTTCGTCAGGCGCTCGACCATGCCCTTGGTGTTGCAGAACACCATCACGCGCTCCAGCTTCTCCTGCCGGATGATGCGCGCCATCGCCGCGACCTTGTCGGTCTGCTCGACCGTGACGGCATACTGGAGGATGTCGGGCTTATTCTGCTCGTCCGCGCGGACGGTGATCTCCTCGGGGTCGCGCTGGTAGACCCAGCTGATGTCCATGACCTCGCGCGAGATGGTCGCGGAGAACATACCGAGGTTGCGGCGGGATGGGATCTTGTCCAAAATACGGGTCACGTCGTGGATGAAGCCCATGTCGAGCATTCGGTCGGCCTCGTCGAGCACAACGGTCTGCACCCGGTCGAGCCGCACGGTGCGGCGCTTCATGTGGTCGGACAGGCGGCCCGGGGTCGCCACAACGATCTGCGGCTTTTTCTTCAGCGCGTCGATCTGCTTGCCAATGGGCGCGCCACCGTAGAGGCACACCACGCGGATGCCGCTCATAAAAACGGCCAGGTCGCGCAGCTCCGCCGTGATCTGCATGGCAAGCTCGCGCGTAGGCGCCATGATGACCGCCTGCACCTCCTCGCTTTCGGGGTCAATGTGCTCGATGATGGGAATGCCGAAGGCAAAGGTCTTGCCCGTTCCGGTGGGAGCCTTGGCGATCACGTCCTTCCACTCGCGCATTGGCGGGATGCAGCCCGCCTGCACGGGGGTGGACCATTCGATGTTTTTCTTTTCCAATGCGCGCGTCATTTCCGGCAGCAGGCCAAGGCTGTCGAAGCGCACGCCCTGTGTGAATTCCATAGCGTTTTCCTCTGTTCTCGTGATTTTCAGTCAGAGAAATTATATCATGCCTGTCAATAGCGCGGAAAAGAGACGGCGCCGCCGTCTCTTTCCTCCGCTTTGCTTACTTGTGCGGGACGTGCCAGATGTTGTCCGCGTACTGCGCGACCGCGCGGTCGGCGGCGAAGATACCGCTGCGCGCGATGTTGAGAAGCGACATACGGTCCCACGCCGCGCGGTCGGCGTAGGTCTTCGCCATGCGCTGCTCGGCGGCGCAGTAGGAGGCGAAGTCCTGCAGGAGCATATATTCGTCGCGCTGGAGCAGGCGCTGGGCGAGATCGTCGTAGCTCACACCGTCGGAGAAGCCCGTGCGGAGCTGATCGACCACGCGCTTGAGCGCGTCGTCGCGCTCGCAGAGCCGCTGGGGCGCGTAGCCCTGCGCCTTCAGGCGCGCGACCTCGTCCGCGTGCAGGCCGAAGAGGAACATATTCTCGTCGCCAAGCACCTCGTGCATCTCGACATTCGCGCCGTCGAGCGTGCCGACGGTCAGCGCGCCGTTCATCATAAACTTCATGTTGCCCGTGCCGCTGGCCTCCTTGCCGGCGGTGGAGATCTGCTGGCTGACCTCGCTCGCGGGCATCAAATGCTCGGCGAGGGACACGCGGTAATTCTCCAGAAAGACGACCTGCAATCTCCCGCGGCACAGCGGATCGCTGTTGATCTGGTTCGCCAGCGAGTTGATAAGGTGGATGATGCGCTTGGCGACCGCGTAGCCCGGTGCGGCCTTCGCGCCGAAGAGGAAGGTCCGCGGCTGCAGCTCCATGCTCGGATCGTCCTGCAATTTCTGGTATAGATAGATGATGTGCATGGCGTTGAGCAGCTGACGCTTGTACTCATGCAGGCGCTTGACCTGCACGTCGAAGATCGCATCTGTGTTGAGTGCCACGCCCTGCGTCTTTTTGACGTAGGCGGCAAAGTCGAGCTTGTTGGCGCGCTTGATCTCGTCGAGCCGCGCGAGCACCGCGCCATCGCCGGCGAAGGCCTCGAGCTTCTTGAGCTCCTCGGGATGGAGCAGATAGCCGCGCCCGCCGCAGAGGTCGGCAATCAGACCGTCGAGCCGCGGGTTGATCTGCGCGAGCCAGCGGCGGTGGTCGATGCCGTTGGTGACGTTCTTGAACTTCTCCGGCTCCATCTGGTGCTGCCAGCGGAATACGTCGTGGCGCAGGATGTCGGAGTGCAGCGCGGAAACGCCGTTGACCGCCATGCCGCCCGCGATGCACAGGTTCGCCATGCGCACCTGCCCATCCCAGACGATGGCCAGCTCCGCGGTCTTGGCGGGGTCGTGGTAGAAGTTCTCGACCTGCTTCTGATAGCGGTGCGCGATCTCGGTGATGATCTCCCACACGCGCGGGAGCAGCGTCTCCATGAGCTGCTGCGGCCAGCGCTCGAGCGCCTCAGCGAGCACGGTGTGGTTCGTGTAGGCGACGGAATTTTTCGTGATGTTCCACGCAGTATCCCAGTCGAAGCCCGCATCGTCCATCAGAATACGCATCAGCTCGGGAATGACCAGCGCGGGGTGCGTGTCGTTGATCTGGATGACGTTCTTCTCGTGGAAGTTCGCCGCCGTGCCGTAGACCTCGATGTGCTTGCGCATGATGGACTGCATCGTGGCGGAGACGAAGAAATACTGCTGCTTGAGGCGCAGCGACTTGCCCTCATAGTGGTTGTCCTCGGGATAGAGGATCTTGGCGATGGTCTCCGCCATCGCCTCCTGCTCGCTCGCGCGCAGGTACTCGCCCTGCGAGAACAGGCTCATATCCACCGGCGTCGGGGACTTCGCGTCCCACAGGCGCAGGGGGTTGACGTGCTCGGTGCCGTAGCCCGTGATCTCCATGTCGCAGGGCACGGCGAGCACCTTCGTCGCGCCCTCGGGCACGACGTGCAGCCGTCCGTTGTCCCAGAACTTGCGGACCGTGCCGCCGAAGAGCACCTCCTCCGTCTCCTGCGGCTTGGGCATCAGCCACGCGCCGCCGATGTCCTTCCAGTTGTCCGGCAGCTCGACCTGCTGCCCGTCCACGATGCGCTGGCGGAAGATGCCCAGCTCATAGCAGATGGAGTAGCCCGCGGCGGGGATGTCGAGCGTGGTCATGGAATCCAGATAGCAGGCGGCGAGGCGGCCGAGGCCGCCGTTGCCGAGGCCCGCGTCGGGCTCGACCTCGAAAATATCCGCCGCGCGGAAGCCCAGCTCGCCGATCGCCTCGCGCAGCACGCCGCTCACGCCGAGGTTGTAGGCGTTCTTTTCCAGGCTGCGGCCCAGCAGGAATTCCATGGAAAGGTAATGCACCTTCCGCTTTTCCTCGCGGCGCGTGGCCATTCGGCTCTCCACACCGCGCTCGGTCATCACGTCGCGCAGCACCAGCGCCGCGGCGCGCATCACCTGCGCGTCGTCGGCCTCCTCGGGCGTCACGCCGAAGCCCAGGCGCAGCTTATCCGTAAGCGCCTGCTTCATTCCCTGTGTCGTTGTGATATCCATATTTCTTTGTACCTACCTTATTTGCAGATGGAATCGTAAATTTCGCGGTATTTTTTCGCGCTGTGCGCCCAGCTGAAATCCTCGGCCATGCCGCGCTTGCGCAGAGCCTTGTAGGCCTCCGGCTTCTGATGGTAAAGGTCCACCGCCTCGCCGATGACGTAGCACATATCGCCCGCGTTATAATTTGTAAAGGAAAAGCCATTGCCCGCGCCGTTCCACGCCTCGTAGGCGTGAACGGTGTCCTTCAGTCCGCCGGTCTCGCGCACGATGGGCACCGCGCCGTAGCGCATGGCGATCATCTGGCTCAGGCCGCACGGCTCGCTCTTGGACGGCATGAGGAACAGGTCCGCGCCCGCGTAGATCTGCATGGCAAGGCTCTCGGAGTAGCCGAGATGCACCGCCACGCGGCCCGGGTACTTCGCCTGCGCCCAGGAGAAGAAGGACTCGTACTTCCCGTCGCCCTTGCCGAGCACGACGAGCTGCATATCCTTTTCCATGAAGTAATCGAGCGTCTCGCACACGAGGTCGAGTCCCTTGTGACTCACAAGCCGCGAGACCATCGCGACCACGGGCGTGTCCTTTCTTTCGGCAAGGCCCATCATGCGCTGCAGCGCCGCCTTGTCCTTCGCCTTGCCGGCCATGTGCCGGAGCGAGTAGTTCGCCGTCAGGTTGGGGTCGCTCGCGGGATCGTAGCGCTCCATGTCGATGCCGTTGAGCACGCCGTGGAGCTTGCCCTCCACCATCTGCATCACGCTCTCAAGGCCGTGGGCGAAGTAGGCATACTTGAGCTCCTGCGCGTAGGTGGGGCTGACGGCGGTCACGGCGTCCGCCGTGACGATCGCGCCCTTGAGCAGGTTCACGTCGCCGTCGAAGGCAAGCGTGCCGCCGGTGAACCAGCCCGCGTCGAGGCCGAAAAGGTCCTCGACCGTCTCGCGGCCGTAGCGGCCCTGATACTCGATGTTGTGGACGGTGATGACCGTGCGGACAGACTTGTAGAATTCCTCGCGCACGATGGAGTCGCGGATGTAGATGGGCACGAGCGCGGTCTGCCAGTCGTTGCAGTGGACGACGTCCGGCTTCTCCGGCAGCAGCGGCAGCAGCTCCGTCACCGCGCGGCAGAAGAAGGCGAAGCGCTCGCCGTCGTCATAATAGCCGTAAAGCTCGGGACGCTTGAAATACTGCTCGTTGTCCACGAAGTACCACGTCACGCCCTGCCGCTCGTAGGAGAAAAGTCCGCAGTACAGGCTGCGCCAGGCAAGGCGCACATAGGTGTAGCGCTCAAAGTGCAGCCGGTCGCGCCACGCGTCCGCGACGCTCTGGTAGAGCGGCAGAATGACGCTCACGCGGTCGCCGTTCGCGGCAAGCGACTGCGGCAGGCTGCCCGCAACGTCCGCAAGGCCGCCGGTCTTGCAGAAGGGAACGGCCTCGGATGTGACATAGAGAATGTTCATAGCTTTCCTCCTTATTCCGTGTGTGCTTCAGACGATGCTGCCCTTGGAAATGACGATGGGGTAGCTCTCATGCCCCATGAGCGTGCGCCCGGGCAGGACCTCCACATATTTGTCGGTGATGACGTAGCGGAGCGTCACGCCGTCGCGCACGCGCGTGCCCTTGAAGAGAATGGAATCGCGCAGCTCCGCGCCCTTTTCCACCGTCACGCCGGGGAAGAGGATGCAGTTCTCCACGCTGCCCTCGATGGTGCAGCCGTCGGCGACGAGCGAATTTTTCACGCGGCTGCCCGGCGCGAAATAGCTCGACGCCTCGTCGTCCTCCTTGGCGAGGATGGGCCGCGCGGCGGCAAAGAGCTCGGCGCGGATGGAGCCTTGCAGCAGCTCCATCGAGCGGTCGTAATACTCCTGCACGGAGCGGAGCTGGGCGGCGTAGCCGTCCCAGACGTAGCTCCGGAGCTTCAGCCGTCCGGTCATGCCCGCGAGCACATCGCGGCGGAAGCTGTATTTATCCTGCGCGGAGCACTCGTCCACGAGCGTGAGCAGCAGCTGCTTGCTGAGAATGTAGATCTCCAGTGAGCGGTGGCCGCGCGGCGTGGTCGGCGCGCACCAGACCTGCCCGATCGCGCCGTCGCTCTCGAGCGTGAGGTAGGTCGCGTTGTCCACGAAGCCGCCGTTTGCCGTGCAGACGGCGGTGATGTCCGCGCCGCTCTCCAGATGCGCGGCAAACACGTCCGCGATCGGCAGATTGATGATGAGGTCGCTGTCGGAGAGCACGACGTAGTCCTGCCGTATCCCCTGTAAATATGAGCGGACGCCGGCAAGGGCCTCCATCTTGCCGCGGAACTCGCCGCTGCGGTAGGCGCGGGTATCGGCGAAGGGCGGCAGGATACGCAGCCCGCCGTACTTGCGCGCCATGTCCCAGGTCTTGCCGTTGCCGATGTGGTCAAGCAGGCTCTGGTAATTGCCGTGCAGCACCACGCCGACGTCGGTGATGCCGGCGGCGTGCAGATTGGAGAGCATGAAATCGACGACGCGGTAGCGTCCGCCGAACGGGATGGAGGCGGGCATCCGGCGTTCCGCCAGCTCGCGCAGTCCCGGCTCCTGTTCGTAGGAGAAAATAATGCCGTGCAGTCCGTTCATCGTACCGTCTCCTTTCCTTCGCGGTTGAGCATCCGGTTCGCCTTGAGCGTGCGGCCTGCCTCGACCTGCGCCTCGGGGCCGACGACCGTGATGCCCCACTCCTCCGGCGGCGCCGCCTCGGGCGACGCGCCGACGCGGGCGTTCTCGCCCACGCGGACGTTCTCGCCGAGGATGGCGTAGGCGACCCTCGCGCCGCGCTCGACGACCGCACCGGGCATGAGGATGGAATACTCCACCTCCGCGCCCTCGGCGACGGTGCAGCGCTGCGAGAGCACGGAATTGCGCACCGCGCCCTCGACCTCCGAGCCGCGGGTGACGACGCTGTGGTCGACCTCCGCCGTCTCGCCGAGGTAGGCGGGCGGCTCGCTCTCCGCGCGGGCGTAGATGGGCCAGTCCTTATCGAGCAGGTTCAGCCCGCTGCCCTGCGCGAGCATATCCATGTTCGCGTCCCAGAGGGAATCGAGCGTGCCGACGTCCTTCCAGTAGCCCTCGAAGCGGTAGGCGGACATCTTCTCGCCGGCATTCAGCATGGCGGGGATGATATTCTTGCCGAAGTCGTTGCTCGAGTCCGCGTCGTTCTCGTCCGCGATGAGGTAGGCGCGCAGCTTTCTCCACGAGAAAACGTAAATGCCCATCGAGGCAAGGTTGCTCCTGGGCTGCTTCGGCTTTTCCTCAAACTCCGTGATGGTGTCCTCGCCGTCGACGTTCATGATGCCGAAGCGGCTCGCCTCGTCCCAGGGCACCTCCATCACGGCGATGGTGCAGTCGGCGTGCACGCGCTTGTGATGCGCGAGCATGGCGGCGTAGTCCATCTTGTAAATGTGGTCGCCGGAGAGAATGAGCACATAGTCGGGATCGTACATATCCACGAAGCCGATGTTCTGGTAGATGGCGTTCGCCGTGCCCTTGAACCACGTCGCGCCCTTCGCGCTCTGGTAGGGCGGGAGGATGTGTACGCCGCCGTCCGAGCGGTCAAGGTCCCAGGGCTGGCCGTTGCCGATGTAGCGGTTGAGCTCCAGCGGGCGGTACTGCGTGAGCACGCCGATGGTGTCGATGCCGGAGTTCGCGCAGTTGGAAAGGGGAAAGTCGATGATGCGGAACTTCCCGCCGAATGGGACGGCGGGCTTTGCCATGTTCTCCGTCAGGACGTAAAGGCGGCTGCCCTGTCCGCCGGCGAGCAGCATGGCGATGCACTCTTTTTTCATGCCGGTAATTCCTCCCTTGCCTTGCTTTTTTTCGCTTTCGGTTTCTTATATTCGCCCGCGCCGCGCAGGATGACCGCGCCGAGCGGGGGGATGGTGATGGCAATAGACTGCTCGCGTCCGTGCGAGGGGATCGCCTGCGTTCGGACCGGCTTTTCGTTGCGCCACTCGCCCGTGCCGCCGAACGCGGTATCATCCGTGGAAAGCTCCTCGCGCCACGTTTTCCGCGGCGGGACGCCGAAGCGGTAGTCCCGGTAGCCGTTGGGCGAGAAGTTGACCGCGACCAGCAGCTCCTCACCCGCGCCGTCGCGGCGGACAAAGACGACGGTGTTATCCTCGTTGTCGTCCGCGACGAGCCACTCAAAGCCCGCCCAGTCAAAGTCGATGCGCCAGAGCGCGGGGTTCGTCAAGTAGTACCGGTTGACGGCACGGAAGAAATCCTGCATCCTGCGGTTGGCGTCGTTTTCAAGCAGATACCAGTCGAGCTGACCGGCAAAATCCCACTCGTGCCACTGGCCCAGCTCCGCGCCCATGAAGGTAAGCTTCTTGCCCGGGTGCGTGAGCATATAGACCATGAAGCTGCGCACGCCCGCGAGCTGCCGCCACTCGTCGCCCGGCATCTTGCCGCGCAGACTGCCCTTCATGTACACCACCTCGTCGTGCGAGATGGGCAGCACAAAGTTTTCGGAAAAGGCGTACATCAGCGAGAAGGTGAGGTCCTTATGATGGAACTGGCGGAACCACGGGTCGAGCTTGAGGTAGTGGCACATATCGTTCATCCAGCCCATGTTCCACTTGAGGTTGAAGCCCAGCCCGCCGTCCGAGACCGGATAGGTCACGAGCGGCCACGCGGTCGATTCCTCCGCCACCATCATCACGTTCGGATCAATGGCAAAGGCGGCGGTGTTGAGCGCGCGCAGGAAGTCGATGGCCTCCAAGTTCTCGTGGCCGCCGTTTTTGTTCGGCGTCCACTCGCCCGCTTCGCGCCCGTAGTCGAGGTAGAGCATGGACGCCACCGCGTCCACGCGCAGACCGTCAAGGTGGTATTCCCGCAGCCAGTAGGCGGCGGACGAGAGCAGGAAGCTCTTCACCTCGCCGCGCCCGTAGTCGAATACGCGCGTGCCCCAGCCCGCGTGCTCGCGCTTTTTTGGGTCGGCGTACTCGTAGCACGGCTCGCCGTCGAAGTCGATGAGGCCGTGCTCGTCCTTGCAGAAGTGCGCGGGCACCCAGTCAAGAATGACGGAGATGCCCCTTCGGTGCATCATGTCCACGAAGTACATGAAGTCGTGCGGCGTGCCGTAGCGCGAGGTCGGCGCGAAGTAGCCGGTGCACTGGTAGCCCCACGAGTCGTCGAGCGGATACTCGGTCACGGGCATCAGCTCCACGCAGTTGTAGCCGAGGTCGGCGGCGTACTCGCTCAGCTCGTCCGCGAGCGAGCGGTAGTCGTAAAAATCGCCGTTTTCGCGCCGCCGCCACGAGCCGAGGTGGACCTCGTAGATGTTGAGCGGACGGTCATAGACCGGCTGCTTTGCCGCAAGGTACGCGCCGTCGCCCCAGTCGTAGCCCGCAAGCTCGTAGAGCTTGCTCGCCGTGCCGGGGCGCGTCTCGGCGTGGAAGGCGTAGGGGTCGGCCTTGAAGGTCACCGCGCCGCTCTGCGCGGTGACGGCGAACTTATAGGTGTCATACTCTGAAAGGCCCGCGACCTCCGTCTCCCAGATGCCGCCATCGAGACGGCGCATCGGATGCGCGGTGGGGTCCCACGCGCAGAAATCGCCCACGACGCTCACGCTCCCCGCGTGCGGCGCCCAGACGCGGAACACCCAGCCGTCCGGCGTGCGGTGCGCGCCGAGCGTGTGGTACAGCTCCGTTGCGCTGCCGCCATAAAAGGCGGTGAGATCAAAATGCTCCATGGCGCTTGTCCTCCCTCTTTTCAGCATACGCGCCCGTGGGCGCGAAGAACGTCGGATCTACTCGCTCAGCTTACGGTCCTCGCTCCATTGAGTGAGCTTGGTCTTGTTGCCCTTTTCGTCCATCACATAGGTGTTGTTGAGCTGATTTCGCAGGTCGCCGAGCACGGAATTCACATACTCCTGCCGCAGCGCCGCACGCTCGACCTTCTCCTCGTCGGTCAGCTCCCGCTCCTTCGCGAGCTTGGCAAGCTCGTTGATGCGGTCGATCTTCTTCTGTTCCATCTTGCTTCTCCTTACAGATACCGGCGCAGCAGAATGCCCGTGCGCCCCTTTTTGCTCAGGCCGCCGACCTCGGCGACCTCAAATTTTCCCAGTCCCCGCGCGGAAATGACGTCACCCTGTGCCACGCTCGCGTCGCCCTTGGTGACCTCGCGATAGTTTTTCTGCACACGTCCCGCGGCGATCAGCTCCGCAGCCTTGCCGCGGCTCATGGAAAAGCCCGCGGCGGTCACGGCGTCGAGCCGCAGCGTCGCCACCGTGTCCCGGATCTCCTTGACCTTCTGCTCCGGCACGCGAAGCGCGTCCGCGCCGATGGCCGTCAGGCGCAGCGCCGTACGCCCCGCGCCCGTCCAGTTGTCGAGCAGATATTGCGCGACGCCCGCGCTCACAATGAGGTCGGCGCTCCCCTCGCTCACGAGGATGTCGCCGAGCGTCTCGCGCTCTACGCCGAGCGCCATGAGGCTGCCGAGCAGGTCGCGGTGCGTGGGGTGCTCGCTCTCGTGCCACGCCGCGCGGAGAAACACCATCGCGTCGGACGCATCGGCCTCCTCCTGCCAGTCGGGCAGGAAAAAGAACATCCGGCGCTCCGCGCCCTCGTAGCCGCCGAGGAGGGCGAAGCCCTCGTGGATCGCGGCGGCGCGGAGCAGGTCCCGCGCGCCCTGCGCCTCGGCCGGACTTAAAAACGCCGTGTTCGTGGGCAGGTTCCGCTGCCGGCACTGGTCATATTTATCCAATATGTGCCCCAAAAGCACACGCTCCTCCGCGCTTTTCGCCGCGCGGTCCAGTAAGCTCCGTCGATCCATGGTATCGTTTCCATCCGTTATTTTTCAAGTATTATTGGTACAAGGGTATCCTATCACAAAACCAACGCACTTTCAATAGACAGTGTATAAAACTTCATGCACGCGCACCGCATCGCAAATCGGCGCAAATGCCGACGCATGAAGCTTTTGTGCATCCTTTCCGATTGCCCCACAGGGGCGAGGAAAGGGCACATTTCAATTTTTGCTGTGCTTTTTGCACAGCAAAAAACAGAACGACCCCGAGGGGTCGTTCTCAGTCTATCGGAAAGCCTCGCAGAGTTTCGCGTCCGCAGACGCGAAAGATGTTTGATCCGTTTTCTGCCGCGACCTGTGCGTGGCAGAAAACACTTTGCGCGGAGCAAGCGTCGCATTGTCCGCTGTCAGCGGACAACCGAGGCGCAGAGCGCAGCGAAGCTTTCTCGAAAAAGTGGCTTTGCCACTTTTTCGACAGCCTCAGAGAACGACCCCGAGGGGTCGTTCTCTGTCAGCCTTTAATTGTTGATGCGCACCACGCAGCGGACCGTGGTGCCGCCGACGCTCGCCGTCACGTTGGCCGTGCCGGCCTTGACCGGCTTGAGCTTGCCGTCCGCGCTGACCGTCACCACGGAGGTGTCCTCGCTCGACCAGGTCGCCGCCGCGTCGGTGCCGCGCAGAATGAGCTGAATGGAATCGCTCATCCGGATCGTGCAGTCGAAGCGGCCGCTGTCATCCTTCTTCAGCGTCGTGCCGACGTTCGTCCCGACCGTCAGCGCCGAGGGATCGACCGTGGGCGTCGCCGGCTCCGGGTCCTCCACCACCGGTGGGGCAGGCTCGTCGGGCGTGACCGCGGGGTCATCGGGCGTTTCGATGGGATCGACCGGCGTATCCGATGGATCGTCCTGCACAGGATCGACCGGCGCGGGGTCGACACTCTCCACATCGTTCGCGCGGTCCTCCTGAATTTTTTCCATGAATTTGCCGCCGAAGAGATACCAGGAAAAGACGACCAGCACCACCAGCAGCACCGCGATGAGCGGTCCGCGGGCGGAGTGCGTGTGCTTTCGTTCCGCGACGTGATGCCCGCCTCTGCGCTTGCCGGACACCTTGCGCGGGCGATCCTCCTCTTCGCAGAAGGGACAGCGGCGATAGCTTGAGGAATACTTTTCTCCGCAGACGGGGCATTTGATGAGGTCCATACATTATCCTCCCGAAAAACACGGACGCAGGGCGCCCGCGCGAAAAACTTATTTACATAATACTTTCTTTTTGCCCCGCCGTCAACCGTTCTTCCCTTTTTTCGAGGAATTTTTTTCGTCGGCGGTCGATCGCCCTTGCAATTTGCCGCCGCGCTTTTTATAATAGAGACAGACAAGCGAACAACGGGGGAGGATATCACGCCTATGAGCACCATTTTCATCGGCATTGCCGGCGGCACCGGCTCCGGCAAGACCACGCTCACGCGCCATCTCAAGGAGCATTTCGGCGACGCCGTCACCGTCATCGGACACGACAGCTATTATAAGCGGCAGGACGGCAAGACCTACGAGGAGCGCTCCAAGGTCAACTACGACCATCCCGACGCCTTTGAAACGAGCCCTCGTCGAGCACCTCAAGGCGCTCAAGGCGGGCCGCAGCATTCAATGCCCCGTCTACTCCTATGTGGACCACAACCGCACGGACGAGACCGTTGAGGTCTTCCCCACCAAGGTCATTATCGTCGAGGGCATCCTCATTTTCCAGGACCCGACCCTGCGCGATATGTTCGACATTAAAATTTTCGTCGAGACTGACGCCGACGTGCGCATCCTGCGCCGCGCCCTGCGCGACATCCGCGACCGCGGCCGCACGCTCGAGAGCGTCATCACGCAGTACCTCACGACCGTCAAGCCCATGCACGAGCAGTACGTTGAGCCGAGCCGCAAGTACGCGGACATCATCGTGCTCGAGGGCGGGCACAACCTCGTCGCGCTCGACATGATCATGCAGCGCATCGCCAGCCACATCGCGAGCGAGGACTGAGCAAGGCACACAGCAAAAAAAGCAGCCGGCCGGCTGCTTTTTCTTTTTGCATTTACGCGCCCGCAAAGCGGAACACCACGCCCACGAGGGCGGAAAGGCCGATGAACACGATGGGGTGCCAGTTCTTCGTCTGCCTGACCCAGCGTGTGAGCACGAGCAGCACGGCGGCAAGGACGGTCCCCTGCCAGAAGAGCACGCCGCCGGTGAGCCAGAAGGTCTCGCGCACGACGACAAGTCCCGCCGCCGTGATGAGCGCGGTGGACGCGGGACGCAGGCCGTAGAATGCGCCCGCGACGTACTTACTGTCGCGGAACGCCTGCAGGAAAGCCGCGACGATGAGGATCACAATGACGCTCGGCGCAATGAGGCCGACGGTCGCCGTCACCGCGCCGGGCACGCCCCCGGTCAGGAAGCCGACGTAGGTCGCCATGTTGACGCCGATGGGGCCGGGGGTGGACTCGGACACGGCGATCATGTCCGCGAGCTGCGCGCGGGTGAACCAGCCGGTCTTATCCGCCATATCGTAGAGGAACGGAAGCGTGGCCATGCCGCCGCCGATGGCGAAAAGGCCGGTCTTGAAAAATTCCCAGAAGAGCTGTAAATAGAGCATCATTTCGCCTCGCCGCCTTTCTTGAGCGCGACCTGCAGCACAATGCCGCTGACCGCTGCGAACAGCACGAAGATCACCGGTGAAAGGTCGGTGAGCAGCGACGCGAGCAGGATGACCGCATAGAGCGCCAGCGTCTTTTTATCGACGACCGACTTCTTCCACAGCTTCACCACCGCGTTGAAGATCAGCACACACACGCACACACGGATGCCCGCGAAGGCGTTCCTGACCCACGCGACCTCGGCAAAGGTCGTGATAACGCCGGCGAGGAGGGATATAATAATGAGCGAGGGAAACACGACGCCGAGGGTAGCCGCCACGCCGCCGATATTGCCGAGCACCTTGCGCCCCGCAAAGGTCGCGGTGTTCACCGCGATGACGCCCGGGGTACACTGGCCGATGGCGAACCAGTCCGCCAGCTCCTCCTCCGTCGCCCATCCCTTATTCTCCACGACCTCGCGCTGCAAAATGGGCAGCATCGCGTAGCCGCCGCCGAAGGTCATCACGCCGACCTTGGCGAAGGTATAAAACAGTTCCCAGAGTCTCTTTGCCATAGCGTCTCCTTTTTATTCCACATAGCCGTATAGACCGCGCACGGAGACCTCCCCCGTGCGGATGGTCTCGACCGTTCCGTCCGCGCGGCGCACGACAAGGCCGAACTGATCGTCCACGTCCAGCGCCGTGACCTTCTCCTTAACATCCTGCCATAAAAGCTGCACCTCGCGTCCGAGCGTCAGACAGTCGCGGCGGTAGGACGTGAGGTAGGACGCCGTGTCGCCGCTTTGCAGCGCGGCGTAGAGCTTGTCAAGCTCCTCAATGAGCGCGGCGGCCAGCGCCGCGCGCTGCACGCGCTTCCCTGTTTCCAGATAGAGCGAGGTCGCCACATCGCGGATCTCCGGCGGGAAGTCCTCCGACGCATTGTTGCAGTTGACACCGATGCCGATGACGGCGTATTGCAGCGCACCGCTCTCACCCTCAAGCGACAGCTCGGTAAGCGTGCCGCTGAGCTTCTTGCCGTTCAGGACAAGATCGTTCGTCCACTTGATCTGCGGCCGCACGCCGCAGGTGCGCTCCACCGCATCGCAGGCCGCCACCGCGCCGAGCGCCGTGAGCGGCAGTATCTTCTCCGGCGCGAGCTGCGGGCGCAGCAGCGCCGAGAGATACACGCCGCGCCCCGGGCCGCTGGAAAAGCTGCGGCCGCGCCGTCCGCGCCCCGCAGTCTGCTCGTCGGCCACCGCCACCGCGCCGTCCGGCGCGCCCTCCGCGGCAATGCGCTTGAGATAGCTGTTCGTGGAATCCACGCTCTCAAAGCACTCAAGTGTGCGCCCGACTATTTTCGTCTCGCCGAGGCGGCGGCGCAGCTCGCGCTCGCTGAGCACGTCCGGCGAATCCGCCAGCCGGTAGCCCAACCCCGTCTGCGCCTCAATGGTGTAGCCGTCGCGCCGCAGAGCGCCGACCGCCTTCCACACCGCCGCGCGGGAGATGCCGAGCTGCGCGGAGATGTCCTCGCCGGAGACGAAGTCTCCCGCCTGCGCGCTGAGCAGCGCAAAAATTTTTTCCTTACTCACCGTCTCGCCCGCCTCCTGCTCATTTCCTGAAATTTGTAACCGTTTTGTTGTTGACGAACGGCGCCGAAGCACCTACAATAAGGTATTGCAGCGGCTTGCGGCGCGGATATTGTAGCACGCATTCCGCCGTTTGTAAACCACTCTTCCTTTTTTCATTTTACTGTAGGAGCATCCACCGTGAGCTTTTCGACCTTACCGTTTCTCTTTTATTTTCTGCCCGCCTTTCTGGCGGTATACTATATTGTCCCTGCCCGCTTCCGCAACGCTGTGCTCGCACTGGGGAGCCTGCTCTTCTATTGGCTCGGCGCGGGTACGGGCGCGCTTCTCGTGCTGCTCGCGCTCATTCTCGTCAACTTTGCCGCAGGGCGGCTGATCGAGGACGCGCACGGCGATGAGCGGCGCGCCTGGCTCATCCTTGCGCTCGCGTGCGATGTGGGCAGTCTTTTCTATTTCAAGTACATGGGTTGGTTTCTGGAAAATCTGGGCAGACTGACGAATACCGACTTTTCCTTTTTCCGCGTCGCCCTGCCGCTCGGTGTGAGCTTCTATGTATTTCAGAGCATCGCCTACGTCGCGGACGTCTACCGCGGCGACGCCGAGGCCGAGCGCAGCCTTTTGGACTATGCCGCCTTTCAGGCGATGTTCCCCCAGCTCGTCATGGGCCCCATCCTGCGCCTGCGCGATGTGAGCGCAGAGCTGCACACGAAGCGTCCCTTCTCCCGCGCAGCGGTCGAGAGCGGCTTTTCGCTTTTTGTGGTCGGGCTTGGCTGCAAGGTCGTTCTGGCCGACCAGCTCGCCTCGCTGTGGACGGCGCTCGAACGCATCGGCTTCGCCTATCTCTCCGCGCCGCTGGCGTGGTTCGGCGCGGTGGGCTACAGCCTGCAGCTTTACTACGACTTCGCGGGCTACTCGCTCATGGCGATGGGGCTTGCCCGTATGCTCGGCTTTGTGATCCCGCGCAACTTCGACCTGCCCTACTGCTCACGCTCCATCTCCGAATTCTGGCGGCGCTGGCACATCACGCTCGGCATCTGGTTCCGCGACTACCTCTATATCCCGCTCGGCGGCAGCCGGAACGGCAAGCGCCGACTCCTTCTGAGCCTGTTCGTTGTATGGACGCTCACGGGTCTCTGGCACGGCGCGGCGTGGAATTTCGTCCTGTGGGGCCTTGTGCTCTTTGTGTTCATCGCGCTGGAAAAGTTCTGCATCGGCGGCTTTTTAGAGCGTCACCGCTTCCTCTCGCGTCTCTATTTTCTCTTTCTTATTCCGCAGACGTGGGTGGTGTTCCGCATCTCTGATCTCGGCGAGCTGGGGGACTACTTCTCCCGTCTCTATCCCTTCCTCAGCAGCGGCGAGAGCGTGTTTGCCGGCGATCTCCTGCGCCAGCTGGAAAGCTACTGGTGGCTCTTTGCTCTCGGCATTCTCCTCGCCACGCCGTGGCCGCGCCGCTTCTATGAAAAATACCGCGCGACGCCGCTCGTCTGGCTGCCGCTGTTCGCGGTGTTCTGGCTGTGTCTCTATCTCATCGCAACCGGCACGGGCAACCCGTTCCTCTACGCCCGCTTCTGAATTTTTCCGAAGGAGGTCTTTCCATGTCCCACTTTTCTCCCCTGCTGTGGCTGTGCGCGGTGAGCGCCGCGGCGCTCAATTCCTTCACCGCGCTCGACCCCACCGGCGCTTACGAGCAGTATCTCGACGCGCTGGGCGAGAATACGCCCGCCATCGCCGCCTTTTTTGATGCCGCCGAGAGCGGCGTCTTTCCGTGGACGATCCCCGGCGTGTCCGAGCCGATCCCAAGCCCTGTGCCCGATCTCCTGCCCCAGCCGCCCGAGGTGGTCGATCCGGTGATCCCCGACGAGCCGGAGGAGCCGGCCAGCCAATTTACCACGGTGGACGCGAGCTATTTTGACGACGCGCTCTTTCTCGGCGACTCGCACACCGACGGCTTCCACGACTACGCGGGGCTGGGCAACGCGACCTACTTCACCAAGAACGGTCTGACGGTAAAGGACGCCGTGGAAAAGAGCTTCATTGAGCTGGACGGCAAAAAGGTCACGCTCGCCGAGGCACTCGGCACGAGGCAGTTCGGCAAGGTCTATATCCTTCTCGGCATCAACGAGATCGGCGCCTACACCGCCGCGGACTGGGCGGCCCAGTACAAATCGCTGCTCGATCTCGTGCGCGAAAAGCAGCCCGACGCGGTCATTTTCATCCAGTCCATCTTCCACACCACGCAGAAGAAGTCGGATAGCTCCTACTTCAAAAACGAGGTCATCAACGAGCGCAACGCCGCCATCGCGCAGCTGGCGGACGGCAAAACGATCTTCTACCTCGACCTCAATCCGCTCTTCGACGACGAGAACGGCGCGCTGCGCGCCGACTACTCCGGCGACGGCGTTCACGTCCGCGCGCCCTACTATGTGCAATGGCGCGACGAGCTCTATCGGTTCGGCGTGGTCAAATAACGTAAAAAATCGCTTCCCTGATCGGGAAGCGATTTTTTATCTGCTGTTTTCGGGAGAAATTACTCCCAGCGGTCCGCCTCGAGCGTGCCGTTCACGTGCTTGACGACCAGTCCCGTCAGGGCAAAGAGGGCGATGGCGTTGGGGATGACCATGAGGTTATTGAACATATCGCTCAGCTCCCACACGAGGTCGCTGGAGGTCAGCGTGCCGAGGAAGATGAACACCAGCGCGATGACGGTGTAGACGACCGTGGACTTCTGACCGAAGAGATAAGCCATGTTGATCTTGCCGAAGAGGTTCCAGCCGAGGATGGTGGAAAAGGCGAAGAAGAACAGGCAGACCGCGACGAACATCGCGCCCGCGCTCTCGCCGAAGACGACGCCGAAGGCGGTCTGGGCGAGGTTGGTCTTCTTGAGCACGTCCTGCGCCGCAGCCGCGCCGCAGCCGTGGAGCGGGCCGCCCTCGGTGTAGAGGGTGGAGATGATGACGAGGGCGTTGAGGGTGAGGACCACGAAGGTGTCGATGAACACGCCGATCATGGCGACGACGCCCTGCTGGTGGGGATTCTTGACGTTGGCCTGCGCGTGGGCGTGAGGCGTGGAGCCCATACCGGCCTCATTGGAGAACAGGCCGCGCTTCGCGCCCTGGGAGAGCGCGATCTTCAGCGCCGCGCCGAAGCCGCCGCCGATGATGGCCTGCGGAGCGAAGGCATACCGGAAGATCATGCCGAAGGTCGCGGGGACGTACTTGATGCGGGCGATGAGGACGATCAGTCCGCCGGCCAGGAAAACAGCCGCCATGATGGGCACGATCTTCTCGGTCACGGAGGCGAGGCGCTGCACGCCGCCGAGGAAGATGAAGCCGCAGATGGCGACGAGCACCACGCCGATGATCCACGTCGGCACGTTGAAGGCGTTGGAGAAGGTCTCGCCGATGGAGTTGGACTGCACCATGCAGCCGAAGAAGCCGAGCGCCAGAATGATGGCGACGGCGAAGAAGCCCGCAAGGAACTTGCCGAAGCCGCCCTTGAAGGCAGTGGTGATATAGTAAACAGGGCCGCCGAGGACGTTGCCGTCCTTATCCACGGTGCGCGTTTCCTGCGCGAGCGTGGCTTCCGCGTAGATGGTCGCCATGCCGAGGAAGGCGATGACCCACATCCAGAAGATGGCGCCGGGGCCGCCGGTGAGGATCGCGCCGGACGCACCGACGATGTTGCCGGTGCCGACCTGCGCCGCAATGGCGGTGGCGAGCGCCTGGAAGGAGCTCATGCCGCTCTCCTGCTTTCCGCCGCGGAGACTGAGGCTGCCGAACACGCTGTTCCAGCCCTCCTTGAAGTGACGGACCTGCACAAAGCGGGTCTTGATGGAGTACCACAGACCAACGGCGATGAGCAGCGCGACCAGAATGTAGTCGGACAGGTAGCCGTTGATCTTCTGCACAATGGGGAGAAGTGTTTCAGTCATGGGAAATTTCCTCCTAAAAATATTGTGCCCCGCTTTTCTTCCTCCTCTCGCTTTGCAGACAAAGCAAAAAACAGGGCCGCCGAAGAAATCGACAGCCCTGATCCAAATTCCCATCCATGAAAAAACAGCGCAGCAAAACCGCATAGCGGTTTCCTGCCCTGTCCTCTTTGCCTGAGAGATTCAACCCGCGCGGGGCCTTACACCTTCGGCACTCATTGCTGAGATTTTCCAGAGCCATCTCCACCCCCAGTCTCCCTGCGGATTCAAGGGGCTTCTACGAACTAAGGACAGGATACCCGTCTTTTCGCCGCTTGTCAACAGGGATTTTAACGCGCTCTGAACGGAGAGAGGAGAAAACGGCCGCAAAGCAGCCGTTTTCTTTCTCTTTTTCGGGAATTGTTCAAATCCGCCAAATTTTTCTCTTTTTCGCGCCCGGATTTGGCGATGTATTTAAGTTTTCTATCGAAGATGCAGATCAATTAGAATTGTCTATCAATTCTCCGGATCGCCAGCTCCTCGTAGCCGGTCGCCTCGTCGCGCTCGCGGGTAAAGACGGTGTCCGGCAGCTCGGCGAGGGCGATCTCCGCCGTGGTGTTCACAAGGCAGCCGGGGCGCAGATGTCCGCCGAACACACTCAGGTCACGGCGGGCAAGGCTCGCGTGCAGGTGGCTGCCGTGCTCGCTGACCGTGCCCATGAGCGAGACGATCTCCACATCCTCCGTGCCGCTTTGCACATCGACGCCGCTCGCGTCGCGCAGCTCCCAGCGGCAGACGCAGCCGACGGCGGAGAGCACAACGCCCGCGGCGATATGATGCGCGTCGGCATAGCGTTGGATGCTCTCATACAGATCGTCGCCGCGATGCAGGCGAAAGCAATGGTACATGGCGCTTCTCCTTTACACCACCTGAAAGAGGTAGAATTTGAGGTAGTCCGTCTCCGGCACGTTCCAGAGGATCGGATGGTCGGGGGATTGCTGACGGGCCTCGATCTGGCGCAGCTCCACGCCCGCGTCCAGCGCGGCGGAGCGCAGCATTTTTTCAAACAGCTCGCTCGGCATGAAGTGGCTGCACGAGGCGGTGGCGAAGTAGCCGCCGCGCGGCAGCAGCCGCAGGGCGCGGAGGTTGATGTCCTTATAGCCGCGCTCGGCGCTTTTCACCGTTTTGCGCGACTTGGTGAAGGCCGGCGGGTCGAGGATGATGAAGTCATACGGCTTGCCGCCCTTTTTCTCCAGCTCGGTGAGAAGGTCGAACACGTCCGCGGTCAGGAAGTCCATGCGGCCCTCCAGCCCATTGCGCACGGCGTTCGCGCGGGCCATGTCGATGGCGCTCTGCGAGATGTCCACGGCGGTGACGTGCTCCGCGCCGCCCCGCGCGGCATTGAGCGCAAAGGAGCCGGTGTGGGTGAAGCAGTCGAGCACGCGGCGACCGCGGGCAAGGCGCGCGACCGCGAGGCGGTTATACTTCTGGTCGAGGAAGAAGCCGGTCTTCTGACCGTTCTCCACGTCCACGCGGTAATAGACGCCGTTCTCGCAGATCTCCGTCACGGCACTCGTGGGCACGTCCCTGCCCTCGAGCGGGAACCAGCCCTTCCCCTGCTCCATACCCTCAAGGGCGCGGATGGCCGCGTCATTGCGCTCGAAAACGCCGTCGGTCACAACGCCGTCCTCGGCGAGGACCTCGACGAGCAGCGGGAAAAGCATCTCCTTGATGCGCTCCATGCCGACGGAGAGGGTCTGCGTGACGAGCAGGTTTTCAAAGCGGTCCACCGTCAGGCCGGGGAAGCCGTCCGCCTCGCCGAAGATGACGCGGCAGCAGGAAACATCCGCGCCCATGACCGTCTTGCGGTAGTCCCAAGCGTAGCGGATGCGGCGGCGCCAGAAGTCCGCGTCGAAGCGGTCGTTCGCGTTGCGGGAGAGCAGACGGATACGGATCTTGCTCTCGCGGGAGAAAAAGCCGCTGCCAAGGTATTTCCCTTTCTCGCTCACCGCGTCCACGAGCGCGCCGTTTTCCACGCCCTCGGGCGCGGAGACGATCTCCTGCGCGTAGATCCACGGGTGGCCGCCCTCGACCCAGCGGGTCCCCTTGGCGGTGATGGTGAAGCGGGGATAGGCTCTTTCTGCTTTCATGGCGTGACCTGCCTTCCTGATATTCTCGGAAAACTATAGCACAGGGCAAGAGAAAAGGCAAGGCGGGCGCCTTGCCTTTTCCGATCGTTTTTTACTTGCACAGTCCGCTCAGCTCCTCGCAGAAGCTCTGCGCCGAGGCTTCGTCCCGCATGACAACGAGCACCGTATCGTCGCCGCAGACGCAGCCGATCATGGCGGGCAGATCGTCCATCGCATCGAAAGCCGCGCCCGCCGCGCTGGCAAGGCCCGGCATGGTCTTGAGGACCACGAGGTTCTGCGCGCAGTCCACGCTCAGGCTGCACTCGCGCAGGATGCGCTGGAGCCGGTCGTTAAAGTCGCAGCCCGTCGAGCGCGCCGAGGAGGCGTAACGGTAGCGTCCGCCGCCGCACGGCTCTTTATACAGGTGCAGCTGCTTGATGTCGCGGGAAACGGTCGCCTGCGTGCTGGGGATGCCGCACTCGGAAAGCCGCTCGAGCAGCTCCTCCTGCGTTTCGATCGCGTACTGCGCGATCAGTTCAAGGATCTTCTCTTGTCGCTTGCTCTTCATAGCCTACCCCCACCGTATGTTATTTCATGCGTGGTTCTGCGGCTATTATACTGTAATATCAAAAATTATGCAACGATGTATGCAAAAATAACCGTTCACTGGCACATGCGGCACACGCCGCGCGGAAATCAGTGGAATACGCGGGCGACGCGGTGCATCAGCGCGGAGGTCAGGCCGCAGCCCTCGTCGTCGCCGATGAGGTTCGCCGTTTCCTGTGAGGAGAGGAAATTACCGTCGCTGTCATAGCCGAAGAAGGTGATCTCGTCGCCGACCTTGGCATCCTCTACACCGGTGACATCCACGAAGCACTGGTCCATGCAGCACGCCAGCAGCGGGCAGCGCTTGCCGCCCACGAGCACCGGCGCGTGGCACGCCACGAGCTTTTCGTTCAGGCCGTCGCCGTAGCCGACGCCGACGGTCGCCACGACGGTATCCTTATCCAGAACGTACTTGCCGAAGTAGGCGAGCGAGTCGCCCGCGTGGCGCTGCTTGACGTTGGTGAGGTAACTGCGCCAGGAGACGACCTCCTGAATGTTGCCGAGCGGCTTTTTCGGATGGTCCATATAGAGCCGGCGGCCAATGCGCACGGCGTCGAGCGCGTACTGCGGGAAGAGCTCGGAGCTCTCCGAGGCGCTGATGTGGCACATCGGGACCGGAATACCCGCCGCCTTGAGCTGCTCCGCGCCGGCAAGCAGCTTCTTATACTGCGCCTCGCAGACCTCGGCGTTGCCGGGCCACGCGAAATGAGAGAACGCGCCGGTGACATGGACCCACTCCTGCGCCGCCTTGAGCTCCCCGATCAGCACGGCGAGCTCCTCGCCCGGCTCCACGCCGATGCGGTGCATACCGGTCTCCAGCTTGATCTGCACGTTCAGCGGCTTGCTCTGCGCCTTGCAGACCTCCGCAAGCTCCGGCACCATGCCGAGGCGCGAGACGGTCACGGTCAGGTCGCATTCGACCGCCGGCACATACTGGAACGGCAGCGTACTGCCCATGATTAGGATGTCCTGACGGATGCCCTCACGGCGCAGTGTCACGCCCTCGGAGACGTTGGCGACGGCAAAGCAGCCGATCTCCGGAAAGGCGCTGAGCGTCCGCGCGACGCCGACCATTCCCATGCCGTAGGCGTCGTCCTTGACGACGGGGATGAGCTTTGTCCCCGCCGGGAGCGAGCGCAGGATCGTGCGCACGTTTTCGCGCAGCTTGTCGGTATCAATGATCAGGCTTGAGTTGTTGAGCACTCCGTAGGTCGTATTCATATCCTATCCTCACTTCCCGCACATCTCGCGAACGAGCCGAGATGCGCCCTTGTACTTTTGAGATTTCATTCGTCGTATACAGCCGTTTTGCGTATTTTCATTCGGTATTTGCTCAATTTTTTCGTATTTTATCTCTTTTCTTTTTGAATTGCAAGTCTCTTTTGCATCTGCAACGGATTCTTGTCATTTTGCATAAGAAAATTTAATTATTGTGCGTGAATTTTGAATATCAAACCGATTGACTTTGCATGAATATCCTCTTATGATGTGTCATCATTTTAATTCGCGAATATAAATTCATATTTACCCGCTACCGAGGAAACTCCGGCACCCCCATCCCGATCTTCCTTCCCGCCGGAGCTTACTGCGAATGTGCAAGGTCCCTTGAGGCTTTGCACATTCGCTGCGTTTTGGGTGAAAAACTGCTAATTTCCGCTTGCTTTTTGTCCGGGACTGTGGTATGATTACATCCTGTGAATACAGCGCGTTCTGCGTTTATCAACTGATTGGAGGTCTCCTGTTATGGAACTGTTTATCACCATTCTTCAGCTCATCTGCGGTCTGATCGTCATCGGCATCGTGCTCTTCCAGAGCGGCAAGTCCGCCGGCCTGAGCGGCGCCATCGGCGGCGTGGCCGATTCCTTTATGGCGAAGAACAAGGCCAAGAGCATGGACGCCAAGCTCGCGCGCGCGACCAAGTGGGTCGGCGCTGCGTTCATCGTCCTGACGCTCGTTCTCAACATGCTGTAATTTTCGCGCATATTCGACAAACTGTAATCGAAAAGAGCTGCCGAAGCCTCGCTTCGGCAGCTCTTTTTCTCTGTCTCACGCGATCCGCTTGAGCTCGTCGGGACGGATGTAGAGCTTTCCCGGCTCCGGCTCGACGCCCTTTTGCCGAAAGAGCTCCTCTAAGGTGACAAAGCGGTAGCCCTGCGGGGTCAGGGCGTCGATGGCGCGCAGCGCCGCCTCGACGCTTGTGGCGTAAGGGTCGTGCAGGAGAATGATGTCGCCGTCGCGGGCATGGTCGATGATGTCCTGCGCTACGGCGTCGGCGTCCAGCCTGCGCCAGTCCTCCGTATCCAGCGACCAGTAGACCATCGGCACCTCGACTGCCGCGGCGGTCTGCGGGGCGAGAAAGCCCCACGGCGGGCGGAGCCAATAGACGCCGTCGCCAAGAAGCGCGTGCAGCGTCTCGTCGGTCGCAGCAATCTCGCGCAGGCGCTCGGCGGGGTCGCCGCGGCTGAGATCCATGTGCGTAAAGGTGTGGCTGCCGACCTGATGCCCCTCGTCCGCCATGCGGCGCACGGTGTCCTCGTGCCCGGCGATTTGCTCGCCGATCAGGAAGAAGGTCGCCTTGGCGCCGCGCTCCGCGAGGCCGTCGAGCAGCTGCTCGGTGGTCTCGGGCCATGGGCCGTCGTCGAAGGTCAGCGCCACATATTTCTCCGGCATAGCCGCCGGCTCCGCGGCAGAGGCCGGCAGGCTTTCCTCCGAACGCGGCGCAAGCGCCAGCAGCGGTACGGCGAGCATACACAGCAGCGCCCGCCGCTTTTTCCTTGTCATTCCATCGCCCCCTCGGAGGAGCTTATGCGCCCGGCGGCGCGCTTATCCCTGCGGGACGGGCCGCGGATCATTCTTTTCCCTCCGATGCACTGCGGCGTGCAACAGAGGGCGTTTTGCGCTGCAAGGAAAACGGGCGTTTCCGACCATGCGGCAGAGAAGCATAAAAAGTCCTTTTGTATGGCTTCGCGATCTGCCATACAAAAGGACTTTTTACTTACGCTGTTATGCTTAGACCAGCTCGATGATGGCCGTCTCGGCAGCGTCGCCGCGGCGAACGCCGGTGCGGACGATGCGGGTATAGCCGCCGTTGCGCTCAGCATAGGCGGGGGCCAGCTCCTTGAAGGTCTTCTTGCAGACGTCTTCGCGGGTGATGAAAGCCATCGCCTGACGATAAGCCGCCAGATCGCCCTTCTTGCCGAGGGTGATCATCTTCTCAGCCAGGGGCTTGATCTCCTTGGCGCGGGTGACGGTCGTTTCCATCTTGCCGTTGTCCAGAAGGTCGGTGACCTGCTGACGGAGCATCGCCATACGCTGATCGGTAGTCTTACCGAGCTTACGAGTTCCGGGCATGTTGGTTTTCCTCCTTATCAGGATAAGTTAGCGGGTCTTCGTCCTGCGGCGCTGCCGCAGGCGACAACCCCTGTCAGTTGTTGTCGTCGCTGGCGAGGGACAGACCCATCATTGCCAGCTTGTTGATGACCTCTTCGAGGCTCTTGCGGCCCAGGTTGCGGACCTTCATCATATCGTCCTCGGTCTTGGAGATCAAGTCCTCGACGGTGTTGATGTTGGCGCGCTTGAGACAGTTGAAGCTGCGCACGGAGAGATCGAGCTCCTCGATGGTCAGCTCCAGAACCTTGTCGCGCTGGGTCTCAGCCTTCTCGACGACGGTGGACTTGCCGCCCATGGCGTCGGACAGGTCGGTGAAGAGAGCGAAGTGATCGCAGAGAATCTTGGCGCCGAGGGACACCGCGTCACGGGACGAGATGGTGCCGTCGGTCCAGACCTCGAGCGTCAGCTTGTCGAAGTCGGTCATGTTGCCCACGCGGGTGTTTTCCACGGTGTAGTTGACCTTGTAAACAGGCGTGTAGATCGAATCGACCGGAATGAGGCCGATCGTGGTCTGCGCCGGCTTGTTGCGGTCAGCGGGGACATAGCCGCGGCCGTGGCTGAGCGTCAGCTCCATGTTGAGCGTCGCTCCGGCGTCGAGCGTTGCGATGTGCAGGTCGGGATTGAGGACCTCGACCTCGCTGTCGCACTTGATGTCGCCGGCCTTGACCTCGCAGGGACCGGTGGCCTCGATGAAGACCGTCTTGGTGCCCTCCGCGTTGTGAAGCTTGGTGATCAGGCTCTTGACGTTGAGGACGATCTCCGTCACATCCTCCTTGACGCCGGGGATGGTGGAGAACTCATGCTGCACACCGGCGATCTTGATGGCGGTAGCTGCGGTGCCGGGGAGCGAAGAGAGCATAATGCGGCGCAGGGCGTTGCCCAGCGTAATGCCGTATCCACGCTCCAAAGGCTCGACAACGTACTTGCCGTAAGAGCTGTTTGCGGAGTCTTCGATACACTCGATCTGGGGCTTTTCAATTTCAATCATGCAGTTACCCTCCTTCATCTTCTCATTGCGGTGGCGCATTGCTGCGCCCCGCCGGCAATTCCTATCATTATTGAGGGTATCCTCCGATTACTTGGAGTACAACTCAACGATGAGGTGCTCCTCAACAGGAACGTCGATCTCCTCGCGGGCGGGAAGACGAGTGATGGTGCCCTTGAGAGCATTCTTCTCGCGCTCCATCCACACGGGCTGCAGGAACACGGGCGCGTCCTGACCCAGCAGGCGCTTGAAGCACTCGGCGGAGCGGCTGCTCTCTGCGACCTCGATCACATCGCCGGCCTTGACGAGGTAGGAAGGAATGTTGACCTTCTTGCCGTTGACGGTGAAGTGGGCGTGGCTGACGAGCTGACGGGCCTGACGGCGGGTCATCGCAAAGCCCATGCGATAGACGACGTTGTCCAGACGGCGCTCGACGGTGATGAGCAGGTTGTCACCGGTCTTGCCGGGAGCCGCAGCGGCCTTCTCATAGTAATCATGGAACTGCTTTTCCAGGATACCGTAGATGAACTTGACCTTCTGCTTCTCAGCAAGCTGGATGCCATACTCGCTCTTTTTTCTCTTCATCTGGCTGCCGGGGTTGCGGTTCGTGGTCTTCTTCGCATAACCCATAACGGCAGGAGAAATGCCTAAAGCCTTGCAGCGCTTGGCGATCGGCTGCATATTCTTAGCCATATTGCTTGTTACCTCCTCTTTCGATTAAACGCGGCGGCGCTTCGGGGGACGGCAGCCATTGTGAGGAATCGGCGTAACGTCCTTGATCATGGTGACCTCGAGACCCACAGCCTGCAGGGCGCGGATGGCCGCTTCACGACCCTGACCGGGACCCTTGACAAAGACCTCAACGGTCTTGAGACCATGCTCCATAGCGGCGGTAGCCGCCGTCTCAGCAGCGCTCTGCGCGGCGAAGGGAGTGGACTTCTTGCTGCCGCGGAAACCGAGACCACCGGAGGAAGCCCAGGAAAGGGCGTTGCCCTGAGAGTCGGTCACCGTGACCATGGTGTTGTTGAAGGAAGAACGAATGTGGACCTGTCCACGCTCAATGTTCTTCTTTTCGCGACGGCGGCGGATAACCTTCTTGCCGTTAGCCTTAGCAGTAGCCATATTCTATTCTCCCTCCTTACTTCTTCTTGTTCGCAATGGTCTTCTTGGGGCCCTTGCGGGTGCGTGCGTTGGTCTTGCTGCGCTGACCGCGAACGGGCAGGCCGCGGCGATGACGGGTGCCGCGATAGCAGCCGATCTCGCTCAGACGCTTGATGTCGAGCGCGGTCTGGCGGCGCAGGTCGCCCTCGACCATATAGCCATGGTCGATGGCCTCACGCAGCTTGGCCTCTTCCGCGTCGGTCAGATCCTTGACGCGGGTGTCGGGGTTAATGCCTGTCTGCGCCAGAATGTCCTGAGCGCTCTTTCTGCCAATGCCGTAGATGTAAGTCAAACCGATTTCGATTCGCTTATCCTTGGGCAGGTCAATACCGGCAATACGTGCCATACTCTTTAACCTCCAATTAAGTCTTAGCCCTGGCGCTGCTTGTGCTTGGGATTCTCGCAAATGACCATGACACGGCCTTTACGACGAATGATCTTGCACTTCTCGCACATGGGCTTCACGGACGGTCTTACTTTCATGTCGATAAACCTCCATTACTTAGTACGCCAGGTAATGCGACCGCGGGTCAGGTCGTAGGGAGACATCTCCACCGTGACCTTGTCACCTGGCAGGATCCTGATGAAATTCATTCTGAGCTTTCCGGAAATATGCGCCAATATCGTGTGTCCATTTCCAATGTCTACTTGGAATGTGGTGTTGGGCATCGCCTCAACGACAGTGCCTTCCACTTCGATCATGTCGGATTTTGCCAAAGTGTTGATCCCTCCTGGTCTTGATTACCGTGCTCGCCGCGATAGACGGCGAGGGCTTTACGAAGCTCACTGTTTGTAATGATCTCGCTGCTTCTGAGCTTTGCGGCGAGTTCCTCCGGCGCGGCTCCCGCGCGCTGAACGTGCCTGCACTTCTTGCGCTTGGGAGCTTCGAGCCGTCTGGACTTGCCGTCCGCGAGCAGAAGATATTCGTTCTGAACATCCACAACGAAGAAGAGCTTGCCCTTCTCCCTGCCCGCCGTCGCTAAAACAAGGTCGCTCTTCGCAATGTCCATCCGCACGTCCTCAGATCTCGGGAAGCGTCAGAAGCTCCGCTTCGCCGTCGGTGATGAGGATCGTGTTTTCGTAGTGTGCGGCAAGCGAACCGTCTTGGGTCCTGACGGTCCAGCCGTCCGGCATGACCCGGACTGCCGCGCCACCCGCGTTCACCATGGGTTCGACTGCGATCGTCATGCCGCGCAGCAGTCTCGGACCGTGGCCCGGCGCGCCGAAGTTCGGCACCTCAGGGCTCTCGTGCATCTTTCTGCCGATGCCGTGACCGACATACTCGCGCACGACGCTGTAGCCATTGTCCTCAACGTATTTCTGCACCGCCGCAGAGATATCCGAAAGGCGCTGGCCCTCGCGGGCGAATCGGATGCCTTCGAAGAAGCTCTGCTGTGTGACGTCAATGAGCCGCTGGGCCTCGGCGGAAATTTTTCCGCAGGGGTAAGTGGCCGCGCAGTCGCCGTGGAAGCCGCCGATGTAGGCGCCCACATCCACGCTCACGATGTCGCCCTCCTTGAGCACCCGGGGACCCGGGATGCCGTGGATGATCTCATCGTTCACGCTGACGCAGACGCTGGCCGGATAGCCGCTGTAATTGAGGAACGACGGCTCGGCTCCCTGCGATTTGATGAACCTGTACACTGCTTTGTCAATTTCGTGGGTTGTTACGCCGGGCTTTACCATTTCCCCTGCTAACGCACGGGCAGCCGCGGTAATTTTTCCCGCTCGGCGCATCAATTCGATCTCGTGTGCCGATTTCAAAGTGATCATTGTACACCTCTCATTTCAGCACGGCGAGGATCGCCTTGGAGGTGGCCTCGACCGAGCCCATATCCTCCACCGGGTACAGAACGCTGCGGGACTTATAGAAGTCCTTGAGCGGTTCCGTCTCCCTATGATAGACCGCAAGACGGTTCTTCACCGTCTCCGGTGCATCATCCTTACGGGTGACGAGCTTGCCGCCGCAGACGTCGCAGACGCCCTCGGTCCTGGGCGGAACCGCCTTGATATGGTAGCTCGCGCCGCAGTGCTCGCACACCCTGCGTCCGCTCATGCGCTCCTCGATGGTCTCGTCGGAGACCTCGAGGGAAACGACATGATCGAACCGGATACCGGCTGCCTCGAGCGCTTCCGCCTGCGCGATCGTGCGGGGCACACCGTCGAGGATGTAGCCCTTCGCACAATCGGATTCGGCAAGACGCTCGGTGATAATGCCGATGATGACCTCATCGGGCACCAGATGGCCTTCATCCATATAGGTCTTGGCCTTCATTCCCGTCGGCGTGCCGTTTTTGATGGCCGCGCGCAGAATGTTTCCGGTGGAGATCGTCGGGATCCCGAGCTCGGCGGCGAGGATCGCGGCCTGTGTGCCCTTTCCCGCGCCGGGAGCGCCCAATAAAATCAGTTTCATGTTTTCGCCTTTCTTACTCGAGGAAGCCCTTGTACTGACGCATCAGCATCTGGGACTCCAAAGCCTGAACGGTCTCCAGCGCAACGCCGACAACGATGATGACCGAGGTGCCGCCGATGGCGAGACTGTAGTTATCCAAAGCCTTGCCGACGATCAGCGGCGCGATGGCCACGATGCCGAGGTAGATCGCACCGAACAGCGTGACCTTGTTGAGCACCTTCGCGATGAACTGGCTGGTGGGCTGGCCCGGACGGAAGCCGGGGATGAAGCCGCCGTTCTTCTTGAGGTTGTTGGAGATCTCAACGGGGTTGAACTGAATGGTAGCGTAGAAGTAGCTGAAGCCGATGATCATCAGGAAGTACACGATCAGGTAAAGAACGGACTTCGTGTCGATCGCGCTGTAGATGGAGTAAGCGACGGGGCTGGTGTCCTTGTCGGGGGTGCCGACAAAGGCCCAGACCGTGGCAGGCAGAGAAGCGATGGACTGCGCGAAGATGATGGGCAGAACGCCGGACATATTGACCTTCATGGGAAGGGTGGATGCCTGGCCGCCGTACATCTTGCGGCCGACCTGACGCTTCGCATACTGCACGGGGATACGGCGCTCGGCGCCGTTGACGTGGACGATGAGGACGATCATCGCGAGGATGCCGAGGAGCACCAGCGCCAGCCACAGGTAGCCGATGCTGCCCTTCTGGGCAACGAAGTAGCGGCCGGTGGGGAACGCGGTGGGGATACGGGCGAGGATACCGGCAAAGAGGATCATGGAGATGCCGTTGCCGATACCGAACTCGTTGACCTGCTCGCCGAGCCACATGACGAAGGACGAACCGGCGACGAGGGTCACGATGATGACCAGAGCCGGCCAGATGCCGGACTGCTCGAGGATGCCGTAGTTCTTGCAGATCATGTAGTAGCCGAAGGCCTGGAGAAGAGCGATGGCGACCGTCGCGTAGCGCGTGATGGAGGCGATCTTCTTCTTGCCCGCCTCGCCGCCGTCACGGGCAAGACGCTCGAGGGCGGGGATGGCAATGGTCAGCAGCTGGATGATGATCGAGCTGTTGATGTAGGGCTGCACACCGAGGGCGAAGACCGTAGCCTGCGCGAAGGCGCCGCCGGACATCACATTGTAGAGGCTCAGGAGGCTGCCGCCGGTGGAATCAATGTAGGCACCGAGCAGCTCCGTGTTGATATAAGGGGTGGGGATCGCGTTACCGACGCGGAAGATGAGCAGGATCAGCAGAGTGAATACGATCTTCTTACGCAGTTCGGGAATGCCCCAAGCTTTACGGATCGTCTGGATCACTTAGATCACCTCTGCCTTTCCGCCTGCTGCCTCGATAGCCTCCTTGGCAGAAGCGGAGAAAGCAGAAGCCTCCACGTTGACCTTCTTCGTGACCTTGCCGTTGCCAAGGACCTTGTAGCCGTACTCGCACTTGTTCAGGATACCCTTGGCAAGCAGAGCCTCGGCGTTGACGGTCTCACCGTCCTCGAACACGTTGAGCGCGCTGAGGTTGATGATCTCATAGGGCTTTGCAAAAATGTTGTTGAAGCCGCGCTTCGGGGTACGGCGCGCCAGAGGCATCTGGCCGCCTTCAAAACCGATGCGGACACCGCCGCCGCTGCGGGCCTTCTGACCCTTGTGACCGCGGCCGCCGGTCTTGCCGTTGCCGGAACCGGCACCGCGACCCTTGCGGTAAGCCTCTTTGGTGGAGCCGGCGGCAGGAGACAGTTCATGTAACTTCATTAGACAGCTCCTCCTTACTTTTCTTCGGTGACCTGCAGCAGGTAGCCGATCTGGGCGATCTTGCCGCGGGTCTGATCGTTATCGGGCTGCACGGTGGCGTCGCCGATCTTGCGCAGGCCGAGGGAGTTGGCAGTGGCGATGTGCTTTTCCAGTCTGCCATTGAGGCTCTTGACGAGCTTGACGTTCAGATTAGCCATGTTACTGCCTCCTTATCCCACGATTTCTTCCACGCTCTTGCCGCGGATCTTGGCGACCTGCTCAGGGCTACGCATAGCCTTCAGGCCCTCGAAAGCGGCGCCGACAACGTTATTGGCGTTGTTGGAGCGCAGGCACTTGGTACGAATATCCTTGATACCCGCAGCCTCGACGACGGCACGCACAGCGCCGCCGGCGATGACGCCGGTACCGGGGGCGGCGGGCTTCATGAGCACGCGGCCCGCGCCGAACTCACCGATGGTCTCGTGAGGGATGGTGGTGCCGGACAGGGTCACGGTGACCATGTTCTTCTTGGCAGCCTCCAGACCCTTGCGGATCGCTTCGGGAACTTCAGCAGCTTTGCCAAGGCCGTAACCGACCTTTCCTTTTCCGTCGCCGACGACCATCAGCGCGGAGAACTTCATGACACGGCCGCCCTTAACGGTCTTGGAAACACGGTTGAGGGCAACGAGCTTTTCCATGTATTCGCTCGGTTCACGTTCAAATCTGGGCATTTCGTTGTTCCTCCTTCTTAGAATTCCAGACCGCCCTCACGGGCGCCTTCGGCCAGCTCAGCAACACGACCATGGTACAGGTAACCGCCGCGGTCGAACACGACCACATCGATGCCCTTGGCCTTGGCGCGCTCAGCGACCAGCTTGCCAACGGCGCGGGCAGCAGCCTTGTTGCCGCCGTTGCCTTCGATCTCTTTGTCCAGAGAGGACGCCGCGACGAGAGTGTTGCCCGCGACATCGTCGATGATCTGGGCATAGATGTTCTTCTCGCTGCGGAACACGTTCAGACGGGGACGCTCGGGAGTGCCGGAGATCTTCGCACGCACTCTCTTGTGGCGCTTAATGCGCTGCGCGTTAGTATCGGGTCTTTTAATCATATCGGCACACCTCCTTACTTCTTGGCGCCGGTCTTACCGACCTTGCGGCGAATGACTTCATCCGCATACTTGATGCCCTTGCCCTTGTACGGCTCGGGAGGACGCTTCTCGCGGACCTCCGCGGCGAACTGACCGACCTTCTGCTTGTCGCAGCCGTGAATGACGATCTTGTTCTGCGCGGAGACCTCGATGGTGATGCCCTCGATCTCGGGCACCTCAACGGGGTGGGAGTAACCGATGGTCAGGATGAGCTTGCTGCCCTCCTTGGCGGCACGGTAACCGACGCCGTTGATCTCGAGCTCCTTCTTGTAGCCCTCGCTGACGCCGACCACCATGTTGTGGAGCAACGCGCGGGTCAGGCCGTGGAGAGCGCGGTTTTCCTTCTCATCGTTGGGACGCGCGACGTGAACGACGCCGGCTTCCTGGGTGAGAGTCATCGTGGGATAAAGCTGCTGGGTCAGGGAACCCTTGGGGCCCTTGACGGTGACAAGGTTGCCCTCGCCGATGGTGACTTCGACACCGGCGGGAATGTGCACGGGCATTCTACCAATTCGACTCATTGTTCAATACCCTCCTTACCACACGAACGCAAGGACTTCGCCGCCGACGTGAGCCGCGCGAGCAGCCTTGTCGGTCATAACGCCCTTAGAGGTGGAGACGATGGCAATGCCGAGGCCGCGGAGAACGCGGGGCAGCTCGTCCGCGCCGACGTAAACACGCAGGCCGGGCTTGCTGACGCGGCGGAGGCCGGTGATGACCTTGTCCTTGCCGTTGTACTTCAGGGTGATGTGAATAACGCCCTGGGTACCATCGTCAACGATCTGATAGCTCTTGATATAGCCCTCATCCAGCAGGATCTGAGCAATGCTCTTCTTCATGTTGGAGGCGGGAACGTCAACGGTGTCGTGACGGGCACTGTTGGCGTTGCGGATACGGGTGAGCATATCCGCAATGGGATCGGTGATATGCATAGTGTAAATCCTCCTAATTTAGAGTTACGGAGTTTCCTCCGTTTCGGTCACGAGGTATCACTGCCAATTTGGAGCGTGCCCACACGCGTGTGACCACGCGTAATTGACAGTGACCTTTCGCGATCCTTATCGCCAGAGCGTCCATATCACAACGCTCGTGGTTAAGAGTTGGGGCGGAGAGCAAGCTCTCCTAAACGGTCCTTCCTGAGATTTTTCGTCAGACGAGGCGAAGCGACGCCGCTGTACTTTGTGTACAGCAAGGAGCTTCAACGAAGTATGGCGGAAAAGACTTAGAAAGAGGCTTTGCGGACGCCGGGGATCTCGCCCTTGTACGCCAGCTCGCGGAAGCAGATACGGCAGACGCCGTAGTCACGCAGATAGGCGTGGGGACGGCCGCAGATCTTGCAGCGGTTGTACTTGCGGGTAGAGAACTTAGCAGGAGCCTGCTGCTTGAGAATCATAGATTTCTTAGCCATTTCACATATCCTCCTACTTAGCGTTCAAAGGGAGCGCCGACCAGGGTCAGCAGCTCGCGGGCCTCTTCATCGGTCTGCGCGGTGGTGCAGATGACGATGTCCATGCCGCGGATCTTGTCGATCTTGTCGTACTCGATCTCGGGGAAGATCAGCTGCTCCTTGATGCCGAGGGCATAGTTGCCGCGGCCGTCGAAAGCGTTCGCGCTGATGCCGCGGAAGTCGCGGACACGGGGAAGCGCCACGTTAAAGAGACGATCGAGGAACTCCCACATCTTATCGCCGCGGAGGGTGACCTTCGCGCCGACGGGCATACCTTCACGCAGCTTGAAGTTCGCAACGGACTTCTTGGCGTTGGTGATGATGGCCTTCTGGCCGGTGATGGCGGAGAGGTCGCGGACGACGGCCTCGAGGACCTTCGCGTTCTCGCGAGCCTCGCCGCAGCCGACGTTGACGACGACCTTCTCGATCTTGGGGACCTGCATGGTGGAGGTGTAGCCGAACTTCTTAAAGAGAGCGGGCGCCACTTCCGCAACGTACTTGTCTTTCAGTCTTGCCATAGTGTTACGACTCTCCTTTCTTACAGCTCAGCGCCGCACTTCTTGCAGACGCGGGTCTTCTTGCCGCCCTCGACCTTGTGGGCGACGCGGGTGCCCTTGCCGCACTTGGGGCAGACCACCTGGACCTTGGAGGCATACAGAGCCGCTTCGCGCTCCACGATGCCGCCGGTCTCGCCCTGCTTGCGGGGCTTGATGTGGCAGGTCACCTTGTTGATGCCCTCGACCACGACCTTGGCTTCGCTGGGAACGGTGCCGAGCACCTTGCCCTGCTTGCCCTTGTCCTTGCCGGACAGGACGATAACGGTATCGCCCTTTTTCACATTCATAGCCATTTCTTCAAGCCCTCCTTACACAACTTCGGGAGCGAGGGACAGGATCTTCATGTAATCCTTGTCGCGCAGCTCACGGGCGACGGGCCCAAAGATACGGGTGCCGCGGGGATTCTTGTCGTCCTTGATGAGGACGGCAGCGTTCTCGTCAAAGCGGACATAGGTGCCGTCGTTGCGGCGGACGCCCTTGGCGCTGCGGACGATAACGGCCTTGACGACCTCGCCCTTCTTGACCGTGCCGCCGGGGGTAGCCTTACGGACAGAGGCAACGATCACGTCGCCGATGTTGCCGTACTTACGGCTGGAGCCGCCGAGCACACGGATGCACTTGATTTCCTTGGCACCGGTATTATCGGCAACCTTGAGGAAACTCTCTTGCTGAATCATACTTCCGGTACCTCCTTACTTAGCCTTTTCGACGATCTCGACCACGCGCCAGCGCTTGTCCTTGGACAGGGGGCGGGTCTCCATCACCTTAACGGTATCGCCGATACCGCATTCGTTGTTCTCATCGTGGGCCTTGAGCTTATAGGTGCGGCCGACGATCTTCTTGTACAGGGGGTGAGCGACGCGGTCGGCGATGGCGACGACGACGGTCTTATCCATCTTGTCGGAGACGACCTTGCCCACGCGGACCTTACGGGAGGAAATTCTCTTCTCTTCCATGTTACTTCTCCTCCTTTTCACGGATCATGGTTTTGACTCGGGCAATATCACGCTTGGTCTCAACGAGCTTCTGAGGATTGTCAAGCTGATTGGTCGCGTGCTGCATACGCAGGAAAAACAGATCCTTCTTCAGGGCGTCGAGCTTCTCATTGAGCTGAGCGACGCTCATTGCACGAACTTCACTTGCCTTCATCTTCATTCACCTACTTCCTGGGTCTCGGTGTCCTCGCGCTTGACGACCTTCGTCTTGATGGGCAGCTTGTGGCTGGCCAGACGGAGCGCCTCGCGGGCGACATCTTCGGGGACGCCGGCGATCTCAAACATGACACGGCCGGGCTTAACAACGGCAACCCAATACTCAGGGGAGCCCTTACCGGAACCCATACGGGTCTCAGCCGGCTTCTGAGTGACGGGCTTATCGGGGAAGATCTTGATCCAGACCTGACCGCCACGCTTGGTGTAACGGGTCATGGCGATACGGGCGGCCTCGATCTGATTGCTGGTGATCCAGGCGGGCTCAGTGGCGACAAGACCGAATTCACCGTAGGTGACGGTGTTGCCGCGCATGGCCTTACCGGTCATACGGCCGCGCTGCACGCGACGATACTTTACTCTCTTCGGCAGAAGCATTAGTGAGCCCCTCCTTCCTTATTCTCTGCGGGCTTGCGGAAGCCGCCCTGGGGACGATCGCCCTGGGGACGGCCGCCATTGCGGTTGAAGCCGTTCTGGCCATCGCGGCGCTGGAAGCCCTGGCCGTCACGACGGGGACGACGGTCGCCGTCACGACGGGGACGACGCTCGCGGCGCTCCTCGTAAGGCTTGGTGGTGTCCAGCGTGCGGGGAGTGGTGCGCAGGGTCTGGGTGAGGACCTCGCCCTTGTAGATCCAGACCTTGACGCCGATGCGGCCGAAGGTGGTGGCAGCCTCAGCGAAGCCGTAGTCGATGTCGGCACGGATGGTCTGCAGGGGAATGGTGCCCTCGTGATAGTGCTCAACGCCCGCGATCTCGCGGCCGCCGAGACGACCGGTGCAGCAGCACTTGATGCCCTTGGCGCCGGCGCGCATGGCGCGGCCCATGGCGTTCTTCATCGCGCGGCGGTGAGAAATACGCTTCTCAAGCTGCTGGGCGATGTTCTCAGCGACGAGCTGAGCGTCCATGTCGGGAGAGCGGACCTCAACGATGTTGAGCTTGACCTTCTTGCCGATCATGGCTTCGACCGCGGCGCGGACCTTCTCGACCTCAGCGCCGTCCTTGCCGATGACCATACCCGGACGCGCGCAGTGCACGAACAGGGTGACGACGTCGTTGGAGCGCTCGATCTCGATCTTGGGCACGCCCGCGCCGTACAGGGTCTTCTTGAGGAACTTGCGGATGTTGTAATCTTCAACGATCAGGTCGCCGACCTTCTCGTCCTTGGCATACCAACGGGAGTCCCAGTCTTTGATGACGCCAACGCGCATGCCGTGGGGATTAACTTTCTGTCCCATAAAACTGTCTCCTCCCTTTATTCTTTCTCCGCCACAGCGAGCGTGACGTGAGAGGTACGCTTGTTGATGCGATAGCCGCGGCCCTTGCTGGCGGGGATCATACGCTTGAGGATCGGGCCGCTGGTGGCGTAGACTTCGCTGACGTAGAGCTTGCCGGTATCCATGCTGAAGTTGTTCTCAGCGTTGGCGACAGCGCTCTTGAGCAGCTTGATGAGGGGTTCGGACGCAGCCTTGGGGGTCTGCATCAGAATCGCCATGGCCGTGCCGACATCCTTGCCGCGGATCAGATCGCAGACGATCTGGACCTTGCGCGGAGAGATGCGGACATATCTCAGATAAGCTTTAGCTTCCATATTCTGCATCCTCCTTCTTACGCTTTCTTGGCATGGCCGCGGAAGGTACGGGTGGGAGCAAACTCGCCGAGCTTGTGACCGACCATATCTTCCTGGACATAAACGGGAACGTGCTTGCGGCCGTCATAGACCGCGATGGTGTGGCCGACGAAGGAGGGGAAGATCGTGGAGCTGCGGCTCCAGGTCTTGAGGACCTTCTTCTCGCCGGTCTTGTTCATTTCTTCGACTCGCTTGATGAGCTCAGGGGCAACAAACGGGCCTTTTTTAATGCTTCTGCTCATTGTTCCTTTGCCTCCTTACTTCTCATTACGACGCTTGACGATGAACTTGTTCGTCGGGTTCTTCTTGGAGCGGGTCTTGTAACCCATCGCAGGCTTGCCCCAAGGAGTGACAGGGCCGGGACGGCCAACGGGCGCCTTGCCCTCGCCGCCGCCGTGGGGGTGGTCGCAGGGGTTCATGACGGAGCCGCGGACGGTCGGACGCCAACCCATGTGACGCTTGCGGCCGGCCTTACCGATCTGAACGTTCTCGTGGTCGAGATTGCCGACCTGACCGATGCAGGCGGTGCAGTTGGTGCGGACGATGCGCACCTCACCGGAGGGCATACGGATCTGAGCGTCGCCGTTCTCCTTCGCCATCAGCTGCGCGGCAGCGCCGGCGGAGCGGACGAGCTGGGCGCCCTTGCCGGGGTGCATCTCGATGTTGTGGATGACCGTACCGACGGGGATGTTGGCGATGGGCAGGCAGTTGCCCGGCTTGATGTCGGCGGAAGCGGAGGAAATGATCTTGTCACCGGCGGTGAGGCCGACGGGAGCGATCACATAGCGGCGCTCGCCGTCCTCGTACTCGACGAGAGCGATGTAGGCGCTGCGGTTGGGGTCGTACTCCAGGCGCAGGACGGTCGCGAACATATCGGTCTTGTCACGCTTGAAGTCGATGATGCGGTACTTCTGCTTGTTGCCGCCGCCGTGATGGCGGACGGTGATGCGGCCATAGCTGTTGCGGCCCGCGTTCTTCTTGAGAACCTCGGTCAGCTTGCGCTCGGGCTTGGCCTTCTTGTCGATCCCCTCGAAGGCGGACACGGTCATGTGACGGCGGGAGGGGGTAGTGGGCTTATAAGTCTTGATAGCCATTGTTCATTCTCCTCCTTACACCATGCCCTCGAACATTTCGATGGTCTTGGAATCTGCCGTCAGCTGAACGTAAGCCTTCTTCCAGCTGCGGGTGGTACCGGGACGGCCCGCGCCCATGCGCTTGGCCTTGCCGGAAACGTTGATCGTGTTGACCTTGGCGACCTTGACGCCGAAGATCTGCTCGACCGCGTTCTTGATCTCGATCTTGCCGGCATCCTTGGCGACCTCGAAGACATACTTCTTGTCTGCGACGGAGGCCATGGAGCGTTCGGTAATGATCGGACGAATGACGATATCGTAAACGTTAGCCATTATGCGAACACCTCCTCGATCACTGCGAGGGCATCCTTGTCGATGACCAGGGTCTTGGCGTTGAGCAGGTCATAGACGTTGATGAGCTTTGCAGGGCTGGTGACGACGCCCGGAATGTTGCGGGCGCTCTTGACGACGATGTCGTTGACCTCGGGAGTCACGACGACGGACTTGCCTTCCGCGTTGACGGCGGTCAGGAAGTTCTTGAAGCTCTTGGTCTTGATCTCGTCCATCGCGATCTTGTCGACGACGACGATCTCGCCATCCTGCGCCTTGGAGGACAGGACGGACTTGAGAGCCAGACGCTTGACCTTCTTGTTGAGCACGTAGCTATAGGTGCGGGGCTTGGGGGCAAACGCGATGCCGCCGTGCGTCCACTGCGGGGAGCGGGTGCTGCCCTGACGGGCGCGGCCGGTGCCCTTCTGGCGCCACGGCTTGCGGCCGCCGCCGGAAACCTCAGCACGGGTCAGAGCGCTCTGGGTGCCCTGACGGCAGTTGGCCAGGTGATTCTTCACGACTTCGTGGACAACGCTCATGTTCGGCTCAACGCCGAAGATCGCGTCGTTCAGCTCCACGGTACCGACTTCAGCGCCGGTCATGCTGACAACTTTAATCGTAGACATTCTTTAAGCACTCCTTTCCTTATTTCGTTCTGGCGGAAGCCTTCTGCGGGTTGCGGCCGGAAGCCTTCTGCGGGTTGCTGCTGATGCCCGCGCCCGCCTGCTTGACCTTGTGGGTCTTGACCGTGTTCTTCACGGTGACGAGGCTGAACTTCGGACCGGGGATGGCGCCGCGGACGACAAGCATATTGAGCTCGGGATCGACCTTGACGACTTCGAGGTTCTGGATGGTGACGGTCTCGCCGCCCATCTGGCCGGGGCCGCCGGTGCCCTTGAAGATACGGCTGGGATCGGTGCCCGAGCCGCGGGAACCAACGTGACGGTGGACGGGGCCGCCGCCGTGGCTCTTGCGCTGGATGGCATAGCCGCAGCGCTTGACAACGCCCTCGTAGCCGTGGCCCTTGCTGGTGCCGGTCACGTCAACGAAATCGCCGACCTGGAACATATCCGCCTTGATGACGGCGCCGAGCTCCAGCTCGCTGCCGTTGTCGAGGGCGAACTCGCGCAGGTACTTCTTGGGGGAAACGCCGGCCTTGTTGAGATGGCCGACTTCGGGCTTGGACAGCTTCTTTTCAGCAACGTCCTCATAGCCCAGCTGGACTGCCTCATAACCATCCTTCTCGGTGGTCTTCTTCTGGGTGACGACACAGGGGCCCGCTTCGATCACGGTGACCGGGATCACGTGGCCGTTTTCGTCGAAGATCTGAGACATGCCAACTTTTTTGCCGATGATTGCTTTCATGTATGATCCTCCTATAGGTTATTGGTCGGCTTAGTTGCGGCGGCGCCGCATTGCTCTGCCGACATGACCCCGTTCATCTCACGCAAGTCGATGAACGATTGGGTAGAGCAACAAAGTATTTTCAAAAAACAAAATATTTTGTTTTTTGACGGGGTTCACAGTTTGCTTCACGCGCTCATGCATTCGCAAACATGCGGGTGATTTTTTCGTCGGGCGAGGCGCACCGCCGCAGGCAGTATCGGGTATACGGCAAGGCGGCGGAACGAAGCACGGCGGAAAAATCAGAGCTTGATCTCGATCTCCACGCCGGCGGGAAGCTCCAGACCCATCAGAGCCTCAACGGTCTTGGGGGTGGAGTTGGTGATGTCGATCAGGCGCTTGTGGGTGCGGCGCTCGAACTGCTCACGGGAGTCCTTGTACTTATGAACAGCGCGCAGGATGGTGACGATCTCCTTCTTGGTGGGCAGAGGGATGGGGCCGGAGACGGTCGCGCCGGTGCGCTTGGCGGTCTCGACGATCTTCTCTGCGCTCTGGTCGATGACCTGATGGTCATAGGCCTTGAGGCGAATGCGAATCATTTCTTTTGCCATTTTCGGTTTCTCCTTCATTGTTGTACGGTTTTTTCACTGGTTGTCGAAGCCGTACGGTGAGATTTTTTCTTATACGCTTATCCGTGCGTATCATTCCGGCTCATAAGAAAACCGGCACGAATAAACGGCCGGTCCACACATGGCGCAGCGATCTACGCAACGTACAGATACTCATCTCAGCCGCCCGATTCTCGGACATACTCCCCGGAAGTTACCTCAGAAGCCCTGAGCAATCTCCCGGTTCATCGCAGTTTTGCACGCGTTTGGGCAGGATACTCCCACTCGCGGACCTGCCTATCATACAAGATATGAGCGGTAATGTCAAGCATCTTTTTGAATTTTTTTGAGAAAATCGGAAAGAAATTTTGGCTGTTCCGCCCTAAGGGCATACTTCCCTGCCGCGCGGGCATAGAATAGGCCGAAACCGGCTTCGGGAGGGGGAATTTTTATGGCGATGGCATGGCTCTGGACCGGAATGGTGGCGGTCTCGCTGGTGTTCGGCATACTGACCGGAAGCGTCGGTGAACTGGGGAACGCCGCGCTGGAGGGCGCGAGCGCCGCGGTGGAGCTTTGCGTAGCGATGGCGGGCATCATGTGCCTTTGGACCGGCGTGATGGAGGTAATGGACCAATGCGGGCTCTCCGCCGCGCTCGCGCGGCTGTTCCGTCCGCTGCTGCGGCGGCTGTTTCCCAACGCCAGCCGCGACGAGGAAACGCTCGCCGCCATCTCCGCCAACCTTTCCGCCAACCTGCTCGGGCTCGGCAACGCGGCGACGCCGCTGGGCATCCGCGCCGCGCGGCGCATGGCGCAGGGCTGCGGCGGTACGGCGTCGCATGAGCTGTGCCTGCTCGTTGTGCTCAACTCCGCGTCCATTCAGCTGCTGCCGACGACCGTCGCCGGTGTGCGCAGCGCGCTCGGCAGCGCCGATCCGTTCGATATCCTGCCCGCCGTCTGGACCGTCTCCCTTCTCTCGGTCCTCGCGGGGCTTGCCGCGGCAAAGCTGCTCGCGCGTATCTGGAGGGGGTGAAGGAATGTCGCTTTCCGAGCTGGTCGTGCCGGTCCTGCTGTGCTTCACCGCCTGCTACGCACTGGGGAAACGGGTCGACGTTTACACCGCGCTGACCCGCGGCGCGGAGGAGGGGCTGAACGTACTGGTGCATATCCTCCCCTCGCTCATCGCGCTGCTGACGGCGGTGTATATGTTCCGCGCGTCGGGCGCGATGGAGTATCTGGGCGCGCTGCTCGCGCCGGCGCTCGAAAGGGTCGGCATTCCGCCGGAGGTCGCGCCGCTCCTTTTTATCCGCCCCATCTCCGGCAGCGGCGCGTTGGCGGTCGGCAGCGAGCTGATGGCGACCTACGGCCCCGACAGCTACATCGGGCGCGTGGCGGCGGTCATGCTGGGGTCAAGCGAGACTACCTTCTACACCATCGCCGTCTACTTCGGCTCGGTCGGCATCGTCAAAACACGCTACACCATCCCCGCCTCGCTCTGTGCGGACGCGGTGATGTTTCTCACCTCCGCCGCCGCGGTGCGGGTGCTGATGGGGTAAAGGAAAAGAGGGCAGCCGACCGGCTGTCCTCTTCCTTATTATATATTTGTATATAATGTGTGCTTACATCTTCTCAGGCTTGCTCAGGCCGAGGATCGTCAGGCCGTTGGCGAGCACCTGGCGGGTCGCAGCAGCGAGCAGCAGACGGGCGTTCGCCACGTCGTCCGCCTCGCCCTTGATGCGGCAGGCGTTGTAGAAGCGGTGGAACGCGCCGGCGAGCCGCATGAGGTAGCGGTTGATATAGCTCGGGTCGTAGTCGCGGGCGGCCATGCGGATCTCCTCGCTGAAGTTGGCAAGCTCCTTGATGAGCGCGCGCTCCTGCTCGCCGGAGAGCAGGGACAGGTCGGCCTTGTCCGCGGCGGGAACGCTGCGGCCCTCGTCCGCCATCGTCTTGAGCAGGCTGCAGATACGCGCGTAGGCGTACTGGATATAGTAGACGGGGTTCTCGCTGTCCTCGCGCACGGCGAGGCCGAGGTCGAAGTCCATCTGCGTATCGGGCTTGGCGTTGAAGAAGTAGCGGCAGGCGTCGACCGGGATCTCGTCGAGCAGGTCGGAGAGCGAGATGGTCTTGCCGGTGCGCTTGGACATACGCACCACCTCGCCGTCGCGCACGAGCTTGACGAGCTGCATGAGCACGATATCCAGACGATTCGTGCCGTCGAGACCCAGCGCGTCGATCGCGCCCTTGAGGCGGGCGACATGGCCGTGGTGGTCGGCGCCCCAGATGTTGATGACCTTATCGAAGCCACGGACCTCGAACTTGTTGCGGTGGTAGGCGATGTCGCCGGCGAGGTAGGTGTAGAAGCCGTTGGCGCGGCGCAGCACGTCGTCCTTCAGGCCGAGCTTGTCGATATCCTCGTCCTTCTTGCCCTGCTTGCGGTACTGGTCGCGCATGATCTCCGCGGTCTTGACCCAAAGCGCGCCGTCCTTTTCGTAGGTCCAGCCGAGGTCGGTGAGCTTTTTCGCCGTGTCGGCGACAAAGCCGGACTCGTGCAGGGAGGACTCGAAGAACCACTCATCGAACTTGATGCCGTAGCGCTCAAGGTCGCTCTTCATCTTGGGGATGTTGCGGTCGAGGCCAAAGCGCGCCATATCGGCGTGGCGCTCCGCCTCGGTCTTGTCCAGATAGCTCTCGCCGTGCTCGGCGTAGAACGCCTGCGCAAGCTCCTTGATGTCGTCGCCGTGGTAGCCGTCCTCGGGGAACTCGACGGCGTCCTCGCCCTTGATGAGCTGGAAGTAGCGGGCCTCGATGCTCTTGGCGAACTTTTCGATCTGGTTGCCGAAGTCGTTGACATAGAACTCACGCCACACGTTCGCACCGGACCAGTCGAGCACGCTCGCGAGCGTGTCGCCGAGCACGCCGCCGCGGGCGTTGCCCATGTGCATGGGGCCGGTGGGGTTGGCGGAGACGAACTCGACCATGTACTTCTTGCCCTTGAGGCCCTCGCCGCGGCCGTAGGCGTCCGCCTCGCGCTCCACGTCCTCAACGACGTCGGCGTACCACTTTTCGCCGAGACGGAAGTTCAGGAAGCCGGGGCCGGCGATCTCAACGGAGGTAAAGTAGGTGCCGTCGAGCTTCATGTGCTGGATGAGGATATTCGCGACCTCGCGCGGGTTCTTGCGCATGGCCTTGGAGGCAGCCAGGCAGAAGGTGGTGGTGTAGTCGCCGTTGGCGGTATCCTTGGGGATCTCGACCGCGGGGACGGTCTCCACGCCATCGGGCAGCAGACCCTCCTGCACGGCGGCGCGGTAGGCGCTGCGCGTCAGGGCGGCGATCTGGTCCTTTGCGCTCTGGATCATATTCATAGCTTTTTCCCTCGCTCTTTCGTAGTTGATGCGGCGGCGCGCTGCCGCGCCGCAAAAAGTGCAGAATCGTAACGTGTATTATACTACAGCTGTGTGTGGAAAACAAGCCGTTTTTGCAATTTCCGCCGCGAAAGCCGGCGCATTTCTGTGCAGGCGGACACGAAATAGCGCTTGCACGGACAGCGCCGCTCTTATATAATAATAGGGACGCAGAGAATAAAGACGCCGAAAAGGAGCACGCCATGCTATTCTTTGGAAAACGGAAAAGCGCCCCTCTCGTCCAGTCCTCCACCGAGGACTGGCGAAAGCAATGGCAGGACCTCGTGCCGCCGGAGTGCCGCAACGTCCCCGTCACGGTGGACGGAAAGACGATGACCGCCTATGTGCAGATCAACCACTTCGTGATGATGCTGCAGGATGGGCTTTTGATGCAGCAGGGCTTTTTTGACGTCTGCGCGCATTTTCAGCGCGCGGGCTACCACGTCATCTGGCTGATGCGCTGCACGCAGGACATTGCGGGCGGCTATCTGAAGCTGCGTAAGGAGAGCGGAAACGAATGCCTTTGGAAATGGCGCAAGCCGACGACCAACTTCGGCCGCTGGACCTCCGACAACCGCTATGTGACCATTCTGCTGCAATACAAGCCCGCGCCGGACGGCGACCTTTCGCGCTGCACGGAGCACATTCTCCAGCGCGTGCAGTGGGCGGAGAGCAATGACAACTCCAAAATGATCCCGGGGCGCACGGAGTTTGCCACCGTCGGCGCGCCGGGCACGCCCGCGGAGCTGTCCAACTGGCTGCACGGCGGCTTCATGTCGTCCGAGCTTTGACCCCTCCGCTTACCTATTTATCCAATAGGGAAAACGCAAACGCATAAAATTTTGTCGCTTCAGACGATCTTGCGGCAAACCGATAAAACCCTCTTGCGCTGTATAAAAATGTGTGCTACACTTCTCCCATCTTCAGGAAAGGAGAAAGCAATGATGGCAGCTATCAATTTTGCTAATGCCTGTATGTCTGCCTCCGCACAGCCCGACTGTGCCGCTTTCGCCTGCCCTGCTACGACCAACATCGCCATTATTCTGGACGTCAGCCTGCTGCTGGCGTCCATTCTTATTTGCCTTTTGGGAAAGGGAAACAGCTTCATATCCCGGATCACGGCGCATCCAACGGTTTCTTCTCTTGACCTCCGCAGGAGATAACAAAGAGAACGTTTCCTTCCCAAGAGGCTCCGCCGGTCCGGCGGGGCCTCTTCTTACTTCCCCCTGTTTTTCACTTTTTCGTTCGGCCGGCGAAGGAGCGGAAATAGAATATCATTTCACAGAAAGCGAGAAAACTCCCATGGACTTCGTAAATTTCGTCATGGCGCTCAGCCCCATTCTTGTTGTCCTCGTCGGCATTTTAGGCTTCAAGCAGTCCGCCAAAAGGGTCTCCCCCATTGCCCTTGTCTGGACGCTGATCCTGGCCTTCACCTACTTCAACGTCACCGGCGCCAGCTTTGCCGACAACGTCAAAACCCTCGATCCCCTGGTCTGGAAAGGCATCAAAGAGGGTCTCAAGATCGTGCTCATGGTCTTCGGCGCGTTCACCATTCTGAACCTGCTGCGCGAGACCGGCGCCATTGACGACGTCAAGTCCACCATCGCCCGCATCAGCGACGACCGCCGCGTGCAGCTCATCGTCATCGGCATGATGCTCCCCATCTTCCTCGAGGGTGCGGCCGGCGCGGGCGCTCCCGCCGCCATCGCGGCGCCCTTCCTCGTAGCCCTCGGCTTTGATCCCGTCACCTCCATCGCCGTCGCCCTGCTCGGCGACGCGACGCCCGCCTCCTGGGGCGGCGCGGGGCTGACGACCATCAACGGCGGCGCGGCGCTCGTGGACGCGGGACTCTCCACCGTTTCGCTCAACGCGGCGATGGTCGGCCGCTTCCACATGTTCGGCGTGCTCATCATTCCGTTCATCATGGTCGGCATGGTCTTCGGCAAAAAGGGCTTCAAAGGCGCGGTCCCCTATCTCTGCTTCGCCGGCGTCTCCACCTGCGCGGTGATGTTCTTCCTCTCCAACTTCGTCGGCGCGGAGGTCACCTCGATGGGCACGGGCCTCATCTCCATGCTTCTCTCGCTCGCCTACGTCAAGCTCGTCGGCGTCAGGACGCCGGAGGAGTTTCGCCACCACGCCGCCGCGCAGCAGCGCAAATACAGCGCGTTCCGCGCCATGTCGCCTTACATCTATATGCTCGTGCTGCTCCCGCTCGTGCGCTACGGCTTTCCGGCAGTCGTGCCCAACGGCTTCGCCGTCATGTGTACGTTCGGCTACATCTTCTGGGTGGACGTCGTCATCCTTGTGTGCGGTATGCTCGGCGCGGCAACGCTCGGTGTGAGCGTGAAGCAGTACCGCGCGGTCTGCTCCAGGACCGTCGGCAATGTTCTCCCCGTGCTCATCACGATGGGCAGCCTTCTCATCGTCTCCTACATCATGCAGTCCCCCACGACCGGCATGATGAACCTCCTCGCCTCCGATATCGCGGCGGTGGTCGGGCGCTTTTACCCGGCGGCAGCCGTGCTCATCGGCTCGAGTGGCGCGTTCATCACCGGCACCGGCCTCGGCTCGAACATCATGTTCGCCCAGATGCACATTGACGCCGCCGCCTCGCTCGGCATGAACCCCATCACCATCTTTGCCGGTCAGAACGCGGGCGCTTCCCTCGGCAACCTTATCTGCCCGAACAACACCGTCGCCGCCTGCGCGACCGTGGACGCGATCGGCCGCGAGAACGAGGTCATGAAGCACACGCTCCGCGCGTTCGCCATCGTGCTCGCGCTCTACATGGTGCTTGCCATGCTCTATACCTGCGTACTCTTCCCCAACTACGGGATGTAAGGGCAGCGCCGTAGCTTTCATTGTGCGGTGTTGCCCAAGATAAATGCTGTTTTATTTATAGAAAGGAAGGTTTCTATTATGGTTCAGAAAAGAGTTTTAGGCGTCATCGGTCTCGGTCACGTCGGCGCGCACGCCGCCTACGCGCTGGCGATCCAGGGCATCGCGGACGAGCTGGTTCTCGTCGACCAGAACGAGCAGAAGCTCGCGAGCGAGGTGCAGGACCTGCGCGACGCCGTCGCGTATCTGCCCCACCGCGTCACCGTCCGCGCCGGTGACTTCGCCGACCTCGGCGCGTGCGACGTCATCGTCAACAGCGTCGGCAAGATCGAGCTGCTGCGCGGCACACATGACCGCGTGACCGAGATGGACTTCACCATTCCCGCCGTGCGCGGCTACGCCGAGAAGCTCAAGGCAAGCGGCTTTGACGGCGTGCTCATCAACATCACCAACCCCTGCGACATCGTCACCCGCGAGCTCGCGCTGCACGTCGGTCTTCCCAAGGGCCGCGTGTTCGGCACCGGCACGGGGCTCGACACCTCGCGTCTGCTCAGCGCGCTCGCGCGCCAGACCGGCATCGACCACAAATCCATCACCTGCTACATGATGGGTGAGCACGGCAACCAGCAGTTTGCCCCCTGGTCCTGCGTGAGCTTCCGCGGGATGCCGCTCGACACCTGGGCCGCGCGCGACGAGCGCTTCCGCTTCGACCGCGACGCGCTGCAGAAGGAGTCCATCGGCGGCGGCTGGGTCACATTCTCCGGCAAGTTCTGCACGGAGTACGGCATCGCCACCACCGCCGCCCGCATGGCCTACGCCGTGCTGCACGATGAAAAGGTCATTCTGCCCGCGAGCGCGGAGCTGACCGGCGAATACGGCGAAACGGGCCTCTTTGCCGGCGTGCCGTGCGTCATCGGCGCGAACGGCGTGGAGGAGGTCGTGGAGCTGCCGCTCACGGACGAGGAAAAGGCGACCTTCCACGCCTGCTGCGAGGGCATTCGCCGCAACATGGAGCATCTCAAAGAGATCTGAGACAACACGAAAGGAGCTAACATTATGAATATCGCTTTTACCGAAAATACTCATCCCGGCACGCTGCCGCCGTCCGATCAGCTCGGCTTCGGCTCCGTCTTTACCGACCATATGTTCCTCATGGACTACAGCGCCAGCAAGGGCTGGCACGACGCGCGCATCGTGCCCTACGGTCCCATCTCGCTCTCCCCCGCCGCCAGCGTCCTGCACTACGGCACCGAGGTCTTTGAGGGGCTGAAGGCCTACCGCCGTCCCGACGGCGGCGTACAGCTTTTCCGTCCGTGGGAGAACGTCGCCCGTCTGAACCGCTCCTGCGAGCGGCTGGGTCTGCCGCAGCTCGATCCCGACGACGCGCTGCAGGCCATCAAGGAGATCGTCCGCGTCGATCAGCGATGGGTGCCGAACGACCCCGGCACGTCGCTCTACATCCGCCCGTTCCTGTATTCCACCGACCCGACGCTGGCCCTGCACGGTGTGCATGAGGCGTCGTTCGTCATCATCCTCTCCCCCTCCGGCAGCTACTTCTCCGACGGGCTCAAGCCTGTGCCCATCATGGTCGAGACCGAGGATGTGCGCGCGGTGCGCGGCGGCACGGGCGAAGCCAAGTGCGGCGGCAACTACGGCGCGGCCAACCGCGCCGGCGAGCGCGCCGAGGCCAAGGGCTACTCGCAGGTGCTGTGGCTCGACGGCGTGGAGCGCAAGTACGTCGAGGAGGGCGGCGGCATGAACGTCATGTTCAAGATCAACGGCGCCGTCGTCACTCCCGCGCTGACCGGCTCCATCCTGCGTGGCGTCACGCGCAAGTCCGCCATCGAGCTTTTGAAGAGCTGGGGCGTTCCCGTCGAGGAGCGGCTGCTGAGCGTGGACGAGCTGTTCGAGGCCGCCAAGGCCGGCGCGCTCGAGGAGGCGTGGTGCATCGGCACCGCCGCCGTCATCTCCCCCATCGGCGCGCTCGGCTGGGGCGACAAATGCTATGAGATCAACCATAACCGTATCGGCGAGCTGTCGCAGAAGCTCTACGACGAGCTGACCGGCATCCAGTGGGGCACGAAGCCCGATCCCTTCGGCTGGACCTGTCCGGTGTGCTGAAGCCACGGAAAAAATATTCCGAATACCGGCAAAAGCCGGTATTCGGAATATTTACTCTTTGCGTGTTTCCTGCTATAATATGGGATACATGATTATAAATGAAGGAGAATCCAGCATGAAAGCCATCGTCACCGTTCTCGGCCGGGACCGCGTCGGCATCATCGCCTCCGTCTGCGCCCTGCTCTCGGAGTACAACATCAACATTCTCGACATCAGCCAGACCATCCTCGAACAGGGCTACTTCACCATGGTCCTGCTGGTGGACATTTCCGCGTGCACGGTATCCTTCCCGGAGATTGCCGACAAGCTGGACGCTTACGGCACCGAGCGCGGCCTTGCCGTGCGCATCCAGCGGGAGGACATCTTCAACGCCATGCACCGCATCTGAGAGGAGGTCCGCGCCATGCTCGATAAAAACGACGTGCTGTCCACCGTGCAGATGATCGACCGCCAGCACCTCGACATCCGCACCATCACCATGGGCATTTCCCTGCTCTCCTGCGCTGACCGCGACGCCAAGGCGGCGTGTGAGAAGATCTATGACAAGATCACGCGCTATGCCGAAGGGCTCGTTAAAACCGGCGAGGACATTGAGCGCGAGTTCGGCATCCCCATCGTCAATAAGCGCATCTCCGTCACGCCCATCGCGCTCGTGGCCGCCGCCTCGGAGACGGAGGACTACGTTCCCTTTGCCGTCGCGCTCGACCGCGCCGCCAAGGCCGTGGGCGTCAATTTCATCGGCGGCTTTTCCGCGCTCGTGCAAAAGGGCATGACCGACGCCGACCGCCGGCTCATCGCCGCCATTCCCGAGGCGCTGGCCGTCACCGACCTTGTGTGCTCGTCCGTCAACGTCGGCTCGACCAAGGCCGGCATCAACATGGACGCGGTAGCGCTCATGGGCCGCACCGTCAAGGCCGCAGCGGAGCGCACCGCCGACTGCGGAGGCTTCGGCTGCGCGAAGCTCGTGGTCTTCTGCAACGCTGTGGAGGACAACCCCTTTATGGCCGGCGCGTTCCACGGCGTCGGCGAGCCGGAGCGCGTCATCAACGTCGGCGTTTCCGGTCCCGGCGTGGTATACCATGCCCTGCAAAGTGTAAAGGGCCAGCCCTTTGATGTGGTCGCCGAGACGGTGAAAAAGACTGCCTTCCGCATCACGCGCATGGGTCAGCTCGTCGCGCAGGAGGCCAGCCGCCGGCTCAATACGCCGTTCGGCATCGTCGATCTCTCCCTCGCACCCACGCCCGCCGTCGGCGACAGCGTGGCCCGTATTCTGGAGGAGATGGGCCTCGAGGTCTGCGGCACGCACGGCACCACCGCCGCGCTCGCGCTGTTGAACGACGCGGTGAAAAAGGGCGGCGTGATGGCATCCAGCTCCGTCGGAGGACTTTCCGGCGCGTTTATTCCCGTCAGCGAGGATGAGGGCATGATCGCCGCGGCCTCCTCCGGTGCGCTGACGCTCGATAAGCTCGAGGCCATGACCTGCGTATGCTCGGTCGGGCTCGACATGATCGCCGTCCCCGGCGACACGAGCGCCGAGACCATCGCCGCCATCATCGCGGACGAGGCCGCCATCGGCATGGTCAACACCAAGACCACCGCCGTACGCATCATTCCCGCGCCCGGCTGCAAGGTCGGCGACACGGTGGAGTTCGGCGGGCTGCTCGGCTCCGCGCCGGTGCAGGCCGTACACCCCTATTCCAGCGCGGACTTCATCGCCCGCGGCGGGCGTATCCCCGCGCCGCTGCACAGCCTGAAAAACTGAAGCCCCCATCCCGTCAAAAAACGGACGCTGCTTTTTTCGCAGCGTCCGTTTTCACTTTCATGTATCAGCGCGCAAGGTCCTTCAAATGGCTCAGGCGCTCGAGCGCGGTGTTGAGCGTTTCATCCTTCTTGGCAAAATGCAGACGGATGATGTGGTTCACGTCCTCGTCGAAGAACGAGCTTCCCGGCACGGCGCCCACGCCGATCTTCTGCGCCATTTCCACGCAGAAGTCCACATCGGACTGGCCCTTCTTCAGGAACGGGGAAATGTCCGCCAGCACGAAGTAGGTGCCCTGCGGGTCGGTGAAGGGAATGCCGAGCTCCTTCATGCCGCCGGTGAAGAGCGCCTTCATGTGCGCATAGTGCGCGCCGAACTCCTCGTAGTAGCTCATGGGCATATCCAGCCCGACGACGGCGGCCTCCATCAGCGGCGAGGGAGCGCCGACGGTGTTGAAGTCGTGATACTGCTTGATGCGGTCCATGATGTTCTGCGGCGCAAGCGCGTAGCCCAGACGCCAGCCGGTGACGGAATAGGTCTTGGACAGGCTCGAGCAGCAGACCGTGCGCTCGCGCATCCCGGGGAGCGTGCTCATGTAGGTGTGCTTGTGACCCTCGTAGACGATGTGCTCGTAGACCTCGTCCATGATGGCGTAAACGTCATATCGGATGCAGAGATCCGCGATGAGTTTGAGCTCGTCGTAGGTAAAGACCTTGCCGCTCGGGTTCGAGGGGTTGCAGATCAAAATTGCCTTGGGATGCTGACGGAAGGCGTCCTCCAGCACCTCGGGATCGAAGCCGAAGGCCGGCGGCACGAGCGGCACGAACACCGGCTCGCAGCCCGCCATGATGGTCTGGGCGCGGTAATTCTCAAAGTAGGGAGAGAACATCACGATCTTGTCGCCCGGATTCGTGAGGGCAAAAATGGTGTCCACCATCGCCTCGGTCGAGCCGATGGTCACAACCATCTCGGTCTCGGGATCGTATTTCATGCCCATGAAGCGCTCACACTTACGCGAGAGCGCCTGACGGAAGTTCGGCGCGCCCATCGTGATGGGATACTGGTGCGGGCCGAGCCTGCTGACCTCCTCCAGTCGGTCGGTCATCGCCTTGGGCGGGTCAAAGTCGGGAAAGCCCTGCGCCAGATTGATCGCGCCGCAGTCGATGCTGATGCGCGTCATCCGTCGGATGACGGAGTCGGTAAAATGCTCGTTTCTTCTGCTCAGTTCCTGCATGGTATCACTGCTCCCTTTCTCATTTGTCCGTGTCGGCAGAGCCTGCGTCCTTCCCGCCCGCGCACTTTTTATAATAGCGAAACTTTAACACTTCTACTTGATAAAGTCAATCGCCCTTTTGTACAAAATCAGGACAAACGCGCTGCCGCATCCCATGCACTCCGCGGCAGCCGCTTCCTCAGATGCCGAAAAGCGGCAGCAGAAATACGCCCAGCAGCGCAAGGATCAGCAGCGGGACGGCGAAGGCCGTCAGCCCCGCGATGAACAGCACAGCCAGGATGACCGGAAGGCCGACGCCGAACAGGATCGTCTTGGTCAGCCCCCAGGTGACGCTGAGCGTCAATGCCACGAGCTTTACGGTCAGAACGACCATTCCGATGATAAACAATGTGAGAATACCATGACCTCCTTTTTTCTCTGTTTCAGGGCGTCATTATAGCCCTCCGCCGTCCGGTCGTCAACCATTTTTATCAATTATTCAAAAATTCTTCAAAAAAGGAAACGCAGAGCGGCACCGTTTCGGTACTGCTCTGCGTTTTTACCTTCGTTGGCTCCCGCTTCAGCGGAGCCGCCCGTCGCCGCCCATGAGAGCGGTCATCTCCTCGATGCGGTCGAGCGGGAACGGCGGCTCGCACAGCGGCTTCATGGCGATGCTCATGAGCTTCATCGGGTTGTCGTCCGCCGCCACGCGGTTGGAGCTGAGCGTCCCGCAGCGCTTGCAGCGGTGGATGATAGCCCATTCGCCGCCTCTGCGCACCCAAACAGCCACCGGCTCCATGATGCCGCCGCAGTCGGACGCCCGGTCGCCGGGCTCGATGTCGACGTGCAGGCTGGAAAGGCAGTTCGGACAGTGGTTGCGGTGGTCGCTGCCGGCGTTCTGCGGCGTGCAGAGCCGGCCGCAGACCTTGCAGGTAAAGGTATCCTTGCAGGCGTGCGTCTTGTAGTAGCCTTTTTCAAAGGTCTTGCGTTTGTTTTCGCGGTTCATGGTGTTTCCTCCGGGAGAAAGATCATGCGAAATCCTTCGGGAGGAACGGCGTGTGTTGGATTTGCCGGACCTCCCGGTCAGGCCACACGCTCCGGTGATAGGGTGATGTGTTTCAAAAAGTTCTCCTTCAAATTCTGATTCGTAAGCGGAGACATTGCCCGCTGACTATCGCTTATTATAGTCCGATCCTCCGTGTTGTCAACCGTTCTTTGCCTGCTTTGCAGCCTCTGTCTGTCCGGCAAGGAAGTCGCGGACGGAGGCGATCTGCGCCTCGACCGACGCGACGCAGGTGCCGCCGAGCGAGGTGCGGCCCGTCACGCAGTTGGTGAGCGCGATGGCGGCGTAAACGTCCTCGTCGAATCGCTCGCTGTACTGCCGGAGCAGCGCGAGCGGCAGCTCCTCGAGCACGGCGGTGTGCTCGATGCAGTAGGCCACGAGCTGGCCGGCGATCTTATACGCCGCGCGGAAGGGCAGCCCCTTTTTCGTCAGGTAGTCCGCGAGATCGGTCGCGTTCAGGAAGCCGCGCTGCGCCGCACGGTACATATTGCAGGTGCAGGCCTTCATCGCGGCGATCATCGGCGCGAACACACGCAGGCACATTTTTACGGTGTCCACGCAGTCGAACACGGCCTCCTTGTCCTCCTGCATATTCAAGGCGAGGTCGGTCCACAGGGTGTGCAGGGCGACCGCGGCTGTCCGGGACCGCAGGGAGAGCAGGGTGTTCAGGGTCCGCAGGGCGAAAACGGTGAAACGCCCGTCATCACCGTCGCCGAGGATACGCCGCGCAGCTATAAGCTGCACTTCCAGTCCGGCGAGCAGGAGCTGACGACGCCCAACCTCTTCGCGCCGTTCACCGAATACCACGTCGATCTCTCCGCGGCAAACAGCACACTGAACATTCCTCTGAAGGATCTGGTGCTGACCTACCAGCGCTCCTCTGCCAGCGCGCTGCGTATCAGCATCGCGCCGAAGGACGCCGCTGCGCCGGTCCTGGTGGACATCCGCCGCACGACCATCTACGACGGCAGCACCATCGAGACGCAGACCATGAACAGCACCACCGTCTCGGCCAGCGTCGCGCTCGACGGCACCGTCTACACGAACTCGCAGGAGACGCACAATATGCGCATCCGCCAGCAGGACCCCGCGACCAAGCTCTGGTCGATGTGTGAGATCAACTCGTTCCTCTCCGCCGCCGGCGCGCGCTACTCCATCCGCATCCAATGGAGCGAATACGATGTGACCTACGAGCCGCCCACGGCGTAAGGAAGCCGCCGCCCCGCGCAGCTCACCGAGCGCACCGGAGGCTTCGAAAATTCCGCGGGGCTCCGGTGAAAGGTCCGAGCCTTGACAGCCGCCAGTTCTCAGCGCGAAAAAAGGCCGCCGCAGAACATTCCTGCAGCGGCCTTTTTCGGTTCTCTTATAGGGTGCGCACGCGGTCTTCGAACTCCCACACATAATCTCGATACCTGTAATGTCCGGACGCTTGACGCTCGCGCCCGTGATCTGGTCGGTGCAGCAGGCATCTCACGTTTCCGCGCTCCGGCACTGCCGTCCGGTATGGTCGATGTACGTTTCTTCGTTCGTCAGCAGGATCTTGGAGATCGGCACGATCTCATAGCCCTCGCCGAGCAGGTAGTCGAGGATATCCGGCAGCGCCTCCGGCGTGTGCTCGCCCGCGTTGTGGAAGAGCACGATGGAGCCGTTCGTCACCTTCCCCGTCACGCGCTTGGTGATCTCACCGGCGGAGATGCCCTTCCAGTCGAGTGAATCCACATCCCACACAGCTTAAAGTCCTTGTGCTGCAAGGGCTTCAAGCATCCGCATAGGCTTCATTAACTCAGAAATTACAGCAGCATTTCCGTGCATTCTACTAAAATGCATCGGAATGTCTACTGTAATTTTTCACCACTGACGCGAGTCCCTATTATGAACACAAAATAAACCAAGCAAATAATCTATACGATAAAAGATGGCAGGCTTTTCAGTCTGCCATCTTCTTCTATCATTGCGTTATTTTCTCTTTTTGTGTGGGGAATCCGGTTTATAGTCGTTTGGCCTGATCGCGTTCAAAAAAACCGTTCCGGCTTCTTTAATTACCGCATCTTCATCCTCGGTATCAAGAAGGAATGCTCCTCCCTTTGCATCCTTGTAACGGTTCAACTCCTGATGAAATGTTCGCGTCCATTGTTCGTACTCCAAATGGGAAACGCTGCGAGGGCTTTCCTTCTGTGGAGTATATGGGTTCTCTCTTTGGATCGTCCGTCGATAGCGCGAAGCCATAACATTTTTGTAGCAAAGCGCCTTCTCAAGAACCGGATCTTCTTGATTTTGTTTCCGATATTTATTTGCACGAGCGCGCCCGGTGTTGCACTCGCTATTTCCGCAATATCTTCGGCGTCGGTCAAAAGCAAAGAAAAATCTTCCACATGTGGCGCAGCGTGTAAAGGAAAGGGAGTGCTGAAGAGCCTTTCCTAAGTCCAGCATTGCGAGTTCGCATCCACAGGACAACACATAGTATTCGCACACTGTTTTTTCATCGCGTACATCATTACGTAGCAATGACCTACTGCAATCTGGGTGAAATGCGGCGTGCATCATGTTTGTATAGTCAGGGTCAAGCATCTCACCGCGAAAGTGCCCTTCTTCATCGACACCGATGGCCATATACCCTGCCATACCGCACCGTTTTGCAGCGAGATCCGGCATAGTATCAAAAACATGCAAAAGGATTTGTGCATTGCCTGCATGACCGCTATCCCTTTTTTGAACTAGCGATAGATCAGAAAGCGCCAACCTAAATCTCTCCTGGAATCGTCCTAACTCTTCAATGCTAGATAGGATATCAGCATACTCCTGCGCGTCAGCATCCTTTTTCCCCCGCATTGCAATTTCCCTGTCCAGAGCATCCAGCCGCAGTATCTCTATGGCAAACAGTCCGCCCCCGCTGATCTCATGAAGCGTATCAGATAGACGCATAACAATTGTTTGTGCTTGGTTTTCAGAAAAACCACCTGCAGAAGAAAAACAATGTTCCCCGAGAGCCTTATATTTACCTATCATCTCAGAAATTGACAGCTTGCTATTGGCGAAGTCAAGCGCCCTATCACCAACGCTCTGTGGAGCGAAACGCTCTTCAAACGGAATGTAACCTTTTCGTTCTGAGTGTTTTGGCACCAGAATATGGGACTTATTGCCCATATATAATACACGAATTTCATCAACCACTCTATCTCCTCCCTCCCAAAATATATGTAACATAACTATATATATTTGTCAACTATTTTCTCGCTCCATTCCCACCGCACAGAATTGTACAATATTCTGTGAAAGGGGGTGATGCATATGCTGCCTGCAAAAGCCATAGAAGTATGCCGGGCTAATAAATGGCTGAAGACACGGCCCTATGTCCGCGCCAATGGTCGGCACTGTGCAGACATATGCGTCACCGACCCTGTTACAGGTTCGAGAACTTCAAAAACGGTATCGTCTTTGTCAGAAGAAAAGTATAGAAACAAGCGCGATGCCGCCGAAGAGAACCTGTGCGAAGAAATTTGGGACAGTGCCCTAAAAATACTCCTTGACGGCGGAGAGCTAACGCTGATAGACTATTTACAATATGATGCGGAATATCTGCACGCCAAAAAATGGTCAAATAATTATAGCCAAACAGCGTATAACGCTCTTCAACAGCTCGCCCTTTCCATGGACGCAGAACTGCCATCATACCGCACTGCCGCAGATGTGTTGCCATTATTGGAGCAGCTAGGCGTAGGCCGCAAAACCGAACTTAGTGTTCTACATATGCTAGTGGATATTTTCGACCGGTTGATATCGCTAGGGTTATATGTCGATCAGAACCCGCTGGCCACATACTACGCGGCAGCACGCACCACTGACAACAAAAAAGTGGGGCAGCCGCGCAGCAAAGCTCTACCTCCCGCAGCAATCGCAGCGATAGGCAAAGATTACCGTGTGCATTTCCTAGATGATGCTAGATACTTATCGATAAAGTTGAGGGCCTTGGGCCTGTCCTGCGAGATAATTAGTGCACTTGATTTTGGACACATCCGTGAAATGCACGAACAGCACGCACTACTTATCACCGAAGAAATGAGCCAAGGGTCACATAGGCAAGTACGGAAGAAACTATCCGAACACAATGAGTGGGCGGTGCGACTGCTTCCGTTAAGCGACTGGTTGTGGCAGGATTTGTGCGCGTGGCGCGACAAATATACGGCAATGGGGCTTAGTGATTTAGAAAAAGTCCCCATCTGCGGGTATGGTTGTCGTGCAACACCAAAGCGATGCTCAACAAAAGAAATCGAGGTATTTTTGTGTCGCCAAATCGCACGGCACACAGCACCAAATGTAGTGCTGCACCCACCAAAAGCAGGGGCATCCGGCACATATAGCAAGTCGGAAATCCCGTTAACATCAGCAGCACTCCACGAATCTTTTCTTGCTGTCGGTCACGATACGCTTCAATCGGATCAACTGTCTGCCCGCTACATCCTTGGCTATAAAGCATCAACCGTAGATGAGCGTGTATATATAGACTTTACATCACCGCGAATCCAGCAGCATATGTGCCAAATGATTGCAAAGATAATCAAGAAAATGGATTGGATGTAATTATGCCGAAGTATGACTGGGAAAACCGAAAATATGACGATGGTACATATACCTTCCTTTGGTCCATGCCCAGGCTGGATAAAAGGAAAGATATATACCGATGTGTTCTGCGCGGAGATTGTCTCTCTGTAAAAGACGGGAAAGTAGAAATTACTATCCCACATCAACAATACACAGATGCAGAATACCAGCGTCGTATTATACAAAAAATTTCTGCGGCAATCTTTGCAGCAGCGCAGCAAACAACAGCATATAGCCTGAACACGGTTCTCTTTTCCGACAACAACTGGGAAACCATCCGAAAATTCCACGCATGGTCAACGAATACTGCCCGTTCCTATCAGAACATCTTACAAGATGTCTTCGCGCCTATTCTAGAAACGTCTTTCCAAGAACTTAAGACTACCGATGTTACCATGGCCATCAATGCCAAATGTGGAGGACACGAGTACAGGGCAAGCACCATCCGCACTTGGTACAAGGTAATAAACCGCGTATATGTGTACCTGCAGACGGTACACCCCGGAACCAAAAATCCTATACGAATGCGCAGCGAAGCATATGATGCGGCGCGGCAGCGCCAAAGAGCTGCTACAGCGGAGCATCGCACCAGCCAAACGGCTTTGGACGATATACAGCAAAGAACGATGCTACATGCTTTTCTAGAAGACATTCGCGGCGGAGATTACCGCGGCGTAATAGGTATTATCATGCTAGAATCAGGTAGGCGTCCCTCTGAAGCCGGTGCAACAACGCTCGGCATGCATATATGCCCCCAAGGAGAAAAAATCTACACCGCACCGTGCTATGCAGTAGCCGAGAACGGCATAGTGAATCAGCATAAGACCTATCGCTCGGATCGGCAAATCCCGGATAGCCCAGTACTAGCCGTCGTCTACGAATACATCGCGGCACAAATCAAAGAGAAGATAGCAGGCATCAATCAATTAAGCTGGGAAACCATTCCGTTTGGCTGTCGGCTAGTCCAACGTCCAAATGGAAAAATTGAAGTTCGACCATTCCAACCCAAGCAGATATCCGCCTATGTCCGAAGCAAGTTAGAAGAAAACCACATTGAGTTCAAGGTCGCTGTAGACAAGCCAGAGGACGACAGTGATGACAACCGCCGCGCTTATGTTCTGCGATACACGGCAGCTACGGATTTGTTCCGCTATCTTCCCTTAGACCAGTACCAATATGTCATGGGCCATCACCGCGGCACAACCGGACGCGGTGCTGAGACTAGTGATGCACGAGTGTACTCGTCGCCGCAAATTCAGCGCGAAATATACCTTGGAATGTGCCAGCGATCCGAAGATGTGTATGGGAAGGATATATTGTCAGAAATCCATAATCTGCTTTACGGTACAAGTACATAATTTCCCAAAATGAAAAAGCGGCGCATGGTCATGACCATTGTGCCGTCTTTTCTTGTATATGCCGGACTTTATACGGTCCACTTGATTTCCGCAGAGTCCTCGGTGACCTCTATCCGCTCGATGAACTGTGCGGCAACGATCTTCTTTTCTTCAAAGCTCAGTTCGGAAAAGACAAGCTTATCCGGCATGGCCGGTCTCGATTTCTCGCGCTTGCGCGATGCAAGGATCTCCTCGCGCTCTTTCTCAAGGCGGGCAAGCGCACGCTGAAGGTAAGCACCGTTCAGGCTCTCATCGTTGGCAAACGCCTCCAGCAAGCGGTCTGCCTTGCGGTCTAAGGCGTCAAGCTTCTCTGCGTAGATATCCTTCCGAATCGGCTCGACCGGCTCGCTCGGCGGGCATTCTGCGAGAAGTCTTTCAATTTCCATAGCGACGGCATTTTCCAACTCGGTGAGATCGGTGCGGATATCGGCATCGCATTGGGAGAGGTTGTAGCGGCCAGAGCAGATCATGCGGCGAAGACCGTTTTTTCTTTGCTGTACAGTGATGCTGTAACCGCATTTGGCGCATTTCACCATGCCGCTCAGCCAACTGTGTGTACCCTTACCCGCATTTCCGATCTGCGCATTGCGCGAGAGCTTGTCCTGACAGCGCAGAAAAAGGTCGGAGGATACAACACCGGGACTGTTCAGCACTGCAAGGTGATGATCCTTGACGTCGGTGTATTTGCGGTCATTCGCCTTTCGTCTTCCATACAGGAGCAAGCCATGTCTTCCATCGAACGCGCTTTCCTCAGACACAACCTTTACGCCGAGTGAGGCATAGTATAGACGCACCTGAGCATCCGCATTGACATAAACAGGCGTATGAAGAACCCGGGCGACGCTAACATTATCCCAAGTACTGCGCCGAACACAGGGGATTTTCTCCCGATTCAGCATACTGGCAACACTTTTGAGGCTGGCGTCTTCCTCTGCGTACTTCTCAAAAATGCGGCGGACGATCTCCATCTGCTCCTTGTTCGGGATTAGCGTTGGACTTCCTGTGCTTGTCCGTCCGTTGCGATACCCGTAAGGAGCAGGTCCACCGGGCCACGAGCCAAGCGCCGCCCGGCTGTCATAGTTGTCTTTCACGCGCTCTGCTGTCGTCTCGCGCTCCAGTTGGGCGAAAACCATGATGATATGGAGCATAGCTCGTCCCATAGGGGTTGAGGTGTCAAAGTTCTCTGTCACAGAAACAAACTCGACACTGTGCGCTTGCAACACATTCCAAAGCTGACCGAAGTCAGCAATGGAACGCGAGAAGCGATCGAGCCGATAGACATAGAGCTTGCTGATTTTGTCTGCCTTGATATCCTTGAGCAGCCGCTGAAAGTCGGGACGATCTGTGTTTTTCCCTGAGTAGCCCTGATCGCTGTACATGAGCAGCGACGAATTGCCGGAGGTCCGGGTGCATAGATCGAGCTGTCCCTTGATGGAAAGGCTGTTCTTCTTTTCGACGGACTGGCGTGCATAAGCGGCTTCGTGTCTCATCTTACGCACTCTCTTTTCCGGCAGTCTTCTTCTGCGCCATGAGCAAGGCTATGCAGGCGTTGCGAATGTCTTTAAGCTGTGCCGCACGTTCGTCCGGCGACTTGCTTTTGGGATGCGTGTGTTTGATTTCCATAGGGCAGGTCCCTCCTGCCTCCAACTTATGAGAAGCCGGTGAAGGAAATGCTACGATTTTATGATCGGACAAGGCCATATTAGATGGGCTCCTTTCTTGTATGCGGACAAGAAAACACTGTGTAGGTGCATTAAAAGCCTACACAGTGTTCAGAGTCGCTCTGAAGGTTTTCCTTGCACAAACGAGAGCAATCGATTATACTGATATCATCGGCGCGGGAAATCCCGTTGTGTAGGTGGTGCTTCACCTTCGCAGGCGGCAGGGAGTTGCAGCTCTCTGCCGCCGCCGTGTTTTATTGTCCTTTTTATAAGCCTATCGGCTCTCTTGTTTGGCCACAAGCTCGTTGACGGTCGTACCGAACAACACGCTCAGCGCGTAGAAGTTATCGATGCTCGGCAGCGTCCGTCCCGCCTGCCAGTGATACACGGACTGAGGACACGCGAGGTTCAGGTACCGCTGCACATCCAAAACCGTGTACCCTCTCTCGATCCGGCGGCAGAGGATGTTCTCCCCCGTCGCCTTCACATTGATCACCGGATAGGGCGTCATGCGCTGATGTCCTCTTCCGCCCACGTCCGCAGCACGAAGTGATACGGCGCTCCCGTAGGGTCGCACTGGCTGTTGAGCTGCTCCGCCAGACTGCACACCTCCTTCGGATGGCGCGCCCCGATGAGCACGCTCTCCTTCGCGGGAACACCGTCCATCGCGCAGCCGTCCGCGTAGAGCCGAAGCTGGTAGAGGTCCTCCGCCTTCGTGCCCTTTGCCTTCGCCTCGTAGATGGTCATTCCATCGGTCTTGCTCACCAGCAGGTCGATCTTCCCCTGCAGCCCGATCGTGCGGTAGGTGCCCTCCTCGCGGCCGATGCGGAGCGTATCGCTCTCCGCCGCCTTCTTCTCCGCGAGCTTGCCGACAAGGCGGCTCTCCAGCGACTCGCGGGAGGTCTCCGGCTGCCTGACATTGGCGCGGATCCAGCGGAAGAGCGCCTGCGTGCGCGCATCTCCCTCGACAAAGGCGTTCTTCGTCGTCTCCGTAGCGGGGAATGCGGTGCTGTCCTCTCCGCGCAGGTCGATCTGCGCGAGGAAGCGGTTGCAGCTCGGGTGCAGCGCCCGTCCGAACACCTTGCTGTACAGGCCGCGCTCGATGCAGCGGCCGTTGATGCGGATCTCAAGGCCCGAGGAGGCCATGTTGCCCTTGTAGTAGGTGGCATTCTCCTTATCCGCCTCGATGGTACCGTAGCGGCAGCGGACGGTGAGCTTGCCGCCGCCGAAGTCCGCCGGCGTCTCCGGCAGCTCTACCGGATCTGCCTCCCAGAGAGGCTCAAGCGCCTCGAGCCGATGGCAGCTCTCGTGCGCGTTCTGCTCGCGGCAGATGATGCCGATGGTGATGCGCCCCTCCGCAAGGATGGCTGCGTAGGTGTAGGCGAGCTCCTCCTTGAGGTAGCCGCACAGCTGACGGAAGTCCGCCTTGGCGCGCTTCGTTGCGGGCTTGAGGCACTCAAGCTTCTCCTTGCCGCAGCGGACGCGGACGGTGGTGCCGGTCTCAAACAGAATGGCGCCGCTGTCCTGATGGACCCTTGCGCGCATCCTTCGGTCGATGGCGGCATAGGGCGCGGACACGCAGCGGTATCGGTCTGCCGCCGCATCCTCCTTGGTGCGGCTCTCAAGGAGCCACACCTCGACCTCCTCACAGAGGTAGGAGAGGGCGTTCTTGAGACCGCAGCCATGCTCATTCAGCGGCGTCTGCGCCCCGCCGCGGCCGGAGATGGTCAGCGCCCCGCCGCGGCCGGAGATGGTCAGCGCCGCACCGAGGTCCGAAATGCCAGTGCCGCTGTCGTAGACGGAGATGTCTACATAGTCGCCGCCATCCGTGAGGCAGAGGATGACCTTGCCGCTGCCGCCGTTTGCCCTGATGGAGGAAATGGCGTTGTCCACCAGCTCCTCGATGGCCTGGGCGGGAGAGGTGTAGTGGCCTCCAATGGCCTGGAACAGGGCGAAGCCGCTGGGGGTGTTGTCGAGCACCGTGTCGCCGATGCAGACGCCGGAGGGTTCATAGCTGTTCTCGGTGGTCATGGGGTTTGCGCTGTTGAAGAGGCTCTTGATGTTGTCGGTCGTATTCATGGATCGTATCTCCTATAAAATAAAATTTGTTTTCGGCGCGTTCTGCTCCGCGCCTGTGAGCTGCAGCAGGGGGGAAGCGGGGCGGTGACCGCAGGGTCACCCGATGCGCTGCTCAGGGTATGTGCCGCGGATAAAGCGCGCGGCTGCGGGCCTTGAATTCTTTCATGGAGCGGTACCTCCTTTCCTCAGCGTGGCAAGCAAAACAGCGTGCAGGCAAAGCTGCCTACACGCTGCTCCAAACCACTATAAGGGTGCGGAGATCTAACGCCCGAGCGCACACGGAGGAAGTTTTATAGCAACCGTATCTTGCCAAACGGGGCAAAACAGGGTATACTACTTCCAGACGGTGCGGCTTCAGCCGTTGTGTAGGTGCTACATCCACCTGCGCAGGTTGCGGGGAGCGCCAACTCCCTGCAACTGCCGTTGTTTTACTTTGTAATGAGTATAGCATATGTGTATGCACATATCAATGGGCAGTGTATCCAAATATTCTTGTAATAATCTGTGAAATATGTGTATTCACATATAGCTTCTTATTTTGTAAGATGAAACAAAGAGGATAGAAGGCGGTATTCCAATGAAGCAGACCGAGGCGCAATTGCGCGCCAGTAAAAAATATCACGAAAAACTGGAGAACATTCAGCTGCGCGTCCCCAAAGGTGAAAAGGGGAATATCGCAGAGCACGCCAAGGCGCGGGGAGAGTCCACCAATGCGTTCATTTACCGCGCCGTGAAGGAGACCATCGCGCGCGACAAGCAGAAATAAATCCATGGGTACGGTGCTGCTCATAACGGAACAATCTGATCTTTATCGAATGTACTCTCTCCTCTATAGGAAAACGTCCCCTGCCTCTTTAGAGACAGGGGACGCCAGTCTGTCGAGGAACCCGGTCTGCACTCAGGAACAGACTGGGTCTCGAACATATATGAGCGAAAAAACAGCAAAGCGAAACGAGGACAACAGATTCCTCCATTTCCATGTGGCCAATTTTTTCAAGTTCATGGCGGCAAACTTAAGCTTCACCCAGTTTGTGACCTGAGCCAAGCCTCTGTACTGCGTATAACGCATCGCGTGTTTTTCCTTGGCATCCGCGAAGACCCGCTCAATGGTTTCTTTTCGGCGCTTATAGAGCTGTGCGTACGCGGGCGTATATCGGGCGTCGTCCGCCAATTCCTCATAGTCCTTCCAGATATGCCGCTGCACCGTTTTGATACAGTCCCTGGAATGCGTACACCGTTCTCTGGTCGGGCAGTCGGCGCATATCTTCGGATCGCTCTTGTATTCCCGGTATCCGTCACGGTTCGTCGTGCTGTATTTCAAGGGCTGGTATTCGGGACATATCACGCAGTCGTAGAATTCATCATAGACATACTTCCACCACTCGTGTCCATTCTTCATGGTCTGCGGGCGCTTGTAGGCTGTGGAAAGGACTCTGCCATCGCCGAACACTTTCTTGCAGATATGAGGCGTTTTGTATGCGGCATCGGCCACAACGGCCTCTACCTGT
>QWCH01000108.1_pt1 | contig 146610 bp, 111 predicted proteins | sample 1972671 | NCBI WGS metagenome assembly QWCH01 (sample SAMN09866713, study PRJNA288562) | Human gut metagenome isolate term3_stool, whole genome shotgun sequencing... | isolation source: gut | host: Homo sapiens | place: USA: California
TCAGAATCGCAATCACCACAGGTATCCATTTTCCGAGACTCATATCTTTTCCTTCCTATCTGGCTATGAAACGGGACAAACGGCACTGGCGTGCAGTTCTGCAATCCCATTCGACGTGTTTTCCGAGACACGGCGGCATCCTCGTCAAAAGCCCCAATCGGCAAGTCAGCAGGTATCCGCCATGCGTTCTCAAGGCCCCTTCGAGCAGTCCGAACAGTGCCGGAGCAAGCTGTGGAAACGTCTCAATGACGCGGCTGACATGAGGCAGCAAGTTGCGATGTTCGAACACATGATGCCGAGTCCGTAACATCTGTTTGTTCGGAACACCATTGCAGGATGGCCTGTCCCGGCGCATATCGGATTTTCCTAGCGGAAGAGGATTGATGCTGTCTGCAAGATAGTCAGGTCTCGCCCTTACGGAGTCATTTTTCTTGAAAAATTCCGTCATGGAACTGTTCAGCACCTCAGCTATTTCCCCGATTCGGTTGAACCTAGAAGCAACGTATCCATTCCAGATACGCCCAATATATCATATTAAATAACTAGTAAATATAATTGGCTCTATATAGCAATATTTGTACATGAGCAGTCCTTGATTTCGATATTTTTATTTACACACGTAACTATTCGTGTTATTATATTAAAACGAAATCAATTATAAAAATTATTAATATTTTCTCAAATAAGAAAACAGGGACAACCTTGGGAATATTTTGTTCCTCGTCTCGCTGATAAAACAAGCGATAATATATCACTAAATATTTTATACATTTTTTTCAAATAATTATGGAATATTCATTCATGCATAAAATAGTTGTTCCTAACACAATTCTTATTGTCGATGATGATGAAATGAACCGTGATGTGTTGGGAAATATTTTTTCTGCGTCTCATTCCATTGAAATGGCTGAAAATGGAAAAGAGTGTCTCAATAAAATACTAGAATGTGGACAAAAATTTTGTGCTGTCCTTCTGGATGTGGTCATGCCTGTAATGGGCGGTATTGAAGTATTGAAAAAACTTAACAGAGATGGTGTTGTTGATCATATTCCCGTCTTTCTTATTACTGGAGAAACAGATACGAGAATCATCAAGCGAGCATATGAACTCGGCGTGATGGATGTCATTTCTAAACCTATTTCTTCGTATATTGTGCAACGCCGGGTTAATTCCGTTATTGAATTGTTTACGGCACGTAAACGACTCTCCAGTGTGGTGGGCCAGCAAAAGGATCAGCTTTTGAAACAGGCCAAAAGAATCCTGAGGCTGAACATGGGGATGATAGAGTCTCTTTCAACAGCCATTGAATTTCGCAGTGGCGAGTCCGGTGAGCACATCCGGAAAATACATGACATCACTAAGCTGTTCCTTGAAAATTCCCCACTGGGCAGAGATTTTTCGACGGAGGAAATTGAGCATATTTCTTTGGCCGCGATTATGCATGACGTTGGAAAGATTTCCATTCCTGACGCCATATTGAGCAAGCCAGGACGCCTTACCCCCGAGGAGTTTGAGATCATGAAGACGCATACGACACAAGGAGGACAACTTCTGGAGAGAATTCCGCAGATGAGGGAACTGCCGTTTTTCACATATGCCTACGATATTGCCAAATACCATCATGAGAGATGGGACGGACGCGGATACCCGGAGGGGCGCAAGGGCGACGATATCCCTTTATGGGCACAGATAGTCTCCATTGCAGACGTATATGACGCGCTGGTCAGCCCACGGTGTTACAAGAAGGCTTTCAGTTTTGAGGTGGCCCTTGGCATGATTGTCAGCGGCGAATGCGGCGTGTTCAATCCAAACATATTGGCATGCTTTCGGGAAATTGAGGGTAAGCTCCGCACTCTCTACGGTAGCGGCCCGGAACGATTGTACGAGTGAGGCAAAAAAAATATGGATCAGACAAGAAAGGCAAGACTTGAGGCGGGCGGAATTATGGTGGACGAAGCCCTTGAACGCTTTATGGGAAACGAGGCTATGCTTGAGCGCTATTTACAGAAATTCCTCAGCGAAAAGAGCTATGCCATGCTACGGGATTCTCTAGCCTCAAACGATTGGGAAGCGGCTGGCAGAGCAGCGCACACGCTGAAAAGCATATGTGGTACCATAGGATGTGAGGCCATGCAGGAGCTTGTGATTCTGCAGGAACGTCATATCCGCGCCGGAGAATGGAAAGAAGCCGTTGGTATGATGCCAGAGATATCCAACAGCTACGAGAATATTTGCGGTGTGATTCGGGCGTAGCGTACAGGGTATCGAACAGAAGGACGTATAAAGGGATATTGCGTACTGCTGTATATCTACATAATACTAGGTAATTAAATGAAAAGCTACAGCGGAATACCATATACGACGGAAAAACAGGCCGCAGACGATGTAAAGACACAGCTTGTTGGTTTTATAAAAATACCCAAATGGCTGCTTGGGCTCTGTCTTATTACTGTTTTCTATATTTTGTTCGTCTGTTTCTCCATGTATAAAATAGGCGATTCAACAACGCAGCTCTATGAGTATCCCTATACTGTCTCACGCAAAGCGCAGGAAATGAAAACCGCCCTCTATGGCATACGAATCTCTCTGCCATCTCTTCTAGCCACGCCCGACATCACCGCTGCCCAAATTAATGACCTCCTTCAAAAACAGAGGGCTATGCAGGACAAGTCGTTGGAAGAGATCACGCTCAAGTTCCGGGGGAATGAGAAAGAACTGGCTTATCTGAAAAGATGTATGGCTGAATTGCGGGAAGCCCGAAAAAATATGGTCAATAACCTATTGGGCAATCTGGATTTTCAGTACATCAATGCCTATTATGCCCGTGAGGTTCTCCCACATTTTGAAAAGGTGGATAAACTGCTAGGTAACTTGGGCGATGCCGCCGAACACCGTGGCAATGCAATCTTGGCAGAAATGGACAAGTTGAGAACCTTTTCCATCATTGCTACGCTGCTTATGGGAATAAGCATCATCTTGCTGATTCTCCACACCCGCAAACTGGAATGGGATAAATACAAGGAGAGCGCATACCGCGAAAAACTCCTCAATCTGCTTGCAGCCAACATAGATGAAATATTTTTCATTTCACGCGAAGATAAATCTTTTGAATATGTGAGCTCAAATAGTGAACGCGTCATAGGCGTACCGCCTGAAAAATTTATTCATGATTACAGAAAATTATATTCTCTTCTAGCATGTAAGGACAGCGACTGGTTGCGCGCAGTGCTCGACGATACGTCCTCAAATATGAAGGAACGGGACATCGTGCTTGGTGAAGAGGGACGCCGCTTCAATATCCGGGTGTATCCCATATTCCTAAATGGTGTTCTGAGCCAGCGCATTATCGTATTATTCGATCAAACTAAGGAATTTGCCTATCGACAGGCACTGAGCGACGCTCTTGAGAATGCCCGCAACGCAAATACCGCCAAAAGTAATTTTCTCTCCCACATGTCTCATGAAATCCGTACGCCGATGAACGCCATTATCGGTATGACGGTCATTGCCCTGACCCGGCTTGACGATCGATCCCGCATGGAGGATTGCCTCACCAAAATAGCTCTGTCCTCACGCCATCTGCTCGGCCTTATCAATGACGTGTTGGACATGTCCAAAATCGAAGGCGGCAAGCTCACCATTGCTCATGAGCCGTTCAATTTTAAAATATCTCTACAAGGAGTTATCAATCTTATCCAGCCTCAAGCGCTGGAACGCGGGCTGGATTTTGAGGTGTCCCTGTCCGGGGTTGATGAAGAAGAGCTACTCGGCGACGCACTGCGACTTAACCAGATTCTTATCAATATTCTGTCCAATGCACTCAAATTCACCCCGGTCGGGGGCTCTATACGGCTGGAGGTACACCAGCTCCATAAAAAGAACAATAATGTGCAGTTCCGCTTTGTTATCCGTGATACGGGCATTGGTATGAGCCAAGAGTTCATGAAGCGGCTTTATACCCCCTTTGAACAGGCCACATCCTCCACCGCTTCAAAATTTGGTGGTACTGGGCTCGGCATGGCCATTACCAAAAATCTTGTTTCTTTGCTGGGCGGCACGATATTCGTGAAAAGCGAGGAAGGCAGGGGAACCGAGTTTACTGTGGAACTCCCCTTTGGCCTGAGCGGACGGCAGTTAGAAAAAGGCAAAGGCGAGCTGGAGCCACTCAAAGTGCTCGTAGTGGATGACGACTACGATACCTGCGAGCACGCCTGCCTGTTGCTGGATAAAATGGGACTTCGTACCCGATGGGTGCTCAGCGGTGCGGAAGCCGTGAAGGTTGTGCAAGAATCCCATGTCAGTGGTGATGGTTACGACGTATGCTTCATAGACTGGAAAATGCCGGACATGGATGGCATGGAAACCGTCCGCCGTATCCGTAATGAAGTCGGGCCGGAAACTCTTATCATCATTATCAGCGCCTATGACTGGGGAGCGATAGAAGAAAAGGCCCGTGCCATTGGAGTTAACGGATTCATCGCCAAGCCCTTTTTCGCTTCCAATCTTTACAATACGCTTACTTCATTAACACGGCGCACGGCTCCGAAGAGAGAAATAGAAGTTTCCGCCCCCCCGGAATCAGAGACGGAAACTGCGCATCAGCATTATGACTTTACGGGGAAGCATATACTGCTGGTTGAAGACAATGAATTCAACCGTGAAGTCGCCCAGGAGTTTCTTGAAATGACAGGGGCCACGGTCGAAAGTGCCGAAAACGGATCAGAGGGAGTAGCTCTTTTTACGGCCTCGGAAACCGGGCAATACGACATTATTCTGATGGATGTGCAGATGCCGGTCATGGATGGCTATGAGGCGACACGAGCCATTCGCGCTTCGGTACACCCCGACGCGAACTCCATCCCCATTCTTGCCATGACGGCCAACGCCTTCAACGAGGATGTAGCTGCCGCTGTGGCGGCGGGCATGAACGGGCATATAGCCAAGCCCATTGATGTGACGGCACTTTATCGGCTACTCGCTTCGCATTTTAAATAATAATGCGTAGCAAGGGAAGGAAAACAGAGTATGCAGGAGGCACGGAGGTGTCCCATGCGTACCCTGTTTTCCTTTCTTTGAGAATAACGAGTCCTGACCCTAAAGCCGTAATTCACAGGGATGACATCCTATGGATGTCATCCCTTTTCTCGTGCCGGGCTATCGCTTCATCTTCGCCCGCAGCGTCGTATACGGGTGGCCTCCGAGCTGGATTTCGAACTCCTGACCATCGACGGCTCCGGCGGCGGAACGGGCATGAGCCCCAACGACATGCTGGACAACTGGGGCGTCCCCTCCGTCCTGCTGCACGCCAAAGCGCATGACTACGCCTTCCTGCGGGCCGCCGCCGGGAAGAAGGTGGTCGATCTCGCCATGGGCGGCGGGCTCGCCAAGCCGAGCCAAGCGTTCAAGGCGCTGGCCCTCGGCGCCCCCTACGTCAAGGCTGTGTGCATGTCGCGCTCGTTCATGATCCCGGCCTTCCTCGGCTGCAACATCGAAGGGGCCCTGCACCCCGAACGCCGGGAACGCGTCCACGGCGCGTGGTCGGCGCTTCCGAAGACGGTCCTCGACATCGGCGATACGCCCGAAACCATCTTCGCCGGATACCATGCCCTCAAGGAACGCCTCGGAGCCGACGAAATGGCGCATATCCCTTACGGAGCCATCGCCATGTGGACGATGTGCGACCGGCTCGGCGCGGGGCTCCAGCACCACATGGCCGGGGCCCGCAAGTTCGGCGTCGAGCACATCGACCGCACGGACATCTGCGCCGCCAACCGCGAAACGGCTCAGGAAACGGGCATCCCCTTCATCACGGAACAAGACGACGAGCTGGCGCGCCGCATCGTGCTCGGCTGACAAGGAGAGGCGTTCATGCTGGATCTGCTCTTGACCAACGCCCGCATCGTGGACGGGACGGGCAACCCCTGGCGCAAAGGCTGCGTCGGCGTGCGCGACGGGCGCATCGTGGCCGTGGGTTCGGCCCACGATATGCCCGAAGCCCGGACGGTGCTCGACATCGGAGGCAACATCCTGTGCCCCGGCTTCATCGACAGCCACAGCCATTCGGATTTGAGGATAATAGATGAGCCGTTGGCCTTGCCCAAAATCATGCAAGGGATTACCACAGAGAACGTAGGCCTCGACAGCATGTCGGTGGCCCCCATCAGCGACAAGAACAAGGAGCCGTGGAGCACGAGCATTTCCGGGCTCGACGGCGTAGCCCAGAAACCGTGGGGCTGGAACGGGTTCGCCTCCTATCTCAATACGCTCGACGCCGCGAAGCCGAGCGTCAACCTGAGTTCCTATGTGGGGCTCGGCACCGTGCGCCTCGACGTCATGGGCATGGAGGACAGGCCGCCCACCGCCGAAGAACTGCGCCTTATGGAAGAAAGCGTGGCCCGGTGCATGGAGGAAGGCGCGCGCGGCATTTCGGCGGGGCTCATCTACACGCCCAACAAGTACCAGTCCACGGAAGAACTCGTCGCGCTCGCCAAAGTCGCGGCCCGCTACGACGGCATCCTCGACGTGCATATGCGCAATGAGGCCGACCACATGGCCGAGGCATTGGAAGAGGTCATCCACATCGGGCGCGAAACCGGCATCCGTATTCTGGTGACCCATTTCAAGCTGCGGGGGCGCAGGAACTGGGGGAACGCCCGCAGGCATCTCGACACCATCGACCGGGCCCGCGGGGAAGGCATCGACATCGGCATCGCCCAGTATCCGTATACGGCCAACAGCACGTTCATGCACGTCGTCGTTCCGCCGTGGTACCACAGCCGGGGGACGGACGGCCTGCTCAAAGCCTTGGCGGAGGAACGCGAACAGGTCAAAAAGGACATGCTCACCACCGAAGGCTGGGAAAATTTCTCGCAGGTCATGGGCTGGGAGAACATCTACGTCTCCTCGGTCGCCAGCGAAAAGAACCTCTGGTGCGAAGGCAAAAGCGCCGTGGCCCTTGGCGAGGCCCTCGGCAAGTCGCCCGAGGACGCGGTGCTGGATCTGCTGATCGAGGAAAACCTTGCCGTGGGCCTGCTTGGGCACGGCATGTATGAAGAGGATGTAATGGAAGGCATGAAGCACCCGACCATGTGTCTGATCACCGACGGCCTGCTGAGCGGCGGCAAGCCGCATCCGCGTACCTATGCGGCCTTCCCCCGGTTCATCGCCCGTTACGTGCGGGAAAAGCGCCTGCTCACCCTTGAGGAGGCCGTGCGCAAGATGACCTCCAGCACGGCGCTCAAACTCCGCATGAAGCGCAAGGGCTTCATCATGCCCGGCATGGATGCGGACATGGTGGTGTTCGGCGAAAACCGCATCCGCGATGTGAATACGTTTGAAAATCCGCGTGTCTACCCGGAAGGCATCGATTACGTGCTCGTCAACGGCGAGATCGCCGTCGATCACGGCGTCCATACGGGCGCGCGTCCCGGCAAGACCATACGCGACTGACCATGCCACCGACGGTGCGGCCGTTTCCCATCGCGGGGGACGGGCCGCGCCGTTTTTTCGTTCTTCAAGGAGGAAACGTCCATGTCGTACAGCCCCACGCTCGGCTCCGTGTTCAACCGCACGAAAATGCGCGATCCGTCCCATGTCTGTTCTTTTTCCGGCATGTGCGCCATGTGCACCGCCGACTGCATCGGCAGCTGCGAGATCGGCCTGTCCGCCGTCCGGGGCATGGAGACCGTATATCCCACCACCACGGGGGAAAACCAGATCGCCTCGGAAAAGGTCTATCCCGTCGATTATTCCCATTTCAACATCAACGGCAGATCCTTCGGGGCAATGGGGGCTCCGCTGGACGCCGATCGCGCCACCATCTACCATGTGGGGCTCGAACGGGAGATCGGCACCCTCAACCCCGTGAAGCTGGCGCTGCCGATCATCCTGCCCGCGCTCATCAAGCTCAACTGGCCCGACTACTTCGGCGGCGCGGCCATGGCGGGCGTCAACGCGGTCATCGGCGAAGGGGCCGTGAGCAAGGACCCGACGCTCGCCTACGAAAACGGCAAGGTCGTCCACGCCCCGAAGCTCCGGGAAATGTTGGACGCCTTCAACAAGTATGACCGGGGATACGGGCAGATCATCCTTCAGGCCAACTATGACGACGACGCGCAGGGCGTGCCGGAGTACGCCATCCGGGAATGCGGGGCCAAGGCCATCGAATTCAAGTTCGGGCAGTCCGCCAAGGGCACCCAGCCCGCGAACCTCGTCCCCACGCTCGAAGAGGCGCTGAAGAAGTGCGAACAGGGTTTCCTTGTCCTGCCCGATCCGCGGGATCCCGGCGTACAGGAAGCCTATGGCCGCAAGGCGTGCCCCGCCTTCCACGTCTACGGCCGTCTGCCGATCTGGAGCGACGACTATCTGATCGGCCGCATCGCGCAACTCCGCGACATGGGCATGGCCAACGTGTATTTCAAGATGGCGGGCTTCGATCCAGAGGATCTGGAGCATGTCCTCCGGCTAGCTTCCAAGGCGCAAGTGGATATGGTCACCTTCGACGGCGCGGGCGGCGGCTCCGGCTACAGCCCCTGCAAGATGATGAACGAATGGTGCCTCCCCACGGTCGTCATGGAAAGCATCCTTTACGGCATTCTCGACAAGCTGGCCGCAGAAGGCATGGAACTCCCGCATGTGGCGATCACGGGGGGCTTTGCGACCGAGGATCAGGTGTACAAGGCGCTGGCCCTCGGCGCGCCCTACATCTCCGCCGTGGGCCTGTGCCGGTCCAGCATGGCGGCGGCCATGAGCGCCAAAAAGATCGGGGATCTCATTGAGGCGGGCAAAGTCCCCCCGGAACTCGCCCGTTTCGGCACGACGAAGGAAGAGCTGTTCAGCGATCTTCCCGAGCTGCGGGGGCTCTACGGCAGCGCGGCGGACGGGTTCTCCACCGGGGCCGTCGGTGTATATTCCTACCTGAACCGCATCGCCTACGGGCTGCGCCACTTCGCCGCCCTGAACAGGAAATTCGACGTGAAGCACATCGGGCGGCGCGACGTCTTCCCGCTCACCCGTGACGCCAAGGAACTGCTTGACGGGACGTGGCTGCGGTAGCCCCCTTCAGTTCCCTTTTCCGCGCAGGCAGCACCGACATTTCCCTCGGTGCCGCCTGCCATTTTTTTGATGCCATCCGTATGAAGCGAAGAAAGAGGCCTCCGTGCGCCTTGCCATCCAACGAGGATAACGATTCAACGATACCGAACAAAGGATACTTCTCCGCAAGATGCGCAAAAAAAGTATTGCCGAAGCGTCCGAGTTCCGGCACATTTTACCTGACGCCGTTTCGGGCGGCGGGGAGGGGGTCCATGAATCACGAGCAGGCCATGTTGATGAAGTCTTCGCGCGTAAGCGATTTAAATACGTAAATACGCCGTGGGAACAGGTGCTGCACTCGCCTCCCGGCGCGTCTTCCCCAAGCGGCACACCATCGACGTTTCGAATACGGAATCGCCCTATTTCTACTATATCCTTTCGGGGACCGTGCGGCTTGGCCTATGTCGGAGCCAACGGCGAGGAACGGACGATCCTGTACGCCGGGGCGGGCACGCTCATGAACGTGCCGACCATCATCGCCGGGGACATCAAGAACACTGTGGTGACCTGCACGGAACGGGTGGAAGCCGCGATTTTCGACGCCGGGCTGCTGACTGATCGCGCGTTCGCCGCCGCCCATCCGGATTTGCTGCTCAACCTCATCCACTCGCTTTGCAGGATGGGGCTGCCCCGGCATGAACGGCATCACCAGCAGCGGCGCGAAGGGCATCAACGCCCTCGGCCCGCGCTATATGGGCAAGTACCACCCCCTGATGGAAATCGGCCCGCGCTACCTGCTCATCCAGGGGACGCACCGGGAACTCACCGAGGGGAACGGGCCACCCTTCGCGCTGGACGTCGCCCCCATGCTGGTCCTGTTCGCCATCGTCATGACCTTCTGCATCCTCGGCTGTTTCCTGCCGTCCATGCCGCTGCTGCTCATCTGCGTGCCGATCTTCGTGCCCATTGCGAAGGTTTTCGGCTGGGATCTGATCTGGTTCGGCGTCATCATCACGGTTCTGGACAACATGGCCTCCATCACGCCGCCTTTCGGCATCAGCCTCTTCGTCATGAAGGAAGTGGCGGGCGTGACGCTCGGCACCATGTACCGCTCCGCCGTTCCTTTCGTCATCGCCCTGTTTGTCTGCCTTCTCCTGATTGTCCTGTTCCCCCGCTGGCAACCTATCTCACCACGCTCATGAACGGTTAGCGTACGGCGGACCAGCCTGAAACAGCGGAAAGCCCCGTGCAGTGCGGGGCTTTCGTTTTTGCCCGGCGGCGGAAGCCGCCCCGATCACCAGCAGGCTCCCAAAGACCCGCACAAGCTGGACATGGCCTTTTCCCCCGCCTACAATGGGTTCTCAACTGAACAGGGGGTGAACATGGCGCTTTCTCAATCCCAAAAGATCATTGCTTTTCTCGAAAAACATCGGGGCGGGAGCTTTACGGCCCGGCAGATTGCCGAAGCCATCGTGCAGCAGTACGCTTCCGACTACGCCAAAAAGCGCAACAATCCCCGTTTTGCGGATGACAAGGCATTTCTTTCGCAAATCATTGCGGAAATCGGATCACAGAAAGACACGCTCAAAAGGCTCCGCCCCACACTCGTATGGCAGGACAGGCCCAAGCCCCGCCGCTACTGCATTCCATTGGAAGAGACGCAGGAGGCGCTGGATACGGCCCAAGGTGAAACCTGTGAACGCGATGAGGAGATCTGCGCCTGTGAAGAACGGGCCCTGCTGGAACAGGAGCTTTACCCGCTTCTCACCAGTTATCTCTGGTCGGAGCTGCACCTCTACTCCATGCGCATCCGGGAAGGCCGCTCCCACAATACGCGGGGAAACGGCGGCAACCAGTGGCTCCACCCCGACATCGTGGCGATGGAGCCGGTGGACAAGGCATGGGGGAAACACGTCAAAGCCTGCGGGCACGCCAGCGGCAGCACCTGCGTCCGGCTCTGGTCGTTTGAAGTCAAAAAAACGCTCACCGTCGCCAATATCAGAAAATGCTTCTTTCAGGCCGTCAGCAACTCGTCTTGGGCGCACGAGGGGTATCTCGTCGCCACGGCCATCGCCGACGACCGGGTGGAACAGGAGCTCAGGATGCTTTCAGCCCTGCACGGCATCGGGGTTATCCTGCTCGATCCCGAAAATCCGTCGGAAAGCGAAATCCTGCTCCCCGCACAGAAAAAGCCGGATGCCGACTGGCAATCCATTGATCGCCTCGCCAAAGAAAACGGAGATTTCCACGAATTCATTGAGCTGGTTTCCGTCTACTTCCAAACCGGGACGCTGCGGGAAAAGGATTGGGACAACAAGACGGCCTGACGGGATCTTTGTTTGAGTGGAGGATACCGAACGGCGTTTTGGATCCGCCGGTTCTCTCCGCAAAAGGAAAAGGCAGGCACGGCGCCGTATCCGTTCAGCCGTAAAAGCCCAACAGCCTTGCGCCGCCGTCGATCGCTTGCCGGTTTTATCTATCCGGTGAAAGGCAGCGTACCCAGCAGACAGCCATACCTTGTAGCGTTATTGATAAACATGGAGAAAAAAGATGCGCGACGAACTGATGTCCGAAATCATCAAGCTGGAATGGGACATGTTTTCTCATGTTTCGAACGTGGGAGGCCCGGCCTCCTGCCAGATGCGGCCCGACACCTTCAAAATCATGCGGAAGAGCCAGGCCGCCACATGGTCCGATGAGCTGCTTGCCAGCTATCTGGAAGATCTGAAAGCCGCCACGCGGGAAGGCAGAAACATCATGACCGAGAAATACGCCCGGATGATGGAATCCACTTTCCCCGAAGAATACCGGAAGCTGGCGGCATCCCTTCCGCCCGTCGACAAGGAAACCCTGCAGAAGATAGAAGAAATCGTCGCGATCAACGTGGGATGGAAAGCCGAGCTGTTCGACCGTTATCCCCGTCTGAGCGGCAAGGGCCGCCCGCTGCGCACCAGCGAAGACTCCACCGGGGAAACGTCCTTTGAAACGTACCTGCGGGGAGAATTGAAGACGTATTCAGCGCGCACGATCACGCTCCTGCATGAACTTACCTTGCGGCAACAACAGGATGGCGTGAACGGCGCGGCGCTGAATCTCCTCAATCAGGTGCAGCAGTACGGGTATGCCACGCTCGAACAGGCCGAAGGCCATCGCGCGGGAGCCTGACGGCGTTCCCGGCTTCCTTACGGGCGCGGCTTTACCTACGCCTTGCCCTTTCCGGCATGGCGTGCCTTCAGAAAGGCAAGCCGCTCGTAAAGCGAACAGCCGAGATCCCAAGGCTCCTGGCCGTAGGGGACGCCGGCGGCCTTGGCGGTCATGGCGGCTTTCAATTTTTCCGGAGTGACGGGAAGCGTAGCCACCCGCACGCCCACGGCATCGGCTATGGCGTTCAGGATGGACACGTGACCCGCACTCTGGAAACCTTCCGCGCATCCGGTCGAACCGTGCGGCCCGTTCTCGCGGTACGTCTCGTGAAACAGCACGTTGAACGTGTCCGGAACGTCATTGCAGCGGGGAACCCCCGCCCCGCGCATGGTCGCGTGCTTCTTCATGTCCTCGTAGTTTTCGCTCAGGGCGAAGCCGATGGAGTGCGAAAAACCGCCCCATGCCTGCCCGAGCACGGCCTGGCGGCTTCCGATCACCCCAACGTCGGCCACAATCGTCGCGCCGAGGATACGGGTCCTGCCCGTGGCGGCTTCGACAGCCACTTCCGCCATGAACAGCACGTAGTTCTGGGCAATCGCGCCGTACCCGTGCCCCGTATCGGGATCAATGTCCGACCATTCGGCGGTATGGACGCCACGGTATCTGGTCGGAACGCCCGCATCGCGCATTTCCCTCCATGTGCGATACGTCCCGTCTTCCTTGCGCATGGCGGCGAGCAGCTTGGAAGCCGCGTCCAGCGTAGCCATGCCGACGACATGGTGCGAACGGCTGCCCGACGCCGATCCCGTATCGGGGCAGCATCCCGTATCGTTGCGGACCAGGCGGATGGCCTCCGGCCTGAGCCGCAAGGGGCGCAGCGCCTCATGGACATGGATCAGGCTGCCCGTATCCGCCCCCTGCCCGACGTCGGCCCATGTGCTGTAGTGCGTGACCGATCCGTCCTCATTCAGCTCCAGATCGATTTCCGCGCGATCCGGCACTTTTGAGACGTGATACCCGCCCCACGCAATGCCCACGCCGCGCCTGTGCTCCGGCGTGCTTTCCGCCCGGGCCTTTTCCACGGCCTTCCGGTAGTGCGGGCGCAGCATGTCCATCATCGCCCGCATGGGATATTCCCGGTAAGGGACGGACGTGGTGCAGGTATCCCCTTCCCGGGCGACGTTGATATAGCGGAACTCGAAGGGGTCCATGCCGATCCGCCCGGCGAGCATATCCACGATCTGCTCGCTCGCCGTGTAGGTCTGCGGCGAGCCGAACGCCCGGAAAGCCGTCCCGAAATTGTTGTTGGTGAAGGCCGTCCGCACCAGTCCACGGATGTTCGGGATGGCATACGGGTAGCCGAAAAAGCGGCAAACCTTCGTCGTCAGCGCCCCCGCCATTTCGCTGTATGCGCCGTGATCGATCCCGGCAAGGAAATCCATTGCCGTCAGCTTTCCCGCTTCATCGCACGCGAGGCGGACATTGGCGTACACGGGGGAGCGCTTGCCCGTCGTGTGCTGGTGTTCGGCGTAACTGAGCACCAGGGAAACCGGCGCATTCAAGGCCAGCGCGCAGGCCGCCGCCAGTGCGGTATTGCCCGGCGACATGCTGTAGCCGAAGCTGCCGCCCGCCGGATTGCCGATGATCCGCACCTTTTCCTTGGGCAGCCCAATAGCCGAGGCCATCTGGGCGATGTTGCCGTACAGGTATTGCCCCTTGCACTGGATGACCACGCCCCCGTCCTGCGGGTAAGCCAGAACGACATCCGGCTCCACCGTCAGATGCGGCTGCCGCGACGTGCCGAAACTTCCCTCAACCGTATGGGCGGCATGTTCCAAAAGCCCTTGCGTGTCCTCGCCCTTGTAGACGGACTGTTCCATATAGATGTTGGGGGTGTTTTCATGGATCGAGAACGCCCCTTCCGCAGCGGCTTCCATGAAGGTCATGACGGCGGGAAGCGGCTCGTATTCCACCCGGACCCGCTCCGCAGCGGCCCGCGCCTTGCGGCGCAACCAGCCGGTTCGTGCCCTTTACGTCCTTCGCGGTAACAACGTTGACGACGCCGGGCATGGCTTGGGCTTCGGCGGTGTCCAGAGCCCGTATCCGGGCATGTTCCCGTTTCGCCAGAACAACCGCCAGATGCAGCGTGCCTTCCGGCATCTTCCCGGAAATGTCGGCCCCGAAGTCGCATGTCCCGAGTACCCGGGAAAGCGCCGTGGGCTTCGGGAAATCCGAACCGTACAGCCGACCGCCCTCCGGCGGGGTAAAGGTGATGTCCTCCATCGCCTTTTCCCCGCGCATCACGGCGGCGGCCTCCATCACGGCGTCCACGATGGGCTTGTATCCGGTACAGCGGCAGACGTTGCCGTGCCGGGTAAACCATTCCCTGACCTCTTCCCGCGTCGGATCAGGATTGCGCATCAGAAGCCCTTTGGCCGACATGATGAACCCCGGCGAACAGAAGCCGCACTGCACGCTCGCATACGTCATGAACGCCCGCTGCAACGGATGAAGCCGTTCCGCCGAGCCGATGCCCTCGATGGTTTCGACTTTCGCATCCGCCTTGACCTGTTTCATCTTTTTGACGCAGGAGCGCGTGACCTCCCCGTCGATCAGCAGCGAACAAGCGCCGCAGTGCCCGGTTCCGCACCCGACTTTCGTCCCGGTGAGCCCAAGACGCCGCACCACGTCGGCAAGGGAGTCCTTCTCCGGCTCACAAAGGATTTCCCGATCTACCCCATTGATGTTCAAGACGATTCTCTGAATGGACACGGTTCCTCCTCTGTGAAGGGGTTGGATATTTTCCAGACAAGGCGGATTGCCCTTCTCTCCCGGAAGCTGGAAAGAAAGGCAATCCGCCTTCGCCGCGCCTCAAGCGGCACGGCTGTCCTCCAGCGGACGGGCGCTACTTGCCCACGAAATCCGTGATGGGCGGACAATCGCCGGAACACATAACCTCAATGAGGGTCGACGTTTCCGACAGGCGGGCCTGTTCAAGGGCGGGCAACAGTTCTTCGGCATGTTCGACGCGGATGCCCTGAAGCCCGCAAGCCTGGGCGAGCGCCACATGATCGATGGGAAAGATGTCCACCGAAGTGCTGTTCTTGCCGTAACGGAGCTTTTCGGAACACTTCACGTATCCCAGAATGCCGTTGTTCAGCACAATGGTGGTCACTTTGAGGTTGGAACGGGCCGCGACTTCCATCTCCGACCAGACATGCGCAAACCCGCCGTCGCCGGTAATGCAGTAGATGGGGGCTTCCGGTTCGGCGACGGCGGCACCCAGCGCCATCGGCAGGCCCCAGCCGAGCCCGGCCATGCCGCGCGGCGTGATGAACCGCATCCCGCTGCGCAGCGACACGAGGTTGTTCGTCGCCCAGATGGACGAGAAGCTGGCGTCCGCCACAACAATGCTTTCCGGCGTGAGCACGGCCTGCAAGGCCGCCATGACCTGCGCGGGATGGAGCGGCTCACCGGCGTTGCTCAGGAAGGAAGCCATTTCCGCATCGTGCGCGGCGCGTCCGGCGGCGATACGCGCCTCGAGCGCCGCGCGTGCCGTGCGCCGCTTCCCACCATCCATCGTTTTCATGACATCCGCAAGGGCTTCGAGCGTGAGCCGCGCATCGCCCACAAGCCGTATGGCTTCGTAATTACGGCCTACTTCGCCGCTGTCCATGTCGATATGGGCAAACACGGCATCGGAGGGGTACAGCGTCCACGAGTCCGTCGCGTTCTGGTCGGTCCGCGTGCCCACCAGCAGGATAAAATCTGCCTCCTCAAGGATGGGCCGCTGATGGCGTCCGGCAGAACCGGGGCCCGTGGCGTTGGCGAGCACGCCGAGCGAGAGCGGATGCCGTTCGTCCACGCCTCCCTTGCCCATCACCGTGGTCGCCACCGGCAGGGAGAAATGTTCCTGAAGCCCGGCAAGGGCCGCGCACGCCGAGGAGAGGTGCACGCCGCCGCCCGCGACGATCACGGGGTTACGGCTGGAAAGCAGACGTTCCGCCACGCCGCGCACGGCATCCAGAGGAGGCATGACCGGATCAAGCGGATAATGGCCGAGCGGGATGCCCCGCTTTTCGGGCTCCGCAGGCATACCGAGCATGTCGTTGGGGAACAGGAGCACGACGGGACCGGGCCGCCCGGAACAAGCCACCGCGAAGGCCTGATCCACGTAGTCCTCCACGCGGTCCGCCGTATGTACCCGCCTCGTCCACTTGGAGCAGGCCGAGAACAGACGGACATGGTCGAATTCCTGAAACGCATTGCGATCCTCATTCTTCAACGGGATCTCCTGAAGCATGACCACAAGCGGAATCGAGGATTTCAGCGCTTCCGCAAGAGGGGCCACCACAAGCGTCGCCGCAGGGCCGTTCTGGGCGATCATGACGCCGGGGCGCTTGCTGACGCGGGCATAGCCGTCCGCCATGTAGCCGCCGCCGTTTTCGGTACGGTAGGCGATCTGGCGCAATCCAAGTTCCTCAAAGGGCAGGCTGAGGCCCTGCGGGAGCCCTTGTCCGAAAAACTCATGGATGCCGTGCCGCAGGAGCATCCTTCCGATGCTGTGCCCAACCGTATTGTGCTTTTCAGTACACGATGCCATCTGCTGTTCCTTTCGATGCCGGACGCGACATCCGGCGTTTTGGGGTATGACTCACTGAAAACAAGCCGCCTTCGACGGCGAGAAGCCATGCTTTGGAAATCGGAAAACCTCAGTGCGTGTATTCCAGTACGGAAACCTCCTTGCATCTCTTCCGCAGCGCCTGAAGGATGGAATCCCTGTTCGGACAGGGAAAACCGCTCGGATTTCCCTTTGTGATGCATGTGGCGAGAGCGATGGCCTGCGCCCCGCGATCCATGAGGGCCTGCGCCCTGGCAATGGCTTTGCTGCCGGGACAGCCGCCGCAACTCACAAAACCGACGATGGTGCAGTCACCCAGCGTTTCGAACGCGCCGGACTTCTTTTCGACTGCGGCGAAGTCGCCCGTTCCCGGACAGAGATCTTCCGTCTGCTGGCAGCGGATAATGCCTACTTTCATGTCAATTCCCTGATGTCTGGAGTGAAAAAAGGACGCGGATTCCCTCCCCTCGCTTTCACAGGAAAGCGAGGGTTCCCGATATGGCCGCAACAGTCCGGTCAAGGACGCCTACGGATAGTTACTTCTGGGGAAGGGAATGCTTCAGGATTTCGCCATAGGTGTTCAACTCTTCATCGTACAGTTTGCGGAAGGCTTCGGAGGACATCCAATGCGCCTTCGTCTTCAGCCTGAGGGCCTCCTGCTGGAACGCTTCGCTGTTGACCACTTCGGACATGGCGGTTTCGAGCGTGCGCAACACGTCCTTGGGGAGGCCGCGCGGCGCGATGACGCCCTGCCAGTGGGAGAAGCGGGCGTCCATGCCCAGTTCCTTGGTCGTGGGGATGTCGGAAAGGTTCTCGCTGCGCTCGTCGGCAAACTGCACCAGCCCGTACACATCGAACGTGGACAGCGACGCGGGCGCATCCGCATGAAGATGGGTCCGGCCCGCCATGATGTCCTTAAAAATCTCCCCGCCGCTGCGGTAGGGGATGAAACGCAGCTTCAAGCCGAAGTGCTCGGCAAACTGCAGCATGGGCACATGGGTCATGTTGCCGGTCGCGGTGATGCCCACGACGTACTTGTTGGGGTTCTTTTTCGCCATTTCGATAAATTCGTTGATGTTCTTCCACGGGGCGTTTTGGGCGGTCATCAGAACCACGGGCTGGCTGACGGACGTGCCTATGAAGTCGAACGCATCCGTCCCGTAGGGAAGCTTCATCACATGCGGCTGCAAACACATGGTCCCGGTGGGCACATAGCCGAGCGTGTAGCCGTCCGGTTTGGCGGCGGCCACCTGCGCCACCCCGAGCGTGCCGCCCGCGCCGGAAACGTTCTGCACGACGATGGGCTGTCCAAGCCTCTTTTCCATCATCCCCGCCAGCAGACGGGCCGGGATGTCCGTGCCGCCGCCCGCGCCGAACGGGACGACCAGCGTGATCGGGTGATCCGGATAGGCGGCCAGCGCCCCGGTGGCCCCGAGCATGAACACGCAAAGGAAGAGAAGGGTCTTTTTCATCATCTGGCGGATCATACGGCTCTCCTTTTCTGTTACAGATTGTGGACCGTCTGGGCGAAACCGTGCGGGCATCACCGCTTCGCGCGCAGCGCCCTGTAATTCTGGACTTGCGGGACGACGAGGAGCAGGAAGGCCATCCCGAGGAGCACCATCGCGATGGGGGACGCGGAAACGAAGGCCAGCCACGAATCGTCGCCCTTGAACAGCATCATCTGCCCTATGCTCATTTCAAACTGCTGCCCCAGCACAAGGCCGATGACCAGAGGCGGCAGGGGAAATTCCATGCGGCGCATGAAATAGGCCGCTATGCCCATGAACACGGTGACGAACACGTCAAACAGGTTGCCCCGCGAGCCGTATGATCCGAGGATGCACAGCACCGCGATGAAGCCCATCAGCAACTGCTCGGGAATCCTGAGCAGGAAGGAAAACATCCGGGTGGTGATGATGCAGCTCGGGTACATGAGCAGGTTGGACAGCATGAGCACGGCGAAGGTGGCGTATACCATCTCCGGATTCTCCGTCATCAGGCGCACGCCGGGGGTCACGCCGTGAATGGTCAGGGTCGCCAGCATGATGGCGGTAACGGGGTCGCCGGGGATGCCGAGGGCCAGCGAGGGGACAAGCGCCCCGCCCGTGACGGCGTTGTTGGACGATTCCGCGGCGATGATGCCGTCGGGCTCGCCCTTGCCGATATTCTCGCGCCGGGGCGAGGAACGGCGGGCCTCGCCGTAGCTCAGGAAGGCGGCGGTCGCGGCGCCCGTTCCGGGGAGGATGCCCACGAACGTGCCGATGAGGGAAGACTTCACCAGCCCGGACATCCGGCCCCTCCATTCGCCGAGGGATGGAAGCTGAACCCGGCAGGAGGTGCCGTTTTCCACGCGGGCCTCGCGCCGCATCCGTTCGACGCGATCCAGAACCTCGGAAAGCGCGAACACGCCGACAATGACCGCAACAAGATCGATGCCGCTGTTCAGGGCGAAAATATCGAACGTAAAACGCGATTCGGCGGAAAACGGGGACATGCCCACACAGGCGAGCAGCAGCCCGAGCACGCCCATGGCCAGCCCCTTGAACTGGTTGTTGGCCGATACGCTGGAAATGCAGGTCAGGCCCATCAGGATCAGGGCGCACGTTTCAAGCGGCCCGAACTGCAAGGCGAAAACGGCGATCTGCGGCGCGGCGAAAGTAAGGATCACGCACGAGAACACGCCTCCGAAAATTGATGCCGTCGTGCACAGCGCGGGCATCACACGCCCCGCCTGCTCCATTCTGGATATGCCCGTGGAAGAATGGGAGAACGTCATCAAGGTCAATCTGACCGGGGCCTTCTTTCTGGCCAAGGCCTGCATCCCTCCGATGCTGGAAGCCGGGCAGGGCGCCATGGTGCTCTTTTCTTCCCGGGCCGCCAAAACGGGCTTTGCCGCCCTCGGCAGCAACGGCGCGAAAACCAAAGCGCATTACTGCGCATCCAAGGCGGGGGTCATCTCGCTCGTCAAGTCGCTGGCAATGGAGCTTGCCCCCTACGGAATCCGGGTAAACGGCGTAGCCCCCGGCCCTGTGCAAGGAACCATGATCCCCAAGGAATCATGGCCGGTTATCGCTGAGAAAGTGCCCTTGAACCGTCTCGGGACGCCTGAGGAAATGGCCGAGGGCGCGTGGTTCCTGTGCTCGCCGCAAGCCGCGTTCATTACTGGGCACATCTTGGATATAAACGGCGGCACGCTCATGGACTAGCCGCCCGCCGCTCGGAAGGCGCACAGGCCACACCCAAAAACGGATTCAGGTCCGCTCCCGTTTCCTCCGAAGAGCCGACACCCCGCTTGTACGCAAAAAGAGCGGTCCCTTCGTCTTTCAATCTTGGGGCCGCTCTTCCCATATGCGGATCCATATACCCCTTTCTTCGCTCGAAAGATAAATAGAGAGTGAAAAGTCAATAAGCTAGAAAGATTCCTTCGCTGAGAAAGCCGAAATCCTCATCAAATCTATTGATCCGCGCCCGGAAAACTGAGACGATGCCTTTGCTTTTCAATGTAGGCACATCCTTTGAGCCGCCATCTCATAACTATGGCGTAAAATCGCATAGTGGAATACAGTTATGGAGTTGGAAGCGCGACACATATACTGTCCCGAGGCGAGGTTATTTCTATCCTCGCCTTGTTTAGTCTATACTGTATTTGATTTTCGTTAAATAAAGCCATCCCGTTGTATACGGCAATAAATTATTGGAACATCTATTTTACTTTTTGTATAAAAACAACATATTTCTTTTATCCGTTATCAAAAACACTTTTTGTTAATAAGGTAAAAAAAACAGACCATAAAAAAATATAATTCAAGTCAACGATTAACACAAAACATACTAGTTTTGTTAAAGCATACTTGCTCAGAGAATAAAAGCATTACTTATCGCCATATTGGAGTTGTTTCCATTCTTCCTCTTCAGCCTTCAGCTACCAGCTGGAACAAAGTTTTTATCTATCAAAAGAATAAATATCTTTTATCCTGACAGAATCGTATGAGAGAAAAAATATTTTTTAAAAATATATTACCTATATTCATGGTTTTTATAAATCTTGCACTATCTGTCTCGGTAGTCTTTCTCATGCGTTATGTCCAAAATTTGCTGAATTCGGACGTAAAAATCAATTTGGTGGAGATTGTGACCCAGAACAAGGACGCCATCACCAGCAGGTTGATGATGAACGTCAACTCGCTGGATATCACCGCAAACAAACTTTCCGATAGGTTGAAGGCCGAGGAATCTTCCGGCAAGCTCAAGACACAGGACCTCATCGAACAATACGCCAAAGAAAACAACACGGATGATCTGTTCACTGCGAACAGGGACGGCATGGCCTTGTTTGATGGCGGCCGGAAGCTGGATATCTCGGGGCGGCATTATTTCCGCCTCGCCATCGACGGCATCCCCAATATTTCAGACAAGCTTATTTCACGCATCAACGGGGATGAGGTTTTCGTCATCAGCGTGCCGCTCTCGTATAACGGGGAAATCGTGGGGACCATACAAAAGGTCATTACATTCGAGGAAATGTACAAGATATGTTCCCTCTCCATCTTTTCCTCGCAGGGCTATATGTATGTAATCAACCGTGAAGGATACGTTATCCTTCACTCGGCGCATCCCAAGTGTGAGCAGAAGTCCGACAATTACTTCCGCGATCTCTATGGGGCGGGCAACCCTAAAGCTTCAGAGCAGATGAAGCGGGATATCCGGAACAACCGCAACGGGTTCATCGAGACGACGATAGCCGGGAGGGAAATCTTCTCGGCATATACTCCCATAGAAAAAATCCACGACTGGTATTTGATTACAAGCGTACCGAACAATGCCGTTTCTCCCAACGGCAATACCGTCATCAGTATTTTCTATTTCATTCTGTTCGTCATCGTAGTTATCTTTACCTCAAGCCTTACGTATTTATTGTGGTACAAGAACAAGCAGCGCGCGCAATTGGAAAAAATTGCCTTTGTCGATACGGTTACTCTGGGTGACACATACAATAAATTTCTTGTCGATGCGCAAGGGATACTGACCCAGTGTCCCCATAAGAAATTCCATATTATCAAATTTGATATCGACAATTTCAAATACATAAACAATTTTTACGGATTTGAATTCGGCGATCGCATTTTACGCAAAATCAATGAAAGCATCAGCCAGCAGCTGAATGCCCACGAACTGATCGCAAGGATTTACAGCGACCATTTTGTGATCCTGCTTGAAAACGCCGCGGAAGGACGGCTGAACGCCCTGCTCTCTTCCATCGAGAATGAAGAGATAACCCTCTATTTTTCAGCGGGTATTTATTCCGTCACGGACAGCACCGAAAGCATCAACCTCATGGTGGATAAGGCAGGGACGGCCGCCCGTTCAATCAAGGGTGTGCTGAATAAAAAATTCGCCTATTACACAAACAAATTCGAACAGATAACGATCCATAACGAGCAGTTGAAACGCGCCGTGAAGCAAGCGCTGAAGAACGATGAATTCATCCCGTACTACCAGCCCAAGGTGGACATCAACAGCGGCATCCTCGTGGGCGGCGAAGCGCTGGTGCGCTGGAAGACCCGCGAGGGCAAATTCATCTTCCCCAACGAATTCATTCCCATGTGCGAACAGACGGGCCTTATCGTCGAACTCGACATGATCATGTACGAAAAGGTCCTCAATTTCCTGAAATCCTTCCTTGAGCAGGGCCTGGCGTGTGTTCCCATCTCGGTGAACTTCTCGCGCCTCCACCTGATGGACAGCGACTTCCTCAGCAAAATCGTCAAGAAACAATGTGAATACGGCGTGCCCGCTCATCTTATTGAAATAGAACTGACTGAAAGCGCCATATTCGACAATATCGACACCATCTATGCCTTTACACGGAAAATGCACGCCAACGGATTTGCAATCGCTATGGACGATTTCGGTTCCGGCTATTCCTCGCTTAATATGCTCAAGGACATCCCCATCGATGTCCTCAAAATCGACAAAGGCTTCCTGAGCGAAGCGGCGGACAACAGCAGGCGAAACATCATCTTCTCGTCGATTGCCGATATGGCGAGAAAACTGAATATCAAGGTTGTCGTCGAGGGCGTGGAGCACCTTGAGAACGTGCGCTTGATGAAGGAGTGCGGCTGCTCCATCGCACAGGGCTACTACTTCGCAAAGCCTATGGATGAGGAAAGCTTCCGTAACGTATTCAAAGAAGGTCGGATATGCTGAAGAAATGGCTGTCCTGCATATGTGCGGCGATTCTGCTTTTAGGCTTGGGCGGTTGCGAGGACAACAGCCGCAAGGTGAAAATCGGCGTTTCCATCGGTGCCGGAGGCGCGGCGCGCTGGCAGAAGGACATGGCGTTCATGCAGGAACGCGCCAAAGCGCTCGGGGCGGACATCGAACTGCGGCTCAATCTGCCGGACAGCTCCAAGACGCAGGCCGAAGACTGCCTTGAAATGCTCTCCGACGGCATCGACGTTTTGATCATCACGCCGAACAACACCCGCAAGGTCGACGATGTCCTGATGTACGCCAAACAGAAGAACACCAAAGTGGTTTCCTACGCGCGGGCCGTTATGGGGGGCAACGTCGACCTTTTCGTCGGGTACGACTGCTATAAGATCGGGCAGAACATGGGGCAGCACCTGACTGAAAAAGTCTACCACGGGGACATCATTGTCCTCAAAGGCGACGTGAACGACTTCAACACGCCGTTTTTGTATTATGGAGCCATGAAATACATCAAGCCTCTGATCGAAAACGGCAAACTCAATATGGTTCTGGATGCGTACGTGCCCAAATGGTCCCCTGCTGAAGCCAAGAAGCTGGTCAAGGAAGCCGTCGCCGCAAACGGCAACCGTATCGATGCGATCTTCGCCTCCAATGATCGCCTCGCCGGGGCCGCCGCCGAAGCGCTCGAGGAGCTCCACGTCACCAACCATGCCGTCATCACCGGCATGGACGCTGAACTCGCCGCCATCAAAAGAATCCTCGCGGGCACGCAGGACGCGACCATCTACATGGACCTGAGGGAACTGGCGTATGCCGCCGTGGACGAGGCATACAACCTTGCCACGAAGAAAAAGGTCAACGTCAATTCTGAACTGGGCAACGACGGTAGCAATAAAATCAACGCGTTCCTGATCAACGGTAAAGTCGTGACCAGAGAAAACATCAATAAGGTGCTGATCGAACCCGGCCATTTTACGAAGGAAGACATTTACTCGGAGTAAAAAACGCCTCCCGGTGCGGTGCGCCTATCCAGAACCGTCCTTTCTCTTTTGCACGAGAGCGGAAACTCTTGTAGGCCTATTCCTCCGTGCGCCTATGATTGGGGCGGGCCCAGGAGCGAACCCGCCCCTTTCAAACATGTTTCCCTCCGCGTATTCACCGATACGTTTCCGTCAGGAAGCGGGGATGCCGCCAGTGAACGGCCTTCCTCCCCTGACAGCGTGCCGACACGGTTTTCATGCCCTGCTTCCAAGGGCATTTGGGAGGATTGTGAGTATCCCCTGATGATAAACCATACGGGAATATCCACCCCCAATGGTGCATCGCCTCCTCATCGCTCAAGACGATTTCCCGCCTCAACATGTCCCACGCGCTTGACCAAGAGGCCGTGGGCGAGCGACAACGGAAACCGCCGAAGCGCCGCATAAGTTAACCTGCGGCAGCGCACAGCCGTAAGAAGGAACCCGCTTTCCCGTATACGCCCTCATATGGCGAGGCTTGCGGCTTTTCCGGTGGACATTGCAAGGAGTTTTTGATGCAGCTTTCCGCGTTCCCTTTCTCGACCATTCTCTTTGACCTTGACGGCACGCTTGTGGATAGCGCGCCGGACGTTCTCGAAGCCATTGCCGCCGTCCTGCGTGACGCGGGCGATCCGGTCCCTCGGATGGAGCTCTCCATCATCGGCCCTCCGCTGGAAGGTATTTTCCGTGAAGTCTGCCCGGACGCCAACGAAACGAAAATCGCCCGGCATGTGGCCGCATTCCGTGACCTCTATTTTGGCGGCACCTTCCCCAAAAGCACTCCTTACCCCGGCATCTTCGCGTTGCTTGAGCGTTTGCGGGCCAAAGGCTGCCGCCTGTTCGTCGCCACGCATAAACCGGAGGCCGCCGCGCAAAGGATGCTTACGCTCAAGGGGTTCATGCCCTTCCTCGAAGGCGTCGGCTGCACGGATTCCCTGCCGGACCGGCAACTCTGCAAAAAGGATATCATCCGTCTCCTTATGGAGCGCCATGCCCTCGATCCCGCTTCAATGGTCATGGTGGGAGACACGGCCCTCGATATCAGAGGCGGCAACGAACAGGGCATAGCCACCATCGCGGCCCTGTACGGCTATGGCGACAAGGCAAAGCTCCTCGCTGAGCGCCCGCGCTATCTGACCGACGATCCAGAATGGCGCACGCTCCGCAAGGCGGAGTAGCCCATACAAAATAAAGAAGCCGTCCTTTTTCCGTTCAGAGAAAGGACGGCTTTTCGTTGTTACGATGTATGACCCTGCCCTGTTCCAGCGGGCGTCGGTTTTGGAGGAGGAGAGGGATTTTCCGTGCAAGGATATGATACCCGGAGCCACTACCGGCCCTTCGGCATCCTCTGCTACCGATGCAACACCCCCGCATGGAACGCTACATGTAGGGGAAGCTCGTCAAGCCAATACGTCCAATCGTGGAGGCCGGGCGCCTCGCGGTACTGATAGGAGAACCCGCCCCTGCGGAGCGTATCCCGAAAGGCGCGGTTCTCAGGCACGACATACGCGTCCTGCAGCCCTGTGGTGATGAGCATGGCGGGCATCCCGGCGGCCTTCGACCGTTTCAGCAGATCTTCGGCGGAATACGACTGCCACAACGCCTTGTTGGCGTTCATAGGGCCGAGCACGTCGCGGATCTTCCATTGATCGGGATGCCGGGTAATGTCCATAACGCCGCTCATGGAGCTGACCGAGGCAAAGGAGCCGGGATGCCGCAGCGCAAGGACAAAGGAACCGTGCCCCCCCATCGACATGCCCATGACGCCGCGCTTCGGCAGCACAGGGAAAGCCCGCTCCACATACGGCATCAACTCGCGCGCGAAAAAGCTCTCAATGCGGCTTTTCTTCAAATAGGGGCTGTCCGCATACCAGCCGGTGCGACCGCATGACGGCGCGATGAACACCAGCCGCTCGCGGGTCGCCAGCTTCGACAGCAGCGCTCCGGCCCGCGTGTTCCAGACGCCCGCATCCTCGAATGCACCATGCAGCAGATACACGACGGGGAAACGCTCGCCCGGCTTGCGGTCGGCGGGAAGGAACGCGTAGCAAGGAATCTTCCCTCCACGGAACATGGAGTTCACAGTGAACGGAATGCCGCCCTGCTCCGCGGAGGCCTCAGCGACGGCGGGCAAAGGGGACTCCGCCGGTAGGGGAGAAGAAGATGCGGAGGAAGGCAGAGCCTGAGGCGCGGGACGTTCCGCCGCCTTGTTCCTGCCAAGAAGAAGTTCCTTTTCGACAACAGGTTCCACTGCGGCGGACAGCATGACTCCACCGTCCTCGGTCACATGCACCATATCCTTATACCGCAGCCGGATGTGGCGTCCCTTGTCGTCGACCTTGAATGTCGTGTAGTTGCCCTGAGCGTCGGCCAGCACCTTGACCGTATCCACGAAGGCGGCATGATACGTCTCGCAGGCTTCCTTTTGCAGCTCGCTCAAGCGGCGGACGCGGGTCGAATACGGTTCCTTGCCCATGACGGGCAGACCGACCCATACGGCCTTGGCACCCTTGGCCGTGGCCACGGCAAGCAGGCGTTCGGCGCGGCTCCGGTAAATCGTCTTCCACGATTCACTGTCGGCGTGATGGCGCTTGCGGTTCTCGTCGATGATGTCCTGCGGGTCATTGGCCCCCATGCAGATCACGACCATATCCGGGTTGTACTTCCCCACCAGCTTCTCAAGCTGCGCGGGCCAATCGAAATAGTCCTGACGGCTGAGACCGGTCGAATATTTGCCTTCGCGCACCACTTCCAGATCCGGGCGCTTGCGCAGAGTACGCTGGAGCACGGGCCCGAACCCTTCCATCATCATGGAGTCGCCCACGAGCAGCACCAGCGGCTTGCGTTCCGTTTCCGCCCGAACCGGAGGCGGCGGAATCCCTGTTTCCGGCTGCGCCCCGGGAGTCCGCACAGCCTGTTCAGGTACGGCGGCGGGAGGGACGGAAGCGGGAACCTCTTCGACCGGGGGCTCCGGCTGTGCGGGAGAAGCCGCCTCACGGGAAAAATCCGCCAGCGCATCGGCTACGGGCCGCTGTGGGGCCGTGCTTGGAGCAGCGGCTACGGACGGCCCTTCGACGGTCCCAAGAGTTTTATCCGTGTTGAACGCGGTCACCAATCGGGTTTCCGCCTCCGAAAAGGCGGCGAGGCCCGTCGCTTCGGCTACGCCCTTCACCGTCTGCCCTACCACGGCGGCGGGCGGAAAATCGATGCCGGCCCGGTCCAGAAAGCTGGAGAAACGCGTCGCGTCCAGAAAAAGCATCAAGACGAAGGCCAGCGCGTATACGGCGCAGGCACGACCGGACGTGAGCGTTCCCCGCTCGGATCGGAAAGGGTTCTTCATGCACGGCCCCTCATGAAATCAAAATTGGAAATAAATGAAAGGCATGACGCCATCCGGACCCATCTTCAGGATAAAACCGCCCACGAGCGCAAGGACCACGGCCTGCACGGCCCACGGCAGGCGCTCCTGCGCATCCACGAACGCCGCGAACAGCCTCGCCCCGAAAAGCTGCAGCGCCAGACCTATGAGCACCGCGGGGATCACCAGCAACGGGAAACCTTCGCCGGGCTGCCCGAAGACAAAGACGCGGCGCAGGATTTCAAGGCTCCGCTCCATGTCTTCCGCCCGGAAAAATACCCACAGGAAGGACACGAAGTGGAACGTCAGCAGCCATGCCGCGCCCACGCCGCACCAGTGCAAAGCCGGGCTGGGCGTGAACCCATCCGGCCAGAAACGCTTTTTCAGTTCATGGAAGGCATGGACGACGGCCAGCCCCACCCCATGCATGACTCCCCAGACCAGAAAACGGATATTCGAGCCGTGCCACAGCCCGCCGAGCGCCATCGTGATGATCAGGTTCAGGTAGCGGTTCCCCCGGCGGCTCCCGCCAAGCGGGATATACAGGTAGTCGCGGAGCCATAGGGACAGGGTGATATGCCAGCGCCGCCAGAAATCCTGTATGTTCAACGCAAGGTACGGTGAACGGAAGTTCTCCGGCAGGCGGAACCCCATGAGCCGCCCCACGCCGATCGCCATGTCCGAATATCCTGAAAAATCACAGAAGATCTGTATGGAGTAGGCATACACGGCGGCGAGGATCGTCCACGAGGAGTAAAATTCCGGCGATTCGAACACGTCGCGCACGATATGCTCGGACAGGTAGCTGGCGATCACGACCTTCTTGAACAGCCCGCTGAGGATAAGCGCGAACCCTTCCTGCAAGTCGCGGGAATCCCATGTCCGGTGCCCGAGCTGCGGCAGGAACTGCCGGGCGCGCATGATCGGCCCCGCCATGATCGTGGGGAAGAAGGACACGAACAGCAGCACGTCCAGAAACGCGCGCGGCGGCTCGTCCGGGCAGCGGTAATGATCGATGGCGTAGGACAACCCCTGGAACGTGTAAAAAGACAGCCCCACGGGGAACAGGATCTCCATCGAGGGCAACGCATGGCGCAGGATGCCGGTGTCGAGCCCGGCGGCGCTTGCCAGCGATTCCAAGCCCAGAATGAGGAATTCATAATACTTGAAGAACGCCAGCAGGGCCACATGCAGGGCCACGTCCAGCGCGATGACGCCTTTCCGTTTGCGCGGCTGCCCCGAAAAACGGGACATCAGGTGGACGGCCCCCCAGTTGAGCACCGCCACGGCCAGCAGCAATGGGACAAAGGCCATGCCCGCGAGCGCATAAAAAAAGAGATTGCAGACGAGCAGAAACGCCCTGTATTCCCCGTCCCTCTCACGCAGCAGCCAGCCCGCGACAAGGACGAACAGGAAAAAGGTTGCGAACTCCAGCGTAACGAAATTCATCTGTGCCTATCCGGGCAAAAGGTCATGCGCAAGGGCGCGCGATCTCCGCACGATAGCGAAAACGCACGCCCCTTGCAAGCAAACCGCCTCGGCGTTCTCACCTATCCGGTGAGAAACGCTGGCGTTTTCAAAATCCTATCGAGGAAGCAGCAGAAACACCGCTCCCCGGTTGTCCAGATAACTGGCCGTGTGCGTCGCCGTTTCGCCGTTGCCGCAGAACAGATCCACGCGGTTGCGCTTGATCGCCCCGCCCGTGTCCTGCGGCAACGTCAGCGCGTTGAACGGGACACTGTGTTCGCCCCCCTCGTCGGGCAGCGTGACGTTCATCAGCGTCAGCAGGCCGTTGGGCAAGACGCTCTGGTCGGTGGCCACGCTCACCCACGGCGTGATCCTGCGGCCCATGCTGCCTTTGGAACCCGAAGTCCCCGGCTTGCCGAGTTTGAAGAACACATAGCTCGGGTTCGTGTCCAGCAGGTCCGTCACCTGATCGGGGTGCGCGGCCAACCATTCCCGGATGGAGAACATGCTCACCTCTTCCCGTTTCAACAGCCCCCGATCGACCATGACCCGGCCAAGCGCCACATACTTGTGCCCGTTCTGCCCGTCGTACAGCACAGAGCGCACCGACCCGTCCTCAAAACGCAGCCGTCCAGACCCCTGAATCTGGAGCATGAAGATGTCCACCGGATCTTCCACCCACGCCAGTTCCAGCCCGCGCCCCTTCAACGCGCCTTTGCAGTCGATGGCGTGACGGGTGTGATAAGGGCGCTTTTTGCGCAGATCCGGAGGGGATTTGTAGATAGGGTATTGGAAACGCCCCTTGCGGACGTGGGACGCCGGGATCTCCGGCTCGTAATAGCCGGTGAAGCCGAAGTCCGGGCCGATGCGAACCCAACGGAAGTCGGAAGCCAGCACTTCCGGGGCCTTATCAAGGAAAGGAAGCAGACGCAGCAAGCGTTCGAGCCCTTTTTCCATCTCGCCGTAGGTCACTTGAAGCGCAGGGTAGTTCACGGCCACACGGGACGAAGGTTTCGCCCGCACGTAGGCAAGGCTCTGCTCCACCGCGAAACGCATATCCTTCCATGAGCGCATACCTTGCCGGGCCGGAGCCAGCCCCCGCGAAAGGCGCTGCGCCTCAGCCTCCGAAACCGGGAATACGCCGGGGGTTTCCAGCGGCGTGACGCGCACGGCCTCCGGCACATCAGGCTGGACGACATCAGGCCGGGTTGACTTCCCGCCGCAGGCGGACAACAACAAACACAGCAGACAAGCCCCAAACAAGGAAAAACGGCGCGACACGGCGGACTATCCTCACGCAACAGGTTGAAAAACAACAAAGCCTTTGCTGTGTACAGCATCCTCTCACCCGATGCAACGCCTTGCCTCGCCGGGTCCGGAAAAAAAAGTTTTCTTTTTTTGCAAAAAAAGCTTGACGGAAAGCGCTGTCCGTTATAAACACTCCCTCGTTCTGCGGGAGTAACTCAGTGGTAGAGTGCAACCTTGCCAAGGTTGAAGTCGCGGGTTCAAATCCCGTCTCCCGCTCCATATATTTTCGCCCTTGCTCGCCTTAAGGCTGGAGCGAGGGTTTTTCTTTGGCTCCGCTTCCTCAAGGGAAGCGTTATGAAATAGATGCACAACATTCCCGTGTACGGCCTGCAACAATCCTGTTGCAGCGCCATTTCATAGACGAACATTTTATTACGTTCATGAAGAAGGCTCGGAAAGGCGACTTTCCGGGCCTTTTTCATATGGTGCGCAAAGAATCGGGGAAGGGGGCCGGTAATCGTTAGCGGCTGAAAAATGGGGAAAAGCGTTTATTCACCGCAAGATGGCAAATAAAAAGGGCCTCCCCGGAGGAAGGCCCTTGGAAACGTCACCGTCCGGCAGCCCGCTAGACGAGACGGCCGATGTTGTCGATGCGTTCGCCGGGCAGGAGCAGGACGGGCGGCACATCGATCAGCGTATACGCACCGGAACGCCCGGACTGGGCAAGGCGCACGGCGGCGCGGGCGCTGGACACGAGGACCTGAGCGGTCAAAGCCGGGTTGTCGATGCGCATGTCGAACGTGAAATGCTGGTTGGCGGTGAGCCCGGAAGCGCCGACGCGCTCCATCAGCACCCCGTGGGAGGCGTCCGCCACGCGGGGCAGCTCGTCCTTGGTCACCTGCCGCACATCCAGCGGATCATGGCTGAAATAGGGGTCGGCCTGAATCGCGGCCTTCACGGCCTCAAACGTCGCGCCTTCCTCAAGCACCACATAGACGAGGCGGGAATGGCGCCCGCCGCCCAGAGGAATGGTGATCGAGGTGGCGTCGGCCACGCCGGCAATGGCGCGGGCGGCTACGGAGTGGCCCATGGAACGGCCGCGCCCGAAGTTGGTGAAGGTAACGCCCACAGGGGCCATCGCCTCAAACAGGGCGCGCATCACGGAGTCCGTGCCGGGGTCCCATCCGGCGGCGGTGATGGCCACGGCCTTGCCCTTCACGGCCTGCGCTTCAAGCAGGCCGATGGTTTCGACAATCCGGTCGTGGATGTCGAAGCTGTCCACGGTGTTATAGCCCTTGCCGAGCAGATCGCCCGCGACTTCGGGGATCTTGCGGGAAGGGGCGCACAGCAGCACGACATCCGGCTTGCCGGACACGGCTTCCAGATCCGCAAGGCTGGCGTATTCCGGAACGCCGCGCAGATCGTGCGCATCCTTTCCAAGGGATTCTTTCCGGCGAATGACGCCCACGCAGGTGAAATCGGGCTGGATTTCCAGCGCTTCGATGGCGTAACGTCCGATATTGCCCAAACCCATAACGGCAGCTTTTATTGGCATTTTGGCCTCCAGATAATGTATATCTTCAAGTAAAACACGAAATTCCCGTCTTGTAAAACGACCTAGATCAGGCGTTTTTCTTCAATTTGAAGCGGATTCTGAGGCGTCCGGCCTCTTCATCGCCCTGCGGCGGGGTAAAATCGTGCGAAACCAGCCGAAACGCGCCGACCTCGGATGTATTTTCAACATGCTCCCCGATGCAGGGGCAAATATCATAATCGCCCACGGTCACGATGCGGACCATCAGCTCCTCTTCGCCTTCAAGATGCGCCGGGAGCCGACCGAGATCGACCAGCTTGCCCGCCTCTTCGCGGGGGAGCATCTCCGTCCGCACCGGCATATGCTGTGCCAATACCTCGTTGATCCTCCGCTCCAGTTCGGAGGCCTCGGCGTCTTCCAGCGGACGCGGAAAATGATAGTCACATTTGGACTTGTCCGCATTCAAATGCGAACTGAACGAACGCCCGCACCCGAACATGCGCACCATCGTCTGGTTCAACACATGTTCCGCCGTATGCATGAACGGATCATATTCCTTGCTCACAGGAACTCCTTCTCTTCTAAAGTGCTTGAAACCGCCCCACCCTACCCGATCCCTTCCCCGGAAACAATCCGCACGCATATCCCCCGTCGCTTGAAATCCGGCGGTGTTCCCCGTATGCTGGACAGCCCAACATCAGGACGATCATGAGAAAAACCGACCTTTTTCCCGAAAACGACTCGCCCGGCTGCGAACTGCGCGAGCCCGAACGCCCCATTGACGCGCCCTACGCCGTGGATATCCCCGCCGTGCCCACCGCGCTCGGCGCTCTGGACGCCGCCTCACGCGCCGAATTCTGGGCGGCGCTGGCCCTTTCGCATACCGACGGGCTCGGAGCCAGAAGCCGCAAACGCCTTCTGGATGCGTTCGGCTCGGCATTCGAGGCCGTGCGGCGCGCCAACGACTGGCGCGAAGCGGGCTTGCGGGAAGACCCGATCCGCGAATTCCGCTCGGAAAAATGGCGCGAGCCCGCCCGGAAAGAATGGGACGCAACACGGAAACTCACTGGAACCGTCCTGCTCTGGACCGACAGCCGCTACCCCGCGCTGCTCAAGGAATTGCCGGATGCGCCGATACGCCTCTACTGCCAAGGAGACATGAGCCTGCTCGGAAATCCCTGCGTGAGCATCGTCGGCACCCGGACATGCAGCAGGGAAGGCATCCGCGCGGCGCAAGCCATAGCCAGCGGCCTCGCGGCCTCGGGCATCACCGTGGTTTCCGGCCTCGCCATCGGCATCGACAAGCAGGCACATCTCGCCGCCCTCGATCTGCCGGGCGGGACCATCGCCGTGCTCGGCGCGGGCTCCGATGTCTGCTACCCCAAAGAAAATGACGGACTGCGCCGGTCGATCATCCAACGGGGCCTGCTCATTTCGGAATACGCGCCCGGAACGCTTCCGGACCCCCGGCATTTCCCCATCCGCAACCGGATCATCAGCGGCCTTTCGCTCGGCGTCGTAGTCGTGGAAGCCGCCCTCCGCAGCGGCAGCCTCATCACCGCCCGGCTCGCGCTTGAGCAGAACCGCGCCGTCTACGCCGTGCCCGGCGGCATCGGCTCGAAATATGCCGAAGGTTGCCAGAAGCTCATCCGTGATGGCGCGCAGCCGATCTTTTCCTTCTCCGGCATCCTTTCGGATCTTTCCGCCCAACTCAAAACGCTCCTCCCTCAGCCGGATTCCGCGCCACGGCCTTACAGCCTCGACGTGCCTCAGGAGCCTTTCCAGTCCGCTCCCGCCGCCCCCCCGCCTCTCAGGCAACCGGACCGAAGCACGCTTGAAGGCCGCATCCTGACGCTCCTCGCCCAAAGCCCCCGCGCCATCGACGACGTTTGCCAATCGCTTGGATGTGATCCCGGCGAAGCCGGTTCCACGCTCATCATCCTCGAAGTACGGGGCCTGATCCGCCAGCGCCCCGATCTCCGCTACGCGTTGACCTGATCGCCGGTCCGCCGTTTACCTTATAAGGAATCTTCGATGCCCACCCCCGCCCCCGCAATGCCCCCGCTTTCGCAGGATGTGGAACAGTTCCTGACGTGGATGACCGATCAAAAAGGATTTTCTCCGGCCACGATCTCGGCGTACCGCACGGATCTCCTCCAGTTCGAGGAGTGGCTCCACCGTGAGCAGCACTCGCTCGCCCGGCCCGGAGAGCTGGAAAAATACCACTTTCAGGACTATTCCGCGCATCTTTTTCATGAAGGCCAAGCCCGCAGTTCCATCGGCCGCAAGCTTTCGGCCCTGCGCTCGCTGTTCCGGTATCTCATGAAGATGAAGAAAATCGACAAGAACCCGGCAAAGCTCGTGCGTAACCCCAAGCGGGAACTCCGCCACCCCACGGCGCTGAACGTGGATCAGATGTTCACCCTGCTGGACGAGGCCAGCGTGGAGTCCGGCGGCGCGGCGGGCCTTGATGGTTCCCGGCAGGCCGAGCAGGCGGTTACGGACCGCGAGCACGCCGGGCACACCCGCGATCTGGCGCTGGCGGAACTGCTCTACGGTTCCGGGCTGCGTATTTCCGAAGCTCTCGATCTGGATGTGGACGATGTGGACCCGGCAAGCGGTTTCATCCGGGTCATAGGCAAGGGTTCCAAGGAACGCATCGCGCCGTTGAGCGACACGTCCGTCAGGGCGCTGTTCCTCTGGCTCAGGGTGCGCGCTCTCATCGCCCCGCCCGCCGAAAAAGCCCTTTTCGTGGGCAACAGAGGCAAGCGGCTCAACCGGAGGCAGGCGGCGCGGATTCTCGACGAGATCCGCAAAAGCGCCGGATTGCCGCAACATCTGTCGCCGCACACCCTGCGTCACACCTTCGCCACGCACATGCTGGAGAACGGCGCGGATATGCGCTCCGTGCAGGAACTGCTCGGCCATGCCAGCCTTTCCACCACCCAGCGCTACACGCACATCACCCTTGATCATCTTATGCGCGTCTACGACAAGGCGCATCCCCGCTCAAGCGTTCGGGGGAAAGGCGGGGAGGAAGGGGAGGATGTCTGATGCGGGGGAGGGGAGCCTTCTGCAGAAGGGTCCCCTCCCCCGCATCTCTCCCTCCCAAGACTTTCGACCTTATCGAATCCCTGTTGCCAGTTTTCCAGGATTATTTATCAATACAAACATATTGTTATCTATAAATAAAAAATGACATGCTCCGTCCGGAAACGAACGGAGCATGTCATTGGCTCATAGGAACAAAACGCGCAGGGGACGGACATAAGGCCATCAGCCGCCTTGCCGCCCGGCCCACCATCTACCGTTACAAAAGTCTTTGGGGTTGGAGGGATGGGTTTTGGGGAAGGGAGGGAAGAGTCTTTCTCCAGAAAGGTCCTTCCTTCCCCAATTCTTACTCCTCTTCACTCACGCTTTCCCCCGTCCCCGCGAAACGGCGCAGCTCGGACCAGAGGGCATCGACGCCGCGCATGTCCTTGGAGGAAACGGGAAGGGGCATGATGCCGTTGAGCAAACGGCTCCACTCCTGCTGGCGCTTGCTGCGTTCGACCTGCGTGCACTTGTCGGCCTTGGTCAGGACGGGCAAAAGCGGAATACCGTGCCCACGCGCGAAGTCCGCGAGATCACGGTCCAATGCCTGCGGCGGAATCCGGCAGTCGAGCAGCAGGGCTAAGGCCTTGAGCGTCGGGGTGTTCGTGAGGTAGTATTCAATGAGCTTGGCCCAACTCTTGCGCTCTTCCTGCGAACACTTCGCATAGCCGTAGCCCGGAAGATCGACCAGAGAAAAGCCGTCGGGGGCGACCCTGTAGAAATTGATGGAACGCGTCTTGCCCGGCGTCGCGCTGATCTTGGCAAGCTGCTTGCGGCGGGCGAGGGCGTTGACGAGGGACGACTTCCCCACATTGGAACGCCCGGCAAGCGCGATCTGCGCTTCCTGACGCTGCTCGAGCACGGAAAGCTGTTCCTGAAGCTGCGGCTTGTTGAACGTCGTCGCCTCAAGGGTCAGTGTGGGGGGAGTCTCTTTCATCATACGGGAACCTCCGGTGTATGTTGACAAGCGCGGCCTGATGTTCGACAATATCGAGTTGCAGTGGCAAGGCTATCCTGCCGCAGCGTGAAAAGCAATCGCGGCAGCCGTCCGATTGCTCCGGATAAGGAACAAGCGGGGGGCGCGGAGCACTCCCTTGGTACGTTTTGATATTCAGCACTGTTTTTGGAGGCAGCATGTATTCTACCACGGATTTCCGCAAGGGGCTTAAAATCGAAATCGACGGGACTCCCTTCGAAATCATCGAATTCCAACACTTCAAGCCCGGCAAAGGCGGAGCTATGGTACGTACCAAGCTGCGTAACATCCTCAACGGCCGAGTGCTGGACAACACCTTCCGTTCCGGCGAAAAGGTCGAACGCCCGAATCTCGAATCCCGCGACATGCAGTTCCTGTATCACGAGGGCGAACAGCTCGTGTTCATGGACATGACCACCTATGATCAGATGCACATGGACGCCGAAGCCACCGACGGCAAGGCCAACTACCTCAAGGACGGCCAGGAATGCCGCGTGCTGCTCTACAACGAAAAGCCGCTGGACATCGAAATCCCGGCGTCCCTCGTCCTTGAAGTCACCGAAACCGAACCCGGCGCCAAGGGCGACACGGTGAGCAACGTGACCAAGCCCGCCACCCTCGAAACCGGCGTCGTCATTCAGGTTCCGATTTTCGTGAACATCGGGGACCGCGTCAAGGTCGATACCCGCACCAACGGCTATCTCGGCCGCGAATAATGCCTTTTCCGGCCCGGGACCCGTTTCCGGGCCGGATGATCCCCCGCTTCAACTCATCGCCTTATATCTCTATCATGCAGACAAAACGGAGAGCGCCGGAGGAGGTTGCCATTACGGACGGACGCAAGATCGCCCGGGAACTGTTTGGGCTTTTTCTTATTTTCTGGGGACTGCTGGTGCTCTTGAGCCTGGTGTCCTTTGATCAGAACGACCCCAGCATCAACCATGCCGTGAGCAACCCTGCAATCGTCAAAAATTACGCCGGGCTCTTCGGCGCGTACCTCAGCGGGCTTCTGGTCGATATTTTCGGGTTCGCCGCGCTTGTCTGGCCCCTCGTCTTCCTCGCTTGGGGAGCGGGCTGCGTCTCCACATGGTTCACCATGCCGTGGTGGCGCTGGTTCGGCTTCACCCTTCTGGCGGCTTGCCTCATTTCCCTCGGTGCGGCCTGGAACCTCGGCATCGGAGACGTCCGGGGCGGAGGTATGCTCGGCATGAGCCTCTATACCAAGTTCACCACCCTGTTCAGTCCGGTGGGGTCTTCCCTGATCTGGCTGTTCTTGTTGTTCATCTCCCTTGAGATGGCCTTCGGCATCGCGTGGATCGCGCTTATCCGCAAGGGGTGGGCCCTGCTGAGAGAACAGCTGAGCGGGACGCCCTTCTCTCTCGACGACCTGCCGGAGCGCCTTTCCAAGGTATCCATGCCCAAGGTCGCCCTGCCCAAAATCGGGTTGCCCCACAAGGACAAAAAAGCGGAAGGGGAAACGGCCGCCGACGTCATCGCGCTGTTCGACATCCATGATGAAGAGGAAAGGCCCGCGCCCAAGCGCGAGGAGCCGCTCAGCATGGATCCGCCCTTCTCCCTGACGCCTGAGGAAACGCCCGCCGCGCCGAAAAAGGACGCAGGGGATCCGCTCAAGCTCTGGGAACCGCCGTCCGAGCACGACACCTTTGATTTTCAGCCGGAAGAACCGCGTGCGGGAACGGGAACATTCGCGCCGCAGGTGAACATCCACTTGGCTTCGCCGACGGATGCCGCCGCCAAGGCCGTGAACCTTCTTGCCGGGGAAAACCCGCTGCTGGCCCTCACCATTCCCGAAACGCAGCCCGCCCCCGCGCGGCCTCAGGCGGAACCGCAAGTTCAACCCGTGCAGCCGTATGCGGCGGAGCAGCAAGCTCCGGTTCAGCCTGCACAACCCCACGCGGAAGAGCCGCAACAGACGATTTCTTACGCCCCGGAGCAGCCTCGGGACACCTTTACGTTCGCGCCGCAGCAAGATGCCGCACAGCCCGTTGCCCAGTGGCAGCAAGCGCCGCAGCCGGTACAGGCTGTCGCACAGCCGGCAACTCCAGCCGCGCCCGCTCAGCCCTCCGTACAGGCGGCTCCGGCAACGTCTCAGGCTCCGGCCCAAACCGCGCAGCCCCGCATCGACGCACCCGTGGGAACGGCTCCCGCCGCAGCGAAACCGATCCTGCGCAAACGCTCCTATCCCATGCCTTCGCTGGACCTGCTCCAGCAGCCGCAGCAGAGCGATTCCCTGCCCTCGCGGGAAGTGCTGGAGGAACAGAGCGCCGGCCTGATGAACTGCCTCGCCGAATTCAATATTCAGGGCGAACTGGTCCGGGTGACGCCCGGCCCGGTGATCACGCTGTTTGAAATCCGCCCCGCCCCGGGCGTCCGCGTGGGCCGGTTCACCAACCTGACCGACGACCTTGCCCGCAGCCTCAAGGCCGAAGCCATCCGTATCCAGGCCCCTGTGCCGGGATGCGACACCGTGGGCGTGGAAATCCCCAACCTGAACCGCTCCACCGTCAACTTCCGCGAGCTGATCCAGTCGGAAGCCTTCCAGAGTGCCCCGTCCTTGCTGACGATGGCCCTCGGCAAGGACATCGAAGGGCGCCCCGCCGTCCGGGATCTCGCCACCATGCCCCATGTGCTCGTCGCCGGTACGACGGGCTCGGGCAAAAGCGTGTGCCTCAACTCCGTGCTGGTGAGCTTCCTCTACAAGGCATCGCCGGATGAAGTGAAGCTTATGATGATCGACCCCAAACGCGTGGAAATGGCGATGTATGCGGATCTGCCGCATCTCGTGCATCCCGTGGTGACGGAAACCTCCCTCGCCAAGACGGCGCTTGAATGGGCCGTGGCCGAGATGGACGGCCGTTACGACTGCCTCGCCAAGTTCGGGGTCAAGAACATCAAGGACTACAATAAGAAACTGGCTTCGTTCGGCGACGAAAGGCCGCAGGAATACGCGGACCTCAAGCCCATGCCCTACCTTGTCATCGTCATTGACGAACTGGCGGATCTCATGCTCACGGCGGGCAAGGACGTGGAAGGCTGCCTCGTGCGCCTCGCCCAGCTCGCCCGTGCCGCGGGCATCCACCTCATCGTGGCGACGCAGCGCCCGAGCGTGGATGTGGTGACGGGGCTCATCAAGGCGAACTTCCCCTGCCGCGTCTCGTTTCAGGTCGCCAACAAGTACGACTCGCGCACCATCCTCGATACGGCCGGAGCCGAACAGCTCCTCGGCAAGGGCGACATGCTGTTCAAGCCCACGGGCGGCAAACTCCAGCGTCTGCACGGTCCCTTCGTCACCGACGACGAGGTGCAGGCCGTGGCCGATCACTGGAGACGCCAGTGCGCGCCGCAATACGAGGTGGATTTCACCGAATGGGGCACGTCCCTCGCGGAAAACGCCAAGGCGTCCTCCGCTCCGGCTTCCGGGCCGGGCAGTTCGGATGAGGAATCCCTGTATGCCGAGGCCGTGGCCTTTGTGCAGGAACAGGGCCGCATGTCCATTTCCCTGCTCCAGCGGCGTTTCCGCATCGGCTTCAACAAAGCCGCGCGCTTCGTCGAACGTATGGAGGAGGAAGGCATCCTGCCGCCCGCTTCCCGCGCCAACAAAGCCAGAACCGTGCGGATGGATTGATTTTTGAACCGGGAAGGAGTGCGCGTTCTACACGCCCTTTCCCGGGCCTGCCCTCCTGCTCGCGCCCATCGGCGGCTGGAGAACGTGCGGCGAATGGCCCTTTTTGAGAAGGGAACGCACAAAGGGCACCCTTCACGGGCCCGAGCAGGTTTCCCAGAGTACGGCGGCCATAGTCCGCCGATCGTTGCGGCAAGACAGTTGATGCGTTCCGTATCAGACACTCTTTTTCAGGAGATCATCATGCGTTTCCCGACCCTTTTTGCCTGCGCCGCGGCCCTGCTGCTGATCAGCGCGGGCGCTTCGCACGCGGCGGCTCCCGCCATTACGGGAGAGATGCAGAAAAAATATGAGTCGATGCAGTCCTTTACCGCTGAATTCACCCAACGTCTCGTCCATCAGGAAAGCGGCTCCGAGGAAACCCGCCAGGGCACCCTCGCCTTCCAGAAGCCGCTCCGGGTCCGCTGGGAGACCAAAGCCCCCCATGCGGAACTTTTAGTCATCACGGACAAGGACGTATGGGACTACCTGCCCGACGAGGAGCTGGCCTACCAGTATTCGCCGGAAGTGGTCCACGACTCACGCTCCATCATTCAGGTCATCACCGGCCAGAGCCGCCTCGACAAGGATTTCACCGTCGAGGCCGAGCCGGACGACAACGGACTGGCCGTGCTCCGGCTCTACCCCAAAGATCCTTCTCCGCAGCTTGTGGAGGCGCTCCTCTGGGTGGACAAGGGCACGAAGTTGATCAAGAAGGCGCAGATTCTGGACTTCTACGGCAATACCAATGAAGTGGTCCTGACCTCGCTGACGCCCGACGCGTCCATCAAGGCCGGAACCTTCCAGTTCACGCCCCCTCAGGGCATCACCGTGGAGAACCTGATGAATCAGGACGCTCCCGAACGCCCGCTGCTGCAATAACGCCCTAGCCCTGCGAGGTGTCCATGTCCATCGGCTCCCGGACGCATGAAGAATTCATGGAAGAGGCCCGTGCCTTTCACGGGTATCCCGCTCCCGGCCTGATCATCGGCGGCTACATGGTGGAGCTTGCCAAGCGCCACATGCCGGAAGGCGTCCTGTACGACGCCGTCAGTGAAACGGCCCACTGCCTTCCCGACGCCGTACAGCTGCTTACGCCATGCACGTTCGGCAACGGCTGGCTTCGCGTCCTGCCCTTCGGCATTTACGCGGTGACCCTGTACGACAAAGCTACCGGAGAAGGCGTCCGCGTCGAGCTCGACAACGACAAGCTGGAGCCCTACGACGCCATCCGCAGCTGGTTCCTCAAGGAGCGCCCCAAGAAGGAGCAGGATACCGAACGGCTGCAGGCCCAGATCAAGGAAGCGGGCGAGTCGATCCTCTCGTTCCGCAAGGTCCGCATCCGTCAGGACATGCTCGGGCACCGTTCGTTCGGGGCGATCACCCGCTGCCCGCTCTGCGGCTCCCACTACCCCGCCTCCTACGGCGGGATCTGCCGCTCCTGCCAGGGACAGTCCCCGTATGAGGACGGCCCAGGCTTCTCCCTGTCGCAGCAGCCCCGTATGCCCGCTCCCGTCCCGATCCCGGTCGAGGAGGCGGTCGGCAAGCACGCCCTGCACGACATGACGCAGATCATCCCGGGCAAGGAAAAGGGTGCCGCGTTCGTCGCCGGGCAGGAGCTTTCCGCCGGAGACATCTGCCGCCTCCAGCAAATGGGCAAAAACCGCGTCTACGTTCAGGAAAACACGCCGCATCCCGAGGGCTGGGTGCATGAGGACGACGCCGCCCGCGGCTTTGCCCGGCTCATGCCCGGCGACGGCGTGGAAGTGGAAGCCGCCCCGCGCGAAGGCAAGGTCAACTTCCGGGCCACGCGCGACGGGATGCTGCTGGTGGACACGGAGCGCCTTGAGCGCTTCAATCTCGTGCCCGACGTGATGTGCTGTACGCGCCACAACTACAGCGTGCTCACCGCGGGGACGCGGCTTGCAGGAAGCCGGGCCATCCCGCTGTTCCTGTCCCGCCCCGGGTTCCTCAAGGCGCTTTCCGTTTTGGAAGACGGCCCGCTGTTCAAAGTCGTGCCCATGCGCAAGGCCAAAATCGGCATCCTCGTGACCGGGACCGAAGTGTTTCAGGGGCTGATCGAGGACCGTTTCGCACCCATCATCACCCAGAAAGCGCAGCAGCACCACTGCGAGGTGGTCAAGACGCTCTTTGCCCCGGATGACGCGGATCTCATCGTTCGGGGCGTGCGCGACCTGCTTGACGCCGGGGCGGACTTCATCGTCACCACGGCGGGCATGTCCGTCGATCCCGACGACCTCACCCGCAAGGGCCTCACCGAGGCGGGGCTTACGGACACCCTCTACGGCGTGCCCGCGCTACCCGGGACCATGACCCTCATCGGCCGCATCGGCGGCGCGCAGATCATCGGCGTGCCCGCGTGTGCGCTGTTCTTCAAGACCACCGTTTTCGACATCATCCTGCCCCGTATGCTCGCCGGTGTGCCCATCACCCGCCTCGATCTCGCCAAGATCGGCAACGGCGGCCTGTGCATGGAATGCAAAGTCTGCACGTTCCCCAAGTGCCCCTTCGGGAAAGTCTGATACACGGCCCAAAAGTATGAAGGGAAGCCTTTCTTCGGAAAGCGCTTCCCTTTTTTATGCGAACAGAGCGTCGGCGTTGCTGCAATAGCGGTCCAGAGCCGCGTCGCCGAGTTCCGCCTTTTCCTGGAGGTGCATCATGGCGTCGCCCGGATCGTACAGCGGGTAATCGCTGCCGAACAAGATGCGATCCTGCGGATGCTTGCGGAGGATGGCCTTGAGAAGATCGGGCTGGATGAACGGGGTACAGCTTGAAGTATCCAGCCACACGTCGCGCCCCACGAGCGCCTTGAGGGAGTGTTCCCACTGATGATACCCGCCGAGATGCCCGGCGATGCAACGGAGGCGCGGGAAACGATCCAACAGCGCCGCCAGCTTGTACGGGCAGGAAGGATTCTTTTCCGGCGGTACGCTGTCCCCGATATGGAACAGGAAGATGAAATCGTCCTGTGCGGCCTCGAGCATGGGCAGGAGCCGGGGATCGTCCAGCCAGAAATGCTGGAAATCGGGATGGAGCTTGAGCCCGCGTATGCCCGCCGCCTTCAGGCGTTCCAGCTGGCTCTCCCACGCTTCGTAACCGGGGTGCAGAGTGCCGAAAGCCGTCACTTCGGGGTGATCGCGCTGGAGCGTGACGGCGTAGTCGTTGGCCGGGACGACCTGCCCCGGCGTGGTGGCCGCGCACAGCACCACACAGCGGCCTATGCCGGAACGCTTTTCCCGCAGCAGCAGATCGGCGATGGTCCCTTCGCCCACACAGTCGAGCTGATAGGCTTCGTTAAGATGTTCCACCGCATGGCGGGCGATTTTCGGGTGAAAAGCGTGCGTATGAATGTCTGTAAACATGATCCTGTCCGAAGGCTGATTCAGGGAAAAAGGCCCGCGTTCTTTCGCGGGCGCGGTTCCTGAACATACGTTCGGCGCGGCCCGTTGTCCACAGGCCGCGCCGGACGGCCTATATCCCGAACAGCCGTTTCACCGCGCCAAGCTGCGTATCGTCGAGCACGCCGCCGTATCCCCGGGAAACGGGCTCCAGCCCGCCGAACTTGGCGGCGACGGCGGCCTTGATGGTCGTCACGAAGTCGTCGCCTATCGTATAGATGGACGAAAGCCGCCCGATTTCCCTGTGCGCCGCGCACAGATCCTCGAACTGCCCCGAACGGAACGCCGTTTTCGCCTGCGTAAACAACTCGGGGACCACGTTGTTCAGCCCGGACAGCACGCCGTCCCCGCCGTTCATCAGGTTGGGGATGAAATACTCGTCGAACCCGCACAGCACCGAAAAATCCTCGCGCACCTCGGCCGCGGCCCGCACGATGGCCCGCGTATGCGAGGCGCAGTCCACCGTATCCTTCACCCCCATGAACCGGGGGAACCGGGCGGCGAGCTTGGCGATCAGGGCCGCGTCCACGTCGCACCCCGTGCGCGCCGGGAAATTGTAGATGAGCCACTCGCCCTCGAAACGCCCGCCCAACGTATCGAAATACGCCTCAAGCTGGCGCGGGGTCTGGGCGAAATAGTAGTGCGGCAAGGCCATGACCGCTTCATAGCCTTCCGAATAGGCGGCATCCGCCAGACGCGTCATGTCTTCCATGCAGGTGCCGGACACGTTGGCGATCAGCGGCAAGTGGGTCATGGTCCGCGCCGCATGGATCAGGCTGACCCGCTCGTCCATGCTCAGGGCCGTGAACTCCCCGATGCTCCCCATCAGCAGGACGCCGTCGGTCCCGGCTTCCGACAGCCGGGAAAAATGCTTTTCCAGCGCGGCAAGATCAAGCTTCCCGTCCGCGTCAAACGGCGTGATCGAAGGGCACCACGCTCCCGTATATTTTTTCTTGTTTTCCGGCATGATTCACTCCTTTGACCGCACTGTTGCACGAAGAGGGTGTTTCCAAAGCTTTCGGCTGATGGGGAGCGAGCGGCCGCGCAATCCCCCCATGCATGGGACGGCGCGGCGCGTCCGCGAAAACGGACAACTCCCCATCAGGCGAAAGCCTTGGAAACGGGAGGGGGAAGTCCCCTCCTCCCTGTTATTCCTTCACCAGCCGCCCATATGCCGCACCGTACAGGACGACGCAGACGAAGCAGCACAGCGGCAGGAGAAACGCCGCCGCGGTGTGCGTGTAGTCCGCGATCAGCCCCATAAAATACGGCATGATCGCCCCGCCCACGATAGCCATGATCATGTACGAGCCGCCGAGCTTCTTGCGGGTCCCGAGGTTCTTGGTCCCCATCGCAAAAATGGTCGGGAACATGATGGAAATGAAGAAGAACACCGCGATGAGCGCGATGACCGACACGTATTCGACGGCCGTGAACACCACCCCCGTCAGGATCACGCATACGGCGCCGTACGCCGCAAGCAGTTTCGCGGGCGCGATCTTGGTCATGATGCCCGTACTCACGAAACGGCCTATCAACAGGCAGAGCATGGCGATGGACAGGAAGAACGCGCCTTGCTGCGCCGTGCCGCCGGGCCAGCATTCGATGTACAGGTTGATGAAGAACGCCCCGATGCCGACCTGCGCCGCCACATAGAGGAACTGCGCCGCCACCCCGGCGACGAATTCCTTATGGGCCAGCAGGGAATGTTTCATCATGGCCGCCTCGTCCGCCTCCTCGCTGCTCCGCAAATCGGGCAGTTCGGCCTTGGCGAACAAAATGACCAGCAGGATCACCACGCAGGCGATGCCCACATAGGTCATCCTGACGGCATCAAGCCCGCCTCCGCCGCTGGCCTCGTCGCCGCCGAAGAACAGCAGTCCCCCGAGCAGCGGCCCGGTGAATTGCCCAAGCCCGTTAAAGGACTGGGAAAGGTTCAGGCGGGTTTCGGCGGTTTCCGTGGAACCGAGCGCCGAGGAGTAGGAGTTGGCCGCCGTTTCCAGACATCCGAGCCCGAGCGCGATGACGAACAGGGCGAACAGGAAGAACGTGAAGCTTGCGACGCCCGCCGCCGGGACGAACAGCAAGGCCCCGATCGCGTACAGGCTCAGGCCGCACAGGATGCCCGCCTTGTAGCCTTTCCATTCCATGAACAGGCCGGCGGGGATCGCCACGACGAAATAGGCCCCGAAATACGCGGCCTGAATGAGCCCGGACTGGGCCTTGGACACGTTGAGCGTCACCTGAAAATGCTTGTTCAGCACGTCGATGAGCCCGTAGGACAGGCCCCACATGAAAAACAGCGTAGTGACGAGGATAAACGCCTTGCGGTATTGCGGACTGGTTATCTGGCTCACGGCGCACCTCCCTCAGCGGGCCGTCAAGGTACGGTCGAGATGCGTGTAGCCGCCGTCCACCACGACCCACTGGCCCGTGGTATGCGACGACAGCGGCGAAAGCAGGAACACCGCCATGTCCGCCAGTTCCTCCACCGTGGTCATCCGGTGCCCCAAGGGGATGTTGCGGACGATGGTTTCCAGCTTTTCCGCCGGGCGGGGGAATGTGTTCACCCACCGTTCATAGAGCGGGGTCCAGACCTCGGCGGGGACCACGGCGTTCACCCGGATGCCGTCCTTAAGATAGGATGCGGCCCACTCGCGCGTCAGGGACAAAATGCCCCCCTTGGCGGCGGTGTAGCCGCTGGTCCCGCCCTGCCCCGTGAGCGCGGTCTTGGAGCTGACGTTGAGGATGCTCCCCTTGCTCTTTTTCAATTCCCCGATGCAGTAGTGCGCCATCGTGTAGTAATGGACGAGGTTGCGCTCAAGCGAAACCCGGAATGCCTCCACCCCGGTTTCGAGGCTGACGTTGTCGTTGCCCCCGGCGCAATTGATCAGGCCGTCGATGCGCCCGTACATGGACACGGCTTCCTGAACGGCGTCCGCGCAGGCTTGCTCATCGGTCAATTCGATTTGGATGAAATGCATGAGCGGCTGGAGCGCCCGCACTTCGGCCCGGAAACTCTTTTGCAGCGGGCTGCGCCCCAGAATCACCGGAATCGCGCCCTCACGGGCCAGCGCAACGGATATGCCGCCGCCGATGCCGGAACCGCCGCCGGTCACGAGATACACTTTGTCCTTTATCCGCAAATCCATGACATGCTCCTGCGTTTAGAGATTGCCGATGCCGTACACGCGGCAGGCGTTGCCGCCCCATACGGCATCCCGCTCCGCCTCGGAGAGGGACGCCGTGGCCTTCCCGGCCAGCCCGCACACCTGATCGTACGTTCCGGACAACAGGCAAACGGGCCAGTCCGAACCGAACAGCAGCCGGGAGGGCCCGAAACATTCCAGAGCCGCGTCGAGGTATGGGAGCAAATCCCGCTCGTCCCAGCCGTGCCAATGGGCTTCGGTGATCAGCCCGGACAGCTTGCAGCTCACATGCTCCTGCGCCGCGAGCGGGGCGATGCGCCTGGCCCACTCCGCCGCGCTCTCATGCCGGACGTCCGGCTTGCCGAGGTGATCCAGCACGAGCGGCCCCAGATCGTGCCGCCCGCAGAAGGCAATGGCGGCGGGCAGATCTTTCGCGTGGATCAGGACCTCGTAGACCTTGCCCCCCCGCTGGAGCGTTTCCACGCCACGGTTGAACCGCCCATCTTCCAAAAACGCCGAAGGAGACGGCTCGTCCTGCACCTGATGGCGGTATCCCTTGAGCACGGCGGACGAAGCCCGCGCCTCAAGCCGGGATTCCAGATCGCCGGCCCGCAGATCGATCCAGCCCACGACCCCCAGAATCCACGGATTCGACGACGCCAACCCGAGCAGGAAGTCCGTCTCCGCCTCCGAAGCCCGGGCCTGCACCGCCACCGAACCGCCGATGTGCCGGATGTCCAGTTCAAACCGCAGCTCGGCGGGCAGGAAGTCCCGTTTCAGGACGGCCATATCATCGCCGATCCAGCCGTATGCGGCCGGATCGAACCGCCAGAAATGCTGATGCGCGTCCACGCGCCATACCGTACTCATCGTCTTCCTCCTTCACAGGCCCCAGCGAAGCAGCCTTGTATGGGATCCCGGCCCCCGCCAACGGCAACGGCCTCAAAGAAGAGGGGAACTCTTTCCGGAAGAGAAAGGCCCGTGTGGAGATCCCGTTCTCCGGAAGGCATCCCTTCCCCAGCCTTTCCGCCCGCTACAGCGACACTTCGCGCTTCCAGAACAGGAAATCATGCTGCCCGAGCCGATCGGCCTTGGTGGAGTACCGCCCGCTGGCGGTGTCGAGCACCTTTTCGAGCAAACGGTCGGCCGCCGCCGCAATGGGTTCCCCGTCAATGATCGGGCCGCAGTCAAAATCGATCAGGTCGCTGAGCCGTTCCGCCACCGCCGTATTGGTCGCCACCTTGATCACGGGCACGATGGGATTTCCGGTGGGCGTCCCTAAGCCGGTGGAGAACAACACCACGTTTACGCCCGCGGCCACGAGCCCGGTCACGGCTTCCACGTCGTTGCCCGGCGTACAGACGAGGGACAGCCCGGCGTCCGGCATGGGTTCCGCGTAATCGAGCACGGCGCTGATCGGGGCCTTGCCGCCCTTCTTCGCCGCGCCAGCCGATTTGATGGCATCGGTGATCAGCCCGTCGTGGATGTTCCCGGGGCTGGGGTTGTCGGAGATGGAAGCCCCGCAAGCGTTGGCGGCGGCCTCATAGCGGCGCATCAGCTCAAGGAAGCGCGCCTTGTCTTCCTTGCGGATGCAGCGGGAAATCATGTTGGCTTCCACGCCGCACAGCTCGGGGAATTCCGCCAGAGCGGACCCTCCGCCGAGCGTCACCACGCGATCCGAGACTTCCCCGATGGCGGGGTTGGCCGAAATGCCGGAAAAGCCGTCCGAGCCGCCGCACTTCACCCCAAGCTTGAGTTTCGAGAGCGGCACGGGGCGGCGCTCCACCAGATCGGCGTTCTTGAAATGCGCCAGCGTTTTGCGGACCGCCTCTTCCATCATCTTGACTTCGCTGGACCAGTCCTGTTGCCGCAGCAGGATGCAGGGCTTGTCGAAACCAAGGTTCCGCTCCCGCAGCGCCTCCTGAAACAGCCCGATCTGCGCCTTCTCGCAGCCAAGGCTGAACACGGTGAGCCCCGCCACGTTGGGATGGTCCGCGTAGGCGGCCAGCATCCGGCATAGGGTCCACGCATCCTGAGCCGTGCCGCCGCACCCGCCGTTATGGGTGATGGCCCGGATGCCGTCGATATGCGGGAAAGGCCGGGGCGCGGGCGCGCAGCCCGTGCCGCCCACCAGCGACCGCGCGAAGTCCGCCAGATGGTCCCCCGCGTACCCGAGCGTCCGTTCCAGCGCGTCGCGCAGCTTCAGAGCGTTGCGGTTTTCACAGAACACCAGCGGGATGATGAGCCAATAGTTCGCGGTCCCCACGCGCCCGTCGGGGCGGATCACGCCGTCGAACGTGCGGTTCGCCCAGCGGGAGACGTCCGGGGCCTTCCACATGTACGGAACGGCGTCGCTCAGGTCGACTTCCGCCGCGTAGTGGACAACGTTGTCCACGGTGATGCGCTCGCCGGACTGGAGCGGGGCGACGGCCTTGCCCACGGGCACGCCGTACAGCGTAACGATGCCTCCCACAGGCACGGGTTCCCGGGTAAACTTATGCTTGGCGGGGACATCCGTAACCAACTGGATACGTTGCCCGTCGTTTTCGATGATGTCGCCTTGAGCCAGATCGCGCAGAGCCACAATCAGATTGTCTTTCGGATCGATACGGAGGATTTTCTGCATAGCCGAATCCTTTGGACGGAGACCCCGTCCGGCATGGCCCACGGACATTCCGCGCGGCGCGCACAAAAAAAAGGAAAGCCGAACGGTACACCCGACTTTCCTTTTATAATTTGCTGAAATAAAAGATAAATGATTATATGAACGCGCTAACGCGCCGCGCGCTGAGAAACATCCCCGCGCCGAAGGGCCGGGAAACGGCCGCCTCCCTTGGGGGAGAAAACGCAGGGCAGGGTTTTACAGGGAACAGCTCCCGCCGCCCGTGGTGAAGATGGACAGAGGCCTTTCCGTATAGATACGGAAACTGCCCGTAGGATCATAGTCGATGAACACCGCGCCCACCTGATCCATCAGCGCCTTTTCCATGCAAAAATGAAATTCCCCGACATCCTCGGTCACGTCGCCTTCTTCCGGCTCATCCAGAGCCAGTTCAAAGTTGGTGCTGTGTCAGCCGCTGGAACCCTTTTCGATGCGGATCGTACGAGCCGCATTACGCCCCCGGAACGTCCGCAGATCGTCGAGGACAGAATCGGATAGAGTGATCATAAGTATCGCCTCACTGTTGGATTGATGCCGGAACGGCCCGGCGGGGCCCTTCCGGTTTCGCCGCCAGCATATACGGAATGCGCCCCGTTGGAAAGAAGCGGACTGAGGGCAGGGCCCCCGCCTCGGCAGCCGGGCGAAAGCCGGAAGAAATGTTTCTTCACCCTACCCGGCCCTTTTTCAGCAAAAAACGGTGTCCCCCTTCCCGCCGACGCAGGTTCCGGCTTTGCCCATCTCCGCGAACGGCTCCACGGGCACGCTGCGCCGCCCACATCCGCCCATGCGCAACAAGGCGACGCGCACGCCCTCCGCCTCCCCTTCCGTAATGTCTCTAGGAGACTTCACCTCCGCTCTGGGATACCATCATCCAAGAAGAACCGGATCAGGAGGACGGCAATGAAACAACACGCCATAACGCTGGCACACGGCACCTATACGGAATTGAAAGACACGGAAGGCGCCAAGGGAACGGAAGACAAGCTGCTCTGGCTGGACATTCAGGGAACCAGCGAGGAGCTGACCCATTTTCTCAAGGAGCGGCAAATCCCGCCGTTCCTGAGGCGGCGCGTCCTGTCTTCGCAACGGTTCCCGTCGGTGTTTTCAGGGAACGACTATGTGCTCCTCAGCGTCCCGGCCCGCAAAACATGGGTGCAGAAACGGTCCGTCTCCATCACGTTCATCCTGTTCGCGCAGGAGGTCATCACCCTCTGCCGTGACGAAGGCTACAATTTCGACGGGGAACGCAAACAGCTCGCGGAAGGCGACACCGCCAGCATCCGCTCCGCCTCGGACCTGCTCATCGCCCTGCTCGACAGCCTCGTGGAAACGAATATCTGCAACTTCATCGAAGCCCGCTCCCAGACCGAGAATCTTTCACTGCATGTGGACAACGCCTCGGGCAAAATCTCCGAGCAGACCATCCTCGACACCCGCCGCCAGATCAACCACCTCGTCAACCAGTTCGAGGATTTCTTCTATGGCCTTGCCGATCTGCACGCGCTCACGCCCCACGCCATGCTCTCCGACGCCGTGCGCGAAAAGCTCCGGGACATCCGGGACGCCCAGAACCACCTCGCCAAGAATGCGCTCCGGCTGGTGACCCGGCTTTCCGAGCTGCTCCAGCACTGCCAGTTCGTACTCCAGCAGCAAACCGACCAACGCCTGCGCCAGCTCACGGTCCTCTCCGCGATCTTCATGCCGCTCACGCTGATCACCGGCGTTTATGGGATGAATTTCGCCTATATGCCCGAAACGGGCTGGCGATACGGCTATTATGCAACGCTGGCGGGCATGGTCTGGCTCGCCATTTTCCTGTGGATTACCCTCAAACGGAAAGGCTGGTTCCGGTAAGGCCCGCTGGCGGAATCCGCCCTCGGAGCCGCCTCCGCCTGACGCGGGATATTGCGGAAATCAACGTGAAGCAAAGGCCAGCATGAGCGCAAGCCCCAGAAAGATGCATCCGGCAATACGGTTCATAAGCATTTGCGCGCGATCGGAACGGTTGAACCATGTCGCCATCCTGCCCCCGAGCGCGGCGATGGCCGTAAAGACGATGAGGCAGGCCAGCTCATACAGGCCGCCGAGCGACAGGATCTGGAGCGTCGGGTGGCCCCGTTCCGGCTCCACGAACTGCGGCAGCACCGCAAGGCAGAACAGCGTCACCTTGGGGTTGGTGATGTTGGAGAGGAACCCCCGCCGATAGAGTGTGCCGTATCCGGGGAACAAAGACTGTGTGAGGAAGGCCCGGAACACCCCGGACCGGAAGGATTGCCACGCGAGGTACAGCAGGTAGGCCGCGCCGAGGAACTTCAACGCCGTGAACGCGGCCTCCGAGGTCTGGAACAGGACGGCCACGCCGAGCGCGACGGCCAGCGTGTGCCCGAGCAGCCCGGTCATAAGGCCAAGCGTCGTGAGCACACCGGCCCGCATCCCGTACAATGAGGACTGCGTCAGCACGATGATGACGTCCGGCCCCGGCGTCATAGCCATCAGCAGTGATGCCACAAAAAACGCACACGTCGTTTCGAAAGAAAGCATACGACCTCCGCAGGCGTTGCTCTACCGGAAAGCACCGGGAGATTCAATCCGGAGAGGACGCGGAAAACGGGACAGCTCCGGACAAGAGGACATGCCCGAAGGCCGCCTTTTCCGCAAGCGCCTTGCCGACGGCACCAATGCCGCGTAGTGTATGCCCAGACCGGGAAAGAACGCCCGGCGAACAAGGGAGGCCCTCCATGCTCGGGCTCATGCACGATCATCCGTATGTGTTTACGCCGACCATCGCCAAGATCATGCTCCCCGTATGGGTATGCCTTCTTGTGTCCACCGTGCGGGCCATTCGCCGCGACATGAAAAAGGAAAAAGCCGGAGACCTTTCCAAGGAAGAAACCGACGAACGGATGGGGCTCAACGCCCTTGTCCTGTTTTTCAGCTTCGCCTTCACCGTGGGATGCCTCGTCGTCCTGACCTTCTGATCCCGCCTCTTCCGCAGGAGGCACACTCCGAGACATCCAACCCCGGACATGAGGGCCTTTCCCGGCCCCGTCCGTTACGGCATCAGGAAATCACGTTCGAAAACGTCCGGAGGCACGGGCTTCCCGAACAAGAACCCCTGTATGAAATCAAGCCCCATCGACCGCACGCGGTCGAATTCCTCCTCGCGCTCGACGCCCTCCAGACAGACCTTGATGTTCACGTCATGACAGAGCGCCACCACAAAATGGATGAACGTGGCGTCGAACTGGCTGGTCAGGATGTCGCGGACAAAAGTCCTGTCGATCTTGACCACATCCGCAGGGGAATTCTTGAGCATGCCGAGCGAAGAATAGCCCGTGCCGAAATCATCCATGGCTATACGGATGCCGAGGTTTCGGATGCTCTCGAACACAGCCCTGATACGGGCATTTTCACGGATCATGCAGCTTTCCGTAAATTCAACCGTCAGATTCGCGGGGGACAGATCCAGCCGCTCCAACGTGTTGTTGATAAACGGAACCATGCTGTTTGAAACGACTTGCAAGTATGAAAGATTGATACTGATTTTAAAATCAGGGCGGCTTTTCGTCCATGCCTTGCACTGTGCTGCGGCCTCCCGGAATACCCACCTGCCGAAGGGGATGATGAGCCCGCTCTGCTCCAACAGGGGGATAAACTCGCCGGGGGACACGGGGCCGTACTTCGTGCACGTCCAGCGGGCCAGCGCTTCCGCGCCCACCACATGCCGCGTATCCACGGCTATCTGCGGCTGATAGACAAGCTCAAACCCTTCGAACTGCCGCTCAATGCTCTCGCGCAGCAATTCCACCAACTCCAGCGAACGCATTTCCTGTTCGAGGATGGCGCGGCTGAAAAAGACGATCCGGTTTCTGCCGAGCTTTTTGGCGTACTTCAGCGAATGGCTGGCATACTCCGACAATTCCGTATAGCCTGAGGCGTCCTCGGGATAGCTCGCGCTGCCCGCCGAGATGGTGCAAAAATACTTCTTGCCGTCGTATTCCTGCTGGGAACGGAAGCTTTCCGAAAGGGAGCGGTACAGCTCCATCATTTCAAACCGTTCCCCACTCACCGTGATGCCGAATTCGTCACCGTCCAAGCGGTATACCGAAGCCGAAAGCGGGAGCATCCCCTGAATCCGCTGGCCGATCACGCGCAGGATCTCATCCCCGAAGCTTTTGCCGTACAATTCGTTGATATGCTTGAAGCCATCCAGACCGAGGACGAGCAGATGCAGGGGATGCTCGGGCCGCTTCTCCAGCATGGACTCGATGTCCTCTTCGAATTTCAGCTTGTTGAACAGCCCGGTCACGTGATCGATTTTGTTTTTCTGGCCCAGATTGGTGATGAACCCGGCGAACAGGCTCGGCTCGCCGTCCCCATCGCGCTCCAGATAGCCCCGGCAGCGGACCCAGATCCACTCGCCCTTACGGTTTTTTGCCCGGTACTCAACGCAATGGAAGTCGGACCGCCCGTCAGCGATGATCTGATTGGCCTCCATGAAAGCGGCCTTGTCGTCCGGGTGTACCTTGCTTCCCCAGACGGCGGCGGCATTTTCCACGATGGACTGCGGGAGGCCGAACTCCTCCACCATCGACGGCGAGTAACGGAATATTCCGGTCTTCATGTTGGAAACAAAGATATAAGAATCGGTGCTTTTCACCAGCGCATTGTACAGGCGCAGCGAATCGTACTCGAGAGCTTCCGGGGGGATATCCCCACCCCCTTGTTTCTCTTGAAGCCGCCGTTCCGCTTTGCGGATATGGGCGCGCTTCTTTTGCTCATACATGCTTTCGTCGGCTTTTGAGAGCACCTCGGTCACCGTCATCCCGCACCCCGGCATCACCTTGAAACAGCCGAAACTGAACTCCAGCGAATAGGGGAGGCCAAGCTGTTCCCGCCGTGCCTTCAGCCGTTCCAGCACGCCCGCCACCAGCCCGTCCACGGCGTGGCGGTTGGTATTGTGGAACAGGACGACGAACTCGTCCCCGCTGAGCCGGAAGCACATGTCCGGCGCGTGCAAGCTCCGCTGCATCTCCTGCGCGATGGTGCGCAATGCACGGTCGCCTTCCCCATGGCCGTATACATCGTTGACTTCCTTGAGCCTGTCCAAATCGAACATCCCCACGATCAAGGAAGATTCTTCCCTGTCGAGGCGTACCAGCGCGTCGGCAAGCGCGGCCTTCCCCGCCCTGCGGTTCAAAAGCCCGGTCAGTTCGTCGTAGTTCGCCTCCTTGTGCAGGCGGAGGGAATCCGTAATATCCACAGACTGCTGCAAGTGTACGAGGGAACCGTCCGTCCAGCGCATCAGGCTGTCGCTGTTGTCATAGATCCGCCACGTCAGCGTGTTCCGCTCCTCCCACCGAAAGACCTGATTCTGATTCGCGTCGGCCATGAGCCTGTCCACAGGGCAGAACGGGCAGCGCCCGTTCATCCCGGATTGCAGCACCTGCCAGCAGATCTTCCCCTCGGGATGTTCCAGCTTGAAAACATCCTTCATGAATTTATTCATATACAGGATGGCGTCCGTGTGGGGATCGGTGACGTACAAACCGACTTTCACCTGATCCATCGCCGCGTTGAGCACGCCGATATGAAACGATTGCTGTTCGCAATGTGCTTTTCCCGCGAAGAAAAACCCGAGCATGGCGCACACAAGCCGTAAAAAATCCCGCTCCCGATCCGGCCACTCCGTTTCTCCGGACTCCCTGCCGACAAACAGCAAGCCGAGCGCATCGGCGTCGCAAGCAATGGGCAACGCCAGCCAGTTGAGCTTTCCGGCCGTTTCCTCCGGGAACAACGCGGCGAGCGCCTCCTCCGAAAACGGGGTATCAAACGCCTTGGGGAACTCTTTTCCGTTAAAGGCACGGAGCATCAGCGCTTCGGGCAGATGCGGCGTCCCGCTCCAGCACGCCGTCTCGCACACGCCTTTTTTCCCTTCCATGCGGACGATCGCCAGCGCATCCAAGGGCAGGATGCCGCCGAGCGCCCGGACAAAAAAAGGCAACAGTTCCTGAAGGGGATTGCCGTACTGGAAAAACGGCTTGGCGCTCTCCAGAAATGCGAATACGGCTGTACACATCTGTTCCATGCTCTATACCTTGTTGTTATCTTCTCGATGCAGCGGCCAGCTTCCCTCCCCTGAGAAATCGGCACGCTCATCCGACGGGGCTCCGCGCTGATACGGGTTCCTTACGCCGTTATTCTACGTGTTCAAAAATCATTAGTCTAGACGGAAAAGTTGTTTTGTTACGATATGTCATGGGCGCCATACAAAAAACTTCCGGATGCCGCCTTTCCCCGCAACACGGACAGCATCCTCCCCTTGCATGTCATCCCTCCGGAGGAAGCGTTGCCCGGAAAACCGTTGAGGATGGCATCGTTGCTACATGAAGACACAAGAAATGTTCGTATCAACCCCTCCTAACAGCCCAACATCTCTTTATTTTTACAAAGAGAAACGGAGCGCCGCAAACAGAGGCAGCGGAGGGGAGCTGAAAGGAGGCTGTCGGTCTTTTTTTCATGCAAAAGAACGGCATGGAACCCATCCAGCAATGTAAATGCATTTTGCAATCCATACAATGCGTAATGTGTATGAATGTCGACATCCAATAGCCAACGCAACACAAACGCTGTAAGTCCAATAAAGGGATACCCTCCGGAGAATCCGCACCTGATTTTCACCGCACGGAAAAACGAAACAGGCATTTTGATGCCGTATTCGTGTCTTTCTCGTATCTTACGGGAATATTTTTCCTCTTTTGCAATGCGCTGTCTGCCTGAAGCATTGTTTCCGCGCTTTTCTCGCATTCAAAACTCTAAAAAACTTTTTTATAACGTTTTCGAAATATCAAAAACCGTTTCTTTGAGAATCCGTCTGTAAGCAACCCATAATTTGTGCGATCCGATGAGAAAACATCCCTTTCCCGTGAGAACGGCGCTTCAACATCTCATTGACAATCATTCCTGACGAGATTACCGATTGTTCCAAACAGTACAAAGTCGGCAGACACAAGAACACGGGATACGGAATATGCACGCCAGCCAAAGAAACAGCCTCTCGCCCACATGGCACATGCTGCTCATGGGTCTGATGAGTGTTATCCTGTTCTTTGGCGGATTGCTTACGTCCAATGATCGCCCCGTGCCCATCGTCGACAACCTCCCCAACGAAGGCTTGTTGCGTCCCACGTCATTGCTGCCGTGGGAGTCCGTTGAGCTGTCCGAAACGCGCCTCTTGTTCCGGCACGAGGAAATGCAGGAGGTCAAGAGCCCGCAGCGCCTGAACCAGCCCACACAGCACAACCTTCTGGCGCGCCATCACGGTTTCCAGCCGTTCGCGTCGGCCTTGCCCACGCCCGCCTTTGCCGAACGGATTCTCCCCGCCTACGAAAAGGCCTTCCTCCCCTATGCGGGATGGGACGGCCCCGTCTCCTTCGCCCTGCCCCCTCCCCTGCTCGCCTGACCGCGACGCGACGCCTCCCAGACCGGCCGATCTTCCCGCCGTCCCGTGCTGACGGGCGAGCTCCTCTGAAAGGGAGTTTCTCCCCACCTGCGCCCCAAAAGAGGCAGCAGGCTCCGGCGAAACGACGACGGAGAGGCGGCTCCACGCCCCCGGTTTGCCCGACGCCGCGCCTATGCGCCCTCTGACTGTTTGATCCTGCAAACAGGTCTCCGGGTGCGAACAGCGCTCGCGGAGCTTTTCCCACAACAAAAGACAACACCGATCCATATGCCGCGGGCGAGGGGCCCGCGGGACGCATCCCGACGGATGCAACAGGGGAACCGTTTCCCTTGAATTCATATATGAGGACCGCTCCTGAGCGATGCCGGACGGCACACGGGAGAGGGGTTAGAGGATACGATCGCGGCGGACGCCCGATCGCCGTATGTGCCACCTTCACCAACAGAGGTTTCGTATGAACGCTCTTACGGTGGTTTTCGCAGCCTTGTGTATCTTTGCGATAGGGTATCGTTTTTACGGCCTGTTCATTGCAAACAAGGTGCTGAACCTGAATGACGCCCGTGTGACGCCGGCCGTCAAGTACTCCGACGGCCACGACTATGTGGATACCAACAAGTACGTGCTCTTCGGGCACCATTTCGCCGCCATCGCCGCAGCCGGCCCCCTGCTCGGACCCGTGCTGGCCGCCCAGTTCGGCTACATGCCCGGCCTGCTCTGGATTCTCATCGGCTGCGTGCTCGCGGGCGGCGTGCACGATATGGTCGTGCTGTTCGCCTCGGTGCGGCACCGGGGGCAGAGCCTCGCCTACATCGCCTCACAGGAAATCGACAAGACGACCGGCTCCGTAGCGGCGTGGGCCGTGCTTGCCATCCTCCTGCTGACGCTGGCGGGCCTGTCCATCGCCGTGGTCAACGCCATGCACAACAGCCTGTGGTCCACCTACACCGTGGCCGCGACCATCCCGATCGCCATCATCATGGGCCTGTACATGCAGATCTGGCGCAAGGGCGATGTGCTCGGCGCCTCCATCATCGGCGTGGTCCTGCTTGCCCTGTGCATCCTGACCGGACCCTATGTCGCCGCCCATCCTGAAACCTTCGGCTGGCTCGACATCGACAAGAAGCCCATGTCCATCCTGATCCCGGTGTACGGCTTCGCCGCCTCGGTCCTGCCCGTGTGGATGCTGCTCCTGCCGCGCGACTACCTGTCCACCTTCCTGAAGATCGGCACCATCGGCGCGCTGGCCCTCGGCATCGTGTTCGTCATGCCCGACTTCAACATGCCCGCGTTCACCGAATTCACCAAGGGCGGCGGCCCCATCGTCGGCGGCCCGGTGATTCCGTTCATCTTCATCACCATCGCCTGCGGTGCGCTCTCCGGCTTCCACGCCACCATCGGCACGGGCACCACGCCCAAGATGATCGGCAAGGAACGCGACGTGCTGTTCGTCGGTTACGGCGCCATGCTCGTTGAAGGCTTCGTGGCGATCATGGCCCTGATCGCCGCCTGCGTGCTCGTGCCCGCCGACTACTTCGCCATCAACGCCCCGGCCGACAAGTTCGCGGCGCTCGGCATGTCCGTCGTCGACCTGCCCACGCTGGAAAAGGAGGTGGCCGAAAGCCTGATGCACCGCCCCGGCGGTTCCGTGTCCCTCGCCGTGGGCATGGCCCACATCTTCGGCCAGATCCCGTGGATGGCCCACCTCATGAGCTACTGGTACCACTTCGCCATCATGTTTGAAGCGGTATTCATCCTGACCGCCGTGGACGCCGGCACCCGCGTTGGCCGTTTCTTCCTGCAGGAAATGATCGGCAAGGTCATCCCCAAGTTCGGCGACAAGAACTGGTGGCCCGGCATCGTCGTGACCAGCTTCCTGTTCACGGGCGCGTGGGGCTATCTCGTCTACACCGGCGACATTTCCAGCATCTGGCCCCTGTTCGGCATCAGCAACCAGCTCCTCGCCTCGGTGACGCTGCTCATCGGCACGACCATGCTGCTGCGCATGAACAAGACCAAGTACGCGTGGATCACCGCCGCCCCCGGCATCTTCATGACCTTCATCACCTTCTGGGCGGGCATCTGGCTGATCATGTACCAGTACATCCCCACCCAGAAGTACCTGCTTGCCTCGCTGAGCGTGCTGGTCATGGTCATGATGGGCTTCGTCATCATCGGTACGCTGCGCCGCTGGTCCGTCCTGTTGAAGGAAACCAAGATCGTGCGCGACCCCTATGGCGATGAAGTGAAGGAAATCGTACAAGAATAAAGAGAGCCGGAGAAGGAACCCTCATCCCAAAGGATCCGGTTCCTTCTCCCCTCCCTCTCCAAAGCATTTCGTAGAAGAGGGCAGCAGCGCGGCGTACAACCCGCCGCGCGGAGAGATTCCCCACAAAAATCCCTCGTGGCGTTCACGTCACGAGGGATTTTTGTGTAGCCGAAACGGACTCGCGGAGAGCCTCCCCGCGAAGGTCGGAGCGCCCTTCCGAGGACGCCGGAATCCGGAAGCGGCAAGCTATTCCTTCATATTGGTCATATACCTGTTCCAGAGGCGGACAGCCGCGGTCTTGGACACGGACCACTGGGTCGGGGCCTTCTCGCAGGGGCATTCCACACGCCACAAATCCGCTGTCCGTCCTTCTGGCCTGCACGAAACCAAGTGGGGTTTTTCGTTCTTGCAGTGGGAACAGGGAAGCATTTCCAAAAGTTCGTCTTGTTCAACCATAAAAACGGCTCCTCATCAGACCTTTCTTCCGTCCGAGAGCGCCCGGAAAAGAAGAAGCAGTAACCGCCCCTAAAATAGCTATGAACGGAGGGCCTGTCCAGAGACGGAAGGCGCACAGGGAAAGGCGCCCGCAACATTTCCGTTACGGGCGCCTCATTCCGGCGGCCGATGGGCTCCGGCCGGGGGCACAGCCGTCACTCGAATCAGTGCAGCATTTTCTTGAGCGCGGCGGCGGCCTGCGCCACGGCGGCGCGTGTCGGCGTCGTTTCCGCAAGGGCGTTCAGCATCATAAAATCATGATGCGTGTTGTTGTAACGCACGCAGGCCACATGCACTCCGGCCTCGATCAGCTTGCGGGCGTAGGCCTCGCCCTCATCGCGCAGCACGTCGTTTTCCGCCGTGATGATCATGGCCGGGGGAAGCCCGGCGAGCTGTTCCGGCGTGGCCCTCAACGGGGAGGCGGTGATCTCGCCGCGGCGGCGCGCGTCCGGGGCATAGGCATCCCAGAACCATTTCATGGCTTCGCGGGTCAGCCAAGGGCCCTCGGCGAAGGTACGGTACGATTCCGTATCGAAGTTGGCATCCGTCACCGGGTACAGCAGAAGCTGGAACGCAATCTCCGGCCCTTTCCGCTCTTTGGCGAGCAGCGTCATCACCGTGGCCATGTTGCCGCCCACGCTGTCCCCCGCCACGGCGATCCGGCTCGGATCCAAACCGTAGGCGTCGGCATGTTCAATAATATAGAGCATGGCGGCATAAGCCTGTTCGAGCGGTATGGGATATTGGGCCTCGGGCGAGGGCGTGTAGTTCGGATAGACCACGGCGGCCTTGGCTCCTTTGGCAAGCTCACGCACCAGACGATCATGCGTATCCTTGTCCCCCAGGATCCAGCCGCCGCCGTGGAAGTAAAAAACGATCGGCAGCTTTCCGCCAGCCCCTTCGGGCCGGATGAACCGGGTTGGGACCTTACCCGTGGGCCCTACGGGCAAATCTTCGTCATGCATATCCATCGTGAGTTTCTTGATCGGTTTGGCCTGCGCGTCCGCCAGAATCCTTCGGGCGGCCTGGGGCGGAAGGGTATACAGAGGCGGATTGTTTTCAGCGGTGAGGGCGTCGACAAACGCTTTCGTCGCCTTCGTCAGATGAGGCGAACGGGAAGATGCTGCGGGCATAAGGGACTCCTTGCAGGGAATGATAAAAAAGGTGTCGTCCAGCCCCTCCTCGTAGAAATAAACGATATGCCATTCGGAGGGTTACACGCAGAGTAGTGCCCAGCGGCATAGACGGCAATGAGAAACGTGCCGGGAAGCGGATCAAGATTTTCTTTTCGCAAAAAATAGGGAGTTTCAGACGAGATGCGGCAAAAATACCGCTTACAAAGTGCTGCTTCTTGCCCTTGGCAATACGTAGCGATCATATCCGTTCCGTCCGACATGCCATCCATGCCATTTATCGTATTCAATGTTATTTACAATAAAATGTTAAATAAAACAGAACACTCTATTCTTTATTCCGCCTTGATCTGATGGAAAGGTGGACATACAATAAAAAAGATTTTTCAAACAATAGAAGGCATCCGCCTTTCACAGCTAGGAAAAACAGATGATTGCTCTACGCTGGCATGTGCTGCGACTTCCTCTCCTGTTGAGCTTGCTCTGGTGCCTTCTGCTCTTCGCGCTTTTTCAATGGACCGTGCAGCGTGAAGATGAAAATGCCACAGAGCTGGCGCAGATCCAGACCAGGACCCTCTTTTCCAGCATCGTGAATACACGCGGCTGGAATGCCGACCGGGGCGGCGTCTGGGCCACCGAACAGCCCAATTGCCAGCCTAACCCGTGGCTTCCCGAAGATCAGCGCACGCTCCTCACCGCGGACGGGCGGCGGCTTGTCAGGTTCAATCCAGCCTATATGACCCGGCAAATCGCGGAACGCTTCCAGTCCAAGACGATGAACTTCCATATTTGCGGCTTGTCCCCCAAACGCCCGCAAAACCGCCCCGACCAATGGGAAACGAGTGCCCTGCTCGACTTCGATGCGGGAAAGACCGAGCGGTTTCAGCTTGTTCCGGGACGGAGGGGTGCGTATTACCGTTATATGGCACCGCTGCGGGCGGAGGAAAGCTGCCTGCAATGCCATCAGAGAAACAAAATCGGGGACGTGCTCGGCGGCATCAGCGTATCCATTTCCGCCTTTCCCATCCTTGCCTCGGTTGAGCAACGCAACAGTATGGTTGGGCTGACATTCGGCTTGATCGGGTTTATCGGCGTGCTCGGCATCGGCGGAGCCACGTTCCAAATCAACCGCAAAAAAGAGCAGGCCGAGGAAGCCAATCGGGCCAAAAGCGTTTTCTTGTCACGCATGTCCCATGATATCCGCACGCCCATGAGCGCCATCATAGGCCTGACCGCAATCGCCAAAAAGAACGCCGGCGATCCTGAACGCCTCAACGAATGCATAGACAAAATAGCCCTCGCCTCCCAGTTCCAGCTTTCCTTGGTCAATGACATCCTTGATGTTTCCAAAATCGAAAGCGGCAAGATGCAATTGGCCTCAGAACCATTTGATCTTGCTGGGATCATTGACGATGTGACGCTGTTCACCTCCAGCAGCGCCACAGCCAAGGGCATTGTTTTCGAAACGTCCGTCGATCCCCGCATCGGACGGATGTATGTCGGCGATCCCATGCGGCTCAAGCAGATACTGATGAACCTTTTATCCAACGCCCTTAAATTCGTGGATGAAAACGGGAAAGTGACCCTCCGCGTCGAATCGTTACGGCGTACGGGGCGGCAGGAGGCTGTGCGCTTCATCGTCTCAGACAACGGGATCGGCATGAGCAATGCCTTCCAGAAACGGATGTTCCTCCCCTTCGAGCAAGATGCCGCCCCCCGGCGGAAAAGGTCGGGGAGCGGGCTGGGGCTTGCCATTATCGGCAACCTGACTGCTTTGATGGGAGGCTCCATCGCTGTGGACAGCGAACAGGGCAAGGGAACGCGCTTCACCGTGGATATCCCTCTGGAGCGCACCGAAACGGCAGAAAAACACGATACCGCCGGAGAAAACGCGGAGGAACGCTGCCGCTTCCGTGGAGAGACGCTCCTCCTTGCCGAAGATGACGGATTGAATGCTGAAGTCCTTGAAAATCTGCTTGGCTACATAAACCTGAGGGTCGTCCACGCCGAGAACGGCAAGGTGGCCGTGGACCTGTTTGAGCGTTCCGCTCCGGGGGAATACGCCGCGATCCTCATGGATATACAAATGCCGATCATGGATGGCCTTGACGCGGCCCGGACCATCCGTGCGCTGCCCCGTGAAGACGCCGCCAGCATCCCCATTTTCGCACTGTCCGCCAGCGTCTTTGCGGAAGACGTCGAGCGCTCCCTGTGTTCCGGTATGAATGGGCATTTGGGCAAGCCTGTGGACATTGAGCAGATCTGTTCCATGCTCCAGACGTGGCTGTACCCGCAGCAAACGGATACCCAGGAACAAGCTTAGCGCGGACGGGGTGTTCCGCTATGAACGGACAGCCTTCCCGCCTCAAGGGAGGGCTGTTTCTCCATGCGGTTCTTGGGAAACCGCCCAAGAGCCTTCCCCTATGAGAGCACATTCACATGCAGCAGGTTCCATAATGAATCGGGCAGCGTTCCGTACGCCGCCATGCGCTGGCGGATATGTGATACAACTAGCCTCCCGTATATGCGGGTTCCAATCCCGTTCCCTCGGCTACACGAAAGGCTTTCCCGTTCCGGTGCTCCGCTCTCTTTTTTCAAATCGCCTTCATTTGCGGCCCCCAACCCATGTTTGCCGCCTCGCGGTGTGCGGAAAGCTGTATTTTCGCGTACCCAAACGGATTAGAACTGGCAGGACCTGCTCGCGGGAGCACATGCTTTTTTATTCACAAAATATTTTTACTATAAATATCAATATAATATAAAATGATAATTCCAATCCCCATACAGCCAGCACGGCAGATCAAAAAAATTTCCAATTCGTAAATGATTTTTGTCGAATGTATACAAAAAGTTACCTCATTTTATTCATATGATTTGATTGATAATCCGTATGCCTTATACCCCTTATGGTGAAGCGCCGCGATTGCTTTTATACCTCTCAGAATGAGTACGTTAAAGCTCCTAACCTATGCATATGCCTGCCAAAGCCCATTGACACCTACTCGAAAAACGTGCTCTCTTGTTCTCACAGGAACAAAGTCCTTTGAGGCACAGGCGTCCATAGTCCCCATACAGCCCAACCGTTCAGGCGTCTTCTGAACAAGGGAATGATGTATGCGATACGCTTCCGAAAGACTCTCGCTTTTCCGCACGGTGTTCGTGCAGGTCGCCGCGTTGCTCCTGTTCGCGGCGGGCGGGATGTTGCTCGCGGTAGCGGAAAGGGAACTGAACGTACGCCCCACCCACCATGCGGAAATGGCTCCCGCCGCCGAGTTGCTGGACAACCGGCTGCCCGCTGTACTCAAAGGCCAGCCGGACGAGCTCCCAGCGCCTGCCGAGAAATCGTTTCAGAAGAAGACCCGCGGTTCTCAGCCGCCCTTTGCCCTGAGCGGACTTTCCCCCATGCTTCAGCCGGAACGTCCTGTCCGGCTCAGTGAAGCCGTCTCGGCCCTCCTCCCCTCTTGGCGCGGCCTCGTCGCCTTTCCCCTGCCTCCCCCCGCGTCCGCCTAGCGGACCGGGAACGGCCTTTCGTCTCCTCTTGGGGGCCGTTCCCTCCACGCGCCTTGTTTTCCCATGTCGATTCCGGTCCGGATGTACCGTTCCGCCTGACGGGCTTTTCCGCAAAGCCTCCGTCTCTCGGCGCTCGTCCCTTCGCCTCAGGCTGGCCGCCTGGCGGAAGAACGCGGTACGTCCCGGATGCCCCGCATCCACACTGTGACGCTTTACGACAGGAAACAGCCATGAAGATCAAGTCTCTTCTCGGAACGCTCGCGCTCTCCCTCGGTCTGCTCGCCTCCCCCGCCGCTGCGGAAAAGTTCGTCGTCGGCTTCCAGCCCTATGACACCATCTCCTATCAGGCCATCGTCAACGCCGAACTGGGGCTCTGGAAGAAGTATACCCCCGCCGGTACGGAAATCGAATTTCAGCCCGCCCTGCAAGGCACCGTCGTCGCCAACAACATGCTGGCGAACAAGGCGCAGGTCGGCTATATGAGCGTCATGCCCGCCACCATCCTCTGCTCCAAGCCGAAGCAGGCGGAAATCAAGATGGTCGCCACCCTCGGCATGTCCAAGGGCACCCGCTGCTCGCTCGTCGTGGTCCGCAAGGACGCCCCCGAATTCAAGAGCAACGAAGAAGTCGCCCGCTGGCTCGACGGCAAGATCATCGCCGCCCCCAAGGGCAGCGCGTCCGACCAGTACCTCCGCCGTTTCTTTGAAAAGTATAACGTGAAGCCGGGCGAATACCTGAACCAGTCCATCGAAGTCATCGCCACCAACTTCCGCATCGGCAAGATCGACGCCGCCTCCCTGTGGGAGCCCACCCTGTCCCGTATCGCCACTGACGTAGGCGAAGGCACCGCCCGCATCGTGGCCGACGGCAGCGCCTGCGACAACCCCGACCTCGGCATCCTGAACATGCGCGCCGACTTTGTGAAGAACCACCGCGACGTGGCCAAGGGCTACCTGCGCGCCGAACTCGAAGCACAGCGCTACATGCTCGATCCCGCCAACTGGGAAAACGTCATCAATATGGTTTCCAAGTACGCCACCGGCATCCCGAAGAACGTGCTGTGGTACTCCATCTACGGCCTCGTCCCCTCCGACAGTTCCGACCCCGTCCGCGAATGGAAGAACTTCTATTTCGGCGACCGTGAAAACGCCAACATCGTTGAAGTCGCGCCCTTCCTCTTCAAGTCCAAGATCATCAGCATGGAAAAGCTCCCCGACGGCACCGTCGACGACACGCTCGCCCGTGAAGTCTTCAAGGAAGCCGGATACGCTCCCGCCAGCCCCGACGCCGCCCTCGGCGTGATCAAGGGTGCCAAGGCGGCCGACTGCCCCTTCAAGAACTAACCGGTCCCAGCGGTTCCGTTCCCCGCCGGAGCGGAACCGCAACGAAAACCGTTTGCGGCGGGCCCTCCCCTGAGGGCCGCGTCTCAGCCCCTACGCCTCAAACGGGCTTTTCACAAAGCTGAACCCACCCCAACCCCGAGGGGAACCCCATGAGCCAAGCCATCATGCAACGCCAGACGACCAAAGGCCCAAGCGCCTGGGAAGTGACGCTGGCGAATACGAAACTCTGGCTGAAGAGTCCGACCCCGTACCTGAACGCGCTCGGTCTGGTGGCCTTCGTACTCTTCTGGTACCTGACGACGGAATATTTCCAGCTGCCTTATTTTGAAAAGCTCCCCGGCCCCGTGGCCAGCTTCCAGGAATGGGTCTCCAAAGACCCCATCTACGGGATCTCCATCTATACCAGCGACTATTATGCCCACATCGGCATCAGCGTCTGGCGTGTATTCCAGGCCTTCATGCTCGCCACGCTCCTCGGCGTGCCCACCGGCCTGTTCATGGGCTGGAACAAGACGTTCAAGGACTACTCCTTCCCGCTGCTCGAAACCCTGCGCCCCATCCCCATGCTGGCATGGGTCCCGCTGGCGATCCTGATGTGGCCCGGACGTGAGGCGTCCATCGTGTTCCTGACGTTCCTCGGTTCCTACTTCGCCACGGTGCTCAACACCCTGCTCGGCGTGGAGTCCATCGACGAATCCTATTTCCGCGCGGCCCGCTCACTCGGCGCACGTCCCCGCGACGTATTCTTCAAGGTCATCCTGCCGGGCGCCATGCCGTTCATCTTCACCGGCCTTCAGATCAGCATGGGGTACGCGTGGTTCTCGCTGGTCGCGGGCGAAATGCTCGCGGGCGAATACGGCCTCGGCTACCTCATCTGGAACTCGTTCATGCTGGTGCAATACCCCGTGATCATCATCGCCATGATCACGCTCGGCGTCATCGGCTCGTTGAGCAGCTTGCTCATCCGTATGATAGGCAACCGCCTCATGCAGTGGAAGGTCAGGGAGGAAGTACGATGAGCGGCAACGAAACGCCCACGCGCGGGCACATCCAGATCAACAACGTCAGCAAGATATACGATCCCGACGGCGCCAAGGTCCTTGCCGTGGACCGCTGCACCATGGACATCGCCCCCGGCGAGTTCTGCGTGGTCGTCGGCCCTTCGGGATGCGGCAAAACAACCCTCCTCAACGCCATCGCGGGCTTCCACAGCATCAGCAGCGGGGAAATCCTCCTCGACGGCGAAGTGCTCTGCTCCGCCGACAAGCAGGCGCAGCCCGGCTCCGACCGCATCGTGGTCTTCCAGAACGGCGCGCTGTTCCCGTGGTTCACCGTGCTTGAGAACGTCACCTTCGGGCCCATCGTCCAGAAGGACATGCGCAAGGAAGAGGCGGAGGACAAGGCCATGGAGATGCTCGGCCAAATGGGCCTCATGGGCATCGAGAACAACTACCCGAGCGAAATCTCCTCGGGTATGCGCCGCCGCGTGGAAATCGCCCGGGCCATGATGAACAACCCCCGCGTGCTCCTGCTCGACGAGCCGTTCCGGGCCATGGACGCCCTGACCAAGACCGTTGTGCACCAGTTCCTGCTTCAGGTGTACGATAGGAGCAAGACCACCGTCTTCTTCATCACGCACGACCTTGAAGAGGCCATCTTCCTCGGGAGCAAGGTCTACATCATGACCACCCGCCCCGCGACCATCAAAAAGATCCTCGACGTGGACATCCCCCGCCCCCGCGACTTCCGCGTGCTGTCCTCGCCGACCTACACGCGGCTGAAGGAAGAATGCATCTCCGCCGTCCATGAGGAAGCCCTCAAGGCCTTCAAGGCCGGCGAACGGGAAATGTAACCGAAGGAGACACCATGTCGTCGATCAAAAAGAGCCTGTGCAGCGCAACCGCGCGGCGCGGCATCATATCCATCATCGTGTTCACCGTCGTTTGGGAAATCTGCACCCGCCTGCACATGCCTATCATCGGCAACGTCCCCGCGCCCTCGTCCGTCATCGGCTCCATGGGCAAGCAGCTTACCGACGCCTTCTACTGGATCTCGTGGCGCGACAGCATGATGCGCATCGTGGGCGGCTTCGTCCTCGCGCAGGCCATCGGCATCCCGCTGGGCCTGCTCCTCGGGGCCAGCAAGGCGGCGCACAACCTCATCTATCCTGTGTTCGAAATCATGCGCCCGGTTCCGCCGCTGGCGTGGGTTCCGGTCGCGGTCATCTTCTGGCCCACCCCTGAAATGAGCATGGTCTTCGTTACCTTCCTCGGGGCGTTCTTCATCGTCGTGATCAACATCGTGGACGGCGTGCGCAGCATCGACGCCCGCTACCTGCGGGCCGCCCGCTCCCTCGGTTCCTCGCGTTCCGACATGTTCTGGCACATCCTGCTTCCCGGCAGCCTTCCGAGCATCGTCGTCGGCATGACCGTCGGCATGGGCGTGACGTGGGCCGTCGTGGTCGCCGCCGAAATGATCGCCAGCCGCACCGGCCTCGGCTACCTGACGTGGAGCGCCTACGTTGCGGGCGAATTCCCGGTCATCATCATCGGCATGATGAGCATCGGCATCGCCGGATATGTTTGTTCGGCCATTATCCGCTTCGCGGGCACTCGCATGACCCCGTGGCTGCGTACCTTCTAAGGAGAGGCGACCATGAGCGACATCGGTATGGGATACGGCGAAATGCAGGTCGCCAACCTCTGCAAGGGCTACGGCATCGGCCCCCTGCACAAGGAAGTCATCAAGGATTGCTCCTTCACGCTGGAAAAAAGCAAGCTCACCGTCCTCATCGGGCCGTCGGGCTGCGGCAAGTCGGCGCTCATCAACATGCTGGCGGGCTATGAGACGCCCGACGCGGGCAGCATCCTCATTGACGGGGAAAAAGTCTCCGGCCCCGGACCCGACCGTCTGGTCGTGTTTCAGGAGACCGCGCTGTTCCCGTGGATGACCGTGTTCGAAAACGTCAGCTACGGCCCCCGCGTGCGCGGCGAGCTGAGCGGCAAGGACCTCGAAAACACGACCATGAAGCTGCTGGAAATGGTCGGCCTCGAGGATTTCCGCAGCAAGTACCCCTCGCAGCTCTCGGGCGGTATGCAGCGCCGCGCCGAACTGGTCCGCGCCATGATCAACCAGCCGAAGGTCATGATGATGGACGAGCCCTTCCGCGGTCTGGACGCCATGACCCGCGCCCTCATGCAGGAATACTACGTGCGCCTTTTTGAGGAGCACCGGGGGACCAACCTGTTCGTCACCTCCGAGCTGGAGGAAGGCATTTTCCTTGCCGACCGTCTGGTCGTGCTGACGAATCAGCCTTGCCAGGTCAAGAAGGTCATGGACGTCAACCTGCCCCGCCCGCGCACCTTCGACATGATGGCCATGCCCGAATACGTGGACATCAAGCGCGAAGTGCTGGAACTGCTGCACGACGAAGCCATGAAGTCCTTCGCCACGGGAGCGGTCAACGCGGCGGATTTTCTCGAAGCCTACTCCCAGCTCGGGCAGGATCAGGCCCAGCCCCGCATGGAAGGGCACAAATAACCCGTAGCGGCGGCCAAACCGAAAAAGGCGGGCCCCCCCGCCTTTTTCATTTCTGGAGGCCAGACACGACAAAACCCGTCCCACATGCTCGGGAACGGGCTGCTCCGTTGTCGGCGTACCCTCTGTAGCGCTACGCGTCTTTCTGCTGAATGGGGTATTTGGTCATAAACCCGGTGACGGTGGCGATGGCGACCAGCGTCCCGTCCGAATCGGTGATGCGGACGTCATAGGTCCCCAGATTCCGGCCTGAGCGGATCTTGCGGGCTTCGCCGCGCAGGGGGCCGATGCGCCCCGGCTCGAGGTAGGAAATGTTCGTCTGGGCGTTGACGCAATAGAGCCCGGCGGCATTGGAAACCGTGGCGAACGTCATGTCCACCAGCGCGAAAATAGCCCCGCCGTGCGCGTGGCCCATGCCGTTGCGGTGGCGCTCGTCCAGCGGCATGATCGCCACGCCATGCTCAGGCCCGACTTCGAGGAGCTCGATGCCCATATGCCGGGCGAACGGATCATGATGGTTGAAATGGTAACGGACTTCTTCGTAAGACGGCATCCTGCCCTCCTGATGCGTGTGCGGCGGCCTTCGCGGGACGCCGGAAAGCGTTGTTCGTAGGGCTGCGGAGCGCCTCTCCGGGCGTACGCGCAACCGTCAGCATACGAACATTTTTTCCCTGAAAACGCCAGCCCCCGCGCGGTGCTGCCCAGCCTTCCCCTTTTCCTCCCTCCGTCCCCATATATCCAGCTCGATTTTACCGGATCACACCGCGGCCTTTCTCTTTTTCAGCGGATCAACATCCTCTTCGGGGGCCGCACACGCTCATGCCCTACATGCGGATTGCCCCGTATGTATGAGCACTATTTCAGGGACGTATGACGTCCTTGCCATTTTTTTATCATGTCGCTTGTAGACAACCTTATACGAATCTGATATATCTATGACAACAAAAATATTTTATTATACCGAATGTTTATATATTAATATTCATAATTATCTTAAAATACTATAAAAATATATGTAGTTTCCATAATTATGTATATTTTATATATAATTATGCTCAATTTTTTTATTTATATTTATATAAAAATATCAATTTTGACTCATATATATTATTTATTATTGAAATTACATGGAATATGTCAAAAAACCAACATTTTTTTCGTTCACAAACAACCCGTCGCCCATTATTTGCGGCGATTCCCCTGGGAGGTGATACATCAAGAAAATGATCCAACGGTGAGTCGCAAGCCTCTAACCCCTTACATCAAGGAAGAGAAACTCGATGAAATGCCCAAAGATCCTGTCCCTGCTGCTTATGATCCTGCTCTTGTCGACCGGCTATGCCTCCGCTGCCCCGAGCCAGACATTGAAAATCGCCGCTGGTGATCCTGAAGATTCCGAAATGGGCGTGGTCGGCAATGCCTTTAAGGAATACATCGAAGAAAAGACGAAAGGTGACGTCGAGATCCAGTGCTTCTACAGCGGCTCTCTCGGCGACGAAAGCGAATGCCTCCGCAACGTGCAGAAAGGCACGCTGCCCATGGCGATGGCCGGCATAGCCAACCTCGTGCCTTTCGAGAAAAAACTCGGCCTGCTGACCCTGCCCTACCTGTTCTCCAACATAGACGAAGTGGTAACGGGCACCAACAGCGCTCCTGCGGAATTGTTGAACAGCTATGCCACAAAATCAGGATTCCGTATCCTTACGTGGACCTATACGGACTTCCGCTACATCTCCAATGCCAAGCGCCCCATCACCAAGATGGCCGACATGCAGGGCCTGAAGTTCCGCGTGCCCCAGAGCGCCGTGCTGATCGCCGCTTATAAAGCCTTCGGCGGCAGCCCGACCCCTATCTCCTGGGCCGAAACCTTCACCGCGCTTCAGCAGGGCGTCGTGGACGGCCAGTGCTACGGCTACATCGGCTTCAAGGCCAATAAGTTCAATGAAGCCAACCAGAAATACCTCACCGAAGTCCATTACACCTATCAGCTCCAGCCTCTGGTCATCAGCGAGCGCGTCTTCAAGAAGATGACCCCCGAAATGCAGAAACTGCTGATAGATGCGGGTAAATACGCGCAGGAAAAAGTGCTCAAGTACCAGATCGAGCAAGCTGACGCGGCCAAGAAATACCTCATCGACAACGGCCTCCAAGTCTCGCAGCTGGAAGACGAAGACGTGTGGAAAAAGGCCGCGATGGAAAAGGTCTGGCCTGAAATGGCCGACTTCGTAGGCGGCAAGGAAACCATCAACGCCTACCTGAAGGCCTGCGGCAAGCCCCTCTGGAAGTAACCCCTTCCATCCGGACCTGCCGAGCCCGGAATGCCCCTCCGGGCTCTTTCCCTCTCCGGATGGGGAAACGGGGGCATCCTCCCTATACGGGAAAAGTTTTTCCATTGAGCCCCACACATGAAAACGCCTCCCGCCCCTGGACCAGGGTGGGAGGCGTTTTCACGCTGGTGTAGCGGGAAAGAGGCAGTCCCCATTGCGTTTCTGTTGCCGTTTCACACGGTTCCGGGTAAAAACGCCGGAAAGCCGGGTGAAACGGAATCGCCGCATCCGAAAGCCCTCTGCGGAAACGCCGCAAAAGCCTTCTTCCCATGTCTTCGGAGGATTACTTGAGCGCCTTGAGGAAGCGGTCCGAGACGGCTTCGGGCGTGGCGTGCCGATGCGCCGTGTCGGGATTCATCTTCTCGGAAAAGGCCGCAATCTCGGCCAGCCATGCCTTCAGCGGGCTTTCCCCATCTTCCCCGAACAGGGCAAGCTGCTCCTCCAGCGAAAAGACGGGATGTTCCCGCAGTTCGGCAATGGCGTCGGCCTCGGAAAACTTTTTGCCCATCCACGCCTCCGCGAAGCGGACATAGGCTGGAGCCAATGTTTCCGGGCCCTGCGCCTTGATCTCATCCGCAACCCGCAGGTAGACTTTCAAAAACGCACGCACGGCGTCCGGATTCTTTTCCGTGAACGCGCGATCCGCGACAAGGAGCACGGGCTGCGTTGCACCGCAATCCTGCGAATGCGCCGCGACTTTGAACCCGAGCGTTTCGGCCTCGCGGGTGAACGGCGACCAGACGGCGAGGATATCGCCGTACCCGTTCTTGAACGCGCCGAGGGCGGGTGTCGGTTCCAGTTCCTCGATCTTGACGTCCTTCTCCTCAAGCCCGAGCGCGGCGAGCCATTTGTCGAGCAGATAGCGGGCCGACGTTTTTTTGGGGCACAGGATGAGCTTGCCCTTGACGGATTCGGGCGTCCCGAAGACATTCGGGAAATCGGGATTGAATCCCTTTTCCGCAAGGATCGGGCTATCGGGGCGGGTCAGGATCATGTTGGCCGAAGATTCGTCGTTGGCGATGGCAATCACTTCCACCTGATCGCTCATGGTGGCCTGCATGGCTGGAACCGCCCCGCAACCGGCGATGGCCCAATCGTAGGCCCTGACGTTTTCGATGAGGCTCTTGCCGGAATCGAACCGGAGCATGATGATGTCCAATCCGGCTTCCTTGTCCCAGCCTTTTTCCTTTGCGTACCATGTCAAAAACGCCTCGTGCTCGCCAAGCCATGCCGTACGGAGGGTTTCGGACAGGGAGGGCGACGACTGAAACAGGCTGCCGAAAAGCGCGCATACTGCAAACAGTGTCTTGAATCGCATAACAGGTTCCTTTGTGTTGAATGTTGTAAACCGGGCTCAGGCCCGGATGCCACCCGTCCATAAGCAAAAAGCGTTCCTACCCCTCACATCCCGGCGCCGGGGAACGAGGCAGGGCGCACGGGGAAAAGAGATGCTCCCGCAGTACGAATTTCAAATGACCCTCATCGCGCCCTACAAGGGCCTCGATGCCCGGATTTTCAGACAGGTCGCCAAAGATCTGCGCTGCCGCATCAAATTCATGGATCTGGCCTTCGACGAGGCCATCGAAGCGGCGAAACGCCTCTCCCCGGATACCTGCGACGTCGTCCTCAGCCGCGGCGTCACCGTGGACGTCGTCAAACAGAATTCCTCCATACCCGTCGTGCCCATCGACTTCTCCGCATGGGATCTCCTGCAGGCGCTCCAGCCCTATGCGGGGCATGTCCGCAACGTCGCGTTCTTTCGGTACTCCACCCCGCTGCCCGGTCTCTCCAGCGTGGAAAAAGCCCTTGGCATGAGAATCAAGGAACACCTTTACGGCTCCAAAAACGAGATGCACCTCCGGCTCATCCAGCTGGACCCCGCCGACGTGGAGCTCTTCGTCGCACGCGGGACGCTCGTATGCCAATGGGCCACCGCAGCGGGGTTCCCCACGCTTGAGATCATCGACGGCGAAATATCCGCCAAGCGGACGCTCCTTGAGGCGGTCAACGTCGCCCGCGCCCGCCGGTCCGAACGCCAGCGCACCGCGCGCTTCGGAGCCATCCTCGACGCCATCGACGAAGGCATCGTGGTGTACGACGCACAGGGCAAAGTGAACCTCATCACCCCCTCGGCGGAATCCCTCCTCAACTGCGCGAAAAAAGAAGCCCTCGGAGAGCACATCCGGACCGTTATGCCCGGCGTCTTCTCTCCCGGCACGCTGGCGGGCGACAAGGCGGAACATGGGCGCGTCCACGACATCCGGGGCACCACCCTCGTCATCAACCGCGTGCCCATCCTTTTCCAAGGGCAGAACGTGGGGACGGTCTGCTCCATATCCGACGCCCGGCGCATCTACAAAGCGGAGGCAAAGCTCCGCAACAAACTAAAATCAAAAGGTTTTACCACGCGCTACTCGTTTGGGGACATCCGTACCCGCTCCCCGCACGTGCGGCATCTCAAAGAGCTTGGCGTACTCTACGCCTCCACGGACGCCAACCTGCTCATCTGCGGGGAATCCGGCACGGGCAAGGAGCTGTTCGCCCAAAGCATCCACGCCGCCAGCCTGCGCAAAGACAAGCCGTTCGTGGCCGTGAACTGTGCCGCCATCCCCGAAGGGCTGCTGGAAAGCGAACTTTTCGGCTATGAGGAAGGCGCGTTTACCGGCGCGAGGCGTCAGGGCAAGGCGGGCATGTTCGAGCTGGCCCACACCGGAACCCTGTTCCTCGACGAAATCGGGGACTTGCCGCTTACCCTTCAGGGGCGGCTGCTGCGCGTGCTTCAGGAACGGGAATTGGTACGCGTGGGCGGGACGCAGGTGATCCCCCTCGACGTACGCGTCCTGTGCGCCACGCATCAGGATCTCCGCCAGCTTGTGGCAGAGGAACGGTTCCGGGCGGACCTCTTTTACCGCCTCAACGTGCTCTCTTTGCGCCTCCCGCCACTCAGGGAGAGGCTTGAGGACATTGTGGATCTCGCCGTTTCCCATCTAAGGGAACATCTCGACGAGCCTCCGGCGGAAAGCCTGCTCGTCTCCCAGCTTGAGCGGCCCCTGCTGCGCCATCCGTGGCCCGGCAACATCCGCGAACTGCTCAGCCTCATGGAACGCATGGCGATCGTAGCCAACCACATGGCCGAAGTGACGGACTGGGAACAATTGCTTTTGTCCCTATGGGAAGATCCGCCTCTGGAGGAGTCCCCCATAACGCCGAGCCTCCCCCAAGAGCCCGAGGATTTGCCGCCTCTTACCCTCAGGAGCCACATGGCGCGGGAAGAGGCCCGGTTCATCCGGCAAGCCGTCGCCCGGTGCGGAGGGGATATGGGCAAGGCCGCCCACCTTCTCGGCATCAGCCGGATGACGTTGTGGCGCAAGCTTCAAGGGCTCGCGGAAACAAATGCGGAACATTTCGAGTAACAATATTGATACAAAAAGTTAACAAATATGGTATGGCGTAACATTTTTGTTACAGCCAATGCCGCTTTTTTCCCTTTCCATATACCAATAAACGGCGATTTCCCTTCAAATGGGCTGGCATATTTCTTGATATAATGTCTCTCAAGAGCCTTTCGGCACAATGCCGTCGGCGCGCTGGAAGGGGCAGTCCCCTGCCCATGTCCCCCACACAATCAGAAGGATGGAGTTGCCATGAAGAAAAGCATCATCGCCTCGTTGCTCATCGCCTGTTCCCTGTTTATCGGCGGCAACACGGATGCCCGGGCGGAATACCCCTACGACAAGCCCATCAACATCATCGTGCCCTTCGGCCCCGGAGGCGGCGTCGACATCGCGGCGCGCATCCTCGCCGACTACTTCCAGCAGAACTACAACATCACCATCAACGTCGTGAACAAGCCCGGCGGCGCACAGGCCATCGGCATCAATGAAATGCTCCGCGCCCGTCCCGACGGCTATACCCTCGCCTTCCCCGGCTTCAGCGCCCTCGCCACCACCCCCAAGCTGACCAACGTGGGGTATACCCTCAAGAACATCAAGCCCGTCGCCCACATCGCCAGCATGGAATGCGTGCTGAGCACCAACAAGAGCTCCGGCATCGACACGTGGGAAAAATTCCTCCAGGCTGCGGAAAAGAACCCCGATGGGACCGTCTACGGGACTACCGGCTCCATCTCCACGCAACGCCTGTACATGACGAAGCTGACCGACCGCTTCCACGGCGATCTCAAGATCCGCCATACCGCCTATACCAGCGGCCATGAAGTGAGCACCGCCCTGCTCGGCAAGCACATCACCGCCGGCTTCCAGGTCCCGGCCAACATCCTGCCTTATGCCAACTCCGGCGACTTCAACGTCATCGCCATCTCCCGCAAGGAACGCCGCGCCGATCTGCCCAATACGCCAACCTTCCGCGAACTGTACGCCGACAAGATGACCCCCGCGGACGAGAAGTGGATCGATCTCGGCGCGTGGCACGGCCTCGTGGTGTCCAGCAAGGTCAAGGACGATCGCATCGCCGCGCTCGAACCCCTCATCGAAAAGGCCATGAAGGACCCCGAAGTCATCGAAAAATTCAACAAAATCGGCCTTGATGCCGGGTATCTCCCCGCCAAGGAATTCGGACAGCTTATCCAGTCGTCCTCGGACCTCGCCGACGAAGTGCTGGCCGGGCGCAAGTCGCTTGACTAACCGGATATTGGGGCGGAGCGCGGGTGCGCCCCGCCCTTCCTTTTCACGACGAGGGGTCGCTTCATGAAAAACAAGACGGATTTCTTCATCGGCTTGACGCTGCTCGCCTTCTGCTGCGTCATGGGATACGAGATACATTTGATCCCTGAACCCGCAGCGCTCGATTTCTTCTCGGCGGGTTCGTTCCCCACGGGTGTCACGATCGCGCTGGCCCTGCTCTCGCTCATCCTTGTAGGAAGGACGATCACAGGCAAAGACAAAGACACGGCCTGCTGGCCCGAAAGGAAGCTCGCCGTCAAAGTGGGGCTGATGGCCGCGTGGATCCTGGCCTATGTGGTCGGCTTCATTTTCCTCGGAGAGTACGCCTATGACGCCGAGTGGCCCGAAGGCACGGGTTTCCTCATCTCCACGCTGATCTTCCTCTCCGGGGCGCAGGTGCTGACCGGATACCGCAATCCTTTCTACATTTTTCTCATTTCCGCGGGGATATCAGCCTTCCTGTACGCCGTGTTCGCCATCTTCTTCAAAGTTCCTCTTCCCTAAAAAGGCGGTATCCCATGTTCGATATGTTCATATCAGCCTTCAGCTCGGCCTGTAGCATGGAAGCCCTCGTCGCCAACTTTATCGGCGTGGCGCTCGGCATCGTCTTCGGCGCGCTGCCCGGCCTCACCGCCGTCATGGGCGTGGCCCTGCTCATTCCCTTGACCTTCGGCTTCCCCGCCGTCATCGCCTTTTCCGCCCTGCTCGGCATGTACTGCGGCGCAATCTACGCGGGCAGCATCACCGCCATCCTCGTCGGCACTCCGGGCACGGCGGCCGCCGCCGCGACCATGCTTGAAGGGCCGAAGTTCACCGCACGCGGGGAGTCGCTCAAAGCGTTGGAAATGACCACCATCGCCTCCTTCATCGGCGGTATCTTTTCCTGTATCGTGCTGGCCACGGTCGCCCCCCAGCTCGCACACTTCGCCCTCGACTTCAGCGCCCCGGAATATTTCTCCCTCGGCATCTTCGGCCTGACCATTGTGGCGACGCTGTCCGAAGGCGCGCTGCTCAAGGGCTGCATCGCGGCGCTGCTCGGCATGCTCATCTCCATGATCGGCATGGACCCGCTTTCCGGCAACCTGCGCATGACCTTCGACTCGCCAGACCTCATCAACGGCGTCTCCCTCGTCCCGGCGCTCGTCGGGCTCTATGCCCTGTCGCAGGTATTGGTTACCATTGAAGACGTCTTCATGGGCCGCAAGCTCTCCACCGCCGAAATCTCTCGCAAGGGCATCTCGCTACCCGATCTCTGGGCCAACCGTGCCGCCCTGATCCGCGGTTCCCTCTTCGGCACGTTCATCGGCATCGTCCCGGCCACGGGCTCGGGCACGGCCTCGTTCGCGGCCTACAGCGAAACCAAGCGCCACTCCAAGCACCCAGAGCTTTTCGGCAAAGGCACGCTTGAAGGCATCGCGGCCACGGAATCCGCCAACAACGCCGTCACCGGCGGCGCGCTCATCCCCTTGCTGACCCTCGGCGTGCCCGGCGACGTGGTCACGGCGATCATGCTCGGCGCGCTTATGATCCAGGGCATGACTCCCGGTCCGCTGCTGTTCCAGGAACAGGGCACGCTCGTCTACAGCATTTTCATCGCCCTGTTCGTCTCCAACGTCTTCATGCTGCTTCTGGGCTACTACGCGGTGCGCCTGTTCGCCAAGGTCGTGCTCATTCCCGGCGGCATCCTCATGCCCCTCGTCACCACCCTGTGCGTGGTGGGCGGCTACGCCCTGAACAACTCCAACTTCGACCTCGCCGTCATGGCCGGTTTCGGGTTGCTCGGCTACATCATGACCAAGGCGCGCTTCCCGCTCGCCCCCCTGCTCCTCGCCATGATCCTCTCCGGGATCATCGAAACCAACTTCCGCAGGGCGCTCAGCATCTCCAATCAGGATTTCTCCGTATTCTTCACCCGTCCTGTCTGCGCGGCGTTCCTCGCCATCAGCCTCTTCATCCTGTTCAACCTGCTCTGGAAGGAATGGAAGAAGTACCGCGCCGCCAGCGCCGCCTGATCCCGCAACCCTTATGAGGCCAGCCATGCAACAAGCGACTCACATCTACCGGAACGGCACCATCCTGACGATGGATTCCCGCTGCTCCATCGTTTCCTGCCTTGCCGTATCCGGCGAAACCATCCTTGCCGTGGGCTCGGAAGCCGAAGTGGCCCCGTTCCAGGGCCCGGAAACCCGCATCGTCGATCTGGGCGGGCGGTTCATGATGCCGGGCTTCTACGACTGCCACAGCCATTTCATGCGCGCGGGCATGTACAACAAATACTATCTCGACGTGAATTCCCATCCCATCGGGGACGTGAGGACGCACGGCGACATCCGCCGCAAGGTACGCGAAGCCCTTTCGGGTATGCCCGCCGGGGAATGGCTGCTCTGCGCGGGGTATGACGATACCGCCGTTGCCGAAGAGCGGCATTTCACGCTTGCCGAACTGGACGCGATGGCCCCGGATCACCCGCTGTTCCTGCGCCACATCTCCGGGCATCTGGCCCTGTGCAACAGCAAGGCGTTTGAGGCAGCCGGGATCACGGATGAAACCCTGAATCCGTCGGGCGGCGTGTTCCGGCATGACGGCAACGGCCGCCTCACCGGATTGGTGGAGGAACCCGCCGCAATGGAGATGGTCCTGGCGGCCTCCCCGCAGATGACCCAGGAAAAATGGCTCGGCGCGGTGGAACGGGCTACCGACGACTATGTCGCCAAGGGTGTGACGACCGCCCACGACGGCGGCGTCACCACGGCCATGTGGAAAAACTACATGACCGCCCACAAACGGGGGATGCTCAAAAACCGCGTCCAGCTTCTGCCCAAGCACGGCTGGTTCGACTTCTCGCTGGCCCCCACCGTGCAATGCGGCACGCCCCTGACCAAGGACGGCCTGCTCAGCATGGGCGCTGTGAAACTGTTTCAGGACGGGAGCCTCCAAGGGTACACCGGCTATCTGAGCAATCCCTACCATTCGCTGCCGGACGCCATCTCCGACGGGTCATGGCGCGGATACCCCATCTACAATCCCCGTGAACTCGTCAACATCGTTACCCGCTACCACGAAGAGGGCTGGCAGGTCGCCATCCACGGCAACGGCGACGCGGGCATCGAAGACATCCTCAACGCCTTTGAGGAAGCGCAAAAGGCGTACCCCCGGGCCAACGCGCGGCACATCATCATCCATTGCCAGACCGTCCGCGAGGATCAGCTCGACCGCATCGAACGGCTCGGCGTGGTTCCGTCCTTCTTCACCGTACACACCTATTACTGGGGCGACCGCCATCGGGACATCTTCCTCGGGAAAGCCCGCGCATCCCGGATCGATCCGCTGCGGAGCGCCCTGAAACGCGGCATCCCCTTCACTTCCCACAACGACACCTCCGTCACGCCTATGGATCCGCTGCTCTCCGTCTGGTCGGCGGTCAACCGGCTCACCGGCAGCGGCAAGGTGCTCGGCGAGGATCAGACCGTCTCTGTGCTGGATGCCCTGAAAAGCGTCACCATATGGGGCGCCTACCAGTTCCATGAAGAACGCATGAAGGGCAGCCTCGAGCCCGGCAAGCTCGCCGATATGGTCATCCTCGGCGAGAACCCGCTTGAAATCGCGCCCGAACGCATCAGGGACATCCCGATTCTGGCGACCCTGGTGGGCAACCGGCTCGTCTACGGTTCCCTGTAATGTCCCCGTCCCCAACGCACCGGGCAAAGGATGATCCCCCTTCCCCCGCTCGGTGCGATTTGGGGTTCCCCCGGCGGCACACTCGCCCATTCCTCCGGGCGGCCGCCGGGGGAACCAACCTCCATATAAGGACACCCGCTCAGTCAATCCGAGCGGGTGTCCTTATATGGAGGAAGGATAGGGGGAGACGCTCCATTCGGCCGCCGTCCAGCCGCAACCGGGACGCCGCACAGAATCGGCATACCGGAGCTTATGCGTGCCGCCCCATTTCGTATGCCTCATTCAGAGCCGGGCTTTCCTTGATATCGCCTTTTTTCCATGCGCCCGATCCGTAAACGATGCCCTTTTCCTGCGCGCCTTCCAGACAGTACAGGAACCCGCGGAACCCTTCGATGGTCCTCTCCAGCGACCGCTTTTCGCCGTCGGCGGCGGTGGCGATGAAGTAAAACGCCTTGTTGCTGATTTCCGTATACCGGGCGACGCACCGATCAATAAGCGTCTTCATCTGCGCATCCATCGTATAGAAATACACCGGCGTCGCCATGACGATCACGTCAGCGGCGATCATCTTTCCCAGAATCTCGGCCATATCGTCCTTCTGCACGCAGACGCCGTTGTTCTGGTGGCAGGCTTCACAGCCGATGCAATAGCCGATGTTTCTGTCGCGGAGGAAAATCTTTTCGGCCCGATGGCCGGATTCCCTCGCGCCTTCCATGAAGCGATCACACAATATATCGGAATTGCCGCCCTTTCTGGGGCTCCCCGACAGTATCAGTATATTTTTGCTCATGACATCCTCTCAAAACGAAAAAATTATTTTCCCATGCCGATCTTGCGAAGCCACGCGGCCACCTCGCCTTGCGCGGAAGCGGCCCGGCTTCCCCTGACGGCAAGCCCGTCCAGAACAACCGCCTTCGGGCAAAACGTCTTGATGTCCGCAACGCTGCGGCCCAGCGCGCTGCCCTCATGCGTGATGAACGGGGCAATCCGCTTGCCCGCCAAATCGTACTCGGACAGGAACGTCCTCACCGGCCCGGCTACAGTGCCCCACCAGTTGGGCGATCCCACGAAAACGACGTCGTACGCCTCGATGTGCCCGATCCTGTTCTTCAAAGGCGGCTTGTAGCCCGACGCCAGTTCCTGCTTCGCCTGATCCGTGGTCGCACGGTACGCCTCGGGATACGGCGTCACCGGCTGAAGTTCCACAATATCCCCGCCGACCGCCGCATGAATGGCCTCGGCGACGGCGCGCGTGTTGCCGGAACGGGAATAGTAGACGACCAACGCCTTGGCTCCGCCATCCGTGGCGGCATAGGCCGACGAAACATGCGGCAACAAACGGCCTCCGAACCCGGCAAGCAGCCCGGCGACCGTATATTTCAGCAGACTTCTTCTGGACGAATCGATTTCCAGTGCCTTGCTCATAACAATCCTCTCTTGTCCGTTTCGAACTTTCAGCTGTGTATTCCATCCATACGGATCAACAATTCCATGAATCAGATATACTGCCTCCGAACCTCTGTGAGTAGATACGATTCTACCCATTTTTTGCCTGATCCTCTCTTCCCTCCCCTCTGCAAGAGCCTATGGCTGTCTCTTCGGACACGCGGGCGCACATCTGAGGAAAGTACATGAAGGTGTACCATTGAAGGACACGGCACGAGATACGGACAATGTCCGGCAACGCTTCCCAGAGACAGGACGACAGAAAAAGCAAGGAGATCCCAGAGGCGGGGGAGGAGGAAAACGGCTCAGGCCCTGTCGAAAAAGCCGGAAAGCGTTTCCACCCTGACCACACGGGGAGGCGGAAGCTGGGGAACGGCTTCGGCAATGCGGCGGGCCAGCTCGGCACAAAGGCCGGGAGCAAGGGCGGGCTCCGGCAGGACGTGCAATTCCAGCCGTTCCGCATCGACGAGACGCAGACGGAAATCCGGCCCGGGCAGTCCGGCCGAGGCGAACACACCATGAACGGCCCGCTCACCGGCGGCAAGCCCCGCGAGCAGGGAACGCTCCGGCTTCATGCCGTACGGGAGCCGCGTCAGCAGGCAAGGCCGGGCTTTCTGCTCCGGATCTTCCATTCCCGTCAGTGCGGCGCACCGATGGATGTCCGCCTTGGTCAGGCCGGCGGAAGCCAGCGGGGACAGGATGCCGAGTTCCTCGACGGCCCGTATGCCGGGGCGGTACTGCCCCGCATCGGAAGCGTTCGTACCGTCGCACAGGGGAAGGTCGGTTCGAGCTTTCAGCAAGGAAAACAGGTTACGCTTGCACGCATAACAACGGCGGCGATCCCCGGAGGCCACCAAAGCTAAATCCAACGGATCGGCGGGAAGTTCCTCATAGGCGAGCTCCCGGGAGGCCGCCCAATGACGCGCGTAGTCCGTCTCTTCCGGGGGAATGTGCGGTCCGACGATGTGCAACAGTACGGGCTCGAAGCCGAACCGCTGGGCCGCATGAGCGAGAAAACGGCTGTCCAGCCCACCCGAGTAGGCCAAAGCAAAACGGTTCCCTGCCGCGAGGACCCCGAGGACGCTTTCAAGACGCGGCAGGAGCGCGGTTTCCTCCGGAGACGCGGCGGTCATACTTGAATCCATCACGGCAATACCCTCATACACTTACAAAAAAATGCCGGAAACCCCGTTCACCGATACGGCGGCATCAGCCTTCAAGCTCCGTACCACAGGCGAAGATCGTCCCGTTGGGCGCATTGGCGAAAACACGCGACCCGTAGACCAGAGCCCGTTTTTCCACCAGCATGGCGGGCCACGGCCCGAACGTCGCCCCAAGGCTGCGAAGCAGGGCGATGGCTGTGGGCGTCACGGTTTCGCCTTCGCCGGAGAACGGACGGACGGGAATGCCTTCGAGCAGTTCCAGTACCGCAGGAGCCGGAACGGGTATGACGCCGTGGGCGCAAACGACCTCACCGTCCGCAATGGGCAGGGGGCTGACCACAAACCGCGCGGGCGAGAGCCGCGTGAACAGGACGCAGGCCATACAAATGTCCAGGATGCTGTCCAGCGCGCCGACCTCATGAAAACGGACGGCCTCCGGCTTCATGCCGTGCACGGCGGCTTCGGCCTTCGCCAGCAACGTGAACGTATCCGAGGCCAAGCGCTTCGGCTCATCGTCCATGCCGCTCCCGGCGATGATTCCAAGAATATCCTCAAGGGTGCGGTGTTCGTGCTGGTGGGGAAGCGACACGTCCGCGAACCAGCCGCCGATACGGTTCACCTGCCGCCGCGTCAGGCGCACGGTCCCGGCGAGCTCGGGCAGCACGGCGGCAAGCAGCCTGTCCGTTTCCGCCTCGCCGAGTTCCGTCATGCGCAGCAGCCCGGCAAGGAACATATCCCCGGACAAGCCGGAATGTGATCGGATGGTCAGGATGCGGCCTCCCCGGGCTTTGCCCCGCCCATCCCCGTGGGCCGTTTCATGCGTATGGCCGTGCTCATGATGGTGTTCATGGCGGTGGGCATGATCCCCGTGTGCGTGCGCTTCGCTCATAATCCGTTTACCACCCTTGCGGCGGCGCAGGCCGCGCCGTACCCGTTGTCGATATTCATGATCCCCACGCCGGGAGCGCAGCTTGAAAGCATACTCGCCAGCGCGGCCCGTCCGCCCTGCGCCGCACCGTACCCAACGGACGTCGGCACGCCGAAGATCGGCTTGGGCGTAAGCCCGCCCATCACGCTGACCAGCGCGGCGTCGAGCCCGGCAACCACGATCACGGCATCGAAGGTGTTGATCTCCTCCAGCCGCTCCGCGAGCCGCCACAACCCGGCAACGCCGCAGTCTTCAAACAGTTTGTGCCCGATGCCCAGATACGCCAGCGTCCGCGCCGCCTCCCAGGCTACGAAGCCGTCCGCCGTGCCCGCGGAAATGACGGCGACCCTGCCCTTGCCCTTCGGCGGGAGCGCGTCCCCGAACGCGGTACGCGACAGGGGATGGTAGTCATACCCTGCGCGGATCTCGGCGGGAACCCGGGCGAACACGTCCGGGGCAAGCCGTGTGAACAGGACCGGATGCCCCGAGCCCCTGCCAAAACGGGAGAGCAGCTCCACGAGCGCCTCGAAAGGCTTCCCTTCGCAAAAAACCGCTTCCGGCAGCCCGATCCGGGCCGTCCGGGCGTGATCAAACAGAATGCCGTGATCCATATCCTTACCCGTCTTTTGGAAAATTCCGAAACACCACGCCGCCGGGGTGAAGGCCGAGGGGAGCCCCGCCCCACCGGTGCGGGCAGCCATGCGCCCGGGCGCATCCGCATCATGGCCGCCCGCGAACGGCGCCTTACACCGTGATCAGTTCATAATCCCGCGAACCCATGCCGATGGATTCGGCATACTCAACCTGATGCCAGCCCCGCGTATTCGGATGCAGCGCCGAGAACTTGTCGTAGCCGCAGGAGTGCGCGCCGTGCTCGCCCAGCGGAATGAGGCTGTGCGCTTCCTTCACCAGATCGAAACAGGCCGTGTCCAGCGCTACGGGGTCCTCCGAAGCGAGGATACCCAGATCCGGGACAATCGCCGGCTCGGACCATCCGGCGCAGTCGCACTGCGGCGTCACGTTGAGCAGGAAGTTCAGGTAGCAAATGCGGCCTTCCTTGCCCTTTACCGCTCCGTAGGCGTATTCCGCCATGCGCTCGGCGAAGTCGGAATACTCGTTGGGCGTGTCGACGCCGATGGCCCCCTGCTTACAGGCCGTTACGCATTCGTAACAACCGATGCAGCGTTCCTTGTCGATGACGGCATGGCGGCCCTTCTCGGCTTTTTCCAATGAAAGCGCACTCCTCGGGCACAGCGGTACGCACTGCCCGCAGCCGATGCATTTCGGGTAGATCACGACGTTTCTGCCGTGCTGATCGATTTTCCCGGCCTGCGGGGCGCAGCCCATGGCGAGGTTCTTGATCGCGCCGCCGAAACCGCCCATCGCGTGCCCTTTGAAGTGGGACAGAACGACCATCGCGTTGGCGGAAAGGAACGCCTGCGCAATCTTGACCGAAGCGAAATGTTTCAGGTTGACGGCCACTTCCTCGTAGCACTTGCTGGTCACGCCGTCGGCCATGATCACCGGAGCGTCCACGACATAGGGCGTAAAACCGTGGCGATACGCCGTTTCCAGATGATCCACGGCGTTATGGCGGGTGGACTTGTAGAGCGTGCAGGTATCCGTCAGGAACGGGCGGGCCCCCGTCGCCTTCACGCAATCCACGACCTGCCGCACGAACGTCGGGTGCAGGTAGGTATCGTTGCCCGCTTCGCCGAAGTGCAGCTTGATGGCAACGACCTCATCCTCGCCGACCGTGCCGAGCGGCTTCACCTTGTCCGCAAGCCCCACGGCGTCGCAGAGCCGCTTGATCTTGGCGAGCCGGTGATCGGAAGTTTTTTTTACAGCAAGTTTTGCCAGATAAACGGGAACAGACATACTTTCTCCTTGTTTGCAAACTGCCCCGCCGAGTACGGCGGGAACTCCGGCACCCGGTGCGCGGCTCACAGCGAAGCCCTCACGCACACCGGGACACTCTCAATACGGAAGGGAAACCGCGCCTCCCGGATGGGAAAGCGGGCGAGCCCCCGCTAGTTTTCCGGGATGACCGCGTTGACGCACCCGAGCGCGTTCAGGGTCCGGGGGAATCCGATATACGGCAGGCAACACGTCAGCGCGTCGATCAGGTTTTCTTTCGTGTTCCCCACATTCACGTTGCCCTGCACATGGCTCTTGACCTGGCTCTCGCACCCGCCCAAAGAGCTGATGATGCAAAAGGTCAGGATTTCGCGGGTCCGCAGGTCCAACCCCTTCCGCGTGTACACGTCCCCAAAGCAGAATGCCGAGAGCATGTCGCGGAGGAGATGCCGCTGGTTCTGCGGCGTGCTCTTGTGCATGGCGTCTATCGCCGCTCCGAAAATGGACTTCTGCACTTTGACGCCCTGCATGAAGCGGTCGTCTTCCGTCACGGCCTTCTGCGAGGCAACGGGCAGCGGGATGCGTTTTTCCCTGAAGACCTCATTGACCAGCCGGAGCGCTTTTTCGGTCTTGGGAAAACCGATATACGGAGCGCACTGGTACATAGCTTCCTTGATTTCCTCGGGCTTCGCCCCGACCTGCAAGGCCGCGCCCACATGCGGGGCGAAGCCGTCCAAAGTCTGGCTAGCCGTCAGGACGACCAGCGTGATCAGCTCCTGCATTTTGGCGTCGAGCGACCCGTGCCACGCGACTTCGCCCCAGATGAGGCGATCCCGCATCTCGGCGAAATCCGGATCGGTCGCCTCTAAAGGAGACCGGGCGTTTCCGAATCGTTCCAACTGCTTCTTTTCGGCCAAGGCGGCTCTGCTCATGTTCTTGCCTCCGTTTGGAACCTGCTGCGTAGGGGAAGAAGCCGCGATTGCCGCGCCGGACAACAGCAAACAAAACAATGCGGCGAAAAGCCCACAAGAAATGTTCCTTTTTTTGTGTGCAGGCATATGCGACCTCCCATCATGTCAATGCGTTGAAAGCGGCCCGGATACCCGAGGCCGGAAGGGAAAACGCTGCGGGCATGGCGTGATTTCCCTATGGGTGCACCATACGCTCCCTAATGGAGAACAGAAGATACGATCCTCTCTTATTCTTGCCTGATTCTCTCGCGGTGCTACCCAAAGAGGTCGAAGTGTGGTATCAAAAAACCGAACCCTGAAAAGGATTTTTCTTTATTCCATGCAAAAACAGAGGATTATGTCATATGATGGAAACGGGGAGTGGAGAGACGGCAAGAACCGCCAGCCTTTTGAAAGAGAAATTGCTCCAGCGGGCTCCCGAGCACGGGAAGTATCCGATGGACATCGAAGGGCTGGTCATCACGCGGCGGCATGAAGCCAACAGGATTGAAACCTGCTTCTCCAAGCCTTCCGTCAGCGTGATCATTCAAGGCTCCAAGCGGACCATGCTGGGCTCCGAGGAGTACTGCTACGGCGAAAACCAGTGCCTCGTGGCCGGGGTGGACATGCCGAGCTCCTTTTACGTCACGGATGCCAGCCCTGAGCGGCCCTTTCTGGCGCTGTGCCTTGATCTGGACAAGTACCTGATCACCCGGCTCGCGGCGGAAGTCCCGCCGCCCTGCGCGACCGGGGCCTGCTCCTACAAGGGGCTCTCCGTCGCGGACGTTGATCCCGATATCCTACATGCGTTTCTGCGCCTCGTCGAGCTTCTCGAGAAACCGGAGCAGATCCCCATACTCGGGCCGCTCATTATCCGCGAAATCCATTACCGCCTGCTCATCGGCCCCCAAGGGGAATTCCTGCGCCGACTGAACACCCTCGGCACCCAGAGCAATCAGATCGCCCAAGCCATCACGTGGCTGCGGGACAATTACAGGGAACCGTTGCAGGTCGACAAGCTGGCTCAGAAGGTAAACATGGCCACCTCCACGTTCCACCGCCATTTTAAGGAAGTGACGACGCTCAGCCCGTTGCAGTTCCACAAGCGGCTCCGCCTGTACGAGGCCAAGCGCCTCATGCTCACGGAAAGCAAGGATGCCTCCAGCGCAAGTTTGGCCGTCGGCTACGAGAGCCCTACGCAGTTCAACCGGGAGTATAAGCGGCTGTTTGGCGAACCGCCGCACAGGGACGTGATGAGGATGCGCTGAGGACGGCGGCGCTTGCGCACCTCCCCCGCGCCTTTCCCCAGAGCGGTGGGATCACTCAAAAACCCGGAAAAAAGCCCCTTCCGAGCATATCGGAAGGGGCTTTTTTCCGGGTACGACATTCGCCGCCCCACTGTCCCTCACCCAGAGAATGTACCGCGTTGGCTGCGGCATAGGTATTCCTTTCCGGCAATAAGGCGGCTCTTCCGGATCGATCCGCACGGGGGACATGGAGAGATAATTTCTTTACAATACATATGGATATATACTTTTTTAGAGAAAAATCCCTTCCGTTATTGCCTTTATAGACAGATCAGTCTAAAAATCATCCATGCAAAATCACGCGCAAGACGCCAAAGGCCGTGGCCGCCCGCCCAAGCAACGCGGCAACAAACTGCTGACCCGGGAAATGCTGGTCCACGTCGGGACGGAAGTGCTGACGGAAAAAGGCTATTCCGCAGTGGGGGTCGACGAGATATTGCAGCGCACGGGTATTTCGAGGTGTTCTTTCTACTACTATTTCAAGACAAAGGAAGGGTTCGGCGCGGAACTCATAGACCGCTACAGGCTCTCCATCACGCAAAAGCTGGAGCGTTGCCTCTCTGACACGTCCCTGTCCCCGCTGGGCAGCCTCCGGGCCTTCGTCGGCGAAGTGCGGGACGAGATGGCGCGGACCGATTGCCGTTCCGGTTGTCTGGCCGGAAAGCTGGCGCAGGAGGTCAACACCTTGCCGGAAAACTTCCGCGAGCAGCTTTCCGCCGTCTTCGCGGAGTGGCAGGATGTTTTCGCGCGCGGCCTCAAACGTGCCCAAGAGACTGGAGAAATATCCCCGGAACTGGACTGCGCCTCTACGGCGGCCTTCTTCTGGTACGGCTGGGAGGGGGCCCTGCAGCGGGCCAATCTGGAATTGAACATCAAACCCGTCGATATCTTCATCGGCAATTTCTTTTCCCGGCTGACGGGATAAGCCTAACGTCTCCATGAATCGGCAAGCGGCCGAACAGCTTCCGGCGTCCGTCAATAACGCCGGGGTCTCCGGTTTTTGCCTCTATCCGGCCCACTCACACAGCCCGGCTTCCCGCCGCCGGCAACGTTTCAAAAAAGGATATGCCTCATGGCTCACGCGGACCCCTCCAGCGAACTGGCAACGAAACCCCTCGGCAGGCTTCTTTTACGTTTCGCCATCCCGAGCATTTTTGCACAGATCGTCAACCTCCTCTACAACATTGTCGACCGCATTTTCGTCGGCAGGATACCGGAGATTGGCCCACTGGCGCTGGCCGGGCTCGGCGTCGCCTTCCCCATCATCCTGATCATCTCGTCCTTCTCCTTCCTCGCGGGCATGGGCGGCGCGCCGCTCGCCTCCATCGCCATGGGGCGCGGCGACAATGCAAAAGCCGAGCGCATCCTCGGCAGTGCCTGCGTGTTCCTCCTCGCCATGTCGGTCGTGCTCACGGTGTTGTGCTTCTGGGCCATGCGCCCGATGCTGCTCATGTTCGGGGCAAGCGAACAGACCATCGGGTATGCGGTCGACTATTTTTCGCTCTACCTGCTCGGCACCCCGGCTGTGCAGCTCTCGCTGGGCCTGAACTACTATATTTCCTGCCAGGGCTTTGCCAAGACGAGCATGATGACCGTCCTCATCGGGGCGGCCCTCAACATTATCCTCGATCCGATATTCATTTACGGCCTCGATATGGGCTGCAAAGGCGCGGCGCTCGCCACGATTTGCAGCCAGGCCGTCAGTGCCGTCTGGATCTTCGCCTTCTTCTTCGGCAAACGCACGATTTTGCATTTCCGCAGGCAATACCTGCGGCTGGACCTCAAGGAACTTGTGCCCGTCATCCTGCTCGGCCTTTCCCCATTCTTCGTCCAAGTGACGGACTGCATCGTCCCCTTGGTCATGAACGCCGGGATGCAGCAATACGGCAACGACTACTACGTCGGCACCATGACCGTCATGTTCAGCATCGAGCAACTGCTGCGCCTGCCAGCGGACGGCCTGTGCCAAGGCGCCGTGCCCATCATGAGCTATAACTACGGCGCGGGCAAACCCGAACGCGTGAAGAAGACCTTTTTCCTCATCCTAGCCTTTTCCTTCGGTTTTACCACCATCGCAAGCTGGCTCATCCTGCTCTTTCCCAAGACCTTCATCATGCCGTTCACCGATTCCCAGCGGCTCATCGAAATCACCATCCCCGCCATACGCATATACTTCGGGGGCATGATGTTCATCGGCGTCCTCTACGCCTGCCAGCGCACGTTCATGGCGCTGGGGCGCACCAAGCTCTCCCTCCTCGGGGCCATGATGCGCAAGCTCGTCATCCTGCTCCCGCTCTGCTTCGTCCTCCCCAGGCTCGGCTACGGGACGGACGGCCTGCTTTATGCGGAATGCATCGCCGACGTCCTGGGTTCCGCCATTGTATTTGCGATTTTCATTTGGAACTTCAAATCGATGCTCAAAACCCCCTAACGGTATAAAAAGCCTTCACAGGCGTTTCGGCGTCCCGCGCGATTTCCTGATCCTTATCCGTATACGGCGTAAGGTCCAAAGCGGCAGAGACGGAAGGCCGTTTCGAATCATTGGCAGAAGGGGCGGACATGTTTTTCTCCTCCGCGCTTGACGCCCTCCCTTGAGTTACAGAGCGGACTCCCTTAGAATCATAGGACATACGCTCTTCTTTGGAGATTCACCGTGAAGCCGCTTGCCACCCTCGCCAAAGGTATCTGCCTGTTCTGCGCCATTTTCGCGGCACAGGCGATGGCCTTTGCTGATGTGGCGGAACGGACGGCTCCTTTGCCCCCCGCCGAAGTTTTGATCATCAATTCTTTTCATTCCGGCCATTTCTGGGAATACAACATCATAAAGCGGATCTCTGAAGAGCTTGAAAATACGGAAACGGGCTTCCGTATACGCCTGCATTGCGAATATCTCGACTATGAACGCTATCCTCCCGGAAGTCTGGATAACGAACTCGTAAGCCTGTTTGCCCGAAAATACGCCGGGGTATCCCTCAAAGCCATCATTGTAACGGATAACGACGCGCTGGACTTCATGCTCGCCCACGGGAACCGCCTTTTCCCTGGCGTCCCCGTCGTCTTTTGCGGCATCGCGGATCCTCCCGCAGAGCTTGCCGAACGCCGGGCGCACTATACCGGCATTCTGGAAAATTTCTCCATCCACCGCATCCTTGAATCCATCCCCCTCGTCCACCCGGAAGCCCGCCATCTGGCCATCATTTGCGGCGACACGACGTCCGCCCGTACGGCATTGCGCCAAGCGGCCCCGGAACTGGCGGCAATGAAGCCGGGCATTGCCGTCCGGACTCTTGCGGCACTGCCCGCACAGGCCATGCAAAAAGCTCTTGAAGAACTGCCCCGGGATACGGTGCTCCTGAACTTCGGCTACTACCGCACAGCCGACGGCCAAAGCTATTCCATGAAGGAAAGCCTGCAACAGCTCCGCAGCTGGACCGACCTGCCCATGTATTCCCCGTGGAGTGGCCAGCTCGGCAAAGGGGTGCTGGCAGGCCAATGCGAATTCAACGAATTCCACGCCGTACATGCCGCGCGCATGGTCCTGTCCGTTCTCGGCGGCACGCCACCGGATGCCATCCCGCTGCTGCATGAACCGTCCCCGTATCTCATTTATGATCATGCCGTGCTGACACTGTACGGCATCAGCGAAAGCGACCTTCCGCCGGATTCGGTCATCATCAACCGCCCCCTTTCGTTTTATGAGCAGCACCGGGCCGCTTTGCTGCCTGCGATGACCGTCATGCTGGTCCTTTTCGGCATCATCCTGTTGCTCATGTATCTGCTCCGTGTAAAACAGCGTTCGGAATCCCTGCTCAGACAGGAAAAAGCTGTGCTGGCCCAAGCGAACGCCCTTGAACGCCGCAGCCAGCTCGAGCGGCGTATGGAGGCCATCGGCCGCATGGCGGGAGGGATCACCCATGACGTGAACAATATCCTCGGAGGAATCGCCGCTTGCGCCCAGCTTGCCCTGCCTGAAATTCCACGGGAAAACCCAGCCTACGAGGACGTTTTGCATATCCTTGATGCCACTGTCCGCGGCAAAGATCTCATGAAGCAGATCCGCATGACCGACAGCACCAAAACGCTGGATGCCCGTTCCGAAACGCCGCTTGTGTCGAAATTGATACGGGAATGCGCGGAAACGCTTCAGCCGCAACTCCCTCCCCACATTTCCCTCAACGTGCGCAACGCCTGTCCCGAAGCGCGTATCTGGGCCGTATCCGTTGAGGTGCATCAAGTCCTCCTCAACCTGTGCCTCAACGCCATCCAGGCAATGCCGGATGGAGGCGAGCTCACAGTTTCCGCCGGGTTCTACGCCGTGGAGCGGCACCGTTCCGGAGACGAGCTTGCCGAGGGCAGCTATGTCCGCATAGACATTTCCGATACCGGGAAAGGCATCCCGTCGGGGCTCATGGAATTCATTTTTGATCCCTTCTTTACTACAAAACAGGAAAACGGGGGTAGCGGCCTTGGGCTCGCGCAAGTCCACAGCCTCGTCCAGCGTAACCGGGGAGCGGTGCGCGTGGCCAACCGTCCCTGCGGCGGGGCCCTCTTTTCCGTATTCTTGCCGCATGATTTTCCCTCTCCCGAACGGGATGATGCTGGCAAAGCAACCGGCACCCCCCTCTCCGAAACGGTATCGCCCGTCGATTCCATCCCGCAGCCGGTTGAAAACGGTTTCCCCACGGGCCAACCCCGCACCGCGCCGCCCGGCGGCACAGCCGGGGAAATCCTCGTTGTGGACGATGATCCGGGCATACTCTATCTTCTTGAAAAGCTGCTGAACCAAATGCGGCTTTCCGTCGTCACCGCCGCTGATGCGGAAACGGCGCTGTCCCTGTTCGAGAAGGGGATGCATCCGGCTCTCGTCATTACGGATCAAAAACTGCCGGGTATACAGGGCATCGCCTTTGCCCGCCTTGTGCGGAAACGTTTTCCCCGGATGCCGATCATTCTTTGCAGCAGCTGTTCGGCCATGCATGACGCGCAATCATGCCATATGGGAGCTGACGAGGACATACAGCGGTTCGTGAAGCCATTTGATCCGCAACGGCTGAAAGAGGCCGTGGACCGCGCTCTGCAACCCAAGACAGGAAGATGGATATGGCGCGCATTTTAGTCATAGACGATGATGAAACGTTCTCCTACGTGCTCAAGCGTGCCTGTAGCCGCCAAGGCCATGAGGTGATGCTCTCCGCCTCGGCGTGCGAAGCGAAAGAAGCCAGTGCCGGCATGTTCGACATTGTTTTTTTGGACATCAGCCTGCCGGACGGCAACGGCTTGTCCCTCCTTCCCCTGCTCCTAGGCAACGAAGGGCACCCTGAAGTCATCGTGATCACGGGACACGACAACCGTGACTGGCTGGAACAGGCACTTATGGCAGGGGCATGGGACTTCATCCGCAAGGACGACTCGCTCGACACCGTTTTCGCGGCTCTGGAGCAGGCGCTCCTTTATCATCAGAACCGCTGTGGTGCCCAGCTCTCCTCTTCCGGGCAGCGGACAACGCCTTTGAAGCGAAACAGGCTTGTCGGATCGGGCGCGGCCATCGGCCGTTGCCTGGAATCCGTGATCCAGTGTGCCGACAGCGATGTCTGCGTTTTGCTCAGCGGGGAAACCGGGACAGGCAAGGAGGTTTTCGCGCGAACCATCCACGAAAACAGCGGCCGCCAAAACGGTCCCTTCATCGTCGTGGACTGTGCGGCCCTTCCCGAGAACCTTGCCGAAAGCCTGTTGTTCGGGCATGTACGCGGCGCCTTCACCGGTGCGATTACACGTGAAAACGGCCTGATCCCCGAAGCAGACGGCGGGACGCTGTTCCTTGATGAAGTGGGGGAACTTCCCCTTTCGCTGCAAAAGGTCTTTCTGCGCGTACTTCAGGAAAAGCGCGTCCGCCCCGTGGGCTCCACACAGGAACCCCCCTGCGATTTCCGCCTGATCGCAGCGACCAACAGAAATCTCGAACACATGGTGGAGGAAGAATCCTTCAGGCGGGACCTTTTCTACCGTCTTCAGACCGTCCACATTCCGTTGCCGCCCCTGCGTGAACGCCAGGAGGACATCCTGCCTCTGGCGCACCATTTTTGCGCCCACTTCTCCGAACTCTACGCCCTCCCCGCAAAGCAGCTTGCCACGGGGACGGCTACGGCGTTGCAGTTGTACGGCTGGCCGGGCAACGTGCGGGAACTGTGCGGAGCCATGGAGCGTTCGGTCCTCACCGCGGGGCGGGCTTCCGTCATTTTTCCCCAACACCTGCCCACAGGCATCCGCATTCATGCCGCAACGCAGCGCTTAGCCGCGCTTTCCGTTCCAAAGGAAGAAAAGGGCTCCTCCGTTTCCGAAAGCGGCCTCCCCTCCTATGCCGAGTTCCGCGAACAGGTATGGCAAAAGGAAGAAGGCCGTTATCTGGCCCGGATACTCGATCAGACAGGGGGAAACATTTCGGAGGCGTGCGAGGTGACCGGGCTTTCACGCTCACGGCTCTACGCCTTGCTCAAACGCCACGGCCTCACGCGCTGATGTCCTGAAAAACAGGATTTCGGCGGTTCAGCCGTCTTCTTATCCAGGATTTCCGCATTCGCTCCAATCAAGAAAAGCCGATAACATACTGCCATCATAAAGGGGATCTTTGGAATCCTTCTTGCTTTGCGCAAGGCAAAAACCGGGCGCCATACCCCGGCAAGGAGGAAATGATGAACAGATCCCAAAAGTTTCTCGGTATCACGCTGATGGCCTCGCTGCTTTGCGGTTTCACCCCTATGCAAAGCGAGGCCAAGGAGTACAAAATCGGAGGGATGTACACTTACGACTATCACGACGGGCGCCATGCGGACTGGGGGGAGTACGAGCTCCACGCCGCCAAGATGGCGATCGAGGACATCAACGCCTCCGGTATGCTCGGCGGAAACACGCTCAACATGCCGCCCGAACTTGTCATCGATTATCATTGCTGGCCGGAAGGCGCAGCCGAAAAAGCCCGGTCACTCCTGAAGCAAAATATCGTCGCCCTTACCGGCGTGGATTGCAGCGGCCCCGCCGTCCTCATCGCCAAGGAGGCCGAAAAATTCAAGACTCCTGTGGTGTCCGTCGGCGCCAACGCCGCAAGCCTGAGCTCCCCCACCGAATTCCCCTACTACTACCGCAACGTGACTCCGAGCACCAAATATGAAGGCTACCTCCTTGAAGTGGCCAAGCATTATGACATCAAGGAAATCGCCCTGTTCCACACCACTGACGCATGGGGTTCCGGCGCTGCGGCGGTTATCTTGAACGAAGCCGCCAAGCTCGGCATTGAGGTGAAGGCCTCCTACGGCTATTCGCGGAATACGCCTGTCGAGGAAGTCCAAAAGAGGATGGCTGCGGTCAAGGAGTTGGGGATCAAAAGTATTTTTATCACCATGCCCACGCCTGATACGGTCATTGCCTTCCGCACGCTGACCAACCTCGGCATGAACCAGCCCGGCTACAGCCTCTTCGCCGCCGAGATGACCTCAGCCGATGAAAGGCCCGATGCCATCAACGGTGCCTTCGGCTATCTTGCGCCCATGACCAAGCTCGTGCCCAGCAAGGCGCTCGACGAATTCGCCGCCCGGTTTTCAAAAAAAATCGGCAAGAAGGTGGACATGAATTCCAAGGCGTTCTTCTACGGCGTGCTTTCCTATGATCACATGATGGCACTGGGCCTCGCCATGAAAAACGTCCAAGATCAAAAGCTGGAAATGAATGGCGACACCCTTATGGCAAGCCTGCGCGCCTTGTCATTCGATGGCCTTTCCGGACGCCAGAATCTGGCCCCGGGTACAAACGACCGCGAGATCATGGCCGTGGAAATCATGAATTGCCAAGGCTACAAGGAAGACGGCAAAACAGTCCGCTTCGTTCCCGTGGGATTCGTTGATTCCGTTACCGGCAAGCTCACCATCGAAGAGGACAAAATCCTCTGGCCCGGCAAGACCAGTACTCCGCCCAATCGCTGATCAGACGCAATAGATTCTTGCAGAACAGCCGCCCGCAATACCGCAGGCGGCTGTTCTGGGGAATATGCTCCTCCCAAACGCTTTCCGCTGCTCTAGAAAGAGCGCTCCCCAAAGAGCCTTCCAGAAGGCACGCCCCTGTATCCCTCTCCCCTGCCGCACTTGAGAACGTTTCCCGTACGAGACCGGAAAAAACGCGACGGGCTGCGAGCCCTTTCAAAGGATATGGGGCAAAGAGTTGTGGGGAGGAGGGAATTTATGGCTCCATTTTCTCAAGGAGAAGAGGATGCTACCTATCCCCGCATCGGGATCTTCATCATCGCATAAAGCGGAGAGAACGGAGGGCGGCATCGCCCCAGAAAACAGAAAGGGCCCTACAGCTTTCGCTGTAAGGCCTTGTACTTTCTGGCTCCCCGGGACGGACTTGAACCGCCAACCTAGTGATTAACAGTTTCATGGTTGAAACTTTCCTGCATTAGAGCATCTTGCATTGAACAAACAATAACAGTATATTATAATTTATTCAGTTGGATAAACTTACCCCGTTTTTTAGCTCTCGTGTTACCCCCGTGTTACCCCCAAAACGGCTAGTCAAAATCATCGGATCGGTGAACCATGAAACTAACCAAGAAAAATGTTGAATCATTGGAGCCGACAGGTACTCGCTACGAGGTCAGAGACGACGAACTTATAGGTTTTTCTATTCGTGTCGGCGCTACTGGAGAAAAAAGTTTCTACCTTACTTACCGAGCAGGAAAAGGCAGAGCTGCGCCTCTCAAACGCCTTCGCATCGGAACATTCCCTTCCATGACTGTGGAGCAAGCTCGACAAATCGTCAAACAGAAGCTGGCGCAAATCGCAATGGGGGGCGATCCTGCTCAAGAAGTCAAAGAAGGAAAAAATGCCCCCCTCTTCCATGAAGTCATAGAAACGTTCCTTCAAGAACACGTTGATGCAAAACTCAAACCTGCTACACAGCATCAGTATCGGACACTTGCCCAAAACCACCTGATTCCTGCCTTCAAAAAAATGAAAATGGCAGATATCACCTACCGACACGTTGCCAAGCTCCACCATGATCTTCAGAATACACCGTACCTTGCCAACCGCTGCGCTGCGGTCCTCTCCAAGTTTTTTGACTGGTGTGAAAAGACCGGCTACCGGGACAGAGGAACCAACCCGGTTCGCGGCCTTGAAAAATACCGGGAAGAAAAACGCCTCAAATTCATGGAAAGTAGTGAATTAGAGGCAATAGGTGAAGGTATCGCCAAGCTTGAAAAACAAGATGCCATTGATCCGACCATTGCGGCAGCACTCAAGGTCATGCTGCTCACAGGCGCTCGTTGTTCGGAAATTCTTACCTTAAAGTGGGAATATTTCAACGAATCCAAAGAAAAAGCACTACTACCCAACTCAAAAACGGGTGCAAAGGTTCTTCCCATTCCTCCCACCGCATGGGAGGTTATCTCCGCTCTACCTCGCGTTAACGAGTACTGCTTCCCGGGAAGGTGGGGAAGAGGCCATATTATTAACGTAAAAGACACATGGAAACGCATTTGCAAAGCTGGTGGCATCTCAGGATGGCGAATTCACGATTTACGCCACGCTTTTGCCTCGTATGCTGCCAATAGCGGAAAATCTTTGCCGATAATTGGTAAAATCTTGGGGCACAGCCAAGCTTCAACAACCAGCAGGTACGCGCACCTTGCCGAAAATCCGGTAGCGCAAGCAGCGGCGGAAACAGCTGAGGGTTTAGCACAAGAACTCAACCTTGGCATGTCTAAGATAAAGCAGCTACATACTAATTCATCTTAACTCTTATGAGTTAACCAAAATAACTTTTACTTGAAGCCCCTGAACTGTGTCCACGGTTTTGGGGCTTTTTATTTTTACCGCTTAACAACTCATGAGACAGCTTTCTGGAAGAAAGCCGGGATGTAAACATCACGTCCTTCGTTATCAAATAATACATCTTAATTCTGATGTGTGACGCCCCGTTCGCACCGTTCCCGATCTGCTTACACAATTCGTTTAAAAAAGATAAGAAGGTAATTTTTCAGCCTTCAAAACCAATAACGGAGTAAAAATACTCCGAGGAGTTTGTTTTTATGAAAACATATTCCATTTCTCGCTGGCTCACAACTGCCCAAGCTGCGGCATATCTTGGGTGCTCGAAATCAACTCTTGAAAAAGACAGAGTATACCGGTTGCTAAAGATCCCATTCACTCGTTTAGGCAAGTCTGTTCGGTACGATCAGCAGGATTTGGATCGGTACCTCGAAGCACGAAAAGAAGGGATCCCTCCTTTCATTACCTAAGGTTGAGAGCTTTTAGGGTAGTGACTTAGTGGGGCACGCTATAGGAGGTCTCCTACCTCAGCGAGACTCTCCAGAGGAATAACTTTTTATTCGTAATGCCAATATTCCTGTATAGGCATTTTATGAGTAAATAATTTTTATGATGTCAAAAAACTATTTCAATAGGAGATATACGATCATGTTTAATAAAAATAGAAAAACAAAAAAGAGTCTATTAATATCAACCTATGAATGCTTGATATCACATTATAATTTTATTGAAAATAACAACAATTTATATTTATATGGCAAAAAAGATAAAACTAAAAAAATTTATCAAGTGACACCCAATAACATAAGAACAGCTCTTGTGTTACTAAATAAAGATTATCTTGCAACAGACAGTAATACAAAAAATTTTGTATGCTATATTAAAAGTATCAGCGAAAAAATTTGTATTAAAAAATCTATTTTTACACGTATTGGTTTTGACGAAAATACTATTTATATTGATACACTTAATGAAAATAAATTTATAAAAATTGATTCAGTATCTGTATCTATCGAGGAAGAAAGTCCTCTTTTATTCTTTAGAAATGACAATATGCGACCATTGCCAATCCCAGATATTGATCTATCTCCAGAAAAAGCTAAACAATATATTCTATATATGAAAAACTTTATAAATTTTGACAATAAATCCTTAAAGCTTTCTCTTGTATGGTTAATGTCATATTTCTTAAAAGAAGGTACATATCCCATTTTAATGGTAGATGGACCTCAAGGTAGTGCTAAAACATCTTCTTTAACTTTTCTTGCGAGAATAGTTGATCCACGAGAGCATACCCTCATTGGAATTCCAAGAACTTCGCGAGATTTATACGTTTATGCGCAAAAAAATACCATCTTAGCTTTTGACAATGTCTCGGAGGTTTCACCAAGTATGTGTGATGAACTCTGCAAGCTAGCGTCTTCTGGGAGTATCACAACAAGAAAACTATATAGTGACGACGAAAGTATGATAATTAAAGCAAAATGTCTTATAGCATTTAATGGTATTGGCCTTAATATAAACAGAAACGATATACTTGATAGAGCAATCTTAGTTGAAACCCAACCAATTCATAGTATTAGTAGGATATCAGAAAATGATCTTAATCTACTATTTAACAAATTTTATAAAAATATATTTAGTGCTATTGTTTACGCTGTTCATTTTGGCTTAAAAAACTGCAAAAAGCCTTCTGATACAAGCAGTATTGGAAGATTAGTTGACGTTGAATTTTGGGCTTATCGATGGGCTCCGGCTTTCAAAATTAACTCAAATGAACTTATCCAGATAGTATCTGAAAATCAAAATTTATTACAATCTAGTGTTTCAGAAAACAGTTCATTTTGCAATGCTCTTTGTCATTTTATGGTTGGCAAAGATAAATGGAAGGGTACTATAACTGATTTGTTGGAAGAGCTTGAAGAGGAATTTCCTAGTGAAGCACGCCGTAAAGACTGGCCCAAGACACCACAAATTGCTGGAAGCCAAGTCAAAAGACTTAAAAGTTCTTTGGAGCAGTATGATATCTCTTATCGGAGTGTTCGCAAAAATAGTTGTCGCCTAGTAATATTGGAAAAAAAGCATAAGGACTAAGAGCATGGTTGCGCATAGCGCAATAACGCCATGAAATGGCGGTATAAACGTCAGTTTATCATGCCAGGGGGGGGACTCCCATTGCAGAAACGATATGTCGTAATATACTCTATTTTATGGAAATGACAAGTGACAAGCTTTTTTATCTTTTTAATCAAGAAGAAAATATAATTAATAATATGTAGATAGAGAAAAAAGAAAGAGAGAGGAGATTGCTTATCACGTTGTCACTACCCCCTTGGGAGGCAGTAAAAATTATATTTTTTCATGAATATCATTATATATTACACTATATTATAATAACAAAATACCCTTGATGTATATTATTAAACTCCCTTTTTCCGTAGCTAACCTTGATTAGATGTGTTATGGCGTTGGGAAAGCCCATCTTTAAAGCCCAGTAACACACTTGTGTTAAAGCTAGGAAAAAGGGAGTTTTCTGTGCGAGCATCAACTCTTATGCTTTTAACTTGGCTAAAAACAATGAAAAATAAGGAATTAAAAGCAATTATTCGGGCTGCAACGGATGAACAAAAGATAAGAAAGGAGGAATCACACAGGAGGGAGGCTCTTTTTAAGGAAAAGTCTTTGCTAAAAAAGGAGAAAAAGCCTTTTTTAAAGCAATCACAGCTTATTGATGCGTGGTTGGAGCAATATTCCGCAGATACGGAAAATCCCCTTAACGACGAAAAACGGCTTAAGGAATTAGCCAATGAGTGGAATTCTTTGGTAAATGACCTTAATTCCCCATCAGATAACGTAACCACTAAAACTCGCTACACAGACAGTCATACACAAAAAGGTGTTTTAGAGCGCGTTCAAGGTTGTTTATTTGGAATGGCGGCAGGGGCTTGGCTGAACGCTATCACAAGGGAGTATTCTCCCAGTGAAAACGCTTTCTCCAGCCTTGTTTGGAATATTCCTTTCACGTGGAAGCCTGATGATGGCATCGAACTGGCCTTGGCGTTGGCGAACTCTTTAATTAAAGAAAAAATGTTTAAGCCAGAAGCCGTTTACTACGCCTACCTTACGTGGATGCTCTCAAGGCCATTTAAGGAAAACAGGCCGATTCTTACCGGAATAGGCGAAAAGACCAGCACGTTGCTCAGGACAGCCGTGTTAGCCTGTTTTGGGAGGAACTGCGAGTTAACGCAAGTAATACATTGGTGTGCCCTTAACGTTAAGATAACCCATCCCGACCCCATATGCGTTTTTGCCAACGAGATTTACGCAGTTGCCGTATTTTTTGCTTTGAAATCAGGGAACCCTGAAGAATTCTATGAAAAAACAATAGAATGGGGTTTTAAGTCCGAAAACCAGGAAAAAACTGTATTGGAAGCCCTTCTTAGGGTGTCAACCAGCCCCCCAAATGCCCCCTCTCAAGGAGCTATTTGTTCTCTGCAAAATGCTTTTTACCAATTATTACATGCTAAAACCCTAACAGAAGGTATCCTTTCCTGTGTAGAAGACACTTTTCCTGTGGATAGGGCCATTTGTGGAGCCTTGCTGGGAGCAACGTATGGAGAAAAGGCTTTTCCAGAAGAGTGGAAAAAGGTCTTACAGTCTTCCCCATTAGGGGAAAAACGCCCTCCTGACTACCAGCCGCACAATATATTTCTGATAGCTGAAAAACTCATAGCATCTTGTATTTAATAATAAAACAATAGTAACAGAAAAATTGGAGCGAATACGATTAGTCTTATTGAAACGAAAGCGCTGCAACAGCATACCTCGTTTGAGCAGTGGTACGAATGAATATCTCAAAGACGATAATAACCTTAAACAAACAGGCCTTGCAATTTTCCCGTTTCATATGGGCATTGCAAGGCCTGTTATGATATAGATGGTCCTGACGGCACATTCCGTCTATTCATGTATTCCTTTTGATGAAAAGTCCTTTTCCAATGGACTAGAACTTATACATGAAGGATGCCGTCACCCCTTGCCCCGTCTGATGCTCTGATGCCTGCACGTTATAACCAAGGCCAAACGAAACATTATCCTTTTGCAGTTCCACGCCGAACACCCCGTCAAAAGCCGTCGTATCCATGACGCGGCGCTTCATAGAGTCGGAGGCATTAACCCCTGGGGTGCGCACGTCAATCTTGGTTTTGGTGTCACCCGCAGCTGGCACTACGGAAAGATCGGCCTGCGGCTTGATCTTCCATCCGGATTCCGTCTCGAAGGACTTGCTCAGATTCACGCCCACGGGAAACTGCCAAACGTGCTGGAGATCGCCATCGGTACGGAACAGGTCGCCGCCCTGATCGAACTTCGTGGAGAACGAATCCGTCTTCACTGCCATGTAACGGACGCCGACATGGGGCATCACGTCGAGGACGTCGGTCTTGACCATGTACTCGGCCTTAACCCCGGCGGTAATCACGTCGGAATCCACATCCGCTTTGATCTTTCCGCCCATGCCGAGGGAGGACGGGATGTCCTGCTTCAGCTCGTTCTTGGAAGCGGAATAGCCGAGGTCGGCAACCACGTTGATGTTGTCCATGTTCCAACCGCCGTAGACAGATACGCCCCAGAAATCGAAGTCGTTCTTGGTGCTGTTGAAGTCGCCGCGCGACTTGGTGTCGCCCGCGCCCACGTTGAGGGCGAGACCGACCCGACCCTTGCCCGCGCCCGCGTCGAACGTCCAGTCCCCACCGATTACGCCGCCCGCAAAGTCAGTATTATATCCGGCATCAAGCCCGCCTGCGCTGAAATCACGTGTACGGTTTGCCCCATAAATGGCGTTGGCCCACAAATCGAAACCATCTTCATGCAGATTCGTTCCTTTCTGTGCCACACTACCGGCAAGGGACAAATGCTCCTGAAGAGCCCGCGCCGGGGCCTGAGCCACGGCAATCGCCGAAGCCTGTACACCGCCCGCGTAGGCAAGTTGCGCCGCACTGTCAGCGGTAACCCGCACTTGCCTATCAGAGAGTTCAGAGTCCATCAAACCGGACAAGAAGCGGACTCCAGCGGCATCGGGGTTGTTCACGTTACCAGAGGCAATCGCAGCCAAGATATTGGGTATGGCGTACTGGGAAAATTCATCGGGCCTTTTGGCTTCCGTTTTCACGACAAACTTGCCGCCGTCCGTGTTCACAGCAGCGTTGAAAAGTCTACTGACGATAAGATCGTCCCCTTGCCAGCCTTCTATTTTATCGTTCACGAAGCCGGAAGTAACGGTATATTCCTGACTTCCCTTTACATCCATGATATGCAACTTCGCTCCGCCATCGACGGAAAGCCTGCTTGTCCCGTCCCCCTGCAACGCTCCTTCACCATCGGCAGCGGCGGCATTCACGACGAGCAGGGATTGCCCCGCAAACGTTGCCGTATTCTCGGTGACGGATGGGGCGGTAGCCAATGAACCATCCACAAGAAGCGCCCCGGTAGCGGAGAGTTTCTGTGAGGACTTGATTGCCAAAGCAGCCGTGACGGAATCCTTGCCCCACGTCAGATCGGCATTATCAAGGGCGTCCTGAACGGCTTTCTGAGCCCACGCGCTGTCCTTGTCGCCAAGAACAAGCAAAGAATTCCGGCCAACGGCAAATCTACCGTCTACAGCTCCATTGGCAAACGACTCGAAAACGCCTATCGAAGCATCGGAGACCAGATTCCCACCGTCCTTCCACGCGGGATCAAGAAACACATTCGCCCCATTCAGAGAGGCCTTGCCGACTGTCAGTCCGCCAGCGTTTTGCGCAGTGCCGATAGTGATGGCTGAAGAAGAGGTTCCTTCCATAGTGGATATGGAAAACATTCCGGCCCGCACATTTACCGTGCTCTCGTCCGCAATGGAAAGCGTACCATCCAAAGAACCGCCGCTGGTCAACCCTGCATCGCCAAGATTCAACGTTCCCGCGCCGTTATCCTTGCTTCCGACAAGCAGCTTCACATCCCCGGAGTCGGACGTGATCAGTTTCTCTCCGTCGCCACGGATTGTTATGGCCTGCCCACTGTTGATCATGATTGTATCGCCGCCCACCAAATCAATCTTGCCTAAGCTGACTGAAGTTGAAGGCACTTCTTCCGCATTGCCGACGTCTTCCCCCTTCCCCTGGCTGCCGAAAACAAGGTTGCCGGATTTCAACGTGCCGAGCATTGCGAGGCGTGTATATCCATCCGCATCCGCTATCACTTTTTCAGCGTCAACCACATACTTCATATTGTATGAGGCGTCCTGAAGGGCCAACGTCCCACCCGTCAAGGCCAAACCTGTTGCAATGCCATTTGTTGCGGCAGCCTCGCCAGCATCTCCGAGCCCTTGCTTGAATGCCTGGGCGGACATGGTCTGCAACGTGCCGTCGGCCAGAGTCAACTTACCGGTTTCAAGCTGAATGGAAGGAGCAATGAGCGTACCCTTCCCGTTTAAGGTAAGGGACGTTCCCACATTGGCATCAGTAAAGCCCCCTATAACGCTTGTCGTTCCCTCCGCCTTCAAGAAATCGAAACCGCCAAACTTCGTTCCGTCCAGACGGGTGACTTTCGAAGTCAAGGACAGGTTACTGGTTTCCGCATTACCGCCCAGCAGCTTGCCGCCGACATTCAATGAGTCGGTATCCACGGTGATCGTGCCGGTCTTGACGGTAGCCGCATCATTGGTCGCACCGGTCGTATCCCCGGCACCTCCGCCCGCATAAACGTTCCCGCCGATCTCACCACCTGAAAGGATCACATCAGCGGTGCCGGTGGAAGAGTTTTTCTTGCCGCCCGCGTACACATCCCCTTGGATCAGACCGCCTTCCACCCTGACTGTCGTGTTATCGACATTAAAAGTTACGCCGCTATCGTCAATATCGCCCTTGTCGCCGTTCCCGCCGCCGTAGACGATGCCTCCCCCGTTTTCACCTCTCAGAATACGCACCCCATCCTTGAGAAGAACGGTCGAGGAATGTACTGTGCCCGCCGCTCCCTGACCATCCCCGTCGCCTCCGCCGAAGACACAGCCTGAGACCTCTCCGCCGGAAAGGGTCAGATGAGCCGTCTCAACAGATGTTCCTTTGCCATTGCCCCCGGCATAAATATCACTCAGCAGTTTTCCGCCGCTGACAAGCGTCGTTGCCGTACCAACTTTGGAAACGGCTTCCCAAGCGTCGCCTCCTCCGTATACAGCCCCTTCAATCCGGCCACCCGCTATAGTGAGGCTGGCCGTACCCACTTCACTAAAGCTCGTTTCGGCAAGCCGCCCTTCCGCACGCCCGCCGCCGTACACGTCGCCCTTAATGGAGGCATCTCCAGAAATGATTACATGTGTTGCATTTATATTTTCCGAGGCTCCGTCTACGACGCGTCCGCCGCCATAAATATTCCCAGACTCGTCATCCTCTCCGAACGTTCCCCCGGAAATAGTGACGCTGGTTTCCTCAAAAACAGCTTTATTGCCTTCACCGCCGGTATTGCCGCCGCCGTAGACATCACCGTTCACCCTGCTCGAACCGGAGAGCACGATGCTCGCCTTTCCGATGGTCGTCGTGTACGGATCAGGCGCATCAGCATCCTTATCCGAATCCCCGCCGCCATAGAGATGATCAACTTCGCTGTCGATAATATTGATATTGACGGAACCGACGGAACTGCCTCCCCATCCCCCTCCATAGACGCGATCTACCGTTGCGTCTTTAATCGTGATCGTGGATTGTTCGGCAAAAGTGCCTGCGCCATCCCCACCGCCATAAACCCATGCGTCACCGTTCGTTTCTCCCAGATCGACACCGTTTATATTGATCTCCACATTCTTGACGGCAACCTTGGAGCCCGGGGAAAGGTTGTCGCTGACTCCCGCACCGTAAATTTCCACACGTCCGGGATTTCCATTCGCGGATGGATCAAATATGCCTCCAGTAATATTCATCACGACATTGCGCACGGAAGCCGTCCCACCATCAAAGGCACCGCCCGCACCCCTGATATAAATGCGGCCATGGTCGGCCTGAACATCCTTCTCCATCGGCTTAAAAGTGCCGCCCGTGATATTGATGGTCGCAGTACCCGTCACTGAGGCATCAGCTCCACCCCCGGCGGCGAGGCCACCGCCAAAAATTTCTCCGTTCAGCATCCCGCCGGTGAACGTAAGTGATGTATCGCCGTTTATCACAGCGGAATTCCCTTCCGCCGCACTACCGCCAATGACACGTCCATTGATGACGCCCTTGTCCACAACAACCGGCTTGCCCTCACCGGCAATTGCCGTCGCTGTGTTCTCATTCGCTGTCGCACTCACGGCACTCCCCGCTACCAGCAACCCCGCTACGGCAAGCGAACCGAACATATTCATCAGATGGCACTTCTTCAGCACTGCGCGGTACCTGTTCATCAGGTTCCCTACGGCTCCTTTTGACAATGTCATACCCAAGCTCTCCTTTTCTATGGCGCATCGTCGGCATACGGACTCTCGCGGTTCCCAACCCAATGTGAACGTAGTGGTTGAATGCGCTCATGCCGGACAGGTGTCGCCCTGTTAAGGGCTTCAGGATAGGCTGTTTTAGTTAAAACATCAATCCATATGACGTATAACCTTATTTTATGATTCCTCCACCTCTCGTATCCTGTTGTATTAAAAAACAGGAGAACCAATGTGGCAGACCAAGGAAAACATCAGCTGGAAAAAGTGGTAGGGCAAACCATTGCCAAACGCAGACAGAGTCTCGGTATCTCCCAGTTTGAACTAGCGGAACGTTTGAATATAGCTCCCGCCTCTCTCTCCCGAATCGAAAACGGCCTTGCCGCTCCCCGCTTTTCCCGGCTTGAAGAGATAGCTGAGATACTCGATTGCCCCGTTTCTGTCCTTTTCCGAATGAACGACGAGACGCTGAAAAACACTTCAGATACAATTGCCGAACTCGTAGGCTCACTTCCACCGGAAAAACAAAAAATCGTGCTTGATATGGTATCCCATCTCGTTTTTGCGCTAAAGCAATAAGTTCTTATCTTTTTCAAGGATTGCTGACTATATTGCTTCAGAGTATCTTAAAATAACTATGAAGCGAAAAGACTTCCGCATCAAAATGTATAATTAAAGAATCTAACACTATCGAAATTGCTGTTAACTATAGATCTTAAAATCCTATTTAAGAGCATAAAAAAGAGAGTACGCATGAAAGTTGCCCTTCATAGCGTTACTCTCTTTATAAAATAAACGAAATAGTATGAGTCTTGGGAGATATTTTCTTATCAATTCCCAGTGTGGCCTATCACGTCAATAATGGCAACCTCAATTTCTTCAAGAGGCACATGCTGCCACTTTGCGGTTTCAGGAGCTTTCTGTTGCCAACAATCCGGAGCTTGTGGCGGCAAGAGTAATCCTTTCCTTCGATATGGATGCGCCAATCTCCTGTAAAGGAGTCAAATGTATACTGGTGGAAAGGAAAATAAGGGTAATAGGGGAGGACGAAAAGGCTTGGCAGAGGGAACGCCCCAAAGCGGAACAGTTGGACAAAATTGCTTTTGATTGCGTTTCTCGTGTTACCCCGGTGTCACCCACAACCAGAAAAGGCCCTACAGCTTTCGCTGTAAGGCCTTGTACTTTCTGGCTCCCCGGGACGGACTTGAACCGCCAACCTAGTGATTAACAGTCACCCGCTCTGCCGATTGAGCCACCGGGGAATGAGGCACTCGTTGGTGCGAAAAGAGGTCTATCGAAATGCCCTCCTTCCGTCAAGCGTTTTCTCCGTTTTTTCTGAAAAAACTTTTTGACCCACGGCACGTCCTTGACTGTACAGCACAATTGGACTACGGCTTTGCGGATACAAACTGTGCGATCAGGTCCACAGGGCGCCACGGCCGGAGGGGGGGTCCCGCCGCCGCGGGCGGGAGGGCAACGCGAGAACGGAGAAACGGTCCCGCTGTCTCTAACCCGTTGGAACATTGCACGGCTTTCTTGTAGCATCGGTCACGCGCCGCAACAGGAAGCCTGTCCGCCAAAGCCCCGTTCTCGCCGCCGGATACGACCGCGTTTCTTGCCGTCCGGAAACGCGGAAAATTGTCGCCGGTCGCCAATCGCTATTTTAATTGATGGAGAGATTCCCTTGAGCAGCCCGGAAACTACGCACCACAAGCCCGTCAAGCTTGCTACCAAATCAGCCCACGCATCCTATTTCATGCCCATGCTTCAAAGCCTCGCCGATAAAGACGAGCTCAACGAAGTCGTCAAAAACTGCGTGGTCAAATCCTGCGAACTCATGGATGCCGGGGTCCCTCTTCATCTCAATGGATTCGTGAAGACGCATGACGCCGGAGCCATCCGGGCCGAATACGAAGCCTGTTCCGCCACCGAACTCGAAGAACTGAACGAGTCGTTCACCTGTGCCGGACGCATCATCTCCCACCGCTCCTTCGGCAAGGTCGCGTTTTTCCATCTTATGGATCGCAGCGGCCGTATCCAGTGCTATGCGTCCAAAGACCTCATGGGTGAGGAAGCCTACAAACACTTCAAAAAGTTCGACATCGGCGACATCGTGGGCGTGCACGGGAAGCTTTTCCGCACCAAGACCGACGAGCTGACCCTCGCCTGTGATCAGGTCACCCTGCTCACCAAGTCGTTCCGGTCCCTGCCTGAAAAGCACAAGGGCCTCACCAACGTCGAAATCCGCTACCGCCAGCGGTATGTGGACCTCATCACCAATCCGAAGGTCCGCGACATTTTCCGCAAGCGCAGCAAAATCATCCGTACCTTCCGCGCCTTCCTTGAGGAACGCGGCTTTGTGGAAGTGGAAACCCCCATGCTCCACCCCGTGGCGGGCGGCGCGGCGGCGCGTCCGTTCATCACCCACCATAATGCGCTGGACATGGAACTGTACATGCGCATCGCGCCCGAACTGTACCTCAAGCGCCTCCTCGTGGGCGGCTTTGAAAAAGTTTTCGAGCTGAACCGCAACTTCCGCAATGAAGGCATCTCCATCCGTCACAACCCCGAATTCACCATGTGCGAATTCTACTGGGCCTATGCGACGTTTTATGATCTGATGGACCTGACCGAGGAACTGTTCTCCACCATCGCCACGGAAGTTTGCGGCAGCCCGATCATCACCTATCAGGGGACGGAACTCGACCTGACCCCCGGCAAGTGGCAGCGCCTCACCTTCCACGAATCGCTGGAAAAGATCGGCGGGCACTCCCCCGAATTCTACAACGACTTCGACAAGGTACTCGCCTACGTCCGCGAACGCGGGGAAAAGATCCTCAAGACGGACAAGCTCGGCAAGCTGCAGGCCAAGCTCTTTGACCTCGACGTCGAGCCCAAGCTCGTCGCCCCCACGTTCATCTACCACTACCCCACGGAGATCTCTCCGCTGGCGCGCCGCAACAAGGATAACCCGGACATTACGGACCGTTTCGAGCTCTTCATCATGGGCCGCGAATACGGCAACGCGTTCTCGGAACTCAACGATCCCATCGACCAGCGTATGCGTTTTGAACAGCAGGTCCGCGAGAAGGCGGCCGGCGACGACGAAGCCTGCGCGATGGACGAAGATTACCTGCGCGCGCTGGAATACGGTATGCCCCCGGCCGCGGGCGAAGGCATCGGCATCGACCGGCTGGTCATGCTCCTGACCGACTCCCCGTCCATTCGTGAAGTGATCTTCTTCCCGCTGTTGAAGCAGGAATCCTAAACTCTATGCGTTTTGAACTCTTCGTAGCTTTGCGCTACCTCTTTGCTCGGCGCAAGCAGGCCTTTATTTATATCATTTCAGCCATGTCCGTACTTGGCGTGGCCATAGGCGTCGCCGCGCTGGTCGTGGTTCTCGGCGTCTACAACGGGTTCACGACGGACATCCGGGATAAAATCCTCGGCGCGAACGCGCACATCATCGTTTCCGGTCCGCTGGCGGCGCTCACCGCGCCGCCTTCGGATGCGGACTTCGAAAAAATGCGCGGCGGCGAAGCCCCCGAACTCTCCGGCATGGCGGCTGTGCTCCGGCGCATCAACGCCACTCCCGGCGTCGTCGGCTCCACCCCCTTCCTCTACGCGGAAGGCATGTTGTCCTCCCCGAGAGGCGTCAAAGGCGTCGTCCTGCGGGGTATCGACCCCAAGACCGCGCCGGACGTCCTGACCATGCTGGACAACCTGAGCAGCGGCAGCGTCGCGGACCTGAACGCTTCCGTGGAGGGCGCGCCGCCCGGCGTGCTCATCGGCAAGGAACTGGCGCAGCGCCTCGGCCTGGTCGTGGGCAGCCGCGTCAACCTCCTTTCGCCTTCCGGACAAAAGACCACCGCCGGTTTCCAGCCCCGCATCCGTCCCTACAAGGTTGCGGGCATTTTCCAGACCGGCATGTTCGAATACGATTCGTCGCTCGGGTTCATCTCCCTTGCGGCTGCGCGCGATCTGCTGGGCCTGCCTTCCGATCAGATTTCCGGCATCGAGGTCACCGTCAAGGACGTATACAAGGCCGATACCGTGGCCGCCGCCCTCCAAAAGGAGCTCGGCCCGCTGGCTTCCGTCCGGACATGGATGGACATGAACGCCAATCTCTTCGCTGCGTTGAAGCTCGAAAAAATCGGCATGTTCATCCTGCTGGCGATGGTCGTCCTCATCGGCTCCTTCTCCATCGTCACCACGCTGGTCATGCTGGTCATGGAAAAGACGCACGACATCGCCATCCTGATGTCCATGGGCGCGACCAAGGGGATGATCCGCCGGATCTTCATGCTCCAGGGCACGATCATCGGCGTGGTGGGCACCTTGCTCGGTTATGTGCTCGGCATAGGGCTGGCGCTCCTCCTCCAACGATACCAATTCATCAAACTTCCACCGGGGGTTTATACGCTGGATCACCTGCCCATCCTGCTCAATTGGGTTGATATCGTCGTGGTCGGCGTGTCCGCCATGACCTTGTGTTTCCTTGCCACGATCTACCCGGCGCGGCAGGCTTCGAGCCTTGAACCCGCCGAAGCCCTGCGGTTCGAATGATGGAACAGACAGCGTACGCGACCGCGACCCCGGTGCTCTACGAGCTTTCCGGCGTCGAGAAGTCCTGCGAGGGACCTGCGGAGCGCATCACCATTCTGAAAAATATGGACCTGACCGTCCGCGCTGGCGAATCCCTCGCCATCGTCGGAGCGTCGGGATCGGGCAAATCCACCCTCCTCCACCTGCTCGGCGCGCTGGACACGCCGACCGCGGGCAAGGTATTGTTCGAGGGCAAAAGCCTGCCGGACATGACGCCCGTGGAAAAAGCCCATTTCCGCAACAAAAAGCTTGGGTTCGTCTTCCAGTTCCACCACCTGCTGCCCGAGTTTTCCACCGAGGAAAATGTGGCCATGCAGGCGCTCATCGCCGGGATGAACCGGTCGAAGGCGCTGGGGCTGGCGCGGCAGGCCCTCGAACGCGTCGGGCTTTCCGACAGGAAGGATCACAGGGTAACCACCCTTTCCGGCGGCGAGCGTCAGCGCGCCGCCATTGCGCGGGCTATCCTGCTGGAGCCCCGCGTGCTGCTGGCCGACGAGCCGACCGGCAACTTGGACCAGCGGACCGGCGATTCCGTCGCCGAATTGCTTCTGGAACTGAACCGCACACTCGGCATGACCCTCGTCATTGTCACCCATAACCGTGAAATGGCGGGAACCCTCGGGCGCTGCCTCGAATTACGATCTGGAGAACTGTATGAAGAGATGCGTACTCGCGCTGCTGGCGCTGGCGCTGTGTAACCTGTTGTTCCACGGTACGGCTCAGGCGGCGCCCAAACAGGCGGCCTCGGATGCTGTCCGTGTGGCTGTGCTCCCCTTCCAGATCAATGGAGGGGCGGATCTCAACTACCTGAACGACGAGCTGCCCAAGCTGTTTGAGCAGCGGCTGGCCCAAAAGGGATTCAAGGTCATTCCGGCAAAGGATACGTTGCGCCTGCTCAAGAACCAGCAGATCAGCCAGCTCAATCTGGCGACCGCGCGCTCCATCGCCAGGCAGGCCGGGGCGAACTACGCCGTGTACGGCAGCTTCAGCAAGACCGGCGACGCGTTCAGCATCGACGCCCGCATGGTGGATGCCGCTGGACAGCAGGGGGCGCAGCCCTATTTCGCCCAGAAGCAAAACATGATCGAACTGCTTCCCGCCGTCGACGAGCTTGTCGACAAGATGGGCGGCGGCGCTGTCAAGGGCGACGCCATCACGGACATCCAGATCCGCGGCGTCAAGGTGCTCGACCCCGACGTGGTGCTGATGCGCCTGTCCACCCGCAAGGGTGATGTGGTTGATCCCTCCACGCTCAATGAAGAAATCAAGCGAATCTGGGATCTCGGCTACTTCAGCGACGTGAACGCCGACATCGAACAGGGCGGACAGGGCCGGGTGCTCGTGTTCACGGTCAAGGAAAAGCCCCGCATCGACGACGTGATCGTCAACGGTTCCGACGAAGTCAAAAAAGAAGACATTCTGGCGGCCATGAGCTCCAAGACGGGCTCCGTCCTCAACGACCGCCTGCTTGCCGAAGACATCCAGAAGGTCACCGAGCTGTACCGCAAGGAAGGCTTCTACCTCGCCGAAGTGAACTACCGCATCGAGCAGAAGGCCAACAGCGCCTCCGCCGTGCTGGTCTTCGACGTGAAGGAAGGCAAGAAGCTCTACATCAAGGAAATCAAGATCGAAGGGCTCCAGGGCATCGACGCTGGCGATCTCAAGAAGGAACTCGCGCTCCAAGAGCACGGCATCCTGTCATGGGTCACCGGAACGGGCGTGCTCCGCGAAGAATACCTTGAGCGCGACTCCGCCGCGATCACGGCCTACGCCATGAACCACGGCTACGTGGACATTCAGGTCGCCGCGCCGCAGGTGGACTACTCCGAAGACGGAATCACCGTCACGTTCACCGTCAATGAAGGCAAACGCTACAAACTCGGCGAAATCGGCTTCAAAGGCGATCTCATCGACAGCGACGAGCGCCTGAAAGAAGTGATCAAGCTTGACGACTACAAAGATTCCAACGGGTATTTCTCCCTCACCGTCCTGCAGGACGACATCAAGGCCCTCACCGACTTCTACGGCAATTACGGCTACGCCTTTGCCGAAGTCGATGTGGACACCCCGAAGAACGATGAGGAAGGCATCATCAACGTCTTCTATGTGCCGCACAAGAAGCAGAAGGTGCATATCCGCCGCGTGGTCACGCAGGGCAACACCCGTACCCGCGACAACGTCATCTTCCGTGAATTGCGCCTTGCCGACGGGGACCAGTTCGACGGCTCCAAGCTGCGCCGCTCCAACGAGCGCCTGAACCGCCTCCGCTACTTTACCCAGGCCGACACCACCATCGTTCCCACGGACAAGGACGATGAGGTCGATCTCCGCGTCAACCTGAAGGAAGACCGCACCGGCGCCATCATGGGCGGCGTGGGCTACTCGACCTTCTACCAGTTCGGCGTGAGCGGCAGCATCCAGGAGCGCAACCTGTTCGGCCGCGGCTACTCGCTCGGCCTGCAGGGTTTCGTGTCCGGCAAGTCCTCGTATCTGGACCTGTCTTTCGTCAACCCGCGCATCTACGATACCGATTTCGGTTTCAGCAACAACAGCTACGCCATCTGGGAAGAATGGGATGACTTCAAGAAGAAGACCATCGGTAATACCATCCGCCTCTTCCATCCCATTGGCGAGTACACCTCGGTGTCCGTTGGCTACCGTCTCGACCGCTACACCCTGTTCGACATTCCCGACACGGCCTCCCGCGCCTACAAGGAATACGAGGGCAAGAACCTCTCGAGCGTCGTAAGCACCAGCATCACCTACGACTCCACCGACTCGCGCGAACGTCCCACGTCCGGTGTGGTGGGCCGCGTCTCTATGGAATACGGCGGCGGGGGTATCGGCGGTAACGACAACTTCTTCAAGCCTATCGGTGAATTGCAGTCGTTCCACACCCTGTTCCGCAACCCGAACCACATCTTCCATTGGCGTGGCCGCGTCGGCGGCGTGTTCGAAAACTCCAACAAGCCGGTCCCCGTATTCGACCGCTTCTTCATCGGCGGCATCGACTCCATCCGTGGTTATGACTCGGAAGACCTTGCCCCGCGCGATCCCAAGTACCACGACGAAATCGGCGGCGACCGCATGGGCTTCCTGAACTTCGAATACATCTGGACGTTCCATCCGGAAATGGGCATCGCCCTCGTGCCGTTCTTCGACATCGGCTACAACATCGACTCCAAGCAGACTTCCGATCCCTTCAGCGACCTGAAGAAGTCGGTCGGCCTCGAACTGCGCTGGCGTTCGCCCATGGGCGACCTGCGCTTCGCCTACGGCTTCCCGCTGGACAAGAACGTCAAGGGTGACCGCCCCGGCGGACGGTTCGAGTTCTCCATGGGTCAGTTCTTCTAAAAAACAAGGGTGCGGGAAAGAATACCTTTCCCGCACCCCTTCCGCTTTGCCCGCTTCTGTGCGGGCGGGCTTCTTTGACGCGGCACGACCGCCCATCAGGACAGCTTCCCCTTCATGATTCTTACCGGTTCTCAGACTCCGCACAGATCATCCCCCGCCATCGGGCGTCTGTTCAGACCCCTTTTGGTCGCCTTTGCCCTCGCCCTGTTCGTGAACGCGTTTTCCGACGCGCACGCGGCTCCCTCCTTTGAACAGCAGTACGAGAAGGCCAAGCAGGATATGGAGTTCCTCAAGAGCGACTCCAAACGCGGCGGCTGGCGTGAGCCGTGGGAAAAACTCGCCCAGTCGTTTTTCGACCTCCACGAAAAATATCCCCGCTGGCGGAACCGCCCTGCGGCGCTCTTCCGTTCGGCGTTGGCGATGGAGGAGCTTGCCAAGCGTTCCATGCTGCGGCAGGACGCTCAGGCCGCTGTCGATCGGTATGGGGTGTTCCTCAAAAGCTACGCCGGCCATGTGCTGGCCGACGACGCGCTGTTTGGCATTGCGCGTATCAAGGCGGAACGGTTCAACGATTTTTCCGGAGCTCAGGAAGCGCTCAACACCATCCAAAATCAATATCCCCGGGGTGATGTCGCACCGGAAGCCAAGCTCTACGCCCAGCGCCTCAAGGCGGCGCTGGAAGCGGCCAAGAGCAGCACGCCGGGCAAAAAGACGGCGGCGCTTCTGACCGACATGAAATGGGAAAACCAGAAGAATCTGGCCGTCATCACGCTGGAGTTCGATCGGCCCATCCTCTGGTCCATCGACACGCAAAGCGGCAGCAAAAAAAACGACATCCCCAACAGGATGGTTGTGGATCTCATGGGCGTCAATCCGGCTTCGACGATCCGCCCCGGCATCAAAGTGCAGGGCAGTTCCCTCCGCCGTATGCGCCTTGACTTGTCCGCTCCCGATAAAACCCGGCTTTTGCTCGATTTCAGGCAGGTCAAACGCTTCATGGTCAAAACGGAATCCTCGCCGTTCCGTATCGTCATCACGACCTCGGCCACGGACGCCGCCATGCCTCGCGGCATCTCGTTCGGCCAAGGGCTGCAATCGAGCGATCCGCTTTTCCGGTTCGCCACCCGATCCATCATGATCGATCCCGGCCACGGCGGCAAAGATCCCGGAACCGTGCACAACGGCGTCATCGAACGTGAAGTGACGCTGGACATCGCCAAACGTGTGGGCAGCATCCTCGCGGGCAAAGGCATCCAGGTGCACTACACCCGAACGGACAATACATGGGTTTCGTTGTCCACCCGTTCCTATATGGCGAATCAGGCCCGCGCCGATGTGCTGCTGTCCATCCACGTCAACGCCAGCCCCAATGAAAACGCCTGCGGCCTGGAAACGTATTTCCCGGATACAGCCTCAAGCAGTGCGGATGCGGGCAAGCTTGCCGGGCTGGAAAACGCCAACGGAGGCCATAAGGGAGATGCGGGATCCCCTGCCGCCTCGTCGTCGGTTCGCAGTCAGGAATCCCGCCGCCTCGCCGACACGGTCCAAAAATGTACCCTCTCCGTCATGAAGGAAAAGACCTTCACCGTCCGGGACGGAGGGGTCAAGTCCGGCCCCTTCAAGGTCTTGCTCGGCGCGAATATTCCGGGTATCTTGGTTGAAGTCGGTTATTGCTCAAACGCACAGGAAGCCGCCAACCTTGCGATCCCCGCCTATCGGCAGGCGTTGGCGGAAGGGATCGCTTCCGGCATCCTTGCCCATTTGGGCAGCCTCGACGGGAACAAGCGCTGATCCCTTCCGCTACGCGTTCTTCCCCGTCTGGCAACATTTCCTTCCCAGCCCTGTTCCCCTCTGCCTCTTTCACGTGCGCTTCGGGAAAAGAGAAAACGCTGCTCCGTTCTCCTTGAGTAACAAACCTGCAAGGGGAGCTGTCCAGAGGACAGTTATCTGCTCACAACGCTCTCCTCGCAAATATATTTTGCGGTAAAACAAACCCGCCGAAAGAAAAAAACTCAGCCTTCTCCGCACCGGGAATATCCCTGAAGGATCCTAACTTTCTTTATCTTCCGGAATAACTGGATATAAAAATCTTTTCAGAAATCCGGGCTCTCTATCCGCTTTCATGCCCATAACGGAACATGTCTTGACGACTCACGCGTTGAAGGCTATCCATTTCGATCTGCGGGCCGGGTTCCCGCTAGTGTCTGTACATCCAAGGAGAAGAATATGTTCAGAGTATTGTCCCTCGCTCTTGTGGCTTGTTTGCTGATGGCGGGTTCCGCTTTCGCCGACATGAAAATCGGCGTGTTCAACTCCCAGGCCGTTGCTATGGACAGCGACGCAGCCAAGGCCGCCCAGCAGAAGCTGCAGTCGCAGTTCGGCGCCGAGAAGACGCAGCTTGAAAAGCAGGCCAAGGATCTGCAGTCCAAGGGTGAAGCCCTTCAGGCTCAGGTCGCTAAAATGTCCGCCAAGGAACGTGAAGACAAGCAGATGGAATTCCTCCGCCTGCGCCGCGCCTTTGAAGAAAAGTCCCGCAACTTCGCCCGCAAGGTGGAAAACACCGAAAACCAGATCCGCCAGAGCATGGCTCAGCAGATCTACGACGCCGCCACCACGATCGCCAAGCAGCAGAAGCTTGATCTTATCCTCGACGCCGCTGCCGGCAGCGTGATGTATGCCACGCCCACCCTCGACATCACCAAGCCCGTCCTTGCTGAAGTCAACCGTTTGTGGAAGGCCGGCGGCAGCAAGTTCCCGGAACCCAATACCGGTAAGAAGTAAATGGTTGCCCGTAAACTCTCCGAAATCGCGGCCCAGCTTGGCTTGATCCTGCAAGGCGACGATGCCGAAGTCATCGGCGTCAACACCTTGGAGGGGGCCGGGCCCGATGAAGTGAGCTTTCTGGCAAACCCCAAATACGCTGACCAGCTCGCGGCAACGCGGGCTGGCGCCGTCATAGTCCGTCCCGAACACGCCGGGGATGTCAGACGCGCCCTGATCAGCGAAAATCCCTACCAGGACTTCGGCCGCGTTCTGGAGCTGTTCGCCGCACCGCAGGGCAGCTTTTCCGGAATCAGCCCGTTGGCCTTCATTCATCCCGATGCCGAACTCGGCGACGGGGTGACCGTTTACCCCTTCGTTTACATCGGTCCCCATGCCACGGTGGGAAGCGGCGTCAAGCTCTTCCCCGGCGTCTACGTGGGCGAGAACGTCCGCATAGGCAAGGGCACCACCGTCTATCCTAATGCCGTGCTCATGGCCGGAACGCACGTCGGCGAAGGCTGCATCCTGCATCCGGGTTCCGTGCTCGGCGCGGACGGCTTCGGCTTCGCCCGGACCCCTGCGGGCATCCAGAAAATCCCGCAAGTCGGCAAAGTCACCATCGGCAACGCCGTCGAGGTGGGGGCCAACGCCGCCATTGACCGGGCCGTGCTCGATGCCACCCGCATAGGTGACGGCACAAAAATCGACAATCTCGCTCAGATCGGGCATAATGTGCAGATAGGCCGTAACGGCTTCGTCGTCTCACAAGTGGGCATTTCCGGTTCCACCACGGTCGGGGACAACTGCACATTCGCCGGACAGGTCGGTATCGCCGGGCACCTGCACATCGGCGACAACGTCACCATTGGCCCCCAGTCGGGGGTCGCCAAAGATATCCCCAGCGACGTCGTCGTGGGCGGCACGCCCACCGTGGATCAGCGTACCTACATGCGCACGCTGGCCCTTATGCCCCGCTTCCCCGAACTCTTCAAGCGCCTGGCCAAGCTTGAAAAGGAACTGGAAGAACTCAAGGGCGGCAAGCCGGACGCCTAGCTCTTTGCAATTCAGACTCAAGGAATACACAGCATGGACCAGCCTACCTCGTTTGACATCCGCAAGATTCTGGAGTTTCTCCCCCACCGTTATCCATTCCTGCTCGTGGACAGGGTCAACGAGATCGTGGACGGGGAATACATCAAGGCGCATAAGTGCGTCAGCTTCAATGAACCGTTCTTTCAGGGGCATTTCCCCGGCGTCCCGGTGATGCCCGGCGTGCTGATCATTGAAGCTCTGGCGCAGGCTGGCGGCCTGCTGGTGCTGCATGGTTTCGATCCGAGCGAGACCGCCGGGAAGCTCTTCCTCTTCTCCGGGCTCGAAAAGGTCCGCTTCCGGCGTCCGGTCTTCCCCGGCGACCGTCTGGTTCTGGAATGCCGCCTCATCCGCCACAAGCTGAAACTGTGGAAGATGGAAGGTCGGGCTTACGTTGACGGCGTGCTCGCCGCCGAAGCGGAAATCACCGCTGCCGTGACCGATCGTGGAGACATGTAATATGGGTTGCAGTATGGCTTCGCAACAAGTCCACCCCACTGCTATCGTGCACGCCAATGCGCAGATCGGCAAGGATGTGGAAATAGGCCCCTATGCGATCATCGAAGAGCATGTCGTCATCGGGGATCGCTGCCGCATCGACGCCCACGCCGTCATCAAAGATTACACGAGGATGGGCGTGGGCAACCATATCCATTCCCACGCGCTGGTCGGCGGCGAACCGCAGGATCTCAAGTTCCAGGGCGAAGTGACGTGGCTGGAGCTCGGCGACGATAACCGTATCCGTGAATTCGCCACGCTCCACCGGGGCACGGAAGGCGGAGGCGGCATTACCCGTATCGGCAGCCGCAACCTGTGCATGGCCTACACGCACATCGCCCATGACTGCCAGCTCGGCAATGACATCGTCATGTCCAACGGAGCCACTCTCGGCGGGCATGTACGCGTGGACGACTTTGCGATCATCGGCGGCCTTTCCGCAGTGCACCAGTTCGGCCATGTCGGTACCCACGCTTTCGTGGGCGGCATGACGGGCGTTGCGCAGGATCTTCCCCCGTGGATGCTGGCAGCGGGCAGCCGTGCGCTTGTGCATGGCCCCAATCTTGTGGGACTGCGCCGCGCCGGGGCTTCCCGCGAGACGATCTCCGCTTTTAAACAGGCCTTCCGCCTCATTTGGCGCAGTGAGATGCCCCGCTCCGAAGCCTTGGATCTGCTTGCGAACGACTACGCGAATCTGCCTCAACTGATGGAGTTTGTGGATTTTGTCCGCAGCAGCGAACGCGGGCTCTGCCCCGCCGAAAAAAATGTTGAAAAAAAACTTGACGACGACGCTGTATAAAGCTAAAAGCTTCTTCGTCGACAGCGACAAGCGCGACACATAGAGATGCCTTTGTAGCTCAGTTGGTAGAGCGCATCCTTGGTAAGGATGAGGTCTCCAGTTCAATTCTGGACAAAGGCTCCATGAAATCAAAGCCCTTACGGTGAATAGCCGTAAGGGCTTTTTTCGTAACTTCCTTTCCTGTCCCACTCCTGTCCCACTTTTTTCTCGTACGGGAGATGATTAATGGTGAAGGTTCCGCACCTGAAGCGTGTTTCTCGGCAAGGAAAAACTTCTCGAGATGCAGCGGCCTCACCATTTTTCGTGGAGGGCCGCCGCGCTATGCTTCCCCTCGGCAAGGGAAAAAGAACCTCATAGATGCCCCGTATCCGCCGCCTCAGCGCCGTCTACTTGCCTGCATGGGGGCCCGACTAGGGGCAACTCCTGTCTTGATTCGTTGTACTTCCTATTGAATCGGTACGGCGGAATCTTTTTCCCCTACTGCCGGGACTGGTTCCTGTGGGGGAACCGGTTTCAAGTCAAAAAGATTGCAGGCCGCCTCCGCCGTACTGGTGGCAATCTCTGCCAAGAGAAATTGAAACCCTTCCCGGCCTACCGAAGAAAAGGAAAGCTCTTCATTCGGATCAGCACGGCACAACGCTTCCGACAGAAACGCACTGAGCAACTGAGCACGTTCGAGGTTCGTCTGTACGTTCTCATATTCCTTGGCGGCGAGTTCATAGCTTATCGGCATAGTGGGTACCTCATGAATTATAGGGGAAGGGAAAGAAGAATAAAATGACAAGTGTATCCTATGCCCGGCAGGAAAGTATTCCCACTTGCCTGCCGGGAACAAACTCAAAAATGCGTTACCGGACTCAAGGTCGCCGGGAAATCCACACCGGGGATGACACCGAAGTCATCATTCTGCATCGGTTCGGCTTCATAACGGCGGGTTGCGAGAACGACCGTTGCTCCCGTACCTTCGGCGGCAAGCTCGGAAGCAAACTCTTCGGCCTCTCCCCCCTTCCAGTATGAAGACGAAACTTCGCCATCATCCGAACAGACGTAATACTTACCCGGCCTCATGGCGGCAAAAGTAGCCTCGTAGAACTTCACGAGATTCCGAAGGCGACTGTTGTCGGCAGTGAGACGATTGACGAGAGACTGAAGATCGGTAAGGGTGGCGGTAGCCATGATTCACTCCTGTGAAGTGAGTTTCTGGTTAGGCCCGCTGAGAAGGTTCCAGCTTCTTGGCGGGCTGTTTTGGTATTGCCCTTTTGCTGCTTTTTTTGTAACGTATTACAAATATCTAGTCAAGAAATTTTGTAATATATTACAAAAAAAGGAGTCTCTATGCTCATAAGCAACATTCGAAAAATAATGAAGGAAAAGAGTATTACGATGGAATCACTTTCAACGAAGACAGGACTTTCCACGAGAACAATAGATAGAGCCCGTGGGGGATTAATCTCCGAATGCAAACTCTCCACTCTCGGCAGGATAGCAATAGTCCTTGGCGTGCCGATGAAAACACTGTTTGATGGCGAGTGGGAAGAAGATGGAATTACCACCAAAAAGAGGCTGGATACGGGGAGCACTCTTAATGGATGAATCCGAAAGAATTTTCTGGGATGAGGAAAGAGCAAAGGAACGTCATTTTGTCTCCACTTCGCCGGAACGAGTAAAACTCATGACAACAGCTCTGGAGCAATCCCGGATTGAATCCTTCTATAATGCCCTTGAGCAGTGCGTCAGAACGTATATTTTACATACACCCGATTCCTTGTCATGCCAGACACAACACAGAGTAAAAGGATGTGTCAGAATCTTCAGTGATTATGAATCTGAAGGAATATGGGAATGCCATAAAGACACCTATCCTTCTGACAGGATCTATTCCTTGAGCCAGCGGCTTTGTGATGCCCTGCAACAGTGGAACTGGTGGTATAACTGGCTGGGCGATCTTTGCGAATTGGGAATGGTCGATGGAGAGAAAGCGCATTTGCCGGAAGAACAACAGGCATACATGCGAACAGGCTACCGACTGGCCTGTGAAGTCAAACGGCAAGCTCCAGAGTGTAAGGTCATTTTCCTCAACCAGTATGGACTGCCGGGCGTTCCATCCTCCGCAAGCTGGCTGGAAATTCTACCGGACGAAAAAGGAGAGGGATTCATTGCGGCTCCTCTTATTGGTGACAACTGACCCGCTCCTTTTCAGGACATTCTTTTCGGTGCGGTGAACCATGAAGACGTGCCCTCCATAGGGGGGCTGGGGGGGGGAAGGGGGTATGCCCCCTTTGGGGAAAACAAAGCGAACCCGTGCCCCCCTATTCCGGCCCCTCATTTCGCGGGAAAAATTTGGTTCTAAAAAGAGGCCCTCTCTCACGCAAAACGAGTTTCATCATACTCAAAAAAGGTCGGGCAGGTTGGGCAAGTTGGGCAAACCATATTAAGCATTTGGAATCAAATAATAAAATCTGCCCGACTTTGCAAAATTCGCATTTTTTGAAAGTCGGACAAGTCGGACACAGGAAAACCCGGCAAGAGAAGCAATCCTTCATGCCGGGCTTTTCTCCCTTCCGGGATATGAAATCTCTACCCCCTAACGCTCTGTAATGTCTTCATTTGATAAGAAGAGCACTTTTGTGGCAGTGACAAGATTATTGCGCCTTGCTAGGGTGACACATATTTCTATAAAAGTAACACTCTTCTTCGATGTCTTCAGAACAAGACACCTGCAAGGGGTACGCATCCTGTGAAGCGGAGTCCGGGGAAGCGGCCCGAATAGGAGAAACCGTGTAACCACGACGTACTTTCTTTCCGCAGAAGGCACACTCGATACCATAGGCAGTGCCTCGGAGGGAACCGACCGTCCCACATGCCGGGCAAGGGGACGTCGGTAAACTATTGGGGAGTATCAGCACGAGCAGCGCCTCCCCGTCCGCAAGGCACGGGCTACCCGTTCACTCCGCGGTTCGCCGCTGTTGTTCCTCCGGTCGAGCCAGCGGGTCACCCCGTCCCGGCTTTCGGCGTCCAGAGACTCCAGCCCGGCAAGAACCAGCGCCCCCCCTTCGAGATGCGGAACCAGCCCCCATCCCACAAGTGCGGCTATGTTGGTATCGAGAGCCGCCAGACGATGGAGGGAGCTGGGAATATTCCCTACGGTTGGTTCCGGTTGCCGCGTCTCCCCCGCTTCGTTCCCGCTTCCTCCCGCATCACAGGATGGAGACGGTTCAGGAACGTCCCCCCTGTTTCGATTCCAAGGCCCATTTTCCTCCGGCAGGACCGTTGCGTCTTTGCCTCCAGTCGTCGAGCAGGAGGCATTCTGGACGGCTTCCGGCATGGTGACGGGAGAACCCGCCGCGCATGATGCGGCCCGTTTCCGCATGAGAGAAAAGAGAGGGATACCCATGGGAGCACCTCTTCCGTTGAAGGTATATTCCTGTTGACCTTGGTAAATATGGCGTTCACAGGTGCATCGGACGGATTCCATCGGGCTTTTCCGTTTATATCCCGACGCGCAAGAGGAACGGCACTACCATCCTCAGAGGGTATCAAACCTCGTCATCCGCCCCGTCCGCTTCCTCGGGTAAGCGCAGGGCGTACACACGAGTTCGCCCCATGCCGGGGACAGGCCGCTTGACGGTCAATCCTTTCTTCCCTTCCGTTATCAACCATCCAGCAGAGCGGAGGACACGGGCCGCGTTGGTGTATTTGTAGCCCTTGACGACTTCGGCCTTGAAGGACTCGCCAAGTATCCAGTACTCGGTACTCCCCCCAAAAACATGCCGAACGCCGACACGTCCGATAACCTTGGTGGTGTCGTCAGGATAACGGTCATCCTGAAAGCGGCTGGCCCCATGCTGTTCGATGAACAGACGGACTTGAGAAAGAATAGCCGTATCTTCCCCCGCTCCGGCCCCGCCACGAGCCGCCAGCCAGTCATTGAAGCACGAGACAACTTCTTCATCCGCACACATGTCCGCCGGGAGTATGCCCGCAGACATGGCGGCTGTTCCGGCATAGGCAACAAGGGCAAACCGCCGCGCCACACGCCGCACCTGCTCAGTTGCATCCTGCGGACAAAGCGTCTCCACGCAATCGTCAAGCCACGCTCCAAGCTCTGCAATGGACTCTTTCCGGTGTTCGTTCAGCCATTGCAGGAAGGCGCGCCCGGCATGTCCGTAATGCTGCCCGGCAAGCTCCTTGAGGCGATTGGAGACGGCCCCGGCATCGGGCAGGCCGTGCAGTTCGGAAAGCATCCCCACATCAACGGGAATGCCCACAAAGCGGACTTCCTGCCCCGCACGCGCCTTGAGGCCCTTCTCAGAGAGCTTTTCCGCAAAGCCGATTTCCCCCGAGGAGAGGAACAGCAAGCGCCACGTGTGGGACTTCCTGAGGCTCGAATCCTTGCCGGAACGGGTCTTGCCCATGCCGTTCGCAATCAGGTAGCCGCACTCGGCAAGCACCTTGGCGTCCACCTGCCCCACTTCATCGAGGACAAGCAGATTATCGTTGTGCAGGACGCAGACGCCTTCAAGCCCGTTGTCGGTCGCCCGCCACGGCCTTACGTGGGCCGGGCTGCCCCACACGGACGCCGCCACTTGCAGGCACGTTGTTTTCCCGCAGGAGCTTCCGCCCTCAAAGGAGAAGCCGCCGCCCTCAACATCGGCAAGGCGCAGAAGCGGCCCGGCAAAGGCCGCGCACAGGGCAAAGACAAGGCGGCTGTTGCCCGTGCAGAGCCGCGCCACCTCTTGCCATGCCTCAAAGGTTCCGTCAGTGGTGTACAGGCCCTCATGCCCTCCGCCCTGAAGCACAAGCGCCCCGTGGTCCGCGCCGTAGGTCGTATCCGGCAGGACGTAGGCCGCATGATGCCAGCCCACGCGAGAGGTGCAGGTCACAAACTTGGTTGTCTGTAGCTCTTGGATGAACACGGCAAAGGCATTGGCCTTGCCCCGGCGGATGGAATATCCCTGATAGGCCAGCGCCGCCGCCCAATCGTTCCCCTGTCGCTGCAAGACATCATCGGGGAGGGCGTAACGGTGCTCCTTCCCGGCGGGGTCAACCCATTGCAGGAGCGTCCCCCAGTTGTCCGAGGTGTCGCTTTTCGTCCGGCCAAGGATGAGCAGCGGCGGGGCAATGCGCACGGGTTCGTAATCTTCCCCGCGCTTCTCGTCCCGATACAGGCCGGGGTTCTTCCCGTCCTGAATGACGCGGTAGCCTTCCGGGTACTTCACGCCGGGGTCTTCCCGCCGCGCCTTCTCCACCGCTTGCCGGACAGCCTGAAGACTCCGGCGCGTGTGCAGATCGTTGAAGTCAGCCTTCCCCCCGTCAATGGAGGGACAAATCGCCAGCTTCCCGCCGATGGATGCGGCGGCCTTTTGTGCAGCCTCTTCCCCTGGATTCCACGCCGTGCCGTCCGGCTTGTGCGTCTCGCAGTCATTGTCCGCGCACAGGATGATTTCCCGGTCCGGGTATTCCTTGCGGGCTAGCTTCGCCACGGCTTCAAGGTTTCCGGCATTGAAGGCCACAAGGCAGGCATGGCCCGTGGCCACGAAAAGGGAAGCGGCGGTAGCGTAGCCCTCGGCAATCAGGAGCGGCCCGTCTTTGGAGCCGTCCCTTGCCGGAAGCGGTAAGAAGCCGCCCGCCGTCTTGCCGCCGGAAAGGAAACGCTTGGAACCGTCCCCGGCGATGAACTGGAGGGACTGGGCCTTGCCCGCCGCATCCAGCACGGGAACCAGCAAGCGCCCGTCCTGCGCCAGCCTCAGCCCGAGCACAGGGACTTCCTTGCGCCGCAGGTAGGGATGGGCATCCGAGGCGGCGGGTGCGGCTTCCCAGATGGTCCGGGCCCGCTCCGCAGCCTTGGCCCAACGCTCGGACTGTTCCTTGGCAGCGGCGGCCTTGGCTTCGGCAACGCGGGCTTTCAGGGCCTCCCGCTCGGCAGCCGTCATGTCCTTGCCGGAGACGCCGCACCACGTCCCTTCCTGACCTGTGCGCCAGTTCTTCCACCAGAGGGAGGCCGGGCAATCCGCATGGGCAATGTACGCCCCATCCGTACCGTTAGGCTTGTCCGAGACGCCGCAGCGATAGAGAACGCCGTCCGTCTCGATGCGGTCGACCGCAAGCCCTGCCTCCCGCAGACGGTCCGCGAATTGCTGGAGGGTATCGCTACTCATGCTCATGCTCACCCTCACCCTCCTACAAATGCCTTGCCCGGCAAGGGGAGTGAGGGTATTGTCTTCCCTATCAGTCCTGCTTTTTTCCTGTTGCCCCTCCCGATTCAGCCCGGTAGGGGTTTTCTTTTGGCCCATGGCTAGCACCCCGCCTTGCGGACCACACAACCGCCAAGCCGCTTCCCCATTGCCGGGGTATCCATCCGGCTTTCCAGCCAGCGCAGGAACGATTCCCGCTCATAGGCCACCACACGACCGATGCGAACGCCGCCCGGCCCGTCGCCTTTGCTGTCCAAAGTCGCAAGCCGTCCGGCGGAAAAGACGCCCTTCAGAGCATCCGCCGCAACAGCGCGGGAAAAGGTCGGGGGAAGGGTCTGACGCAGGGCTTCAACAAAAGAACTGCTCATGAAAAGTTTCCTTTTGGGGAACAATCCCCTGTGAATATTTTTCAGGAACAGTACCATAGGGAAAAGACTTTGCAAGCAATCACGGCATATTGCGGTGTACACGACAACGAACATCTTTTTTAAACGTTTTTTTGGACAAATTTTTTCTTTTTACCTCCAGCCACAGGATTGGACTGAATATTTTTTTCAGGAAATGGGAAGAAACCATGCGGTATAAAGAAAAAACAAAGCCCCCGCCTCATGACAAGAGACGGGGGCTGATTTCATTTTTTCAATTGATTCAAGTATGATACAAAAATTTTCAGTTCCAGCGAACTTTTTTTATTGGAGTGATGACGGTACCTTCCCTGCCGGGATATTCACTCCTTGCCCGACTTGTCCGACTTTCAAAAAATGCGAATTTTGCAAAGTCGGGCAAATTTTATTATTTAATTCAAAATGGTTAATATGGTTTGCCCAACTTGCCCAACCTGCCCGACCTTTTTTGAGTATGATGAAATTCAACTTCCAGCATAGCACGCCCACCGTAAGGAGCCGACGGGGTTCTTGTCCTGTTACAGCGGCTAGGTCGTCTGCATCTGAAGGAGCCGCAGGGGAAGCGAAGGGAGGCCCCGGATAACCTCGAAGCCCAGACAGTGCGCATCCTGTAGACTCCACGAGCCTTCCCTACTGCAAGTGAGGGAAAAGGAACTGGGCCACAGCGTTACTGCTGGTTGCACAGAAAATGCCCCGGCACGGTATGTAGCAGTTTTGCAAGCTCTTCCGCCTTTGCCGGGGGAATGGGCCTCTTGTTCTTTTCGTATTCGGAAATATGGCTTTGCGGGACTCCAATAGCTTCCGCAAGCTGGCCCTGCGTCATGCCTTCCCGCAGCCGGAGCCCCTTAAGCATACGTCCCACGCGCTCAGATTCCGGCATGGGGGGCACTGTAACCACCTCTTCATCGTCAGTGATGACCTGCCCGCCCAAGCGCTGGACAAGGGCACTCACAAGTTCGAAGCAGTCGGCGGGAACTGTGATTTTTGCATGAGAAACAAGAACGGTATTCATAGAGTATTCTCCTCAGTAAGGGGCTTTCCCCCGTGAGCCGACGTATTCAAAGCGGCAAATGACAATCCTTAAGCTTCCCTTGCCGTCGTCCAGAATGCGCCACAAGGCAACCTTGTTTCGCGTCAGGTGGCAATGGTAGGCATCAGCGCCGTATTGACGCACGGGGCCCAAGCTTTGCCACCCGCGCCCCAGAGGTTTACCCGATGTTTCGCGCAAGTCCTGCTCAAGGGCGTCAAGAATGGCTTTTTCGTTGGCCGTGAGCGTATCCCGTCCCTTGAGCGCTTTCTTCGTGTATTGAATTTCCGTAGGCACGCTTTACACCTTTTTGAGATAAAATATACCACAATAAACCATAAGGCAATGGGTAAAAAACATCATTCACCTTCCGCGCCCCGCTGCCTGAAAGGCAACACCTTCCCCGGCTTCCTGTCGAGAATGCCGGAAAGTCCCATCGCGGCCGCCCGCATGGTGTCCGGGGCAAGGTGGCTGTAGCGCTTGGTCATCTCCAGCGTGGTATGGCCCATGAGCTCGGCAACGGTGTAGAGAGGAGTGCCCCGCTGCACCAGCCACGAGGCGAAGGTATGGCGCAGGGAGTGAAACACCACCTTTTGCCGGGCGTCCTCAATGCCGTCGTTCAACCCAAGGGATTCCACCACACGCTCGAACGTATCGGACACCCAACGCCGTTGCCCGCCGTCTCTGGAAGGGAAGACGTATTCCTGCCTGTTCATGCCGTCCGCCCCCCGCCGCACCAGCACGGCCCTAATCTCCGGCGTGATATGGGCATGGCGGCTCACCTTGTTCTTGGGGTCGCGGATGTAGAGGGTGCCCGCATCAAGGTTTACGTCACCCCACGTCAGGCCGTGAATCTCCCCCGCCCGCAACCCGGCAAAGAGGGAAAACAGGGCAATATCGTGCATGTCCGGCGAACGGGCTTGAAGGGCGTCCAGTAGCTTGCGGGCTTCCTCTTCGGAAAAAAACCGCATCCGACGATTGTCCCGCCGCAGCGTCTTGACCTGTTTCGTGGGACTGTCCCCGGCAACAACGCCACGAGCCACAGCGAGGTTCCATACCTGTGAGACAATCCCGAGCACCTTGGCCACGGTAGCCGGACTTTTTCCCTCTTTCTGCGCCTGTACCGCTACGGCTTGGAGCATGGCCGAGGTCAGGGACTGTAAAGGAATCTCCCCTATTGCCGGGAAGAGCCACTTGCGCGCCATTCCGGTTTCATAGCCCACCGTCCGCACTGTCTTGGCAGTGCACGAGGGCAGATAGTCCGATTCCCAGAACTCGGCAAAGGTGGTGCTCCTGCGCTCTTCCAGCTTGGCCACGCGTTCCTCTTCCCGGCGCACCCGTTCCGCCATGTCCCGCATCTCGGCAAGCGACTGCGGACGCATCCCGGCGCGGATGTTTGCCATGAACATAGCCCGCGTCTCATTGGCCTTCGCCGCTGTCACGCCCTCAGACGCCCACCCCACGCCTTCCTCTTTCGTCTTGCCGCCGCTCTGGTATCTGATTGCGAAATACCTGTCTGCCTTGACGCCATGCTTGCGCGTCGCGTCTTCGCGATACCGGACGCCGCGATATTGCGAAGGTATCCACTTCCCCACCATGACGCCCCCTTTCCTGTCCCAGTCCTGTCCCAGTTTTTTTTCGTATGGATGGTGAAAAATGAGTATTATTGAGGAAGGTAGATTTGATCGTAATACCTTAAAGAGTCAAGGGAATATAGCGGTTATGATGATTATTGATGACTGTTCAGTAAGTGTCTGAAAGAGCTATGACTTCATCCTTGGTAAGGATGAGGTCTCCAGTTCAATTCTGGACAAAGGCTCCATAAGAAATCAAGCCCTTTCGGTGAACAACCGGAAGGGCTTTTTCGTCATGGCCGTTCAGCTCCACTCCTGTCCTGCTTTTTCCATATGGAGAGTGAAGTGCCCACTGAAATCGTAATCTCCGCCAGGGAGCGCCGGTCCACGCCTGGTACAATGTACAGTCCTTCTCCTCATGGCAAGACCGCCCGCCGTACAGCCGCCCCCGACCGTCATGACCTCTTCACTTTCCACCGGTTCCATTGCTCCCGGTCTTCATGGATGGGGGCTTTTAGTTACGGTTGTGCAACTTCCCGTCGGGATTTCCCCATCACGAAATTTTTCTCCTGCCGCATCAATGGAAAGGACTTCAAGCGTCGAACCGTTCACCCGGAACCTGACATTGCGTCCGGCAAAGGCAAATCCGTAAATCCGTTCGGGATCATCCTGATAGGATGGTCGCGGATCAAGGGCCAGAACCTCACGCAGCGTCTTCCATTTGCCTGCGGGAAGTCCTTGCAGGGCTTCCCGCGCGGCACTCACCTCAAGCCGGGGTTCCGGCTTCGTTCCCGCAAAACCGCCTGTCGCCTGAGGGATACAGTCGGCGTAGGGAAGGTAGGGTTTTATATCCAAAATCGGCGTTCCGTGCAGCAGGTCGGCCCCAGAAACCCGTAACAACGGGCCTTCCGGGGACTGAAGCACAATATTTTCCAGCTTCACCGCCGACAGCCCCAGCGGATTTGGACGGAACGGCGAGCGCGAGGCAAAAACGCCCACCCGCGCATTGCCGCCTAAACGCGGAGGCCGGACCGTGGGCGACCAGCCTTTGCCTGCGGATGCGGAAAACGCCCAGATCAGCCAGATATGGGAAAAACCTTCCAACCCCCGCAACGCCTCCGCACTCCGATAGTCCGGTTCAAAAATAATCTCAGACAGAGCCGTCTCCACGACGCCGCTTTGCCGGGGAATACCAAATTTTTCCTGAAAGTCATTACGGATAGATGCGATTACGTTCATAGGAGTACCACCTTTTCGAGCATCACCGGGGCATCGCCTGACGGCCCACCGGAACAGTTGAAACGGCATTGAAGGGAGAACCGCCCGCCTTTGGCTGACGGCGAGGCACCAAGATTACGCCTGGCGTTCTGAATATGGGTAACGTTGTCCGGAAAAAGGGCGTTGGCTCCCAAAACACATACGTCTGCTCGGGTAGTCCTCGAAATATCATGGGGCAGCGGGCCCCTCTTCGCCTCCCACCGGTTCCACGTCCACGAACCAATCAACACGATGACCCAAGCCAACACAGCCGCCCACTGTCTCCCTCTCCGCTCAAGAGCGGTTTCATGTTCCGCCCATAAGGCCCATAGCCAGTCAGACGCCCACCATATTAGGCCGGAAGCCGACGCGCAAGACTCCTCACCATAGAAAGCCCTCCTTTCGTGTAGGGTATCCGCCGGACCATGCCGGCAACAGGGAAAACTGCTTCAGCGCAGCGATAGGAGGCGAGCGCAGATTCCCCCTTCGTCCTCCCCACAAGGCATAAATCCGTTTCCCCAATCCCCTTACACGCTGCGGCATAGAACACTCCGAGGGGAAACAATTCACCCCTTCCCCATACCGCCGTACCAGTCTGCCCCGGTTTCAGCATGAGGGAAAAGAGGAAGAACGCCATAGGCGCGTACCTCTTGTTTCAAATCTTGCCGTTTCCTCTGATGCAAAGATGCCTCACCACACCTTTCCCCTCTTGGAAGCCGTTTCACATTGGGCAATGACAACCCTCTCAGCACCTATGTACTGCTTTTATTGATTTTACAATCTAAAACCTTGTCTTTGGAGAGGGCTCACCACCCACCCAGATGGAAAACTACCTTTTTCTGTGCGATGGCATGGTTCTGAAAGTCCTGCGCCCCATACTTGGCAATAGGTTCCCTCTACCATATTTACCCTTTTCCGTTCATTCCTAACGGAATTATCCCCCTGTGCAGCCCCGTTAAGGCACAACAGCCTTTCATCACTCGTAAATCATACGCACTTATTCTTATGGACTCTACACAATATCAGCATATACCCGCGTATCTACACTGGCATCGCAAAATACTCACTCGGCTCAAACAATTCATAGTTGCCAACTCATTTCTTGATATGCCTATATGGCGAGAAAGGCGTTCTCGTGAGGTGTATCATGTCCATTCGTTCTCTTCTCTTATGCTGTATCCTTTTATTTCCATGTATCGCTTCGGCATCTCCGCTTTCCATCCAACCTTCTGTGAGCACACTTGGGGTTGGAGTTGACATCAGCTATCGACAAAATAGTTTCATAGCCTACAGGTTAAGTGCTTTTACTCAACCATTCGATACAAAAATAAAACTCAAAGGCATTCAGTATAAGACTGAAGACTCCAGCCACAGCGTGGGTTTACTGTTGGACATCTTCCCCTTTGAAAATGCTTTCCGGATATCCGCTGGCGCTTATTATTTCAAGCTGGATACCGCACTTTCCACGTCGGTAGATGCGATCAATCCCATTTATGAAGAGCTGATCAATCAGACGAGTGGAAAGGCGACATGGGAAAGGCTCGCACCTTATATTGGCCTTGGTTGGGAAAGTACTCAACAATCCGAATCGTCTTTAGGATGGCATGCCTCGCTTGGGGCCTTGTATATGGGGAAAGCTCGTGTCTCTTTCCAGCTTCCGGATGTCCCCATCCCCAAGCGTTACGTTGGGAGAATACAAGCAGAGGAAGACAATATTAAAAGCAAAGTACATAAATACACTTGGTACCCTGTTTTATCACTTGGATTCACATATCGTTTTTAATATAGTGAAATTATAAGAGCATCCTCCAATTATCCCCCTATACTGGCCGTACAATACACCTTGCCGATCGTTCCGTTTTATTGAGGAATAAAGATGATCATCAAGTGGCTCTTGCGCGTAACGGGCCTAAGACGCTGGCTCGATCGGCTGGATCGGGAGTGGAAGGGAATCCTTTAACCAGAAAAGGAGTCTTTCAGCGCCTCTTTCCAGCCGCAATACACTCTCCAACATGTTGAGTATATGACAGTTTCCTCATGAGCGAATTCTCGGTTGTTGCCTTTTTCATGATTTTCGAGCTGAGAATACAGTATCCCTCTTGACAGGCATTGTATTCGGGTTTAATTGTGAATAAAAGAACAATTTGTTTGATTACTCAATCTAATCTGTTTTCCATAAAGGAGACCGCCATGTGGGATACTCGATTCGATGAGCGTGATGTTAAGGAAATCCGCACAAAGACAACGACCTATCTTGGAGTCGGAGCCATCGCCAAGATTGATGACATCGCCGCCGATTTGAAGGCCAGAGGCATCGACTCCATCCTTTGCGTGACCGGCGGGCATTCCTACAAGCTTACCGGCGCATGGGATTACGTCACCGCAGCCTGCGCCAAGCACGGCATACGCATCTCCCTGTACGACAAGGTGACTCCCAACCCCACAACCGACTCCATAGACGAGGCGGCGGCCCTCGGCAGATCCGCCGATGCCAAGGCCGTACTCTGCATCGGCGGCGGCAGCCCCATCGATGCGGGCAAAAGCGCGGCCATTATCCTTGCCAATCCAGGCAAGACGGCGGAAGAGCTGTATACCTTCGCGTTCACGCCGACAAAGGCTGTCCCCATTGTTGTCGTCAATCTGACCCACGGCACGGGCAGCGAAGTCAACCGCTTCGCCGTGGCCAGCATCACGAAGCACAACCACAAGCCAGCCATCGCCTATGACTGCCTCTATCCCTTGTTCTCCATCGACGATCCGGGCTTGATGATCAAACTCTCGCCTAAGCAAACCCGCTATGTGTCCATCGACTCTGTGAACCACGTCATCGAAGCGGCCACTGCCGTTACAGCCAACCCGCTGTCCATCCTGCTGGCTGGAGAGACTATCCGCCTTGTGGCGGAATATCTGCCCAAGGCGCTCGCCAACCCCGAAGACCTCAAGGCCCGTTACTGCCTGTCTTACGCTTCCATGATCGCAGGGACCGCATTCGACAACGGATTGCTCCACTTCACACACGCACTGGAACATCCCCTCAGCGGCATCAAGCCAGAACTCGCGCACGGCCTCGGCCTTTCCATGATCCTGCCCGCCATCATCGAAGAGTGCTATCCCGCCTGTTCCGCCACGCTAGGCACGATTTTACGACCGCTGACGCCTGACCTCAAAGGAACCCCGGACGAGGCTCACAAGGCCGCCAGAGGCGTTGAAACGTGGCTCGCCGACATGGGCGTACCGCAGAAGCTGGAGGACGAGGGGTTCACCGAGAACGACATCCCCCGCCTGTGCGAACTGACCCGGACCACGCCGTCCCTCGGGCTGCTTCTCTCCGTCGCCCCTGTCCCGGCAACTCCTGAGCGTATTGAAAAAATTTACAGGAGATCGTTGAAGAAGATGGATGCGTAAGCAACCGGAGAAAAAACGGAGGAGAGCCTTACAGGATGACGACTCTTCTACAAACCTCTTGCGATTCTATCGGCTGATACGAAAATGACCTGAGCGGGTTAACCTCAATCCAGTCTTATCCAAGAGGAAAAGATTTCTCCGATGTAAGAGAACCCGGCCTGTACATATCGGCCCTCCCCTCCTCCCGGCATAAAAAACCGCCCCGAATCAACGATTCAGGGCGGTTTTTATACTCGTAATATTGGCCCGGTTACTCAGGCAAGCCTGGTTGGGACCACGAGCCATTGTGAATACGGGAGACGTGGGAAGGAAAGAAATCCTGAAAAGGTGTTCCCTCCTCCCCGCGTTCTATTCCTTCCTTATTCATCATCCTGCGGCTTCAGGTGATCGGGGACGATCATCATGTCGATGATGATGGGCTTGAGGAAGCTCCACTTGATGTCGTGCACATGGTACACTTCCATCATGTCGCGGATGGCGTCCCAGCAGTTGTGGCAGGGCGAAATGACCATCTTGGCGCCGGTTTCGCGGATCTGCTGCAACTTCATGTACAGGCCCTTGTCACGCTGCGGGCGGAACTTGCCGATGCCGTTGAAGCCGCCGCCGCCACCGCAGCAGAAGTTGTCTTCGCGGTTGCACTTCATTTCGCGGAAGTCTTCCGCGATCTGGCTCATGATGTAGCGGGTGTGCTCGGCGAGGCCGTGGTTACGGATGTAGTTGCACGAGTCCTGCAGGGTCACGGGCATCTTGAGGCGCTTGGCGGGATCGATCTTGATCTTGCCCTTGCGCAGCGCATCGGCCAGCCATTCCACATAGTGCAGGAACGGGACCGGCGGCTTGCCGTCTTCGCGTCCGGCCCAATAGGGGCCTTCCACGACCGTGGCGCGGTGCGCGTGCCCGCATTCCGTGCCTACGACCATCTTGGGGCGCAGACGATCAACCGCGCCGTAGATACGCTTCACGTTGTTGGCGCACGCTTCCCAGTCACCGGCAAACAGGGACAGGGACGTGTTTTCCCAACCCACGGAAGGAACGGTCCACTTTTCCCCGGCCACATGGAAGAGGATGGCGGCCTGCGCCACGTCTTCAGGATAGTGCTTGGGTTCGCGGGCGTTCAGGATGTACATGACATCGCAGTCTTCCTTGTCGATCGGGATCTCGAGGCCCGGCCACTCTTCCGCGTTTTCCTCGGCCATCCATTCGCAGGTGTCCACCCAGTCTTCTGTGGTCACGTCCATCTGGGCGCCGTATACGCGGTGCATACCCGCACCGATCTTGAGTTCCCACGGCACGAAGCCCTGAGAATACAGCACGCCGCGCAGATAGCTGAACATGACGCCCATGTCGATGCCGTGCGGGCAGTACGTGCCGCAACGGTTGCAGCAGGTGCATTTCGCCCATGCCACTTCCATCGTATCGATCATGAACTTCGTGTCGACCTGCCCCTTGCGGCGAAGCATTTCGCCGAGCGTGGACTGGATCTTGTAGGACGGAACCTGCTTGGGATCGCGGTTGTTCGCCGTATACAGGAAGCAGCTGTTCGCGCACAGGCCGCAGTGGGCGCAAATCTCGAGCCACGTGCGGGTGCGGGACTTGCAGGTCTTCTGCAGGGTCTCCCACAGAGCGACCGTATCCACTTCCAGCATTTCCATTTCTTTATAATACTGCTGCCCACCCTTGTCGCCGAGGAGCGCTTTCAGATCTTCCTCGGTGTTGATGGGCCGTCTGTTGCAAAACTTGCCTTCAGGCATGTTGTCCTCCAATATGCTGGCAATCCCGGGGGATTACCAGGGGAAAGCGGGGCCGCGCGACGCGCCGCCACGCTTGATGGCGTAGTCCATGCCAAGCTGACCGCGCGACATGAAGTACAGCACGATGTGGGAAAGCTTGGTGAACGGCGCCAGAATGAGCACCAGCTCGGCCGCGAAGATATGCCACAGGAGCCAGCTTTCATAACCGGGGGCCTGCATACGGGCGAGGAATCCGGCGACGAGCACGAACAGCACCAGCAACAGGATACCCCAGTCGCCCAGCGTCGTCAGGAAGCGGACTTCCGGCAACGCGACGCGGCGCAGGATCATCATAAACGCACCGACGATGGCGAGCACCGTAAAGGCGTCGGAGAACCACATGGGCAGCGAAGGCAGGCTGAAGCCGAAGCGTTCCTGCATGATGACCATGTGACCGGCAAGGAACAGAGGCACAATCACCACGCCGATATGGAACAGGAAGAAGGCGATGGTGAAATACGGCTGCCTGCGCCAGCTGTGCGTCCCAAAAGGAACCAGCCACTGAAGGACGGAAGAAATCGCGCCCTTCATACCGATTTTACGGCCGGGGCCGTAGGCGACACGTTCAAGCCGCCAATCCAACCCCCGGATATACAGGACCACACGGCGGGCAAGGCCAATCACGAAGATGAGAAAGGCAGCCCACAACATGGGACCAGTGAGGAATTCGTACATACAACAGCTCCTTGCGGATTACTCGGGTCTGCCGGTTCGCTCGTCGCGACCAAAAAGGAAGCGCCAGTATCCGAGGAACCCCACGAGCGCGACGCCCATGAGGACATACGTCCAGCCCTTGGTGAAAATCATAAACGAGTAGAGCGTGGGGAAATCTTCCATGTTTCGCTCCCGGCGCCCTAGTGGGCGTCCTTGAAATCAGGGTGTTCGTACAGGACCGGCATCTTCGAGCACACGAAGCGGTACGCCGTCACGATCAGGGTTACGATAAAGATGGACAGGAACACTTCCGAGATGCTCGGGAAGTAGCGATCCGCGCTGTCCAGCTGCCAGTTGAAGGCCACGAGGCACACGTTGAAGCGGTTGACGACGATGCCGAGCACGCCGAACACCGACGCCACACGAATGAGCGTGATGTTCTTTTCGCGCACGCCGAGGGCGTACAGGAAGGCGGGCAGGAGCACGAAGCCGACCATTTCAACGGCGAACCATGCACCGTAACCGGAAGCGAGATAGTGCCAGTCGTTGTCCATGGTGGTGTCCAGCACCTTGATGATGAAGTAGCCGATCAGCACGAAGGAAGCCGCGCGGCCGAAGCCGAACACAACGCCGTCGGCTTCACGCAGGTGGGTTTCATCCATCTTGTTGTGCAGTGCCTTGTGGGACAGCGTGCCTTCGAAGATGACCATCGAAAGACCGGCCACCATCGAGGAGATGAAGAAGAACACCGGCATGAACGGCGAGTACCACAGGGGGTGCATCTTGCTCGGGGCGATGAGGAACAGCGCGCCCAGCGAGGACTGGTGCATCGTGGACAGCACCACGCCGAGGATGGTCAGCGGGATCGTGAAGCACAGCACGGCCTTGCGGATGGTATGCATTCGGGGACGCAGGCGGACGAGCCAACAGGGGGCGTCCTTCATGCCGAGGAGCCATTCGAGGCCCACGGGGGACCATTCGATGAACAGCACGGTCAGGTAGATGCCCACGCACAGGCCCACTTCGAACAGCAGGGACGTGGTGCCCTGCGATACGAGCAGAGGATACGGCAGACGCCACGGCTGGCCCACGTCGTACAACAGGGCGACGACCACGAAGGCGTAGCCGAGGAAGGCGGTCAGGATGGCGGGGCGCACGGCCGAATGATACCGCTTCATGCCGAAGAGATAGCAGGCCGAAGAGGTCACATAGCCGCCCGCCGCCAGTGCGACGCCGCACAGCAGGTCAAAGGCGATCCAGATGCCCCAAGGGTTGTTGTCGTCCAGGTTGGTCACCGCACCAAGGCCGAAGCCGAAGCGCCCGATGGTGATCAGCAGCCCGATGGCAAGGATCACAGCCGTGATCAGGTTGCCGGGCGTGCGGGGGATGGACAGCAGCGTCTTGCCAACGCAACCCTGCATACAAGGCTTGGCGGCCATGACGTCAGCCACGGCATCAAGACGATTCGAGAGGTTCTTCCAGAGTTTCATTGCTTACGCCTCCCCGCCGTTGGTGTCGTGCTTGCCCTTCTTGCCCTTTTCAGGCTTGGAAGGCTTGGCGGCAGCCTTGGCAGCGGCTTCTTCGGCGGCCTTCGCGGCAGCCTCTTCCGCAGCCTTCGCCACGGCTTCGGCCTTTTCGGCCTCAAGCTGCGCCCGGAGAGCCTCTTCGGCTTCGGCCACGGCCTTCTTCACTTCATCAGCGACGGCGCGATCCTTTTCCTTGGCGGCTTCCTTCGCGGCCTTATCGAGGCTGGCCTGCAGCTTCTTCGCGGCTTCTTCCTCGGTACGGGCGACGGCGGCGTTTACGGCATCGTTCTGCTCTTCCTTGGCGATCTGTTCCTTACGCTTGGTGATCGCGTACGCGCCGCCAAGCAGGACAGGCCAGATGCCCACAACCATGGGCACGGCTCCGAGCGCTCCAGCCGTATATTCGCCGGCGGCCTTGGTGCCGAGATCCTCGTTGAGGCCCACTTCCTTGAACTCAGCGCCGGAAATGGTCATCCACGCGGTACCGCCCATTTCGTGCTCGCCGTACACATGGTTCTGGTAGCGTTCGGGATGAGCGGTGATGCGATCCCACGCGATCTTGACCAGATCCTTGCGCTTGCCGAACACCAGCGCTCCGGTGGGGCAGGCTTCCACGCAGCCGGGAAGCTTGCCTTCCTGCAGGCGGGGGTGGCACAGCGTGCACTTCTGGACCAGCGGATTGAGGGCGCGGTCGTAGGTGTAGCCGGGGATATTGAACGGGCACGCGACCATGCAGTAACGGCAGCCCACGCAGAGGGTGGGATCGTAGGTCACGGAACCGTCGGGGTTCTTGGTAAACGCCTTCACGAAGCACGCACTGGCGCAGGCGGGTTCCTCGCAGTGCATGCACTGGCTCTTGCGGAACACGTCCTTGTCGAGGCTCGCGGGACGGTACTTGTTCACCACGGTCCACTCTTTGGCGGACGTGCGGCGCTTTTCGTTAAGCACGTTGAGATCGGTGAAGGGCTTCTCCGGTTTGGGGAGATCGTTGACCTTGTTGCAGGCCTGTTCGCACCTGCGGCAACCGATGCACAGCGTGGTGTCGTGAAGCACACCCTTGCTGTCGGGGTAGCCGTGGAAGGTTCCGCCCGCGGCGGACGCGGATTTCGCGCCGCCCAGAGCCGAACCGATACCCAGCCCACCCATCAGAGTCAGAAATGATCTACGGTTCATATCTTCTCCTCCGCCTATTTCACGCGCGGGGTATGGCAACCCGCGCAATCGGTGGCGGCAGGCTTCTCGATCTTCATCCGATCGTGGCAGGCCATGCACTGTTGATGATACGCAGCCTTGAGCGAAGGCTTGTTGACGCTCGTAGCCATCTTGTCAGCCTCAATCCCGTGGCAGCTGGCGCACTTCGGCGGGGTCTTCAGATCCGCGATGGGGCTGTTGTGGTGGCACGCGGCGCACATGGCCGTCGGCGACGTATGGAACGCGGAGGCAAGCCCGCTGTCGGCGGCACCCTTCACAAGGGCTTCGTAGATCTTGCGGTGCGGGAACACGCTCGGTTCAAAATCGTTGGACAGAGCACCGATGGTCACGGTCTCAGGCACTTCGACGGCCGGGAAAGGCTTCGCCGGAGCGGGCTGGGCGGCCAGATCCTTGGCTGCGATGTCGGCAAGCTGTTCCTTCGTGAGATCGAAGGCGGAACCGTCGGCGATCTGGGCGGAGGTAATGCCCTTCACGTCCTTGTGGCAGGTGGCACAGGAATCGGCGGGCATGACCGGAACCGCCCCGTGGCAACCGGCACATTCCTTCTTCTGCATCACGGTCTGCTGATGGCAGCCCACGCAGCTGCTGTCCGAGGTCTTCGCGTGCATGGCGTCGGCCAGCTTCACGAAGTTGCCGTCCTTGTTGCCGTCGACGGTGTGGCAGACAGTACAGGACTCGATGCGGACATGATGGCAGGTGCGGCAGCTGTCCACGGAAGCCTCATGCGCCTTGTGGTTGAACACCACGGGCTTCATGCCGGCTTCGGGAGCGCCCACGGGGCGCTTGGCGTTGTTGACGGGCAACAGCACGGTGGCGTCGGGCTGACCGCGCATCAGGCGGGGAACCGGGTTCACCTGCTTGAACTTGGACTGGGCCTCTTCGGTATGGCAACCGGCGCAGGTGGTGGGGCCGGTCACAATCGCGGCCTCAATGGAGGCGGCTTCGGCGGCGGCCTCGGCCTGCACTTCCTTGGCGGAAAGCTTCTTCGTGCTCTTGGGCTCGGCGGCCTTCTTGGCTTCCACCTGAGCGGTCAGATACGCACGAGAGGACTGGGCCACGTTTTCATGGCACCACACGCACTTGGTGTGCACGGCGGTCTGGAGAGAAGGCGTGGAACCAACGGCCTTTTCGCCGTGGCAGGCGGCGCAGGCGTCTTCCTGTCCCTTCTTCCATACGAGCTTGTTCAGCTTTTCGTCATACACATGGTGGCAAACGCCGCAGTTTTCTTCGGAGTTGGCCGGGTTGACGATAGCTTTGGAGCTGACGTGCAGATAGTGGAGCGATTTGCTGCCCATCTTGACGGGCTTCTGTTCAGCCTTGAACGGAAGCTTCGTGTCGTGACAGGCGCGGCATTCGCCGTCGAGCGGACCCGTCTTCTGGTTGTTGGAAGCCATGTTCTCATGGCAACCGATGCAACCATTATGATAGATGTTTTCCAGCTTCTTGGCGTCGGTGCCGTCTTCCTTGCGCTGGAATTTGACGGTGTGCCCGTTCGCGGTGGGCGTATGACAGACAGAACAGTCTTGGCCCGTGGCAGCGAGAGCCTTGGTGTGTTCGTCATGCAAAAACACGGCGGGAGGCATTTCCAGCTTCTTGAGCTGGCCTATGGCATCGATGCGGATCACGTCGGGACGGGTTTGGGCGGCCAGCGACGGTGAAGCAAACAACGCAATCCCACCCAAACCGATCACGGCAATCGCCGCCAGCGCAATCCCACGCAGCAGTTTTCGACCGTTTTCCATGGTGGCAGTCCTTTGCAAATAGAAAAAGAAACATTTCCCCTGACAACAAAACCAGTCTGATTGCAGTATGATGCCATATGCTCTCAGACAGGTGCCTAGCTTCTCAAGCTGGTATCGTGAAAAAAAGTCTCCGTCAAGGGGGGAATGCCTGATCCGACGCCCCTTAGCGGACGCCAACACCCCCACTTTCGTGAAAAAACAAACGAATGTTTCCTCTCTTTACCTGCTTGAATGCTCAATGAACGCCCTAGGCCTCTAAAAACAATATAACATATTATTAAAAAAGGATTTCTTCGCTCAAAACATATTCCACAAACAAACCGCACGGCTCAAAACCTTGCCGCCTGTATACAGGTTCCCCCTCGCTCGAAGCCTGCAGCACCGCCAAAGAGGCTCCCGCAGCCTGCCCGGCCCGCAAAAGCGCCGCCGTCATGGCTCCGCCGAAGCCTCTTCTGCGAAAGGCTTCACGAGTGCTGATCATATGCAATCCCGCCGTATTACCTTTTTCACTCAAGAAGAGTTCCCCGCTGACCACAGGGACCTCCCCGGCAAAGCCCACAAACAGACGCATGGGCGCAACAGCTTGAAACAACACCTGTTCGGCGGCTTTGTACAACCTTTTCACATCCTCATCCGGCGGGTTCCAGTTGGCGGCGAGGACATCCGCGTAGGCGGACAGTTCGGCGGACGTCCCGACCTGTACGATCCGCAAGCCTTCCGGCGGACGTCCTTCCGGCGTCCAGCGGTTCAGAGGCAAAGCCATGCCCGTTTCAAGCTCGCCTATCCCGTAGCCGTTCCGCCCGAACGCCGTACGCTGGCGGTTCAGCGCGCCTTCGTCCTCGGCGCTGGCCCACACCGTAAACGGGCGCTCCGTCGCCGGGGGAAGGGCCATTCCCGGCAGCTCCAGCAAATCCCGGGGGCGTTTGCCCGCGAACCAGTCCTTGGAGGCCTGCAACAGGCCGTCCTCCGCTCCCCGCTCAACCCGGCAAGGCCGCCCGTCTCCGCCGCATTCCCAGAGCACCTTGTTGAAGGTATCCGAGCCCAGCCCCGAATCAACAAGAAGCGCGCCGCCCAGATCCCGGATCAACATGCCGGGCATCCTGCGCTGCAAAAAGGGCACATGCCCGAACAGGTTTTCCCGGGCCGCCTGATAGTGTGACGTTGTCATAATCAATTCCTTTTATTTGAGGGTAAGGAAGGAGGAATTTGGGAGGGGGAAGGGGCCTTTTGAAAAAGGGCTCCCTTCCCCCTTGTCCCCCTAAAACTTTTGTGTGCGGGCGGAAGCCTGTACCTCTATGAAGCATAGGGCCGCACTAAGGCGCGCCAACCATCAAAACAATATCCCCGACACATGACTGCGGTAGCTTTATAGCATTCAATAATTGTTCAAATAAAAAGGGGAAAGCCGTTGCGCGGCCTCCCCACCAGTCGAAAATCTTGGGAAGGTGAGAGGAGGGGGTCCGGGGGAGGGGAGAAGAAACCTTTCTCTAGAAAGGTTTCCTCTCCCCTCCCCCGATTATTCCCCAGAACTATGCGAAATCAGGATCCAGAGCGGCGCGGCCGTTGGCGAGCATGATCTTGACGTAATGCACGGTGCGTTCGTCCACCGGCATGACGGGGAAAGGCTCCCCACAGGACTCGCAACGGGTCATGGAAGGCTGCGTCGGCGCAATCAGAGGATTGCGGCGCCCGCAGCCGGGGCAACGATAAAAAAAGACAAGCTCCATGCTCTCCGGCGGCACGGGCTGCACGGGACGACTGGAAAGACTCATCCCCGCACTCCTTCGACAAGGCTTTCGCCGCTCATGACGCCCGGCTTGGCAAGGCCCCACAAATCCAGCAGCGTGGGCGCAATATCCCCAAGCTTGCCGCCGGAACGCAACGGAACGGCCCGCTCCCCGTCCGCGCCCCGCTCCACCACAACCAGCGGAACCTGATTGCAGGTGTGGGCCGTCTGGGGATGCCCGGTTTCGTCCAGCATCACCTCGACATTTCCGTGGTCCGCCGTCATCAGCACGCGGCCGCCGGAACTGAGCACAACTTCCACCAGCCGGGCCACGCAGCCGTCCACATACTCAAGCGCCTTCACCGCCGCCTCAATGACGCCGGTATGCCCCACCATGTCGGGGTTCGCCAGATTGCAGACCGCCAGCGTATACGGCACGCCGTCCTTTTCCGGCCCTGCGGCCCACGCTTCGAGGAAACGATCCGTCACCTCAAGCACGCTCATCTGCGGCTTGAGATCATAGGTCGCCACATCCTTCGGCGAATTGACGAGGATGCGATCCTCAAGGGGGAAGGGCTCCTCACGCCCGCCGCTGAAAAAGTAGGTCACATGGGCGTACTTTTCGGTTTCGGCGATGCGAAGCTGATGCGCGCCCGCGTCAGCCACGACTTCACCCAGCGTCTGCACCAGGTTTTCCTTGGGAAACGCCACCGGCACATGCAGTGAGCTGTCGTAGGAAGTCATGGTCACAAGGCCAGCCAGCGCCGGGACACCGCCGCGATCGAACCCGTCAAAATCAGGGAAATGGAAGGCGCTCACCAGCTCGCGCCCACGGTCGGCGCGGAAATTGATGAAGAAGATACCGTCTCCGTTCCTGACGCACACGTCGGCGGGGTCGCCGAACACCTGCGGCTTGAGGAATTCGTCGGTCTCCCCGGCAGCATACAGGGCTTCAACGGCCGCCACAGGATCGGAGGCGCGCTGGCCTTCGCCGTGGACCATCATGTCCCACGCCACCTTTACCCGCTCCCAGCGCTTGTCGCGGTCCATAGCGTAAAAACGCCCCACGAGAGCAGCCTGTTCCACCGACACGCCGGAATGCGCCGCCCGTGTCCGCGCCATCATGTCCCCAAGCTGCGCGAGGAAACCCGCGCCGCTGGTGGGGCTGGTATCGCGCCCGTCCATGAACGCATGGACGCGCACGTCCACGCCGTGGGCAGCGGCGATATCCATGAGCGCGCCGAGGTGGTTGATGTGGCTGTGCACGCCGCCATCGGACAGCAATCCCGCGAAGTGCAGCCGCCCGCCCGTCCGCTTCACGTTCGCCAGCAGCTCGAGCAGCGCGGCGTTGGAGGCAAGTTCGCCCGTCTCCATCGCCACGTCGATGCGGGTCATATCCTGATACACGATGCGTCCGGCCCCGATATTGAGGTGCCCCACTTCCGAATTGCCCATATATCCGGCGGGCAGCCCCACCGCGCGCCCGGAGGCGTCGATGCGCGTCGCGCCCGGCAGGGAGATGAGCCGATCGATGTTGGGCGTCCGCGCAAGGCTGGCGGCATTGCCCGGACCGGCGGGAGCCAGTCCATAGCCATCAAGAATGAGGAGCAGCGTCGGGGTAAGGGACATGGTGCACTTCCTTGAGGAAGATAGGTTATTTTATATTTGCTAATATTCCTAACGTATTAGGCTCTACATATATAAGCTCTATCAATTCAACAAATATTAAATCATATGTCTCAGAAATATAACTTGTAAAATCGATTCGTGGCAATATAGCTATATTATGATTCATCTTATATGTACCACATAGTGAATTTTGTACCTTTACTACTGCAAATATTCTTATATTTCTACTTTCTGTTGAAAATCTATCAAGAAGAGTACACCTTAGTTTCGAGGATAACCTAGAAAAATATCTATCATTATCTGAAAAGGCAAAACCAATACCAGTAGTTTTTTCTTGTGAAAATTTTTTCACAACACCAAAAGCATTAACACCTATTCCATCAGCATATTTAATCTTATTTGAATTAACAACTAATATATTATTATAACGTTCATAGTAACTTTTATATTTTTCTTTATAGCAAATATCTCCCGTATAAAACAAAAATTGAGTCTTACCTATAGTTTCATCTGTTATTTCTACAACATATTTTTTTTCATCATATAACCCCTTTTTAGCATCATTCATGACCAAATCAAATTTCGATACACATTTTACATCAAATTGTGTATATTCTTTCTGTATTTCAATATATTTTGATGAAATACATCCTGCTGTTAATAGTACAAAAAATATGTAATAATTTAAATATGTTTTTCATTAATATATATTTTATTATATGTTAAATAAATTTGACTCTAGCCTTCGTCCCCGGCGGGTTCTGCGTGACGGGGGGACACTGCGGGCATTTCGCCATACAATGCGGGAGATTCCTTCCAAAGGGATTCGATGCGGAAAAGCTCGCGCACGTCCTGCTGGAAAATATGCACGACGATGTCGTTGAGGTCAGCCAGAATCCACTGCCCGGTCTGATAGCCTTCCATGCGCAGGAATTCGTAGTTGTTCTTGGTGCACTGCTCCATCAGGCCGTCGGCGAGGCTCTTGGCATGGCGGAGCGAAGACGCCGTGACCACGATGACCACATCCATGCACGGGCTCTTGCCCGCCACATCGAGGGCCACGACATCGCGAGCCTTGCTTTCTTCAAGCCACTTCACAAGAGCGGCCGTCTTTTCGGAAGCCGACGCCGTGGAAAATTTGCGGGCCGCCTGTGCCTTGGGGGCAGGGGTGTTAGCGGGGGTTGCCTGAGACGCCGTAGAAGTAGAGTTATGTTGTTCCATCGCCGAGACATACTCCATTTTCGGGTTGATCGCAACGAAAGCCCTGCCCCCTTCGGGGCCCGGAAACCACTGATGGACAGGGTAAAATCCCCTTTTTCGGCTCTTGACCGCTCCGGGCAAATGGGGCAATCCTCGTGTGTCTCGACTTTACGCATTCCGTTTGGAGGACTGTATGATTTTCAACATAGATAAAGAGACGATGCCACGGGAAAAGATTCGGGAAATCCAGCTGAGTCGCCTTCAGGACCTGTGCCGTCGCGTTTACGCCAACGTTCCCTTCTATCGCCGCAGCTTCGACGAAAAGGGCATCAAGCCCTCCGACGTGCAGTCGCTGGACGATCTGAAATTCCTTCCCTTCACCCTGAAGCAGGACATGCGGAACAACTACCCTTACGGGCTGTTCGCCGTCCCGATGGAAATGATCCAGCGCATCCATGCCTCCAGCGGAACCACCGGCAAGGCCACCGTGGTCGGATACACCAAGCGCGATATTGAAACGTGGGCCGAATGCGCCGCCCGCTCTCTGGCCGCGGCCGGAGCCACCGCCAATGACATCGTGCAGGTTTCCTACGGTTACGGCCTGTTCACCGGCGGCCTCGGCGCACACTACGGCGCGGAACGCCTCGGCGCGACCGTCATCCCCATGTCCGGCGGCTCGACCAAGCGTCAGGTCCAGCTCATGCGCGACTTCGGCGCGACCGTGCTCTGCTGTACGCCGTCCTACGCCCTGCATCTCCATGACGCGGGCCTCGAAATCGGGATAAACATCAAGGATCTGCCCCTCCGCCTCGGCGTTTTCGGCGCCGAACCGTGGACCGAGGAAATGCGCCGGGAAATCGAGGACAAGCTCGGCATCACCGCGACGAACATTTACGGCCTGTCCGAAATCATGGGCCCCGGCGTTTCCCAGTCCTGCGCCAAAGAGCAACATGGTATGCACATCTGGGAAGACCATTTCCTTCCCGAGATCATCGACCCCGTCTCCGGCGAAATCCTGCCCGAAGGCAGCACCGGCGAGCTGGTCATCACCACGCTGACCAAGCAGGGCATCCCGCTGGTCCGTTACCGTACCCGCGACATCACCTCGCTGAACTACACGCCCTGCTCCTGTGGCCGTACCCATGTGCGCATGAACCGCATCACGGGCCGCAGCGACGACATGCTGATCATCCGCGGCGTGAACGTCTTCCCCTCGCAGATCGAAAGCCTGCTCCTCGAAGTGCAGGGCGTCTCCCCGCACTATCAGCTCATCCTCACCCGCGAGAACAACCTCGACTACGTCGAAGTGCAGGTCGAGCTCGACGGCGCGATGTTCTCCGACGCAATCAAGGATCTCCAGCAGCGCGAACAGCGCATCCAGAAAGGCATCAAGGAATTCCTCGGCGTCACCACCAAGGTTCGCCTTGTGGAGCCGCACTCCATCCCGCGCTCCGAAGGCAAGGCCGTCCGCGTCATCGACAGGCGCGTGATGCAATGATGTCATAATTGGGATTGAGTAAAGATTGGGGAGGGGGAGGGGAAACTTTCTCTAGAAAGTTTCCCCTCCCCTTCCCCAACCCCCTCCCTCTCCTCTTCAAAGATTTTCGACTTTATCGAATCCCTGTTCCCGGTTGTACCGTGAAAGAGAGCCTTCCTTCATATGAGGGGAGGTTTTTCTTTTATGGGAGATCGAGAGGGGTTCAGGGAGCCTCTTCGCCGGGGCCTTCATCCGCTGTCTGGCCTTTCAGGGAAGATGCGGCTATGGTACATGAGATTACCGTCAGGAGTGTTTCATGCCCCCGAAAGATATTCCCATGCCGTTCCGGACAGCCCTGCCGTGGACGGGATTTGTTGCTCTGCTGTTTCTCTTGAACTACATGTCGCGCTCCACGCTGACGCCTTTGCTTGTCTCCATTGAGGAAGATCTGGGAATCGGGCACGCGCAGGCGACGAGCCTCCTCCTGATGCAAAGCGCCGGATTCAGTTCGGCACTGGCCGCTTCCGGTTTTCTCCTCTCGCGCTTCAAACCAAGGCAGATCGCGACCATCCCATTGGCCATCGCCGGGGGTATCCTTCTGTTGATGCCGCTGGTGCACACGCTCGGTCAGGCGCGGCTTGTTTTCATAGCTTTCGGGCTCGGTGTCGGTTTCTATTTTCCGGCGGGCATGGCAACCCTCTCCTCGCTTGTCTTTCCCAAAGACTGGGGCAAAGCCGTCGCCATTCATGAACTGGCCCCAAACACGGGCTTTATCCTGATCCCCCTGCTCGCGCAGGCCGGTCTCATGTTCACGGACTGGCGGGGCGTCTTCGCCATCATGGGCGTCCTCATGATCTGTACCGCCGGGGCATTCCTGCTCTGGGGACGCGGCGGCAACACACGTACCGATGCCCCGTCCTTCAAAGGATGCGGGGTGCTCCTCAAAAACCCCGCAAGCTGGATCGTGGCGTTGCTGATGGCCGTTTCCATGATCGGCGAATTCTCCATCTACAGTATCCTGCAAATCTTCCTCGTCAGCGCGGCAGGGTTCGGGCCGGAAGAAGCCAACCTCGGCCTCTCCATATCCCGCCTCGCCATGCCGGTCATCGTCATTGCCGCCGGATGGGCCGCCGACCGCTTCAATGCCAAGCGTACCGTCAGCGCCTGTTTCCTGCTCCACGCCGTGGCCCTGTGCCTCATGTCCGTGGACGCCTCGGTGTCCCGCATCCCCGCGCTCTGCGGCGTGTTCCTGCAGGCGGCTTCAATGGCCTTCGTCTTCCCGCCGCTGTTCAAGGTCTTCGCCCAATGCTTCTCGGCCGACGAGCAGCCCATCCTGCTCTCGCTGACCATGCCCCTCGCCGGGCTCATCTCCGCCGGGGGCATCCCCTTCTTCATCGGCTACTGCGGGGAATACTACACGTTCGGCCTCGCCTTCCTCACTATCGCCGCCATGTCCGTGGCAAGCACCGTTTCGGTCGCCTACTTGAAGAACAGAGAATAACAGACCGTTTTTCAAAAAAATCTTTCCCCTGCCTCCCATCTTCCCCTTCCCGAATGCATTCAATTATACCAAACCGCTAATCCCTATTTTCCACCCCAATAGAAAACGCCCGCTCTCCAAACAATGGACAGCGGGCGTTTTCAGCCTGGAATCCTCCCGCCCCATCCTCCCTTTACAAGGAAAAACGGCAGCAGGGATTCGATAAACATAAAAATCTTTGAAGG